>CABFVK010000003.1_pt1 | contig 439937 bp, 419 predicted proteins | sample 7065491 | NCBI WGS metagenome assembly CABFVK01 (sample SAMEA5704812, study PRJEB33009) | decomposition metagenome | isolation source: culture collections or soil
GGCCGGCACGGTCTGCGGGGCCGTCTGGGGCATGTCCTGCGCGATGGCGGTGCCGCCCATCGCCAGGGCCGATGCCAGGAGCATGAACTTCATCGAAACTTCCTCTCTGTCGCCCACCCGCCTGCCTCCAGAAAACGCATGTGCCGGGCGCGACGTTGCGCGCCCGGCACATTCGGTCCCGCAAAAAGGGGCGATCGGCGCTATTGGCGCTGACGGCACCCGTCGAACTGGCCGCGCTTGCACATGGGATACACCGCCTTGGGTGCCGGCGGCGGGAAGGCCTGGGTGGGCGTCTGCGTGCTGGGCACGAAGACCACCTGGGTTCCCGGCGGCGGCGTGGAGCCGGTGCTGAACAGCGGCGCGGCCGGCGCGTAGCCGCCCAGCTTGCTGGCATCGTTGTTGGTGGGGGAATCGGCCTTTTGCGCCGAAGTCTGCGCATGCGCGGCGCCAGCGACGAGGGTCAGCGCGGCGGCCAGGGCAAGTAGTTTCATGGGATGCGTCTCCTGAAACCGGGCGAGATCGTTACGCCCGTGCCTGCAACGCGAGGAGACGCAGTTGGTTTCGTTAAATTGTGGTCATGTGGGGAGGGTGTGCCGCGGCGGGATGACGAAGCGCCCTCCCGAAGGAATTGCGGCTGCGCCACCCGGCTCGCCCCCGGGCGGCGACCATGAACGCGGGATGCCCCCGGGGCGGAAGGTGGCAGGGGGCTCCAACCACCAACCGTCGCCCCGGCCCGGTGCGGGAATCCATTGGGAGACAGGCATCGGACAGGGGGCGTGCGGGCGGGAATCGCGGCCCGGCTCACCCCGGCACAAGGCCGGGGCGGCTGCGGGTCGGCCGGGGGCCATCCCTCACCCCGTCGTCCCTTCCTCACCCCGTCGTCCCCGCAAGGGCGGGGATCCAGGACCGGGCGCGAAGCCGGCACGGGGGAGATCCCGCCCAGCCCGGAAGCGGTCGCGCGAGGGTGTCGATATCCTCCGTTACCCCGGATTCCCGCCCTTGCGGGAACGACGGCATCTGCCGATCGGGCCTTGGCTCAATTCCCCGCGTCGAGCGCATATCCCGCAGAGCGCACGGTGCGGATGATGTCCGGCCGGTTGCCCTTGTTGATCGCCTTGCGCAGTCGGCGGATGTGCACGTCCACCGTGCGGCTCTCGATGTCGCTGTCATGCCCCCACACCGCATCGAGCAGCCGCTCGCGCGAGAACACCCAGCCCGGATGCTCGAGGAAATGCTTGAGCAGCCGGAACTCGGTCGGCCCCAGCTGCACCACTTCGCCCGCGCGGCGGACCTTGTGGCCCACCGTGTCCATCTCGATGTCCGAATAGGTCAGCGCCTCGCCGGCCAGGGCCGGGCGCACGCGGCGCAGCACCGCGCCCACACGGGCGACCAGCTCGCGCGGGGAGAAGGGCTTGGTGACGTAATCGTCCGCCCCGGTTTCCAGACCGCGCACCCGGTCTTCCTCCTCGCCGCGCGCGGTGAGCATGATGATCGGCACATTGGCCGTCTCGGGCATGCGGCGCAGGCGCCGGCACACTTCGATCCCGCTCAGGCCCTCGACCATCCAGTCGAGCAGCACGATGTCCGGCGTCGCCTCCTTGGCGAGCAGCAGCGCCTCTTCCCCATCGGGCGTGTGCTTCACCTCATAATCTTCGCGCTTGAAGTGATAGGCGACCAGTTCCGCGATCGCGGCGTCGTCCTCGACGAGAAGCATCTTCACTCGGGCCATATATTCCCCGTTTCCCCGCTCAGTTCGCTTGGGCCTCGCCGGTCTCGCGCTCGGCCATGTAATCGCCTGTCGCCGCGAAATAGACCATTTCGGCCACGTTGGTGGCGTGATCGCCAATCCTCTCCAGGTTCTTCGCCACGAACAGCAGGTGCGCCACCTGGCTGATCGTCCTCGAATTCTCGACCATGTAGGTCACCAGCGTGCGGAAGATCGAATCGTAGAAATCGTCGAGCGCATTGTCGCGCGCGCAGATTCTCACTGCCGCCTGGGCATCGCGCGCCGAATAGGCGTCGAGCACGTCGTGCACCATGTCCGCCGCCAGCTGCCCCATCGCGGGCAGGATCGAGACGACGTCGATCCGCTCCTCGCCCGCCTCGCCATGGATCATCGGCACGCGCTTGGCGATGTTCTTGGCATAGTCGCCGATCCGCTCGATCACCGCGGCGATCTTCAGCGCGGCGATGATCTCGCGCAGATCGTCCGCCATCGGCGCGCGCAGCGCGATGACGCGGACGACGAGCTTCTCCAGCTCGGCCTCGATCGCGTCGATCTGCTTGTCCTTCTGGCGCACTTCGTTGGCGAGCGCGGTGTCGCCCCGCTGGAGCGCCAGCATCGCGTCCTCGATCGCCTGCTCGGCCAGGCCGCCCATCTGCGAGATGAGCGCGCGCAGCTGCCCGATGTCCTGATCGAACGCCTTGACGGTATGTTCGTGGCTGCTCGCCATTTGCTACTCCTAGCCGTAACGGCCGGTAATGTAATCCTTCGTCCGCTCCTGCTTCGGCGCGGTGAAGATATTGTCGGTATCGCCATATTCGACCAGCTGGCCGAGATGGAAGAAGGCGGTCTTCTGGCTGACGCGTGCCGCCTGCTGCATGTTGTGCGTCACGATCACGATCGCATAGCGCCCGCGCAGCTCGTGGATCAGCTCCTCGATCTTGGCGGTGGCGATCGGGTCGAGCGCCGAGCAGGGCTCGTCCATCAGGATCACTTCGGGGTCCACCGCGATCGCGCGGGCGATGCACAGGCGCTGCTGCTGGCCGCCCGAAAGCGCGGTGCCGCTGTCACTCAGCCGGTCCTTCACTTCGTCCCACAGGCCGGCGCGGCGCAGCGATCCTTCGACGATCCCGTCCAGCGCGACCTTGGAGGCGGCCAGGCCGTGGATGCGCGGGCCATAGGCGACATTCTCGTAGATCGACTTGGGAAAGGGATTGGGCTTCTGGAACACCATGCCCACCCGCGCGCGCAGCTGCACCACGTCCATCGCCGAGGAATAGATGTCCTCGCCGTCCAGCATGATGTCGCCGGTCACCCTGGCGGAGGCGATGGTGTCGTTCATCCGGTTGAGGGTGCGCAGGAAGGTGGACTTGCCGCAGCCCGACGGGCCGATGAACGCCGTCACATGGTCCATGTCGACGTCGATCGAGACGTCGCGGATCGCCTGCTTGTCGCCGTAGAAGACGTTCACGCCCCGCGCCGACATCTTGTGCCCGGTCGCCGTTGCAGTGGAAAGGGGAGTGGCGTCGGTCATTACCAGCGGGTCTCGAACTTGTTGCGAAGATAGATGGCGAGCCCGTTCATGGCGAGCAGGAACACCAGCAGCACGATGATCGCCGCGCTGGTCTTCTCCACGAAGCCGCGGCTCACTTCGTCCGACCACAGGAAGATCTGCACGGGCAGCACGGTGGCGGGATCGGTGAAGCCCTGGGGCGCGGTGACGATGAAGGCGCGCATGCCGATCAGCAGCAGCGGCGCGGTCTCGCCCAGCGCACGGGCCATGCCGATGATCGTGCCGGTCAGGATGCCGGGCATGGCGAGGGGGAGGACATGGTGGAAGACCACCTGGATCCGGCTCGCGCCGATGCCGAGCGCGGCGTCGCGGATCGAGGGCGGCACGCCCTTGATCGCGTTGCGGCTGGCGATGACGATGACGGGCATGATCATCAGCGCGAGGGTGAGCCCGCCGACCACCGCCGCCGAGCGCGGCAGGAGCGGGCCGAAGCTGTGGCCGCCGATCTGCCAGGTGCCCAGGAACACCGCGAGCCCGAGCAGGCCGAAGATGATCGAGGGCACCGCCGCCAGATTGTTGATCGAGACTTCGATCAGGTCGGTCCAGCGGTTCTTCGGCGCATATTCCTCGAGATAGATCGCGGCGAGCACGCCCACAGGGAAGGCGATCAGGAACGTCACCAGCATCGTCAGCAGCGAGCCCTTGAGCGCGCCCCAGATGCCCACCGCCACGGGATCGTTCGAATTGCTCGCGGTGAAGAAGCCCCAGTTGAAGCCGGTGCGCAGCTTGCCGGCGCTCCGGAGCCTGCTCGCATCCGCCTGCGCCGCCGCGGTGCCCTCGCCGCGCGCACCCATCTCGAGCGCAGTCGAGGCGGGCACCCAGATGGTCCTCTTGCCGCCCAGGATCGAGGGGTCCGCCTTGATCGCGTCGCGCACCGTGATCCAGGCGCTGTTCGCCGCCAGCGAATGATCGCCGCCGCTCTCCGCGGCGATCTCCACCTTGTCCTGCAGCCCGGCGCCCGACAGCGCCAGATCGGCGCCCGGCGTCGAGAGATGCGTGCGGTCGACCGCGAGCCCCATCTTCGGGAAGTCGAGATCGAGCGCCACTTCGCTGCGGGTGAAGCCGCGCGCGCCGTTCGCCACCATCGTCGCGATCAGAAAGGCGAGGAAGGCGGCGGAGAGGATCACCGCCAGCATGCCGAACAGCTTGAAGCGCCGCTCGGCCGCATAGCGGCGGCGGATGCGCTTCTGCATCGCCGCGCCCTTCCAGTCGGTCGGCGTCCGCTCGGGCGCGGGGGCAGGGGCGGCGCGCTTACTCATAGGCTTCGCGATACTTCTTCACGACGCGCAGCGCGACGATGTTGAGCAGCAGGGTGATCACGAACAGCGTCAGACCCAGCGCGAAGGCGGCCAGCGTCTTGGGGCTGTCGAACTCGCTCTCGCCGGTCAGCAGGTCGACGATCTGCTTGGTGACGGTGGTGGCGCTCTCGAACGGGTTGAGCGTGATGTTCGCCGCGCCGCTGGCGGCCATCACCACGATCATCGTCTCGCCGATGGCGCGGGAAACGGCGAGCAGCACGCCCGCCACCACGCCGGGCAGCGCGGCCGGCAGGAGGACGCGCGAGATCGTCTCCGAATTGGTCGCGCCCATCGCCAGGCTGCCGTCGCGCATCGCGGTGGGGACGGCGGCGATCGAGTCGTCCGCCAGCGAGGAGACGAAGGGGATGATCATCACGCCCATCACCAGGCCGGCGGCCAGCGCGCTCTCGGCCGAGGCGAAGGGCATGCCCAGATGCACCGCCAGGTCGCGCACCGCCGGCGCCACGGTCAGCGCGGCGAAATAGCCATAGACCACGGTGGGCACGCCCGCGAGGATCTCGAGCATCGGCTTCATCCAGGCGCGCACGCGGGGCGCGGCATATTGGGTCAGGTAGATCGCGCTCATCAGGCCGAACGGGATGGCGACCAGCATCGCGATCACCGCGCCGATGAAGAAGGTGCCCCAGAACAGCGGCACCGCGCCCAGCGACTTGCCCGGATTGTTCGGGTCGATCAGCTGCGGGCTCCAATGCGTGCTGAACAGGAAGTCCTGCGGCGGCACCATCGCGAAGAAGCGGATCGATTCCCAGAACAGCGACAGGAAGATGCCGATCGTCGTCAGGATCGCGATCAGCGAGGCGACGAGCAGGATCAGCATCAGCCCGCGCTCCACCCGGGTGCGGGCGCGGAAGGCGGGGCTGATCCGGCTGAACGCGAAGGCGCCCCCGGCAAAGGCCAGCAGGATGGCGATCGCCGTGCCGGTCCAGCCATAAAAGGCGATCGCCTCGCGCATCGGCGCGACCAGCGCGTCGGCGGTAGGATCGAAGGTCGAATCGGCCCGGCCCAGCGCCACGTCGCGCGCCTCGCCCAGGATCGTGTCGCGCTCGAACGCGAAGTCGGAGAGCTGGGCGGCGGCTGGCGCCTTGAGCACCTGGTCCCTGATCAGTGCGGGGCTGAGCGCGGTCCAGGCCGCGACGAACAGCAGCGCGGGCAGCACCGTCCACATCGCCACGTACCAGCCATGCTGCGACGGCAGCGAATGCAGCCGCTTCTGTCCGCCGCGATCGAACCGCACGGCGCGCGCGCGTGCGGTCAGCCAGCCGATCAGGCCAAGGCCGACCACCACGAACAGGAGCGCGAAGACATTCACCAGGACGTCAGCTCGGTACGGGATTCAGGAAGGGAAGCGATGATGTCCTCGTTTCAGTGCAACTGGGAGGGATCGAGCGCAATCCCCTTCTCGATGATCTCGGCCGAATGTTCCTGCACCTCGCTCGGCGCCGCGATCAGCCCGCGCTTGGTCAGCTCGCCCTTGGGCTTCCACATGGTGGCATAGAGGTTCAGGAAGTCCTGCATCCCGCGCACCGCCTTGATGTGGCGCTGCTTCACATAGATGTAGAGCGGGCGGCCGCCCGGATATTTGCCGGTGACGATCTCGTTGTTGGTCGGCTCCACGCCTTCGATCGGCGTGCCGTGCAGCCGGTCGATATTCTCCTCGAGATAGGAATAGCCGAAGATGCCGAGCGCGTTCGGGTTCTGGCTCAGGCCCTGGACGATCAGATTGTCGTTCTCGCCCTTGTCGACATAGGGGCCGTCGTCGCGGATGCGCAGGCACGCGTCCTGGAACTTGGCGGGATCGCTGCCGGCCTTGAGCGCCTTGGCCTCGGGATAGGCCTCGAGGCAGCCCGGCTCGAGCATCAGTTCGGTGAAGGCGTCGCGCGTGCCGCTGGTCGAGGGCGGGCCCATCACATAGATCGGGATCGCCGGCAGCGACGGATTGACGTCGCGCCAGGTCTTGGCGGCGTTGGGCTTGCCCATCGGGTTCGCCGCGAGCGCGAGATACAGGTCCTTGCGGCTGAGCTTGAGCCGGGGTCCCGCATTGCTCTCGGCCAGCACCACGCCGTCCAGCCCGATCTGCACTTCCAGAATCTCGCCGACATTGTTCTTCTGGCACGTGTCGTATTCGGTGCGCTTCATCCGGCGCGAAGCGTTGGCGATGTCGGGATATTGCGATCCCACGCCTTCGCAAAAGGCGCGGAAGCCCGCGCCCGAGCCGATCGATTCGATCACCGGGGCCGCGCGGCGCTTGTCCTGGTTGACGAAGGCCTCGGCCACTGCGGTGGTGAAGGGGAAGACGGTCGAGCTGCCCACGGCGCGGATCGGGCGGGTGGTCCCGCTGTCGCAAGCCGAGAGAGCCACTGCGGAAAGCGCGAAAAGCACAAGTCTGCCAAGCATCGCCGTCTCCTGTCCCTGGGATTGTAAGAATCACGGGGCACGCGCCCGGACGGCTGCCCCCATCGGGGCCCTTCGGCTCCTAGCGTGACAGGTTCATGACACCAGCTTTCAGGACAGGCGGTGGACGGGCAGCAGCACGGTCACCGTCGAGCCCTTGCCCACGGTGCTGGCGATATCGAAGCGGCCGCGGTGGCGCTCGACGATGTGCTTGACGATGGCGAGCCCCAGCCCGGTGCCGCCCAGCGTGCGGCTGCGCCCCGAATCGACCCGGTAGAAGCGTTCGGTCAGGCGCGGCAGATGCTCGGGCGCGATGCCCTCGCCCTGATCGGTCACGGTCAGCCGCACCATCGATTCGCCCTCGGGCGTCAGGCTGACGAGGATCGGCGTGCCCTCGCGGCCATATTTCATCGCGTTGCCGATCACGTTGTGGAGCAGCTGGCTCAACTGCGAGGCGTCGCCGCGCACCGGCTCGGTCTCGGCGATCTCGGTGACCACGTCCGCCGCGCGCGGCGCGCCGGAGAGCTCCAGGCACACTTCGTCGATCAGCTCGTCCATCGCCACCGGATTGTCCGGCGCGCGATATTTCTCCGCCTCGATCCGGCTGAGCGAGATCAGGTCGTCGATCAGCCGCTGCATGCGGCGCGCCTCGTCGTGCATGATCTTCAGAAAGCGCTTGCGGATGCCGGGGTCCTCGCTCGCGCCGTCTTCCAGCGTCTCGACATAGCCGAGCAGCGAGGCGAGGGGGGTACGCAGTTCGTGGCTGGCATTGGCGACGAAGTCGACGCGGATGCGCTCGCTGGCATAGCTGCCGGTGCGGTCGATCAGGTGGACGATGCGGCGCCCGTCGCCCAGCGCGGTCACGCGCATCTCCCAGCGCTGGTCGCGCGTGCCCAGGCCGACCAGGTGGATCGGCGCGGAGGAATCATGGTCGTTCGGGTTCATCAGCCGTTCGGCGGCGGCGGGGTGGCGGATGGCGACGCGCACGTCCTCGCCCAATATGTGCTGGCCGAGCAGGGTGCGCGCGGGCGGATTGGCGGCGATCACGCGCCGGTCGGCGATCAGCAGCACCGGCTCGGCGATCGCGTCGAGCACTTCGCCGATGCCCGGGCCCTCGGCCGCCGCCGGAGCGGTGTCGAGCGGGCCCATCGGGTCGCCGCCCGCCGTCGCCACCAGCACGGCGGCGACGCCGCACACCAGCATGACCAGGCTCGCCTGCACGTCGCCGTTGAGCAGCAGCCCCGCGAGCGCGCCCGCGGCAGCGATGCCGAGCGCCACGAGCGCCTTTATGCCAGGGGAATAGGGCATTTGCGCGCTCTTCTAGGGGCGGGGTGGGAACTCGGCAACGCCTCTCGATTTCAAACCCGCGCCTCCATTCCTCCTGTAGGAAGCCGGGACGCGCCCTCCCGCAATTTACGATTGCGAAACGCCGGCGGGCGCAGGACAATGCGCCATGGCAGACGAAGATCCGCTTCCCAAGGCCAGCCGCCGCGCGCTGATGCTGGGCGCCGCGAGCGCGTCGGCGATCGTCTCGATCCGCCCGGCGCTGGCGCAGACCAATGCCTCGGTGATGAACTGCGAGATCCCGGTCCCCGATCCCGGCCGCGCGGGCCAATATGTCGCGGCGGACGGCAAGCTTGTCCCCGCCGGCACGCAGGGCGCCTTTCCCGCAGCGGGCACGCCGTTCAAGGCCGAGGACGTCAAGCGCGCGCTGAACGGCGGCACGCTGCCCGGCACCACGTACGAGCAGAGCCGCGCCTATACCAACTATATCCGCCGCCTCCAGTCGGGCGCCAGCGGCTTCACCTGCTTCGCCTCGCTGCAGATGCCGCGCGGCTGAAGGCCGTGGCCGATCCGACTGCGCGACGATGCGATGATGTGAACAAGGGAAGAAGGAAGCGGGCTCACGCGGAGACGCGGAGACGCGGAGAGAGTCCCTTCGGCGAGCCCGGGCGCCGCGCCGGCGGCAGGATCTCGGCGCCGGCGCCGATTACGGGCATCGCGCGCGCGATGCGGAATGGCCTCCGCGTCTCCGCGTCTCCGCGTGAACATCTTCTTCGTTGCGTCGCGGCGTCGTTGCGCGAAGATCGGCGATGACCAGCTATCGCGCCGCGCCGCCGGAAACGCTGCGCATCGTCCCCCTGGACGCGCTCACACTGATCTATCACCGCGCGTCGGGCATCACCCATGTCGTCGATGCGCCGGTGCCCGAGCTGCTCGAGGCGCTTGGCGTCGGCGAATTCACCGTCGATCAGCTGCTCGCAACGCTCCAGGACCGGTACGACCTGCTCGACGCCGATCCCGCGGCGCTGGCCGTGCGCCTGGACGAACTCGTCCAGGCCGGCCTGGTGGAGCGGCTGTGAGGCACGCCACGCGTCTCGCCATCGGCCCCGCGGCCTTCCGCATCGGCAGCGACTGGCGCGCGCCGATCGCCGCGCTGGACGATCTCTATCGCGACTATCCGAAACCGGAGGTTCCGGACTTCAACGTCCATCTCTTCGCCGCGCGGCCCTGGCGGAAATTCCTCCGCCCCGCCGTCCATATCGGCGGCGACTACACCATTCCCGACGCCGCGCCGCTGCCGCTGGCCCAGGGGCTGCTCGCTGCCGAGATGGGGATGAACCTCCAGATGGCGCTCGCCCAGCGCCGGTTCCTGCTGCTGCATGCATCCGCGGTCGAGCGGGGCGGAAGGGCGGTGCTGATGACCGGCATCTCCGGCGCAGGCAAATCCACGCTGGCGGCGCTGCTGATGGCGCGCGGCTGGCGGCTGATGGGCGACGAGTTCGTGCTGATCGATCCCGCCACCGGCCTGGCGCATGGCTTTCCCCGGCTGATCAGCCTGAAGAACCAGGCGATCGCCGTCGTCCGGGCCGCGCTGCCCGATGCGCGGTTCGGGCCGCTGCTTCCCGGCACGCCCAAGGGCGACATCCGCCATCTCGTTCCCGATGCCCGGGCGATCGCCGCGATGGCCGCGCCCGCCGAGCCGGCGCTCCTCCTGTTTCCGCGCTTCGGCTTCGACGCCGCCGAGCGCCCGGTGCCGCCGAGCGAGGCGTTCGTCCGGCTGACCCAGGCATCGACCAACTATGTCCATCTGGCCGAGCGCGGCTTCGATGCGCTCACCCGGCTCGTCCGGACGGTGCCGGCGCGGGCAATCGACTATCCGGACACCGAAAGCGGCATTGCCCTGGTCGAGGCGCTGGCATGACGCCCGGCTGGCGCCTGGCCCATGTGCTGCGCGCGCCGAGCCTCGCCATGGATTTCACTGCGCGGGAATGGACCGAGCTCTTCGCCGTGGCCCGGGCCGAGCAGATGGCGGGCACGCTGGCCCACCGGCTGAACGGCCTGGCGCTCCCCGCCGCGGTGCAGCGCCTGGTCGACGACGCGATCGCCTCGGCCGGGCAGGTCCGCCTGGCGGCGCTCTGGGAGGCCGAGATGGCCCGGCGGGCGCTGGCGCCGCTGGGCATGCCGGTCGTTTTGCTCAAGGGCACCGCCTTCGCTGCCGCCGGGCTTTCGCCCTCGGTGGGCCGCAACATCGGCGATCTGGACATTCTGGTCCCCCGCGACCGGATCGGGGAAGCAGAGGCCGCCTTGCTCGCCGCCGGCTGGGAATGGGTGAAGCCCGATCCCTATGACGATGCCTATTATCGCCGCTGGATGCACGAGCTGCCTCCGCTGATCCATCGCGAGCGCGACCGGATGATCGATGTCCACCACACGATCCTGCCGCTCACCGCCCGGATCACCCCGGACGCCGAGGCGCTGCTGGCGGCCAGCGAGCCGCTTGGAAACGGCCTGTCCATCCTTTCCCGTCCGGACCGTCTGCTTCACGCCGCGGCCCATCTTCTGGCGGACGGCGATCTCGCCGGCGGGATGCGCAATCTGTGGGATATCCATTGCATGTTCGCGTCCGGAGCATCCTCTGGCCTGACGGAGCGCGCCCGTCGCCACGGCCTGATCCGTGAAATGGCCCGCGCCGCCCGCCTGTCGCACGCCCTGTACGGCACCGAGGTGCCCCCGGAATGGCAAGGTCTCGGCGTCATCGACCGCCTCTATCTCCGCCGCCTGACGGCGCGGGACGGCTGGGGCCGCCAGACCCGGAAGCTCACCCGGCTGGGCTTCTATGCACGCAGCCACTGGCTGCGCATGCCGCCCCTGATGCTCGCCCGGCATCTCTGGACCAAATATCGCAAGGGCTATCGGCCGGTCGGCTGAAGGCGCTGAAACAAAACAAGAACAAATCCTTGCCCCGCAGGGCCCTTGCGGCTATCCTGCGCGGGCATTCGAGGAGAAGGGATTGCCATGTTCCGCAAGGTCGCTTTCACCATGTACCCGGTCGTCGATCTCGCGCGGGCGCGCAGTTTCTACGAGGAGACGCTCGGCCTGCCGCCCAGCCAGGGGCCTGAGGGGATTCCGTGGATCGAATTCGATCTGCCCGGCGGTGGCTGTCTTGCGCTCACCAACGTCACCGGCGACCGGCCGGCCTCGGATGCCGGCGGCACGATCGCCTTCGAGGTCGAGGACCTTGATGCGCTCTGCACGGAGCTGGAAGGGAAAGGCGTCACCTTCAAGAGCGACCTGATCCACTCGCCCGTCTGCCGCATGCGCGTGATCGAGGACAGCGAAGGCAATGCCATCCTGCTCCACCAGCTGAAGGATCGGGGCTGATTCTCTCCGTCGTCGTCCCTGCCCGTGCGGGGGCGACGGTTTAAGTTCAGGCCGGAAGCTCGACGACTCCCAGCCGCTCGAGCGCCGGCACCAGCTCGGCATAGCTGTCGATGACTGCGTCGGCCCCCAGTTCCGCCACCGGCTGCGAAAGGAAGCCGAAGCTGACGGCGATGCTCGGTACCCCGGCATTCCTCGCCGCCAGCGTGTCGAAGATCGAATCGCCTACGAAGGCCGCGCGCCCGCCGCCGCAGCGGCGGATCATTTCCCGCAGGGGCAGGGCGGAGGGCTTGGCGTTGCCCTTGCCCATCGTGTCGCCGCCGATGATCGTGGCGAAGCGGCGGTCCAGGCCCAGCTCGGCGATCAGCTTCACTGCGAGATATTCGAACTTGTTGGTGACGATGCCCAGCACCACGCCCCGCGCCGCCAGGGCGTCCAGGGCCTCGATCATGCCGGGGAAGGGCCGCGAATGGTCCGAGACATGGTCGCGATACCAGTCGAGCAGCGCCGGGTAGATCCGCGCCATCAGCGCTTCGTCATAGCCGCCCGATGCCTCCAGTGCCTGTTCGAGCATGTGCCTGGCGCCGCGCCCCACCATCGTCATCACCGCCGCCCTGTCGAGCAATGGCCGCCCGGCCAGTTCGAGCGCGTGGTTGGTCGCGCCCACCAGATCGGCACTGGTGTCGATCAGGGTGCCGTCCAGGTCGAAGCCGACGATGTCGAAGGGGAAATCAGCCATCGCGGTGCTGCCTGCCAGCGGACCTATGGAATTGGCAAGCTTATCGTGGCAGGGGGCGGGTGCACGGAGGGAAAATGACGGCACCGATTGCAGCAATCATCCTCGCGGCCGGCAAGGGCACGCGGATGAAGTCGGACACCCACAAGGTGCTCCACCCCATCGCAGGGCGGCCGATGCTGCTCCATCTGATCGACAGCGTGAAGGCGCTGGGCGCCGAGCGCGAAGTGGTGGTGGTCGGCGCGGGCCGCGAGCAGGTCGAGGCGGCGGTCCATCCGCTCGGTGTCGAGACCGCGGAACAGGCCGAGCAGCTCGGCACCGGCCATGCCGTGCGCATGGCGGAGGGCGCGCTTGCGGGTTTCCAGGGCGATGTGCTGATTCTCTATGGCGACGTGCCGCTGGTCACGACCGAGACGATGCGCCGGATGCTCGACGCGCTCCATGGCGATGGCGGCCCCAGCGTGATCGTGCTCGGCTTCCGGCCGGTCGATCCGGGAGCCTATGGCCGGGTGATCGTCGGCCCCGACGGCCGGCTCGACAAGATCGTCGAGTACAAGGACGCCACGCCCGAGGAGCGGGCGGTGACGCTTTGCAATTCCGGCCTGATGGCAGTGCGCTCGGTGGACCTGTTCCGCCTGCTCGCCCAGCTCGGCAACGACAATGCGGCGGGCGAATATTACCTCACCGACCTGGTCGAGCTGGCGCGCCGGGACGGCCGCTTCTCGGTCGGGATAGAGACCGATGCGATCGAAGTGGCGGGGGTGAACAGCCGCGGCGAGCTCGCCATGCTCGAACAGGAATGGCAGCAGCGCCGCCGCGCCCGCGCGATGGTGGAAGGAGCCACGCTGATCGCGCCGGAGACGGTGTGGTTCGCCCATGACACCCAGGTCGGCCGCGACGTGACGATCGCGCCCAACGTGGTGTTCGGCCCCGGCGTCTCGGTGGCGGACCGGGTTACCATCCATGCCTTCAGCCATGTCGAGGGCGCCGAGATCCTGTCGGGCGCGGATATCGGCCCCTATGCGCGGCTACGTCCCGGCGCGCGGATCGAACAGGGCGCCAAGGTCGGCAATTTCGTCGAGATCAAGAAGGCGGTGATCGGTCCGGGCGCCAAGGCCAATCATCTAAGCTATATCGGCGATGCCGTGGTGGGCGCGGGGGCGAATATCGGCGCCGGCACGATCACCTGCAATTATGACGGATTCTTAAAGTACCGGACAGTGATCGGAAACGGCGCCTTTGTAGGTAGCAACAGCGCCCTGGTCGCGCCCGTCACCATCGGCGACGGCGCGATCGTGGGCGCCGGATCGGTGGTGACGCGCGATGTCGAGGCCGATGCGCTGGGGATCGTGCGGGCCGAGCAGCAGGTGAAGCCGGGCTGGGCGCGCAAGTTCCGCGAAGCGATGAAGGCGAAGAAGGAGGCGGCGAAGAAGTGATGCGCATGCGAACCCTGTTCTCGATGCTTGCATTGACCGTCGCCGCGCCGGCCGTCGCGCAGACTGCCGCGCCGATGAACCCGGGCCAGGCGATCGAGGCCGTCGCGGCCTCGAAGACCGGCGAGGTCGAGGGGGTGTTCGAGTTCGTCGTCGCCTCCGCCGGCGCAGGCGGGTTCAGCGTCTATCTGAACTCGGCGGCCAATTATCGCGACCCGGGCAACCTCACGATCGAGCTGCATTCGGCGGCGATCGCCGCACTGAAGCAGAAGCTCGGCGGCTATCCGGAGGACCTGCTCGCCGGCAAGCGCGTACGCGTGAAGGGCATTGCCCGCCGCGTGCCGGTGGGTTCGCATTTCCAGACGCGCATCGCAGTCGACAGCATCGCCCAGATCGAAATCCTCGGCTGATCGCCGGGCCCAGAACAGGAACACCCAGAGCATGTGCGGAATCGTCGGAATCGTCGGCAAGGAGGAAGTCGCGGAGCGGCTGTTCGACGGTCTCAAGCGCCTCGAATATCGCGGCTATGACTCGGCGGGCATCGCCACGGATGTCGACGGCCGGATCGAGCGCCGCCGCGCCTCGGGCAAGCTGGTCAATCTGGGCAAGGAGCTGGCGGCCAATCCGCTGCCCGGCACCACCGGCATCGCCCATACCCGCTGGGCGACGCATGGCGGCCCGACCACCAACAACGCCCACCCGCACGCCACCGGCGAAGTCGCGCTGGTCCACAACGGCATCATCGAGAATTTCAAGGGCCTGCGCGACGAGCTGATCGCCCGCGGCCGCACCTTCGAGAGCGAGACCGACAGCGAAGTCGTCGCGCATCTCGTCAGCGAGAAGGTCGAGGCCGGCATGGCCCCTGCCGAAGCCGTCGCCGAAGTGCTGCCGCGCCTCCACGGCGCCTTCGCGCTCGCCATTCTGTTCCGCGAGCATCCGGATCTGCTGATCGGCGCCCGTCTCGGCTCGCCGCTGGTCGTCGGCTATGGGGAGGGCGAGACCTATCTCGGCTCGGACGCGCTGGCGCTTGCCCCGCTCACCCAGCGCATCGCCTATCTCGAGGAAGGCGACTGGGTCGTCATCACCCATGACGGCGCCCAGATCTTCGACAAGGACAACAATCCCGTCGAGCGGCCGATCACCATCTCGGGCGTCACCGGCGATCTCGTCTCCAAGGGCAATCACCGGCACTATATGCTCAAGGAGATCTACGAGCAGCCGATCGTCGTCGCCCAGACGCTGCGCGCCTATCTTCAGCGGATGGAGGAGCGGGTCACGCTGCCGATCCCCGATTTCGACCTGTCGGCGATCCGGCGCGTCACCATCGTCGCCTGCGGCACCAGCTTCTATGCCGGCATGGTCGCCAAATACTGGTTCGAACAATTCGCCCGCGTGCCGGTCGACCTCGATGTGGCGAGTGAGTTTCGGTATCGCGCGCCGGTGATGGAAGAGGGGGGGCTGATGATCGTCATCAGCCAGTCGGGCGAGACTGCCGACACGCTCGCGGCGCTCCGCCATGCCCGTGCCGAGGGCCAGACGATCGCTGCGGTGGTCAACGTCCCCACCAGCTCGATGGCGCGCGAGGCGGACCTGCTGCTGCCGACGCATGCCGGGCCGGAAATCGGCGTCGCTTCCACCAAGGCGTTCACATGCCAGCTCGCGGTGCTCGCCGCGCTCGCCGCCAATCTCGCCAAGGCCAAGGGCAAGCTCTCCGAGGTCGAGGAGAAGGCGCTGGTCAAGCATCTCGCCGAAGCGCCCGCGGCGCTCAACGGTGCGCTCGCCTATGACGAAGCGATCCAGGCGATGGCCGGGGTCGTGGCCGCGGCCCGCGACGTGCTCTATCTGGGCCGCGGCACCGATTATCCGCTGGCGCTGGAAGGTGCGCTGAAGCTCAAGGAAATCAGCTATATCCACGCCGAGGGCTATGCCGCCGGCGAAATGAAACACGGCCCGATCGCGCTGATCGACGATGCCGTGCCGGTGATCGTGATCGCCCCCTCGGGTCCGCTCTTCGAGAAGACCGTGTCGAACATGCAGGAAGTGCAGGCGCGCGGCGGCAAGGTGATCCTGATCTCGGACTATGACGGGATCGAAGCGGCGGGCGAAGGCTGTGTGGCGACGATCACCATGCCCAAGGTCCACCCGCTGATCGCGCCGCTGGTGTATGCGGTGCCGGTGCAGCTGCTTGCCTATCATGTGGCGGTGGCCAAGGGCACGGACGTCGACCAGCCGCGCAACCTGGCGAAGTCGGTCACCGTCGAATAACCGGCCTCAGGGGCGCCAGAACATGGCGTGGTGAGTCCCTGTCAGGCTCACCCGATCGACGAAGCCGAGCCGGTGGTACAGCGCGCGGGCGCGGGGATTGCCGGTCTCGACGCTGAGCGCGACGCCCTTGGCTCCGGCCTTGCCGGCCTGTGCCTGGATCCAGCGCAGCAGCGCGGTGCCGGTGCCGCTTCCCTGTGCCCCGGAGGCCAGCAGCACGTCGATGATCCGCCATTCGGGCCCGCTCCGATCGAGATAGAGCCGGCCCAGCGCGCCTCGCTTCGCATGGCCGAGCGCCCAGAAGTCCGCCCCGGCAAAGGCGCGGACATAGTGGAGGTGCTGGAGGCGGAACTGCTCCTGCAGGAAGGCTAGCTTCTGCGCCGCGGGCCAGGGCAACGGGGCGATATCCGCTGCCCGCGTTTCCGCATGGATCTGCGCGAAGAAGGGCAGGTCCGCCGGAGACGCGGGGCGCAGCGTCAGCCCGGCGGGCGGCCTAGCCGGCGGCGCGGCGGCAGGGGCGGGGAAGGGCGGCAGCGAATCGAACATGGCGTCATTCAAGCCGGAATGGCTCCGATCGTCGATGGAGGCGCTTCCCCTGGGCCGGCGGGCCGGGCAAGCTGCCAGTCGGCCGCGCCGGCATTCGTTCCGGGCGCGGGAGAGGGAGGATGGCATGCGTCTGGCGACGGCGGAAGATTTCGAACCCTGGGTGGGGCGCAAGGTCCGCCTCAACACCCTGCCCGATCCGGTGGAGATCACGCTGGTCCGTATCGAGCGCCGGCCGGGGCTGATCGGCATCGATACGCGGCCGCCCTTTTCGCTCTTCTTCGAAGCGCCGCGCGACGTCTATCTGATGGATGCGTCGTACGAGATGGATTGCGGCCGGGGCGGTCCCCACGAGATCCTGATCAGCCAGCTCGTCCCCACGGACGCGGCGCGCCACTATCAGGCGGTCTTCTCCTGATCGGCCGGCGGCCGCCGCCGGGGCCATGAAAAAGCCCGGCCGCGCCGCTGCCGGAGCAGCGTGCGCGGCCGGGCGCATTTCCGCGTTCCGGCTCAGTTCCGCGACGGGAAGACGCCTTCCAGCGCGATGTTGGTCTGGATGCCGAGATAGGGCTGCATGACCGGAACCGGCTGGCTGCCGCCGCTATTGGCGACGGTCACCGTGCCGCCGCCGCCGCTGCCGGTGATGTTCAGGCCGCCCAGGTTGATCGGGGTGGTGCCCGACTGGCCGGCCGGCACGTAGAAGGTCGGCGTGACGCTGCCCGAGGAATCATTGGCGACGCCGAGGAATGAGCCGTTGGCCGGGGCCGCAGTCTCCGCGGCGAGCGCGCCGGTCATTGCCTGGAGCGTGCCGGACACCCCGCCGCCGGACGGCGTGAAGGTGGCGAGGTGATTGTGGATCGGCATCTGCAGGATGCTCAGGACCTCGCTGTTCACGCCGCCGATCTGACCGAGGACGATGGGCGTGAGGCCCGGACCAGTGCCCTGGCCGACAAAGACGCGGCCGCGCGAGTCGGGAATACCGAACGTACTCACGCCGTTCCCGCCATAGACGGTGCCGAGCAGCGAGAACAGCGCCTGGTTCTGGTTGATCGACATGATCTGGCCCTGGCAAGGTGCCCAGCCGCGCGGTGCGAAGTTGAAGCCGACCTGCATGATCTGGCCAATATAAGGTTCAGACATTTTGCCCCTCCCGATTTGAAGCGGGGCGGACGGTAACTCAAAAAATGGCGCTCGTCCCACCCCGACTGCCGAATCGGACCAAAATCATTTAAGGAACCGAATTGGTGTAATTTATTGGGTGCGTATTCCTGTCCAATCTAAAGTCGGGACACTGGTGCGCGATTGCATGTCCCTGAATATACATGCATAACATCGGGAAAATTTCCGATGCGGTCGCCTGTATTGTTGTGTGCGTAATCGGAATGTCACGGCGGTTGGGATGCTGCCGTTTCGCCGGGCGAAGCTCCGGCGCGGGGATGTCGGGGGTCGGGGGATATGAAGCAGCTTTTCGCGCCGGTGGCGGCCCTTTCGGGGAGCATTGGGCGTAACCCGCGCATGGTGGCGCGGGCCTCGAGGCAGTCGTCACGGGCCGCGCCGATGACCTGGCTTCCCGATCTCGCTTCGCTGTGGGGCAAGGTCCGGCACAAGGCGCATGCCGTGGTGCTCGCGCTGTCGGCGGCCCTGTTCCTTCTCTCGCCGATCGCCGCCCGGGCCGCCGATGGCGATGGCTGCAACTATCTCCGGAACAATCCCAGCTTCTACGACAATGCCGACTATAGCGTCAGCAGTTCGGGCACGAGCACCATCGCCAATCAGGCGCCGGCCGGGCCGCAGACCGGCATCGTCAATTTCGCCGCCGGAACCATGTTGTACTACGAGTACACGGTTTCCAACTCGGCAGTGAATGCCAGGCTGAATCGCGCGCCGCTCACCGGTATCGCCACCGTCTTCGTCGATACGAACACCAGCGGCAGCGGCTCCCTGGCGTTGCCCGTGGACACGCGCTCCATTGCGGCTTCGGCCTATGTGCCGGCCGCCGGATCCGGCACCGTGACCTGGACGATCTATTGCGGCGTCCGCGCGACCCAGGCCGTCGCCTCGGCCAGCGGCACGGTGGGCTCGCCGATGAGCTTCACGCCGGTCACGGCGTCGTTCGGCCGCGGAAGCTACAGCTATGCGCTGAGCGGCGGCACGCTGCCGACCGGCCTTTCGTTCAATACCAGCACCGGCGCGATCACCGGCACGCCGACGACCGCGCTCGCCGCCACCACCTTCACCGTCACGGTGACGCACCAGGGAACGGGGTCCGCGTCCCAGACCTTCCTGCTCACCGTCAGCGCGCCGGTGCCCACGGTCAGTGCCGTCTCCCCGGTCTCCGGCCCCGTCGGGGGCGGCAACTCCGTGACGATCACGGGTACGGGCTTCTCCACGGCGAGCAATACCGGCGCGGTGCTCTTCGGCGCGACGCCCGCCGGGCCCTATTCGATCGACAGCAATACCCAGATCACCGCGACGGCGCCCGCCGGCACCGCGGGCACGATCGACATCACCGTCACCACGCCCGGCGGCACCAGCACGACCAGCGCGGCCGATCGCTATACCTATGTCGCGGCACCCACGGTGACGGCAGTGTCGCCGATAGCGGGCCCGACGACCGGCGGCACGTCGGTGACGATCACCGGCACCGGCTTCCTGGCGGCCGCATCGACGGGGGCGGTCAAGTTCGGCGCCGGTGTCGCGACCTATTCGATCGTCAACGACACCCAGATCACCGCCACCTCGCCCAGCGGCACCGCGGGCTTGGTCAACGTCACCGTCACCACGCCCGGCGGCACCAGCGCGATCAGCGCGGCGGACCAGTTCACCTATGTCGCGGCACCCACGGTGACGGCAGTGTCGCCGATAGCGGGCCCGACGGCCGGCGGCACGTCGGTGACGATCACCGGCACCGGCTTCCTGGCGGCCGCATCGACGGGGGCGGTCAAGTTCGGCGCCGGTGTCGCGACCTATTCGATCGTCAGCGACACCCAGATCACCGCCACCTCGCCCAGCGGCACCGCGGGCCCGGCCGACGTCACCGTCACCACGCCCGGCGGCACCAGCGCGATCAGCGCGGCGGACCGGTTCACCTATGTCGCGGTGCCCACGGTGACGGGGCTGTCGCCGATAGCGGGCCCGACGGCCGGCGGCACGTCGGTGACGATCACCGGCACTGGCTTCCTGGCGGCCGCATCGACGGGGGCGGTCAAATTCGGCGCGAATGTCGCGACCTATTCGATCGTCAACGATACGCAGATCAACGCTACGTCCCCCAGCGGCGTGGCGGGTCCGTTCGACGTCACCGTCACCACGCCCGGCGGCACCAGCGCGATCAGCGCGGCGGACCAGTTCACCTATGTCGCGGCGCCGACGATCGGCGCGCCTTCGCCGGCGAGCGGCCCGGCGGCGGGCGGCACCGCGGTGACGCTGACCGGCACCAATCTGACCGGCGCGACGCTGACGGTGGACGGCGCATCCGTGACGCCGACCGGCAGCACCGCGACGACGCTGACCTTCACGACGCCGGCGCATGCCGGAGGCGCGGTCAATGTGGTCGTCGCCACCGCGGGCGGCTCGGCCTCGACCAGCTTCACTTATGTCGCGGCACCGGTCGCCAGCAGCTTCACGGCATCCGCGGTCGCGTACAATGCCGCGGGCGTGACCTTCAGCGCCGCCGGCCATGCGACGAACAGCCCCACCAGCTTCGCGGTGGGCTCGGCCACGACGGCCAATGGCGGCACGGTCTCGATCGATTCGGCCGGGCTCGTCACCTATGGCGCGCCCACCGGGTTCCGCGGCAACGACAGCTTCACGTTCACGGCGACCAACCTGGGCGGCACGTCCTCCCCGGCGACGGTCACGGTGCCGGTGAGCAACCCCACGCTCTCGTCGTCGCTCACCGGCAGCGGCACGCGCGGCATCGCGCTCTCGGGCGTGCAGATCAACACCAGCGGCGGCAGGGCAACCTATAGCTGCGCGCCGACGCCGGCCTCGGGTGCGCTGCCCGCGGGCACGCAGATCAACCCCGATTGCTCCGTCAGCGGCACGCCGGCGGCGAGCGGCAACTTCACCTTCGCCGCCACCGTGACGGACAGCTCGTTCGGCACCGGCCCCTTCACCCAGACGACCGGCTCGCTCTCGCTCAGCATCGCCGTGCCGACGATCGGCCTGTCGCCGGCCGCCGGCCCGCTGCCGGGCGGCACCGTCGGCACCGGCTATTCGCAGAGCTTCACGGCGAGCGGCGGCACGTCGGGCTATAGCTATGCGCGCAGCAGCGGCACGCTGCCCCCGGGGCTGACCGTGGCGGGCAACACGCTTTCGGGCACGCCGACCACCGTGGGCACGTTCAATTTCGACATCACCGCGACCGACAGCTCGACCGTGGGCAGCGGCGGACCCTATTCCAAGACCCTGGCCTATAGCATCGTGGTGGGCTCGGGCAGCCAGACGATCAGCTTCGGCGCCCTGTCCAACATCTCGCTGTCCTCGTCTCCGCCGCCGCTCTCGGCCACTGCCAGCTCGGGCCTGACGGTCAGCTTCGCCTCGACCACGCCGAGCGTCTGCACGGTCTCTGGCACCACGGTGACGCTGGTCGACAGGGGCCTTTGTTCGATCACCGCCAGCCAGGCAGGCGACGGCAACTGGAGCGCGGCGAGCAACGTCGTGCAGAGCTTCACGGTGACCCCGGCCACGCTGGTGATAACGCCGGCGGCCGCGACCGGCCTCCAGGTGGGCGTGTCCTATTCCCAGGCCAACACGGCCACGGGCGGCGTCACTCCCTATACCTATTCGCTCAACGCCGGCGCGTTCGTGCCGGGCACGAGCCTCAATTCGATGACGGGCACCGTCTCGGGCACGCCGACGGTGGCGGGCAGCTTCAGCTATATCGTCCAGGTCTCCGACAGCCAGGGACCGGCGGTGACCGCGACAACTCCGGTCACCACGGTCACGATCGCCAAGGGCAACCAGACGATCAGCTTCACCTCGACCGCGCCGGCCGGCGCGACGGTGGGCAGTCCGGCCTATGCCGTGACCGCGAGCGCCAGCTCGCTGCTGGGCGTGAGCCTGAGCTCGACCACGACCGGCGTCTGCACCCTGACGGGCAACACGGTGACCTTCATCGCCACCGGCACGTGCATCATCAACGCCAACCAGGCCGGCGACACCAATTGGAACCCGGCGCCCCAGGTGCAGCAGAGCATCACGGTCGGCGCGGCGCAGACCGTCACGGCCTCGCTCAGCTTCTCGCCGACCTCGCTCGGCGTCGGGGCGAACGGCACGCTGACCATCACCTTCGCCAATCCCAATGCCTCGGCCACACCGGACGTCGCGCCGCTGCTTACCGGTTCCGCGCTGCTGAGCCGCGTGAGCGGCGCGCCGGGCGGCAGCTGCGGGGCCACCGGATCGGATGCGGGGGCGAACTATCAGTTCGGCAACTTCGCCATCCCGTCGAGCGGCTGCACGATCACGCTCACCTATGCCGGCGTGACAGCGGGCTCGTCCTCGGGCCTGGTGCTCGGCGCCTTCACGCCCAGCGGCTATCCGACCACGCCGGCAGCGCCGAGCAATGCCTTTGCAGTGGTACCGACGGTCACGGGGCTCTCGCCCAATTCGGGCCCGGTCAGCCAGGTGGTGACCGTCTCGGGCACCGGCTTCAGCACGACGCCGGGCAACAACATAGTGACCTTCGGGACGGCGGGGACCGGCACGGTCACCGCGGCGAGCGCGACGTCGCTCACCGTCACTGCGCCGGCCGCCGGCACGGGCGCGCAGCCCGTCACGGTCGGCGTCAACGGCCAGACCAGCGCGAGCCCGTACAGCTACACCTTCATCGCGCGGCCGAGCGCGGCGGACGTCAGCGCGACGGTACCCTATAACACCGCTACCCCGATCGACCTGTCGAGCGCAGTCTCCGCGGGCGGCCCGCACACCAGCATCGCGATCGCCGTCAATGTGCAGCACGGCACGACCAGCATCGCCGGCGACACGGTGACCTATACCCCGACGGCGGGCTATATCGGGCCGGACAGCTTCACCTACACCGCAAGCGGTGCGGGCGGCACTTCGGACGTGAAGCAAGTCAGCATCACGGTGGTGGCCCCCGCGGCGCCGGTGGCGAATCCCAAGAGCGGCGTCGCGATCCCGTATAACGGCACCGGCACCCCGATCGACCTGTCGGGCTCGATCACCGGCGTGCATGGCAGCATCGCGGTCGTCACGGTGCCGCAGCATGGCGCCTATGTCGTCACGGGCGACACGGTGACCTACACGCCCAATGCCGGCTATTACGGCGCGGACAGCTTCACCTATACCGCGACCGGCCCGGGCGGGACCTCGGCCCCGGCCAGGGTGGACGTGACGGTGGCCACGCCTCCGGCGCCGACCGTAGCCAACAAGAGCGTGGCGGTGCCCTATGCGAGCACCGGCACGGCGATCGACCTGTCGACCTCGATCACCGGCGTCCATGCGAGCATCGCGGTCACCAGCGGTCCCGCGCACGGCACGGTGACGATCGCGGGCGACGTGGTGACCTATACTCCGGCCGCCACGCACTATGGGGCGGACAGCTTCACCTATACCGCGACCGGCCCGGGCGGCACTTCCGCCGCGGCGACGGTCACGCTGACGGTAGCGAACCCGCCGGCGCCGACCGTGGTGGACAAGCCCGGCGTGGGCGTGCCCTATGCGAGCACCGGCACGGCGATCGACCTGTCGGGCTCGATCACCGGCGTCCATGCGAGCATCGCGATCGGCACCAATCCGGCGCATGGCACGGTCACGATCGCGGGTGATGTGGTGACCTATACCCCGGCGGCGACCTATTATGGCGCGGACAGCTTCACCTATACCGCGACCGGCCCGGGCGGCACTTCGGCGCCCGCGACGGTGAGCCTGACCGTGGCAACCCCCGCGGCGCCGGTAGCGGCCAACAAGCCTGGCGTGGGCGTGCCCTATGCAAGCACCGGTACGGCGATCGACCTGTCGGGCTCGATCACCGGCGTTCATTCGAGCATCGCGATCGGCACCAATCCGGCGCATGGCACGGTCACGATCGCGGGTGATGTGGTGACCTATACCCCGGCGGCGACCTATTATGGCGCGGACAGCTTCACCTATACGGCGACGGGACCCGGCGGCACCTCGGCTCCGGCGACGGTGAGCCTGACGGTGGCGACGCCCGCGGCACCGGTCGCAGCGAACAAGAGTGGCGTGGCGGTGCCCTATGCGAGCACCGGCACGGCGATCGACCTGTCGGGCTCGATCACCGGCGTCCATGCGAGCATCGCGATCGGCACGGCGCCGGCGCACGGCACGGTGACGATCGCGGGCGATGTCGTGACCTACACCCCGGCTGCGACCTATTATGGCGCGGACAGCTTCACCTTCACGGCGACCGGCCCTGGCGGCACCTCGGCCCCGGCGACGGTGAGCCTGACCGTGGCGACGCCGCCGGCGCCGATCGTTGCGGACAAGAGCGGCGTGGCGGTGCCCTATGCGAGCGCCGGTACGGCGATCGACCTGTCGGGATCGATCACCGGCGTGCGCGGCAGCATCGCGATCGGCACGGCGCCGGCGCACGGCACGGTGACGATCGCAGGCGAGGTCGTTACCTATACGCCGGCCGCGACCTATTATGGCGCGGACAGCTTCACCTATACCGCGACCGGCCCGGGCGGCACTTCGGCTCCCGCGACGGTGAGCCTCACCGTGGCGACGCCGGCGGCGCCGACCGCGGCCAACAAGAGCGGCGTGGCCGTCGGCTATAACAGCGGCGGCACGCCCATCGACCTGGCGCCTTCGGTCACCGGGGTGCACAGCACGCTCACGGTCGTCACGGCGCCGGCGCACGGCACCGCCACGGTCAATGGCGATGTGGTCACCTATACCCCCACCAGCGGCTATTTCGGCGCGGACAGCTTCGCCTATACCGTCACCGGCCCGGGCGGCACGTCCGCGGCGGCGACGGTGAGCCTCACCGTGGCGACGCCGCCGCCGCCGAACGCGGCGCCGGGCACCTCCACGGTCGCGGGCAGCACCACGCCGGCAGGGACGAGCGTCCAGATCAACCTCTCGGCACTGGTCACTGGCGTCTATGACTCGATCCAGATCGCCAGCCAGCCCGCGCACGGCACGGTCACGCTGAGCGGCGGCGCCGGGCCGAGCCTGACGCCGGTCGCCGTGGCGCCGGCCTCGCCGACCATCGCGACCTACACGCCGGCCGCCAATTATTCGGGCACCGACAGCTTCACTTATGTGGCGGTCGGTCCGGGCGGCACCTCGGCGCCGGGCACGGTGACGATCACCGTGGTCGGCCAGGTGCCGGTCGCCGCGCCCAAGACGGCGACGGCGGGCGATGGCCAGATGGTCTCCGTGATGCTCACCGACGGGGCGGTGCGCGGGCCGTTCACCGGTGCGAATGTCGTGAGCGTGTCGCCGGCCAGCTCGGCCACGACCGCGATCGTGGCGGCCGGCAACGGCGCCTATCGCCTCGACGTGACGCCGAACAACCGCTTCGGCGGGCAGATCGTGGTCACCTATACGCTGAGCAACGTCTTCGGCGCTTCGGCCCCGTCGACGGTCACGCTCACCGTCCAGGCGCGCCCGGATCCGCGCAACGATCCGGATATCGCCGCGATCAGCGATGCGCAGGCCGAGACGGCCCGCCGCTTCGCCCGGGCACAGGTGTCCAACTTCATGCGGCGCACCGAGCAGCTCCATAACGGCGGCGGCAGCACCGGCCTTGCGATGGGCGTGACGCTGGCCTCGCGCGACGGCTCGGCGCCGATGCAGCGGCCCGACGACAAGAACTGGGGGCTGGCCATCACCGAGCGGATGCGCGTCTCGGGCGAGGATCCGGCGATCGGCCAGTTCGCCAACAATCCGCAATCGCCGCTCTCGCGTGCCGACCAGCTCGGCTATGGCCGGACGGTCGCCGGCACGGGCGCGGCGAGCGGTGCGGCCGGCAGCCCGGGCGCACCGGGCAAGGGCGCGGTGGACGAGGACGGCAATCGCCGGGTCGGCTCGCTGGCCACCTGGGCGGGCGGCGCGATCGATATCGGCACCCGGGACAAGCGGACCGATCGCAGCAAGATCACCGCCACCACAGCGGGCCTCAGCGCCGGTGCCGACATCAAGCTCTCGGAGGGCGTGTTGGTCGGCCTGGGCGGCGGCTATGGCAATGATCTGAGCCGGATCGGCACCGCGGCGCAGGTGCGCGGCACCAGCACGATCTATGCGGCCTATGCGAGCATCCAGCCCGCCAGCGGCACCTTCATCGACGGCATGATCGGTCGCGGGCAGCTCGATTTCACCACCCGGCGCATCGCCCAGGCAGTGAACGCGACGGCGCGCGGCAGCCGTGACGGCAGCTACACCATCGCCGCGATCTCGCTGGGGATCGATCGGGCGGGCGGGCCGCTGCAATGGTCGGTCTATGGCCGCGGCGAGTATATGGACGCGGATCTCGATGCCTATGCGGAGAGCGGCGCCGGGCGCTACAATCTGCGCTTCGACGCCCGCCAGGTGCGCTCGATCACCGGCACGATCGGCGGCCGCCTGCAATATCGGCAGAAGACGGGCTTCGGTTCGATCACGCCGCGCCTGCGCGCCGAGTGGAACCATGAGTTCGCCAATGTCGATGCGCAGTGGCTCGACTATGCCGATATCCCGGGCGCGGCGATCTATGCGCTGGCGGGCAATGGCTGGAAGCGCGAGCAGTTGCAGCTGAGCTTCGGCACGCGCTTCGACATCCTGAGCAGCGGCTGGTCGTTCGACTTCGAGACCGGGTTGCGCGCGGCCCAGGGCGAGAAGGCCGGCACGCTGCAGCTCCGCCTGTCGAAGCGCTGGTAGGGGAAGGGGCCCGGACCGGTTTCGCGGGGCTTTACCGCCGCGGCGGCGGGCACCGGGGTCCGGCCCGGGGCTCGCCTAGGGCCGCAATCGCGCGAGCGCGTCGGCCAGCTGGGCCTCGCGATAGGGTTTCTCGATCATCGGCACGTTCTTGCCGAACCCTTCCGGCGGAGCGCCATAGCCGCTGGCGAAGGCGAAGGGCAGGCCGCGCGCCCGCAACGCCTCCGCGATCGGGGTGCTGCGTTCTCCGCTCAGGTTTATGTCGAGGATCGCCACGTCGAAGCCGCCGCCTTCGGCCAGCGCCAGCCCGTCGGCCAGCCTGCTCGCCGGGCCGATCGTTTCGCAACCCAGCGCTTCGAGCAGGTCCTCGAGATACATGGCGACCACCGGCTCGTCCTCGACGACGAGCACGCGCAAGCCGCGGAGCCCGCTCACGCGGCCCCCTCGGGCAGCGGGGCGTCGACGATGCAGACCAGCCCGTCCGGGCGGAATTCGATGCGCACCGTGCCGCCCAGTTCGGCGGCGAGGCCGCGTTCGATCATGCGCGTGCCGAAGCCGCGCCGCGTCGGCGCCACGACCGGCGGGCCGCCCGCTTCCTCCCAGCGCAGCGCGAGCCTGGCGACGCCGCCGACGTGCGCGCGCCGCCAATGGACCGCGATTCGCCCCTCGGGCCGTGACAGGGCGCCATGCTTCACGGCGTTGGTCGCCAGCTCGTGGATGGCCAGCGCCAGGCTGATTGCGGTCTTGGGCTGGATCGACAGGTCCGGCCCGTCCAGCGCGAAGCGGCTCGGCTCGCCGTGCGGGCGCAGGGCATCCTCGATGATCCGGCGCATCGAGACCAGGCCCCAATGCTCGCGCGTCAGCAGATTGTGCGCCTCGGAGAGCGCGGCCAGCCGGCCTTCGAACGCGGCACGGGCCCGGGGCGGGGGCACATCGTCCTTGAAGCTCTGCCGGGCGATGCCCTGCACGATCGCCAGCGTGTTCTTCACCCGGTGGTTCAGCTCGTCGATCAGCAGGCGGAGATGCGCTTCCGCGCGCTTCGCCTCGGTCATGTCGCGCCCGATGGCGTGCAGCGCCACCGGCCGGCCCTGCGCATCGAGGTTCAGCCGCGAATTGACTTCCCAGATCAACTCGCGGCCATCCTTGGCGCGCAGTTTCAGGGTCAGCCGGGTCGAGCCGCCATGCTGCAGCTTGCGGTTGAACGCATCCATGCCGATCGCGAACTGGTCCTCGTCCATGAAGTCGCGGATCGAGCGGCCGAGGATCTCGTCCTCGCGATAGCCTATCGCCTCCACCACCGCCGGATTCACCGAGGTGACCCGATTGTCGAGCGTCGTGGTGATCAGGAAGTCGTTGGCCTGTTCGAAGATGGTGCGGAAGCGCGCCTCGCTCTCGCGCAGTTCCTGTTCGGCGCGCTTGCGGTCGGTAACGTCGAACGAGACGCCGACGAAGCGGCTCGGCCGGCCGTCGCCATAGTCGATCCGGCTGCCATGGCTCTGCAGCCAGCGCTCGGCACCATCCTCGGCACGCACTATGCGATAGGTGATCGCATAGGGCTCGCCCGCCGTGAAGCAGCGCATCGCCGCCTCCCGCACCATTGCCCGGTCGTCGGGATGCGCGCGCGCGATCCACTCGTCGAAGCTGCCGCGCGGATCGGGCCGGTGCGGCATGCCGAGCAGGTCGAAGCGGTTGGGCGACCAGGCGCCCTCCATCGTGTCGAGGTCCAGCTCCCAGGTGGCCATGCCGGCCGCCTCGGTGGCAAGGCGCAGCGTCTCCTCGCTCTTGCGCAGCGCATCCTCGTCCGCGCGGCGCTGGGTGACGTCCAGCGTCACCGACAGCACGCCGAAGGGTTCGCCGGTGGGCCGGCGGATCACCGCGACCGAATTGTTCACCCAGACCACGCCGCCGTCCTTGCGGACATAGCGTTTCTCATGGGTATAGGGCGTGCCGTCCCGCACCACCTTCTCGAACAGCGGCAAGTTGCGGGCGAGATCGTCCGGATGGGTGATCTGCTGCATCGTCATGCCGCCCATCAGCGCATCGCGGCTCCAGCCGGCTATCTCGCAGAAGCGATCGTTGACCAGCGTGAAGCGGCCCTCGATGTCCACCTGGGCGAAGCCGGCCGTGGTCTGGCTGATGAACGCCGAAAGCTGCGCCTCGCGCTCGCGCAGCGCGAGTTCGGCGGTCTTGGCCTCGGTTACGTCATGGGCGACGCCGATGAAGCCGATATGATGCCCCTGCGCATCCCGGCGCGGCTGCGAGGTGGAGTGGAGCCAGCGCCACTCGCCATGGACGTTGCGATAGCGCCCCTCGAGCTCGAAGGTGCCGAGGCTCGCCTCGCCGGCCACCGATTGCGCAAGGACCTGGGCGGCATCGTCCGGATGGATGATCCGCCGCCAGTCGAAGTCGAGCGCCTCTTGATAGGAGACGCCGAGGAACGCGACATAGGCGCGATTGACGAAGCTGCGCTTGCGATCCAGCCGAGTCACCCAGACGGCGACGGGGGCGCTGTCCGCGATCATGCGGAACTCGTCCTCGCCCACCGGAAGCGGTTCGGCCGGTGCGTCGGTCATCGGGGCCCGATGGAAAGCATCGTCAAGTTCCCAGCCTTGCGCCAAGGTGGATCAATGTTCGTCACCGGCGCATCGCAAGCACTGCCCGTGCGCGTTTCAGGTGCGGCATGTCGAGCATTTCGCCGTCCAGGCCGATCGTGCCGGCACCGGGTGCCGCGGTGAAGGCCGCGACGATCCGCTCGGCGCGATCGATCTCCATGGGAGAGGGCGAGAAGGCGCGGTTGATCACGGGCACCTGATCGGGATGAATGGCGAGCATCCCGCGGAAACCCGCGCGACGCGCCTTGGTTGCAACCTTCTCCAGCCCCTCGAGGTCGCGGAAGTCGCCATGGATCGTCTCGATCGGCGTCACCGCGGCGGCGGCGGCCCCGGCAAGGGCGAGGGCGCGGAAGACCTGATAGGGAAAGTCGTATTCGCCGGTCTCGTCGCGGTTATGGGTGGCGCCCAGCGCGGTGGCGCTGTCCTCCGCCCCCCAGGTGAGCGCGGCGAGGCGCGGGCAGCCCGCATAATCGCCCAGGCCGAAGATGGCCGGCGCGGTTTCCGTCGCCACCACGATCGTGCGGATCCCGCCCTGGGGCAGGCCGTGCGCGGCCTCCAGCGCAGTGAGGTAATGGTGGAGCAGATCGGCCTCGGCCCGGGTCGCCTTGGGCAGCATGATGCCATCGGGCGCCCCGGGCACGATGGCGGCGAGGTCGGGCAGCGCGTGGGGCGTGTCGAGCGGGTTGATCCGCACCCATTGCGGCTGGACGCGCGCGGCGGTCTTCAGGTGCCCGGCGACGAGCGCGCGGGCGGCGGGCTTGTTGGCCTCGGCCACGGCGTCCTCGAGGTCGAGCAGCACCAGGTCGGCTTCGCTCGCGCCTGCCTTGGCGAGCTTGCGCTCGGAATCGCCCGGCGCGAACAACAGCGATCGGGCGGCCAGCGGGTCGGTCATGCATCCTCCTATCGTGGAGGACTTGCTATCGCGCGGGGACCGGCGGGTAAACCGCGTGCCGTTCTTAACCCTGGCCGGTGGTTTTCGCTCTGTGCGGCTGCCGGATTTTACCCCTCCTTAACGCTGTCCGCTTACCTCGTTTGGGAATGAGCGAGGGGATTTCGAACGTGCGCATTCTGATCGTGGACGACGAACCGGCGATGCACGAATCATATCGCCAGGTGTTCGGGGGCCGCAGCGGAGGCAATGCCAGCGCGCTGAACGCGATGGCGGCCGAGCTGTTCGGCGACGACGACGGGGCACCCGAGCCGGCCAATGACGCGATCGATTTCCAGTGCGCGCACTTCAATCAGGGCCTCGACGCGGTCGAGGCGATCAAGGACTCGCTCGAGACCGGTCAACGTTTCTCCGTCGCCTTTATCGACGTGCGCATGCCGCCGGGGATCGACGGCAAGGAGACCGCGCGCCGCATCCGCGCGCTCGATCCCGACATCAACCTCGTCATCGTCACCGGCTATTCGGATTTCTCGCCTCTCGACATCAGCCGCGCCGCCGGCCCGGCCGACAAGATCTTCTACATCGCCAAGCCCTTCCAGGCCGAAGAGGTGATCCAGACCGCCACGGCGCTCGCGCATCGCTGGGAGGCGGATGCCAAGCTGCGCAATGCGATCGCCCTGCTCGAGGAGCAGAAGCTCGAGCTCGCCGCCAATGAATCGCGCGCCGTGCACATGGCGAACCATGATTCGCTTACCGACGCGCCCAACCGGCTCGCCTTCCTCCACATGCTCGGCAAGGCGGTGAAGGGCGAGCAATGCTTCGCCATGGCGATGATGGACCTCGACCGGTTCAAGATCGTCAACGACACGCTGGGCCATCTCGCCGGCGACGAGCTGATCCGCATGGTCTGCGAGATCCTGCGCCAGCAGGTGCCCGACCAGGGTTTCGTCGCGCGCCTGGGCGGCGACGAGTTCGCGATGCTCTATCCGGTAACCGGTGAGGATGAGGCGACGATGATCGCCGAGCGGATGCTCAAGGCCGTATCGATCAGCTTCAAGGTATTCGGGCATTCGGTCCAGGGCGGCGCCTCGGTCGGCCTGATGGTCGTCCAGCCGCGCACGATCCACGATCCGATCGACGTGATGCGCCGTGCCGATCTCGCGCTCAACGAGGCCAAGCACAATGGCCGCGGCATCGTCCGCCTGTTCGACGAAGTGATGGACGAATCGATCCGCTTCCGCCGCCAGATCGAAGGCGGGCTCTCCGAGGCGATCGCCAAGGGCGAACTCAAGCTGGTCTTCCAGCCCATCGTCGGGCGCGACGAGCTGGAGATCACCGGCTTCGAAGCGCTGATCCGCTGGTGCAGCCCGGAATATGGCATGGTCTCGCCGGGCATGTTCATCCCGATCGCCGAGGAATCGAACCTGATCCACGAACTGGGCGACTGGGTGATCGACCAGGCAGTGGAGACGCTCAAGACCTGGCCGGGCCAATATGTCTCGGTCAACTTCTCTCCGCGCCAGTTCCGCCGCCACAATTTCGTCGGCCATGTGATGGAGCGCGTGGCCAATGCCGGCGTCGAGCCGGGCCGCTTCCAGATCGAGATCACCGAGACTGCGATCTTCGACGATGTCGAGCGCGCCGCCGAGACGTTGTTCAAGCTCCGCCAGATGGGCTTCCGCATCGCGCTCGACGATTTCGGCACCGGCTATTCGAGCCTCTACAACATCCGCCGCTTCGCGCTCGACTGCCTGAAGATCGACCGCAGCTTCGTCGACGGCATGGGCCGGGAGCGCGAAAGCGCGGCGATCGTCCATTCGATCATCCATCTCGGCCGGGCGCTGGGCATGGAAGTGGTCGCCGAAGGCGTCGAGACCGAGACGCAGCTCCAGGCGCTCCGCCTCGCCGGCTGCAGCCATCTCCAGGGCTATTATCTTGCGCGCCCGATGGATGCCGAGGACGCGCTGGCGCTCGCACGGAGGGGATATATCGGCGATGCGGAGCCCGCCGAGGTCGAGCTGGGCAACGGGACGCACGGCTGATGCCTCGCGCAAGGCGCCTCAAGGCGCCGGCGTCGCTCGGCGCGAAACTGGTCCTGATCCTCACCGGCGTCGGCGTCATCGGCGCCGCCGCGCTGACGCTGATGCTCGCCACCGTCATCACGCCGAGCTTCAACCAGCTCGAACGCGACGCGGTCGACGCGCATGTCGCGCGGACCCAGGCGGTCGTCCACGACGTCTCGGCCAAGGTCGAGAATGCCGTACGCGACTATGGCGACTGGAATTCGTCCTACGACTATATGGCGCATCCGACCAAGGCGTTCGAGGACGAGAGCTTCTCGACGCTGGCCATGGTCAATCTCGACGTCAACGGCATGGCCTATGTCCGGCCCGATCGCGGGATCGTGATCGCGCGCTGGCTCGATCTCGAGAAACGGGCCGATGTGCCCGCGATGCGCGCGCGCCTCGCCGATGCCATCGCACGGTTCGATTTCGCGCGGATGCTGCACGGGCAGAGCTCGGCCGGCTTCTTCATTCGCCTGGGAGACCGGCTCGCCGCGGTCGGTATCGCGCAGGTCCGCAGGAGCGACGGCAGCGGCGAACCGCGCGGCTATGTGCTGATGGCGCGCGCCGTCACCGCCGCGCAGCTCAGCACCTTGCTCCAGCTCGAGGCGAGCCTGGCGCTCGACCATCCCGTCGCCGCGGTGACCAAGACCCCCGGCGCCACCCGTACCCGCATCGCGGTGCCGATCCCGGGCCCGGACGGCCGCCCCGTCGCCACCGCCACCTATACCGTGCCGCGCGACCTCTCGATGCTCGGCACGCGGATGCTCGTCCTCGCCGTGGTCGGATCGTCGATCCTGTTGGCGATCGTGCTGCTGGTGCTGCGCCGGATGATCGCGCGCCTGGTCCTCGCCCCCTTAAAGCGTGTCGAGCGCCATATGGGCGTGGTCCGTGCCTCGGGCACGCTCGGCCTGCTCACCGACAAGCCGCGCGACGACGAGATCGGCAGCCTTGTCACCAGCTTCAATTCGATGCTCCGGCAGCTCAAGGACCTGCGCGAGCAGCTGGAGGTGCAGAGTTTCACCCTGGGCCGCAGCGAGAGTGCCGTCGCGGTGATGCACAATGTCCGCAATGCGCTGAACCCGATCAGCACCGTGCTGAGCCAGGGGCTGGGCACCGGCGCACCGATGGACCGCATGTTGCTCGACCGCGCGCTCGGCGAGCTGGCGAGCGAGACGATTCCCGCGGTGCGCCGCCAGAAGCTCGCCGCCTTCCTTGCCGCCGCGATCGAGAGCGTCGAACAGGAACGCGCCGACCGCCGCGCGCAGATCGCGATCGGTCGCGAGGCGCTGCACCATGTGCTGGAGATCATCGGCCAGCAGCAGGAAGCCGCCCATGAGCGCCCGCCGCTCGACGCATGCGACATCACCGACATCGTGGCCCAGAACGCCACCATCGCGCGCTATTCGGGCGAGAATTCGATTGCCTTCAGCTTCCCGTCCAAACCGCATTGGGTGATGGCCAACCGGGTGATCCTCAGCCAGGTCGTCGGCAATCTCTTCGCCAACGCGGCCGAGGCGATCGCAGCGACCGGGCGCGGCAGCGGCTCGATTTCGGTGACGATCCGGGACAAGGGCGACAGCACCGAGATCCATATCCGCGATGACGGCGAGGGCTTCGACCCGGCGACGGCGCCGACGCTCTTCCAGCGCGGCTACTCCACCCGGGCGCACAAGTCGGGCGGCCTGGGGCTCCATTGGTGCGCCAATTCGATGCTGACGATGGAGGGCAGGCTCGACCTCGTCAGCGACGGCAAGGGGACGGGCGCGAAGGCGATCCTGACGCTGGGCACCGCCCGGCTCGCGCAGCCGAGCGGAATGGCGGCCTGAGTTTGGGAGGAGGGAGCCTACCCGTCTTCTTCGCCGTTTCGGCCCGGACCGACCTCCAATTCGGACGGGCCTATCCCCGTCCCACGGCCTTCCGCTTGCCCGCCACCTCGTCCTTGCGCCGCAGATAGGGCGCGACCAGGTTCCTCGCCCGGAACCATTCCTGCCGGTCCGGATCGAGGCTGTCGAAATTGCCGATCACCCGGCGGCATTCGGGAGCGCGGCACTGGCAGATCATGTGCCAGTTCGATTCCCTGAGCGTCGTCGAATAGTCCCAGGCGATCTCCTCGCCGGGCTGGATCGCGCGCACCGCGACCAGAAACACGCCCGCATCGGTGAAACGCAGGCCGGCATTGGGCGCGCAGCTGTGATTGACCAGGTCGTCGATCCGGCCGGAGGGGCCCATATAGTGGTCCGGCGTCACCTGCACGAAGCGGTCGCCGCGGCCGCGCATCAGGCTGGGAATCTGGTCGGCGCGGAAACGGCGGCCGGTGAACTCGATCAGCACATCGCCCTCGGCAAAGGCGCCCGTGGCGAACACGGCCTTGCCCAGATGGTTGTCGCCCACCTTGAACAGGTTGTTCGAGGGGCGGTAGCGATCGAACCAGAGCAGCCTGCCGCGGCGGGTGCCGAAGGAACGCAGCGGGTTGATCGTCGCCAGGCCGATCAGGAACCATATGCTGGCATGGCAGAGGAACTCGACGATGACATAGGCGAGCTCGGCCACGCCCGGCTGGGTCGCGCGCACCGCGACCAGCAGCGTGGCGAGGTCGCCGAAGGTCCACAGCCCCCAGGCCGGCGAGCGCTCGCGGCTGCGATCGGTCCATACGCTCGCCCAGGTCGGCCAGAAGCTTATCGGGACGGCGAGCACCACCAGCATATGTGCCCAGAATGCCTCGCGGAAGACGAGCCAGAGCATCAGCGCGCTCAGGCTGGCCGCGATGCAGAAGGTCTCGGTGGGCGAGGGCGGGGCCCAGGAGGAACGCCGCCAGATGCCGATCGTCACCACGATGCAGGCGATCGAGGAGAGGGCGAACACCCAACCCTGCGGCGCGCCGGGGTTCACCGCGGCATAGGTCAGCGCCTCCAGCGACGTCGCCGCGCTCCAGATCAGCCATGACGCGCGGTTCGGCTCCACCAGCTCGCGGCGCAACCCGATCAGGTAGGTCGCATAGCCTGCAAAGCTGAATCCGATCGCCAGCAGGAACCAGATATCGGCGGTCAAAATGCGCTCCCTCCCAAACGGAGCGTTTACCATGTCCGGGATTCGTCGTCTACGCGCGACTCGCGGTGAATCCGCGAGTCGCGGGGAGTCATAGGGAGTCGCTTACGGGGCGAATCTCACATTTCCCGTCCTCCCCGGCGGATGCCGGGACCATGCTATTGGCCGCAATCCTTGACGGCTTCGAGCACGATCGGCGCCCATTCCCGGCGGCAGATCAGCAGGTCGGGGATGCTCGTGCTGGCCCGGTTGTAGACGATCGGCGAGCCGTCGATCCGCGAAGCATGGAGCCCTGCGGCCAGCGCGACTGCCACCGGCGCGCAATTGTCCCACTGATGCTGGCCGCCCGAATGGAGATAGATCTCGGCCTCGCCGCGCACCACCGCCATCGCCTTGGCGCCGGCCGAGCCCATGCCGATATGCACCGCGCCGATCCGTTCGCCCACGCCCGCGCAGAGCTGGCTCGGTCGGCTGCGGCTCACCAGCATGCGTGGCGGCAATTCGCCCTCGGGCAACAGGGGCGGCCGGTCGCTGGAAAGCGTGCAGCCGAGCCGGGGCAGGGCGACCGCGCCCAATGCGGCACGGCCGTCGATGGCCAGGGCGACATGCACCGCCCAGTCCTCGCGCCGCTCGGCGAACTCGCGCGTGCCGTCGAGCGGATCGACGATCCATACCCGCCGCGCCGACAGCCGGGCCGGATCGTCGGCGGATTCCTCCGAGAGGATCGCGTCGTCGGGCCTGGCCGCGCGCAGCCGGTCGAGGATGAGGTCGTTGGCTTCGCGGTCGCCGCGGTCGCCGCCCGCGCATTCGTCCTGAATGCGCAGCAGCAGCGCGCCCGCTTCCTCCGCGATTGCCCGGGCCAGTTGCGCGTCGGTCAAATCACCGGACTCCAGGTGCCCATGATCGCCTCCACGATCCGCTCGGCCGCGGCTTCGGGCGTCTCCCGGGTCGTGTCCACGCGGATCTCCGGATCCTGCGGCGCCTCATAGGGGCTGGAGATGCCGGTGAAGTTGGCGATCTGGCCGGCCCGCGCCTTCTTGTAGAGGCCCTTCACGTCGCGCGCCTCGGCAACCTCCAGCGGCGTATCGACGAAGATCTCGAAGAACTCGCCTTCGGGCAGCAGCTTGCGCACCAGCTCGCGCTCGGCGCGGAAGGGCGAGATGAAGGCGGTGAGCACGATCAACCCCGCATCGGTCATCAGCCGGGCAACTTCGCCCACACGGCGGATATTCTCGATCCGGTCGGCATCGGTGAAGCCCAGATCCCTGTTGAGCCCGTGGCGGATATTGTCGCCGTCGAGCAGGAAGCTGTGCTTGCCGAGCGCATGCAGCCGCTTCTCGACCAGGTTGGCGATGGTCGACTTGCCCGAGCCCGAGAGCCCCGTGAACCAGAGCAGCCGCGGCGCCTGGTGCTTCTGCCGGGCATGCGCCTCGCGGTTGATCTCCACGGCCTGCCAATGGACGTTCTGCGCCCGACGCAGCGCGAAGTTGAGCATGCCGGCGGCAACGGTGGCGTTGGTCGCCTTGTCGATCAGGATGAAGCCGCCCAGGTCCTTGCCGTCGGCATAGGGCTCGAAGACCACGCCGCGATCGGTATAGACTTCGGCCACGCCGATATCGTTGAGCCCGAGCGTCTTCACGCTCAGCTCGGCCATGGTGTTGACGCACACGGCATGGCGCGGCGGCTGCACCGTGGCGCTCACCGTCTGGGTACCGAGCTTGAGCCAATAGGCGCGGCCGGGAAGCATCTCCGCCTGGTCCATCCACACGATCGTCGCCTGGAACTGGTCGGCGACCTGGGGTGGCGCGTCGGCGGCGGCGATCACGTCGCCGCGCGAGCAATCGACTTCGTCGGCCAGCGTGATCGTCACGCTCTCCCCCGCCACTGCTTCGGCCTTGTCGCCGCCGAACGCGACGATACGCGCCACCTCGGTGGTCTGGCCCGAGGGCAGGATGCGCACTTTGTCGCCGGGCCTGATCGTGCCGGCCGCGATCATGCCGGCGAAGCCGCGGAAATCCAGGTTGGGGCGATTCACCCATTGTACCGGAAGGCGGAAGGGGCGGACGGCATCGGCGTCCGCGTCGATCTCGACCGCCTCCAGATGCTCGAGCAGGGCCGGGCCCTCGTACCAGGGCGTGTTTGCGCTCGGCCCGGTGATGTTGTCGCCCCTGAAGCCCGAGATCGGAATCGGAGCGAAGCCCGCGATCCCGATGCTCTCGGCAAAGGCGCGATAATCGGCCACGATCGCGTCATAGGTGGCCCGATCATAGCCGATCAGGTCCATCTTGTTCACTGCCAGCACGATGTGGCGGATGCCGAGCAAGTGGCAGAGATACGAGTGCCGCCGCGTCTGGGTGAGCACGCCCTTGCGCGCGTCGATCAGGATGACGGCGAGATCGGCGGTCGAGGCGCCCGTCGCCATGTTGCGGGTATATTGCTCGTGGCCGGGCGTATCGGCGACGATGAACTTGCGCTTCTCGGTCGCGAAGAAGCGATAGGCGACGTCGATGGTGATGCCCTGCTCGCGCTCGGCGGCGAGGCCGTCTACCAGCAGCGCGAAGTCGATCTCCTGCCCCTGGGTGCCCAGGCGCTTGCTGTCGGACTCGAGGCTGGCGAGCTGGTCCTCGAAGATCATCTTCGAATCATAGAGCAGCCGCCCGATCAGGGTGGACTTGCCGTCGTCCACGCTGCCGCAGGTGATGAAGCGCAGCAGCGACTTGTTCTGGTGCAGTTGGAGATAGGCGGAGATGTCGGACGCGATCAGCGCGTCGGGGCGATAGGAGGTCATGCGCTTGCCCCCACGGCGAACAGGGCGAGGACGCTGGAAGGGGAGGCTGGAACGCCCGGGACGGAGGGGCGGGCCATCAGAAATATCCCTCCTGCTTCTTCTTCTCCATGCTCGCCGCCTGGTCGTGGTCGATCGCGCGGCCCTGGCGTTCGCTGGTGGTGGTGAGCAGCATCTCCTGGATCACCGCCTCCAGCGTATCCGCCCTGCTCTCCACCGCGCCGGTCAGCGGGTAGCAGCCGAGCGTGCGGAAGCGCACCGATCGCTCCACCGGCACTTCGCCCGGATGCAGCCGGAAGCGATCGTCGTCGACCATCAGGATCAGCCCGTCGCGCTCCACGGTCGGGCGCGGCGCGGCGAAATAGAGCGGCACGATCTCGATCGCCTCGGCGAGGATATATTGCCAGATGTCGAGTTCGGTCCAGTTGGAGAGCGGGAACACGCGGATGCTCTCGCCCTTGTGTTTGCGGGCATTGTAGAGGTGCCACAGCTCGGGACGCTGGTTCTTCGGATCCCAGCGATGCGAGGCGGTGCGGAAGGAGAAGACGCGCTCCTTGGCCCGGCTCTTCTCCTCGTCGCGCCGCGCGCCGCCGAACGCCGCGTCGAAGCCATATTGGTCGAGCGCCTGCTTCAGTCCTTCCGTCTTCCACATGTCGGTGTGGCGGCCGCCATGGTCGAACGGGTTGATCCCCAGCGCTTCGGCCTCGGGGTTCTTGTGGACGAGCAACGCCATCCCCGCATCGCGCGCCGCCTTGTCGCGCAGGTCGTACATCGCGCGGAACTTCCAGGTCGTATCGACATGGAGGAGCGGGAAGGGCGGCGGCGCCGGATAGAAGGCCTTGCGCGCCAGGTGCAGCATCACCGCGCTGTCCTTGCCGATCGAATAGAGCATCACCGGCCGTTCGGCCTCGGCGACGACTTCGCGCAGGATATGGATGCTCTCGGCCTCTAGCCGCTGGAGGTGCGTCAGCCGCACGGGCGAAGCCCCCCGGGTCGCGCCGATCGCCTGTGTCTCCGTCATGTTCCCGGAATGCAGCATGGCGGGGGATTTAGGAAGCCGCCCGGGAAGGCGCGATCTAGTTTATGTTTAGCCGCGCATACCCGCCGCGCCCAGGGTTAGCGGTTCTTGAACCAATTGCGGTCCATGAAGGGCCGGGGCGCATCTTGCGCCACAGGGGAGGGCTGCAAACCCATGGGCAAGGCTGGCGCTAAGGGGATCATCCTCGCGGGTGGGGCCGGTACGCGCCTCTATCCCGCGACGTTGTCGATCTCGAAGCAATTGCTGCCGGTGTTCGACAAGCCGATGATCTATTATCCGCTCTCGGTGCTGATGCTTGCCGGCATTCGCGACATCCTCATCATCTCGAGCCCGCGCGACCTGCCGATGTTCCGCCTGTTGCTTGGGGACGGATCGGCCTTCGGAATCAATTTCGAATATGCCGAGCAGCCGAGCCCGGACGGGCTGGCCCAGGCCTTCCTGATCGGTGAGCGGTTCCTCGAAGGCGGTCCGGCCGCGCTGATCCTGGGCGACAACATCTTCCATGGCGACGGCCTTGCCGCCAAGGGCCGCGCGGCTGCCGAAGCGGCGACACAGGGCCAGTCGACGGTCTTCGCCTATCAGGTCGACGATCCCGAGCGCTACGGCGTCGCCACCTTCGATCCCGAGACCGGCAAGGCGACGAGCATCGTCGAGAAGCCGGCCGAGCCCAAGTCCAACTGGGCAGTGACCGGCCTGTACTTCTTCGACGACCGGGTGGCGGACATCGCCCGCACGCTGAAGCCCAGCCCGCGGGGCGAGCTGGAGATCACCGACGTGATCTCCGCCTATCTCCACCGCGGCGAACTCAACGTGAATCGGCTCGGCCGTGGCTATGCCTGGCTGGACACCGGCACGCATGACAGCCTGCACGATGCGGCGAGCTTCGTGCGCACGATCGAGAACCGCCAGGGCATCAAGATCGCCTGCCCCGAGGAGATCGCCTTCGATCTCGGCTATCTCGACGCGGATACGGTGCTTGCCCGCGCGGCGACGCTCGGCAAGACCGACTATGCAGCCTATCTCCGCCGCTGCGTCGAGGCGGCGGCCGCATGAGCTTCCTCGAGCCGATCGGCACGCCGACGCCGCGGATCCGCCGCGTCCTCGTCACCGGCGGGGCCGGGTTCATCGGCTCGGCGGTATGTCGTTTGCTGGTGGCGAAGCGCTATCATGTCGTCTGTGTCGACAAGCTGACCTATGCCGGCAATCTGGCCTCCCTGCACGGCATGCTGGACAAGCCCAATTTCCGGTTCGTTGCCGCGGATATCGGTGATGCGGCACACCTCCATCGCCTGATGCGGGACGAGCGGATCGATGGCGTGATGCACCTCGCCGCCGAGACGCATGTCGATCGCTCGATCGACAGCCCGGCCGCCTTTGTCGAAACCAATGTCCTGGGCACCGTCCGCCTGCTCGATGCCACGCTCGAGCATTGGCGCGGGTTGCCGGAAGCGCGGCGGCGGGATTTCCGCTTCCACCACATCTCCACCGACGAGGTGTTCGGCGACCTGCCGTTCGACAGCGGCGTGTTCACCGAGGAGACGCCCTATGCGCCGTCCTCGCCCTATTCGGCGAGCAAGGCGGCGTCGGACCATTTCGTGCGCGCCTGGCACGAAACCTATGGCCTGCCGGTGGTGCTCTCCAACTGCTCGAACAATTACGGGCCGCATCACTTCCCCGAGAAGCTGATCCCGCTGGTCATCCTCAATGCGCTCGAAGGCAGGGAGCTGCCGGTCTATGGCAAGGGCGCGAACGTGCGCGACTGGCTCCATGTCGACGATCATGCCGAGGCGCTGGAACGGGTGCTGACCCGCGGCAAGGCCGGCGAAACCTATCTGATCGGGGGGCGGCAGGAGCGGACCAACCTGCAGGTGGTCGAGGCGATCTGCGATCTGCTCGATGCGCGCGTCGGGCAGCGGCGTCATCGCGATCTGATCCGTTTCGTCGCCGATCGGCCCGGGCACGACCGCCGCTATGCGATCGATCCGTCGAAGATCGAAGCCGAGCTGGGCTGGGAACCGCGCGAGACGTTCGAGACCGGTCTGGCGAAGACGGTGGACTGGTATCTCGCCAATCGGGACTGGTGGGAGCCGATCCGCTCGGGCGCCTATCGTGGCGAGCGGCTGGGGGTTCTTTAGCCTCGCGGCTATTCGGAAACGCCGCCGATCCAGCTGCGCAGCACTTCCAGCCCGTCGTCCACCAGCACCAGGTCCGCCCGGAACCCCGGCGCAATCCGCCCAAGCTGCCCGCCCAGTCCCAGAAACGCCGCCGGCGTCGCCGAGGCCATGCGGGCGGCGACATCGAGGCCGACCCGGCCCTGGACCATCATGCCCTTCACCGCGCCCGCCATGGTGAGCGTCGAGCCCGCCAGCGTGTTGTCGGCACCGAGCAGCCGGTCGCCGTCGCGGTGAATCTCGCGGCCGTGGATCAGGAACACGGTCTCGTCGCTCCCCACGCTCGGCATCGCGTCGGTCACCAGCATCAGCCGCTCGGGCCCCTTTGCCCGCAGCGCCACGCGGAGCGTCGCCGGATGGAGGTGATGGCCATCGGCGATGATCCCGGCATAGACGTCCGGATCCTCGAGCGCCGCGCCCACCATGCCCGGCGCGCGGTTGAGCAGGGGGGACATGGCGTTGAAGACATGGGTGAAGCCGGTCAGCCCGTTGTCGATCGCGTCGCGCACGGTCTCGTAGCGCGCATCGGAATGCCCGGCCGAGACGATCACGCCCGCCGCGACCAGCCGGGCGACCTGCTCGGGCGTCGCCGCCTCGGGCGCCAGCGTCACCAGCGTCCTGCCGTGCCTGCCCGATTCCAGCAGCCCCAGGAATTCGTCCCGCAGCGGCTGGATCTTGCTCTCGCTGTGGATGCCCCGCCGTACGGGATTGAGGAACGGCCCCTCGATATGGATGCCGAGCACGCCGGGGACGCCCGCCGCGATCGCGGCATCCACTGCGCGGATGCCTGCCTCGACCACCGACAGATCGTCGCTGATCAAGGTCGGCAGCAGCCCGGTGGTGCCGTAGCGCCGGTGCGTCTCCGCAATCACGCGGATCGTCTCCACGCTCGGATCGTCGTTGAACAGCCGGCCGCCGCCGCCATTCACTTGCACGTCGATGAAGCCGGGGAGCAGGGCTTGCCCGGCGAGGTCGATCGTCTCGGCGCCGGTCGGCGGTTGGGGGAGGACCGCCGCGATCCGGTCGCCTTCGATCACCACACAGGCATCGTCGCGCCAGCCTTCGGCCAGCAGCATGCGCCCGTTGACCAGCGCTCTCACGACTGCATGTCCAGCGCCGCGGCCAGGCTGCCCCCCGCCGCGGCCAGCCGCGCCTCGGCCTCGGCCGGGGCCAGGCCATGCGCGATCAGCACCGCGCGCTTGATGTCGCGCCCGCCCGCATCGAGCGCCGCCTCCGCCGCGTCGCGGCCCACGCGCGCCAGCGTGCCGACCATGCGGATCGCACGGGCGCGCAGCTTGGCGTTCGAGACCTGCATGTTGACCATCAGCCCCTCATGAACGAGCCCGAGCCGCAACATGATCCCGGTGGAGAGAAGATTGAGCGTGACCTTCTGCGCGGTGCCGGCCTTCATCCGGGTGGAGCCTGCCACCACCTCGCTGCCGGTATCGGCAAGGATCGCATGCTCCGCCGCGGCCAGCACCGGCGTGCCGGCATTGTTGGCAAGGGCGATCGTCAGCGCGCCCGCGCCGCGCGCCGCCTCGAGCGCGGCGATCACATAGGGGGTGCGCCCGCTCGCCGCGACGCCGATCAGCACGTCGTCCGCGCCGATCTCCTCGGCGGCCACGGCCGCCAGCGCGGCCTCGCGGCTGTCCTCCGCGCCTTCCTGCGTCCGGGTGAGCGCCGCCGGCCCGCCCGCGATCAGGAAGGCCAGCCGCTCGACCGGCCAGTTGAAGGTTGGGGTGAGCTCCACTCCGTCCTGCACGCCGATCCGGCCCGAAGTGCCCGCGCCGGCATAGGCGATGCGCCCGCCGCGCTGCAGCCGCTCCGCCGCCGCGTCGATCGCCGCCGCCATCGCGCCGGTCTGGCTCTTCAGCGCCGCGATCGCCGCGAGCTGGGCTTCGAGCATCGCTTCCACTGCCACTTCGGTGGGCCAGCGGTCGATCGCGCGGTAGCGGGGGTCTGCGGCTTCAGTCGGCATCGGGCTTCCGGGTCGGGAGGGCAGTGGCCGGCAGGCCGGCGAGCAGCAACGCCCCGTCGAGCGGATCGGAGACCGCATCGACGAGCCGTGCGACGGTGCGCGCGCGCAGCCAGGGCCTTATCCGCATGGCCAGGCCCCCGGCGAGCGCGCAGCGAACGGCGCCGCGCGCGAAGATCGTCTCGATGAACCGCTCGATGTGCTGCGCCGCATCCTCCACGATCGAGCGGGCGATCGCATCGTTGTTCTCGGCATAGTCCATCACCAGCGGCGCGAAGGCGGCATAGTCCTTGGGGGTCGCGGCATCCATCCAGGCGACCGCGCGGGCCGTGTCGTGCCCGAAGCCGGCGGTGACGGCGTGGCTGAGCGGCGTCACTTCGCTGCGCCCGTCGAGCGCGCGGAGCGCATGGCGCATCGCGCTGAGGCCCAGCGCCGCGCCGCTGCCTTCGTCCGAGATCGGAAAGCCATAGCCGCCGATCGTGAAGCTGTTGGTGCCCACCCGCACCTCGGCCACGCTGCCGGTGCCGATGATCAGGGTCGCACCCTCGACGCCCGCATGCGCGCCGAGATTGGCGATCGCCGCGTCGGTCACGAATTCGATCGCGGCGAAGGGGAAGGGGAGCGCGGCGAGCTGTTCGCGCATCCCGGGGCGCGATATGCCCGCGATGCCCATGCCGGCCCGGATCGTCGCCACCTCCGCGTCGTCGAGCCCCGCGGCCGAGACCGCCTGGCCGGCGACGTCGCGCAACACGGCGTGAAGCCGCTCGATGCCGATCCGCGTATTGGCCGGGCCGCTCTCCCCGGTGCCGAGGATCGTTCCGCGCTCGTCCGTCAGCCGGCTGCGGCAATGGCTGCCGCCCGCATCTATACCGAGGAAATAGGCCATGCTCGCTCCCTACAGCAGCCGGCGCGCATTTTGCCATGCCGAACCGCCCGGAGGGCCATAATCCCCGGATATGGCCGTTGTCGGTCAGATCAGGCCCTTGCGCACCGCGATCACCGCCGCATGGATCTTGTTCGATGCGGAGAGCTTGCGCGTGGCATTGACCAGGTGGAACTCCACCGTCCGCTGGCTGCGGCCCATGATCGTCGCGGTTTCCCAGGCGGTCTTGCCCAGGCTCACCCAGCGCAGGCATTCGATCTCGCGCTCGCTCAGCGCCGATCCCGCCGCCCCGATCGTCGCGGCGGGATCGGGAATGTCCGGGTCGCTGCGCGTCGCAGGGCGGGTAAAGGCGCGTGCGGCGGCGATCAGCGCGAAATCGGTATTGTCGGTGATGCATCCCACCGCCTTGTGGTGGCCCGATCCGGCATCGAGCAGCAGGCAGGCGACCGAGCGGATCCAGCGCGTCTGCCCGTCGGGTCGGATCAATCGGAAATCGACATGATAGCGCAGGTCGCGTGCGATCAGCTCCACCACCATGGCCAGATCTATCGTCGTGGCCAGTTCTTCGTCTTCGGGATGAATGAAGGGCCGGAAATCGGCAAGGCTGCGCACCATGTTGGGCTGCAGCCCGGTGATCTGATACCAGCGCGCGTCGCAGACGAGCAGGTCGGCATCGATGTCATAGTCCCATAGCCCTACCTCAAGGGCCCTCAGGCGCAGTTCAAAGTCTTCGTCGGGGCGGGGCTCGGCGCTTTCCCCAGATGTCATAACCCTCCAACCACAATCTTGTCGTGTTCCGCCAGAGAACGTTTCCCAGACGTCACGGTTCCTGTGTGGCCCTCGGTTAACCCGGGGGCAAGGGTGATGGGAGCCCCTCCGGGGCTCGCCGGAAACACGTAAATTTACGAGTTTTCCCCCCTGCTCGCGGGGCGCAGGCTTCGCCCGAGACCAGTGAGACGAAACGACCATGCCAGCGAATGCGAAGCGCAAGGACCCCGATCTCGAACAGGATGCCGTTCCGGGCGGGCGCGTGGCGCTCCGGGACGTGGCGATGTTTTCCGGCGAGGAACTGGTCCTGCGCTTCGGCGCCTCCGCGGCGCAACAGCTGGTCGACCTGATCGTCGCCGCGATCCGCAAGGGCGACGACGACGAAGTGGCCGCGATCGACGGACGACTCCAGGAAGTGGAGCGGGCGTTGCGGGGATAGGCGGGGGCGCTGGCCTTCCCGGTGGCGCTCCCCCGGGCCGGGAAGGCTAGAAGCGCGCTTCCTCATAGACGCGGCGGATGTCGCCCTGCCAATCGCCGTTGAAGCGGTCGAGCAGCACCTGCGCCGGCACCTTGCCGGTGCGCACCACTTCGCGCAGCGGATCGAGGAAGCCGGACTCATTGTCGCCCGAGGCATTGAGCTGCGCCCGTGCATTGAGCCCCGCTGCGGCGATGTCGAGCACTTCGCCGGCAATGTCCTTGAGCTTGCCGCCGCCCGGCAGCGGCGCGTCGAGGGCGAGCTTCGGCACCGAGCTGCGCAGTGCCTCGCGCCCTTCCATCGACCAGCCCTTCACCAGGTCCCAGGCGGCATCGAGCGCGCCCTGGTCGTAGAGCAGGCCCACCCACAGCGCCGGCAGCGCGCAGATCCGCCCCCAGCGCCCGCCATCGGCGCCGCGCATCTCGAGGAAGGTCTTGAGCCGCACTTCGGGGAAGGCGGTGGAGAGATGATCCGCCCAGTCGTCCATCGTCGGCTTGTGGCCGGGATAGGCGGGCAACTCGCCCTTCAGGAAATCGCGGAAGCTCTGCCCCGCCGCGTCGATATATTTGCCGTCGCGATAGACGAAGTACATCGGCACATCGAGCGCATATTCGGCGTAGCGCTCATAGCCGAAACCTTCCTCGAACACGAAGGGCAGCATGCCCGTCCGCGCCGGATCGGTGTCCGACCAGATATGGCTGCGGTAGCTCAGATAGCCATTGGGCCTGCCCTCGGTGAAGGGCGAGTTGGCGAACAGCGCCGTCGCCAGCGGCTGCAGCGCCAGGCCGACGCGGAACTTCTGCGCCATGTCGGCTTCGGAGGCATAGTCGAGGTTCACCTGGATCGTGCAGGTGCGCAGCATCATGTCGAGACCGAGATTGCCCACGCGCGGCATGTGCCGGAGCATGATCCCGTAGCGGCCCTTGGGCATGATCGGCAGCTCGGCGCGGGTCTTGTCGGGCCACATGCCCAGGCCGAGGAAATTCAGGCCGAGCTTGTCGCCGACCTGCTTCACCTGCTCCAGGTGCCGCCCGGTCTCGCCGCAGGTCTCGTGGAGATTCTCCAGCGGCGCGCCCGACAGCTCCAGCTGGCCCGCCGGCTCGAGGCTCACCGTACCGTCGGGGCCCGAGAGCGCGATGACGTTGCCGCCTTCCAGCACCGGTTTCCAGCCGAACTGGGTCAGCTCGCCCAGCAGGTCGCGGATGCCGCCCTGCTCGTCATAGGCGGGAGCGTGAAAATCCCTGGTCGCGAACACGAACTTCTCGTGCTCGGTGCCGATGCGCCAGCGATCCTTCGGCTTCTCGCCCTTGGCGAAATACTCGATAAGCTGGGCCCGGTCCTCGATCGGGGCCGACACCTTGTTGCTTTCGGTCTTGGTGCTCATGCGAAGGTCTCGACGGGAGGGATGGGGCGGCGGTGGCGCAGCACCGGCACGCGGGAACGGATATCCTCGACACGCGCCTGGTCGATCTCCGCGGAACCGAGACCGGCTTCCTCGCCCATGTCGAGCAGCACTTCGCCCCAGGGATCGACCACCAGCGAGTGGCCATAGGTGGCGCGTCCGTCCGCGTGCAGCCCGGTCTGCGCCGCGGCTATGACATAGGCGCCGGCCTCGATCGCGCGGGCGCGCAGCAGGACGTGCCAATGCGCCTGGCCGGTGGGACGGGTAAAGGCGGCGGGGACGGCAAGGGCGGTGGCGCCGGCATCGCTGAGCGCGCGGAACAGGTCCGGGAAGCGCATGTCGTAGCAGATGGCAAGGCCGAGCTTGCCGATGGGCGTATCGACCAGGATCGCGCGCTCGCCTCGGCAATAGGTGTTTGATTCGCGCCAGCTCTCGCCGGTGGCCAGATCGACGTCGAACAGATGCAGCTTGTCGTAATGCGCCCGGATCGCACCGGTGCCGTCGATCACGAAGCCGCGGTTCAGGAACTTCTCGCCTTCGCCCTGGAGCGCCAGCGAGCCCAGATGCACCCAGACGCCATGCTTCGCCGCGGCCTCGCGCGTCGCGGCGAGGACGGGATCCTCCGCCTCCGCCACCACGTGGCGGCGCGCGCGTGCGCGATCGCCGTCGAGCAGGCCGGACATCTCGGGCGTGAACAGCATCGCGCTGCCCGCCGCCGCCGCCCGCGCGATACCGTCGGTGACGGTGCGGGCATTGGCGGCCGGATCGATCCCGCTCGTCATTTGCAGCAGGCTGGCCTTCATCGCTTCCTCCCCCTCAGAGCCGGGATCAGCCGTGCTTCGGCTTGCCGACACCGACCAGCTTCAGGCCGGCGCGCTCCGCCTCGGCCGGCGGATAGATGTTGCGCAGGTCGACCAGCAGCGGTGTCTTGAGCATCGCCTTGATCCGGCCGAGATCGAGCGCGCGGAACGCGTCCCACTCCGTCACGATCACCAGCGCGTCGGCCCCGTCCGCCGCGGCATAGGCGCTCTCGCTGAACTCGACGTTCGGCAGCAACGGGCGCGCCTGCTCGAAACCCTCCGGATCATAGGCCTTCACCGTGGCGCCGGCATCCTCCAGCGCCGCGACGATCGAAAGACTGGGCGCGTCGCGCATGTCATCGGTATTCGGCTTGAAGGTAAGGCCCAGGATGCCGATGGTCTTGCCGCGGACATCGCCGCCCATCGCCTTGATCACCTTGCGGCCCATGGCGCGCTTGCGGGCGTCGTTCACCTGCACGGTGGCCTCGACGATGCGCAGCGGCGTCTCGTTGTCGCCCGCCGTCTTGAGCAGCGCCAGCGTGTCCTTGGGGAAGCAGGAGCCGCCATAGCCGGGGCCGGCATGGAGGAACTTGCTGCCGATCCGATTGTCGAGCCCGATGCCGCGCGCCACTTCCTGCACGTCGGCACCCACTTCCTCGCACAGGTCGGCGATCTCGTTGATGAAGGTGATCTTCACCGCCAGGAATGCGTTGGCGGCATATTTGATCAGCTCGCTGGTGCGGCGGCCGGTGAACAGGATCGGTGCGCTCTGGTTGAGCGAGAGCGGGCGATAGATCGCGCGCATCACGTCGCGCGCTTCCTCGTCATCGGTGCCGACGACCACGCGGTCTGGCCGCTTGAAATCCTCGATCGCTGCGCCTTCGCGCAGGAATTCGGGGTTGGAGACGACCTTGGCGCCGGCGCCGGAGGCGACTTCGCGCATGATCCGCTCCACTTCGTCGCCGGTGCCGACGGGCACGGTCGACTTGGTGACGATCACTGCCGGCCCGGTCAGGTTCTCGGCGATCTCGCGCGCGGCGGCGAAGACATAGCTGAGATCGGCATGGCCGTCGCCGCGGCGGCTGGGCGTGCCGACCGCAATGAACACCGCGTCGGCACCCTTCACGCCTTCGGCTAGGTCGGTGGTGAAGGAAAGCCGGCCGGCCTTCACGTTCGAGGCGACCAGCGCTTCGAGCCCCGGCTCGTAGATCGGCATCACGCCCTGGTGAAGCAGCTCGATCTTGCGCGCATCCTTGTCGACGCAGACCACTTCATGGCCGAAGTCCGAGAAACAGGCACCGGAAACCAGGCCGACATAGCCCGTGCCGATCATCGCTATGCGCAACGTGGATCCCCTTGGGAAGAAAGTCTGTTGCGCAGATAGCGACGCCAGCGCGCGGGGCAAGGGGCGGCATGACGACGCTCTCCGGCGCGGTCGGCAAGAAAAGCGCCGACAGGGAAACGGGCAATAAAAAAGGCGGCTCGCGGCCGCCTTTAGCAGTTGTCGTCCGGGCCGGTCAGCACGGCCTCACTCGAGGTCGCTCCACCGCCGGCCCGGATGAACGTTCCTCAGAACGGGCGGATTTCGTTACCGCCGCCGTCACGGAACATCAGGCTGAAAAACGCGAACATTCATAGTCTCCCATCGGTGCGCACTTGTGCGCGATTCAGATGGTTAAAGGCTTCTTAACAATGAATCAATCCGGATTTCTGCGGAGTTGGCTTCGCAAAAAGCGCTTCGAACGCGTGATTTAACCGTTCCTTCAAGGGTCGGGGACTAGGCCTAGGGGGCATGTCGGCACGCAGAGAGCCCTTGGCGACCTTGGTCGGTGCTTCCACGAGCGCCGTCGCGATCACCGCGGAACACGCGGGAATCGCGAGGGAATTCGTGCAGGTGCACAGCGCGCGGGCGGGCGGCGCGGACGCCGGCGTCCGCGGACGTGGCGGCAAGCGAGAACTGCACCGGGCAAGTAACGATCGCCATGTCGAGGGGCGCCTGTGGAGCGTCCTGGGCCTGTGCGAGATCGCGAATTTCGCGTCGCTGCGCCGGCATCTGGGCCGGGCCCGCGCCGATTCGCTGGTGCTGGACGTGGCGCGGCGAATCTCCGGCCTGGTGCCCGACATCCGCATCGCCGCAGCCGGCCGGTCGCTGATCGAGATCTGCTTCGAGCGGGAAACGCCCGAAGCCGCCGCCGACGATATCGACCGGATCCGCAAGAGCTTCCAGCGCACGCTCGATCTCGACGGCGAGCCGTATCATCTCCAGATGCATTTCGGCGTCGCCGCCGCGCCATCGGTCGAGGATGACGAGGTATTGCTCGCCGAAGCCGCCGAATCCGCGCTCGAGCAGGCGCGGGCCGACGGACGGGTGGTGATGCTCGATCTGTCGCGCGCGGATCTGGCCTTCGACAAGCTCACCTTGATGCGCGAACTGCCCCGCGCGATCGCCAATGGCGAGATGTTCCTGCAATATCAGCCCAAGGTCCATGTCCGCCGGCAGGAGATCGCCAGCGCCGAGGCACTGGTCCGCTGGCAGCATCCCACCCGCGGCCTGATCCTGCCGGGCGATTTCATCTCGGTCGCCGAGCAGGCGGGCGAGATTTCGACGCTCACGCTCTGGACGCTGCGCCAGGTGATCGAGGACCAGCGCAAGCTGCGCGCCGACGGCTTCGACATGCTGCTCTTCGTCAACATCTCGGGCCAACTCCTCGCCGACCCGGCCTTCGTCAACGAAGTGTGCGAGATGCTGGCGAACACCGACGCGAAGCTCGGCTTCGAGATCACCGAGACTGCGGTGATCCGCGATCCGGAGAGCGCGATCCGCCACCTCCAGTTCTTCGCCGACAGCGGCGTGACGCTCGCGATCGACGACTATGGCGCCGGGCTCTCCTCGCTCGCCTATCTGAAGAAGCTGCCCGCGCGCGAGCTCAAGATCGACAAGATGTTCGTGATGCAGCTCACCAGCAGCAATCGCGATCCGCTGATCGTGCGCTCGACGATCGATCTTGCCCATGCGCTCGAGATGGAAGTCACGGCCGAGGGCGTGGAGACGCCGTCCGCGCTCGCCCTGCTCAGCGTGATGGGCTGCGACATGGTGCAGGGCTTCCTGATCTCGCGCCCGCTCGGGCTCGATGCGTTCCGCAAGTTCCTGGCGGACGATGGCCATCTCGACAATGCGAACGGCCATCCGGCATCGTTCGTCCGTCCCGAGAGCTTCTGGAAGCGCGCCTGATGCGCGCGCTGCTGGGCTCTCTCCTTGCCGTTGCCGCGCTGTTCGCCGGCGCGCCCGCATTCGCCCAGGCGCAGCAGCGTTCCGATTTCCCGCCGGCGATCGAAGCCGAGATCCGGGGCGCCAAGGAAAGCATGATGTCCGATCAGGCGGAGGCGCTTCGCCACGCCGCCGCGATCGACGGGCTGGCGCTCGGCCTGCGGGACGCGCGGCGCCGGGCGCTGGCGCTGGCCACCGCGCGCTGGCTGGCCGCCGAGGCGCATATCCGCAACGAGGAACCCGCCAAGGCCGCGCCGCTGCTCACCGACGGCCTGAACCTGATCCGTTCGATCCCGGAGCCGATCAAGCTGCGCGGCGACCTGCTGATGTCGCAGGGCGCCTTCTTCATGGCGCGCGACCAGGCCGTGCAGGCGCTGGAGAGCTACCAGAACGCCTTCCGCATCTTCGGCGAGGTGAAGGAGCCGCGCAGCCAGGCGATCGCGCTGCAGAATATCGGCGGGCTCTACAGCGTCGCCAACGACGATGCGCGCGCCGAGGAATATTTCCACCAGGCCGCCGTGCTGTTCACCGACGACCCGGTGCTTTCGCTTTCGCTCCACAACAGCCGCGGCAATGTGCTCGCCAAGCTTGGCCGGGATGCGGAGGCGGGCAAGGAATATGAGACGGCGATCGTCATCGCGCGCGGCATGAACAAGCCGCTGCTCGAAGCGCGCCTGCTCAGCAACCTCGCGCGCAGCCAGGTGGCGCTGAAGCGCTATGACGATGCCAACCGGACGATCGCCCGCGGGTTCGAGCTCATCCGCGGCGCCGACGCCGATGTGCTGCGGCGGCACCTCCTCGCAACTGCGGCCGCCCTGGCCTCCGAGCGGGGGAATATCGGGGAGGCGTTGCGGTTCATCCACGGCACTTTCGACGGCATGGACCTGGCAAAGACCACGGTCGAATTCCGCAGCGACCATTTCTACGCCTACCAGATATTCAACAAGGCGGAGAACACGCGGGAGGCGCTGAAGCACATTCAGGCGATGAAGCGCCTCGACGATGAATCCACCAAGGTGGCCGCAACCGCCGGCGCGGCGCTGATGGCGGCGAAGTTCGACTGGGCGAAGCAGCAGAACCAGATCCTGCTGCTCCAGACGCAGGAAGCCGAGCGCCGGGTCCGCTACCAGCAGACCCTGTTCCTGCTCATCGGCGCGGCGACGGTGATCGTCATGGCCGCGCTCGGCTGGGGCCTCATCACCGTTCGCCGCAGCCGCAACAAGGTGCGCGCCGCGAACGTCGTGCTGGGCGAGACCAATGTGGCGCTGGAAAAGGCGCTCAAGGCCAAGACCGAGTTCCTCGCGACCACCAGCCACGAGATCCGCACGCCGCTGAACGGCATCCTGGGCATGACCCAGGTCATGCTCTCGGATCAGAAGCTCGAGGCGCAGACGCGCGAGCGGATCGGCATCGTCCACGGCGCCGGCGTCACCATGCGCGCGCTGGTCGACGACATTCTCGACGTCGCCAAGATGGAGACGGGCAATCTGAGCGTCGAGGCCGCGCCGATGGACCTGTGCGCCATGCTGAAGGACGTCACGCGCCTCTGGGAGGAGCAGGCGCGCGACAAGGGCCTCGCCTTCCGGCGCGAGCTCGGCGATGCGCCGCACTGGATCGTCAGCGATGCCGCCCGCCTGCGCCAGCTGGTGTTCAACCTGCTCTCCAACGCGATCAAGTTCACCGAGAAGGGCGGCGTCACGCTGCGCGCGGCGGCCAAGGGCGAGGGCGACGCCCGCCGGCTCAGGCTGGCCATCGAGGATACCGGTATCGGCATCCCCCGCGAGAAGTTCGAGGAAATCTTCGAGAGCTTCCGCCAGGTCGACACCAGCACCACGCGCCGCTTCGGCGGCACCGGCCTCGGCCTGGCCATCTGCCGCAACCTGGCGCGCGCGCTGGGTGGCGACATCATGGTGGAAAGCGAGGACGGCAGGGGCTCGCGCTTCATCGTCGATCTGCCGCTCGTCCTTGCCGAGGCCCCCCAGGCCGTCGTGGCGGACGAAAGCGCGGCGGGGCTCGACCTGGTCGTGCTCGACAGGAATCCGATCGCCCGCTCGATGCTGCGCACGTTGCTGGAGCCGCGCGTCGCCCGGCTGCGCTTCGCCGGTTCCGTCGCGGAAGCCCTGCCGATGCTCGAGGCCGGCGGTGTCAGCCATCTCCTTGCCGACGAAGCGACACTCAAGGTCGAGGCGGAGGGCCCCGCCCGGGCGCTTGCCGGTTTGCGCGCGGCGGCGGAGGGCGTGGCACTTGCCGTCCTCTGGCTCAAGCCCGATGCGGAGACCGCTGCTGAGCTGATCGCGGCAAGTGACTGCAAGATAATCGAAAAACCTATTACCGGCGTCGGCCTGATCGATGCTATCATTCCGTCAGCGGAAGAAAATTCCGGCAAGAGGGAGGGGGACCCGCTTGTATCTCGGGCGGCTTAGGACGATAGCACACCGGACATGAAAAAAACGGTCGCGCGCATCTCGGGGAAACCGGTCGCCACGGGCGGACGGGCATGAATATCCTCTTCATCGAGGACGATCCGATGAACCGTCGGGTCGTGAAGGACATGCTCGACGTCGCGGGAGCCACGATGGCGGAGGCGAGCTGGGCCGAAGAGGGTCTGGCGATGCTCGACGCGGAATCGTTCGACGTCGTGCTGGTCGATCTGCGCATGCCCGGCATGGACGGGTTCGAGACGATCCGCCGCATTCGCGCGCGCGGCGACGCGAAGGGGGAATTGCCGATCATCGTCGTCACCGCCGATACTGCGGTGGACCTGCGCGAGCGCTGCCTCGCGATCGGTGCCGATGACGTGCTGTTCAAGCCGGTGGCGATGGACGCGCTGTTCGATTCGATCGGCCGGGTCCTCGCGATCCGCGGCGGCGGGGGCATGATCCTCTGATTCCGGGCGGGGCGGCGGGAGCGGGTTGGTCCGTTCCCGCCGCCCGCGGGCCTCAGCGCGCGATGCCGATCATCGCGGTCGCGGTGTATCCGTCGGCGACGCTTCCGCGCATCGCCGGTGTCTGCTGGGCGATCTGGGCGCTGCTATTGTCGCCGAACACATTGTCCCCGCTCAGGCTCACGCCCGCGAAATTGCGGATGCTCGCCGCATAGCCGCTCGCGCCGTCATAGACCGTGCTGCACGCCGCGCTCGGCATCGCCAGCTGCGAGACGAGGGTCGCATAGCGGCCGCTCGTGGCGTTCGCCAGGCTCGAGAAGACTTCGAAATGGATGTGCGGCCAGCGCCCGGCATAGCAGCCGGGGAAGATGGTGGTGAACGTCGCCATGCCATTGGCATCGGTCACGCCGACGCCGCGCAGATAACTCTCGGCCGGCAGGTCGTAGAGCGAATATTTCCCGTCGCGGTCGCAATGCCAGAGGTAGATGGCATAGCCGGCGAGCGGCGCGCATGCGGCGTTCACGTCGACCAAGGTGAGCGTCAGCGCTACCTGCACCCCGGCCGCCACGGCAGTCGAGCTGCCGAGGAAGCTCGGGCGGATGTCGCTGCGCACCACGTTCGCGGCGGTGAGCACATTCGACGTGATCCCGCTCGAGACGTTGGTGCCGTCGGCCGGATAGGGGCCGTTGGTCTCGGCAGGGTCGGTGACGCAACTGGCGCCGGTGCCGGTCGCGCCGGGAGTCGGCGTGGCGGTGGCCGATGGCGAAGGGGTTGCCGTCGCGCCGCTCGATCCGGTGTTGCCGGTGCTCGCCGGCATGGCCGTCGACGAGCCGCCGTCGCAGGCCGCGAGCATCGCGGCCCCGCTCGCCCCTGCGAACCAGCCGAGCGCCCGCCGACGGCTGGCGAGCTGCGTCATTGTCTTCAGGTCATGGGCGAGGCCCAGGTCGTGCGCGTCTCGATGGTCCATTGTGCCTCCTTGGTTGGAAGGCTCTGGTCACATGCCGGACACATGGCGGAATTTCGCGCGGTCGCCGAACATTTCACTGCGTTGCGGCTCAGGCCGGCAGTCGTACGCGCACCCGCCCGCCGCCGCCCGGCCGATTCTCCAGCGTCACGGTGCCGCCATGCGCCTCGGCGATCGAGCGGACGATCGCCAGGCCCAGCCCGGTCCCACCGGTTTCCCGGCTCCGGGAAGCCTCGCCGCGTACGAAGGGCGCGAACAGCGCTTCGGCGCGCGCCAGGTCGAAACCGCGTCCGTCGTCTTCCACCAGCACGTCCACGGTGTTTTCGCCCAGGTTCCAGCGGAGCCGGGCGCGCTCGCCATAGCGCACCGCATTCTCGATGAGGTTGGCGAACAGCCGCCGCAGCGCCGCGGAATCGCCGCGCACCACCGCGCGCGGGCCCGGCTCGACGGCAACCGGTTTGCCCGCGGCCGCGAGATCGTCGACGAGGCTCTCGATCAGGCTGCCCAGGTCGAGCCTCTGATGGGGTGCCCCGTCCCGGCCGTCGCGCGTGAAGCTTAGCGCGGCCTTGATCATTCCCCGCATCTCCTCGATGTCCGCCTCGGCGCGCAGGCGGGCATCGTCGGGCAGCCGCTCCACCCAGAAGGCGATGCGCGAGAGCGGCGTGCCGAGGTCGTGCGCGATCGCACCGAGCATTGCGCTGCGGTTCTCGGCTTCGAGCAGGATGCGCTCCTGCATGCTGTCGAGCGCGCGGGCGAGTTCGTGCACCTCGCGCGGGCCGTTTTGCGGGATCGGCTGAGGTGCCCCCAGGCGCACGCGCGTCGCCGCCCGGGCCAGTTCGCGGATCGGCCGCGAGATCCGCCGCGCCACGCCCCAGGCGAGCAACGAGAGCACGAGCAGCGTGCCGAGCATCCCCAGCAGCCTGGCCAGGTGCCAGGGCGTGAACGCCGGCTTCGGCAGGCTGGAAGCGACGATCCAGCCATTCTGCTGCTCCAGCGCCACGGTGAAGCTGCCGCGCATGTCCTGTTCGGGGTCGCGTGCGGGAATCTGATACAGCCCGTGCACACGCTCGGCGGGCACGTCCATCAGCCGGGCGATCGCGGCATCGCGTTCGGGAGAAGGATGCTCGTCCTGGCGGCCGAACTTGTCCTCGTTGGTGCGGGTCACGGTCATCCGCCGCTGCGCGGTGGGCGGGACGATGCCCGTGCGCAGCGCCTCGGCGACGCGTGCCAGCGGCAGCGGCCCCGGTCCGGGCGGCGGGCCGTTGAACATGATAGTGAACTGCGTCGTCGTCGCGATCAGCACGGCGGCGATGACGAGCAGCACGATGGGAACGGTGATCGAACGCCGAGTCACGGGATCACTTGGCCGCGACTTCGGCGACGAACATATAGCCTTCGTTGCGGATGGTGCGGATCAGGTCCTCGGAGCCGGGCCGGGCTAGCTTCTTGCGCAGGCGGCTCATCTGCACGTCGATGGCCCGGTCGAAATGCTCGGCATTGGGGCCGCGCGAGAAGTCGAGCAGCATGTCGCGGGTCAGCACCCGGCGCGGCCGCTCGACCAGGGAGAGCAGCAGCCGGAATTCGCCGTCGGACAGATTGATGATCACGTCGTCCGGATCCCAGAGCTGGCGGGCCACCGGATCGAGCCGCCAGCCGGCGAAGCGCAGGAAGGCACGGGCGGGTGCCGCCGCCGGCGCGGCCCGGTCGCCCTGGCTGCGGCGCAGCACGGAACGGATCCGTGCCAGCAGCTCGCGCGGGTTGGCGGGCTTGGGCACATAGTCGTCCGCGCCCATCTCCAGACCGACGATCCGATCGATATCCTCGCCGATCACGGAATGGAGGATCACCGCGGGACCGGTCTCGCGGTCCATCGAGCGCAGGATGGCGAGCCCGTCCTCGCCCGGCATCATCACGTCGAGGACGATCAGCGCATAATCGTGGCGCGCCGCGAGCGTGCGCATCTCGGTCGCGCCTGCAGCCGTGTCGACCACATAGCCGTGCTGCGACAGGAAAGCCGCGGTCAGTTCGCGGATACCGGGATCGTCGTCGACGATAAGCAGGCGGGTTTCGAGGTCCAAGGCCAATGCGTCTTGCAGCATCCACTGGTGATCGGGCGCGAGCCTAACGCTGGTATTGCAGGGCTGCAATGCACCGAAACATATGGACGGAGCGGGATGGGGAAAGCCGTAATCCCCCTTGTCGCATCCAGCGGGTCGCCCCCGCCTCGCGCCGGGGCCCGCCATGCCGCCCGATAGGTGCTAATGATTAGCGATAACCCTCAATCCTCGAGGATCCGCGAGTGTTTCGCGGTGTCGCGCATGCGCAGATACGTCACCAGCGATACGCCGATCATTGCGGTGACGTACCAGTAGAAGCCACTTTCCCAGCCCGCGTCCTTGAACCACAGCGCGACATATTCCGCCGTCCCGCCGAACAGCGCATTGGCGACGGCATAGGGCAGGGCGACGCCCAGGGTGCGGATGTGCGCCGGGAAGAGCTCCGCCTTCACCACGGCGTTGATCGAGGTGTAGCCGGTCACGATCACGAGCGCGCCCAGCATGATCAGAAAGGCGAGCATGGGGCTGCGCACGCTCTCCAGCGCGGTGAAGATCGGCCAGGTGAGCAACACGCCGAGCACGCCGAAGCCGATCATCAGCGGCTTGCGCCCGATCCGGTCGGAAAGCGCGCCGGCCAGCGGCTGGATCAGCATGAAGCCGAACAGGGCGGCGGCATTGATCTCGGAGGCGGTGGCCCGGTCGAAGCCGGAAGTGTTGACCAGGAACTTCTGCAGGTAGATCGAATAGGCATAGAAGGCGAGCGTGCCGCCCGCGGTGAGCAGCATCACCAGCGCAGCCTCCCGCGGATGGTGCCGGAACAGCGCGAAGATGCTCGACTGGCCGCCGCCGCGCTTCTCGAAGCTTTCCGTCTCGGCCAGCCGACGCCGCAGCCAGAACACGATCACCGCCAGCACGCCGCCGATCAGGAAGGGGATGCGCCAGCCCCAGGCGTCGAGATCGGCTTCGCTCAGCGCGGATTGCAGCACCAGCAGCACGAGCAGCGCCACCAGCTGGCCGGAGATCAGGGTGACGTACTGAAAGCTCGACCAGAAGCCGCGATGCCGCTTGCCGGCCATTTCGGAGAGATAGGTGGCGCTCGCGCCATATTCGCCGCCCACCGAAATGCCCTGCATCAGCCGGGCGAGCACCAGCAGCGCCGGTGCGGCGACGCCGATCGTCGCATAGCCGGGAGTGACCGCGATCAGCAGCGATCCGGCGCACATCAGCGTCACCGACAGCGTCAGCCCGGCCTTGCGGCCATAGCGGTCGCCATAGATGCCCATCAGCCAGCCGCCCACCGGCCGCATCAGGAAGCCCACGGCGAACACCGCCGCGGCATTGAGCAGCTGCGCGGTCTGGTCGCCCTTGGGGAAGAAGTGCGGCGCGAAATAGAGCGTGAAGGCCGAATAGGCGTACCAGTCGTACCATTCGACCAGATTGCCGGCCGACCCTCCCAGGATCGAGCGCAGGCGGTGTCGAGGCGGCGTGGCGGTATCGGCTGCTGTCATCGCGCCACTATGCCGTCAGGAATCGCGCTTGTCTTTGGCTGCGATATCGGCTGTGTGGCGCCACGAATTTGGAGAGGGACTTCCGGAATATGCGTGCCATCCTGCTCGTCGGCGCCCTTGCGCTCGCCGGTTGCCAGTCCGCCGCGGAGCGGGAAGCCGCCGCCACGGGCGAGTTCGAGGTGCACAATGCCTCGATGAAGGAAGTCGCGGGACTGTCCAAGGCGGCGCATTCCAAGATGCTGATGCAGCCGGGCACCTGGGATTCGGGCATGCAGGTCGTTTCCGCCGAGTTCGCCGATGGGCCGGACAAGGCGGAGCAGCTGGCGGCGGTGAGGAAGCAGGAGCGCCATGCCGTGAAGTGCCAGACGGCGAGCGACCTCAAGCCGCTCGACATCGAGAATCTCGAAAAGGTCGCCGGCACCTGCACGTTCCCGCGCTTCGTGCAGAAGGGAGGCAGGCTCGATGTCGAGATCCAGTGCACCCAGGCGAACGGCGCGAAGACCACGCTTCTCTATGCCGGCACCATGGGCAAGCAGGCCTATGACGTGACGGTCGATCAGAAGAGCGGCGTGAAGGGCCAGCCCGGCTATGCCGCGATCCGGCTGCGGGTCTATGGCAGGCGGCTCGGGCTCTGCCAGGGTCAGCCGGCCGCCTGATCGGCTCGCCGCATCATTGCGGGGTCGGGACCTGTTCGCGCTTGAAAAATCGGAATTGCGCTGTTAGGTGGCCGCCACGACGCCGCAACTCCGCGTTCCGGCGAACCCTTTTCTATTGAATTGAAGATCGGAGCACTGACGGGTTTATGCAGATCATCGTTCGCGACAACAACGTCGACCAGGCGCTGCGCGCGCTCAAGAAGAAGCTGCAGCGTGAGGGCGTCTATCGCGAGATGAAGCTTCGCCGTCACTACGAGAAGCCCAGCGAGAAGCGTGCCCGCGAGCGTGCCGCCGCGGTCCGCCGCGCGCGCAAGCTCGAGCGCAAGCGTATGGAGCGCGACAGCGCCCGTTGATTTCGCGACCCGGCATTGCGCGCCCCGCGCGCGATGCCGTCGTGACTTTTCTGACTTTCGGGTAGCTGGCTGCCCGCGCCTGGAGCTCATCGCATGTCCGTGACCGCCGTTCCGCTCCAGCCCGTCAAGCGCAGCTACAAGGTCTGGCTCTGGGCCGGGCTGGTGCTGGCGATCGCCATTGCGGTGGCGCTGGCCTGGACCGGCACGCGCGCGCCCGTCGCCGCCAAGGGCAACGATGCGCAGTTCCTTGCCTGGAACAAGGGCCAGCTTGGCGTGCGGACCACGGACTCGGGGCTCCAGTATCAGGTCATCAAGGAGGGCACGGGCCCCAAGGCGCAGGAGGGCGACGGGGTTTCGGTATGGACCGTCGGCACGCTGCGCGACGGCACCGTCTTCCAGCCGGCCGGCGAGATCCGCCTGCCGGTCGGCGGCGCGATCCCCGGCTTCGACGAAGCGCTCAAGATGATGAGCAAGGATTCGAAGCTGCGCATCTGGATCCCGGCCAACATCGCCTATGAGAAGGCCGGCCCGCAGCATCCGCTCTACGGCAAGCTTCTGCAGTTCGATCTCGAGATCAAGCAGATCATTCCGGCCGCCGAGTTGCGCCAGATGATGCTCCAGCAGCAGATGATGCAGCAGCAGGGTGGTGCTCCGGGTGGTCCGGGCGGTCCTCCGCAGGGCGGCCCCGAGGGGCGTTGATCTCCGACGCTAGCGGCCGGGTGGGCTCGGGTCTGTCTTGATCTGTATGCGTACCGGAGACCCCGATGCCAATATCACGCCGAACTTTCTTCAGCGCCGGCGCCGGTCTGGGCGGGGCCTCGATGTTGTCGCTGTCGCCGGCGACCTTTGGCGCGCTGGGTGACGGCAGGACCATCGACACGGATGCGCTTGCCGAGGCGTTGAGTGCCGCGAGAGGGGCGAGCGGCGCGGTCCTGCTCGATGCGGGCAAGGTCTACAAGACCGGTGACCTGAAGATACCGCGCGGCACAGTACTGATCTTTTCCCCTGGTGCGCGGCTCGCGCCGGCGCGGCCTGGCGCCAGGCTGACGATCGACGGCCGAATCGAAAGCATCGGGTTCGATCGTATTTTCGAGGATGGCTGGACCTTCTACAAGAGCGAACCTGACATCCTGGACGGATTTCCGGACGTTCCGCTGGAATGGTTCGGCGGGCTTGCCTCCTGGACGGAGCGTCGCGACGCACTTCCTGCGTTTCGTTATGCGCTTGCCTTTTGCAAGGCGATGCGTTGTCGCGCCATCCTGCTCGGAAATGGCAGCTATTTCGTGTCGGATACGATCCGGATCGACGGCACCGTGGGAATCAAGGGTGCCGGGATGGAATCGACCTTCCTGATCCGCCGGGGCGGCGCGCCGAACGCCGCGACGATCCAGCTTGTCGGCGTGCGGGACGATGCCGTTGGCAATCTGGAGTATAGCGGGTTTTCCCTCCTGCCGCTGGAGCGGGAAGGGGTGGGAACAGGCATCGCGGCCGACTGGTTCGCCCATGTCCGCCTTTCCGAAGTTGAGTTCCGCAATCTTGCCACCGGGTTGGATCTCGTCGACGGGGCCTACTCGTGGCAGATCCTCGGCTGTCGGTTTCTGAACAATCGAACCCATGTTGCACTGGGCCCCAACGCCAACAATCTGATTGTCGCGCACTGCCAGCTGATGCACGGGGAGACCGGGATCGATTGCAAGGGCGCGAGCAACAGCATTTCCATCGGCGCCGAGACCAATTTCGAGGCGCTCACCGGGCAGCCGATCCGGTGGCGTGGAAATGGGACGACATTGTTCCGGTTCTCGATCACCGGCTGCCGTTTCGAGAAATGCGTCGGCGCGATCGGATATGGCGGCGGCAATGCGCGTGCGCTTGCCTTCTCGTTCGATCAGGGCTTCGTCGAGAACGTGAACGGCACGACCTCGCATTTCTTCGATCTGACCAATTGCGAAAGCGCCGTCGTCTCCCGGTCCTATTTCCAGCGCTGCAATGCCGCATTGGTCAACGCGCCGCGTTCTGCGAGCCAGGTGGTCATCTGCGACAATGTTCTGCGCGACATTCCGCAGATCAACTCGGCCTCCAAGTCCGGCGGTTTCGGGGAGGAAGAAGGTTTTTCGCGATGTCGCGCCTATAATTGCGGCGGAGTGAAAGGGTCTGCCTGAAAGCGCGCGCATGCTACGTTGACTCAACTCCGATCTCTCTGCACGTCTCTCCCGCACGGGCGCCTCGCTCGATTTCCCAACCCATTGCGGAATGGTTCCTTGACGCGATTTCCTCCCGACAGACTGTTGCGCTCGGTGCATCTCTGGGTCCTGCTGGGCTTTCTGGTGCTGCTCGCCCTGACTGGCGGCGGCTCGCGCGCCGATATTCCGGCGCTGGTCGTGCTGCGGCCCGCGGCGGCGCTTGCGTTGGGATTCGGGCTTTGGTTCCTGACGCCCGAAGGGGCGCGTCGCTATCGCTTCCTGCTGGCCTATGTCTCCGCGGTCGCGCTGGTGGTGGCGATCCAACTCGTACCGCTCCCGCCGGCGATCTGGCAGATGTTTCCCGGGCGCGCCATCGCAGTGGAAGTCGATCGGGCGGCGGGGCTAACGGGGCTCTGGCGGCCGCTGAGCCTGGTGCCCAATCAGACTTGGAATGCCTTGTTCTCGTTGCTGGTGCCTGCGAGTGTGCTGCTGCTGTGCATCGGCGTACAACGCGAGCAGCGCTTCCTGGTGTTGCCGCTTCTGATTGGCGTTGGCGTGATCAGTGGCGTGCTGGGCCTGATGCAGGTGATTGGCCCGCCCGACGGGCCGCTCTATTTCTATCGTATCACGAACAACGGCTTCGCAGTGGGCCTGTTCGCCAATCGGAATCACCAGGCGATCTATATCGCGTGCCTGTTCCCTATGTTGGCGATCTACGCCGCGTCGGCGTCGGAGCGCGCGACGCTCGCGCAGCAGCGCACGCGCTTCTGGCTGTGCGTCGGTGCAGGGCTGCTCCTTCTGCCTTTGCTTCTCGTGGCTGGTTCGCGGCTTGGCCTGATCGTGGGCGTGATCGGTCTCGTCTCGATTCCCATGCTCTACACGCCGCCGTCCGGTCGGTCCTCGTCGCTTTCTTCGCGGCGGCGGTGGTGGTACGCGGCCGGTAGCCTGGTCGTGGTCGCGCTTGGCGCGCTTACCGTCTTCTTGTCGCGCGGTATCGCGATACAGCGGCTGCTTTCCGGCAATGTCGGCGACGATGCTCGGGTGCCTCTCTGGCAGGCGTCTATGACGATGCTGGGTACGTATTTTCCGTTTGGTTCGGGCTTCGGATCCTTTGCCGAGGTGTATGGGATCTACGAGTCTGACGGCGCGTTGCAGCCAACCTATGGCAACCATGCCCATAACGAACTGCTTGAGGTGGCGTTGACGGGCGGCGTTCTCGGCATCGTGCTGATGCTCGTGGGCGTTGTGGCTTGGGCGCTCGCGAGCTGGCGGGTCTTCCGCCGGCCGCTACGTGAAGGGCGGGATGTGGCCTTCGGCCGGCTCGCGTCGGTGGTGATGCTGATCCTCGGGGTCTCCAGCGTCACCGACTATCCGTTGCGGACGCCGTTCCTCGCTGGCGTGTTGGCAATCGCGGCAATCTGGCTATGCGCAGGGGCCTTCCCTTCTTCATCGCGCACCTCGAAGCGCAGCGTGTAGCGAGCGCCGAACGCGGCGAGGCCTGCGCTTCCCAAAAAACAATGGCGCCACTGAGCGGTCTCCGCTAGCAGGCGCAAAATACGGCAAAGGGTGCTTAATGTTGTCGAGAGCTGCAATTTGTTTGGCTGCACTGCTGCTCGCGTCCTGCGCGGGGCGTGCGCAACTGAGCGGGGGGGCGGACGTTCACGTGATGCCCGGCGATGGACTGCCTGCGCCCACCAAGACCGATCTCTTCGAGCAGAACCGCCCCTATCTGATCGGCCCTTTTGACAAGCTGACCATCGACGTCTTCGGTATCGCCGATCTCAGCCAGAAGGAAGTGCAGATCGATGCGAGCGGGCGCTTGTCGTTTCCTCTGGTCGGCACAATCGAGGCATCGGGCAAGACTCCTGGCGAACTGGCGGAGGTCATCGAAGCGCGCCTGCGCGCGGGTTTCGTGAAGAACCCGCAGGTTACGGTGAACCTAAAGGAAACCGTGAGTCAGGTGATCACCGTCGATGGCGAGGTACGTGAGCCTGGCCTGTATCCGGTTGTCGGCCGTATGACGCTGATGCGCGCGATCGCCACGGCGAAGGGCCTCGGCGAATATGCGCGGATGGATGACGTTGTGGTGTTCCGCACCGTGAATGGCCAGAAGATGGCGGCGCTGTACAATTTGCGCGCGATACGCCGCGGCAGCTACTCTGACCCCGAACTCTATGCCAACGATATCATCGTCGTCGGTGATTCGCAGGCGCGTCGGATCTTCAAGGACCTCCTCGCCGCCGGTACCATCCTGAGCTATGTTGCTGTCGCGGTGCTGAAATAGGCCATGACGACGACACCGCATTTTCGAAAATCGAGATAGTGATGCTAGAGACTTCGAGCTCCTCCTTACAGGGCCAGCTGAACGACGCGCGGGATGAGTCCGTTTCGCGCGGCCTAGCGATTCCATCGCTGCTTCAGGTTTGGCACATCGTGCTGCGCTGGAAGTTCGTGATCGCGACCATCCTCATTCTGTCACTGGTTGCCGGCCTGGTCGTTACGCTGCTCACTACGCCGCAATATACGGCTTCGGTGCGGCTCGAGATCAGCCGCGAGCAGAAGAACGTAACCAACGTCCAGGGCGTGGATTCGGAGCAGATCGGCCGCGACCAAGAATTCTATCAGACGCAATACGAACTGCTCGGTGCCCGCTCGCTCGCGGAGCGGGTGGTCAAAACGCTGAAGCTGGACGAGCGTCGCGACTTTTTCGATCTCCACGGCGTCAAGGTGAACCCTGTGTTGTTCCCCGCCGCACGGCAGAGTCTGACCGACGCCCAGCGGCGGTCGCGCTTTGATCTTGCGGTGCGCGTCCTGCGCGACCATGTCTCTATCCGTCCGATTCTGCGATCAAGCCTAGTCGACATCACCTATACCTCGGCTTCGTCCGACCTGGCTGCGTTGATCGCCAACACTTGGGCGGCGCAGTTTATCGCGGCGAGTATCGATCGGCGCTATGCTTCGACTGCGGATGCGCGATCCTTTCTCGAGCAGCGCCTTTCCGCGCTTCGCGCCCGGCTGGAACAATCCGAACGGGACCTTGTCAGCTATGCGGGCGACAAGGAAATCGTGACCTTTGGCGCGACGACTGACGAACGGGGGCGGACCCAGCCGGGCCGCACACTGATCGAGGCCGATCTGGATGCGCTCAATCGTGCCCTGGCCGATGCGACCGCGGCGCGCATTGCCGCACAGAGCCGGGTCGGCATTCCCGCCAATGGTGCCAGTTCGGAATCTGTCGGCAACATAACGATTGCCGGACTACGCCAGCGTCGTGCTGAGGTCGCCGCGGAATATGCCAAGATGCTCGTGCAGTTCGAGCCGAGCTATCCGCAGGCGCAGGCGCTGCACGGCCAGCTGGGTGAGCTCGACCGCGCCATCGCGCGCGAGGAGGGGCGTGTCCGTGGGGCGGTCTCCGACGAGTACAGCAATGCGCTGAAGCGCGAGCAGACGCTTCGCGCGCAGGTGGAGCAGATCAAGCGGCAGTTCGAGCAACAGCGCGGCAACAGCATCCAGTACAATATCTACCAGCGCGAAGCGGATACCAATCGGCAGCTCTATGATGCGCTGTTGCAGCGCTACAAGGAGATCGGTGTCGCCGGCGTGTCGGCGAACAATGTCTCGGTAGTGGATGCGGCGAAGGCACCTAATGTGCCGTCCGCGCCGAAGCTGCCGATGAACCTCGCGCTCGCGCTGTTCGTTGGCATTATCCTCGCCGGTGCGGCCACGTTCGCGCTCGAGCAGATCGACGAGGGCGTCCGTGAACCTTCGCAGGTCAACCGGATTCTGCAGGTTCCGCTGCTCGGTAGCGTGCCGGACGCGGGCGACGAGAACATGCTCGCCAAGCTTGCAGATGCAAAATCCGACGTTTCGGAAGCCTATCTCTCGATCCGTTCGAGCCTGGCCTTTTCGACCGATCATGGGATGCCGCGATCGATCATGGTTACGAGCACTCGCCCGGGTGAAGGCAAGAGCATCACGAGCTTCGCGCTGGCGACCGTGCTCGGCCGTACCGGCAAGCGCGTCGTGCTGGTTGACGCTGACATGCGCTCGCCTTCGCTCAACGGTTTCCTCGATCTGGGTGGCGGCAAGGGACTCAGCAACTTCCTGTCGGGTGAGAACAACGCCAGTGACCTGCTTCAGCCCACCCCGGTGAAGAATGTCACGCTTATGGCCGCGGGCCCGATGCCGCCGAGCGCGGCTGAGCTTTTGAGCACCGATCGCATGCTCACGCTGGTGCCCAAGCTGCTCGAGGAGTTCGATCATGTAGTGATCGATGCTCCGCCGATCCTGGGTCTGGCCGACGCGCCGCTGCTGTCGCGCGCGGTGGAAGGCACTGTCTTCGTGATCGAGGCCGAAGGTGTCGCCGTGCGCGGCGTGAAGGCCTCGTTGGGTCGCGTTCAGGCAGTGCACGCCCACATTTTCGGCGCAGTCCTCACCAAGCTGAAGCGTCGTCAGGCAGGCTATGGCTATGGCTATGGCTATGGCTATGGCTATGGTGGTCAGGACGACGGCAAGGCAGCGTAAGCGAGATGCCATCTCCTCCGAGCGCTGCTTCTCCTGGGCCTTCGCGGACACTGCTTCGCCTCTATCGTGGAAGCGTGGCCGTGGCGGCTCTCGCGCTCGCGATCGGCAGCGCTGCCTCGGCGGTGACGGGAGCTTTTCGCTCGACCAATGCGCTGGCGGCGCTGCGGGTGTCGCCCGGCGATCCGGTCGCCCTGATCCGGGAAGTCGACAACTCGCTCGTGATGGACGGCGAGGCTACGCTCAAGTCGGGTAGAATCCTGCCCGCGGCGCGTCAGTCGATCGCCGGGACCGCGCTCAATCCGGGAGCGGTAAGGCTGCTGGCCATCGATGCCGGGATGCACAACGATGCTGGCCGCTCCGCCCTGCTGCTCCGCCTGGCAGAGCGCCTTTCCCGGCGCGACCTGGGGACGCAGCTGCTTCTGATCGAGGAGCGGGTAGCGGCCAATGACGTGCCCGGCACGCTTGCGCATTACGACAAGATATTGCGCGTGAGCCCGCCGTCGAGGGCCTGGCTCTTCTCTACCCTGAACGAGGCTGCATCCGATCCGACGACGGCGGAGGAGATCGCGCGGATGCTGCGGCGCGACCCGCCCTGGTTCGGCGATTTCATCGACTGGGCCATTTTCGAAGCACCTAAGATCGACAATCTGGGTACTCTCTTCGCCGCTGTGCCACCGACGTCGTCGTTGACCTGGACCGATGATCGCAAGCGTGCCCTGATCGGTAAGTTTGCCCGGTCGCAGCCCGCCGCGGCTTTTCGCCTCTACAACCTTTATGCGGGCGGCACGGGGGGGCTGATCCGCGATGGCGATTTCCAGCAGCCTTCCCTCTATCCGCCGATCAGCTGGGAGACGGGCGGAGGCTCGGATGTGGATGCGTCCCTGGGGCATTTGAATGCGGAATTCGGCGCCGGCAACGGAGGGGCGGGCAGGGCCCTCTCGCAGATGCTTGCGCTCGTTCCCGGCAAATATGTTCTGACGGTAAGGATGCGGCACGACGTGGCCGATGCAGCGGTCGTGCCGCAATGGTCCCTTACCTGTGTCGGCACGGATGCGCCGATTGCGAAGCTCGCGGCGGGGCCGGCATCCGACAAGCCCGCGGGGAGCCGGCTGCAGTTCGAGGTTCCAGCCGGATGCGGCTTTCAGTGGCTGGGGCTCGATTTGCGTTCGGTCGAGAGCGGATCGGGGCAGCACGGGATCGTCGAGCAGGTCCGGATCGAGCCTGCGCGTTGATCAGTGCTTGCGCTTCAATGCGGGGCGCTCAACTAGGTACCAGGACAAGAGCGCGCAGAGGATCGCGCAGCCGGCTGCGGTCAGAATGCCGGTCACCGGCGCCATGCCCAGAAATAGCGTCAAATTGATCAGCGGCATGTGATACAAATAGATACCGTAGGAGAAGTCATTGCGCCCGATGAATGTCTGGGCTCGCCTGGCGAACGGGATCGGAAGATAGGCAAGCTTGAAGATCAGGACCGCCAGAATCAGGAATGAGACCGGGTTTATCGAGTTCTGGGCGTTGTGCTCATATCCCCCCAACGCGAAGATGGAGGCGAGATAGGCGATCGGCAGCGCCCAGAGCCAGGTTGGCTTGATTAGCTTCCTTGCGAGGCCCGGTCGCAAGGCGACCAGCATGCCGATCATGAACATATAGACCCAGGGGACGAACGAGACCGCCAGCAGCTTGTCGAACAGGGATCGCCCGCCGCCGACCCATCCCAGGTAAAGATTGGCGGCCAGCGAAATGGCGAACAGGGCCGCGGCGATCCTGGGCTTGCGTGAAATCAGCCACATGAGGGGCGGCGTGAGAAGGTAGAATTGGAGTTCGACCGTGATCGTCCAGAGGGCGCCGTTGAGCACGCCGACGCCAAAGCCTCGCATGAAGTCTGGATTGTAGAACTGGAGGAATGACATCTGGCCCAGCACCCAGCCGACAAAGCGCGCCGGTGAGATGGATTGGGTGGCCAGATAGCCGGTTGCGGCCACCATTGCCGTGGCGAACAGCACGCAGACGATCAGGGCGGGATAGATGCGAAGAATGCGATTGCGAAAGAACTCGCCCAGGCCCCTCTCGCGAGTCCGCAAGTAGGAAGCGGATATCAGAAAGCCGCTGATGAAGAAGAACACCGGCACGCCGGGGATCGCCTTGAAGACGTCCGCTCCCCAACCGGTGATCTCGTGATGATTGAGGCCGTGCACGATCAGGACCTGCGCGGCGGCGCACAGGCGGATCAGGTTGAAGTTGTTCGAATGGACGGCAAGCCTAGGCATAGGCGGGTTTCGGTGACGGCAGCGAGGCCGGTCTTCTCGCCAGGCTCGCTTGGGACGGGCGGCCGAACAGCAGGAACATCGAGAAGTACATCACATCGAACGGCGTCGGGAAGAGGATCGGCTCGGTCGATGCGCGCAGCAACAGCGTTCCCAGCATCGCGATATGGAAGGCCTTCTCGGTGATCGAGATGCGCGAGAATAGCGGCCGCAATACCATCAGCCCCATCAGCAAAATGTAGAACAGGCCAAGGAAATGGTGACCGCGAATGTAGGAATTATGCGGGTTCCCGTTGAAGAAGCGGTCGATCAGGGTATTGTCGAAACTCGCGCCGAAAAGGATATTGAAGCCGCTAAGGCGGTTCCAATATTCCTCGATCATTGCAGCGCGGGGCTCGTCGTAGAGGCCGTTGCCGAGCTTGGTGTTGTTCGCTGCATAGTCGTAGATGAGCTGATAGTTCTCAGCGATCAGGAAGGCCGAACCCAGAGCCAGCACCGCCGTTGTGGCGATCGCATAAATGCGCGGCAACGGCCGGAATGCGAAGAGCAGGGAGATCAGCATGATCGCGGTGCCCGCGAGGATCGAACCGCGGCCATAGCCAACGACGCAGATGAGGAAGGTGATCGCGCTGGTCAGCGGCGCCGCCCTGCCGCGCGCGTGCAGATTGGCGACGCAGTAGTTGATCTGGAGACAGACAATATAGGAAGTGATCCCGTTGCTGCTCGTGCCTTCGATCATGTCCTCAAGCGGGAAATTGTCGAGGCCGGATTTGCGAAGGAACCAGAGCACGACGCCCTGTGCGAATAGCAGTGCGACGAGGCTGGCGGCCGCATAGACTCGCGGCGACTTCGCGGCCACCAAAGCTCCCCCGAGCGTGGCGAGCACCATGGCGAAATGCAGCGCCGAAGTGGGCGTGCGGAAGACGTTGATCGGTAGAATCGCCGCCGTGGCGACCAAGGCGAATACCAGGTAGTTCTTATCGCTGGCGGCGAGATAGTCGATCCCTCTATTGTAGAGAACGAACAGGCCGAGACAATACAGGATGAAAACCGCCTGCAACGCGACGAACTGCAGCGCAACCGATGTGACCATGAGGATCAACAGCGCCGCGAGGAGCAGGGTCTTCAGTTGAAGGTAGTCGGAGAGATCGATTCTGAGACGCATACGTTTATGCCTGTCGGCAAGGCAGGGGTGCTGCCGCCAAATCTGCCCTTGAGAAGCCCTAGCCCGGGTCGTCGTTAGAGGAAATGTAGCGGCCTGTCACCAGCGCGATTGGGCATGCTGCAGCACAAAAAACCGCGCCGGAATCTGCCAAGGCAACTGGCAAAACGTATCGCTAGCGTCTAGAGCCCGCGCACCTTAGGAGGAACCGTCCGATCGGCGGGTGGATGAACGGGAATATCATGCGGGAATACCAAATCTGCAGCAACTGCGTGATGGATACCACGGACACGCAGATCGAATTCGACGAGAATGGCGTTTGCGATCACTGCCGCGGCTTCAAGGAGCACGTGCTTCCCAAATGGCATCCCGACGATACCGGCAGGGAGATGTTGCGCCGCACCGTCGAACAGATACGCGAGCACGGCAAGGGCCGGGAGTTCGATTGCATCATCGGAATGAGCGGCGGTCTGGACAGCTCCTACATGTTGCATCTGGTCGTCACCGAATTCGGCTTGCGTCCGCTGGTGTTCCATGTCGATGGAGGCTGGAACACCGATATTGCAGTCAATAACATCCAAGTCCTCGTTGAGAAGCTGGGTCTCGACCTGTATACCGAGGTGATCAACTGGCAGGAGATGCGCGACTTCCAGCTTGCATTCTTCAAGTCGGGCGTCCCGCATCTCGATATCCCGCAGGACCATGCATTCATTGCGACCTTGTACAAGTTCGCGAACAAGAATGGTATCAAGTATATCCTGAATGGCGGTAACATCTCGACCGAGTGCGTCCGTAATCCGCTCGAATGGTTGTATCATGGCACCGACATGGCGCAAATCAACGACATTCGGCGTTGTTTCTCCACCGTTGAGATGAAGACCTATCCGTTCAGCAATATTTTCTTCCATAAATTCTATCTTCGCTATTTGCGTGGCCTGCGCGTCGTGAAGCCGCTCGACTGGCTGCAATATACGAAGGCGCTCGCCCAGCGGACGCTGGCCGACACTTATGGCTGGAAGGCCTATCCGCAGAAGCACTTCGAATCCCGCTTCACGCGTTTCTTCGAAGGCTATTGGCTGCCGGAGCGCTTCGGTTACGATACGCGCAAGGTGCAATATTCGAGCTTGATCCTCACGGGGCAAATGACGCGCGAGGATGCCATGGAGCAACTCAAGCATCCAGCCTACGACCCCGAGACAATCCAGCACGAGTTCGATTTCATCGCGCGTAAGCTTGAGATCTCCAGCGAGGAGCTTCGCGGCTATTTCGTGATGCCGAAGAAGACGTTCCGTGACTACAAGAACCAGGAATGGATTTTCCAGACCGGTTCGCGGCTGCTGCAGATGATCGGAGCGGAAAAGGCAGTCAAGCGGTGATCGCGATCCTGAGCTACGGATTTGGCAATGTCCGGGCCTTTGCCAATATTTATCGCGAACTCAACGTGCCGCATGCGATCGCGGACAGCGTGGAAGCTCTCGAAGGGGCCGACAAGATCATCCTTCCCGGTGTGGGCGCCTTCGACCACGCCATGCAGCGGCTGCGTGCTTCGGGGTTTGCCGAGCCGCTCCAGGAGCAGGTAATCGGCAGGGGCAAGCCGGTCCTTGGCGTGTGCGTCGGCATGCAGATGCTCGCCGATGCGAGCGAGGAAGGCCAAGAAGCGGGGCTGGGCTGGGTTTCTGGGATGGTGGAGCGGATACGGTTCCCTGAAGGGGAGAAGACCGGTCGGCTACCCCATATGGGGTGGAATACGATCCGTGCGGCGGGCAACCCCATCCTTGCCGGCATGGACGAGGCCTTCGGTTTCTATTTTCTACATTCCTATCGCTTCCGCTGTGCCGATGCCTCCGATTCCATCGCCACTGCGGAATATGCCGGCGACTTCACCTGCGCGGTGAACCGTGGGAACGTGTTCGGCGTTCAGTTCCATCCCGAGAAGAGCCACCACAATGGTGTCCGGCTCCTCAAGAATTTCGCGGAGCTCTGAGTTATGCTGCGTGCCCGCGTCGTTCCCTGCCTGCTCGTCCGCAATGGGGGGCTCGTTAAGACCCGTCGATTCGGCGAAGACAAATATGTCGGCGACCCGATCAATGCGGTGCGGATCTTCAACGAGAAGGAAGTCGACGAACTGATCGTCGCGGACATCGATGCGACGGTGAAGGGTGCCGAGCCCAACTACACGATGATCGAGAGCCTTGCCGCTGAGTGCCGGATGCCGCTTTGCTATGGCGGCGGCGTGACCAGCGCCGAGCAGGCCAAGCGGATCATGGGCCTGGGCGTGGAGAAGGTCTCGATCAGCGCGGCAGCGGTCGAGCGTCCCGAACTCATCAGCGAAATGGCCGAACAGGTCGGCAGCCAGAGCGTCGTCGTGGTGCTGGACGTCAAGAAGAAGACGCTCGGCGGCCATCAGCTTCGCACCCATAACGGCAGTCGTGCGGTCAAGCTCGACCCGATCGAGTTCGCCCGGCGCGCCGAAGCCCTGGGGGCTGGAGAAGTCGTCATCAACTCGATCGATCGCGATGGAATGATGGACGGCTATGACCTCGCCCTGGCGAAGCAGGTGCGTGCGGCAGTCGAGGTTCCGATGACGATCCTGGGCGGTGCGGGGTCGATCGCTAACATGGAGGCGGCGGTGCGTGCCTTGGGCACGGTGGGCGTCGCCGCCGGTAGCTTTTTCGTCTTCAAGGGCACCTATCGGGCCGTGCTCATCAGCTACCTCTCGCGGGAGCAGAGGCTGGCGTTGCAGGAGCAGGTGGCCGCCTAGAAGGCCCATGGATCAAGAAGGGGGGCTTGCGGAGCAGCTGCGGGCCGGCCCATGGCTTTGCCGAGGATCAGATGAAGCAAATCGTCCAGTACTTCAACACCGGGGAAACGAAGATCGTCGAGGCGCCAGCACCGACCGCAGGGGCGCAGCAGGTGCTCATCCGGACCACCAATACGCTGATCTCGGCCGGGACCGAGCGCATGCTGGTCGGTTTCGGCAAGGCGTCGATGATCCAGAAGGCGCGGCAGCAGCCCGAGCGCGTGAAGGAAGTGCTCGCCAAGGTGAAGACCGACGGGCTGATGACGACGATCGACGCGGTGCGCTCGAAGCTCGATCAGCCGATCCCGCTCGGATATTGCAATGTCGGCGAAGTGATCGCGGTAGGGCGTGGCGTCGCCGACATCTCGATCGGCGACCGGGTTGTTTCCAACGGCCCCCATGCCGATGTCGTGGCGGTGGGCCGCACGCTCTGCGCGAAGATCCCTGACAGTGTCGATGACGAGACTGCGGCCTTCACCGTGGTCGCGAGTATCGGACTGCAGGGCATTCGCCTAGCTCGGCCAACTCTGGGTGAGACGGTGGTCGTCACGGGGGTCGGCCTGGTCGGCCTGCTCACCGTCCAGCTGCTGCGCGCGCAAGGTTGCCGTGTGCTGGCGATCGACTTCGATTCGGCCAAGCTCGAACTGGCGCGCGGCTTCGGCGCTGAGACCTGCAATCCCGGCAATGGAGAAGATCCCGTTGAGGCCGCAATGGCCTTCAGCCGCGGGCAGGGCGTGGACGCGGTGATCATCACCGCCTCGACCAGCTCCAACGATCCAGTTACCCAGGCGGCGCACATGTCGCGCAAACGCGGGCGCATCGTGCTGGTCGGCGTCACCGGCCTCGAGTTGAACCGCGCCGACTTCTACGAGAAGGAGCTGACCTTCCAGGTTTCCTGCTCCTATGGGCCCGGCCGCTACGACCCCGCCTATGAGAAGGACGGGCATGACTATCCGCTTCCCTTCGTCCGATGGACCGAGGGGCGCAATTTCGAGGCGGTGCTAGACATGATGGCGAGCCGTCAGCTCGTCACCGAGGCGCTGGTCACGCGCCGCTATCCGTTCGAACAGGCGGGCGATGCCTATGAGGCGCTGACTACCGACAAGTCCGGTCTGGGCCTGCTCCTGCAATATGCGGCGCCCGTGGAAGAGCGCCTGATCCGCTCCGTCGTGCTGGACGGGCCGAACGCCTTCGTCCGCGGCGGATCCTCGCTGGCCGTGATCGGCGCCGGCAACTATGCTTCGCGCGTGCTGATCCCGGCCTTTCGCAAGGCGGGCGGGCAGTTGCACACCATCGTCAGTGCCGGGGGGCTCTCGAGCGCAATTACCGGCCGCAAGTTCGGCTTCGCCGAAGCATCGAGCGACACCGACGCGGCGATAGCGAACCCGGCTGTGGACATCGTGACGATTGCCACCCGGCATGACAGTCACGCGCGCCTCACCGCCCAGGCGTTGGCCGCGGGCAAGCACGTCTTTGTCGAGAAGCCGCTCGGACTCACCGAGGCAGACATCGACCTGGTCGAGCAGGCGTATCGCGAGGCGCATGCCGCGGGTGCGGGCCCCCAGCTGATGGTCGGCTTCAACCGTCGGTTTGCGCCGCAGATCGTGAAGATGAAGGCGCTCCTCGCGGGTACCCGCGAGCCCAAGTCGTTCGCGATGCTGATGAACGCCGGCGCGATCCCCGGAGATCACTGGACTCAGGACCTGGAGCGCGGGGGGGGGCGGATCATCGGCGAGGCCTGCCATTTCATCGATCTGATGCGCTTCCTGGCCGGAAGTCCGATCGTAGCCATTGGCGGGCGGCGGATGGGCCGGCCCGGCGGCGACGGGCTGGTGGAGGACAAGGCGTCGATCACGATCGGTTTCGCCGACGGATCTTTCGGGACGCTCATGTATTTCGCGAACGGCGCAAAGAGCTTCCCCAAGGAAAGGATCGAAGTGTTCGCAGCCGGGCGCACACTGCAGATCGACAATTTCCGTCGGATGAGCGGCTTCTCCTGGCCCCGTTTCTCAAAGCTTAACCTGCGTCGCCAGGACAAGGGGCAGCAGGATTGCTGCGCGGCCTTCCTGGCCGCGGTCGCCGGCGGTCCTCCGGCGATTCCGGCCGATGAAATCTTCGAAGTCGCACGCGCGACGATCGACGTAGCACGGCAGCTCCGCGAGCAGCGGGACGACGCATCGGCGGGCGGGATTTAAGGGGTGGCAATCACTTGTCGACTATGGCAAGGGCCGCTCCGCACTTGCAGGGAAGGCGGGGCGAGGGCCCGGACACACCGGTTTCCTCGGCTGCAGGGGTTTGGATGAGTCTCAGGATACTCACTGTAATCGGGACGCGTCCCGAGGCGATCAAGATGGCGCCGTTGTGCGTCGCGCTTGCCCAGGATCCTCGCTTCGAGGCGCGGTTGTGCGTTACCGCGCAGCATCGCGAGATGCTCGACCAGGTGCTCGATCTCTTCGCACTCCGGCCCGATTTCGATCTCGATATCATGCGCCCGCGGCAGGACCTCACCGACGTGACCTGCGCGATCCTGCAGGGGTTGCGCGAAGTGCTGGGGCAATGGCGGCCCGACATCGTGCTGGTGCACGGCGATACCGCGACCACGATGGCGACCAGCATCGCCGCTTATTATCAGCAGGTCGCCGTTGGCCATGTCGAAGCCGGGCTGCGCACCGGCAACCTCTATTCGCCCTGGCCGGAAGAGGCGAACCGAAAGCTTGCGGGGGCCCTTGCCGATCTTCATTTCGCACCCACTCAGGCATCGGCGGACAATCTGCTGCGCGAAGGCGTCTCGCCCGAAGTCATCGCAATCACCGGCAACACGGTGATCGATGCGCTGCTTTCGGTCGTCGAGCGATTGGAGGGTGACGCGGCGCAACGGGCCGAGTTCGACGCGCAGTTCAGCATGCTTCGCGAAGGGGCGCGCCTGTTGCTGGTGACGGGGCATCGGCGTGAGAGCTTCGGGCAGGGGTTCGAGCGTATCTGCGAAGCGCTGGCCCGGACCGCCGTTGAATTCCCCGATCTCGATATCGTCTATCCCTTGCATCTTAACCCGAACGTGCGCGAACCGGTGACGCGCCTCCTCTCGGCCGTACCCAATGTCCATCTGATCGAGCCGCTCAACTATCTTCCGTTCATCTATCTGATGAACCGCTGCGACCTGATACTCACGGATTCGGGCGGTGTGCAGGAAGAGGCGCCATCTCTCGGCAAGCCCGTGCTGGTGATGCGGGACACTAGCGAGCGACTGGAGGCGGTGAGCGCAGGCACGGTTCGACTGGTTGGAACCGATGTCGAGCGCATCATGGGCAACTTGCGCGAGTTGCTGAATGATCGTGACGCTTACGCGAAGATGAGCGGCGCATATAATCCCTATGGCGACGGGAAGGCCTGCAGCCGGATCGTTGAGCGGCTCGCGGCATATGGGCAGGATTTGCGGCAACGGGATTCCCTGCGTTTGGAGCGAGTATGAGTTTCGAGACTATCTGCGTTGTTGGCCTGGGGTATATCGGCCTTCCCACGGCCGCGATCATCGCATCGCGGCGGCGCAAGGTGATCGGCCTGGACGTCAACCTGGCCGTGGTCGAGAGCATCAATCGCGGCGAGACGCACATCGTCGAGCCGGATCTCGACGCCGTCGTGCGCATGGCGGTGGCGGACGGGTATCTGCGCGCCACTACCCTGGCCGAGCCGGCCGATGTCTTCGTCGTCGCGGTGCCGACGCCGTTCCGCGATGGGCACATCCCCGACCTGAGCTATATCGAAGCGGCCAGTCGAACAATCGCGCCGGTGCTGCGGCCGGGCAATCTCGTCATACTCGAATCGACTTCTCCCGTTGGCGCTACCGAGGCGATGGCCGAATGGCTTGCGGCGGCTCGTCCCGATCTCACCTTCCCGGCAAGTCGCGGCGCTGACAGCGATATCCGCATTGCCCATTGCCCCGAGCGCGTGCTGCCGGGGAACGTCCTTCGCGAACTGGTGCAGAACGACCGAGTGATCGGTGGCCTCACCGCGCGTTGCTCGGAAGCGGCGGTGGCGCTTTACCGCATCTTCGTCGAGGGCGAATGCATGGTCACCGATGCACGCACTGCCGAGATGTGCAAGCTCACGGAGAACAGTTTTCGTGATGTCAACATTGCATTCGCCAACGAGCTTTCGCTGATTTGCGACGGAATCGGCGTCGATGTGTGGGAGCTAATCCGCCTCGCCAACCGCCATCCGCGAGTCAATATCCTGCAGCCTGGCCCCGGCGTCGGGGGGCATTGCATCGCAGTGGATCCCTGGTTCATCGTGCACAGCTCGCCCGGCACCGCTCGCCTGATCCGCAGTGCCCGCGAGGTGAACGACGGCAAGCCGCATTGGGTGGTCGAGAGGGTTCGCACGCTCGTCGCCGAGCAGGCTGGTCGGGTGAAGGTCGCCTGCATGGGCCTGGCCTTCAAGCCGAACATCGACGATCTGCGCGAGAGTCCGGCGTTGGACATCTGCCTCGCGCTCGCTTCGACCGGTGATTGCGAGGTGCTTGCCGTCGAACCACATATCGAGGAATTGCCGGGCCAATTAGAGGGCAAGGCGCCGCTCGTTTCCGCCGAGCAGGCGGTCCGCGAGGCGGATATCGTCGTCTTCCTGGTCAACCATTCGGCCTTCCGCGCGCTGCCCCGGGACGGGTTTGGTGACAAGGTGTTGTTTGACGCCTGCGGCTTCTTGCGGAACGGCGCCTAGGCGCCTTGTCGATCCTATCATCGCCGGATCGCGTCGGCGAACAAGTCTGGAAAGATCATGATGTTGGAAAACAAGTCAATTCTGGTTACTGGCGGAACCGGTTCCTTCGGCAATGCCTTTGTGCCGATGACTCTGGCCAAGTATAATCCGCGCAGGATCATCATCTATTCACGCGACGAGATGAAGCAATGGGACATGGCCAAGAAGTTCGCGGACGACGATCGCGTTCGCTTCTTCATTGGCGACGTGCGTGACCGCGAGAGGCTCTATCGGGCGCTCGACGGCGTCGATTATGTCGTCCACGCGGCTGCGACCAAGATCGTGCCGACTGCCGAGTACAACCCCTTCGAGTGCGTAAAGACCAACGTTATCGGGGCCATGAACCTGATCGATGCCTGCATCGACAAGAAGGTGAAGCGGGTGGTCGCCCTGTCGACGGACAAGGCAAGCAGCCCGATCAATCTGTACGGCGCAACCAAGCTGGCCTCGGACAAGCTGTTCGTTTCGGGCAACTCCTATGCTGGCGGACAGGATACCCGCTTCTCGGTGGTCCGTTATGGTAACGTGATGGGTTCGCGAGGATCGGTCATCCCCTTCTTCCTGTCGATACAAGAGAAGGGGGTGCTGCCGATCACCGATCCGCGAATGACCCGCTTCATGATCTCGCTCGAGCAGGGCGTGGAACTGGTCTGGCACGCCTTCGAGGACATGCAGGGCGGTGAAATCTACGTGAAGAAGATTCCTTCGATGAAGGTCACCGATGTCGCCAGCGTGATCGGCCCCGATGCGCGGCAGGAAGTCATCGGGATTCGCCCAGGCGAGAAGCTGCACGAGCAGATGATCAGCGCCGAGGATGCGCTCTACACCTACGAATATCCCGAGCATTTCAAGATTTTGCCTGCGATCCACAACTGGAGTGCGGATCCCTATCGGATCAAGGACGGTAGGAAGGTCGCCGAGGATTTCGTCTATTCGAGCGACAATAATCCTGAATGGATGGCGACTGAGGAACTCAAGGCTTGGATCGAGCGCAACCGCGAGAAGATCGGGGCGATCTAATGGATTTCATTCCCTACGGCCGGCAGCACATCACTGACGAGGATATTGCCGCAGTCACGGCCGTGCTGAAATCCGACTTTCTGACTCAAGGGCCGTGCGTCCCAGCCTTCGAGCAAGCGCTCGCCGCATATTGCGGCGCGGCGCGCGCGGTGGCGGTGAACAGTGCGACCTCGGCGCTTCACATCGCCTGCCTTGCGCTGGGGCTGGGCGAGGGTGACTGGCTGTGGACCACGCCGATCACCTTCGTCGCCTCGTCCAACTGCGCGCTCTATTGCGGGGCGCGGGTGGACTTCGTCGATATCGACCCGACGACGTGCAACATCAGCGTCGAGGCGCTTGCCGCGAAGCTGGAACGGGCCGAGCGCCAGGGCAGGCTTCCAAAGATCGTGGTGCCGGTGCACCTCAGCGGCCAGTCTTGCGACATGGCGGCGATCCGGGCGCTTGCCGACCGCTATGGCTTCAAGCTGATAGAGGACGCCTCGCATGCGGTCGGCGGCCGCTATCGGGGCAAGCCGGTCGGCAGCTGCGAATTCAGCGACATCACCATCTTCAGCTTCCATCCCGTCAAGATCGTCACGACTGCCGAAGGCGGCGCGGCGCTGACCAACGATCCCGTCCTGGCGCGCCGGATGGAATTGCTGCGCAGCCACGGCATCACTCGCGAAGCAGCGGAGATGACGCACGCGTCCGATGGTCCCTGGTACTATCAGCAGATCGATCTGGGCTTCAATTATCGCCTGACCGAGCTCCAGGCCGCGTTGGGGCTGAGTCAGCTCGCGCGCATCGACGAGTATGTCGCGGGCCGCCACCGCATCGCCGCGCGCTACGATGCGCTGCTCGCGGAATTTCCGGTCATCGTGCCGCACAATATCCCCGAATCCTATTCGGGGCTGCACCTCTATGTCGTGCAGATCGACACCGATCGCACCAACCGCGACCATCGTACCGTGTTCGAGGCGCTCCGTAACGACGGGATCGGGGTGAACCTCCACTATATCCCGGTGCATCTGCAGCCCTATTACCGGGCATTTGGTTTCCAGCCCGGCGATTTCCCCGCGGCCGAGCGCTATTACTCGCGTGCCATCAGTATTCCGATGTACCCGCAGCTCGACGACGAGGCGGTCGAGCGGGTCGTGGCGAGCCTGGGTAGAGCGCTGCGCGGATGAAACTCGCGTTGGGAACCGTCCAGTTCGGGCTCGACTACGGGATCACGGGCAACGGGCAGGTTTCTCCGGCGGAAGTGCGCCGGATTCTCGCACAGGCGCGCGCTAGCGGGATCCACGCGCTCGATACCGCCATCGCCTATGGCACCAGTGAAGCTGTGCTCGGCGATGCGGGCGTCGACGGATGGAGCATCATCACCAAGCTGCCGCCCGGGTTGGCGGGGAGCGAGAATCCGGACGCATGGGTCGCGCGCGAGCTCGAGGGCGCTCTGGCGCGCCTCCGCGTGGAGCACGTCGCGGGACTGCTGCTCCATCGCCCGGAGCAGCTGCTCGATGCCAACGGCCCGGCGCTCGCTGCGGCGATGCGCAAGGTCAAAGCAAGCGGGCGGGTCGGGCGGATCGGCATTTCCATCTATTCGCCGGAGGAACTCGATCGAATCTGGCCGGTGCTGCGCCCCGATATCGTGCAATGTCCGTACAGCCTGCTCGATCGGCGTATCGAGACGAGCGGCTGGCTGGCGCGCCTTGCCGGCGCCGGCATCGAAGTGCATGCGCGTTCGCTGTTCCTGCAGGGCCTGCTGCTCGCCGACGCTGAGGCGTTGCCGCCATATTTCGCCAAGTGGAAGCCGCTCTTCACGCGGCTCGGGCAATGGACGGCGCAGCAGCGCACGAGCCAGCTTGCTGCCTGCCTGCGGTTCGTGCTGGGCAACCCGGCGATCGCGTGCGGCGTGGTCGGAGTGGAGACGGCTTCGCAGCTCCACGAGATCGTCGATGCGGCCGAGGGCGAATTGCCGCCCCTTCCGGCCGACCTTGCAACAGACGATCCGGATCTTCTCCTTCCAGGGCGGTGGGCGTGAGCATGTCGAGCGTGGCGGAACCGCTCCGGCTCGGCATAGTTGGCATGAGCAAGGGCAATGGTCACCCCTTTTCCTGGGCGGCGATCATCAATGGTTACAATGCCGCTGCGATGGCGAGCTGTCCCTTCTCGGCTATTCCCGAATATCTGGGCGAGCGCGCCTATCCGGAAGATTTCATCCAGGGCGCGCGCGTGACGCATGTCTGGACCCAGAATCCGGTGCTTTCGCGCCATGTCGCCGAAGCCAGCCTGATCGAGACCGTCGTCGAGCGCCCGGAGGATATGATGGGCGCAGTCGATGCCGTGCTTCTCGCGCGCGACGATGCGGAGAATCATCGCCGGTTCGCCGAGCCGTTCCTGCGCGCGGGCATCCCGATCTATGTCGACAAGCCGCTGGCTCTGTCGCGCGGCGAAGCGGAGGCGCTGTTCGCCATGGCGGCAAGCGAGCGGCATCTCTTCTCTTGCACGGCGCTGCGCTATGCGGCCGAACTGGTGCCGGGCGCCGAGCAACTCGCACGCATCGGTCGGGTGCGGATGGTCGACGCCTGGGTTCCGAAGTATTGGGACACCTACGCGGTGCATGCGATCGAACCCGTACTGCAGATATTCCCCGATCTTTCAAAGGTTCGGAGCCATAACCTCGCAATAGTTGGCGGGACCCACCAGCTGAATGTCGTCGCCGAGAACGGGATGGTCGGCAGGTTCACCAGCACCGGCGATGCCATGTCGCCGATCGGTTACAGGATTCTGGGCGATTCCGGGTATCTGGACCTCGTCTTTCGCGATTCCTTCTCCGCCTTCAAGGCCGCCTTGATCCGCTTCCTTGCGGTGGTAAGAGGGCAGGCGACGAATATCGATCGCCGGGAAACGTTAGATGTGGTCGAATTCATTCAGTTGGGAAGGCGATCGTAGACAATGAGCAAGAACTCCTACAGTTTCGAGAGGTCGCAGCAGCTCATTTCGCGATTGCATGAACTTGTTCCCGGCGGTGGCCATACTTATAGCAAAGGTCTGGATCAGTTTCCTTATAACTCGCCGCAGCTGATAAAATCGGCGAAGGGAGCTTATTGTCTCGATGTCGATGGTAATCGGTTTCTGGATTGGGCGATGGGCAACCGCGTCTTCATTCTTGGCCATGGCGACGAGGATGTGAATGACGCGGTGAAGGCCGCGATCGACCAAGGGGTGAACTACACGCGTCCCGGACTGCTGGAGCTGGAGGTCGCCGAATATCTGCTCGGTCTCCACCCCTGGGCAGGGATGGTGAAGTTCGGTAAGAATGGTTCCGATGTCACGACCGCGGCAATCAAGCTCGCCCGCGCCGCGACGGGTCGCAAGCTGGTTGCGGTTTGCGGGGATCATCCGTTCTTTTCGACGCACGACTGGTTCATCGGGGCGACTCAGATGGACGCGGGTGTCCCGGCCGAGGAAAGCGGGTGGACGGTCAAGTTCCGCTACAACGACATCGCTTCGGTGGAGGAGCTGTTCGCGCGCTATCCGGGGCAGATCGCTGCGCTGATCCTTGAGCCGGTCAAGAACGACGAGCCGGTCGACGATTTTCTCCAGCGGCTGCGCGATATCACCAAGCGCGAGGGCACGGTGCTCGTGTTCGACGAGATGATCGCGGCGATGCGTTTCCATCCGCTCGGCGCGCATCACCTCTACGGGGTGCAGCCTGATCTCGCGACTTATGGCAAGGCAGTCTCCAACGGTTTCAGCTTCTCGTTCCTGATCGGCGACAAGGAATTGATGAAGCTGGGCGGGCTGCAACACGACAAGCCACGAGTCTTCCTGCTTTCGCAGACCCATGCCTCGGAAACCGTGGGCCTGGCGGCTTGCATGGCGACGATGCGGAAATGCATCGCGGAGGATGTATCGGCGTATGTCTGGCGTCTCGGCAGGCAGATGAAGGAGGGCTTCCAAGCACTCGCAGGCTCGGTCGGCGTCGCGGACCATGTGCGGATCATCGGTTTCGACTGCAATCCCCAGATCCTTTGCACCAGGGCGGACGGTACCTATTGGCCGGAGCTGCACACCAGCTTCCATGAAGAGGTCGTCGCCGCGGGCGTACTGATCCCCTGGATCTCGATCACTTCAGCGCACGGGCACACCGAGCTGGAACGGACCTTCGACGCGCTGCGTGCCGGCATGGAGAAGGTGAATCGCGTCCTCAATAGCGACATGGACGTCGTCTCGACCTATCAGGGCGAGGCGGTGAAGCCGGTTTTTCGCAAGTACAACTGATTCCTGGACTTGTCGGAGATTGCGATGAGGTGCTTCGTTCAGGCGCGCATGGGCTCGACTCGCTTGCCTGGCAAGGTGTTGATGGAAGCTGCGGGCAAGCCGCTGCTTACTCATTTGTTCGGGCGGCTGCGGCGCGCGGAGCTGCTCGACGGGTTCTGTGTCATCACCAGCACACTGGCGCAGGACGATCCGATCGCAGAATGGGCCGATGCCAATGGGATCGACAGCTATCGCGGAAGCGAGGACGACGTGCTCGACCGCTATTATCAGGCCGCGAAGCAGTTCGGCGTAGACCATGTCGTGCGGGTCACCGCCGACTGCCCGATCATCGATCCGGCGATCGTGGACGAGGCGGTCCGGCTCGCGCGCCAGGAAGCGGGCAGCTTTGATCTGTTGACCAACCGCTATCCGATTACCTTCCCCGACGGGATGGACGTCGATGTGATACCCTTCGCATCGCTGGAACAGGCTTGGCGCGAGGCCGGGACGCGCTTTCAGCGGGAGCATGTGATCCCCTTCTTCTGGGAGGAAGGACGGCGCGTGCGCAATTTCGAATCCGCGACCAACTATTTCCACACGCATCGCTGGACGCTCGACTATCCGGAGGATTATCAGCTCCTCAAGGCGATGATCGAAATGTTTCCCGGCCGGGAAGACAGCTTCACGCTGCAGGACGCGCTTGACCTGATCGCAGCGGATCCCGGGCTTGCGGCGATCAACGCGATGCATCTGCCCGGCTGAGCGAGGACGGAAGCGTCGCCATGGGCGAAGATGATGCGATGACCGCGACGGTGCGCCCTATGCGCGAGAGGGACCTTGCGTCCGTGCTTCTGTGGCGCAATGCGCTCGAGGTTCGGCGCTACATGTACAACCAGGACGAGATCGGCCTCGATCAGCATCGTCACTGGTTCGCGGGCGTCGAGGCGGATTCGAAGCGCCATGCACTGATCGCGGAGACAGCCGATGGACCGATCGGTTTCGTCAACATTGCCGAGCTTCACCAGGGAGTGGCCAGCTGGGGCTTCTATGCCGTGCCGGGTTCGCCGCGGGGCGCGGGAGTCGCGCTGGGCGCCGCCGCGCTGCACCATGCCTTTGACATACTGAGGCTGCACAAGCTTTGCGGCGAAGCTCTTGCCGACAATCTGCGCTCGGTGCGCTTCCACGAGCGCTTGGGGTTTCACGATGAAGGAACCTTGCGCTCGCACCGCCTGGTTGCCGGTGTCTATAGAGACGTTCGCTGCTTCGGCCTTCTCGCCGAAGAGTGGCGTGCCGCAAGCCGGTGAGGTGTTCGTGGTGCCGAGGGTCCTGATCCGCGTCGATGCATCGATCTTGATCGGAACGGGGCATGTCATGCGTTGCCTCACGCTCGCCAGGGCTTTGGCGGAGGAGGGGGCGGAGGTTTGTTTCGTCTCGCGGGACCATCCGGGCAATCTCAACGCGTATATCGAGGCGAGCGGGTTCCCGGTTCTGGAAATTAGCGGCGACGGGGTGGGGGGAGGCGCCTTCCCCGGCGATTCTCCGCACGCCCATTGGCTTGGCGGAAGCTGGGAAGCAGATGCCCGGCAGACTGCGCGCCATGCTGCAGCCCGCCGCGCGGACCTGCTGATCGTCGATCACTATGCGCTCGATGCGCGCTGGGAAGCCGAAGTCGGCGTGCTTCCGGAGCGGATCGTGGTGATCGACGACCTGGCCGACCGGCCTCATGGTTGCGCGCTGCTCGTCGATGCCAATCTGGGGCGCCGGGCTCGGGACTATGCCGGGCTGGTGCCGTCCGGAGCCATCGTGCTGGCAGGCGCGGAATATGCCCTCCTTCGCGCCGAATTCGCCGCCGCCCGCGAGAAGAGCCTCGCCCGTCGTCGCGATCCGGCGTTGCGCCGCATATTGGTTGCAATGGGAGGGGTGGACATGCCCAACGCGACGGGGCGCGTGCTCGACGCGTTCGATGCCTCCGTACTGCCTGATGCGTGCCAGATCACGATCGTCCTGGGCTCGCGGGCGCCCTGGCTCGATGAGGTGCGGTCCGCGGCAGTGAAGCAGCGCCGGCCGACCGAGGTGCTGATCGACGTTACCGACATGGCTGAGCTGATGGCGGACAGCGATCTGGCGGTCGGCGGCGCGGGCGTGACGGCGTGGGAACGCGGCTGCCTTGGGTTGCCAACGCTCATCGTAACGATCGCGGACAATCAGCTGGCCGGGGCCAAGGCATTGGCCGATACCGGCGCAGCTCGATGGGTAGGCGGCGTCGAGGATGTCGCGACGCGTCTGGCGGGCCTGATCGAGGAAGTTGCCGAGCCGCGGACGCTGGCGGCGATGAGCCAAGCGGCCAGCGCGATCACCGATGGCGAAGGCATCCGTCGCGTAGTCGCGCATATCGGGCGCCTGTGCCAGGCGGTTGATCGCCCGGCGACAGGCTAGTCTTCGCCTCAGTCCGCGAACAGATCCCAGCTCGTGGGCGTGCCGCGGGTCACCTTCACCTTGAGTTGCTTACCGACTATGGCGTCGAACTGCGAGGGGGGCAGCCCCATGCCGGGGCGGATGCGGCGCAGATCCTCATGCCTCACCGTCGCGCCTGCCTCTAGGTCGTTGATGAAATAGACGGAACGGCGGAAGATGCGGTTCGCCTCCTCCACCTTCTGCCGCTTGAACTCGCCGGTGCCGAGCCCCGAGAAGGCGTCCCGCGTATCGGCGCATAGCCGCGCGAGTTCGTCCGGCTCGAGCGAGAACTCGCTGTCGGGACCCTTGTCGTTGCGGTCGAGCGTGAAATGCTTCTCGATCGCGCAAGCGCCGAGTGCCGTCGCCGCCACCGCCGCAGTGGTGCCCATGGTGTGGTCCGACAGGCCCACATGCGTGCCGAAACGCTCCCGCAGCACGTTGATCTGCCGCAGATTGGCCTGGTCCATCGGCGCGGGATAGCTGCTGATGCAGTGGAGGAGAACCAGATCCTTCGCGCCGGCGCCATGGGCGGCGTCGACCGCGTCCTGAATCTCCTGCTCATTGGCCATGCCGGTCGACATGATCATCGGCTTGCCGGTCGAGGCGACATAGCGGATCAGCGGGAGGTCGGTGAGCTCGAAGGAAGCGATCTTGTAGGCCGGCGTTCCCAGCTTCTCGAGCAGGTCGACGGCTGTCTCATCGAACGGAGTGGAGAATACGGTGATGCCGAGTGCGCGGCCGTGATCGAACATAGCCTGGTGCCACTCATAGGGAGTCTGTGCCCAGTTGTAGAGATCGTACAGCTTGTAGCCGTCCCACAGACCGCCCTTGATCAGGAATTCGGGCCGATCGCTGTCGATCGTCATGGTATCGGCGGTGTACGTCTGGAGCTTGACCGCATCGGCGCCGGAACGCTTCGCGACCTCCATCGATTCCAGGGCGCGTTCGAGCTTGCCGTTGTGGTTCGCCGAGAGCTCCGCGATGATATAGGGGGGGTGGTTCGGCCCGATTTCGCGCCCGTCGATTGCAAAGCTCATTGATTCGATCCTTTTGGACTCCGCGTCGCGCTGGTGTCCCTGCGTATAAACCGCGGCTTAGTCCACACTTTTGTCGGGTCGGGCGGCGTGGTGCGCGGCATCGGGGACATTGCGGGGAACCGCGCGACCCCAGGGCAACGAAAGCGGAATTTGCGGCTCCCAATAATCGGCGCCTGCGCATATTGCGAGTCGCATGCGGAACGGGCGAAGCGGGTGGTGACCATAGACATGCTGGAGAAGACGGGTCGTCATGGCCGGCGCGTACGGCATAGCCAGATGCAATGCCTTGGGCGCGCCTCGCATGCTTGAACGAAGCATGGCGTTCATCAATGCGCAGGCGGCGCGGTTCGCGGTGGCGCGTAGCAACGTGCTCGCGCTCGCCTTCGCCTATGCCGGAAGCGCCGTGCTGCAAAAGGGAGTGGGATTCATTCTCTTCCTCTGGCTGGCGCACCAATTGCCGGTCAGCGACTATGCCCGTTTTGGCCTGCTCTACGCGCTGCAGAGCGGCGTATCGGCGCTGGCAATGGCGGGGATCGTTGAGACCGCGATCGGGAGGCTGAAAGTTGCCCGCGATCCCGAGCGGCAGCGACAGCTACTGGCCGGCGCGAACCTTGTCTTCCTTGGCACCGCGATGATGAGCCTGCTCCTGGCGATAGTCGGATTCTCATGGACGAACCTCTTCGACACCGGAGCACTGCTGGTTGCCGCGGCGAGCGGCGCACTGATCGGCTTCTACACGATACAGTCGCAGCTCTCGCGTATCGTCGAACGTCACCGAGCGGCATTGCTGGTGGGCCTGGTCGCGCCGCTGATAGGCCTGTCGGGCGGCTTGGCCGGATATCTCCTGTTCGGTAGCTCGGTCGGCTTCTTCATCGGTTCGGCAGCTGGGCTCGTATTGGCGCTCCCCTTGACCCTGCTGACGGCGATCGGTTTCTCCCGATCGATACGGGACGCCGATGTGCGCTACATGGCGATGCATCTCGCGCCATATCTGCTCGTCGCGCTGATCGATTGGTTCGCCGGATATGGCAACACCTATCTGGTGAAGATCTTCTTCTCCACCGATGTCGTCGCCCGTTTCGTGTTCGCCTATACGCTCTCCTCTATCATGCACCTGGTGGCGACTTCGCTTAATCAGGCCTGGAATCCGCGCGTCTTTCGCCTGATCCACGATGCGCCGCAACAGAAGGTCGAAGTGGAGAACCGTCGCTTCTATCTGTTGCAGGGCTTGATCCTCGGCGTCGCGGCGGGCGGCATCCTTGCCTTTCTTCCCCTGGCGCTGCGGATCGGGGGCGCAAGCTTCGCGCATTATCAGGGAATCGAGCGCGAGACGGCGATCCTGTTTGTGGCCTATGTCCTCAATATTCCCTGGTACCACGTCCAGAACTACTATTACGCGCACGCGAAGGGAGCGCTGCTGATGAAGATCAGCATCGGCACCAGCATTGCGGGCCTTCTGCTCTGGATCGGTGCGGCGCTCACGCTTGGCGAGTGGGGCCCCTATGTCGGCTTCATGCTGATGATGATTGCCAAGATGGGGGGCGGAGTCTTCTGGGCGCGGCGCGAGTGGAAGGTGCGTCTGCTGTGGCACGGGCCGGCAGCGGGGCTGGCTCTGCTCGTGCTGGGCGAGCTCGGCGGCCTTCTCCTCGCCTGACGCGAGGCGAACGTCCAAATGAGAGGGCGGCGCCAATGTGGCTGGACATAATATTGTCCCAACGATAGCAGCTGCCCGAACCAGGGGCCTTAGAGAACAGGGCCCTTAGAGAATACGCAGGCGGAAGTGCCCGGAAAATCGGATGCTCTAACTATGCTGGCACTGCAATGCTCATGACTCGCGGTTTGATCCGGCCTCGCGCGCGCAGCGTCGCAAACTCGTTGGTGCTGCAGCTCATCGGGTTGCTGTTCACTGGCTCGGCGCTGCCTGTCGCGATTTCCTATCTGTCGGGAAAAACCCCCGATATTGGCAGCGAGCAGGCGCTGGTCACCGTCGCCGCATCCTGCACCGCGGCCATCGTCGCGCTGTTGGCGATCCGCAAGGTTACGTCCTTTCCCGGTACGCGGCACTTTTCCTATATCATCCCGACATTCTCCGTGACTTTCGGGTCGGCGATCGGCGTGCTGCTCGTCCTCCGCGTCGACTATGCGAGCGTCATGCTGATGTCCGCGTTCCTATTCGGCACCTTGTTCATCTTCATGATGATGCATCTCGGCGCAAAGGCCGGCCAGTCCTTCTATGTCGTTCCCTTCGGCAAGGCGCTCAAGCTGGTCGAGAGCGAGGATGCAAGCTGGATCCTGCTGAAGGATCCGACCTTGCCCGAGAATGACGGCCATACGCCGATCGTGGCCGATCTGCGATACGACTTCGAGCCTGAATGGGAACGAATGCTGGCCGCGGCCGCGATTTCGGGACGAGCGGTCTATCACAGCAAGCAGGTGCGTGAATCCCTGACCGGAAAGGTCGAGATCGAGCATCTGTCAGAGAACAGCTTCGGGTCGCTGGTGCCCAACAGCGCGTATCGGCATACCAAGCGCATCGTCGATATCGTCGTATCGCTGGTCGCGATCCCCGTGCTCCTCGTGCCGATGTTGCTGCTCGGCGTCGTCATCAGGCTGGAATCGCCGGGGCCGATTCTCTTCAGGCAGCGCCGGATGGGCTATCGCGGCCAGGATTTCGAGGTACTGAAGTTTCGTACGATGCGCGCGCGGGCGCCTGCGACGTGCGTCGAGACGGCGATCCAGGACGCGATTACGCAATCGGATGATGATCGTATCACCAAGATCGGGCGCGTCCTGCGCCGTAGCCGTATCGACGAGCTTCCCCAGATCTGGAATGTCCTGATGGGGGATATGAGCATCATAGGTCCGCGCCCGGAGGCCATTCCGCTTTCGGAATGGTACGAGCGCGAGCTGCCCTTTTACAGCTATCGGCATATTGTTCGCCCGGGGATCACGGGTTGGGCTCAGGTCAGCCAGGGGCATGTTGCCGATTTGGATAGCGTCCACACCAAACTTTACTATGACTTCTACTACATCAAGAACTTCTCGGCGTGGCTCGACTTGTTGATCACGATCCGGACGGTTCACACGATCCTTTCCGGTTTCGGATCCAAGTGAAACCTGCTCTTCTTCCGTGGGGCTGAAAATGCATTCCACCGGTGAGGTGCTCCGCTATTGGAACACGCTACGCCATCTAAAGCCGATCCAGATCCTGGGCAGAGCGCGCTTTCGTTTCAAGCCGTCGATCGGTGAGATGGCACGGGCTCCGGCCCGACGCGTGTCCATGGGCGCGTGGCAGGCGCCGATCGAGCGGCCGATCTCGTTGCTCGGAGAGCGTCATTTCCTGCTGCTCGGCGTCGAGTATCGCCTTCCCGACAGTGGAGGGTGGGACGACGAAGCCGTCGACAAGCTCAGGCGCTACAATCTCCATTATTTCGATGACTTGGCCGCGCCGCCGGCGCGCAATGGGGCGGCCTGGCACGGCGCGTGGATAGCCCGCTGGATCGCCGAGAATCCACCACGTACGGGAACGGGTTGGGAACCCTATCCGACCTCGCTGCGGATCGTGAACTGGATCAAATGGGCGCTGGCAGGCAACGCCGTGCCGGAGTGTTTCGATCACAGCCTGGCGCTACAGGCGCGCTGGCTCTCGCGGCGCCTCGAATGGCACCTGCTCGGTAATCATCTGTTCGCCAACGCCAAGGCTCTGCTGCTGGCGGGGCTCTTCTTCATCGGTGATGAAGCAGACGAATGGCGTCGAACCGCGCTTCGAATTCTTGGGCGCGAGTTTCCGGAGCAGCTGCTTTCCGATGGCGGGCATTTCGAGCTCAGCCCCATGTATCATGCAATCTTCGTTGAAGACGTGCTCGACATGGTAAACGCCGCCGAGCACTGGAAAGGCGCCCTCACCGCCGAGGTCGTGAAGCCATGGCGGGAAGCGTTGCCTGCCATGCTGAACTTCCTCCGCGGGATGACGCATCCGGACGGTGAGATCGGCTTCTTCAACGATGCCGCCATCGGCATTGCGCCGAGCTATTCCATGATTGCCGCCTATGCGGCGCGGCTGGGCATCGCGGCACCGCCGCCATCCAGGGAGGGGGTGCAGTCATTCTCCGCGAGTGGCTACGCGCGTGTCTCGGCTGGCCCTGCCACTGCCTTGCTCGACTTGGCGCGCGTGGGGCCTGACTATCTGCCGGGACATGCGCACGCCGACACCTTGTCGTTCGAGCTCTCGCTGGGCGGCCGGCGTCTCATCGTCAACGGGGGCACCTCCGAATATGGTGCCGGCCCGGTGCGGCACTTCGAGCGCAGCACCGCAGCGCACAACACGGTTGCAGTCGACGGCGAGGATTCCTCGGAGGTGTGGAGCGGCTTCCGGGTTGCGCGGCGCGCCTATCCGGTCGACCTCCAGATCGCGTCGGGTCCGCTGCTCGAAGTCCGCTGTGCGCATGACGGCTATCGGCGCCTTCCAGGCAAGGTGATGCATTATCGTTGCTGGACCTTCACGCCAGCCGGGCTGACCGTCGAGGACCGTGTCTCGGGGAAGCATGGAAACGCGGTGGCGCGCTTCCTGCTCGTGCCGGATGCCGAAATAGCTGCAATCGGGTCGGACGGATTCGAAATCAGACTCGACGGTGAGCGCGTGGTCACGGTTCATGTCGCGCGCGGAAGGTCATCGATCGCCGAGGGTTGGTATTCGCCGCGCTTCGGCGAGCGTTTGCCCACGCGCTGCATCGAAATCATGCTTGATAGCGGAAGCTCGCGTGTCGAGTTCGAATGGCACTGATGCACATCTTATTCCTCTCCGACAATTTCCCGCCCGAGGTGAACGCGCCTGCGAGCCGTACCTTTGAGCATTGTCGTCAATGGGTCGAAGCGGGGCACAAGGTTACGGTGGTCACCTGCGCGCCAAACTTCCCTACCGGCAAGCTGATGAATGGATATCGCAACCGGTTGTGGCAACAGGAGGAGATTGCGGGAATTCGCGTGATCCGCGTCTGGAGCTACATCACCGCGAATGAGGGTTTCACGAAGCGCACCCTGGACTATCTCAGCTACATGGTGGCCGGCACGATAGGCGCCTTGTTCGTGCGGAAGCCCGATGTGATTGTCGGCACCTCGCCGCAGTTCTTCACCGCCGTCGCTGCCTGGATGGTGGCGTTCTGCAAGCGGCGCCCCTGGGTTTTCGAACTGCGGGATATCTGGCCCGAATCGATCAAGACCGTCGGCGCCGTCAAGGAGGGGATCGCCATTCGGCTGCTCGAGCGGCTCGAGGTGTTCCTCTATCGCGCCTCGGATCGGATCGTCGCGGTGACGCATTCCTTCCGCGACGCGCTCGCACGTCGCGGGATCGACCCTGCCAAGATCGCCGTGGTGACCAACGGCGTCGACCTCAGCAGTTTCGCGCCGCGGCCCAAGGATGGCGTCCTCGTTCCCGAACTGGGCCTAACCGGGAAGTTTGTTGCGGGCTATATCGGGACGCACGGCATGGCACATGCGCTTGAAACCCTGCTCGACGCGGCGGATCGCCTGGCGCGGGATCCGAGGGGGCGCGATATCGTCATCCTGATGCTCGGCGATGGAGCCCGCAAGGCAGCGCTCAAGGCCGAGGCGGTGTCGCGAGGCCTGGACAATCTGCTGTTCCTCGATCCGGTGCCGAAGGATCAGGTCAGTCGTTACTGGTCGCTGCTCGACGTCTCGATCATCCATCTGCGTACCTCGGAACTGTTCGAGACGGTGATACCGTCGAAGATGTTCGAGGCGCTTGCCATGGGGATACCTATCCTGCTCGGCGTGCGGGGTGAAGCTGCGGATATCCTGAACCGTTCCGGCGGCGGCGAGACTTTCACGCCCGAGAGCGGCGAGGAACTCGCTGCTCGGCTTGTCGCGTTGCGCGAGGATTCTGCGTTGCACCGCAAATATGCGGAGGCGGGCATCGCCGCGGCGCCACAATATGAGCGCAAGGCTCTGGCGGCGCGCCTGGCTGATATCCTCGCTGATGTCGCCTCCAGGAGGCGGGGCGAGCGCGGAGGCTAGCCCCGCACCATCCGAGCCAGGTCGGCGATCGGATCCTTCAACCCAGAGAGATCGAGCTCGGCGTCTCCGATCTCGAGCGCCGACAACTGCGCGAGCGCTCCCTCGTCGCGAGGCTCGTCGGCATCGATCGCGATCTTGGGATAGCTGATCAGCGGCTCGTAATAGGGTAGGTCGATCTTGATGCGCCGCGTCGTCCAGATCGCGATCGGCTTGCGGAGTAGTACCGCCGAGTAGAGCAGTGACGACGAGGTTCCGATGACCAGATTGGCTTCGACCAGCCTGGTGAAGCTGCGGTTCGTATCGATCTCGGCGCCGGAGGCTCGGCTTATTTCCGCGGTGAACTCCGCGGGCTCTCCGGGGTGGGGGCGATAGATGAGGTTGTCGAATCCCGCTTCGCGAACCAATGCGGCCAGCCGCGCCAATATTTCCGCACAGGCCCTGCGACTATCCCGATCGGAGAAATATTCGGGGTAGGGACTCGAAATGAAATAGGCTTGGCCCTTGCCTTGGCGCGTGCGGCGTGTGTGTGGAGTATCATGCAACTGGCGGAGCAGGCGGGTGACGTCGAGCGTACCCGATTCCACCACCGTTGCGCCCGAGGTGATCGCGCCGAAATTGGCCTCGAAATAATCTGCGATGCTGGCATCGTACAGTATCAGCGTATCGATCGATGCCCTGTAATATTGCTGCACGGCTTCGTTCGGATGCCATTGCCAGGAGAAATAATCAGCGATTAGAGTCCGGTAAACTTGGAGGGCACGCCTGAAGTCATTCTTACGCGAGCCGCTGCGTACCATTTGGAAGTGGAACTTCCAAAAGAATCGCGTGTAGTAGGCGACGCGTGGGAGCTTGGAGAAAAGCGTTGCTAACTTTCCAGGAATTCCCTTTTTCTTAATGCCTTCGGCAGGTGGTGGGGAGTCTCGCAACAGGAAGATGCCGTGCGGGATGAAATAGGTCGGGACGTTCCGGCTCTTGGCGAAGCGGAGCGCGGTACGGTCCTCGATATGGTGGAGCGACGTTACGAGCAGCGCATCGGGCCGGATTTGCTCGAAGAGGCGCTTGAAGTCGTAATCGAACTCGGAAAAGTCATGGACCCAGGAAGGTGCGTCATATTGCTTCCGGAAGGAACGGTATTCCTTGGCCGGCTCCCCGGTTTGCATGGAAGAAGTGTGAACGAAGACCAGGGATATGCCGGGTTCATTGGCCAGCTCGGCGACATAGGTAAACCCGGGAAGCCAGCAATCGAAGACCAGGATCGTCTTCGTAAGGGCCTTCTCATGCCCCGTCTCCGCTGAAAACACTATGTCCCCCTTGTCGCGCGGCGATGATGTTCCGGCATCTGTTTTGCGCCGGGCTGCCATGCGCCCGTAGCAGCGTTCCACTGCAACCCAAAGCCTTTGATGGTTTCGCCGTCGTATCGCGGTGCTCGGCCCGGACAACCGTCATATTTCCGAGCGATATCGGCCGGATATCGCTGGAAGGCCAAATGCGAGCAGGATATGCTGTGGGCGAGAGGAGCTTCAATGACCTGTGTGACGCGTAGCGGGTTGGCGTGGGGTGCGCTGGTTCTCGGGCTCCTCGTCGGCTCGGCCTGTAGTGACGGCGGCGGCGGCGCGCCCACGCCTAGTCCCACGCCTACGCCCGTGGTGAATACCAAGCCGCACTTCACATCGGCGAACGCGGTGAGCGTTCCGGAGAACAGCACCGCCGTCTTCTACACGGCAACGGGCGCAGATCCCGAGGGCGATCCGGTCAGCTTCCGGGTCACCGGCGGCGACGATGCCGCCTTCTTCCAGATCACGCCGTCGGGCCAGCTCTCGTTCAAGAATCCGGTCGATTTCGAAGTGCCTTCCGATAAGGACAAGGACAACAAGTACATCGTCGAACTGACGATCAATGACCCGGCGGGATTGGGCGAGGGGCTGATTCTCACGGTGACGGTGACGGATGTGACCACCGGTCCCTATCACGTTCGTCGCGTCGCTACTGGTCTGACGCAGCCGGTCTATGCGACGGGCGTGACGGACGGTAGCGGGCGGATGCTCGTGGTGCAGAAGACGGGACAGATTCGTGTCGTCGATCCCGCGTCTGGCGCGATCGCAGCCACGCCGTTTCTCGATGTTTCGAGCCAGGTTACGACGGACGGCCAGCGCGGCCTGCTTGGTCTTGCCCTGGCCCCCGACTTCGCGACGAGCGGCCTAGCCTATGTGTTCCTGACAAATATGTCCGGCGACATCGAGATTCGCCGCTACGCCACGCCTGCGGCCGATCGCTCCCGGCTCGATCCCAGCACTGCCATGCTGGTTCTGCGGATCCCGCATTCCGGCTCCAATCGCAACTATGGCGGCTGGATCGGCTTTAGTCCGAACGATGGCTATCTCTACATCGCCACCGGCGATGCCGACGACTGCGGAACCGGAGTCACGACGCTGAGCGTCGCGAGGCGCTGCAATGCCCAGGGGGGAAGCCCGTTGTTGGGCAAGGTGCTGCGCCTCGATCCGACAAAGGACGATTTCCCTGCCGATCCCGACCAGAATTATGGCCTGACGCCCACAAATCGGACTCTCGCGATCCTCAGCGGCTTCCGCAATCCCTATCGCGCGAGCTTTGATCGCGCCTACCCACGGAACTTCTGGGTAAGCGACATCGGCCAAAGCCTGCAGGAAGAAGTAAACTTCGTGCAGATCAAGAATACCTATGTAGGGAATACCTACCATCAGGATGAGCAGTTCGACTGGCCGTATCTTGAAGGTGACATTGTCCATGTGAACGATACTTCGTACATGCGCGGCGCCGGATACAATCGATTTACATGGAATCACGGCACCGGAGACTACAATGCTAATGCGATTGTTGGCGGCTATGTTTATCGAGGGCCAGCCGAATCGCTCCAGGGTATCTACATCGCTGGTGACTATTCGAGCGGGAGGGTCTTCGGGATCAAGAATGACGGCGTCAGTCCCGGGTTACGTCTGACTCAAGCGTTCAGGCCTGACATCGGCACCATCGACCACATCTCGAGCTTCGGGGAAGATCAGAAGGGGAATCTCTACATCGTCGACTATGATGGCGAATTGTTCGTCGTCGTGGCCGATTGAAGCGCGGAGTGCCGGATCGGGCCTAGGTCTGCAATAGCCAGCGCTCGCCGTCCTGCAGGCCCAGGGCGGTCAGGCGGTTCGACGCATAGGCGCCGGTATCGATGCCGATTCGATTGAGGCCCCAGTCGACGTCCCTGCTGATCGTGTGCCCATAGACTATGAGGCGCTCAAGGGGGGCGGTGTGTTCCAGGAAGTCGCTGCGGATCCAGCGCAGGTCCTTGGCCTTTTGCGACGCGAGTGGAACCCCGGGCCGGATGCCGGCATGGACGAAGGCATAGTCGCCGACGCAGATCATATCCTCGAAGGCGCTCAGGAAGGCGATATGCTCCGGCGGGACTGCCGCCTGGAGCGCATCCATGAGTTCGGGGTAGTCGAAGGCGTCATAGGCCTCGGGCGCGATCCCATAGCTGAGTATCGTTTCCTTGCCGCCGATCCGAGTAAAGAAGCGTAGCGCCTCGATGTCGCCCGCCACTGCCGACAGGAAGACTTCTTCATGGTTGCCCAGCAGAAAGCGGGCAGGGCGGCTCCTTGACAGTGCTAGCAGTCGCTCGACCACCTGGGCGGACTGTGGGCCGCGATCGATCAGGTCCCCGAGGAAAAAGATCTCCTCCCTGGCCTGTGAGCGTGCCTCGCGATCGGCGTCGATCTGGAGAAGCAGCGCGTCGAGCAGATCGAGGCGCCCATGGATATCGCCGACGGCATAGATGCGGTGTCCAGCTGGAATCGCGGCTGCGGGCGTCCTGGCGAGTGTTCTGCTGGATTTGAAGAGCTTGCGAAACATCGATTTGATGTGCGTAGGTTCGTTGGCGATTACAATCGCCAAGTTGCCGACGGTCGCTGAGATAGCGCGCGGCGAAAGAACATAAAAGAGTGGCGGCCGTTAAGCCGCCACTCCTAAACTCGGTAATCTCGATAGAGACTACGGGCTGTTGGGCTTGTCGTCGCTGTCGGCGAGGATAACCGCGCCGCCGATGATCGCCACGGTCGCGAGAACGCCGATCAGGACCGCCGGGGCCAGATCGCTCTTCTTCTTGCTGACGGTCGCGGTGCGAACACCCGACAGCGACAGCTTCGACGCGCTCGTCGGGGCAGCCAGGACAGGAGCGGTCGCCATCGACGCGATAGCGGCAGCCGTAAGAAGCTTAGTGAACACTCTATTTTCTCCCTCTTTCGAGCTCTGGTGCTCTCGTCAGGCAGACCTATGGCACAGGACCTGCTCAGTCGCAACACCTCTAAACTTTGGCCGCGACGAGATGCCTCCCGACGTGGCCCATTAGCAACACAGGCCCGGTTGCTCCAGGCTTCTTTTCACACTCAGGCGACCCGCTTCGAGTGGTTACGGGAGCGTCCTTAACGCAGTGCGTCAATATCGCCAAGGGGGTTAATGAAGTCTCTTCGGCGATTTGCGCTTCTTTTGTGATGGTTAGATAGGATATTTTGTGTCAATTTTGTTGCGTCGATGCCGGTAGCGCGCAGGTGCACCGCAAAAGAAGTATGGAATTTGTGCGGGTTCGCTGGCGAAGCGAGGCGATACGGCAAGGGGGTTTTGCGCCTGCACGATGAAGTCTTAGAAGGGGCACATGATGTCTCGTTTTCTTGACTGCGCTACCCGTGCCACCGGCCTTCTGCTGGCTGTTGCCTGCGCCTTTCCCGGCGCGTCTGGAGCTTTGGCTCGCGCCGACGACACTGCCTTGTTCGAGGCGGTCCGCGCCGCCGACCTACGGGTCGCGGCCATTGGCTGGAGGCTTGCGACGGCGAATGCTGCGCTCTGCGACCGGACGGAGGCGGGCATCGGCCTGCAGCTCCATACGCTCGATCAGTTCGATTCGGGCAGGCGCGAGGCGGCGCGCGCATATTTCGGCTTTGCGACCCCGGTTGCGGTGGAGGGCGTGCTCGTTGGCGGCCCGGCGGAGAGGGCGGGACTGCGGGCGGACGATTCGCTAGTGCGAATCGGCTCGGTCCGAATTGCGGAACTCCCCGGTAGGCCCGGCACAACCGATCGGCTTGTCGCGGCGCAATTGGGGATCGGCGCCTTGCCGCCCGAAGCGCGGATCGAAGTGGATGCAATTCGGGCCGGAACACCGATCCATCTCACGCTGCAGCCGATGCGCGTCTGCAAGTCGCGCTTCGAACTGGATCTCGACGGAGGCTTTGACGCGTCGGCGGATGGGGCGATGGTTCAGATCGGGTCCGGCTTCCTCGACGACTATCCGGACAGCCAGCTTGCCGCCGTGATAGCGCACGAGTTCGCGCACAACATTCTCCACCATCGTGACCGACTGGAGGCACGGGGCGTCGATTACGGGCTGCTCGCCGGCTTCGGCGCCAATGTGAAGTATTTCCGGCAAACCGAAGTGCAGGCCGATCTCCTCTCGGTCTATCTGCTGGCCAATGCCAACTATCCAGCCCGCGCCGGCGTGGCGTTCTGGGAGCGTTTCGGGCCGAGCAAGGCGGGCGGCATCCTGCGCAGCCGCTCGCATCCCGCCTGGCGCGACCGCGTGGCAACGCTCGAGGCGGAAGCCGCGAAGGTCGAGACGCTCTCGTCCCGGCCTCTGGTGCCGGCGGTGATCACCGAGCGCGGCCGGCCGCTCGATGGCGATTGGCAGTCGATCCTGATCCGTCACCGTTGATCGGGCTTGCCTCGTTCGGGCCTAATTGCGAAACGGCTTACCCACCGTTATGGGCGCCCGATTGACCCAAAGAGGCGTTTCTCGAATGACCATCAAGCCGTTGCGCAAGGCCGTGTTTCCCGTCGGCGGCCTGGGGACGCGTTTCCTGCCCGCCACCAAGGCGATGCCCAAGGAGATGCTGCCCGTGGTCGATCGCCCGCTGATCCAATATGCAGTCGACGAGGCGCTGGAAGCCGGCATCGAGCAGATGATCTTCGTCACCGGCCGCGGCAAGAGCGCGATCGAGGACCATTTCGATATCGCCTATGAGCTGGAGACGACGATGTCGGCGCGCGGCAAGTCGCTCGAGATTCTCGACGCGACCCGGCTGAAGCCCGGCGCCGTCGCCTATGTGCGCCAGCAGGAGCCGATGGGCCTGGGCCATGCCGTCTGGTGCGCGCGCGACATCGTGGGGGACGAGCCGTTCGCGGTGTTGCTGGCCGACGATTTCATGCTCGGCAATCCGGGCTGCCTGAAGCAGATGGTCGATGCATACAACCAGGTGGGCGGCAACCTGATCTGCGCCGAGATCGTGCCCGACGACCAGACACACCGCTACGGCATCATCACGCCGGGCGCGCAGAAGGGGGCGCTGACCGAAGTGAAGGGCCTGGTCGAGAAGCCGGCACCGGGCACGGCGCCGTCGAACCTTTCGGTGATCGGCCGCTACATCCTGCAGCCTGAAGTGATGCGGGTGCTCGAGAAGCAGGGCAAGGGCGCCGGCGGCGAGATCCAGCTGACCGACGCGATGGCCCAGATGATCGGTGGCCAACGCTTCCACGGCGTTACCTTCGACGGGACGCGCTATGATTGCGGCGACAAGGCCGGCTTCATCCAGGCGAACATCGCCGTGGCGCTGGAGCGGGACGACATCGCCCCGGCGATCCGCGAATTCATGGCCAGCCGCTGCCCCGGTTGAGCCGCGGCGCGCGCGGCACGGAAGACACGAAGCGCGATCCTTCAGAACATGGTGCCGTGGGGCCATGGTGCGAAGCCGCCGCCTGGCATCATGCCCGGACCACCTTGTCCGATACAATGCCGGCCTTGCCGCAGGCGTTGCGCGTGTCGATGATCAGCTTCGCGGCCCCGGCCAGGCCGGCATAGTCGACCGCGTCGTGATCGGTGGCGATCAGCACCGCGTCATAGCTCGCGATCTCCGCCTCGTCCCATGCCACCCCGTGGCGGAAGTTGAGCGTCGGATGCTCGCGGGTGTTGTCGATCTGGGCGACATGCGGATCGTGGAAATCGGCAGTGGCGCCCCGTGCCTCGATCATCTCCATCAGGCGGAGCGAGGGGCTCTCGCGGATATCCTCGACATTCTTCTTGTAGGCCACGCCCAATACCAGGATGCGCGCGCCGCGCAGGCCCCGGCCGAACCGCGCATCCATCGTGTCGGCAAGGACGCGGACGACGTGCTGCGGCATGTCGGCGTTGATCTGGCCGGCCAGCTCGATGAACTTGGTATGCTGGTTGTACTCGCGTGCCTTCCAGGTGAGGTAGAAGGGGTCGATCGGGATGCAGTGCCCGCCCAGGCCCGGGCCGGGATAGAAGGGCATGAAGCCGAACGGCTTGGATTTCGCCGCGTCGATCACTTCCCACACGTCGATGTCCATCGCGGTGAAGATGAGCTTGAGCTCGTTGACCAGCGCGATGTTGACGGCGCGGAACACATTCTCGGTGATCTTCACCGCTTCCGCCGTCGCGGCGGACGAGACCTGGATCGCCTGGGGGACGATGTGGCGATAGACCGAAAGCGCGAGGGTGGCGGAGACGCCGTCGTCGGCGCCGACCACCTTCGGGATCTTGGTGGTGGAATAGGTGGGATTGCCGGGGTCCTCGCGCTCGGGCGAATAGGCGAGGAAGAAATCCTTGCCGGCGACGAGGCCGGCTTCCTCCAGGATCGGCTGCATCACTTCGGCGGTGGTGCCGGGATAGGTGGTGGATTCGAGGATGACGAGCTGGCCGCGGCGCAGCGTCTTCGCGATCGCGCGGGTCGTGCTCTCGACATATTTCAGGTCGGGTTCGAGATGGCGGGTGAGCGGGGTGGGAACGCAGATCAGCACCACGTCCGCCTCGCCCAGCCGGGCGAGATCGGCGGTGGCCCTGAGCTTCTCGGTCTTCACCAGCGGCGCGATGCGCGCGGCGTCGATATGCTTGATATAGCTTTCGCCGGCTTCGAGCGCGTCGATCTTGGCCTGGTCGACGTCGAAGGCGAGGACGGGGCAACCGGCTTCACCGAATGCCACGGCGAGAGGCAGGCCGACATAGCCCATGCCGATCACGCCGATGATCGCCGTGCCGCCTTCGATCCGCGCCTGAAGCTTGAGCCCGTGCGCGGGCCATTCGATGCTCATCGGGAAACCCCATAACGGTGGAAGTACGCTTTCGCGCCTTCATGCCGGAACAGGGGTTTCAGTTTCGATAATGCGCCAGATACCAATCGATGAAGGCGGGCACGCCCGCGCTCGGGGGGGTAGCGGGCGCATAGCCGGTAAGCGCCTTGAGCAGGGCCGAGCTGGCCTCCGTCGCCGGCACGTCGCCCTGCTGCATCGGCATGAAGTTCTTGATGGCTTGCTTGCCCAGCGCGCGCTCGATCTCGCCGATATAGTCCATCAGCTGGGTCTGCCGGCCCGCGCCGATGTTGACGGTGCGGAAGGGCGCGACGGGGGACAGGCTGTCGCCCTCGACGGGCACGGTGCCGGGAACTGCCTCGGTGAGCTTGACGATCGATTCGGCCAGGTCGTCGACATAGGTGAAGTCGCGGACCATCTGGCCATTATTGTAGATGTCGATCGGTTCGCCGGCCAGGATGCCCCGGGTGAACTTGAACAATGCCATGTCCGGCCGCCCCCATGGGCCATAGACCGTGAAGAAGCGGAAGAAGGTCGTCGGGACCTTGTAGAGATGCGCGTAGCTGTGCCCCATCAGCTCGGTCGCGCCCTTGGTGGCGGCATAGAAGCTCAGGGGCGTGGCCGTCCGCTGCGTCTCGGTGAACGGCATGTCGGTGTTCGCGCCATAGACCGAGCTGGTGGAAGCGGCGAGCAGGTGCTTCGTGGCATGGCGGCGCGCCAGCTCGAGCACGTTGAACGTGCCGATCAGGTTGGCGGCGACATAGCTTTCGGGCGCGTCGATCGAGTAGCGCACGCCGGCCTGCGCGGCGAGGTGGATCACCACGTCCGGCTGGAACTCGGCCCAGGCGGCGCCGAATGCTTCCATGTCGTCGATCGAGACCCGGGCGACCTTGAAGTTGGGATGGTTCGACAGAATGTCGTTGCGCGCTTCCTTGAGCGCTGGGTCGTAATAGTCGCTGAAATTGTCGACGCCGAGCACGGTCGCACCGCGCTGGAGCAGCTTGCTGGCCGTGTGGAAGCCGATGAAGCCGGCCGAGCCGGTGACGAGGACGCGGGTCATGGGGCGGCAGGTGCCTCAAGGCCGCCGTGAAGTCCAGTTTCTCTCTCTTGCGGTTTCTCCCGGATCGTCATCCGCAAACCGGGCAACCGGGATCCTTGGGCAAGGTCAGCGCTCGGAACCGGAAGGCGAGCGCATCGACCAGCAGCAGCTTGCCGGCAGGATCCTCGCCAAAGGGGGCGACGGCGCGGATCGCCTCCAGTGCGGCAAGGCTGCCCATCACGCCGGTGAGCGCGCCGAGTACGCCCTGTTCGGCACAGCTGATGCCCGGCCGCTCGGGATCATGGCCGACGAAGCAGCGATAGCAGGGCTTGTCCGCTTCCCAGCCGCGGAAGACGCCGAGCTGCCCCTCGAACTCCGATACCGCGGCCGAGACGAGCGGGACGCGGTGGCGAAGGCACGCATCGGCAACGGCGAGGCGAGTGGCGAAATTGTCGCAGCCATCGAGGACGACGTCCGGATGGAACGCGGCGATCAGCGCGTCGGCATTGCGCGCGTCGATCCGTTGCCGGAAGCCGGTGAACGTCACTTCCGGGTTCAGCGCGGCGACCCGGGCGCGCGCGGCCTCCACCTTGGGGCGGTCCAGGTCCGTGGTGGCGTAGAGCGTCTGGCGCTGGAGGTTGGAGAGGGAGACCTGGTCGTCGTCGATCGCGCCGAGCGTGCCGATGCCGGCAGCCGCCAGATATTCGATCGCCGGCGAGCCGATCCCGCCTGCGCCGATCACCAGCACCCGCGCCGCCTTCAGGCGCACCTGTCCGCCGCCGCCGATCTCGCGCAGCACGATGTGGCGGGCATAGCGTTCCAGCTCCGCGTCGGAGAGGTTCATTGCGGCAGGGTGAAGGTGAGGGTCGTGCTGTACCATTGCTCGCTCGCGCCGGGGCGCGGGAGCAGGTTGCCCCGGGCGAAGCCCGCCGCGAGGGCCGCGGCATATTGCTCGACCGAGGGGCAGGCGATCGCGCGCGGCACGGTGGTGCGGATCGCGCCATTCTCATCGACCAGCACCGCGACCGAGACTTCGAGCGTGCCCGGCTTGGCCGTGGTGCATTTGCGCAGCTTCACTTCGCGCTGGACGAAGCCCTGCATGTCCGGCGTGAGGACCGGAGGCGTGCGCCAGGGCAGGGGCGGCAGCGCGTCCCAATCGATCGGCGCCGCCTGGAGCGCCGCTGCGAGAATAACCGATCCGATCACGTGCCCGTCGATCCGAAGCCCCCGATGCCGCGCGCCGTTTCGTCGAGCGTCCTCACCTCCTCGAGCTCCGCATGCTGGACCGGTGCGGGCACGAGCTGTGCAATACGGTCTCCGCGCGCGACGGTGAACGGCGCGTCACCGAGATTGGCGAGGATCACCTTAACCTCGCCGCGATAGTCGCTGTCGATCGTGCCAGGCGTGTTCAGGCAGGTGATGCCGTGCTTGAGCGCGAGGCCGGAGCGCGGCCGGACCTGGACTTCATAGCCCGGCGGGATCGCCATGGCGAAGCCGGTCGCTACCGCATGGCGCGCGCCGGGAGCCAGCACCACGTCCTCGGCCGCGACCACGTCCATCCCGGCTGCGCCCGCCGTGGCATAGGTGGGGTGCGGCAGGTCCGTTCCGTGCGGCAGGCGTTGGAGAGCGATACGGATCGGAGCGAGCATCAAGACTTTCCTGGAAGGGCGGCGGCGAGGCGCTGGAGCGCGGAAATCACTTCGGGATCGCCGAGCAGCTCATGGCCCTTGCCGGGGATGATGCGGAAATCGGTGGCGATCCCGCGCAGCGACAGCGCTTCGGCATAGAGGCGCGAGAAGCGGAGCGGCGTGGTCTTGTCGTCGCCGCCCACCAGCACCGCGGCGCGCAGGCTGGGCGGCATGCCGCCCACGAGCTTCACCGGATCGAGGCTGTCGACCGGCGCATCCCAGAGCGGCGTCGGCGCCACGGTCTTCATGTGCTTGCGCCATTCCGGAAGGGCGCAGGGGCAGGAGACGAGGACGATGCCGTCGACCAGGTGCGGCCAGGTGGCGGCGAGGTCGGCCGCGATCGCCGCGCCGCCGGAATGGCCGACCAGCACGGTGCGGGCCTGCCCGTAGCGATGCTGGAGATGGCGGATCGTCTCGGCCACGGCGGCGATGCGATCGGGCGTGTAGTTGTCGCCGGTGGTCTGGCCGCGCTCGCCCGGGGAGCGATGGCCCTGCGGATCCTCATAGCCGGGGCGGAGCAGGGCGACCGCGATGCTGTTCGGCACCGCGTCGGCGGCGGCGCGGGCAAAGGCATAGTGATAGTCGGGCTTGGTGGCGGGGGCGTCGCCGTGCAGGACGACGATCAATGTGCGCACCTGGCGCGCCGGGGTGTTGCCGAAGCTCTGGGTGTAGAGGCCCGTGCCCGGCGGGCCGGCGGGTGCATCCGGGCGCGTGGCCGGCATGCTGCAGGCGGCAAGGCCCGCACAGAGCAGCAGCGCGAGGCTAGAGCGCATCGGCGATACGCTGCGCGAGCCGGCGGGCGACTTCGTCCTTGGGCAGTCTTTCCCAATGTTCGACACCGTCGGCGGTGACGAGATGGATGGCATTGGCTTCACCGCCCATCACATCGCCCGAAACATCGTTGGCGACAATCCAGTCCGCGCCCTTGCGAGCCCGTTTCGCGGTGGCATGTTCGACGACACGCTCCGTTTCCGCGGCGAATCCCACGACCAGCGCCGGCCGGCGCGGGCTGGCGGCGAGCATGGCGAGGATGTCGGGGTTCTCGGAAAGCTGGAGGCTGGGCGGGGCGCCGCCTTCCTTCTTGATCTTCTGGCCGGCGGCATCGGTGCGCCAGTCGCCCACCGCCGCGACCATCACCGCGGCATCAGCGGGCAATGCCCGGGCGACGGCATTGGCCATGTCCTGCGCGGTCTCGACATCGATGCGGGAGACGCCCGGCGGCGTGGCAAGGGCGACGGGGCCCGAGACGAGCGTGACTCGCGCGCCCAGGGCGGCGAGCGCCCCGGCAATGGCATAGCCCTGCTTCCCCGAGGAGCGATTGGCGATGTAGCGCACCGGATCGATCGGCTCATGGGTGGGGCCGGCGGTGACAAGGATGTGCTTGCCGGCGAGCCTGCCGCCGGTGCCGCCGCCGAAATGGCGCTGGATCGCGGCGAGGATCGCCGCGGGCTCGGGCAGGCGGCCGGGGCCGTACTCGCCGCAGGCCATCGGCCCTTCGTCGGGCTCGAGCACCGTCACGCCATCGCCGCGCAGGGTGGCGACGTTGCGGCGGGTGGCGGCGTGCTGCCACATCCGCACGTTCATCGCCGGCGCGGCGAGCACCGGCTTGTCGGTGGCGAGCAGCAAGGTGGTGGCGAGATCGTCGGCGATGCCGGCGGCCATCTTCGCCATCAGGTCGGCGGTGGCAGGCGCGACCACGACCAGGTCCGCTTCGCGGCTCAGCTGGATATGGCCCATCTCGGCCTCGTCCTTGAGGTCCCAGAGCGTGGTGTAGACCTGGTTTTCGCTAAGCGCCGCCAGCGTCATCGGCGTGACGAAATGCTGCCCGCCGGCGGTTAGCACGCATTTCACCGCGATCCCGGCCTTGCGGCACAGGCGGATCAGCTCGCACGCCTTGTAGGCCGCGATGCCGCCACCGACGATGAGGAGGATGCGCTGAGTCATCGAACCACCTTTGTCACGGTGATGCGGCGCCTGTCGAGCGCCTGGCGGAACAGGTCGCGCAGGCCGTCGGGCGCGAAGGCGAGTCCGACCAGCGAGAGCGGCGCTATCATCAAGGCCCAATAGAAAGTGTCCGGCCGCGCGAACAGGGCGATCGCCAGCCCGAAGGCGGCGAGCGTGCCGGCGACGCGCGCCGCAACCGGGTCCTTCCAGCCGATCCAGCCGAACAGCGCCAGCGTGAAGAGCAGCGCTCCCAGCGCCATCGGGAGGAGCCGGAGCGCCGTGGAGAGCACCACCGACTTGGCGAAGAAGCCATAGCCATGCAGCCCCGCCCAGCCCGGCGAGGCAGGATCGGTGGCGGTGGTGACCTGGCCGACCGCCCAGGCATGGAAGCCGAGCGCGAGGGCGAGGCAGGCGAGCGCCACGCCCCAGCCGATCGCCTCTCGCTTCTGGCCCTCGAACCAGGCGGCAGCGAGCATGACCAGCGCGAACAGCGCGGCGGTCTCGCGGATCAGCATGGCGAGCAATGCGATCGCCACTGCCTCGATCCAGCGGTTCGGCCGGTAGATGCCGAGCGAAAGGGCGACGAGCAGCCCCGCCCAGATCTCGTGGAACGCCCAGAGATCGGGCTGGACGAACGCCATCAGCCCGGCGGCGAGCAGGGCGAGGCCGATCGCCACCGGTGGCCAGCGCGTCATCCCGCTGCGTAGCTTCATGCCCCAGACGGTGAAGACCGACGCGACCAGCAGATAGAGCAGGCCCATCGTCGCCAGGCGGGGAAGATGCGCCTGGACCATCGCCAGGCCCGGCAGGCGGAAGGTGACGAAGGGACGCAGCGGATAATTGCCGGCGCGAAGCGCGTCGGCGGCGACTTCGTAATAGCCGCCGCCATGGCGCACGCCCGCGACGATGCTCTCATAGAGAACCACGTCGCTCTGGTCGTCGGCGCGCTTCGCAGGGTCGCCGCTCACCGGGGGCGGGCCGACGGTGACCAGGGCGGTCAGCGAGAGCAGCAGGAACAGGCCGAGCACGCCCAGCGCGATCCGGGCGCGGGAACGGCCGAGCGCGGCGAAGCGCGTCGGCTCGGCCAGCCAGCGGATCGCGGGCAGCTTCACGAGAGCAGGTACATCATGATTGCCGCGCCCACCGCGCCGGAGAGCACGGCCACCGCGGCATAGCGCCAGCCGCCGACCACGCGGATGCGCTCGATCTCGCGGAGCGGCGGCGCTGGCGGCGCGCCGCCGGGTGCCGGGAAGCGCCGCTCGATGTTGCGGATCAGGTCGGGCAGGCGGGCGAGGGTGCGGATATCCTCGACCAGCCGGTCGGCGATCTTGGCCTCCGGGCCCAGCTCGGTGCGGATCCATTCGCGCACGAACGGTGCCGATACGTCCCACAGGTTGATGTCGGGATCGAGCGTCCGCGCCACGCCCTCGACCATCACCATCGTCTTCTGGAGCAGCAGGAGGTGGGGCTGGGTCTGCATGTCGAAGTCGCGGGTGATCGAGAACAGGCCGTCGAGCATCGCGCCCATCGACATGTCCTTGACCGGCAGGCCGCGCATCGGCTCGCCGACCGCGCGCAGCGCCGTGGCGAACTCGGCGACATTGTGGTGCGGGGGCACATAGCCCGCCTCGAAATGGATCTCGGCGACGCGCTTGTAGTTGCCGGTGATCAGTCCGTAGAGGATCTCGGCGAGCCAGACCCGGGCGCGCCGGTCGATCCGGCCCATGATGCCGAAGTCGATCGCGGCGATGCGGCCGTCGGGGAGCGCGAAGAGGTTCCCCTGATGCATGTCGGCATGGAAGAAGCCCTCGGCGATCGCCTGGCGCAGGAAGGCGCGGATCAGCCGGCCGGCGAGGACGCTCGGATCATGCCCCGCAGCGACGATCCGGTCGCGATGCGAGAGCTTGATGCCGTCGATCCATTCGAGCGTCAGCACCTTGCCGGTGGTGCGCTGCCAGTCGATCTGCGGGACCATGAAATCGGGCTCGGCCTGCATGCCCTCGGCCAGCTCCGAGGCGGAGGCGGCTTCGCGGCGCAGATCGAGCTCGCGCGCGGTCCAGCGCTTGAAGGTCTCGATGACGAGGCGGGGGCGCAGGCGCGACGCCTCGCCGCCCATGCTCTCGACCTGGGCGGCAGCCCATTCATAGGTGTCGATCGCCTTGGCGAACTCGGCCTCGATCCCCGGGCGCAGCACCTTCACCGCGACCTGGCGGCCATCGGCGGTGACCGCGCGGTGGACCTGTGCGATCGAGGCGGCCCCGATCGGCGTCTCGTCGAACGCGGCGAAGAAGGTCTCGAGCGGACGGCCGAAGCTGCCCTCGATCCGCTGGCGGATCACCGGGAACGGCAGGGGCGGCAGCGCGTCCTGCAGGCGGAGCAGGTCGTGGGCGGCCTCGTCGCCGACCAGGTCGGGGCGAGTGGCGAGCGTCTGGCCGAGCTTGATCGCCGCCGGGCCGATCGCCTGGAAGGCATCGGCATAGCGCGGCACCTGGGGCACGCGCGCGCCGAAGCGGGCGATCCGGGCGATCCGGCGGACCGGCCTGGGCGTGTTGGGATCGCGCTCGATCCCGCGCAGCGCGCCGTGGCGCGCAAGGATGCGACCCCATTTGAGCAGGCGCCAGAGATGGACGGCGGGTGCGGTCATCCGGAATTGCCGGGATGACGGAAATCGGGGAAAGGCACTGGCTTCAAATCTTCCAGCCCGAATGGATCGCGACCAGGCCGCCGAGCAGCGGCTCGACCTTGGTCTGGGTGAAGCCGGCCTCGCGGATCATCCGCTCGAACTCGGGCATGGGCGGGAAGCGGCGGATCGATTCGACCAGATAGCGATAGCTGTCCGCATCGCCCGCGAGCAACTGGCCCAGCCTGGGGACGAGATGGTGCGAATAGGCGTCGTACGCTTCGGCGAAGCCCGGCCACTGGGTGGTGGAGAATTCCAGCACGAACAGCCGGCCGCCGCGCTTCAGCACGCGGTGCGCCTCGCGGAGCGCCCTGGGGATGTCGGTCACGTTCCGGATGCCGAAGGCGATGGTATAGGCATCGAAGAACCGGTCGGGCCATTGCAGCTGCTCGGCATTGGCCTCGCTCCATACCAGGCTGCCGGCGTCGGGCTCGCGCCCGCTGGCGATCCCGCGTTCGGCGGCGCGCTCAATGCCGACGGCGAGCATCTCGGGATTGATGTCCGCCACCGTGATCGAGGCGCCGGAGCGCGCCATGCGGAAGGCGATGTCGCCGGTGCCGCCGGCCATGTCGAGGATGTGTTCGCCCGCGCGCGGCTTCACGCGGCGGACGAACTTGTCCTTCCACAGGCGATGGAGGCCGCCCGACATGGCGTCGTTCATCAGGTCGTATTTCGAAGCGACGCTGGAGAAGACTTCGCCGACGCGGCGGGTCTTTTCCTCGGGGGCCACGTCCTCGTAGCCGAAGGAGACGGTGTCGGTCATGCCAGGGGCTCTAGCGAGGTGCATGGCCGGGTTAAAGCCCTAGCGTCATCGCGGCTTTCGCCGGAATGACGGGGACGATACGATGGGGCCATGCCGGAACTGCCCGAAGTAGAGACTACCGTCCGCGGCCTGGAGCCCGTGCTCAAGGGCGAGACGATCACCCGCCTCACGCTGCACCGCGGCGATCTGCGCCGGCCGTTTCCCGAGGGGCTCGGCCAGCGGCTGACCGGGGCGACCGTCACCGGGCTGGGGCGGCGCGCCAAATATGGGCTGATCGAGACGAATCGCGGCGACACGCTGATCTTCCATCTCGGCATGTCCGGGCGCTGGCGAATCGACCCCGGGGAGATCGGCAAGCATGATCACCTGGTGCTGGAGACGCAGCATCATCGCCTGGCGCTGAACGATCCGCGGCGTTTCGGCTCGGTCGACCTGGTGCCGACGGCGGAAGTGCCGGCCTGGGCTCCCTTCGCGGCACTGGGGCCGGAGCCGTTGGGGCCGGACTTCGATGCCGGGCACCTGGCGCGCCTGTTCAAGGACCGCGTCGCTCCGGTGAAGGCCCTGCTGCTCGACCAGCGCACGGTGGCGGGGCTGGGCAACATCTATGTGTGCGAAGCGCTCTACATCGCCGGCATCGCGCCCATGCGCGAGGGCGGTTCGATCCCGAAGGCGCGGCTGGAGAAGCTGGCCGCCGCGATTCGCGCGGTGCTGGAAGGCGCGATCAGCGCCGGCGGCTCCACGATCCGCGACTATGCCAGGCCTGATGGCGAACTGGGCTATTTCGCCAAGCAATGGCAAGTCTATGGCCGGGAAGGAGAGGCGTGTGCGTGCGGAGGGCCGGTCGAGCGGCGCGTGGATTCGGGGCGTTCCACCTTCTGGTGCCCGAAATGCCAGTCGTAACGGTTGACCCGAATCGCCGGTGGCGCTAAGGGGCCCGTCTTTCCGGGCGTGGAGGCATGTTCCCCGCGCCCTAAACATTTCGAGCTAGGAACGAGACGGCATGGCGAATACGCCGCAAGCGAAGAAGCGTATCCGGCGCAATGCGCGCCGCGCGGAGATCAACGGCACCCGCGTGAGCCGTATCCGCACCTTCGTGAAGAAGGTCGAGTCGGCCCTCGAGGCCGGCGACAAGGCGGCGGCCGCTGCCGCGCTCGCCGCTGCGCAGCCGGAAATGGCGCGCGGCGTCGCCAAGGGCGTGCTTCACAAGAACACCGCCTCGCGCAAGTTCGCGCGTCTCAACAAGCGCGTCGAAGCGCTGGCGTAATCGTAATTTTTTCGTAATAAAACCCCGCGGGACCCCGGTTCCGCGGGGTTTTTGTCGTGTCTGACAAAGGTTTGCGGAACGAATCAAGGCTGGCCCATGGAACCCTGAGATTCGCGCGAGTCGCAGTGTCTTTGGTTTGCAATAATTCGCAGAAGCCAAGCTTTTCAGTAGTTTGTAAGGTTGCCCCCACGGTTTTCCGCGGGTTACGGCGAGTCAACAAAACTATTTCAGTATCTTTACACCCGACCCCCTTGATCGACTCAGAAAGGGGTTCCTAAAACAGACCTCCCAGGCGAGTTCTCGCCGGGGCATTTAGCGAAGCCCGTCGCACAGGGACCGGGGATGTCCGGTGTCGAAGGGCCTCATGTCGGAGCGAATTAGCGCACGGGAAGCGGCTGCTTCCCGCGAAGGAGGGGTGCGTCAGGGTGACTCAGGTGCAGGCCTTGGAACGGGACGGAATGGAAGCTGCGGTTGCCAAGGCTTGGTCGCATGTGCGCGCGAACCTGCGTCGCTCTGCGGGCCAGCGCCTGTTCGACCAGTGGCTCAAGCCGGTCGTCCTGATCGAAGGCAGCAATGCCGAGGTGGTGCGTCTGGGCCTGCCCTCGGCGTTCATGACCCAGTGGGTGAAGAATCACTATGCGGAGCGGCTGCTGCTCGAGTTCCGCGGCCAGATTCCGGCGGTGCGCAACGTATCGATCGAAACGCTGGCGGAGGAGCCGAAGCGCGTTCTGAGCACGGCGTCCGCGCCCGTGGCGGCCGATTCGGCCCCCGTCGCGGCTGCCACTGCCTCGCCGGCCGAGCGCCCGCAGTTCGACGTGCGCTTCACTTTCGATCGCTTCGTGATCGACGCGACGAATCGCGTGGCGTGCAACGCGGCCAAGGCGATGGCCGAGCCGGGGGCGCCGCGCTTCAGCCCGCTCTATCTCCATGCCGGCACGGGCCAGGGCAAGACGCACCTGATGCACGCGATCGGCCATGCGTTCCTCGAGGCGAATCCGGAAGCGACCGCGATCTACGTGACCGCCGAGCGCTTCATGTTCGAGTTCGTCCAGGCCCTGCGCAACAAGGACACGCATGCCTTCAAGGCGCGGCTGCGCTCGGTCGACCTGCTGATGATCGACGATCTGCAGTTCATCGGCGGCAAGGACGCGACGCAGCAGGAGTTCTTCCACACCGTCAACGAGTTCATGTCCTCGGGCAAGCGGCTGGTGATTGCGGCCGATCGCGCGCCGCAGGCCCTGGAGGGCTTCGAGCCGCGGCTGGCCGGCAGGCTGGCCTCGGGCCTGGTGGCGGACATCAAGCCGGCCGAGCTGGAGCTGCGCCGGGCGATCGTAGGCCGCAAGCTTCAGGACATGCCGGCGGTGACGATGCCGCATGAGGTCATGGACCTGCTCGCCGCGCGGATCACCACCAATGTCCGCGAGCTCGAGGGCGCGCTCAATCGCCTGGTCGCCTATGCCCAGCTGAACGGCGAAGTGATCACGATCGACTTCGCGACCAACGTGCTCGGCGAAGTGCTGCGCTCGGCCCAGCGCCGCATCACGATCGACGAGATCCAGCGCGCGGTCTCGGCGCATTTCGAAGTGAAGCAGATCGACCTGATCTCCGAGCGCCGCGCCGTGGCGATCGCCCGGCCGCGCCAGATCGCGATGTACCTGGCCAAGCGCCTGACCACGCGCTCGCTGCCCGAGATCGGCCGCAAGTTCGGCAATCGCGACCATTCGACGGTGATCCATGCCGTGAAGCGCATCGAGGAACTGCGCGGCAAGGATGTGGAGATCGACACTGCGGTGCGCACGCTGATGCGCACGCTGGAGGGCTAGGGAGCTATATTCCCGCCTCTTTCAGGGGCGGGCGGGGTGGAGGAGCTGAGAGCGGGGCAACGCGAATCGGTCACGCCTCCACCCTGATCAACAGAAAGGCCGGGCCCAGGCGGGTCCGGCCTTTTTGTCTAGACATAACGGTTACCAGCAGATGGTCTGGCCGATCCGCGGATCATAGACGCAGCCGCCATTGCCGCTCTCGAGCAAGGGGCAATAGTCGCTGTAGTATGTCACGCAGTCGCCATGGCTGGAGAAACCCCGGGCCTGATAGTTGGAGCAGGTGACCGATGGCGGATTGTCGCATTCGCCGAAGCCCGGCCGGGCCTGGAGCGGCTGGGCCAGGACGGCCTGGAAACCGGCCGCGGCGGCGAGCGAGAGCGGGAAACCGATCTTCTTGCGCATGGATGCCTCCCTGTCTTGGAAAGCACAGGCTAGGCCGCGATGCCGCCATGGCCCAGCGGAGCTGCGACGGATATGGTGCTTTGCCCCGCTCAGGGCACCAGCCGGAAATAATAGCTGTAGTTTCGGGCGGCGCCACCGACGGTGACGTTGCTGATGGTCACGTCATAGACGGTGTTGGCGGCCAGCCCGGCGACTTTCCATTGCAGGCTGTTGGGCAGGCCGTAGCCGTCATTGTCCCATGACACGCTCGACACCGTGAGCGCCGCCCCGCCCCGCGCGCGCACGGCGATCGTGGCGTTGGCGTAGCTTACTGCGGCGTTCGCCCCGAAATTGGAGGTCTTGTTGGCAATCACTCCAAAGGAGAGCAGCGCTGCGGTGTCGAAATAGCGCGCCGGATATTCCTCGAACGGATAGGCGACATAATCGGGCAGCGGGCCGGCAGTGTTCTGGGTGGTGTTGATCACCTTGATCGAGGCGCCGTCCGCGCGGTTGCTGCCCTGCCAGACGCCGGCGACCCGGCCATAGGCAATGGTCGAGAGGAACGGATAGAGCAGCCAGCGGCGATGGCCGATATTGTTCGCCACCACATTGTTGGTATCGGTGAGCCAGCCGATCAGCAGGTCGGCATCCTGCGAATAGCGCAGCCCGCCCGTGCCCAGATAGATGTTGCTCTGCCCGGCAGCGGTGGCGCCGGCCGTGGTGTAGCAGTTCCAGCTCGCCGGCGGGTTGTGGCTGAGCTGGCCGTTGGCGGCCATCATCAGCGCCGATTGCTGGGAGGCGGGCTCGTCGGCCGGCGCATAGGTGACCGCGGGCAGATTATGGTGCGCGCGGATGTCGTTGAGCGTCGCGAGCACCCGCGCGCCGACCTCGGGCTTGAGCGTTCCGGCCTGGCAGGCGGCGATGTTGGGCGCAGCGCTGTAGAGCAGCGCGACCGAGCTCAGGAAATCCGAGCCGGTGGCGGGCTCGGTGCTCGTCGGGCTGGGCGAGGGCGCCGGGGTGGTGGGCGTGGGCGTCGATGGCGGGGGCGTCGGGGTGGGCGTGACGACCGTTCCGCCTTCTCCGCCCGAACCGCCGCTGCATGCGGCCAGGGCGCCGCCGAGCAGCAATAGGGCAACCAGCTTACGCATCCGCATGCACTCCCGCTTGGCAGAACCCGAAGGGCGTGGCGCGGTTCCAGCCCTTCCCTGGAGCATAGCGCCCGGGGAAGGGCTGTCAGCAGTTATCGGCAGACGGGTCGGCCGGCGGGGCGATGCGAGTGCGAAGCGAAGCCCGCAGTGCATCGCGCGGCGTCCGAAGGCGGACGGTCCGGACGATGCCGCCATGGCACCCGCGGCGGCGCGGGTGCCATGGATCCGGTATCAGATCTGCAGCCCGACTGCCTTCTGCGCCGCCTTGAGCGTGGGTTCGGCGAGGGCACTGGCGCGCTCGGCGCCTCTGGCGAGCTGCTGGCCCACTGCCTCGCGGTCCGCCAGCAGCTGGTTCAGCCGCTCGCGTACGGGCCCGAGCACCGCAATGGCGAGATCCGCCAGCGCCGGCTTGAACGCGCCGAAGCCCTGGCCGGCGAACTCCGTCACCACCGACTGGGGGTCGCGGTCCGACAGGGCGGCGAAGATGGTCACCAGGTTCTTCGCCTCGGGCCGCTCGGCAAGGGCATCGAACGAATCGGGCAGGGGCTCGGGATCGGTCTTCGCCTTGCGGAGCTTCTGCGCGATCATGTCGTCATCGTCCGACAGGTTGATGCGCGACAGGTCCGAAGGGTCGGACTTGGACATCTTCGCGCTGCCGTCGCGCAGGCTCATGATCCGCGGGGCGGCCTTGGAGATGAACGGCTCGGGCAGCGGGAACAGCTCGACTTCGAAATCGGTGTTGAACTTGGCCGCGATGTCGCGGGCGAGCTCGAGATGCTGCTTCTGGTCCTCGCCGACGGGCACATGCGTCGCCTTGTAGACGAGGACATCGGCCGCCTGGAGCACAGGATAGGTGAACAGGCCGACGCTGGCGCCTTCGCGGTTCTTGCCCGCCTTGTCCTTCCACTGGGTCATGCGGTTGAGCCAGCCCATCCGCGCGGTACCGTTGAGGATCCAGCACAGCTCGGCATGCGCGGGCACGCGCGCCTGGTTGAACAGGATCGCGCGATCGTCGATGCCCGAGGCGAGCAGGGTCGCCGCCATCTCGATCGTGCTATTAGCGAGTTCCCGCGGCGAGATATTGCCCGTCAGCGCATGGAGATCGGCGAGGAAGAACAGGCATTCCCCCTGGTCCTGCATCGCCACCCATTGCTTGATCGCCCCGAGATAGTTGCCGAGGTGGAGATTGCCGGTGGTCTGGATGCCGGAAACGACGCGCATGATTGTTCACTCCGCGCCCGGGCTGACCGTTCGGCCTTTGGACGGGCCGCGGGTCCGAGACGGCGGGGACGCGGCCGCACGATGATGTCAGGGACGCGGAGGCCTCTAGCGCGCGGAACGGCGGCGGACCAGCGCCTTGATGTCCGAGATCAGGAAGGCGCGCGTGGCGAAGCAGGCGATGCCGTAGACCAGGCAGCCCGCGCCGACGAGCACCATCAGCGCGCCGTAGCGCTCGATCATATGGCCGTTGAGCCAGGGGTCGAGCAGGTGATCGAAGGCGAACAGCGCCCCGCCCATGATTGCAGCGGCGATCGCCAGGCGGGGCAGGCGGCGCTTGAGCTGCGCGTCGGCGGTGAAATGGCCGCGCCGGTGCAGCGTGCGATAGAGCATGAAGGTGTTGACGCTCGACGAAATCGCGGTGGCGAGCGGCGGCCCGCTGGCGCCGATCAGCGGGATAAGCGCGAGATTCAGCGCAATGTTCACTCCAACCGAGACGATGGCGTAGCGCACCGGCGTCTTCATGTCGTGGCGGGCATAATAGCCGGGCGTGAGCACCTTCACGAGGACATAGGCGGGCAGGCCGACCGAGAAGCCCGCGAGCGCCAGCGCGCAGGCGCGCGTCGCCTCCGGGCCGAAATGGCCATATTGGAACAGGCCGCGCACGATCGGCTCGGCCGCGACGATCAGCGCGACCATCGCGGGCAGGGTGAGGAACAGCGCGAGCTCGATCCCGCGATTCTGCGTCTCCATCGCCTCCTCGTCCCGTCCGGCGCCGAGCAGGCGCGAGATGGTGGGGAGCAGGATGGTGCCCAGGCCGATGCCGATCATGCCGAGCGGCAGCTGGTTCAGCCGATCGGCATAATAGATGTAGGATAGCGAGCCAGCGGCCAGCAGTCCGCCGGCAAGCGCGCTCGAGATCAGCAGGTTGATCTGCGAGGCGCCGGCGCCTGCGGCGGCGGGCAGGATCAGCTTCATCAGCCGCTTCACCTCGGGATCGAGGCGGGGCAGGCGGGGCTTGAGCGACACGCCCGAACGGCGACAGGCCAATGCCAGCCAGCCGAGCTGCAGCACGCCGCCGATCGGCACGGCGATCGCCTGGGCCCGCGCCGTCTCGAACGGATCGCCGTTGAACACGGCGAGCGCGACCACCATCGCGATGTTGAGCAGGATCGGCGCCGCGGCGTTGACCCAGAATTTGTCGAGCGAATTCAGGATGCCGCCCAGCAGCGAGGCCAGGCTGATCAGCATGAGATAGGGAATGGTGATCCGGCTCAGCTCGACCGCGAAGGCGAAGCGATCGGGCGCCACGTCGTTGAAACCGCCGGAGAGCAGCCAGGTGAGCGGCCAGGCGGCGGCCAGCATCACGCCGGTCATCACCGCGAGCGCGAGGAACAGCACCGAGAGTGCGCGCTCGGCGAAATCGAGGCCCTGCGAGAGCTCGCCGGTCTCGCCTACCTTTCGATTGAACATCGGGATGAAGGCGGCGTTGAACGCGCCCTCGGCGAACAACGCGCGGAACATGTTGGGGAGGCGGAAGGCGATGGTGAACGCATCCGACGCGAAGCTCGCGCCGACATAGCGGGCCTGCAGCGAATCGCGGACCAGCGCGAGAATGCGGCTGGCCAGCGTGAGCCCACCCACCGAGCCGAGGCTGCGAGCGAGCTTCACCGCGTGAATCCTCCCCGAGGCGAGCCCGGGGAGGATCTGGGAACCGTCACCCCCGGATACTCCTTCAGGCTTCGCCCGCGACTTCGCCGGTAAGGCCCGATTCGTTCATCGCACGCTGCTGGATGTAGATGCCGCCGAAATCGATCGGCTCGAGCATCAGCGGCGGGAAGCCGCCGTCGCGCACCGCATCGGCCAGCACGCGGCGGGCGAACGGGAAGAGCAGGCGCGGCGCCTCGCCGAGCAGGAAGCCGTCGAGCGCTTCGCCTTCGGGCACGTTGCGGATGCCGAACAGGCCGGCATAGGACAGGTCGACGATGAAGGCGGCCTGGCTCTCGGCGGTGGCGCGCACTTCGATCTTGAGGACGACCTCATAGACTTCGTCGGCGACCTTGGCCGAGCCGATGTTGAACTGCACGTCGATGGCCGGCGCGGTCGGGTTCTGGAAGATGGCCGGCGCGTTCGGATTCTCGAACGAGAGGTCCTTCACATATTGCGACAGCAGACCGGCGGCCGGGGCGGTATCGGCGCCATTGGCAGCGGGCTCGCCGAATTCGGCGATCGTGTCGTTCTCGGCCATTTCGATGTCCTCTTTATTTCCGGAAAGATTGGCGCCGTTTGCGCGTTGGATCGATTGCGCGCCTAGCAGGCGGGCGCACGCGTTTCAATTGCCCCCGGATTCGACGCGCGGAACCGGATATTTGAAACCAGCGTCGCTTAGGCCTATGTTAGCGGCGAAGCGTTTGGAGGCGTAGTGTACACGATAATTCTGTTCGCAATGGTGGCCGGTTTCCTGGCGCTCCGACTCTATGCCGTGCTCGGCAAGCGCACCGGCCATGAGCAGGCGTTGCCGAAGCCGAGCGAGGAGCGCGTGGCGGTGTCGCCGGCGGCCCGCACCATCGATCAGACGCCCGAGACGCGCGAGATCGGCGCGCGGGTGATCGGGACGGGCGCGGAATCGGGCCTGAAGGCCGTGATCGCCGCCGATGCGAGCTTCGACGTCGCTCAGTTCCTCGATGGTGCCAAGAGTGCGTACAAGATGATCCTCGAGGCCTTCTGGAAGGGCGATGAAGAGACGCTGACCTGGCTGGTGGAGGACGATGTCCGCGCCGGCTTTGCCCAGGCGATCGCCGATCGCAAGGCCGCCGGCCATGTGCTGGAGAATCGCCTGGTCGCGATCGAGCGCGCGCTGATCTCGGACGTGGTGGTGGAGGGCAAGGCCGCCCGCATCACCGTGCGCTTCGACGCCGATATCGCGGCGGTGACGCGCGATGCCGATGGCAATGTGATCGCCGGCTCGCTGAGCGATGCGGTGGAGACGCACGACATCTGGACCTTCGCGCGGAGCCTCCGCAGCGACGATCCCAACTGGAAGCTCGTCGAAACCGACGAAGCCTGAGGGGCCGACTATGCGGATCTGGGGGGGAGTCGCGCTTGCGGCGCTGCTGGGCGCTTGCTCGGGCGGCGTGGTGCCGCATTCGGTGGAGCCGGGCTATACGCCGCCACGCGAAGCGCCGAGGGAACGTCCGCGAGAGATGCCGCGGGAGTCGGGGCGCGTCTCGGAACCGCACGGCAACCCCGCCGCCCGCCAGCCCATCCCCGCGACGCCGCTCGCCGCCATTCCGGCACCCGCTGCCCCCGCCGGCACGCTCGTCGCCGCCTCGGCCGGGCTGCTTGCCGGACCCGCGCTGGATTCGCTGCCGTTGGGCGATGCGGCTGCCGCGCGTGCGCTGGTCGCCTATCGGTTGAGCTGTCCGTCGCTGGTGCGCCGCACCGATGCGAGCGGGCTCACCCAGGGGCGGGACTGGCAGCCTTCCTGCGATGCTGCGAAGGCCTGGGACGAGCGTGACGCGCGCGGCTTCTTCGCGCGCTGGTTCGAGACGGTGCAGGTCGCCGACGGCAAGGCGCAGGCGACCGGCTATTACGAGCCGGAGATCGCCGGATCGCGGCATCGCCGCCCGGGCTATGAAGTGCCCGTCTACGCCAAGCCGGACGACATCATCGAAGTCGATCTCGGCCAGTTCTCGGCCGACATGAAGGGCAAGCGGATCCGCGGCCGCGTCGCCGGCAAGGCCTTCATTCCCTATTACGACCGCAAGGAGATCGACCAGGGCGCGCTGGAGGGGCGCGGGCTGGAGATCGCCTGGGCGGCCGATCCGATCGAGCTGTTCTTCCTCCAGATCCAGGGATCGGGGCGACTGCGCGGGCCGGACGGCCAGCTGATGCGCATCGGCTTTGCCGGCCAGAATGGCCGCGAATATGTCGGCATCGGCGCGTTGATGCGCGACCGCGGGCTGCTCAAGCCCGGCGGCGCCTCGATGCAGGGCATCATCGCCTATCTGCGCGAGCACCCCGAGGAGGGGCGGGGCATCATGTGGGAGAACAAGAGCTATGTGTTCTTCCAGGAACTGAAGGGCGCCGGGCCGAACGGCTCGCTCGGATTGCCCGTTACCGGGCAGGTGAGCGCCGCGGTCGATCCCAAGTTCATCCCGCTCGGCGCGCCGGTGTTCCTGTCGATGGACCGCGCCGAGGCGAATGGCCTGTGGATCGCGCAGGATACCGGCGGGGCGATCAAGGGCCCCAACCGGGTCGATACCTTCTGGGGCGCGGGCGACGATGCGCGTGCGATCGCAGGCGGCATGAATGCGCGCGGCACCGCCTGGCTGCTGCTGCCGGCCGGAACGCTCAGCCGACTGGGCGGCGGGCCGATCGCCACGGTGCCGACGCCGCAACGCCAGCGGTGAGGCGCCTCGCGCCCGAGGAAGCGGCGCTGTGGAAACGCGTGATCGCCAGCGTGACTCCGCTCGAGAAGCGGGCTGCGCGCGCGGTGGCGCCGCCCGAGGCGCCGGCGGCCGTCGCGCCGCAACCCCTGCCGGCCAAGCCCCGGGGGCGGGTGCCGCCGCCGCCTGCCGCGGCATCGCCGTCTGCGCCGCTGCGCGGGCAAGCCGTCAACACGCTCGATGCGTCCTGGGACCGGCGCCTGTCGCGCGGGCTGGTTGCGCCTGAGTCGACCGTCGACCTGCACGGCCATAGCCTTGCCTCGGCCTATGACCGGCTCGATTTCGGGCTGGAGGGCGCGATCGGGCGGGGCGACCGCGTGCTGCTGCTCGTCACCGGCAAGCCGCCGCGGCCGGAATCCGAGCGTCCGCATGCCCGCGGCGCGATCCGCGCGGCCGTGGGCGACTGGCTCGCTTCGTCGCGCCATTCCGATCGTATCGCTGCCGTAAGGACCGCGCATTCCCGCCACGGAGGAGCCGGTGCGCTCTATATCGTGCTCAGGCGGCCCCGAGAAAAATCTTAACTTCTCTCTGCGATGTGTCCGGGGATCGAGGCGGGCATTTGCCCGTCCGACGACGGGTTGCTGGGGGGAAGAGCGAGCGCAGTGGAAGGATTTTCGCTCAAGAGCCGTGCGATAGCCTTTGCGATGTGCGCCGGTGCCGTGGCGTTCATCCTGGCGCTGGCCGCGGCCTCCACTCCCGGCATGATCACCGTCGAGACGGCGGGCCGCGCGCTGATCGCGGCCATCGTCTGCGGCGTGATGTGCTGGGCTTCGGCCGAGCGCAGCATCGCCTCCACCGCCGAAGCCATCGACGCGGCGATCGCCCGCCTCCAGGGCGCCGCCAACGGCGACCTGCAGAGCGGCATCCCGCCCCAGGTGCATGTATCGGTGCCGACGTTGGCGCGGGCGATGGACGGACTGTTCCGCCAGCTTCATGCCAATCTGGAGAGCGTCCAGCGGCTGGCGATGTTCGATCCGGTGACGTCGCTGCCCAACCGCACCAATTTCCGCCGTACCGCCGAGCGCATGCTCGCGGATTTGCCGCCGGGCAATGTCGCGGTGCTCTATTTCATCGATCTCGATCGCTTCAAGCACGTAAACGACACGCTGGGCCATGCCACCGGCGACGCGCTGCTCGGCATGGTCGCCAATCGCCTGCGCGCCGTCGCCGACCGCTTCGCCGCCGAGGCCGATGCGCGGCCGCCGCTGATCGGGCGGCTGGCGGGCGACGAGTTCACCATGTTCTTCCCGGCGCTGCGCCATGTGCGTGAAGCCGAGCGGATCGGGCGCGGCATCCTCTACGCCCTTTCCGAGCCGTTCGACCTGGCCGACCAGGAAGTGTCGATCGGGGCCTCGATCGGCATCGCGCTGCGCCCCGAGCACGGCACCACGCTGCACGACCTGATGCGCGCGGCCGACGCCGCCATGTACCACGCCAAGGCGATGGGCCGCGGCCGCGCCGAGCATTTCACCGAAATCCTCGCCGCCGAGATCGCCGAGCGGGCCCGGCTGGAAAGCGACCTGCGCGAAGCGGTGGACAAGGACCAGTTCACCCTCGTCTACCAGCCCCAAGTCTCCGCCGCCGACGGCCGCATCGTCGCCGCCGAGGCGCTGCTGCGCTGGCGCCATCCGGACGGCCTCAAGATGCCCGGGACCTTCATCCAGCGTGCCGAGGAAACCGGCCTGATCGTCGAGATCGGCGAATGGGTGGTGGAGAGCGTCGCCGAGACGATTTCGCGCTGGGGCCGGCTGGGCATCCAGCAGCGGCTCGCGGTCAATATCAGCCCGCGCCAGCTCGACCATGCCAGCTTCTTCCGCAAGCTGCGCGAGGCGATGCTGGCGGCCAGCGCCCCGGCCAACCTGCTCGAGCTCGAGATCACCGAGACGCTGGCGATGCACTGCTCGGGCGAAGTGCTCGACGCGATCGCCACGCTGCGGACCGACGGCGCCACCATCGCCATCGACGATTTCGGCACCGGCTATTCGAACATCGCCCGCCTTCGCAAGCTGCCGATCGACCGCATCAAGCTGGACCGCAGCCTGATCGAGCAAGTCGCCGAGAGCGCCGAGGCACGTACCATCGCCCAGGCGGTGATCGGGCTGATCCATGGCCTGGGCTGCGAAGCCGTGGCCGAGGGGATCGAGAGCGAGGACCAGGCCACGGTGCTGCGCGTCATCGGCTGCGATGTGCTCCAGGGCTATGCCGTGGCGACGCCGATGGAGGAGAGCGCCTTCCTCGAATGGGCGCGCGGCATCGCGCCGCGGCGGATCGCGGGCTAGGGTTCCCTTCGCATTCCCGAACCGGCCCGGTCGACCGCTTCCAGGGCCGTTTCCTTCCCTCGTCGTCCCGGCCCTGTGTCGGCAAGGACCTGATCAGGCGAAGGCCCGCTTCAGAACCTCTTCATAGACGTCCGTCAGCGCGGCCAGATCGGCCAGCGCCACTGCCTCGTCGAGCTTGTGCATCGTGGCGTTCAGCAGGCCGAACTCCACCACCGGGCACAGCTTCGAGAGGAAGCGCGCGTCCGAGGTGCCGCCCGTGGTCGAAAGCGCCGGCGCCAGCCCCAGCCTCGCCTGGATCGCTCCGGCGACCAGCGCCGAAAGCGCGCCGGGTTCGGTGAGGAACGCCTCGCCATAGACGCGGCCCTTGACGATCCCCGCCGGGGCATGACGCCGCACGATCTCCTCGATCCGGGCGATCAGGTCCGGCCCGCGCTGCTGGTCGTTGAAGCGGATGCTGATCCGTGCGCCGGCATGGCCGGGGATCACGTTCGTCGCCGGGTTGCCGACGGCCATGTCGATGATCTCGATGTTCGAGGATTGGAACCAGGCATTGCCCTGGTCCAGCTCGATGGCGTCGATCTCCGCCAGGGCGCGGACGAGCCGGGGGACCGGATTGTCGGCGAGGTGCGGATAGGCGACATGGCCCTGCTTGCCGGGGACCGCGATGTCGATCACCGTCGAGCCGCGCCGGCCGATCTTGATCATGTCGCCCAGGCGGTGCTGCGACGTGGGCTCGCCGACCAGGCACATGTCCGGCGTCAGGCCGCGCTCGGCCATCCGCTCGATAAGGCGGGGCGTGCCATAGGTAGCGGGACCTTCCTCATCGCCGGTGACGATCAGGCTGACCGTCCCCTCGGGGACGCGCGCCGCTGCGGCGACGAAGGCGGCGATAGCGCCCTTCATGTCGACGGCTCCGCGGCCGTACAGGAGGTCGCCCCGGACCTCGGGCGTGAAGGCGTCGCTCGTCCAGCCCTGGCCCGGCGGCACCACGTCGAGATGGCCGGCAAAGGCGAAGTGGCGGCCGGCGCCGCCCCGCACCGCGAGCAGATTCTCGACCGGTCCTTCGGGCGCCTCGCCCTCGACGAAGCGCTCGACCCTGAAACCGAGCGGCAGCAGCGCCGCTTCCAGCACGTCGAACACGGCGCCGCGCGCCGGGGTGATGCTCTCGGCGGCGATCAGCGCCTTGGTGAGTTCTACGGGATCGGGCAAGATGGTCTCCGGCTTTGATGGAGGTGGCATTGCCCAAGCTCGATCTCGATACAATCCCGCAGACCAACGCGACTGGCTATCCGCCCGAATTCGCCGGGCCGGTGCAGGGGCGCTGGTATCGCCGGCTCGCCCCGGCGAGCGGGGTTGCCGATTTCGGCTTCAGCCATGTGACGCTGGAGCCCGGGGCCTGGTCCTCCCAGCGGCACTGGCATGCCGGCGAGGACGAGTTCGTGGTGATGCTGGCGGGCGAAGCGGTGCTGGTCGATGACGGTGGCGAGACGCCGATGCGCCCGGGCGACATCGCCGTCTTTCCCAAGGGCGACGGCAACGGGCACGTCCTCCAGAACCGCGGCGACGCGCCCTGCGTCTACATCGCAGTGGGCAAGCCCGCCGCGAGCGACTGCCACTATCCCGACATCGACATGCACCTGCCGGCGGGGCAGGGCTTCCGCCGGAAGGATGGAAGCGGGTTCGCCTGACTGACGATCCGGGAGGAGGGCGTTCCTCACAATATCAACGCCTTCATCGCGGCATGGCGCGCCCGGCGATCGGCCCATCCGTTCGGCTCCTTCGCCGAGAGCGGGTCGCCGCGGTTGATGCCGTTGGAGACGACCCTGAGATCGTCCCGGTCCGCCCAGGCATTGAGGCCGCACGCGTCCCAATAGGCGCAGAAGGCAAGCAGCCCCAGCGACCAGGCCTCGAGCAGTTCGGGATGGCGCTCCAGGTCGATGCCGAGCTTGCGGCCGTAGAGCCGGTAGTTGGCGCGGCCGGTGAGCTGGCCGGGGCCGCGGCCGAGATAGCGCTTCCCGTCGCCCGGCCGGTCGTTGCCGAGCTTGGCGCTGCCCTCATAGGCGCGCTGGGCGGCGGTGGGACCCCAGACCTCCCTGGCGTGCCGGAATCCGCCGCTCTCGTGCGCGCACTGCGCCAGGAAATGCGCGAGGCGCAGGCCGTTGGCCAGGATGCGGTAGCTGCGAAAATGGACGTTGGCGGCTAGGCCGAGCTCGGCTGCCACCGGCGGCGCCGCGCCCGAGGCAGCGAACAGCGCGGCAAACGTGCCCGGGCCGAGCGCGCCGTCCACCTCCACGCCCAGCCGCTGCTGAAGCTTCCTCACATCCAGCATCGCGCGCCCCTCCGCCGGGCCGCGCGCGGCGGCCTCAGGCCTGATCCATCTCGAACTGCTGGATCACCCAATCCTCTTCCTGCGCCGCGGCGATCCAGTCCTGCATGAAGGGGTGCTGGAGCACGGCGTTCATATAGGCGGGCGCGAAGCGTGCCACCGGCAGCGAATAGGTGACGAAGCGCGTCACGACGGGGGCGAACATGATGTCCGCCGCGCCGAACGCGCCGAACAGGAACTGGCCCTCGCCGCCGAACCGGGCCCGAGCCTGGACCCAGAGCTCCATGATCCGGCCGATTTCCTGCAGCACATCGGTGTCCGGCGCCTTGGGCGGATAGACCTGCCGCACGTTCATGGTGTGCTTGCGGCGCAGATTGGCGAAGCCCGAATGCATCTCGGCCGCCATCGAGCGGGCCATGGCGCGTGCCGCCGGATCCGTGGGCCAGAACCGGGTGTTGCCGGTCCTGTCGTTGAGATACTCGATGATCGCCAGGCTGTCCCACACCACGGCATCGCCGTCCCACAGGATCGGCACCTTGCCCGAGGAGGGAGCGAACTCGTCGCCCTCGCGCCGCTTCTCCCATGCCTCGTCGTACAGCGGCACGACCACCTCCTCGAAGGGAAGGCCGGCTTGCTTGCAGGCGAGCCAGCCGCGCAGCGACCAGGAGGAATAGGCTTTGTTGCCGATATAGAGCTTCATGAACCCAGCGATAGCGGCGGGGCAGGGGGGCTGGCAACCGCCACGAAATGTCGACTCCCTTGACGCTCCTTGCGGGCGCGCGTTGGGGCGAAATGAAGGGGAATTGGAACATAAAGAGAACATATGAGATGTCGACATGTGTAGGAAAGCGCTGAAATATTGCTGTTTAACAACGACTTGATTGGCGGTGGCGGCAGGGTTGCCAATGCGGAACGGCAGGCTAAGCTGGTCGAAAGGGGGGTGTTCATGCTGAAATCGGGTTGGATCGCGCTTGCGGTGATGGCGGCTGTCGTGCCGGCGCATGCCCAGACGGTGCCGCAGGCGCTGGATGCCGAAGCGCTGGACCAGGTCGGGATCGGGCGCTTTGCCGAGCCTTCGGAGCGCGCGTTGCTGCCGGTCCTGGCGACGGCGTTGATGGAGAGGGAATCCAAGGAAAGGCTGGCCGCCCTCGACGCGCTGCTCGCCAAGCTCGATCGGCCGACCCGGTTGCGGGGCATCGTCCAGTCGCTGCGCGGCACAATGCTGCTCGACGAATATCGCCATCCCGAAGCCCTCGCAGCGGTGGAGGAAGCGATCCGGCTCGCGCCCGGCGTGCCGCCGGTCAGGCTCTATGCCGTCCATGTGATGATCTTCGCCGGCGCGCCGCAGCGCGCCGCGGACCTGTGGCTTGCCATGAGCCGCGAATATCCCGCGATCGCGGCCGGGCTTGGCGGCTATGAACTGGATACGCTGCGCGACCGGCTGCGGGATATCGGCGACAACAAGCGGGCCGACGCGCTCTCCGCGCGGATCGTGGAGGTGGGGGTGGTCACCCATTCCGGGCCGCGAGCCTCGGACGGCGCGCTGGCGCAGATCCGGCTCCGGATGGTCGAGGGGAAGATCGCGGAAGCGGCGGCGCTCGTCCCGGCCGTGCTGGTGACGCGCGACCTTGCGCAGCTCTATCTCGATCGCCGCTACGAGAAGCTGTGGCCGGCGATTGCCCGCTGGGGCGGCCAGGACCTCGGGCTTAGCCAGAAGCTCTATCTCGAGGCGCTGCGCCGCGATTGGCATGCGAGCAACACGCTGGAGGGCGCGACCGACTATGCCCGGGCGCTGAACGGAATGCGCGCCTATGCGGCGGTGACCCAGCTCTTCCTGCCGCTGCTGGCGCCCGAGGCGCTGAAACTCGACAATGACGGGGCGGAATATCTCGCGCCGCCCGTGGCGCGGGCGATGCTGGGGCAGGGCAAGGCCGAACCGGCCATCGCCCTGCTCAAGCGCGTCGATGCGACCTTCACGGAAGATACTGCGCAGAAGCTGAACCTGAGCGGCAACCTGGCGGAGACCTATCTCGCGATCGGCCGCTATGCCGAGGCGAGCGCCACCGCGAGCGAATGGCTGGTGATCGCGCAGCGCATGGGCGCGGAGATCAACAAGGCGGCGTTGATCGGCGTGCAGGCGATACGCGCCTGCGCGCTGATCCGCGGCGGCAAGGCGGATCAGGCCGGAGGCGATGTGGCCGATGTGCTGATATCGCGCACAGGGCTGCCCGATCCGGCGATGGACATCTATGCGTGCCGCGACGATTTCGCCGGCGGCAAGGCGCTGATGATCGAGAGCCTGAACGACGAACACCGGCGCGGCTGGGCGTTGCGCTGGCTCCAGCCGAGCGGGGTCAATCTCCCGTTCGAGGAATCGCGCCGTTCGGACCGTTTCCAGAAGCGGATCGCCGCCGATCCCGATGTGCGCGCCGCGGCGGAGAAGGTCGGCCGGATTCTGCCCATGACGGTGATCGAGCGCCTGCCCGACGGTTTCGACCCCATGGCGCCCGCCGATCTCCACGCACCGGATCAGGAGGCGCCCCCGGTGAGTTGAGGCTTGATCATGCATATGCATCATGCATACACATGATGCATATGCATGATGATTCGCTCCCTTCCGTCTGCGCCTGCACGATGCTGCGCAAGGCCGCGCGCATTACCGGCCGCCTCTATGATTCCGCGCTGGCCGCGCACGGGATGACGACTGCGCAATTCGCGATCCTGCGGCACGTCGCTCGGGGCGAGCCGCTGGCGCTGAGCCGCCTGGCGGAGCAGCTCGAGATGGATCGCAGCTCGCTCTACCGCGCGCTTGCGCCGATCGAGAAGCGCGGCTGGGTGGGCGTGACTGCCGGGGCCGGCCGCAGCAAATGCGCATCGCTGAGTGCGGCAGGCAGAAAGGCGCTGCACGCTGCCGAGCCCGATTGGGCAGCGATGCAGCGGCGGGTGGAGGCGGAGGCGGGCCCGGCGCTATGGCGGGAGCTCAAGGCTGGAATCAAGGGCTTCACGCAAAGCCTCGAGCGCGCGGGAGGCCGGGCATGATCGCGCTGCTTTCCCGCCTGCCGGTGGGCGCGCGCGGCTATGCCGGCATCGTCGCCGCGATCACGTTCGTCGCACTGCTCGTCTCGGCCGGCCTGCGCTCCGCGCCGGGCGTGATGATGCTGCCGCTGGAGCAGCATTTCGGCTGGGACCGCGCGACCATCTCGGCCGCCGCGGCGATCGGCATCTTCCTCTACGGGCTGGTCGGCCCGTTCGCCGCCGCGCTGATGCTGACGATGGGGATCAGGCGGACGATGCTGGGCGGGCTGGTGCTGATGTCGGTGGCCACCTTCTCGAGCCTGTGGATGTCCGAGCCCTGGCAATATGTGCTGAGCTGGGGCGTGTTCTCGGGCGTGGGCAGCGGTGCGGTCGCCTCGGTGCTCGGCGCGGCGGTGGTCAATCGCTGGTTCGCGACGCGCCAGGGGCTGGTGATGGGCATGCTGACCGCGAGCACCGCGACCGGTGCGCTCGTCTTCCTGCCGTTGCTCGCCTGGCTGGCCGAGGGCGGGGCGTGGCGGCCGGTGGCGCTGGCGGTTTCGATCGCCAGCGCGGCGGTGATCCCGCTGGTGCTGCTGTTCGTGCCCGAGCATCCGCAGCAGCTGGGCGTGCGCCGCTTCGGCGAGACCGAGGCGAGCATGCCGCCGCCCCCGCTCAAACAGGCGGCGACGCCGGCACTGGCCTTCACCGCGCTGTTCCGCGCTTCGAAGAGCATGACCTTCTGGCTGTTGTTCGGAACCTTTTTCGTCTGCGGGCTTACCACCAACGGGCTGGTGGGCACCCATCTGATCGCCTTTTGCGGCGATCACGGCATCGCGCCGGTGCAGGCCGCCGGGCTGCTCAGCCTGATGGGGCTGTTCGACCTGATCGGCACTACCGCATCGGGCTGGCTGACCGATCGCTATGATCCGCGCAAGCTGCTGTTCGTCTATTACGGGTTGCGCGGCCTTTCGTTGCTGGCGCTGCCGTTCCTAGATTTCAGCGCCTCCAGTCTGCTCCTGTTCGCGATCTTCTACGGGCTCGACTGGATCGCCACCGTGCCGCCCACGGTGAAGCTCGCCAATGTCCATTTCGGCGAGCGCGATGCGCCGATCGTGTTCGGCTGGGTGATGGTGGGGCACCAGATCGGCGCGGCGACCGCGGCGTTCGGTGCGGGGGCGGTGCGCGCCTGGACGGGAACCTACACGCCGGCTTTCCTGGTGGCGGGCGCCTTCGGACTGGTCGCGGCGGTGGCGATCCTGGCGGCGCGGGCGGAGAAGGCGCCGCGGCCGGCGCTGGCCTAGGCTGCCCGCAGCGTCTCTAGGAAGCTGCGCATCTCGCCGAGCAGGCGGCGGGCCTGGTTGACCAGCTCGTCGGTGGCGGCGTCCATCTCGGCGGCGGTGCGCGCGGCTTCGTCCGTGGCGCTCTCGGCGCCCGCCGCGCCGGCCTGGAGATCGGCGGTGAGTGTCGCGGCAGTGCCCGCATAGGCCTGGATCGAGCGGATCACCTCGCCCTGATGCCGTACCGCATGGCCCACCGCTCCACCGACTTCGCCGATCCGGTCGAAGCTGTCGCGCATATCGCCGACGATGGCGGTAGTGGCATGGACCGCGCCGGTCATCCGGGCGAGCTGGGCGCGGATGTCGTCGGTGGCGTGCGCCGTCTGGGCGGCGAGGCTCTTCACTTCCTGCGCGACGATCGCGAAGCCGCGGCCGGCCTCGCCGGCGCGTGCCGCCTCGATGCTGGCGTTGAGCGCGAGCAGATTGGTGCGTGCCGCGATCTCGGCGATCATGTCGGCGATGGTGCCGACGCTGGCACTGTGCTCGACCAGCGTGGCGAAGCGGGTATCGGCCGAGCGGGAAAGGCCATAGAGGTGCGCGGTGGTCTCGCTCTGGACGTCGAGGCTGGCTTCGACCGCGGCGAGCGAGCGTCCGAGATTGGCCGATTCCTCGAGCAATGTCGCGGCGCCGGTGTCCGCGCGGGCGGCGCGATCGGCGACGCCGCGAATCTCGTCGCGCGTGGCGGCGGCAGTGCCGACCAGGCCGCCGGCGGAGGTGCGGGTCTGTTCGGCCGCGGCAGCGAGTTCGCTGATCGCCGCGACGAACTGGCGCTCGAACCGGTCGGCGATGCGGGCGATCTCGGCGCGGCGGTCGCGCTCGGCATCGAGCTGGGCGCGGTGGCGCGCTTCGGCGGCCTGAGCGACCTGTTGCAGCTCGTCGCGCTGGGCCGCGGCGCGCAGCAGGTCGCGCTCGCCGGCGGCGCGGGCGAGCGCCTCGCCCTGCGCGAACTGCTCGCCGACCAGCGCCGCCTGGCCCATCACCGTGCGGGCGAGCAGGGCGACGAAGACGGCGAGGAAGAGGAACACGCCCGCCGGGATGTTGGCGAAGATGGCATAGAGCGCGCAGATCACCACGGCGATGCCGAGCCAGGCAAGGCTGGCGGGCGGCAGCGGGGCATAGCGCAGCGCGCCGATCGCGACGACGCCGGCAATGGCAGTGGTGGTGACGATCAGCTCCTGGTCGGTCGCGCCCAGGCCGATCGTGGCGAGAAACAGGAACCAGCCGAACGCGGAAGCAGCGGCCTCGATCACTGCGGCACGCAGAGTTGCGGCGGGATCGTCGACGCGCCAGTCGCGGCGCTTGCCGTCACGCCAGCGGACAAGGACCGCGGTGCCGATCGCGAGGTGCAGCGCCAGGGCGGCGATGTGCCAGGACCAGAAGCCCTCGGCGTGGATCGTCAGCGCCAGCGCGATGCTGACGAAGACGCTGGCGGCATAGGAGACGGGATAGCCGCGCTGGATGGCGACGGCATGGGCGCGCATCAGCAGCGGCGGGAGCGCCGCCCATCTGTCCCAGATCGCCCGCCGCAGGGCGTGTGCGCTCGCCTCTCCCATTCGGCACCGATTAGCTCAGCATGGTTACCATGGCGTTTACAGTCGCAGGTGGATGCCGCGGCGGTGGAGCGGGATCAGCAGCGCCAGCACGAGCAGCAACGCCGCCAGCGCGAAGAGGAACGAGGCGAGGAGGAGATTGCCGGGGAGGAGCGCGGCGAGCGCATTCCACGCCCAGGCCTGGAATCCCGTGCGCATCGCGGCGAGCGAAAGCAGCAGCGAGAGCAGATAGCCGAGGATAGCGTTCATCCCCAGTACGTCGAGCGGCCACAAGACCTTGCGGACCGCTGCGCTGCGCGCGGCGAGGATGCAGCCGGTGAACAGGATCGCCGACAGGCCCGAGGTGAGCAGCGCGAAGCTGCTGGTCCACAGCTTCTTGTTGAGGGGAAGCCAGGGTGCGAGCAGGAGACCGAGCGCGGCGAGGGCGATGCCGGCGAGCAGGATGCGCATCGTCGCGCGTTCGGGCGCCGCCTTCCAGAGCAGGGCGGCGAGCGCGCCGAGCAGGACGTTGACCAGCGCGGGGAGGGTGGAGAGCAGCCCCTCGGGATCATAGACGATATTGCCCGCCGCGTCGGTGCCGAGGCGGTACATATGGTGCGTGGTCACTGCGATCCGGTCGACATAGCCGGCGAGGTTGCCGGCCGGGCTCAGATCCCCCGCGCCGTGCCCGGGCACGGGCACGAAGGCCAGCAGCGCCCAATAGCCGAGCAGCAGCACGACGCTGGCGATGCCGAGCGCGGGGGCGCTGAGATGCACGCGCCCGTCCGCGTCGCGCCGGGCAGTGAGGATCGCCAGCGCGGCGGCGAGGCCGTAGCAGAGGCCCAGGCGGGGCAGGACGCCGAAGACGCGGAAATCCGCCAGGCCGGGGCGGGCAAGCATCTGCCACGCCCAGCCGATCAGGATCAGCAGCAGCGCGCGCCGGACGACGCGGCCCCAGAGCCGGGCATCGGCCCTGCGGGGGAAGGACAGGCCCAGCGCCACGCCCATCGCGCAGAGAAAGGCGGGGAAGACGAGGTCCGTGGGCGTGAATCCGTGCCACTCGGCATGGTCGAGCGGCCACCAGACATGCGCCCAGCTGCCCGGCGTATTGACGAGGATCATGAAAGCTACCGTCAGCCCACGGAACAGGTCGAGCCCGCCGAGCCGTGCGCCTGCCTGCATCCTGCCTTCGGTCATCGCGTCCCTCCCGGCCGCACCATGGATCGGTTGGGTCGCCCGGTCAAAGCGCCGCGCTTGCGGCGGAAACGGGGTGTGTTAGTGATCTAGCACGATAATGTGGGAGACGGGCATGGGCGGAGTGAGGATCGGCCGGCGGGGCGTGCTCGCGGCAGCGGTGGCGGCGCCGGTTGCGGCGATGGCCAAGGCGGCGCCGGCCAGGCTCATTGTCGGCGACCGGCTGGCGCGCTTCGACCTGCTTCGCCCCGGCGCGCGCAGCTATCTCCGTTCGTCCGAGAAGGACGGCGCACATGTCGCGCGCGACATCTGGCGGCGGGAAGTGCGGTTCGAGACGATCGACGGCGTGCGGAAGCTGCGCATCGTGCAGCGCTGGGACGGGACGGGGGCGAAGCCCTCGCTGGTCACCCGCGATTCGGTGTTCGAACCGGGGACCTGGCGGCCGTCCAGCCATCTGCGCGTCACGACGGTGGACGACAGGAAGACGGTGGAGGGTTTCCGGTTCGCGCCCGACAGGATCACCGGCCTGCCGGGCGTGGCGGACAACAGCCGCGCCGATTTCAATGTCGCTTTCCCGGAACCCATGTTCAACTTCGAGACCGACATGGAGATGCTCGGCACGTTGCCGCTGGCGCCGGGCTATCAGGTGTCGATCCCCTTCTACCATCCGGCCGGCGGCCCGCCGGCGCGCTACCTGTGGACGGTGACCGGCGACGAGAAGCTGGCCGGGCCCGACGGGCGGCCGATCGACTGCTGGATCGTCGAATGCGACTATAACAGCGGCAAGGACCCGTCGCGCTTCTGGTACGCCAAGCGCACGCAGCAGTTCATCAAGCTGGAGGCGAAGGCGCCGGACGGATCGCTGTTCCGCAAGACGCTGTTGTTCTGAACGGAGGCGTCTACGCCTTCACATACACCCAGGCCGTCGCGCCGCTCGCGAGCGGCGCCTCGACCCGGACATAGTTCTCGCTCTCATACACGTCCGCCGCGGCCAGTTCCTCGAGCGTCAGGCGGAAGACCTTGCCGGGAATGGGCGGGGCATCGGCGTCGGGAACCAGGGCCAGATGCACCGCGATGCCGCTGGCTTCCAGCACGTCCGGGTCGCGGATGGTGATCTCGATCTGCCCATAGCCGTGGAGAACATCGTCCTCCCCTTCGAGCAGGCGGCCGAACTGGCTGAGTTGCACGCTCGCCAGCTGGAGCGTGCCATAGGAGAAGAGCAGTGCGCTCCCGCTCATCCGGCGACGCCGCTCACCCGATCGCTTCGAGCACCGCGGCGCGCAGCTCGGGGATGCCCATGCCCTTCTCGCTCGACGTCGCGATGATGTCCGGATGCGCGGCAGGGCGCTTGCGGGCCTCCGCCTCGGTCCGTTCGCGGACTTCGACGAGTTCGGTCGCCTTGATCTTGTCCGTCTTGGTGAGGACGATGCGGTAGCTCACCGCGGCGCCGTCGAGCATGTCGAGGATTTCGCGATCGACTTCCTTGATCCCGTGGCGCGCGTCGATCAGCACCAGCCCGCGCTTCAGCGCCTGGCGGCCGCGCAGATAGTCGTTCACCAGATAGCGCCATTTGCGGACCATGTCCTTGGGCGCCTTGGCGAAGCCATAGCCGGGCATATCGACGAGGCGGAAGCGCAGCGGCTCGCCCACGTCGAAGAAGTTCAGCTCCTGGGTGCGGCCCGGCGTGTTCGAGGTGCGCGCCAGGGCGTTGCGCCCGGTCAGCGCGTTGAGCAGCGACGACTTGCCCACGTTCGACCGCCCCGCGAACGCGACCTCGGGCACTTCCTGGCCGGGCAGGAAGGCGAGCGTCGGCGCGGACTTCAGGAACGTGACCGGGCCGGCGAAGGTCTTTCGCGCGGCCTCGATCATATCTTCGTCGAACCCGCTCACTTCGCTGGGGATTCCTTCTTCACCGGCTGTTTCAGCACCGGGTGGCGCGAATAGAGCCATTGCTGCTGGAGGATGGTGATCACGTTGGAGGTGATCCAGTAGACCTGCAGGCCCACCGCGAACGGCGCCATCAGGAACATCAGCATCCACGGCATGATCGCAAAGACCTGCTTCTGGATCTCGTCCATCGGCGCCGGATTGAACTTCATCTGGAAGTACATCGACACGCCCAGCAGCACCGGGATCACGCCGATCGCCAGGAAGGAAGGCGGCGTGAAGTGGAGATAGCCGAACAGGTTGATGATCGTCGCGGGATCGGGCGCCGAAAGGTCGCGGATCCACAGCACGAAGGGCTGGTGGCGCATTTCGATCGTGAGCAGCAGCACCTTGTACAGCGCGAACATGATCGGGATCTGGAGCAGGATCGGGAGGCAGCCCGCCAGCGGGTTCACCTTCTCTTCCTTGTAGAGCTTCATGATCTCCTGCTGCTGGCGCTGCTTGTCGTCCTTGTAGCGTTCCTGCAGCGCCTTCATCTTCGGCTGGATGACGCGCATGCGGGCCATCGATTCGAACTGCTTGTGCGCGATCGGGAAGAGCAGGCCGCGGATGGTGATCGTCAGCAGGATGATCGCCACGCCGAAATTGCCGACCAGGCGGAACAGCATGTCGAGATAATAGAAGATCGGCTGCTCGATCACGCCGAACCAGCCCCAGTCGATCGCATAGCTGAACCGGGTGATGCCGAGCTTTTCCTGATAGGAATCGAGGAGCTTCACTTCCTTCGCGCCGGCGAAGAAGCGGCTGGAATAGCTGGTCTGCTTGCCCGGCGCGATGACGAGCGGCTGATCGAGCTGATAGTCGGCCTGATAGGCCTTGCTGGGGTTCTGGCGCTGGCCGAAGGTGACGCCCAGCCGCTGATCGGGGATCAGCGTGGTCAGCCAATAATGGTCGGTGAAGCCGGCCCAGCCGCCCTTGGTCCTGAATTCCTTGGGCGTGCCCTCGACATCGGCCCAGCCGAGATAATGGGCTTCGTCCGCGGTGGCGGCGATCGGGCCGACGCGGGCGGCCCATTGGCCGGCGTCCTTCGAACGCTCGGCGCGCGAGACCGAGGCATAGGGCGTGACCGAGACCGGCGCCTGGCCGAGATTCGCGACCGTCTGGCGGATCGTGAACATGTAATCCTGGTCGACCGCGAGATCGATGCGGAAGGTCTGGCCGGTGGCGGTCCTGGCCGTCAGCGTCACCGGGGTGGTCGGCGTCAGCCGGGTGCCGCTCGCCTGCCACACGGTATTCGCGTTGGGCGCCTGCACGCCTGCCCCCGACCAGCCGAACTCGGCGAAATAGGCGCCCTGCGTGCCATTGGGCGAGAGCAGGTGGATCGGCGGCGAGTTCTTCGCGGTGGTCTCGTCATATTTGACGAGGACGAGATCGTCGATCCGCGCGCCCTTGAGGTTGATCGAGCCCTTGAGCGAAGGCGTTTCGATTGCGACGCGCGGGCTCTCGGCCAGCACGACGGCGCGGTCGCGCAGCGCCGCGGGGGCATCCGCGGTCGGCAGTGCCTTGGCCACTTGCTTGCCGTTCACCATCTGGGTGGCGGCCGGCTGCTGCGGGAAGAACCAGTGCATGGCGTAGGGCCATGCGAACAGCAGCAGCCCCGCGATCACCGCGAACAGCAGGAAATTCTTCTGATCGTCCTTCACGTAACCGATTCCCCGGAAAAACTTATGGCACTGGGTCGTAGCCGTGCCCGCCCCATGGGTGGCAGCGGGCGATCCGCCGGATGGCGAGCCAGCTGCCTTTGACAGCCCCATAGCGGCGAAGCGCCTCGATTGCATAGGCCGAACAGCTGGGCTGGTAGCGGCAGCTGGGCGGAAGCACCGCCGACGGGCCGATCTGCCACGCCCGGGCGAGCAGGATGAGCAGCCTGGCCATCATGCCGATTCCCCAGGATGACGGACAAGGGCGCAGCTCACCGCCTTATCCTCCCCAAGGCCTTGACCAGCTCGGCCCTGAGATCCTCGAACGGGCGCTCGATGCCGCCATTGCGGCCGATCAGCACATGGTCGGCGCCGGGCAGGCCGGCTTCGGGCAGCACTTCGCGGGCGAGCGTCCTGAACCGGCGCTTCATCCGGTTGCGGATCACCGCGTTGCCGACTTTCTTGGATACGGTAATGCCGACCCGCATGACCGGATCGGCATCGTTGCGCGCATGGACGATCAGGACAAAGCCGGGCATGGGCGCCCGCTTGCCCGCGTTCGCCGCGAGATAGTCCTTGCGCTGCGTGAGCCGGCCAAGGCTCACCGCCGCACCGTCGGCGATTACGCCGACAGCTTGTTGCGGCCGCGGGCGCGGCGGGCACGGATCACGTTGCGGCCGCCCGGGGTCGCCATGCGGCTGCGGAAGCCGTGCCGGCGCGCACGCACCAGGTTGCTCGGCTGAAAGGTCCGCTTCATCGCTCATCCTCAAGTATCTAGAACGTAAAAGGGCCACCACAGGGGCGGCCGCGTGTCGGGTGCCCATAGTGGGGAGATCCGGCCGAGTCAACGCGTTCCATTCCGCAAACCGGGCAGTTCGGCCTCCGCATGCGCGATTTCCGCCGCCCCTTCGCGCAGGCGGCGCCTGCGGGCGCTGCGGCGGCGGAGCGCCATGTCGGCATAATGGCCGAATCGCGGCCAGCGCCGCTTGGCGCGACAGAAGGCCCGCTGCGCCCAGGCCGAGTTCCGCAGCACGAGGACGAGCCCGGCGGCGAAGACGAAGATCCCGCCCGGACCCGGGAGGATGCCGACCAGCGGCGAGACGGCGATCACCAGCACCCCCGCGACGAACAGGGCGGTGCGGACGATCGGGCTGCGCGCGCTTGCCATGCGATCGAAATGGGGAGTGTGTATTGCCTATACAAGACACGTCGGCCGTGGTTCATCGCTGCTTAGCCTTGTTTCGTCGCCCCCCGGTCGCCCCCGGTCGCGCGCGCGTCGCTCCCTTCGGAGGGGAATCGGCATAGGCGCGGCCATGACCCGCTCTTCCTGCCTGCTCGCCCCGATGCTGTTCCTTGCCGCCTGCAGCGGCGGGGGAGGCGATGGCGGTGTCGTCGCGCCGGTGCCCACGCCTTCGCCCAGCCCGTCTCCGTCGCCGACGCCCACGCCGAGCCCCACCTCCGCGGTGGTCGTCGAAGTCGGCCCCACGACCTTCTCGCTGCCCACCCAGGCGACTCGCCACTTCGCCTGCAACGTCACCGGCGCGACCGACACGCGCTGCACCTGGTCGGTGCAGGAGGCGAATGGCGGGGCGATGTCGGCCGACGGCATTTATGCCGCGCCGGCCAGTCCGGGTACCTATCACGTCGTGGCGACGAGCGTCGCCGATCCCGCCAGCTCCGCCAGCACGGCAGTGACGGTGACGGTCCCGGTCACCAACAAGCCCTGGGTGACCGGCTATTATCTCGGCTATTTCTCGCACACCATGTATCCGCCGGCGCAGGTCGACATGACTGCGCTCACGCATTTCGTGTTCGGCCGCGTCGCGCCGGGCGGAGGTTCGCTGGACGGCAATCCGGGCGATGTCGTGCTCGGCGGCGGCAATTCGCACGATCCCGGCCTGTCGCCCGACGGGGTGCGGAGCATCGAGGACTATCTGATCAAGAAGGCGCACGATGCCGGGCGCAAGGCGCTGCTGATGATGGGCGGCGCGGCGGACGGCGACGGCTTCCTGCTCTCTACCACCGATGGCCGCCGGAAGGACTTCGCGCGCAAGATCGTCGATTACATGGTCGCGCACGACTATGACGGGCTCGACCTTGACTGGGAGGACAAGTTCGAAGGCAGCGACGAGATCACGCCGCACGTGAGCGGCGCCGAGGCCAAGCGTCGCGCCTTCGCGCTGATTGCGGATCTCCGCGCCGAATTCGCCCGGCGGCCGCGCTATCAGGGTGCGGGCAGGGCGGCGCTGCTCACGCTGCCGGGCTACACGGTCTCGATCAACGATCTGGAGCCGGGCGGCAGGGTGGAGCAGTGGCAGGCCGATCTGGCCAACAGCGTCGACCAGTATAATCTGATGAGCTACGGCATCGGGACGACCTGGAACGGCAATGGCTGGCTGTCCTGGTTCAGCAGCCCGATCTACGGCGCCACCGGCGTCACCCCGCGCGACCTCAACACCAGCGTCGAGGCCTATGAGCGGAGCGGCGTGCCGCGTGGCAAGATCGGTGTCGGCATCGGCTTCTACGGCATCTATTTCGGCCCGACGATCACCGGGCCGCGGCAGGACACCGAGCGCAACCCGGTCTACGAGACCGATGACGTGGCGCTCAACTATGCCGACATGGTCGGGATGGGGTACATGTCCCATGGCACCTATCATTGGGACGAGATCGCGCAGGTCGGGTATCGCAGCTATCCGAATGGTGGCTATATCCCGACGGGATCGGGCCGGAATCCGGCGGGCTTCCTTTCCTATGAGGATCCCCTCTCGATCGCCGCCAAGGCGCGCTATGTCCGTCAGGCGGGGCTGGGCGGCGCGATCATCTGGGCGATCAACTATGACTATCTGCCCGACGGCACCAGCCCGCTGCTGGGTGCCGTGAAGCGCAACTTCCTCACCGCCACGCCCTGACCGTCACGCCCTGATCGATTGGTCCGTCCGGGGGCATCCCGGTGCGCACCGGGCGCCATCGCCGCTATCGTCCGGCTCCGGTTTGGGGGGAAACGGGCTTGGTCGCGAGCGTATCGACGGTTGCCTATCTGGGACTCGAGGCGCGTGCGGTGGAGGTGCAGTGCAACCTCGTCGCCGGGCTGCCCAAGTTCGTGGTGGTCGGCCTGCCCGACAAGGCTGTGGCGGAGAGCCGCGAGCGCGTCCGTGCCGCCATGGCCGCGATCGGGCTCGCATTGCCGCCCAAGCACATCATCCTCAACCTCTCGCCTGCCGACCTGCCCAAGGAAGGCTCGCATTTCGACCTGGCGGTGGCGCTGGCGCTGCTGGGGGCGATGGGGGTGGTCGATGCCGAGACGCTGTCCGGCTATGTCGTGGTCGGCGAGCTGGCGCTGGACGGACGGATCGCGCCGAGCCCCGGCGTGCTGCTTGCCGCGCTCCACGCCGCCGAGATGGGCAAGGGGCTGGTCTGCCCTGCCGCCCAGGGGCCGGAAGCGAGCTGGGCAGGGCAGGTGGACGTGGTCGCCGCGCCCGATCTCATCGCGCTGCTCAACCATTTCAAGGGCGACCAGCTGTTGCCCGCGCCCATGGCCGGCACGGTCGAACCGCCGGCTCTCGGGCCCGACCTCGCCCAGGTGAAGGGGCAGGAGACGGCGCGGCGCGCGCTCGAGATCGCGGCGGCGGGTGGGCACAATCTGCTGATGTGCGGGCCGCCCGGGGCGGGCAAGTCGCTGCTCGCCTCCTGCCTGCCGGGCATCCTGCCGCCGCTCGATGCCGCCGAGGCGCTGGAGGTGTCGATGGTCGCCTCGGTGGCGGGGACGTTGCAGGGCGGGCGGCTGACGCGGGCGCGGCCCTTCCGCAGCCCGCATCACTCGGCCTCGATGGCGGCGCTCACCGGCGGCGGGCTCAAGGTGAAGCCGGGCGAAGTGAGCCTGGCGCATCTCGGCGTGCTGTTCCTCGACGAACTGCCCGAATTCCAGCGGGCGGTGCTCGATTCGCTGCGCCAGCCGATCGAGGCGGGCGTGGTGAGCGTGGCGCGGGCGAATGCGCACGTTACCTTCCCCGCGCGGGTCCAGCTGGTCGCGGCGATGAATCCGTGCCGCTGCGGGCATCTGGGCGACCCCGCGCTCGCCTGTGCCCGGGCGCCGCGCTGCGCGGCGGACTATCAGGCCAGGGTCTCGGGTCCGCTGCTCGACCGGATCGACCTGCATGTCGAGGTGCAGCCGGTGCGTGCCGTGGATCTGGTGCTCGATCGGCCGGCAGAGGGCTCGGCGGCGGTGGCGGAGCGGGTGGCCGAGGCGCGGGCGGCGCAATCCGCGCGCTATCGCAATGTTCCCGCGCGCACCAATGCCGAGGCGGACGGCGACCTGCTCACCGATCACGCCCTGCCCGACGAGGCCGGCCGCAAGCTGCTGGCGCAGGCGGCCGAGGTGATGCGGCTCTCGGCGCGCGGCTATACCCGGGTGTTGCGTGTCGCCCGCACGATCGCGGACCTGGCGGGCGCGGATGGCGTGGGGCGCATGCACATCGCCGAGGCGCTGAGCTATCGCCGCCAGGCCCCGCGAAGCTGATCGGGATTGTATCGCGGCCGGTCTTGTGTCCTGATGCCGGCGCTTCGCTGGGGATGCGTTCAAAAGGGGGATTGCATGCGCTGGATGACGATGCCGCTCAGGCGCTATTTCGATTTTTCGGGCCGCTCGCGGCGGCTCGAATACTGGATGTTCGTGCTGTTCGTGTTCCTCGCGGCGTTCGCCTGGATAATCTTCTTGTTCCTGCTTGGCGACGTGACCGGGAGCGATTTCCGTTCGTCCCGCGTGTTGAACGGCGCGGAGACGGCCTGGGTGGTGGTGGGCTGCCTCCTCTATCTCGCGATCCTGATCCCGGCCATCGCCGTGCAGGTGCGCCGCTTCCACGATCAGGACAGGACGGGCTGGCTGTGCCTGCTCAACTTCATTCCCTATGTCGGGGGGCTGATCGTGCTGGTCTTCATGCTGCTGCCCGGCACCAGGGGCGAGAACCGCTTCGGCGACGATCCCAAGGATCCGCACGGCGCGGAGCAGGTGGCCGACGTCTTCAGCTAGGACGCATGCATGTGGCGAGCGCCTGGCCGGGCGCTCGCCACAGGGCATCTTAGTATCTGGAAATCCTGCCAGCGCCTTCCTATAGGGGGCGCCAAGTCGATCCATGGCCCCGTGCCGATCGGCATGCGGGTGTGGCGGAATGGTAGACGCAGCGGACTCAAAATCCGCCGTTGGCAACAACATGTCGGTTCGAGTCCGACCACCCGTACCATCGAAATCCCCGGGAAGTGCCGAGGGGGCCGGCGGCGCGGTGCCGCCAGCCCGGATGGCGGTCAGCGCGTATAGGCCTTGCGCAGCTGGGCCAGCTTCGCCGGGCTGAGGCCGAGCGCGTCGTTCAGATAGCCGGCAGCGCCGCCGCGATGCCTGTCCATCACCGCGAACACCGCTTCGATATAGGCGCGATCGGCGGCCATATAGGCCTTGAGCACGTCCATCGGCAGCTTGCGCCACGCCTGCGAGGCCTGGTCGTCGGCCTGCACCGCCTTGCGCGGATCGAAATATCTGTTGGTCAGCAGATAGTCCTGGATCACCGTCTCGCGCGGCACGTCGAGCGCGGTGAGGATCAGCGCGGCGGCGACGCCGGTGCGGTCCTTGCCCGCGGTGCAGTTGAACGCCAGCGGCGCCCGCCCGGCGAGCAGTTCGCCGAACATGCGGCGATACTGGCCGTTGAACTGCTTCAGCAGTTGCGGATACAGCGCGGTCATCGTCGCCTTCGCCTCGGCTGCGCTGGGCGGGCGATCCGGCCGGGGGGCGAGCGCCGCCGTGTCCATCACATAATCGTCGGCAAGCACGCGCGGCGCCTTGCCCGCCGGCCACGCCACCGGCTCGGTGCTGCGCTCGCTGGTGCTGCGGAAGTCGCAGACGGTGCGGATGCCGCGCTTGGCGAGATAGTCGAAATCCGCGCGCGTCAGGAAGTGCATCGAGCCCGAGCGATAGAGCATGCCCCAGCGCACCGTGCGGCCGGTGCGGGTGCGATAGCCGCCGAGGTCGCGGAAATTCTGCCCGCCCTGGAGCGGGAGCAGCCGCGCATTCTCGCCCTGTGCCGCCGGGGCCTGTTGCTGGAGGGCGTTCGCCGCGAGCGGCACCGCCGCGGCGGCCAGCACCGCAAGGCCGATCACGCGGAAGGAAGTGGTGATACGCATGTCGGGTTCTCCTTAGAAACGGACCGTGCCGGTAAGGCCGTAGGTGCGGGGCTCGTTGAAGATCCCGTAGGTGCCGAGCGCCGCGCTGGTGTTGCGCAGGTACAGATACTGGCTGTCGAACAGGTTGCGGGCCCAGACCGAGAGCTCGAGGCGCGCGGCGCCGTCGTCCAGCGCGATGTCCGTCAGCGCCAGGCGGCCGTTGACGATGAACGAGGGATCGCCCAGCGTCGGGTCGCTGGTCGAGCTGTACTGGCTTGAGGCATAGTTGCCGTCCAGATGCGCGACGAGCGTCGCGGCGCCCATCGGCACGCGATAGTCGATCGCGCCGCTCGCCGAATTCTTGGGCGCGAAGATCGGATAGACCGGCACCAGCGGATTGCCGGCGACGAACGGATTCGGCGCCGCGGGCAGGCGGATATGCTGGCGGGTATAGTTGCCCGACAGGGTGAGGTTGGCGACGGGCATCACCGTCAGTTCGGCCTCGAAGCCGGAGATCCGGCCCTTGCCGGCGGTGTTGGTCGTCTCCAGCGTGCCGCGGTTCGAACCGGGGATCACGGCGTTGAAGTCGATCTGCACGTCCTTGTAGGTGCCGGTATAGGCGGCGAGGTTCAGGCGGGCATGGTTGTCGAGGAAGCTGGCCTTCACGCCGCCCTCGAACACCGAGACCGATTCCGGGCCGAACCCGCGATAGGTGAGCGAACGCGAATTGGCGCCGGCCGACTTATAGCCCGTGCTCCACTTGCCGTAGAGCATCACGCCGTCGGCGACGTCGAGCGACAGGTTGACCAGCGGATCGACGCGATCCGAGGTGACGTTCATCGGCACCACTGCGGTGACGCCGTTGACCGTCGGGATCCGGCCGTTGACCTGGTCGAGCTCGCCGGTCTTCTTGTCGTGCGAATAACGGCCGCCGAGCGTCAGGTGCAGCCGGTCGCCCAGCAATGCCGGGGTGTAGGTGAACTGGCCGAACACCGCGGCGCTGTTCGTCCTGGCGATGCTGGCGCGATCGGGGAAGGGCGTGGCCGAGACCGGCGCGGGCAGCACGCTGTAACCCGTGCCGTCGGCGTTGAACTTCAGCGTGTTGGGCGCGAAGGCGTTATCGCCGACATGTTCGTTGTAATAGAAGGCACCCGCCACGAAGCTGAGGCGTGGCAGCTCGCCGAGCAGCTGCACTTCCTGGCTGAACTGGCGCTGCCCGAAATTGGCGATGCTGTAGCGCGCGAAATTGCCGTTGGGGGCGAACACCGAGAGGATCGCCGAGCCATTGTCATACTGGCTCTGGGTCAACGTGCGGTAGCTGGTGATGGAGCGGGCGCGGAGGCCGCCGCCCAGCTTCCAGTCGAGATGGAGCGACATGCCGGTGGTGTCGCCGACGCTGGGCTGGAGCGGCACGCCGACATTGCCGGCCTTGGCGCGTTCGGCCTGGAGCTTGAGGATCGGCGCGAGCGGCAGGCTGCCCTTGCGGAGCAGCTGGAGATAATTGGGCGAGCCCTCGTCATGCGAGACGTCGAACTGCCAGAGCGCGCTGAACTTGTCGCTCGGCTCCCACAGTGCGGCGACATGCGCGCCGCGGCGGTCATGGCTGTTGAAGTCGAGTTGCCCGGCCATCGGATTGTCGATCGTGCCGCCGCGCTTCTGGATCACGCCGTCGAACTTCAGGCTGATATTGCCCGCACGCGGCAGGTCGAGGTGCAGTGCGGTTTCGTAGCCGCCGAAATTGGCGATGCCGGCCGAGGCATTGAGGCGGAATTCGCCGCTCGGCTTCTTCGTCACGATGCTGATCGCGCCGCCCTCGGTATTGCGGCCGAACAGCGTGCCTTGCGGGCCCTTGAGCACTTCGATCCGCTCGATGTCGTAAAGGGCAGTGCCAAGGCCCTGGGCGCGGCCGAGATAGATGCCGTCCATATAGACGCCGACGCCCTGTTCGCGGGCCGGCTGGTTGGCATCGCCCAGGAAGCCCACGCCGCGAATGCCGATCACCAGCGCCGAAGTGCGCGAGAAGAAGGGCGCGACGCGCAGGCCCGGGACCGAGCCGTCGGCCAGGTCGGCGAGGGTCTGGATGTGACGGTTCTGGAGCGCCTCGCCGTTCAGCACCGCGATCGAGATCGGAGTCTTCTGGAGATTGGTCTCGCGGCGCTGGGCGGTGACGACGATCTCGCCGAGGCCGCCGCTCTGATCCTGTTCGTCGGCCGCGACCATGCTGGCCGTATCGGCCTGCTGGGCGAAGGCCGGCGCGGCGAGGAGCAGCGCCGAGGCGGCGGCTCCGGACAAGGCTGCCAGGCGCAGCCGGTGCTTGACGTTCCGTTTCATGATGACCCCCATCTGGCTGATGACGAGCGGGCAACTAGAACGATTGTATGTATCTTCTGTGACGCTTGTATGGAGCTGCGCATTCCGGCATTGGCTTGGGCGCGAAAAGGGGGAGGGCGGGATGTCCGGTCAAGGTATCGCAGCTGCCGGCAAGGGCAGCGGGAGTGCCGAAAAATGGATTGCGGCGGTGCTAAGTGCCTGGGAAGTGAGCGGCCAGGCCGCGGTCTCGGCGCGCGGGCTCGCGCAGGCGACCGGGCTGCCGGCGTCGTCCATTTATCACCATTTTGGCGACCTTGAACGTTTGTATGTATGCGCGCACGAACATGCCCAGGCACTGGCGGCGGAATGGTGCGGGGCGCGGCTGGATCAGCTTGCGGACGTGCCCGGGGGCGCCGAGTCGCTGCCGGCCTTGCTCGCCGCACTGATCGACGATTGGTGCGAGGGGCAGCGCGGCCTGGCCTTTGCCTGGCGCGAATGCCAGCTGCTGGTCGCGCGCGATCCGCGCTATGGGCCGGCCGCCCAGCGCTGGCGCACGCTTTGGGCGGGATTCTGGCGCCATGTCTGCGACCGGCTCGGCATCCCCGGCACCGCGACGATCACCGAACGGCTGTTCGACGGGGAGAGCTTCCTGCACATGATGCGCTGGCGCCGCTCGGTGGATCGCGCCGCGCTGGACGAACTGTGCCGCGGCTGGGGCAATTGGCTGGGCGGCACCTTGGCCGGGCCGTCGCCCTGGCGCGACATGGCGCGCGGCTGCGCCCAGCGTTCCGCGCCGCTGCCCGAGGCGCGCGACGAGACTGCGGAACGGATAGCCGAAGCGGCGGCGGCGATCGTCGCGCTGGGCGGGGTGGCCGGCGTGACGCACCGCGCGGTGGCGGCCGGGGCCGGGCTGACGCTCGGCGTGGTCTCGCACAAGTTCCGGACGAGCGCCGAGTTGCTCGGATCGGCCTTTGAAGTGATCTATCGCCACAACGTGCCGGCCGGCGAACTCGAGGCGGAACTCGCCGCGGCGACCGATGGCGACGGCCGGGCCATGCTCGACAGGCTCGGCGAGCGGCCGGGGGCGGAGGCGTTCCGCCTCGCCACTTCCGAACTGATGATGGCGGCGATGCGCGATCCGGCGCTTGCGCCCTTCGCTGCGCAACTGCGCTATCTGCGCGGGCGCACCTCGCGGCTGTTCCTGCAGGCGATGATCGGTCGCGACCGGCCGGTCGGCGCGCTCGACGCGGCGATCTTCTCGAGCTTCGCGATCGGACAGGGCAATGCGCACCGGGGCCTGCCCGACGACGAGCGCCAGGCGGCGAGCCTGGCCGAGACCGAGGCGCTGCTCTCCTTCCTGCGCGGCGGCTGACGGTCGCATATTTGTCATCCCCCTGGGCCAGAGGGGATTGGTGAGCGGGGATATCCGATCGAGTCGAACCGAGCGGCTGAGCCGGGTGGACCTGTTCGCCTTCTCCTCTCCGGTCATCCTGTTCCAGGCGATCGAGCTTGCCTGGCGAACCTATCTTCCCGCCTTCTTTGCCGCGACGCTGGGGCTGCCGATCGCGGCGGTGGGCATGCTGCTGCTTGCCGCGCGGCTGTTCGACGGGTTGATCGATCCGTGCATCGGCTGGGCAAGCGATCGGTTCCCGACGCGCTTCGGCCTGCGCCGGCCATGGATGGTGATGGGAGCGCCGCTGGTCAGCCTGGGCGCGCTCGGGCTGTTCTGGGCGGTGCCCGGCACCGGCATCGCGACGCTCGCCGCGTGGAGCCTGGTGTTCCATCTCGGCTACACGCTCATCGCCACGCCGCATGGCGGCTGGGGGCTGGAGCTGTCGCGCGACGCGCATGAGCGGGTGCGGGTGATGGGCGCGAAGATCTGGGTGGCGATGGCGGGAATGATCGTCACCCTGGTGCTGCCGAGCCTGCTCGAGCGCGGTTTCGGCCTGGGGCGGGCGGCGCAGGTGGGGGCGCTGGGCGCGGCGATCGTGCTGCTCGCGCCGATCACTGTATTGCTGGTGCTCCGCCGGATTCGGGAGCCGGATGCGCCTTCGACCACGCGCGTGGCCAATCCCTTCGCGCTCTTCGCCGGAATGCTGCGCACGCGGGAGATGCGGCGCATCCTGATCCTCTACGGCCTGGTCGGCATGGCCGATGCCGCTGCGGCCGGCACCTTCCTGTTCTTCGTCGAGCAGGCGCTCGCGCTGCCCGGCTGGGGTAGCACGCTGATGCTCGTCCAGGGCGTGGTGCCGCTCGCATTGCTGCCCTTCTGGGCGCGGATGAGCCGGCGGTTCGGCAAGCGGCGGGTGCTGCTCGCCGGCTATGGCTGGCAGGCGCTGGTGGCGCCGCTGGCGCTGCTGCTGCCCGCGGGCGGGCTGGCGCTCCTGGTCCTTTGGCTGATCGCGCGCAGCCTGGTCTTCGGGGTCGACTACATGCTGCTGCGTGCGATGGTGGGCGATATCACCCGGCGCGAAGTGGAGCAGGGGCAGCGCTGGGCATCGAGCCGCTATGCGTTGTTCAACGTGACGCTCCGGCTGGCGATGGGGCTGGGCGTCGCCGCGGCGCTGGGCGCGCTGGGCTGGGCCGGTTTCGCGCCGGACGAGGCCGGGCAGGCGGAAGTCCTGTTCGCGGTGCGCGCCGCCTATGCGCTGCCGCCGACGGTCGCGGGGCTCATTGCCTGCGCCTTGCTGTTGCGCGGCGGCGAAGCGCGCCCGGCCGGGCCGGCGGAACGGCCGGGCGCGGCCCTGGCGGCCTGATCCCCAAAGGAAAGGGCCGCCGCATCGAATGATGCGACGGCCCCTAGTGGTCGCGGAGGCGATCAGAGTTTCAGGCGCGCGCCGAACAGGATCGTGCGGCCGAAATGATTATACTCGTAGTTCCGGTTCGCGGCCGTGTCGGTGTAGCGGTCGCGATAGGCGTCGGTGAGGTTGGTGCCCTCGACCGACAGCTCGATCCAGTCGGTGAGCTTGTAGCGGACCGAGGCGTCGACATTGGTGATCGCATTATAGCCTTCAAACACGTTGCCGGTGCCCGAGCCGGCATCGACATAGGGCCCGCGATAGCTGACCGAGGCGCGCGCGCTGAACTTCTTGTCCTCATAATAGAGCGTCGCGTTGAACGCCTTTTTCGACACGCCGTAGAGCGTCGAGGTGAAGGGCCGGTTCGGCAGCGTCAGCGAGCCGTTGGCGTTCACCGCCGTGGCCGGGGCGGACTGGCTGTAGGTCGCGGTCGAATCGATGAAGGTCGCGTTCGCGATGCCGCCGAAATTCTTCAGGAACCCCGGCAGGAAGCGGAACGGAGCCTGCACCGCGATCTCTATGCCCTTGAGCGAGGCTCCGGTGCCGTTGACCGTGGTCACCACGGTCCAGATCGGCTGGGCCTGCTGCGCGGGGTTGAGGAAGGCCGGCGACGAGGCGGAGAGCACGGAGGCGGGGAGGCCGGTCGAAGTGAAGGTCTGGCCGGTCAGCGTGGCGCTGACCGGGAAGCTCTTCACGTCCTTCTTGAACACTGCGACCGAGAAGATCGACTGCGGGGCGAAATACCATTCGGCCGCAAGGTCATAGGCGGTGGCGCGATAGGGATCGAGGTTCGGGTTGCCGAACGAGACCCGGTAGTTGAAGCCGTCGGCCGAGCCGCCCGGCGTCAGGCTGCCCAGCGTCGGTCGCGTCATCACATCGGCGATGGCGCCGCGCAGGATGATCTTGTCGGTCGGGAACAGCGCGATGTTCATCGACGGCAGCCAGTCGTCATAGGTGCGCTCGAAGGTGACCGGCAGCGTCCCGTTGATGCCGGTCGAGCTCTGGCGGGTCGATGCATAGCGCATGCCGGCGTTGAGCGCGTAGCGCAGGCCGAGCAGCTCGCCCTTGGCGTCGAACTGCAGATAGCCGCCCTTCACTTCCTCGGTCACGCTGCGATTGTTGCCCACGTCGAGCAGCAGCGGGCGGTTGTAGAGGCCGGTATAGGCTGCCGCCGCGTCGATATTGGCGATCACCCAGCTCGTCGTGGTGCCTGCCGGCTGGCCGGCCTTGCCCAGGTTGACCAGCTCGGTCAGCGCCGGCGTGGCCTGGAAGCCGTACACTGCCGTCGGGCCGAAGGCCGAGGTGGGCGAGCAGGTGATCGTCTTGAGCACCAGATCGAGGCCGCCATTGCCGCACACCGCGGTGTCGCGCTGGAACGCCTTCACGTCATAGTCGAAGCGGCGGTACATCGCGCCGGACTTGATCTGGAAGCCCTCGGCCACGTCCCATTCGGTGCGCAGCTGGGCGGTACGGAACTTGTTGGTGACATTGGACGGGCGATCACGGATCTCGGCGAGCTGGAAGTTCGCCGGATCGGTCACGCTGGTGCCGAAGCTGAGCACCGGGCTGCGCATGTTGGTGTAGTCGTAGCGATAATTCTGCGCATCGCGGTCGTCGAGGACGATGGTGGTCTCGACCGGGATGTCGGCGTTCGACTTGGAGAGGCCGCCGAGCAGCGTGAAGCGGAAGCTGTCGCCCAGCTGCTGGTCCCAGGTGCCGCCGATCTGGTAGAATTCGGTGTCCGACTTGCGCAGATAATGCTCGGTGCGCACCCAGGCGTCGTTGAGCGTCGCCGAGATCATGTTGTTGTTGCCGTCGTAGACCGGATTGACGACATTGATCGAGCGCTCGTTCGAGCGCAGCAGCACCTCGAGCCACTTCTCCTCGCGCGTTTCCTTGAATCGCGAATAGAGGCCGTCGATCGAGATCTTGGTCGCGTCGCTCGGTGCCCATTGCACGCTGCCGGTGAGGCCCAGGCGCTCGCGATCGTGGCGGACGCTGCCGTAGCGCGGGATGCGCGGATGGAAGGCGAGCGCGGCCTTCGAGCAGACCGCGCTGGGGACATAGGTGCCGCCCGAATTCGCCGTGGTCCAGCAATTGGTGCCGTCGACCTGATCGAACGTCGCCTGCGCCCAGCGTACCGAGTTGTTGCCGAGCTCGAGATTGTCGGTCTTCGAATAGGCGCCCGAGACCGCGACGCCGAAGGTGCCGCTGGGCGACTTCCACGAGACCAGGCCGGCGACGCGCGGCCCCCAGTTCTTCGAGAGGTCGTTATAGCTGCCCTGAACCGATCCCACGAAAGTGAAACCGGCCTTGCCGGCGAGCGGATTGCCGGTGTTCAGATCGACCACCGCGCCGAGCGAGCCCTCGTCGAGCGATGCCTCTGCGGTCTTGTGGACGACCAGCGAGCTGAACAGCTCGGAAGCGAACACGTTGAAGTCGAACGCGCGGTCGCGATTGGCCGAGGCGCCGTCGGTTGACGTGGCGACCGTCTCGAGCCCGTTGACCCGGACGCGCGTGAACTGGGCGCCGAGGCCGCGGACGGTGATCGCGCGGCCTTCGCCTGCGTCGCGCTGGATCGAGATGCCCGGGATGCGCTGGAGCGATTCCGCGAGATTCTGGTCCGGGAACTTGGCGATGTCCTCGGCGACGACTGCGTCGACCGACGATACCGAGGCGCGCTTCACGTTGAGCGCCTTGTCGAGCGATTGGCGGAAACCGGTGACAACAATGGCGCCGTCGCTGGTCTGATCCTGTTCCTGCACGCCGGTATCGGCCGGTGCGGCGGGCATATCCTGCGCCAGCGCCGGGGTTGCGATGCCCGCACCGGCGATCACGGCCAGCGAAACGCCGGCGCACCACAGATTCCGCCTCAAAATCCCCTTACGCATCCCAATTCTCCCATGGTCAGTGTTTCCGGGGCCGCACCGTCTTCGCGGCTCGCCCGGCATTTCGGCCGGCTTGCGCCAGCTCTCTGTTGCTTCCTGGCCGGCTCTCGCCCGCCGCTATGCGATCATCGCGAAGCGTCTGCGCCCGTCGGCGAGCAGCCTGCGATGGAATTTCCTGAGCGATTCCGGTCCGTTGCGCTGCGCGATGGACCCCAGACGGGTCAGCCCGAGCCAAGTGAGCGCCTCCGCGGCGCGCATGGCGGGCTCAATGCAGATTCGCTCGATATCCTGCGCCATCGGCGCGAAATAAGCCGCCTCTCCCTGCAATGTCGCGAGCTTGCTGCTCGTCTGTGCCAGTGTTTCTTGTCCGATATGGACACCGGTGTCAACCAGTCCGCGGCCAATCCGGAACAGCAGCCAGTGCAAATGGCCGAGAAGGGCATGGTCGTCGCCCGCGAATGCGCCCCGGGCCGCCATCAGCTGCTCGGCATAGATCGCCCAGCCCTCGGCGAAGGCGGGGGCATATTCGATGCGCAGCGGATGCGGCTCCGACGCCGCCTCGATGGGCAGCTGGATCATGTGCCCGGGCAACAGCTCGTGATGGACGACGGCCGGCAGCGTCCAGGAAGGGCGATCGCGGATGCGCGCGAGGTCGGGGAAATAGGCGCCCGCCATGCCGGGGGCGGGGATGGTGCGATAGCCCTGCTTGCCCTCAGCCTCCTCCTGTGGGGGCATCCGCAACGCCGACACGTTCAGGCATTCGGGCGGCAGCGGGCCGAACAGCGCGGGCAGGTGCGGGCGGGCGGCGGCCAGCGTGGCGTTCATGTCGGCCACCGCGCGGTTCCGCCCGGCATCGTCGTCGCTGTAGAGGAAGCGGCGATCCTTGAACGCCGCGCTGATCCGGGCGCCGACGGTGCCCTGGGCATGGCCCAGGCGCTTGAGCACGGCATCGGCGCGCGCCGTGAGCGCTTCCGCCACGGCGAGCATCTGGCGATGCGCTTCGGCCGGGGCGATGGCGGCGCCGTAATGGCGCTCGAGCAGGAGGGCGAAATAGCGGGCGCCGCCGGGAAAGCGGCTGGTGCCGGGCTCCTTCGGCGCACGCGGGGCGAGGTCGGCAAGCAGCCGGGCCTGCCCGGCAAGCGCCGCCGCGGCGGGACCCGTCGCCTTGCCCGCTGCGGCGATGATGCCGGAGCGGGTCCTTTCGAGCAGCGGCGCCGGAAGGACCACGCCGTACCGGGCATCCGCGGCGATCTGCGCGTTCTCGGCTTCGATGCGCTGGGCGTCGGGTGCCTTTTCGCGCCAGGCGCCGGCATTGGGGGCGATGACATAGGGTGAGCGGCCCAGCCGGCCCACAGGCAGGCTGCGGAGCAGCTCGGCATCGACGGCGAGGCCGGCGCGCACCGTCTCCAGATCGATCCGGGCCGAGGGCGAGAGCGACGCGGGATCGAAGCCCTTCAGCCGCGCGCGCCTGGCGGCGGGCGTGTCGAGCTTCGCCAGGCCGTCGAGCGCTGCGCGAAGATCGGCATCGCGGTTCGGCACGGCCAGTGCGGCGCGGGGAAGCGCGGCGACACTGGCGGCGGCGAGGAATTGACGGCGGTGCATCGCGGCTCTCCGGTTCAGCGGGGCAGCTGCACCACATTGTTGAGCCGGGTCACTTCGGGGGCATTGCCGGGAAGCGCCACGCGGATGCGCGCCGCCCCCTTGGGGAGGTTGAGCTTCACGGTCGTGGCTCTGGGGACGAGGTCGAGCGGGGCGGCGAGGGCCGGGATCGGAGCGGTGGCGAGCGCCTTGCCCGCCGTGTCCTCGATCGTGAGCGTGCCGCCGGCCACATCCTGCGCGCCGAGGCTGTGGACGGTAACCGCCAGCTTGCCGCCCTTCACCACCACATCGTCGCTGCCGATGCCGAGGTCCGGGCGCGTGGCGACATCCTCGCCCGGCGTCTTCAGGGTGAACGCGATCTCGGTCGTCGCATGCGGCGCGAAGGTCACCCGGGTCGCGGCGCTGCGTTCGAGATGGAGCGCGGTGGTGGTGCCGTTTGTCACCATTTCCCATTCGCCGGCAGTGATATTCCACGTGCGCATCTCGGCGGTCTGCGGGGTGTCGCCGGTGTTGTAGGCGATCACCTTGAAGCGGGTCGGCGTTGCCCCAGGCACCAGGATCGCGGTCTTCAGCGCGCCTTCGGGATCGTCGAAGCGCCAGCTCACCGCATTGCCCGGCCAGGTCTGGTTGCGGCGGAGCGCGATGCCGCCAAGCCGCTCGCGCTGGAGGATCTCGTTCGGCTGGTCGACCCGGTCGGACCACCAATGGCCTTCGGTATACATGTATTGGCGCTGCGATTTGTCCGCGATCGCCGCGGCGTGGAGCGATTCCAGATATCCGGTGTCGCCGGTCGCATCCCATGCGGCCCATTGCTCGAAGGCGCCGCCTTTCTTCGCCTTGTCGGCGAGCGTCTTCGACCAATCCTTGTCGGCGCCGAGCAGCTTGATCGCGTTCTCGTTGATGTCCTGCACCGAGGCGGGGCCGCTCTTGCCCACCCGGGCAAGGATCGGGGCCAGGTATTTCGCCTCGCCGGTGAAGCGATAGGCCGCCCATGCCGCCTGGAGTGGGGTGGAGGCGCCGCCGCCATCGCCGGCGCGCTCGGCATCGGTGCGCCAGTTGATCTCGTTCGGCCAGCTCCAATTGCCGTTCGCGTCCTGCTTGCCATGGGCGAGCAGGCCGTCGGTGACGCCGGTGATCAGGCTGCGTGCATCGGGATTGCCGTTATAGAGGCCGAGCAGCGTCGGCGCGTGGAGGACGACGAAGCTATAGGGCTTCTGCCACTCGAACGGCCCCTCGCGGTACATCTTGCGCGCGCCGTACCAGTTGCTCGCGAAGTGGAGATGGCCGGCCGGGTTGGGGAGGATGACGGTCTTGAGCGCCTTCACCGTCGCCATCAGCCGCTCCACTGCGCGCGGCTCGCCCCAGTTGAGATAGAGCCGCTCGGCATCCGAGTTCATGCCTTCCTCATAGGCGTGGAGCTCGTCGGTGGTGATATGGCCCAGGCCGTTCACCATCATGCCGTTCTTGTACACCGCCTCGGACAGCGCGCGGAGCGAGCCGTTGATCTTGTCCGGGTCGACGCCCATCAGCGCCAGGCCCGGCCATTGCTGGGTCAGGTCGGTATCGTCGGAGATGCCGCCGCCGAAATCGCCATAGGGCACCTGGCGATTGTCGATCCACCAGTTCACGAACTGGCGGGTGATCTTCAGGTCCTCGAGCTGGCGGAAGGCCCAGAGCGGCACGCCGGCGGGGGCTTCCGGCTGTTTGAACGCGGGCAGGTTCTGCGGGCCATAGCTGATGTCCGCCCAATAGCGGCGCCCTTCGACATGATCGGGATCGACGCGGAGCAGGTCGCTGACGTCCGCGAAGACGCGGGCATACATGGCGGCGCGCTTCGAGGCGGTGTGCTCCTCTACCAGGAAGCCCCAATTGTCCTTCACCTGGTTGAACCGGTCGGCGACGTGCTCGGGAAGCGCGGCGGCGCGGTCCTTGAAGACCAGGCGGATGTTCATCCCGTCGAGCGATGCCGGACCGAAATCGGGAGCCGCGGAAGCGATGGCGAGATAGAGGCTGTCGTTGGTAAGGATGCGGTCGCGCAGGTCGAGCCAGAGCGTGCGCGCCTCGCCGGGGCGGACCGAGACGGACAGGTCGATCATGTCGCGACCCGGCCAGATCGGGTCCTTCACCTTGATGTTCAGCGGGATCAGCCCGTCCCTGCCGGGCGTCGCCTTGAGCGCGGGAATGTCGATCGCGATGCCGTCGAGCCCGTCGCGGCTGTTCTCCCAGCCATAGTTCCAGGCGCGGGCAAGCGCGCGGCCGGGGAAGGCGTCGCCGAAGCCCGAGGGGATCAGGATGTGGACGATCGGCATCGCCCCCGCGACATGCGTGGCGGCACCGGTCGAGGTGGCGCTGCCCGCGCCCGCGGCGGCCGATCCGGCGCCGGGGGGCAAGGCGAGCACGGTGTTGCGCTCGTCGGCGGGATAGCGGCCGCGGATGAAGCGGTTGAGCCCTTCGAGCGCGGCAAGATCGGCGGAGACCTGGGCATTCACGGTGTAGCCGAGCTTGAAACTGCCCTCGGGCTCCCTGGCGGGGCCGATATCATAGGCCCAGATCTCCTGGATCGGCTGCTCCGGCATCATATTGGTGAAGCGGAGCGCGCCGCCCTGTGCCGTGCCTAGGGAAGTGACGCTGCGAACGGCGCCCTGGGGGCGCTTCGCGAGGTTGCGGAAGCTGGAGCCGTCCGCGCTGTAGTCGAGCGCGCCATAGGCGGCGCCGCGGATCTCGACGCGGTTGAACCGCTCGCCGGCGGGAACGGTCAGCGTGTAGGTCTTGCCGCCTTCGACATAGACGTTCCAGTCGGGCAGCTCGAAATAATCGTCGCGGCCGGGGAGCCTGGAGCGATTATAGACGCCGGGCCAGGTCGTCTCGGCGATGCCGTCCACGCCCTTCCACATCCACTCCTTCAGGTCCTTCGCGTCGGCGAACTCGACCTTGCGGACGCCGGTGACCCTGTCGGCGAGCACCGGCGGGGAGGCGGCGTCCCAGCCGAAGCGATGGAGCCAGGCAGTGCGCTTGCCCGCCTGGTCGGCAGCCGGGGCGGTGGCGGGTTCGGCCTTGGCGGCGAGCGCGGCGATGCCCGCCCCGTCGAGCATGCGATCATAGACGCGGATCTCGTCCAGGTCGCTGCCGCGCATGAAATTGTAGCGGCTCTGCACCTGATGCGGTGCCATCACGCGGCCGGCCATGCCGAACTGGTCGAGCCCGGTATCGAGATCGGCCCTCTGGTCCTTGCGCGCGACTTCCTCGCCGTCGACGAAGAGCCGCACGCCGACGCTTTCGTCCCAGGCGAAGGCGATGTGCTGCCACGCATCGGGCGCGGGGTTCTGCGGCAGCTTGAACGACACCCGGATGCGCGAGAGGTTCGCATCGGTCACGAAGGCGTCGAAACCGTGGCCGTTCCAGTCGATGCGCAGGAACGCCATGTCCCAGCTGGAATGATCGGCATAGCCGACGCGGAAGATCACGAAGGGCGCCTCTCCCACCGGCTCGCGCGAGCGCCAGAAGAAGGAAAGGGTGCCGCGCTGCGCCTGGATGTTGCCCGGCGCGTTCCAGGCGATGTAGCCGTCGTCCGCCCAGCGAAAGGCGCCGCCGATCGCGCCGTCGGGCACGTTGGTCACCTTGGTCTGGAAATTGGGGACCGCGTCGCCGCCGGCCTTCTCGGCCGTGCCGCCCCTGTCGCCCGAGGCGCGGAAGAGCAGGCGCTCGTCCGTGCTCTGGGCCGCGGCGGGGTTTGCGGCGAGCGCGAGCGCCCAGGCCAGGGCGATGCTGGTGGACGTGCGGATCATGACATGCCTCTCTGAACGAACAGGACGGTCTGCGCCGCCGCTTCCGTCAAGCATGGCGACGCTTGACACCGGTGACAATAGCTTTCTCGTTTCCGTGCGATGTCGACGATTGCGTTCGAGGTGCGTTGACGCGCCGATCTGACACCGGTAGCATCGGCGCGACATCTGCGGAACCGCACAAAGCCGGACGCAGGACTTCGGAGAGGAGATCGCGCGCAAGTTACTCGACATGGCCCGGCACCGGTTCCGGCCTGTCTTCTCCCATGGCTCTTGGACCGCAGGAGGCGAGCGGTTCCCGGGCAGGCGAAGCGGGAAGGGGCGGCGTGTCGGGCGACGGCTTGCGCGTGCGCGGGCCGAACATGGCGGGCGGCCCTCACGCGACGGGAACATGGGGAATTTCAAGTTGATCGAAGGACGGGAATCGGCCGAGGCCATCGCCCAAGCATTTGTCGCGGCCCGACAGGCAGGAAATGCACTGACCGACTATCCGGGCGCGCTGCCGGGCACGCTCGAGGAAGCCTATGGCATCCAGGAACGCGCGATCGCGCTGTTCGGCGACCGGATCGCGGGATGGAAAGTGGGCAAGATCCCCGCGCCGCTCGACGCGACCTATGGCACCAACCGGCTGACCGGGCCGATCTTCGCCGATTCGGTGGTGACCGCCGCCAATGGCGAAGTGCCGGAAATGCCGGTGTTCGAGCAGGGCTTCGCCGCGGGCGAGGCCGAATATCTGCTCCGCCTGGGCGCGCTCCCCGAGGATTTCGACCGGCCGTGGACCAATGCGGAAGTCGCCGAATATGTCGATGCCATCCATGTCGGCATCGAGGTCGCCAGCTCGCCCTTTGCGGGGATCAACGCGCACGGCCCGGCCGTGACCGTCTCGGATTTCGGCAACAACAACGGCCTGGTGATCGGTGCGGAAATTCCGCGCGGCACGGATTTCCTTGAATGGCCGGTAGCGCTAACAATCGAAGATGAAGTGGCCGGCGCGGCGACCGCGAGCACCATGCTCGACGGCCCGTTCGGCGCCGTCCGCTTCCTGTTCGAGCTTGCCGCCGACCGGCAGCTGCCGCTCGCGCCGGGCCAGTGGATCTCCACCGGCGCAGTCACGGGCGTCCATCCGGTTCGCGTCGGCGAGCTGGTGGAGGCGCGGTTCGCGGATGACTACAGCGTCCGGTGCCGTATCGTCGGCATCCACGACGCCTGAGGACCGGTCGCGAAACGCGATAAAGAGAGACGAGGGAGAGGATGATGGCGAGTAAGGGAGAGGCGGCAGTCTCCGGCGCGGTTTCGCGCGTCGGGCGCTATCGCTGGGTGATCGTGGGGCTGCTCTTCGCCGCCACCGCGATCAACTATGTCGACCGGCAGATGATCGCGGTGCTCAAGCCCGACCTGTCGAAGGAGCTCGGCTGGACCGAGACCGACTATGCCAACATCGTCTTCTACTTCCAGGCCGCCTATGCGATCGGCTATCTCGCCTTCGGCAAGGTGGTCGACGCGATCGGCGCGCGCTTCGGCTATGCCATCGCGGTAGTGATCTGGACGATCGCGCACGTGGCGCATGGCGGCGTGCACACCGTCATGCAGTTCACCCTGGCCCGCTTCGGCCTGGGCATCGGCGAATCGGGCAATTTTCCGGCCGGCGTCAAGACCGTCGCGGACTGGTTCCCGGCCAAGGAGCGCGCCTTCGCGGTGGGCCTGTTCAACGCCGGATCGAACGTCGGCGCGATCCTCACGCCACTGCTGATCTGGGCGATGGTGCCCGCCTTTGGCTGGCGCATGACCTTCGTGATCACCGGCATCTTCGGCGTGATCTGGCTGGTCGCCTGGCTCGCCATCTTCCGCGACAAGCCGGCGGACCACCCCAAGGTGGGTGCGGCGGAGCTCGCCTATATCACCCAGGATCCCGCCGATCCCGAAGTGAAGGTGAAGAACCTGTGGGGCAAGCTGCTCCGCACCAGGGAGACCTGGGCCTTCGCGCTCGGCAAGTTCTTCATCGATCCGATCTGGTGGTTCTACCTGTTCTGGCTGCCGAGCTGGCTGGGCAAGGAATATGGCCTGAACCTGACCAGCTGGGATTCGCCGACCGCGGCGATCGCGCTGGGCGCGATCTATCTGATCTCCGACGTCGGCTCGGTCGCGGGCGGCTGGCTCTCGGGCAAGCTGATGAGCACCGGCATGAGCGTGAACAAGGCGCGCAAGCTCACCATGCTGATCTCGGCCTGTTTCGTGCTGCCGGTGATGTTCACCACCTTCTACGGCAATCTCTGGCTCAGCGTGTTCGTGGTCGGCGTGGCCGCGGCGGCGCACCAGAGCTTTTCGGCGACGCTCTACACCATTCCCTCGGACACGGTGCCGCGCTTCGCGGTGGGCTCGGTGATCGGGATCGGCGGCACGCTGGGCGCGGTCGGCGGCATGGTGTTCTCGAAATATGCGGGTTATGTGCTCGATGCGATCGGCAGCTATGCGCCGCTCTTCATCGTCGCGGGTGCGGCCTATTTCCTGGCGCTGCTTTCGATCCACCTGCTTTCGCCGCGCCTGGCGCGCGCCGACGTCGCGTAACGGAAAGGACTGGACGATGGCCCGGCCCCTGAAGCTCGATCCCGACCGGCTGTTCCCGGCCGAGGACCGCACGCGGGAGATCGCCCGCGCGCTCTATGCCGAAGTGGCCGGGCTGCCGATCATCAGCCCGCACGGGCACACCGATCCGGCCTGGTTCTCCACCAACGCCAACTGGTCGAACGCCACCGAATTGCTGCTCTCGCCGGATCACTATATCTATCGCATGCTCTATTCGCAGGGCGTGGCGCTGGACGCGCTGTGCGTGCCCGACAAGGCGGGCATGCCGGCGACCGATCCGCGCGGAGCCTGGCGCACCTTTGCCGAGCATACCCATCTGTTCCGCGGTACGCCCTCGGCGATGTGGCTGGGGCATGTGTTCGGCGAGGTGTTCGGCTTCGACGTGGCGCTCGATGCCGGCACCGCCGATCATTATTACGACACGATCAACGCAAAGCTGGCGACCGACGCGTTCAAGCCGCGGGCGCTGTTCGACCGCTTCAACATCGGCTTCCTCGCCACCACCGAGGGGCCGCAGGACGACCTGGCGCCGCATCACGCGATCCATGCCTCGGGCTGGGGCGGGCGCGTCGTCACCACCTATCGCCCCGATGCGGTGATCGATGTCGAGCATGAGCAGTTCCCGGGCGCGATGAAGGTCTTCGCCGAGAGGACGGGCGAGGACGTATATTCGTGGGACGGCTATCTCGCCGCCCACCGCAAGCGCCGCGCCGATTTCCGCGCCGCCGGCGCTACCGCGACCGACCATGGCCATCCGACCGCGGCGACCGCGAACCTGGGCAGGGACGAGGCCGAGCGGCTGTTCCGCACCATCCTGTCCGATCGCTGGACCCCGCAGGACGCCGAGCTGTTCCGCGCCCAGATGCTGACCGAGATGGCGGCGATGAGCGTCGAGGACGGAATGGTGATGCAGATCCATCCGGGATCCTTCCGCAACCACAATGGCGGGCTGTTCGAGAGCCATGGCCGCGACAAAGGTGCGGATATCCCGATGCGCACCGATTACGTCCACGCGCTGAAGCCGCTGCTCGACCGGTTCGGCACCTCGACCGACCTTTCGATCATCCTCTTCACGCTCGACGAGACCGTCTATTCCCGCGAGCTGGCGCCGCTGGCCGGCCATTATCCCTGCCTGAAGCTGGGTCCCAGCTGGTGGTTTCATGATTCGCCGGAGGGCATGCGCCGCTTCCGCGAGCAAGTGACCGAGACCGCCGGTTTCTACAACACCGTCGGCTTCAATGACGACACCCGCGCCTTTCTTTCGATTCCCGCCCGGCACGACGTCGCCCGGCGTGTCGACTGCGCCTTCCTCGCGCGGCTGGTCGCCGAGGGGCGGCTGCTCGACTGGGAAGCGGCCGAGCTGGCGCACGAACTTACCAACGGGCTGGTGCGCAAGGCGTACAAGCTCGATCAACCCGCGCCGGCGCCCGTCGCCGCCGCTGCCTAACCCAACGGAGTCCCCATGTTCGACCGGACCTATTACGCCACGCACCCCGACATGATGGAGTGCGTCTCGAACGAGGAACTGCGCGACCGCTATCTGATCACGGGCCTGTTCCGTGCCGGCGAGTGCGTGCTCAACTATACCCATGCCGATCGCATGGTGATCGGGGGCGTCGCGGTGGCCACGGGCGCAGTGAAGCTGCCCGACCAGACCGAGCCGGCCTCGGCGGCGGGGCACCCGTTCCTCGAGCGCCGCGAGCTGGCGGTGGTGAACATCGGCGGCGTCGAAGGCGTCGTGACCGTGGACGGCGAGGCCTTCACGCTGGGCAACAAGGACTGCCTGTACGTGACGATGGGCGCCCGGGACGTGCAGTTCTCGGGCGACGGCGCGCGCTTCTACCTGGTTTCGTGCCCGGCGCATAAGGGCTTCCAGACCCGCAAGCTCGGCATCGCCGACGCCAACCGGCTGGACCGCGGCACGCTGGAGGAATCGAACGAGCGCTCGATCTATCAGCTCGTCATCCCGGGCGTGTGCGACAGCGCGCAGCTCGTCATGGGCCTGACGGTGCTCAAGCCCGGCAGCGTGTGGAACACCATGCCGCCGCACATTCACGAGCGTCGCAGCGAGATCTATCTCTATTTCGAGCTCGACGATCTCGAGAAGGACCGCGTGTTCCATTACATGGGTGAAGGGGAGGCGACCCGGCACATCGTGATGCAGAACGAGGAGGCAGTGATCAGCCCGCCCTGGTCGATCCACATGGGCGCAGGTACGAAAGCGTACGCGTTCATCTGGGCGATGGCGGGCGAGAACCAGGACTATACCGACATGAACGTGCTGGACATCTGCCAGCTGGCGTAAGGCCGCCTCTCCCCCTCCCCGCAAGGGAGGGGGCCGGGGGTGGGTGGCGTGCTCGCGTTGCTGACGTCGCGAGCAGGACCGTCGCCGTACCGCCCGGACGCTACCCACCCCCAGCCCCTCCCTCGCCGGGAGGGGAGTGAGAAGAGCCATGACCAATCCCTTCGATCTTTCCGGCCGCGTCGCGGTCGTCACCGGCGCCAATACCGGCATCGGCCAGGGCATCGCGCTGGCGCTCGCCGCGGCCGGTGCCGATATCGCCGCGGTGGGCCGCACGCCTGCGCAGGAAACGGTGGAGAAGGTCCGTGCGCTGGGCCGCAGGGCGGAGATCGTCTCGGCCGATCTCTCGACCATCGCGCCTGTGGACAGGGTTGTGGACGAAGCTGTGGATAAGTTGGGCGGACTCGACATCCTGGTCAACAATGCCGGCATCATCCGCCGTGCCGACAGCCTCGACTTCACCGAGGCGGATTGGGACGCGGTGGTCGATACCAACCTGAAGTCGGTGTTCTTCCTCTGCCAGGCGGCGGCGAAGCACATGGTGGGGAACGGCCGGGGCAAGATCATCAACATCGCCTCGATGCTCACGTTCCAGGGCGGCATCCGCGTGCCGAGCTATACTGCGTCCAAGTCGGGCATCGGCGGGCTGACCAAGCTGCTCGCCAACGAATGGGCGGCCAAGGGCATCAACGTGAACGCGATCGCCCCCGGCTACATCGCCACCAACAACACGGCGGCGCTGCAGGCGGACGAGAACCGCAACCGTTCGATCATGGAACGCATCCCGGCCGGCCGCTGGGGCGATCCGGCGGACATGGGCGGCGCGGCGGTGTTCCTCGCCTCGGCGGCTTCGGACTATGTCCAGGGCCATATCCTGGCGGTCGATGGCGGGTGGCTGGCGCGATGAGCATTGCCTTTTTCGGCGAGCTGATGCTGCGGCTCTCGCCTCCGGGGCGCGAGCTGCTGCTCCAGACCCCGAAGTTCGAGGTGAATGTCGGCGGGGCCGAGGCGAATGTCGCGACGGGGCTGGCATGCCTCGGGCACAAGGTGCGGATGATCTCCGCCGTCTCGGACAACCCGCTCGGCGGCGCGGTGATCGGCGAGCTGCGACGGCGCGGAGTCGACACTTCGACGATCGTCTCCGAGCCCGGCCGGCTCGGCCTGTATTTCCTGACGCCCGGCGCGGGGCTGCGCGCGTCCGAAGTGGTCTATGACCGGGCGTATTCCGTGTTCGCCCGGCGCCCGGCCGATGCCTGGGACTGGGACGCGCTGCTCGACGGTGCCACGCGGCTGCACCTGTCGGGCATCACGCCGGCGCTCGGCCACAACACCGCGAGCGCGGCGATCGCCGCGGCGGAAGCGGCGGCCGCCAAGGGCATCCCGGTCTCGTTCGACGGCAACTACCGTGCGAAGCTGTGGGAGAGCTGGGACAGCGACCCCAAGGCGGTGCTGACCCGGCTGATCGGCCATGCCGACCTGCTGTTCGGCAACCATCGCGACATCTCGTTGCTGCTCGGGCGCCAATTCTCGGGCGACGGCGCCGATCGCCGGCGCGAGGCGGCGGAAGCGGCGTTCGCGGCCTTTCCGAAGCTCCAGACGATTGCCAACACCGCGCGCCATGTCGACGATGCCGACAGCCACTGCGTCTCGGCGCGGGTCGATACGCGGGCCGGCGGCTACCAGACCGACGAGGTGCTGATCGCCGGGATCGTCGATCGCATCGGCGCCGGCGATGCGTTCGCCGCGGGCGTGCTGCACGGCCTGATCGAGAGCGGCGGCGACGCGAAGGCGGCGGCGCGGGCGGGCCTGGCGCTCACGGCGCTCAAGCATTCGCTGCCCGGCGACGCGAGCCTATTCACGCGCGAGGACCTGGCGGCGTTCGACGAAGGCGGGCTCGACGTCCGCCGTTGAAGCCTCGCCCGATCCGAGGCGAGGAAATTGGGTCGGGAGAGGATGATGCAGGTTTCGAGGCGAAGCGTGCTGGCGGGTGGCGCGGCATTGGCGGCGGTGCCGCTGGCGGTGCGTGCCGCATCCGGCGAAGCGGTGGTCGCGACGCGAGCCGGGCGGTTCGAAGGCGATCGGCTGGGCGGCGGCATGCTGCGCTTCCGTGGCATCCGCTATGGCAACGCCCCGCGCTTCCGCGCGCCGACGGCCGTCGCGGCGCCCGGCGCCGTCGTGCCCGCCCATGAATATGGTCCGATCTGCCCGCAGGGCAGGGGGGATCAGCGCGCCTCCGAGGACTGCCTGTTCCTCAACATCTGGACGCCCGGTGCCGATCCCGCGGCCAGGCGCCCGGTGATGCTCTACATCCATGGCGGCGCCTATTCGAACGGCACCGTCACCGTGCCGCTGAACGACGGCGCGAGGCTGGCGGCGGCCGAGGACGTGGTGGTGGTGACGGTCAACCACCGGCTCAACGCGCTCGGCTATCTCTATCTCGCCCGCTTCGATCCGCGCTTCGCGGACAGCGGCAATCTCGGCCAGCTCGACCTGATCCTCGCGCTGCAATGGGTGCGGGACAATATCGCGGCGTTCGGGGGCGATCCGCGGCGTGTCTTCGTGTTCGGCCAGTCGGGCGGCGGCGCGAAGATCGCGACGCTGATGGGCATGCCGGCGGCCAGGGGGCTGTTCCATTCGGCGGCGACGATGAGCGGGCAGCAGGTGACCGCATCGGGGCCGCTCAACGCGACGAAGCGGGCCCAGGCCTATCTCGCCAGGCTGGGCGTGCGGGAGGGGGACCTCCAGCCCCTGCTCGATATGCCGGTCGAGAAGCTGGTCGACGCGCTGGACGCGACCGACCCGATCCTGGGCGGCGGCGTCTATTTCGGGCCGGTGCTCGACATGAAGTGGCTCACCCGCCATCCCTTCTGGCCCGACGCCAATCCGCAGGGCCTGGCGATCCCGATGATCCTGGGCAACACGCATGACGAGACACGCGCCTTCATCGATCCCAATTCGGAGAAGGTGCGGGGGCTGACCTGGGACAATGTCGCTGCGCGCATGGCGCCCGAACTGCGCATGGACCTGCTGCCCGAATGGGTGGTCGCCCAGTATCGCGCGCATTTCCCGGCCGATACGCCCGAGCAGCTCTTCTATCGCGCCACCACCGCCGGCCGGAGCTGGCCGGGCCAATGGCTCGAAGCGGATGCGCGGGCGGCGGCGGGGGCCGGGGCGACCTGGGTCTATCAGGTCGACTTCCAGTCGCCGACCAGGCCCGAGCGCGGCGCGCCGCACACGATGGACATCGCGCTGGCCTTTGGCACGCTCGATGCGCCGGGATCCTATACCGGCACCGGCCCGGCGGCGCAGAAGCTGAGCGGGCAGGTGATGGGCGCATTCGCTGCGCTCGCACGCACCGGCCGGCCGGTGGCGAGGGGCCTGCCCGCCTGGACGCCCTATGCCTTGCCGGGCCGGGCGACGATGCTGTTCGACGCGCCCAGCCGCCTGGCCAGCGATCCGCGCAAATGGGAGCGCGAGCTGTGGAGCCGGGTGCCGTACATCCAGCCGGGGAGTTGAGCCGGTAAATTGACACCGATGGCCAATTCGCCCGGCCGATAATATCGTATCGCTTTGTCCTGCAAGCCATTATGTTCGCGGGATGGAGAGAACCGGAAAGCCCACGATCAACGACGTCGCCCGTATCGCCGGCGTCTCGAAGAAGACCGTCAGCCGGGTGATCAATCGCTCGCCGTTGCTCAATGGAGACACGCGCGCGAAGGTCGAGCAGGTGATCAGCGAGCTGGGCTATGTCCCCAATGTCCAGGCGCGCGCGCTGGCGCTGCGCCGCAACTTCCTGATCGGCCTGATCCACGACAATCCCAATGCGCAGATGGTGATGAACGTCCAGGCCGGCATGCTCGAGGCGATGCGCGACACCGAGTTCGAGCTGATCGTCCGCCCGATCGACCGGGGCAGCTCGACCATGCTCGAGGACGTGCGCAACTTCCTCGAGCGCCAGCGGCTCTATGGCGTGATGTTCCTGCCGCCCGTCTCGGAGAACGAAATGGTGGCGGAGCTCTGCCGCGAGCTCGGCATCCGCTATGTCCGCATGGGATCCGCCACGCTGGACGCGTCCGAGCACATGGTCGCCTCGAACGATTGCGACGTGGTGACCGAGGCAGTGAACCATCTGATCTCGCTCGGCCATCGCCGCATCGGCCTGATCGCCGGCCCGCACGGCTTCCGTTCCGCGCGCGAGCGCCGCAAGGGCTTCGAGAATGCGCTGGAGGGGGCGGGGATCAAGCTGCCGCGCAGCCTGATCGCCGACGGCAACTACACGTTCGAGACCGGGCTGGCCGCCGCCGACCGGCTGCTCGACCTGTCGCCGCGCCCCACCGCGATCTTCGCCTCGAACGACGAGATGGCCGCCGCCACGCTCCATGCCGCGCGCCGCCGGGGCATGAGCGTGCCCGAGGACCTGTCGATCGTCGGCTTCGACGATACCGCCATCGCCTCGCACATCTGGCCGCCGCTCACCACGGTGCACTGGCCGATCATCTCGATGGCGCGCTCGGCGGCGCTGAAGCTGCTGGCGGACTTCTTCGGGGACGACGGCAATGCCGTGGAGGAGCCGTCGCTCTTCCCCTCGACGCTGATCCACCGCGCCTCGGTCGCGCCGCCGCGCGAGGGATAGATTCGAGCGCCAATCGGCAAATGCCGTCATCCCGGCGAAGGCGGGATGACGGCGGAGAATGCGAAGGGGGCGCCATCGCCCGCCGGCAACCGGCTCGAAAGGCCGCCTGAAACCCACGCTGCACGGCGGCATTTCCCCGATGTTGCTGAAATGCCGCAATCGTCCGATTGTGACATTTTGTTCAATGACACCGGTTGACACACAGGGGTGGTAGCGCGATCAATGGAGTGAACAAGCGTGGCTGAATACGCTTGCGCCCAAGTGGACGCGAAGATCCGCAAGAGGGGCGTGGGAGGGGGCAAGTCGCGACATGGCTGGATCTTGCGGAACGGCTCGCGTCGTTTTCCGCAGTGCTGCGTCGCACCCTGATTCCAGGCTCCGCCGGGCGCATCGACTCATGCTTGTCGATGAGAGGACTTTGGGGGAGGAAACCATGCTTTCTATCGCTGACACCCTTGCCGCGCGCCGTTCGGCGTTGCGCGGCACGACGGCGCTGGGTGCGCTCGGCATGGCGCTGCTGACGGCGGCGCCGGCCTGGGCACAGGCCACCGAGACCGCCGCCGCGGCGACTGTCGCCGCGCAGGACGATCCGCAAGCCGCGCCGCAGGACCAGACGGAAAGCGGCGACCTGATTGTTGTCACCGGTTTCCGCGCTTCGCTGGCCAGCTCGGTCAACATCAAGCGCAATTCGAACCAGATCGTCGACGCGATCACCGCCGAGGACATCGCCGACTTCCCGGACGCGAACCTGGCGGAATCGATCCAGCGGCTGCCCGGCGTCTCGATCGACCGCGACAATGGCGAGGGCCGCACGATCACCGTGCGCGGCCTGGGCGGCGACTTCCAGATGGTCCGCCTCAACGGCGCCGATGCGCAGAACGTCTCGGGCGGCAACCAGTCCGATGCCGGCGCGAACCGCTCGCGCGGCTTCGACTTCAACACCTTCGCTTCCGAGCTGTTCGGCGGCATCAAGGTGACCAAGTCGACTGCAGCGGAGAATGACGAAGGCTCGCTCGGCGCGATCATCGACCTGACCACCGGCCGCCCGCTTTCCTACAAGAAGAACCGCTTCGCCGTGGGGGCCGAGGCCGAGTATCGCGAGAACGGCAAGAAGTGGAACCCGCGCTTCACCGGCCTCGCCTCGGTGCGGGTGACCGACAATTTCGGCATCCTCGTCTCGGGCGCGTACCAGAAGCAGGAACAGCAGATCGACGCCTATCGCCGCAACATCGGCGTGTTCGAATATGCCTATCGCAACTCGCAGATCGCCGGCGTGACGCCGAACGTGTTCGGCTTCGCCCGCCCGAGCAACCAGGGCACCGGCGCCACCTTCGGCTCGGACCCGGCGGCCTATGCGCTGGTCACGCCGACCACGATCATCCCGGGCCTGCCCTCGGTCGGCCGCCAATATCTGGACTATGAGCGGATCGGCGCCACCGCGACGATGCAATGGAAGCCGGGCCCGGGCACCGAGATCACGCTGGACGGCGTCTTCTCGCGCTACGACCAGAACAGCAACAACACCGGCATCACGCCGATCGGCCTCAACCGCAACGGCACCAATGCGCGCGTGGTGGGGACGGGCACCAACGGGCTGCGCGCGATCGGCACCGCCAATGGCTATGCCGACCGCGTGGCACTCTATGCGAACTGCGTGCCCAGCGCGATCATCGACTGCAATGGCGATCAGGCGGGCAACGGCGTCGGCCAGGCGCCGCTCGCCGGCTATTACAACAGCCTCAACCCGAACAACCTCAATCCGTTCGACTATTACAACAATCCCGCCTCGCCGGGCTATGTCGCGACCGCCAACCAGATCGGCTATTACAACGAGCTGCTCGGCCGCCCGAACACCAAGATCCGCGAGGCGCATGTCAACAGCGCCGGCCAGGCCGATTATCTCGTCCTCGACGATGTCGACTGGCGCAGCTTCGCCGATACCCAGTTCGGCCGGACCGATTTCAAGCAGGTGACGCTGAACGTCCATCAGGAACTCGCGCCGGGCCTTTATGCCGATGCGACCGGCGGCTGGTCGAAATCGCAATTCCGCGCCTATGGCCTGCTTGCCGAGTTCAACGCGATCGACCAGGACGGCTACACGTTCGACGAGCGCGCCGGCGGGAAGATGCCGGTGTTCAAGCCGGGCTTCGACGTGGCGAACCCGAACAGCTGGACGCTGGTGAAGGGCCTGTCGACGATCCGCTACTTCACCAACACCGTGGACAACGAGTTCAAGGTGGCGCGGGTGAATTTCACCTATGAAGCGTTGCCCGAGATGTCGATCCGCTTCGGCGGGACTGCCAAGCAATTCGCCTATTCCGGCGATCAGGGCCGCCGCAACCAGTCGATCGAGGCGATCAACCCGACGCTGGCCGAGGCGCGGCTGGGCATCACCGATCTCGGCCAGACCATTGGCTTCGGCCAGGGGCTGAACGTGACGCAGGGCACGCCGACCAGCTATTATGCGCCCGATATCAAGAAGTTCATCAATCAGTTCGGCATCAACTGCAACTGCGTGAACAAATGGGGCGATTTCCGTGCCGTGGTCGACGGGCGGCAGCGCTCGGGCGTGACCGAGAACGATGTGTCGGGCTATTTCCAGGTCGACTACAACGTCAACCTGCTCGGCCGGCCGCTGCGCGGCAATATCGGCCTGCGCGTCGCCAACACCCGCGTCTCGGGTTCGGGCAATGTCGGCGGCGCCGATGGCGTGGCGGGCCTCGCGGTGACCGCGAAGAACGAATATTGGGACTGGCTGCCCGCGATGAACGCGAACTGGGAAGTCGCCGACAATTTCCTCGTCCGCTTCGCCGCCTCCAAGGTGATGTCGCGCCCGCAGCTCGCCAGCCTGACGCCGGGCACCACTGCCTTCACCACCAGCCTGAACGCGAACGGCACGGCGCCGACGCTGACGGTGGGCAATCCCTATCTCAACCCGTTCCGCGCGACCAATCTCGACCTGAGCTTCGAGAAATATTTCGCGAATAACGGCCTGATCGCGGTGAACCTGTTCAAGAAGAACATCGATACCTTCCCGCAGCAGGTCGCGCTCGAGGCGCCGCTATCGGCCGTGTTCGAGCCCGAGGTGTACCAGCAGGTGCTGACCTTCGTCACCAACCCCGCGCTGCTCGGCTACACCATGGCCGGCGGCACCTGGGGCATCCGCCAGTTCAAGGATGCGCCCGGCGGCCATATCAAGGGCGTGGAAGTCAATCTGCAGACCGACTTCTTCTTCCTGCCCGGCTTCCTGAAGCATTTCGGCGTGATCGCGAACTACACGCATATCGATTCCAGCCTGAGCTACCTGACCGGCACGGGGCTGAGCACCAGCCAGACGGTGTCGGGCACGGCGGTGAACAGCTATGCCGAGGGGCCGTTCCTCAACACCTCGCCGGACGCGTTCAACGCGACGCTCTATTACGAGGACAGCAAGTTCTCGGCGCGCGTCTCGGGGGCATGGCGGGCGCGCTACGTGAACCGCTTCCCGCTGGCGACGGGCACCTGCTCGGTGGGCACCACCACCGTGGGCGGCGGCCCGTGCAACTCGCCGGTGTTCGCGGACTTCGGCTATAACGAGAACCAGCTGAACATCGACTTCGCGATGTCCTATGCGGTGACCGACTTCGCCAAGCTGTCGCTCGAGGGCCGCAACATGACCAATACGCCGCAATATCGCACCATGTATGCGGCGAACCCGGTCAGCCAGACCTATGCCAGCACCGGGCGGATCATCACCGCCGGCCTGCGCATGAGCTTCTGATCGCGTGGGGGATGGGGCGGCGCCGCGGGGCGCTGCTCCTGCCTCGCCGCTCTTGTCTGCACCTATCCATCCCTGTTTCGTCACCCCCGATCCAGGGTTCCTTTGCCGTGTCGCTCCTGACTCTGGATCCCCGTCTGCGCGGGGATGACGGCTATCGGGCGACATAGGGCATGGGATTGCAGGCTAAATCTCCACCTGGCTGCCCAGTTCGACCACGCGGTTGGTGGGGAGCTTGAAGAACTCCATCGCGCTTTCGGCGTTGCGGACCATCCAGGCGAACAGCTTCTCGCGCCAGATCGCCATGCCGGGCCGGGCCGAGGCGATCAGCGTCTGCCGCGCGAGGAAATAGCTCGTCTCCATTGCCTTGAACTTCTCGCCCACGGCCTCGCCCAGCGCATGGAGCGCAGCGGGGATGTCGATCTCGTCCATGAAACCGTAGTGGAGGATGATCCGGTAGAAGCCCTCGCCGAGCGGCTTCACTTCGGCCCGGGCTTCGGGGGCGACGTGCGGCACCTGTTCGATCGCGACGGTGAGGATCACCACGCGATCGTGCAGCACCTTGTTGTGCTTGAGGTTGTGGAGCAGCGCGGGCGGAATGTCGTCGGTGCTGGCGAGGAACACGGCGGTGCCCGGCACGCGCTGCACCGAATGGCCGGCGGACTGGATGAAGATCTGGATCGGCATCGCCCCCTCGTGCAGCCGCGCGCGGACCAGCCGGCGCCCGGTTGCCCAGGTGGTGAGCAGCGTGAAGACGATCGCGGCGACGAGCAGGGGGAACCAGCCGCCATCGGGGATCTTGGTGACGTTCGAGGCGAAATAGAGCCCGTCGATCAGCAGGAAGCCGCCGGTGACCAGCCCGGCCACCACCGGCGGCCATTTCCATACCGCGAAGGTGAGCACGCCCAGCATGCAGGCGGTGATGAACATCGTGCCGGTCACCGCGATGCCATAGGCGGCGGCGAGGTTGCTCGAGCTGCGGAAGCCGAGGACGAGCAGGATCACCATGATCAGCAGCAGCCAGTTGGTGAGCGGGACATAGATCTGCCCCGCCGCCTTGGCGCTGGTGTGGCGGATGCGCAGGCGCGGAAGGAAGCCGAGCTGCACTGCCTGCTGCGTCACCGAGAAGGCGCCCGAGATCACGGCCTGGCTGGCGATCACCGTCGCCATGGTGGCGAGGATGACGAGCGGGAGGCGGGCCCAGTCCGGTGCCAGCAGGAAGAACGGGTTCTCCACGGCTGCCGGATTGCTCAGCAGCAGCGCCGACTGGCCGAGATAGTTGAGCATCAGGCAGGGAAAGGCGATGTAGAGCCAGGAGACCATGATCGCCTTGCGGCCGAAATGGCCCATATCGGCATAGAGCGCCTCGGCCCCGGTCACCGCCAGCACCACCGATCCCAGCGCCAGGAAGGCGAGCATGGGATCGAGCAGGAAGAAGTTGAGCGCGTACCATGGGTTGAGCGCCCACAGGATGTCGGGGCTCCGCGCGATCCCGAGCACGCCGAGCACCGCGATGACGGCGAAATAGAAGACCATCACCGGGCCGAACAGCCGCCCGACCCGCGCGGTGCCGTGCGACTGGATCATGAAGAGGCCGATCAGGATGGCGATGCTGATCGGCAGCACCAGCTGCGACAGCGAGTCCTCGACCGTGGCGAGCCCCTCCACCGCCGACAGCACGGATACGGCGGGCGTGATGATCGCGTCGCCATAGAAGAGCGCGGTGGCGATCACGCCCAATATCGTCACCCACGGCGTCCAGCGCGTCTCGCCCAGCTTGCGCGCGATCAACGCGAGCAGCGCCAGGCTGCCACCTTCGCCCTTGTTGTCCGCGCGCAGGATGATGATGACGTACTTGACCGTCACCACCAGCACCATCGTCCAGAAGACCAACGAGAGCACGCCGAAGATGTGCTCCCGGTCCACCGCCAGCGGATGATGGCCGATGAAGCTTTCCTTGAGCGAATAGAGCGGCGAGGTGCCGATATCGCCGAACACCACGCCGATCGCGCCGACGGCGAGCGTGCCGAGCCGATCCTGATGGCCGGGCGAATGGCCGGTTTCGGCGGTCTGCGTCGCGTTCAAGGCGTGCCTTTCCCTGCCGGCTCCCCCTTCGGCGCCGTCGAGCCTCGCCTAGTATTCAGAGGTTTCGGCCGCTGCCAACGATTTTATGGAATCTTTATGCGGCGCCCGAACTTCCCCGTGGAACCTTAACTGGCCTCCGCCCCACATCGCCGCTCGCGACATCCTGTCCGGGAGATTCATCGTGGGTGCGTTGATGCGCCGTCTGGAAAGCGGAGCCGGGGGCTGGCCGGCACAGGCCGGGTTGCGGCTGGGCGGCGCGCTGCTGCTCGGCGGCTGCGCGCTGGCGGTGTGGGCGCTCATCGTCTCGATCCACCGCCTGCCGCTGCACAATGCCGACCCCGCCGAGTTCGGCGAGGCCGTTTTTTCCGTCATCGCCTGGGCGCTGGGCTGGGCGCTGCTGATCGAGGGACCGGGCCTGTTCCGGCTGATCCCCGTGCCGCCCCGTCACGTCCGCTTCGACAATCGGCGCCGCGATCGCCGCCAATAGGGGAAAGAAGACCATGAACGACCTGATCTGGCTGGGAGCGCTCGCAGGGCTGTTCCTGCTCACGCTCGCCTGCGTCCGCCTTTGCGACCAGGCCTGAGGAGAATCGCCGTGCCGCTGCCGCTCGCGCTCGCCGGGCTCACCGCCCTGGGCCTGCTCATCTACCTCGTGGCCGTGCTCGTCCGGCCCGAGCGCTTCTGATCGGACTACACCATGACCGTACAAGGCTGGATGCTGATCCTCGTCTTCCTGATCCTCCTCGTCGCGCTCGCCAAGCCGATGGGGAGCTGGCTCTTCGCCATCTATGAAGGGCGGCGCACGCCGCTCCACGTCGTGCTCGGCCCGGTCGAGCGCGGCTTCTACAAGCTCGCCGGCGTCGACCCGAACGCCGAGCAGGGCTGGCGCCGCTATGCGCTGCACATGCTGGCGTTCCAGCTGGCGACCTTCGCCTTCACCTATTGCGTGCTGCGCTTCCAGGACGTGCTGCCGCTCAATCCGCGCGGGCTGGCCGGCCAGTCGCCCGACCTTGCCTTCAACACGGCGGTGAGCTTCACCACCAACACCAACTGGCAGAGCTATTCGGGCGAGAGCCTGTCGATCCTCAGCCAGATGCTCGGCCTTGCCATCCACAATTTCCTGTCGGCCGCGACCGGCATCGCGATCGCCTTCGCGCTGTTCCGCGGCTTCGCGCGGCGCCAGGCCGCGGGCATCGGCAATTTCTGGGCCGACATGACCCGGGTGACGCTCTACGTCCTGCTGCCGGCATGCATCGTCTATGCGATCTTCCTGATCGCGAGCGGCGTGCCGCAGACCTTCCTGACCTCGGTCGACGCGACGACGCTGGAAGGCGCCAGGCAGACGATCCTGATGGGGCCGGTGGCCAGCCAGGAAGCGATCAAGATGCTCGGCACCAATGGCGGCGGCTTCTTCAACGCCAATTCCGCGCATCCCTTCGAGAATCCGGGCGCGCTCACCAACTTCGTCCAGATGCTGTCGATCCTGGTGATCGGCACGGGCCTGACCCACACGTTCGGCCGGGCCGTGGGCAATACCCGCCAGGGCTGGGCGATCCTCGCCGCGATGCTGGTGATGTTCGTCGCCGGCACCACCGTCACCTATTGGCAGGAAGCCGCGGGCAACCCGGCGCTCCATCATCTCGGCCTCGCCGGGGGCAGCATGGAGGGCAAGGAAGTCCGCTTCGGCATCGCGGCCAGCGCCCTGTTCAGCGTGGTCACGACGGCTGCGTCCTGCGGCGCGGTCAATGCCATGCACGACAGCCTGACTCCGCTCGGCGGCATGATCCCGCTGTTCAACATGCAGCTGGGCGAAGTCGTGATCGGCGGCGTCGGCGCGGGCATCTACGGCTTCCTGCTCTTCGCCATCCTCGCGGTGTTCGTCGCGGGGCTGATGGTGGGCCGCACGCCCGAATATGTCGGCAAGAAGATCGAGAGCCGCGAGGTCAAGCTCGCCGTGCTGGCGATCGCGGTGCTGCCGCTGATGATCCTGGGCGGCACCGCGCTCGCCTCGGTGCTGCCGGCGGGGCTTGCTGGCCCGCTCAACAAGGGGCCGCACGGCTTCACCGAGATCCTCTATGCCTTCACCTCGGCCACGGCGAACAACGGATCGGCCTTTGGCGGCCTGAGCGCGAACACGCCCTTCTACAACGGCATGCTGGGCGCTGCGATGTGGGTCGGCCGCTTCTTCATCATCGTGCCCGCGCTCGCCATTGCCGGCAGCCTGGCCGCGAAGAAGGTGCACCCGGAAAGCGCGGGCTCGTTCCCGACCACCGGCCTGCTCTGGGTCGGCCTGCTCGTCGGCATCGTCCTGATCCTGGGCGGGCTCACCTTCCTGCCCAGCCTCGCGCTCGGTCCCATCGCCGATCATCTCGCGATGATCCACGGCCAGCTCTTCTGAGGTCCATTTCCATGACGACCGCAACCCTGTTCACGCCCGCCCTGATCGGCCCTGCCATCGGCGATGCGTTCACCAAGCTCGATCCGCGCCAGCTGGTGAAGAACCCCGTGCTCTTCACCACCGCGGTGGTCGCGCTCCTCCTCACCGTGCTGCTGTTCATCGGCGGCACCAGCCTCTCCTTGTCCTTCCAGGTCCAGCTGATCGTCTGGCTGTGGCTCACCGTGCTGTTCGGCACCTTCGCCGAGGCGCTGGCGGAGGGGCGGGGCCGCGCCCAGGCCGCGTCGCTGCGCGCCACCAAGTCGGAGCTCACCGCCCGGCTGCCGAACGGCAAGACCGTTCCGGCCTCGCAGCTGAAGAAGGGCGATATCGTCCTGGTCGAGACCGGCGACCTGATCCCGGCCGATGGCGAAGTGATCGAGGGCGTCGCCTCGGTCAACGAAAGCGCGATCACCGGCGAAAGCGCGCCGGTGATCCGCGAGGCGGGCGGCGACCGCTCGGCCGTCACGGCCGGCACCCGGGTGATCTCGGACCGGATCAGGGTGCGCGTCACCCAGGAGCCGGGCCAGGGCTTTCTCGATCGTATGATCGCGCTGGTCGAGGGCGCCGAGCGCCAGAAGACGCCGAACGAGATCGCCCTGACCATCCTGCTGGTCGGCCTGACGATCATCTTCCTGATCGCCGTCTCGACCATTCCCGGCTTCGCCGCCTATGCGGGCGGGCAGGTGCCGGTGGCGATCCTGGCGGCGCTGCTGATCACGCTGATCCCGACCACGATCGCGGCACTGCTTTCGGCGATCGGCATCGCGGGCATGGACCGGCTGGTGCGCTTCAACGTGCTCGCCAAGTCGGGCCGCGCGGTGGAAGCGGCGGGCGACATCGACGTGCTGCTGCTCGACAAGACCGGCACGATCACGATCGGCGACCGTGCCGCGAGCGAGTTCCGCCCGCTGGGCGGCGTCACCACCGACGAGCTGGCGCGCGCCGCGCTGCTCGCGAGCCTAGCCGACGAGACGCCCGAGGGCCGCTCGATCGTGACGCTGGCCCAGGGCAGATACGCCGTCGAGATCCGCAGCCTGCCCAAGACTGCCGAAGTCATTCCCTTCACTGCCCAGACTCGCATCTCGGGCGTTCGGATCGGCACCACGCTGATCCAGAAGGGCGCGGTCGACGCGGTGCTGCGCGCCAATCCGGGACTGGGCGAGACGGCGACGGGCGGCGACCTGCGCCGCATCGCCGAGGAGATCGCGCGCCAGGGGCAGACGCCGCTTGCCGTGGCCGAGGACGGCCGGCTGTTCGGCGTGATCGCGCTCAAGGACGTGGTCAAGGCCGGGGTACGCGAACGGTTCGGCGAGCTGCGTCGCATGGGCATCCGCACCGTGATGATCACCGGCGACAATCCCCTCACCGCCGCGGCGATCGCGGCCGAGGCGGGGGTGGACGATTTCCTCGCCGAGGCCACGCCCGAGGACAAGCTCGCGCTGATCCGCAAGGAGCAGCAGGGCGGCCGCCTGGTGGCGATGTGCGGCGACGGCACCAACGACGCGCCGGCGCTCGCCCAGTCCGACGTGGGCGTGGCGATGAACACCGGCACCCAGGCCGCGCGCGAGGCCGGCAACATGGTGGATCTCGACAGCGACCCGACCAAGCTCATCGAGATCGTCGGCCTGGGCAAGCAGCTGCTGATGACGCGCGGGGCGCTGACCACCTTTTCGGTCGCCAACGACATCGCGAAATATTTCGCGATCATCCCGGCGATGTTCGTCGCGCTCTATCCGTCGCTCGGCGTGCTCAACGTGATGCAGCTGTCGAGCCCGCAAAGCGCGATCCTCTCGGCGATCATCTTCAACGCGCTGATCATTCCCGCGCTGGTGCCGCTCGCGCTCAAGGGCGTGAAGTACCGCCCGATCGGGGCCGGGCCGCTGCTCGCGCGCAACCTGGCGATCTACGGCCTGGGCGGCGTGCTCGCCCCGTTCGCGGGGATCAAGCTGATCGACCTGGTCGTGGCGGGGCTGGGGCTGGCGTGACGCATTTGCCCGCCTTCCTGATTCGTCATCCCCGCCTGCGCGGGGATGACGGAAATTCCCTTGGCACTCCGACGCATTCTCCCTCCCGGCATGAGGGAAGCAAGGAACTAGAAATGTTGAACGACCTCACCACCGCTCTCCGTCCGGCCATCGTCCTGACGGTCCTGTTCGCCGCCCTGCTCGGGCTCGCCTATCCGGCAGCGCTCACCGGCGTCGGCCAGCTCGCCTTCCCGCACCAGGCGAATGGCAGCCTGATCGTCGAGAACGGCCGGGTGCGCGGCTCCGAGCTGCTCGGCCAGGGCTTTGCCGGCCCGGGCTATTTCCACGGCCGCCCCTCGGCCGCCGGCGCCAATGGGTACGACCCCACCGCTTCCTCCGGCTCCAATCTCGGCCCCACGTCGCAGGCGCTCGCCGATCGCGTCGCCAAGGATGTCGCCGCCAACCGTTCCGCACCAGGAAACTCGGTTCCCGCCGATCTGGTGACCACCTCCGCCTCGGGGCTCGACCCTGACATCAGCCCCGAGGCGGCCTTTTTCCAGGTGGATCGCGTCGCCAAGGCGCGCGGACTGAGCGTCGAGAAGATGCGGGCCATCGTGAACGCGCATGTCGAGCAGCCGCTGCTCGGCTTCCTGGGCGAACCGCATGTCAACGTGCTCGCGCTCAATCGCGATCTCGACAAGCAGGCGGCGCAGGGCGCAAAAGCCGCCGAGTGAGCGACGACGATCAGCGACCCGATCCCGATGCCCTTTTGCGCGTGGTTGCGCAGGAGGGTGTCGGCCGTCTGAAGGTATTCCTCGGCGCGGCGCCCGGAGTGGGCAAGACCTATGAGATGCTCACCGAGGCGGCGGCACGGCGCAAGGCGGGCATCGACGTCGTCATCGGTGTGGTCGAGACGCATGGCCGGATCGAGACCGAGGCGCTCGTCCAGGGGCTGGAGATCGTGCCGCGCCGCCCGGTCGAATATCATGGCCGGACCATCGCCGAGATGGACATCGACGCGATCCTCGCCCGCACGCCGCAACTGGTGCTGGTCGACGAACTCGCCCACACCAACGCGCCGGGCAGCCGGCACGACAAGCGCTACCAGGATATCGAGGAGCTGCTCGCAGCGGGGATCGACGTCTATTCCACCGTCAACATCCAGCACATCGAGAGCCTGAACGACGTCGTCGCCTCCTTCACCAAGGTGCGCGTGCGCGAGACCGTTCCCGACCGCGTGCTCGAGGCGGCGGACCTGGAGATCGTCGACCTGCCCCCCGACGAGCTGATCGAGCGGCTGCGCGAGGGCAAGGTCTATGTCCCCGAGGAAGCGACGCGGGCGCTGGGGCATTTCTTCTCCAAGTCGAACCTGACCGCGCTGCGCGAGCTGGCGCTCCGCCGTGCCGCGCAGGCAGTCGACGCGCAGATGCTCGACTATCTGCGCACGCACGCGCTGGCCGGCACCTGGGCGGCCAGCGAGCGGCTGGTGGTGGCGGTGAGCGAGCTGCCCGGCTCGGCTGAGCTGGTCCGTGCCGCCAAGCGCGTCGCCGACGGCCTGCGCGCGCCCTGGACCGCGGTGCATATCGAGACGCCGCGCACCGCCCGGCTGAGCGACGCGGAGAATGCCCAGATCGCCGCGACGCTGCACCTCGCCAGCCAGCTCGGCGGGCAGGTGGCGACGGTGCCGGCGGAATCGGTGCTGGAGGGCCTCAAGCGCTTCACCGCCGAGGCGCGCGCCACCCAGCTCATCGTCGGCAAGTCGGCGCGCTCGCGCTGGTTCGAGCTGCGGCACGGCTCGGTCGTCGACCGGCTGGTGCGCGAGACTCCCGGCATCGCGGTGCACGTGCTGCCGATGCTCGAAGCGCCTGCGCGCGGCCGGCACCTCCGCCCGCGCGGCCGATGGGGCTCCCCGGTCGACTATATCGTGTCGCTCGGCCTGGTCGTCGCGGTCACCGTGCTGGGGGCGACGATCTTCTCGCTGGGCAACATCACCAATATCGGGTTGCTCTATCTGTTGCCGGTGATGGTCGCGGCGACACGCTACGGCGTTCGCCCGGGCGTGGTGACCGGGCTGGTTTCGTCGCTCGCCTATAATTTCTTCTTCATCCCGCCGACCCGGACCTTCACCATCCAGGACCCGCAGAACATCATCACCGTGCTGGTGCTGATGGGCGTGGCAGTGGTCTCCAGCCAGCTCGCCGCGCGCGTGCGGGCACAGGCGGAGCTGGCCCAGCGCAGCGCCGCGCAGAACAGCACGCTGGCCGGCTTCGCGCGGCTGCTGACGGGGGTGAGCACGCAGGAGGACCTTGGCCAGACGCTCTGCGCCGAAGTCGCCCGGCTGCTCGACGTGAGCGCGGTGCTGCTGCTCCCCGAACATGGCCAGCTCGGGCTGCGCGCGGCCTATCCGCCCGAGGATCGCCTCGAGATGATCGAGCAGGCGGCGGCGCAATGGTCGTTCGACCACAACAGCCCGGCGGGGCGCGGGTCGGACACGCTTACCGCCTCGGAATGGCTGTTCCATCCGCTCGCGGCGGGCGGGCGCGCGCTGGGGGTATTGGGCGTCGCCCGCATCGACGCGGGCAATCCGCTCCGCTCGGATCAGCTGCCGCTGCTGCTCAGCCTGCTCGATCAGGCCGCGCTCGCCTTCGAGCGGATCGCGCTGGAGAGCGAGATGGCGATGGTCACGCAGCTCAAGGAGCGCGACCGGCTGCGTGCGGCCCTGCTCTCCTCGGTAAGCCACGACCTGCGCACGCCGCTCACCACCATCCTCGGTATGCTGGGCGAGATGCGGCCGGCGAGCGAAGGGCAGGGGGAGCAGCTGTCCGCTGCCCGCGCCGAGGCCGAACGGCTCAACCGCTTCGTCGCCAATCTGCTCGACATGGTGCGGATCGAAGCGGGGGCGCTTCACCAGTCGATCGAGCCGGTCGACCTTGCCGAGGCCGTCGCCGCCGCCGTGCACGACCTGCGGCGGGTGCTGGAGGACCATCCGGTGCGGCTCGACGTGCCGCCCGAGCTCCCCTTCGCTTCGGTCGATCCGCAACTCTTCCACCACTGCCTGATCAACCTGATCGAGAATGCCGGGAAATATGGCGATCCGGGCTCGTCGATCACGCTCACCGCGCGCCGCCAGCCGGGCAGCATGACGCTGAGCGTGATGGACGAGGGCCCCGGCCTGCCGCCGGGCGACGAGGCGCGGATCTTCGAGACCTTCACCCGGATCGAGGGATCCGACCGCAAGGGCGGCACCGGGCTCGGCCTGGCCATCGTGAAGGGATTTGCCGAGGCGATGGGGTTGAGCGTCTCCGCGGCAAACCGCACCGACCGGGGCGGGGCGATCTTCACCATCCGCTTCCCGGAAGCCCTGCTTCGGAAAGGAAATCCAGGCGAATGAGCCAGCAGGCGAAAATTCTCGTGGTGGACGACGAACCGGCGATCCGCCGCCTGCTCGGCGCGGGGCTGGGGCGTGCCGGCTACCGGGTGGTGGAGGCGGCGAGCGCGCGCGATGCGCTGAGCGCCATGCAGATCGACAAGCCCGAGGCGGTGCTGCTCGACCTCGGCCTGCCCGATCGCGACGGGCTGGAGCTGGTGCCGCTGCTCAAGGCGGCGGGCGCCTCCGTGCTCGTCGTCTCCGCGCGCGATGCGACCGAGCAGAAGGTCACGGCGCTCGACCTGGGCGCGGACGACTATGTCACCAAGCCGTTCGATACCGAGGAAGTGCTTGCCCGCGTCCGCACCGCGCTGCGCCACCGCCTTTCGGTGGAGGCCGAGATGCCGGTGGTGCGGATCGATGCGATCGAGATCGACCTGGGCGCGCGGCTGGTGCGCAAGGGCGGCGAGGAAGTGCATCTTACCCCCAAGGAATTCGGCTTTCTCGCGGAGCTTGCCAAGCATCCGGGGCGCGTGGTGACTCATGCCCAGCTGCTGCGCACCGTCTGGGGGCCGGGGCACGAGCATGACGTCGAATATCTCCGCGTCGCCGCGCGCGGCGTCCGCCGCAAGCTGGAGGATGACGCGGCGGCACCGTCGGTGATCCGCAACGAGCCGGGCGTGGGCTATCGCCTGATGGCTTGAACCCGGGGCCGGACCCGCCCAATGTGGGCGGGACGGGAACCGGGGGGTGCCTTGGCGCTTAACGACTTCATCGAGCGGGTCTTCGCCTGTTCCGCCGAGACCGCGCGGCAGATCGAGGCGCGCGCACGGCCGCGCGCCTATCCGGCGGGCAGCGCGATCGTTCGACAGGGCGAACGCTGCCACGACGTCCATCTGCTGGTCGTGGGACGGGCGCGCTCCTTCGTCATCTCGCCCGAGGGCCTGCTGATCCGCTTCTACGACTTCGCGCCCGGCGACCTGTTCGGCGCGCTGTCCGGGGCGCAGGACCATTTCAGCGAGATCTCCGCGCTGGAGGACCTCGATTCCGCCATCTTCGGCGGCGCGGACTTTCTGAGCCTGTTGGAGACGCACAGCTGTGTGGGGCTCACGCTTTCGCGGGCGCTGCTCCGCCAGCTGGCGCGGGTATCGGAGCAGATGCTGTCGCGCGCGACGCTTTCCGCCGCAGGGCGGGTGCATGAGGAACTCCTGCGCCTTGCAGGGGCGGACGGCATGACGATCGCGCCGGCACCGGTGCTCTCCGAACTGGCCGCGCGCGTCTACACCACGCGCGAGACCGTGTCGCGCACGGTCAGCGCGCTCGAACGGCGCGGCATCGTGCGGCGCGACGCGGATGCGCTGGTGATCGTCGCCCCGGCGCGGCTGGCCGACATGGTGGTCTAGGGGCCGTATCCGCCCAGGGCATGGAGAGAGAGCGTGGCGCCCGGCAGCTCGCCGATCGGCTCCAGGCGGGCGTTCTCGCCCGTCCCCGTGCTTGCGGCAAGGGCCGCACCGAGAAACTCGGAAAAATAGACTGCAGTCGAAGGGGTTACATCGAGTATCCGGTCGATGCGGCGGGCTGCGGAGCCCAGCACCAGCGTGCCTCCTCCAAAGGGGGCGGGCACGATCCGCAGGACGCCGAGATCCCCGGCGATGCGAACCGGGCCATCTTCGGCGAGTGCGGCACGGAGCCGGGTCGCATCGGCAGCGGCTTCGCGGGCCGATCCATAGTGGAGCACGACGCCGTCCGCGCGCCACGCGGGCGGGGCGATCAGGCCGATCGGCTCGGGCAGCGCCGCCAGCCGTTCGGCGACCCGATCGGCCGCGGTCTCGTCGTCCGGCCCGCAGAGGCTGATCGCGACGATGGCGACCAATTGCGGGGCGTCCGTCTCGCCGCCCGGCGTCGCGGCACCGGCGGGGACCCGGCCCGCGTCCAGCACATGTTGCGGACGGCCGGTCGCCGCCCAGCTCCGCGCGAGGCGTGCGCTGTTCGGGGCGGCCGGCGCGCCTTGCGACATCTCGCTGACGATCAGTTGCACGGCCTGTGTCTGCAGCTGGCGCGCGCGCATCACCGCGCCGCCCATGGCGAGCGCGTCGGCGAGTTCGCCCGTCAGCACAGGGTCGGCGTCGCGCTCCTCGCCGATCTCGCGCACCGTTGCCGCCTGCGCCAACAGGGCCTCGAAGCGCCCGGCGTTGCCGTCAAAGGCTTCGACCGACCGGCGGAGGAATGCCATGCGGTCGCAGGGCAGGGTGACGTGCAGCTCCGCGCCGCGCGCGAGCAGCCGCTCGGCGATCAGCATGTCGGCCCCGGCGGCCAGCGAACCATGGCCGAAGCCGATATTCTCGGCCGCCAGCACGCCGTCGATCGCGGCTGCCCGTGCGGCGTCGTCGTCGATCCGCATCTGTCCGGCATAGTGCAGCGTGCGCGGCGGGCGATAGGCATCGAGCCAGGCCGGATCGAGCGCCAGCTCGGCGAGGATCGTTGCGAACTGGCGCAGCGTGGAGGCATGATCCTCCCAGGCACGCGGCGCCAGCGCGATGGCGGCGCGGAGCGCGACCTCCGCTGCCTCGCGCTTGCCGCCGAGCAGCAGCGCTTCGGCACGGGTCGCCTCGAGATAATAGGGCGTGTCGGGCTCGCCGGTGCCGGCATCGAGCAGCGCGATCGCCGCGCCCGCCAATCGCCGGGCCGCCTCGCGGTCGCCCGCGATCAGTGACAGCGTCGCCGCGTTGATCAGCGGGTAGGTTGCCGGGCGAAGCTGCGCTGCGGCGGCATAGGCGTCCGCGGCACGGGCAGCGGCCTCGCGCCGCGCCGCGCCGGTCAGGCCCAGCGCGCGATCCTTGCGCAGCCGGCCGTGCAGGGCGAGCACGGCCGGATCGTCCCCGATCCGATCGAGCCCCGCGGAGCGGAAGAGCCGCCATGCCAGCTCCTCCGCTCCGGACCGCGCCAGTGCGGTGATCGAAAGCAGCGTCGGCGTCATCGGATGGATGCGCGCATCGGACTATCGGCCTCCGTTTCCGCGATTTTCCACATCGGGATCGATGATCACCGGCAGGCGGCGGATGACGCTGCCGTCCCGCGCGCGCTCGACGAAGTCGACATGGAGATTGAAGCCATGTTTCACGCCGGTCCCGCCCTGGTCCCACAGCCGGAGCGGCGTTCGCGCGCAGAAGGAGACTGCCGAGATCCGGCCGTCGCTGTCGCGGCTGTGCGTCCGCAGGTTGTAGTAGCGGGCATTGGCATGCTGCTGCTTGGTGGTGACGGCGTTCTCGCGCGCGAATTCCCAGAACTGCCCCTCGAGACGGATGACGACATAGCATTTGTAGACGAGCCCGAAATCCAGCGGGCCGCCCACGGGCTCTGTCGCCGGCGGGTTCCGTCCGATGAAGCCGCTTATCGCGGCCTGGATCGCTTCCGGGTTCGCGCCGACATGGGCGCCGGCGCCATCCTCGCCATCGTCATAATATTGCGGAACGAATTGCAGCGCCTGGACCACCGGCGCGATCGCGCCATCCTTGCCGGTGATTGCTTCGAGTTGAATGGATATCTTCTTGACGTGTGCGATATCGGATTCGGGATCGCCTTCCGGTAATTCGAAGAAATTCATTGTCCTTCTCCCTTTCTGGTACGCGCCTCACCGAGTTCCTGCTTCATCTCCGCCAGCGTCTGCGCGAGGCTGCGATTGGCCGGGTCTCCGGCAACGATCGCCTCCAGGTCGTGGATCGCCTGCGCCAGTCGCGTCTCGCCGCGTGCGACGGCACCCGTCTCCAGTTCGATCAGTCCGAGCGCGCGTTGCGACCAGATGCGCTTGCGGCGCAGCTGGGCATTGGCGGGGTCGGTGCGGAGCAGGTCCTCGATGATCGCCGCCTCGCGGTCGCGGTGCCGCCTCGCCGTGGCGGGGTCGTGGAGGCGGTGGAAATAGACGTCGGCGACCCAGGCGTGCCGGTTGGCGAGGCCGCGCAGCGCGTCGGCGTCACCGGGGCGCATCGCCGCGACGCGTTCCATCGCCTGCAGCGCCCGCATGCACAGGTCGAGCAATCCGTCCGTGCGGCGCATGTCGTAGCGGGCACTGCACAGGCTGCCATTGGCGAAGGCGACTTCCTGCAGGCTGCGCGCATCGTTCGGCGCGACGCGCGCCAGCCGATCGGCGAGCGCGATATAGGCCTGGAACGCGGTTTCCGCGCCGCGCAGGTCGTGGCGCTTGATTGCCAGGTCGCCGATCCAGAATTCGCTCTGCGCATGGGTGAAGAGCATCTCGGGATCGTCCGGCGTTCGCGCGAGCAGTGCGCCGGTGGTACGGCGCGCTTCGGCGAATGCCGCGGCCGCGGCCGGATCGTCCTTGCGGTCGAGATCGTCCTCGCCGATCGCGTGCAGGATGCGGGCGCGCCGGGCCAGGGCATCGGGCGGCAGCTCGGCAAGGTCCTGCGTGGAATAATAGGCCAGCGTGCGCCGGTTGGCGGCGGTGAGCACGTCGAGGCGGTTCACCGCCTTCAATCGCTCGCGGAGATCGGTTTGCATGAACTCGACCAGCCCTTCCGCGGCCTGTCGCCGCTGTTCCGCCTCGTGCCGCGCGCGAATCGCAACGACGCTCGACGCCGTCAGCGCTAGCAGGGCGATCAACGCCGCGACCGTGACGGCCGTCACGCGCCGCAGCCGGCGCTGGGCATCGCGCTGGACGAGTTCGCCGAGCGGCACGCCGGCCAGGCCGGCGAGCAGCTTGAGCAGGCCGAGCCGGCGCCCGTCGCCCCGGGCGCGGAAGTCTGCCGCCAGCGGTTCGTTGTCGCCGGCCCGGGCGAGCGCGGGAAATGCCGCATCGGGTTCACCGTCGACAAGGGCGAGCAGGAGCGGCGCCTGGGGATGCGCCGCGCGGAATGCCGCGATCTCGCGCGCGACCCAGGGCGAGGCGGCCGCGGCGGGCGAGCAGACGACGATGAGCGCTTCGGATGCCGCGATCGCCCGGGTCACGGCATCGCTGAGGCTCGTCGCTGCGGCGAACTCCTCCCGATCGCGGAAGATGGGCCCGAGCCGCGCCGGAACCGGGCCGAACGGCCCCGGCCTGCCGATCAGCCGGCGGGGGAAGCGATAGGATTCGAGCTTCCGGTGCAGCCAGCGCGCGATCTGCGCGTCCCGATGGCTGTAGCTGATGAACGCGCGATAGCGTTCCCCGGTCATGCCACGCTCCCCCTCGACCCCGCTCCCAAGCTGCCAGAGCGGGATGGCGTGTCAACGGGGGACTGGACCGTGCTGGTGCCGAGTGCAGGGATCGAACCCGCGACCTTCGGTTTACAAAACCGCTGCTCTACCAGCTGAGCTAACCCGGCACCTGCCTGAAACCCGCGGTGATCCGCAGGTCGCCCGCCCCTTGGTCGGCTTCGCCCGGGCGGTCAAGACCGAACTATGCCGGGCCGATGGGCGCGGGGCGCGTGACGATCCACAGCGCGCAGGCAGCCATCGCCGCCGCGACGCCGAGCGCCAGCCCGACATGGGGGCGCACCGAGATCCAGAACAGCACATAGCCCAGCGCGATGCCGGCACAGGCCGCGACCTTGCCGCGGCGCGGGATCGCGCCCTGCTCGCGCCATTGCCGGATCGGCGGGCCTATCCCGGGATGATCGAGCAGCCAGGCCTCGAGACGGGTGGAGCCGCGGGCGAAGCAGCCCGCCGCCAGGATCAGGAAGATCGTGGTCGGCATGACGGGCAGCAATGCGCCGATCACGCCGAGCGCGACGAAGAAGAAGCCGAGCGCCACCCAGAACAGGCGCGCCGCGCGGCTGCCGAGGCGCGGCTCAGGCGGGATGGCGGGCGACCCGGAAGGGGGCGGGGATCATGCGGTTCTCCTTGGCGGGCGGCGGCAGGGTGGCGCGCGCGGGGGCCGGCGTCCAGCCCCCGCGCGGATCAGCGCCGGCTGGCATGGCGTTCCGCCATGTAGCGGCCGGGCGACGTGCCCAGCGCCTTGCGGAACATGGTCACGAAGCTCGGTACGCTCTCATAGCCGAGATCGGCCGCGACCTGCTGGATCGAGGCGCCGCCCGCCAGCCACTTGATCGCGAGCATCACGCCCAGCTGCTGGCGCCAGCGGCCGAAGCTCATGCCGGTCTCGCGGTGGATCAGCCGGGCGAGCGTGCGCTCGCTCAGGCCGGCGCGGCGGGCCCAGGCATCGAGCGTCCCGCGCTCGGCCGGGGCGGCCATCATCAGGTCGACCACGCGGCGGAGGCGGGCATCGGCGGGCATGGGGAGGTGAAGATCCTCGATCCGGGCCGCGGCGATCTCGTCGAGCAGGACCGAGACCAGCCGGGCATTGGCGCCACTCTCCTCGTAGAGGGCGGGCAGGGCCGCGGCGCGGGCGAGCAGCTCGCGGAGCAGCGGGCTGACCGAGAGGGCGCAGCAGCTTCCGGGGAGGCCCGCCTCGGCGTCCGGGGCGATGAAGGCGTTATAGCCTTCCAGCGCACCCGTCGCCTTGACCGAATGGAGGGCGCCGCCGGGAATCCAGATGGCACTGCGCGGCGGGACGATCCACAGGCCGCCGTCCACCTCGCAGCTCAGCGCGCCGCGCTGGGCCAGGATGATCTGGCCCTTGGCATGGCGGTGCGGGGCGAGTTCGATGCTGCCGAACACCTCGGTGATGAAGCCATAGGTGACGACCGGGCGAGGCACCTCGTCCGGATCCATCCAATCGCTATCATGGCCCAGTTCGTTCAGGATCGGCATGCTTGCTTCCACGCGGATTGGCGGAATTGAATAATATTCTGTCCGTACTTCGCAATGACGACAATAATGCGAGCCATTATCAGTTGTTTTCGAACCCGTCGAGCCCGGAAGGATGGCGCAAGCGGCGGGGCCGTGACGAGGAATTCAGCGTGAGGACCATGTGATGCTGCCGATGGAATCGCCCGAACGCCCCGTAGCCAAGGCCCCCGGCCGGATCGGCCAGGCGTTGATCCGGCTGCTGATGAAGCGCGCGACCGTGACCGCCAGCGAGCGGCTCGCCCGGGACTTCCGGCTGATCACCCTGGAAGGCCCGGCGCTGGAGGGGGTCGCCTGGACGCCGGGGCAGAAGATCCAGATCGCGATGGGATCGGCGTTCACGGCGCGGACCTACACGCCGATCGAGTGGAATCCCGGGACCGGGCGCGCCTGTATTCTGGGCCATGTACATGGCGACGGGCCGGGCAGCGCCTGGGTGCGCGACGCGGCGCCGGGCGACATGTGCGACATCTTCGGGCCCCGCGGCTCGCTCGATGCCAGCCGGATGAACGGCCCGCTGGCGGTGTTCGGCGACGAGACCTCGATCGGCCTTGCCCATGCGCTTGCCTATCAGGATCCCGGGCGCATGGTTGCCGGCTATTTCGAGGTCGGCGACGTGGAGGGCAGTTGCCGGGTGGCCGAGCAGCTGGGTCTCGTCCGCGTCGCGCTGTTCGAAAGGACGGCGGACGATGCGCATGTCGGCGAGATGGAAGTGCGGCTTGCGACGCTGGCGGCCGGCGGCACCGGCTTCGTGCTGACCGGCAAGGCAGGCACCGTCCAGCGGCTTCGCCAGCGACTGAAGCGGCTGGCGGTACCGGCGAGCCGGATCGCGACCAAGGCCTATTGGGCGCCGGGCAAGACCGGGCTGGATTAGAGTTCAGCCTCGACCAAGCCCGTCATCCCCGCCTGCGCGGGGATGACGAAGGAAAACGTGAAGATGGCGCGGGAAAATCAGATACTTGTTTGAGTCCCCGCCCTACCGCTCGAGCTTCTCCAGCTGGCGCTTGGCATTGGCGTTGGTTGGATCCAGTGCGAGCGACCGCCGATAGTCGCGGATCGCGGCTTCCCGGCTGCCGGCGCGTGCATTGCCCTCGCCCAGGCTGTCCCAGGCATTGGCGTCCTGGGGATAGAGCACCGTGTTGCGCGCGAAGACGCGAACCGCATCGGCGATCTGGTTCTGGCGGAGCAGGCGGTAGCCGAGCAGGTTGAGGACCGATGGATCGTCCTTCCCGTTCCGCGTGCGGTCATATTGCGCCAGCGCCGCATCCACGCCGCGCCGGGCGGCGACGACGAGAAGCAGGTCCCCGGCGCTCGGTGGGCGGGCCGGATATCGCCAGCCCTGGGCATCGCCGACGACTTGGACGATGCGGTCGTAGATGGAACTGAAACTGTCCGAATTGCCGAGCAGGGCGATGCCCCAGCCCTTGTCGGCATCCATGAACATCAGCCCCTGAAAGCCTTCGTTCGCGCCGCTGTGGCGGAACTGGCCGGGATGGCCGCCATAGCCGACGCCGAAGCCCAGGCCGATGCCGCCGGGATTGCCGGGATCGTCGGGACAATGCGGGGTGAGCATCTCGCGCGTCATCGCCTGCGACAGGACATGGTTGGCCTTGCCTTCGCGGGAGAGCGACACTTCGATGCCCAGCCGGGCCAGGTCCTCCGCGGTGGTCCACAGGCCATCGGGGGCGAGTTCGGGATAGACATGCCATTTGCCCGGGGTGACGGCGCCGTCGGGCCCGGTGCCGCTGGCGGCGCGCGCCGCCAGTTCGGGGGGCAGGGCCTGGGCGAAGCTGCTGCTCGTCATGCCGGCGGGGCGCAGGACGCGTGCGGCCATGAAATCCTCGAACGACTGGTCCGCCGCCTCGCGGATCATCAGTCCCTCGATCGTCACGCCGCCGCCCGAATAGAGGCACTTGCTGCCGGGCTCCGCGATCACGCGGACCGCCGGGCTGTTGGCGGGTGGCTTGCCGTCGAGGATCTGCTCGATGCCCGGCACCGCGGTGCCCTGCGCATAGCCGGCAAAGCCATGGACGTTCAGGCCGGCATTGTGAGTCATCAGCCGGCGCAGCGTGACTTTCCGGGTGGCCGCGAGCGGGCTCTCGGGCAGTTTCCAGCGCTTGAGCTGGGTGTTCACATCGACGTCGAGGGAGAGCCTGCCCCGCTCGACCAGCCACAGCGCCCCCATCGCGGTGACCGGTTTGCTGATCGAGGCGGCCTGGAACAGCGTGGCCGGGGTGACCGCGGTGGTGCCACCGGTCTCGGTCACGCCGAAGCCGGCCGAGAAGGCGATGCGATTGTCCTGCACCACCGCAACGCTCATGCCCGGCACGCGAAAGGCCTGCATCAGCTCGGCCAGCGTCACGACGAGCGGCGGCTCGCCAGGCGCCATGTCGATGGTCAGCATCACCGTTTCGGGCGTGAGCAGCGGAGCCTGCCGGGCCTGAGCCTGAGCCTGGGCCTGAGCGGGGGCGGTCGTCGCGAGAAGGGCCAGGGCAGCGCCGGGGATTGCGACGGAGCACAGGGCTCGGTCTATCAATTGCATCAGAAGCTCCCGCGTATGGTGAAGGTGAAGATCGGCCCGATCAGCTGGTCGTTATGTTGCCGGAACACCAGCGGAGTCGCATTGCGTCGCCCGGCATAGACCTGGCGATCATAATAGTGCCTGCCGTTGAGGACATTGCCCACCTGCGCGCGCACGGTGAGGCCGAACACGTCCTTGTGCTCGACAAAGACGTTGGCGAACCAGGGGCCTTCGTTCTCGCGGTTCACTTCGGTGAGATAATAATAGGCTGTATTGTGATTGAGGCCGGCCGTGGCGCCCCAGGCGAAATCGCTGTTCGGCAGGTCGTGGCGGAAATCGAGTTCGGCCCAGCGATCCTGCGTCCCGCTGATCGGGCGCATCTCGCCGGTGAGCGGATCGCGGACCCGGGCGATCTCGAAGCCCAACGTGGCGTCGAGCCGGGCGCCGGGCAGGCCCAGGGGCGCGAACTGGATCGTGCTGGTGCTCTCCATTCCGAAGCGCGTCGCCCGCGGCAGATTGCCGACGCCCTCGCCATCCGCGCCGATCGGCACGATGTCGACGATATCCTCGACTGCGTAATAATAGGCGCGCAGCCGGGTCTTGCCCGCGTCACCCAGCGTGCGGCCGACCTCCATTTCCGCTTCCCAGCTCTGCGGCGGGACGAGTTCCGCGTTGCCGGCATTCTGCCGCTCGGACTTGAGGTTGGGCTGGGCCAGGAAGTCGTAGAAGCTGATCTGGCCGACCCGGCGGCGCAGCTTGAGGCTGAGATCCCACTGCTTGTCCGGCCGCCACCCGAGCGTGACGCTGCCCTTGGGCCGGAAGAAGTGCCGTGCGGGCAAGTCGCCATCGACTCGCTCGAGCGTGCTGAACTCGCCGCCGCCGGCGACCTGGAGGCTGATTCCCGCGCCGAGCGGGCGGCTGAACGTCACCATGCCCTCGTGGCGGACTTCGCGCACGATCCCGCTGCCGCCGGGGAAGGGAACCGGCACGAAGCTCCCCTGCGGATCGAGCTTCGCGAGCGAGCCGCGCTGATCGAGGCCGTTGGCCGCGCGTTCGAGCGACACTTGCCAGTCGCTCCCTCCCATCTTCCACCCATATTCGGCACGGGCGATGGTTTCGGTGATGTACGAGTTGCGCCCGAAACGGGTGCCCTGATCGGGCGCGCCGCTCGCGAAGCTGTCCACCTGGGTGGAAATGAGCGGCTCATGGTCGAAATGGCGCAGGCCGATGATCTTGAACCGGCCGGGCCCGAGCGGGAATTCATAATCCGCGTTGACGTCGTACATCCAGCCGTCGAGCCGGTTCAGGCGCAGGCGGGTGCCGTCATTGCCGTCGGCACGATAGCGCCGCTCGAAATCATAGACCGGGCCCCAATAGGGCGAATAGTTGAGGATGAGATGGCCCTTGGCACCGCCCGGCCCGTCGAAGCCGAGCCTGAGCTTGGCGACGAGCGTGTCCGATTCCGAATGATACACTTCCTCGCGGCGCTCGATCAGCGATCCGTCGGCGGCATGGAACAGCTCCGGCCCGCCGAGCCCGCCGCGCCCGGTCTGGTCCTCGAGCGATAGCGTATAGTCGATCCCGCGCGCCCTGCCCGTGTAGCTGACATTGCCACGGAACAGATTGGGGCGCGAATAATGGGCGCGGAAGTCCGGCCGCCATTCGAACTGGCCGCCGGCCTTGCGGGCCTGTTTGAGGATGATGTTGGCGACCTGGCCGGCAAGCCCGGCGATGCCGAGGGTGGAGGCGTCGACGATCTCGATCCGCTCGACATTGGCGGCGACGATGCGCTGGAGCTCGGCGATCGCGCCACCGGTCTTGTTGGCGATGCGCTCGCCGTTGATCAGCACATTCTCCGACGCCTGGCCGAGGCCGCGCTCCTGGTCCGCGCTGCGGATGGTGAAGCCGGGGACCCGGACGAGCATGTCATAGGCGGTCCGGGGAACGAAATGGGCGAAGTCCTCGGGAGCGAAGACCTGTTTGGCGACGGGCGGCGCGGTGGTGGTCTGGGCAGCCGCGCTCACGGGGAGGAGCGCGGCGCCGGCGAGAAGCAGCGCAGCTGGACGCATGTGGGGGAAGCTGCGCGGCGATCAGTTGCGCAGTGTGCGCAGCTGGACGAGCTGATCGGGCGTGGGCTGCGTGATCCCGATCTTGCGGGCGCGGCGCACGTCCTCGGCGGTGACGCCCACCGCCTTCATCTCGACCAGCCGGTTCGCCGGCAGATCGGCGTAGCCGATCGCGGCCAGTTCGCGAACATAGGCGGGCGTGACGCCGATCGCCTTGAGCTGCACGGCCTGGTCGGCGGTGAGGTTGCGCAGCCCCGCGCCCGCCATGTCCGAGAGAAACTCGGGCGAGACGCCGAGTGCCTTGAGTTCGATCAGGTTCCTGCCGCGGAGCTTGCCCAGCCCGGCGCGCAGCATCTTGCCGGCATAGTCGGCATCGATGCCGAGCGCGGCGAAAGCGGTTAGGTCTTCGAGATTGTCGGGGCGGAAACCCTGGTGCGCAAGGTCGGCGACATAGGCCGGAGTGACGCGAAGTGCGGAAAGGGCGACGAGCTGGTTGATCGTCGGCTTGGGATAATCGGCCTGGGCCAGCGCTTCGACCAGCGCCTTGTTGGCGCCGACGAGCGTCAGGTCGAGCGATTCCTTGAAGCTCGGTTGGCCGATGCCGCGGCCGGCGAGATAGCGCGCGAATTCGGCGGCGGGCGTGAAGGTGCAGTTGCCGGTGGCGATCCGCTTGTCGGCATCGCCGGCACAGTCGAGCCGGCCGGGCTCGCGGGCCATGGCGAAGCGGACCGGGCCATTGGCTTCGAGCGCGCGGCCGTCGAGCCCGAGCTGTTCGTGGCTGACCTGGGTGTTCATGTTGCTGCGCGGGCCGAAGGTAAGGCGCAGCTCGAAACGGGTGCCGCTGGCTTCGAGCTGGAGCTTGAAGCCGATCGGCGTGGACGCAGTGACCGGGTCGCGGGCACGATCGCCGGCGATGGCGGTGGTGGCGAGCAGGGTAACGGAGGCGATGACGGCAAGAACGCGGTTCATGGCATTTCTCCTAGTGCAACGGGCAAGCCGGGGGCGTCCGCCCCGGACGGGGCGTTGGCGCTTCGGCAATGGGCAGGTGAAAGGGCGGGCTTAGTTGTCGGGATTGGGGTCCGGATCGGGATGCGGATTCGGATTGGGCCGCGGATTGGGGTTGGGACCGCGCTTGCGGCCGTTGCGGGTGAGAGCGAGCGTGTCGATCTCGACCGGCATGCCGGCGCTGCGCAGGCGGCGGACATCGTCGGCGCTCACGCCCATGCCGGCGAGCGCGACATAATCGTCCAGCTGGCCGCGGAAGCCGGCCGACACCAGGCTGCGGACATAGTCGGGATTCACGCCCACCGCCCGGGCCGAGACGATGTCGTCGAACGATCGGATGCGCAGGCCGGTGGACATCATCGCCTGGACATATTCCGGCGTCACGCCGACGGCGCGCATGCTGGTCGCGTCGTCGAGGCTGATCGGGCCGAGCTGCGGCGCGGCGCGGCGGATCGCCTCGATATATTCGGGCGTGACGCCGACCGCGCGGGCGCCGATGATCGCATGGAGTTCGCGGTCGCGGCCGTCGTCGTTCCGGGCGTCGCGATCCTGGCGGGGATCGGCCTGGGCGAGGGCGGCTACCGGCGTGGGAGTGGCCGCGGCAAGGGCGGGCGCGCGTTCGGTGGCCGCCGGAGCCGGGGTCGGGGCCGCATGGGCGGCAGGCGACGTGGCGGGCGCGGCGACCGGGCTCGCCGCCAGGCGCGTGCCGGCATTGCTCTCCCGTACGGGCTTGGCGGCGTCGTGGCTTTCGGCGGCGCCGACGGTCAGCGCGGCAAGCGGGGCGGCCATCACCAGCATGCCCGCGCCGAAGCCGGCGATCCACGAGCCCTGGGCGCGGCCGCGCGGCAGCGTTGCGTCGAGGACGCGGCCGACACGGCGCTTGAGGCTGCCCTTGCCGGGCGCGACGCCATGCGCGCCGAGCAGCAGTCCCTTGCTCTCGTGCCGGGCGACGCGGACGAGCAGCTGGGCATAGTCGGGCGCATCGATGTTCGCCGCGAGCACGGCATCGTCGGCGGCTTCCTCGCGCAGCTGGTGCGCTTCGCGTGCCAGCCGCCAGGCGAGCGGGTTGAACCAGTGGATTGCGGTGGCGACGCGGGCGAGCATCAGCTTGGCCCAGTCGAGCGCGGAGACGTGCGCCAGCTCGTGCGCGATGATCGCTTCGGCCTCGTCGGTGGCGGCGAGCGCGTCGGCGCTGAGCAGGATGGTGGGGCGGGCAAGGCCCCAGGAGATGGGCGAGGGCAGGGCATCGCTCACCAGCAGCGCGGTGCCGCTCTTCATCCCCATGCGGCGCTGGGCATGGGCGAGCGCGCTCAGCCAGACCGGGTCGACAAGGACTTCGGCATCGGCGCGTAGGCGGACGAGGCGGAGCAGCGCGACGATGGTGAGCAGCAGCAGCGCCAGCACGGGCAGGGCATAGGCATAGCGCTCCCAGCCCTGCGGCAGCGTGAGCCAGGGCTGAGCGGCGGCAGGGGCCCCGGCGGCGCTGGTGGGGGACGACGGCAATGCGGCAGGCGCCCCGTCGGCGATCGACGGCTTCGCGGCCAGCGGGCGCGTGACCTGGGCGGCCGGCGCCTCGAATCCGCTCTGGACAAATTCGGGCATCGGCAGGCGCATGGACGGCAGCACCAGCGTGGCCAGCGGCAGGATCACCAACCCGGCCAGGCCAAGATGCGCGATCAGCGAGCGTTCCGCCGCCGAACGGCTGCGGGTGAGGCGGAGCAGGATCAGGGTGATGCCGGCGATCACCAGCGACTTGAGCACGAGGCCGAGCAACGCGGTCATGGTCAGGCTCCCTTCTTGGCGCGCGCCGCGGCGATCATCGCCTCCAGCTCGTCGAGATCGTTTTCGTCCAGCTTCCCGCTCATGCCGAGCAGGGCGCTGGCGGCATGGGTGGTCGAACCGTTGAAGAAGGTGCGCACGACATGACCGAGCGCATTGACGCTCGCCTTGCTCTCGGCCTCGACGGGCGAGAACAGATAGCCGCGCTCGCTCTGTTCGCGCCGCACCGCGCCCTTCTGCTCGAGCCGGGTCAGCATCGCGCGGACCGCCGAGGCGGAGAGCTTGTCGGGCAGGGCGTCGCAGACGTCGGACACCGCCATCGCACCCCGCTCGTAGAGCAGGTCGACGATCTGGCGTTCGCGGGGCGGCAGGTTGTTCAGCATGAGAATCCCTTTACGCTACATTTGTAGTCTACGCTACATTTGTAGTGCATGCAAGCCCCTTCGGCGACATGCGCAGGGTGCCGGGATATGCGATGGAATGGCGCCCCCGAGCGACCATTGCTGCCCGGAAACCTTCGCTTTTGCGCAAGGTCTCGTAGAATTGCATTCGCGCAGCGGGGACAGCGATGAACAAGCAGCACGACTATTACCAGGCCCGCGCGGCGCTCCAGCGCGAAATGGCGGCGGAACTGACGGGTTCCGCTCGCGAACAGCACCTGACCCTGGCGGCGATGTACGAGGCGCTGGCCACCGAGCCGAAGCGCGGGGCCGTGGCCGAACTGCCGGCGAAGGTGGCGGAGCCGGAAGTGGCGGAGGATGAGCGCGCCTATCTGCAGCGCCGGGCGCGGGAGGAGCGCGCGCGGGCAGCCGACAGCGACGATCCCGGCGTACGGCGCATCCGCTTCGAGATGGCGGACGAATATCTCCGGCGGGCGGACGCGCTGAAGCGGGGCTGACATTGGCATCGGGACGCCCGGCTCCCATCTTGGCGGAACATGCCGACACAAGGATTGCCGATGCCCCGCTCCCTAAAGATCGATTTCGTCTCCGACGTCTCCTGCCCCTGGTGCGTCATCGGCCTGAAGGGCCTGGAAGAAGCCCTGGCCCGGACCGGCGACCTGGTCGCCGCGCAGATCCGGTTCCAGCCGTTCGAGCTCAACCCGGACATGGCGCCCGAGGGCGAGAATATCGGCGAGCACATCGCGCGGAAATATGGCTCCACGCCCAAGCAATCGGCGGCGAACCGCCAGATGATCCGCGACCGCGCGGCGGCGCTGGGCTTCACGATGAACGGTTCGGCCGACAGCCGCATCTACAACACGTTCGATGCGCACCGGCTGCTCCACTGGGCGGCGATCGAGGGCGGCCAGGCGGCGCTGAAGCATGCGCTGTTCGAAGCCTATTTCACCGACCAGCGCGACCCGTCGGACCATGACGTGCTCGTTGCCGCGGCGGAGAAGGCCGGGCTGGACGGCGCGGCCGCGCGTGAGGTGCTCGCTTCGGGCCGCTATGCCGCGGAGGTTCGCCAGGCCGAGCAGCTCTGGCAGGGACGTGGCATTCACTCGGTGCCCGCGATCGTCATCGACGACCGATGGCTGATCTCGGGCGGCCAGCCGCCCGAGGCTTTCGAGCAGGCGCTCCGCCAGATCGCGGCCGAGCCCGTCTAGGCGGGCGCCTATGAGCCGGGTGCGCCCGGCGGGTTCTGGCCGCGTGCGCGGAACTGCGCGGCGGTCATCCGCAGCCGCACCACATCGCCGTCCAGCCAGGCCTCGCGGGCATAGATGCGCCGTTCCATGAACGGCCGCTCCTGCGCGGTGAAGAAGCTGGCGTTGGGCTCGTAGAAGCCGACAGGCGAGGGAATGTGCGCCGTCTCCGCGACGAGCACGCCGTCCGACGAATAGACCTTCATGCCGGTGCGCAGCTTGAGCACGGTCGGGGCGGGCGGCGTCTTGGCGGCCGGTTGCGCCGGTCTGGCCGCCTGTTGCGGCGCCGCCGCGAGGCAGGAGAGGATGAGGAGGACGGCCTGCATGCAAATGCTCCCTGGAGAACGGCCCCGCGACGGGTGCCCTTTGGGGGACGCTGCTGGCTCGGCGGCGCACGCACATCGCCCATGCGACGAAAATGCGCCTGGCCGCGATCAATGACGGCTCAGGGGACGCCGAAGGTCCAGCCTTCGGTGCGGGCCAGTTCCGGCGTCAGGCCGGCAGGCGTCCAGAGTTCCGGCCGGCCGGCGACATGCCGCAGCCAGGCCGCGCCGAGCATCGCATCGGTGGCGTGATCGTCATAGCGGGTGAGCGGCGCATGGGCTCGGGAGCCGAGCGCGGCCAGCATCCCGTCCAGCGTCGCGGCGTCGCGGATCTTGGAGATGCCCTTGCGCATGCCTGCGGCCCGGGCCGCGAGCGCGGTGTAGATTTCCACCAGCACCGGGCCTGTCTCCGGCAGCGGATCGAAGGGCCAGATCGGCACCTGCCCGCGGAGGCGGTGCAGCACGCGCATGCCCGTCAGGCTCGACTTCCCGACCTGGCTCGCGCCGACCAGGTTGAAGCAGCTATAGGGCGATAGCCGCATCGCGGCCTGGCCATGCTCGCACACCCGAAAACGGCCGCGGCCGGGCGGGAAGAGGTCGCCGCAATCGCCCTTCCGGCGGAAATGGCGGCGCGCCTCCGGGTGGCTCACGAAGCTGCTGGCGGCAAGGTGCGGGTCTTCGGCGGAGAGTTGGTCGACCAGCTTCCACAAGGCGGGTCCGTCGGGCGGGGAGCGTTCCCAGCCGGGAAAATACGCGCCTTCGTCGACCAGCGGGAAGGCGGGGGACAGGTCGAGCCCGATCAGCGCCCGCGTGCCGCCGTCCGCCAGTTCGGCGAGCCAGTCGGCAGTGTCCTGGCGCGACCAGGCGCGCTCGACCAGTTCGGGCGGACCGGCGCCGGCCCCGGCGCGCGCCACGGCGAGCCCCCTGGGCCGCTCGACTGCCTGGCCCGACCAGTCGATCGCGATGAAATCGGTGAAAGCGGGCACCTAGTTCCTCGGAAGGAAAGGAGGAGCGCTCATGGCCGCTCCGCCATTCCGGCCGCGATGCGCTGGGGCTTCTTCGCGCGGTCCCACCAGGCGCGCTGGATATAGAGTTCGATCCGCTCGCGACTGTCGGTTCCGTAGCGCACGAGCAGCATCGGATAATTGGCGTAGTGAGCGGTCTGCCAGAAGGTCTCCGGATCGGTTTCGAACAGGATCTCCTTCTCGGGGCTGGTGACCATCAGCCCGAAGCTGCCCTGCTCGCGCCCGGGCGACATGAAGCCCTTGCCGTTGATCTTGGGGCAGGGCGTGCCCCACCATTTCTCCATCACCACGTCGGGCAGCGTGAGGGCATAGGCAGTGGCGTCTTCCCAGTCCTTCATTCGCCCGATTTCCTTCCGTCGTCCCGCCGCCGCTCGCGCATCTCGTTCCACCAGGCGATGCGTTCGGCGATGCGTTTCTCATGGCCGCGATCGGTGGGGGTGTAGAAGGTCTGCGGCGCCATCTCCTCGGGCCAGTAATCGTCGCCCGAGAAGCCGCCCTCGGCGTCGTGATCATAGGTATAGCCCTTGCCATAGCCGATGTCCTTCATCAGCCGGGTGGGGGCGTTGAGGATGTTCTGCGGCGGCATCAGCGAGCCGGTCTCCTTCGCCGCGCGCCACGCCGCCTTCTGCGCGGTATAGGCCGCGTTCGATTTGGGCGCGGTGGCGACATAGAGACAGGCCTGGGCGATCGCCAGCTCGCCTTCGGGAGAGCCGAGGAATTCATAGGTGTCCTTGGCCGCGAGGCACTGGACCAGCGCGTTGGGATCGGCGAGGCCGATATCCTCCACCGCCATGCGCACCAGCCGGCGCAGCACGTAGAGCGGTTCCTCGCCGGCAGTGAGCATGCGGGCGAGATAATAGAGCGCCGCCTGGGGATCGCTGCCGCGCACCGATTTGTGCAGCGCGGAGATCAGGTTGTAATGCCCCTCGCGATCCTTGTCGTAGACCGCGACGCGGCGCTGGAGGAAGTTCGACAGGCCGGCGGGATCGAGCGGCGCCTCGAACCGTACCGAGAACAGAGTCTCGGCCTGGTTGAGCAGGAAGCGCCCGTCGCCGTCCGCGCTTGCCACCAGCGCGTCGCGCGCTTCGGGGGTCAGGGGCAGGGGGCGCGCCTCCAGCGCCTCGCCGCGATCGAGCAGCAGCGTGAGCGCCTCATGGTCGAGCCTGCGGAGGATCAGCACCTGCGCGCGGCTGAGCAACGCCGCGTTCAGCTCGAACGACGGGTTCTCGGTGGTCGCGCCGACCAGGGTGACGGTGCCGTCCTCGACATAGGGCAGGAAGCCGTCCTGCTGCGAGCGGTTGAACCGGTGGATCTCGTCCACGAACAGAAGCGTGCGCCGGCCGAGCCGGGCATATTCCTTCGCCTCGGCGAACACCTTTTTGAGATCGGCGACGCCCGAGAAGACCGCGCTGATCGCGACGAAGCGCAGGCCCACCGCATCGGCGAGCAGGCGCGCGATCGTGGTCTTGCCGGTGCCGGGCGGGCCCCAGAGGATGATCGACGAGAGCTTGCCCGCCGCGACCATCCGCCCGATCGCGCCTTCGGGACCGGTCAGATGCTCCTGCCCCACGACATCCTCGAGCCGTTGCGGGCGCAGCCTGTCGGCCAGCGGGCCGGCGGCACTTTCGGGGGCGTGCGGCGCCTGTTCCTCGGTCGCGAAAAGATCAGCCATCGTCGGCACAGATAGGCCCGGCGGGCCCGTTTTCCCACTGCGGATATCGGCGCCGGAAAGTCACGAAAGCCCCGACATCATCGCGCGCGGCTCGGCGCTTCCCTGTCTTCCCGCGCAGGGCGGTCGCGGGGAAGGAAAGGTTGACAGGCATAACGGAACAATACGGGAACAAGCAGGATTGTCAACGTCGAGGCTTGTAAAGAGTGATTTAAGATATATCTTAGAGCAATCACGAGTCGTACAGGAGATATTATGCGACATCATCATTGCGGCCATCGCGGCATGCATTTCGGCCGCCGCGGCGGCTTTGGCGGCGGCGCGCCGGACTTCATCATCGGATGGGGCATGGGGCGCGGCGGCTTTGGCGAGCGCGGGGAACGGGGCGGTCGACGCCGCATGTTCGACGGCACCGAGCTGCGCCTCATCCTCCTCAAGCTGATCGAGGAACAGCCGCGCCATGGCTATGACCTGATCCGCGAGATCGAGGAGCGTTCGGGCGGCGCCTATGCCCCCAGCCCGGGCGTGGTCTATCCGACCCTCACCATGCTCGACGACATGGGCCTGATCGAGGAGAGCAAGAGCGAAGGCGCCAAGAAGCAGTTCGCGATCACCGAGGCGGGCACGGCGCATCTCGCCGAGCGGACCGAGGAAGTGGCGGCGCTGTTCGAGCGGCTCCAGCAACTGGCGGGGCTGCGCGAGCGGTCCCATGGCGGCCCGATCCGCCGCGCGATGGGCAATCTGCGTGCCGTGCTGCAGGAACGTCTTGCGGGTGAAAGCGTCGATGCCGACATGCTGCACGGCGTCGCGGAGATCCTCGACGAGGCGGCGCGGAAGATCGAGCGGCTCTGAGCCCGGTGCCGCGGATTGAAATGCTGAGGCGGCGGCTCGGGATCGTGCCGCCGCCGATGGAGACGAAGCGCATGACCATGACTCTGTTTTCGGCCGAGACGCTGGCCCCCACCGCACATGCCAGCCGCTATCTGCAGCAGCTGTGCAAGCATTGGGAGCACAGCCTTCAGGTGGAGTTCACGCCGGAGAACGGCACGGTGATCTTCCCGAAGGATGCGCGCGGCGCGGACCATCCCGGCGACGCGGTGGTGACCTTCAACGTCGCCGAGACCGGGCTCGACATCCGCATCGACGCCAGCTCGCCCGAGCAGCTCGAGGGGCTGAAGGGGGCGGTGGAGCGCCATCTCGACCGGTTCGCCTTTCGCGAGGACGGGCTGCGATATGCGTGGAAGTGACGCCTGAGGCGGGGACTCGCATCGCTTCCGCGTCCCCGCACTTTCTCACCCTCGCCGCGCGATCGCCTCGAGATAGGCGTCGAGCACCTTCTGGTTGATCGCGTCCCATTGATAGGTCTCGGCGATCGCATGCCCGGCCGCGCCCGCGGCTTTCCGCGCGGCATGGTTCTCGCAATAATGCTGGATCGCATCGGCATAGCGGCCCACCGCGCCCTTGCCGGGATCGACCAGCAGGCCGCTCACATTCTCCTCCACCATGCCGACCGGACCGACCGCGTTGGCGGCGACCACGGCCACGCCGGCGGCCATTGCCTCCAGCGTGACGTTGCCGAAGCTCTCGGTGAGGGAGGGGTTGAAGAAGACGTCCATCGAAGCGACCGCACGCCCCAGATCGTCGCCCGCCTGGAAGCCGGCGAACACCGCGTCGGGCACGCGATCGGCGAACCATTGCTGCGCGGGGCCCTTGCCGATCACCAGCACGCGATGCTTCACGCCGCGCCGCTGCAACTCGCCGACCACTTCGGCGAAGATGTCGAGCCCCTTTTCCAGCACCAGCCGGCCGAGGAAGCTCACGGCGACTTCGTCATCCGCGATGCCGAGGGCGCGCCGCCATTCGAGGCTGCGCCGGCCCGGATTGAAGCGATCGTGATTCACGCCGCGCGACCAGATCTGCATCGGCCGCTCGACGCCCCAGCTGCGCAGCAGCTCCTCCATGCCGCGCCCCGTGGGCATCACGGTGTCGAACCGGTTGTAGAAGCGCGTGAGCGTCCAGATCAGCAGCGGCGTGACGAAGCCGATATGATAATAAGCGGGATAGGTCTCGAACCGGGTATGGACCGAGGCGACCGAAGCGATGTTGTTCCGGCGCGCCCAGGTGACTGCGCGGTGGCCGAGTATCTCGGGCGCGGAGACATGGACGAGATTGGGGGCGAAGGCCTCTAGGTCGGGCAGCACCGCCTTGATGCCCTTGGCGAACTTGTACTCGTCGCGCCCGCCCGGCACGGGCAGCGCGGGCACGCTCACCAGATCGCCCGTCGGCGGGAAGGCGGGCGTGTCGGTGGTCGGCGAATAGACGCGGACCTTCACGCCCTGATCGAGCAGATAGCCGACGAGCAGGTTGAGCGCCTGGTTCGCACCGTCGCGGACGTAGTTATAGTTGCCGCTGAACAGCGCGACGCGGAGGTCGGTAGGCTTCATGGCGCGCGCGATACCGCCCGCGGGCCCGGGGGGCAACCTTGGCGCATAGTTCTCCCTTGTGGAGGAGGGGTGGAGAAACCGTCGGTATTGCGTGCAGGGTCCCGGCCCCGCCCCCGTCGCCCGGCGAACGGGCGTTTCCAGGCTTGTTCCTATCTTGTTCTCTCGCTAGTCTCGCGGGCATGGCGAAACTCAAGAAGCGTTATGTCTGCCAGGCCTGCGGCTCGGTCTCCTCGCAATGGGCGGGGCAATGCGGCGATTGCGGCGAGTGGAACCAGATGGTGGAGGATGCCGGGGCGGTGGTGACGCCGTTCCAGGCCCGCCACAACCTCCAGTCCGGCGGGCGGGCGATCCAGCTGACCGGGCTCAACACCGATATCGCGCTGCCCGAGCGCACCTCGACCGGCATCGCCGAGTTCGACCGCGCGCTGGGCGGCGGCTTCGTCGAGGGCTCCGCCACGTTGATCGGCGGCGATCCCGGCATCGGCAAGTCGACGCTGCTGCTCCAGGCGGCGGCCAAGATCGCTTCGCGGGGGCTCTCCGTCGCCTATGTCTCGGGAGAGGAAGCGGCCGACCAGGTGCGGCTGCGCGCGCGGCGGCTGGGCCTGGGCAAGGCGCCGGTGATGCTCGCCGCGGCGACTTCGGTGCGCGACATCCTGACCACGCTGGGCGAGGGCGCGCCGCCCGCGCTGCTGATCATCGATTCGATCCAGACGATGCATTCGGACCTGATCGAAGGCGCACCGGGCACGGTGAGCCAGGTGCGTGCCGCCTCGGGCGAACTGATCCGCTTCGCCAAGGAGCGCGGCACCGCGCTGGTGCTGGTCGGCCATGTCACCAAGGACGGCAGCATCGCCGGCCCGCGCGTGCTCGAGCACATGGTCGACACGGTGCTGGCGTTCGAGGGCGAGCGCAGCCACCAGTACCGCATCCTGCGCGCGGTGAAGAACCGCTTCGGCGGCACCGACGAGATCGGCGTATTCGCGATGCAGACCGAGGGGCTGGAGGAAGTCTCCAACCCCTCGTCGCTGTTCCTCACGTCGCGCAACGAGAATGTGACCGGCACGGTGGTGTTCCCCGCGCTGGAGGGAACCCGGCCGGTGCTGATCGAAGTGCAGGCGCTCACCGTGCGGCTGGCGAGCGGCGCGACGCCGCGGCGCGCGGTGGTCGGCTGGGACAGCGGGCGGCTGGCGATGATCCTCGCGGTGCTGGAGGCGCGCTGCGGGCTCAGCTTCTCGACCTGCGAAGTCTATCTCAACATCGCCGGCGGCTACCGGGTGCAGGACCCGGCGGCGGATCTGGCGGTGGCGGCGGCGCTCGTCTCGGCGCTGGCCGAACGGCCGATCGCGGCGGACGCCGTGGTGTTCGGCGAGATCGCGCTGTCGGGCGAAGTGCGCCCCGTGGCACATGGCGCGCTGCGCTGCCGCGAGGCGGCGAAGCTGGGCTTCGGCCGCGCGCTCGCCCCCGCCGTGCAGGCGAAGGACAAGGGAGGGCTGCAACTGGCGGGGTTCAAGTCGCTCGGCCAGTGCGTCGATCATCTGCTGGGGCGTTAGGGCGCGGCTCCGTCAATTGCCAAGGGGTTGCAATCGCTTGCCAGGCTATAGAATATCGTATCGCAAGCAGATTGGCGGGGCGATCGATGTTGCGAGAATTGGCCGGCGAATGGGCGCGCCCCGGGATGCTGGTGCCGACATCCTGCGCCGTGGCGCTGATGGGGGCGATCCTGTGGGCAGGCGCCGAGCCCGCCCGCACCCCGCCGCCATCGCTTGCGTTCGAAGGCTTGCCGGTGAGCGGCAGTGCGGCGGATGCGCGGCGCGCCGGCTTCACCGAATGCGTCAAGATCGACGCGTTCCGCGCGCGCTGCCGCCGCGCGGGGCTGATGGTGGCGGGCGAAGGCCCCTATGACGCGGCCATCGACCTGATCGGCAGCGACGGGCGCGGCGGCTTCGACCACCTGACCCTGTGGCGGAACGGGGACCAGAAGGAGATCTACAAGCTGGTCGAGGCACTGCAGCGGCGGGGCTGGATGCATTGCGAGACCGGCAACGAGCGATGGGGCGACCAGGACATCTACACCCGCAAGGGCGTGCCGGTGCGCGTGTCGATGGACCTCAGCTATTACGGCAAGCGCCGGGTGCGGATCATCCCGCCGTGGAACCAGAGGGAGCGGAGCTGCACGCCCTATCATTGAGAGGGCTATCCTTTCCGCGCCTTACGCCCCACATTGACGGAATGAAGCGAAGCACTGCCATTTCCATCGCCTCGGGAGTCGCGGTCGCCGCGATCGGCGGCCTCTTCCTCTATTCGCGCGCCACCCGCCCGCCGGTGATCAACAAGAAGGTGCCCGAGCCGGCGCGGCCGGTCGATCTCACGCGCTATCTCGGCAAATGGTACGAGCTGGCGCGGCACGAGAACCGCTTCGAGAAGGGCCTGGACGCCGTGACCGCCGAATATGCGCTGCTCGAGGACGGCAAGATCAGCGTGACCAACAGCGGCACCCAGGGCTGGCCGGCCGGCGACCGCAGCGTCTCCGAGGGCAAGGCCGTCGTCGCCGACGAGGCGACCAACGCCAAGCTCAAGGTCTCGTTCTTCGGTCCGCTCTACACCGGCGACTATTGGATCCTCGATCATGACGAGGAGTATGCATGGTCGATCGTCGGCGAACCGAGCGGGCGCTATCTATGGGTGCTGTGCCGCGAGGCGGTGCCCTCCTCGGCGCTGGCGCAGGCGATCATGAAGCGCGTCGAGGAGCTCGGCTATGACCGCTGGGCGCTGCGGATCACCCGGCAGGGCTGATTTCCTCTCCCGTTTCCCATCCATCCTCCGCTATAGGCCGTCCCCGGGGAGGGACGTGTTCCAATGACTTTGACCGGGCTCGACATCATCGTGCTGTTCGCGATCGGCGGCGCCGCCGTGCTGGGCTTCCTGCGCGGCTTCGTCACCGAAGTGCTGGCGCTGGTCGCGTGGCTGCTGATCGTGCTCGCGCTCAAGCTGTTCCACACGCCGCTCGCCGCGGCGCTGGCCGGGGTGGTCGGCACCGAGCAGGGCGGGGCGGTGCTCGCCTTCGTGATCCTGACCGGCGTCACCTATTTCGGCGGACGGCTGCTCGCCCGCGCGATCGGCTCGCGAACCCGCGAGAGCTTCCTTGGCCCGATCGACCGTGCCCTGGGCCTGGGTTTCGGCGCGCTCAAGGGCCTGATCCTGGTCAGCATCGGCTTCCTGCTGATCGTGCTGCTGTTCGACACGGTGAGCGGCGGCCCGGCCAATCGGCCGCAATGGATCACGAAATCGACCACCTATCCGCTGCTCAACGCCACCAGCGCCAGCATCGCCGATTTCGTCGATCGGCGCCGCAAGGGCGAGCCGGTGTTCGGGGATGAGGTCGACAACGGCACCGGAGCCGCCGGCAACGCGCAATGAGCCGGCGGGCGGCCGCGGCGCTGGCGCTGCTGGCGCTCGCTGGCTGCGACTCGCCGCTCGATTTCTGCCGGGCGTGCATCAGGACTCCGCCGGCCGACGAAGTGGCCGATGCGGATCGCGCGCGTATCCGCTTCACCGGCCCCGGCACGCTGCCGGCGGATGCCCGGCACCTTCATTACTACGAGCAATGCGGCGTCGATTGCCGGCACTGGATGCGTTTCGAGCTGCCCGAGGCGGAAGCCCGGCGGTTTGCCGCCACGGTGCTGGGTGGAGGGACGCTGCGGCCGGGACGCGATCCATTCGACGGGAGCGCAGGCGGCCCCTTGTCGCCGCCCATGCCGTGGTGGCCGGCCCATCTGCCGACCGATGCCGAGGGCACGAAGATCGAGACGCAGGAGGCGCGCGGCGGAGCGCTGGTGCTGCGGGCGGAGAAGGGGCTGGCCACGGTCTGGTTCTTCGAATTCGACATGTGAACCGGGCGAATTCCATGCATCAGGGGGTCGCACTTCGCGCGCCTCTCCCCTAAGTCGGAACGAGATGAACGCGCCGCTCTACAACACCGAGATATTGCGCCTGGCGGCTTCCGTGCCGTTCGAGGCGCGGCTGGAAGGCGCGATGGCGTCGTCCGAGAAACGCTCCCCGGTCTGCGGGAGCCGCGTCACCGTCGACGTGAACCTGGACGAGGACGGGCGGATTGCCGCGATCGGCATGGTAGTGCGCGCCTGTGCGCTCGGCCAGGCATCGGCGGCGCTGATGGAGGCGCATGCCGTCGGCCGTTCGCCGCAGGAGCTCGAAACCGCGCGCGACGATCTTGCCGGCTGGCTGTCCGGCGCACGCGCCACGCCGCCCGACTGGCCGGGGCTCGACCTGTTCGCGCCGGCACTGGAGCATCGCGGGCGCCATCCGGCGATCCTGCTCGCTTTCGAGGCGGCGGCCGAGGCCGCCCGGCGGGCGCGCGGCTGATGGAGCACGCCAACGAGGCTTCGCTGCTCGGCGAATATGTGCCGCTGCTCGGTTTCGCGCTGGTCTTCGTGCTGGTGTTCCGCCGGTTCGGGCTTGGCGCCACGCTGGGCTATCTGGTCGCCGGTGCGATCGTCGGGCCGCAGGTGCTCGGGCTGGTCGGCGATGCCGAGAGCAAGATGGGCATCGCCGAACTGGGCATCGCGCTGCTGCTCTTCCTGGTCGGCCTGGAACTCAGCCCCTCGCGATTGTGGCGGATGCGGCGCGACATCTTCGGGCTCGGCCTGCTCCAGGTGGTGATCTGCGGCCTGGTGATCGCGGGCATGGTGTGGCTGGCTACGGGCAGTTCGATCGGCGCGGCGCTCGCGCTCGGCCTGCCGCTGGCGCTGTCCTCGACCGCGCAGGTGCTGCCGATGCTGCAATCGGCGGGGCGCCTGCGCACCCCGCTCGGCGAGCGCGCCTTCGCGATCCTGCTGTTCCAGGACCTCTCGATCGTCCCGCTGATCACCATCGTGGCTGCGCTCTCGCGCAACCCGCAACATCAGAGCAGCACCCCCGGCTGGCTGCTCGGCGTCTATACCGTGCTGGCGATCATCGGCCTGATCCTGGCCGGCCGCTATCTGTTGCGCCCGCTGTTCCGGCTGATCGGCAATCTCGGCGAGCGCGAGATGTTCATCTTCGCCGGGCTGTTCACGGTGATCGCGGCCGCGGCGATCATGGAGGCGCTGGGGCTTTCCGCGGCGCTGGGCGCATTCATCGCGGGCGTGATGCTGGCCGATTCGCCCTATCGCCACGAGCTGGAGGCGGATGTCGAGCCGTTCCGCTCGATCCTGCTCGGGTTGTTCTTCCTCGCCGTGGGCATGACGCTGAACCTCCACGCGATCGCCGAGCGGCCGTTCTTCGTCGTCGGCATGGCACTGGCGCTGATTGCCGCCAAGGCCGCGATCATCATGGGGCTGGGCATGGCGTTCGGCATGCCGCGGCGCCAGGCCTTCGCATTGGGCGTCCTGCTCAGCCAGGGCGGCGAGTTCGGCTTCGTCCTGTTCGCCCAGGCCCAGTCGGCGATGCTGATCGAGGGGCAGGCGGCGAGCATCTTCGGCGCGATCGTGACCCTGTCGATGGCGACCACGCCGTTCCTGATGATGGCGACCAAGCGGCTGCGGACCGAGCCCGCGCCGAGCGTGGAAGGCGTCGAGGGGCCGCAGCACGAGGGCGCCAATGCCGTGGTGGTGGGCTATGGCCGTTTCGGCCAGACGGTGGCGCAGATGCTGCTCTCGCAGGACATCCCCGTCACCATCATCGACACCGATGTGGAGATGATCCAGACCGCAAATGATTTCGGCATGAAGGTCTATTATGGCGACGGCCTGCGCATCGACATGTTGCGCCAGGCGGGCGCGGCCGAGGCGGAGCTGGTGCTGTTCTGCAACGATGGCGACAAGATCGACACCGAGTTCCTCGAAGCGGTCCATTACGCCTTCCCCAGGGCGACGGTGTTCGTGCGGGCCTATGACCGGCGCAGCGTGATCAAGATGAAGGGCGCGCCGGTGGGCGGCGTGGTGCGCGAAGTGCTCGAGAGCGCCGTGATGATGGCGCGCCAGGCGATGCAGGCGGTGGGCGTCGACCAGATGGAGATCGACAGGACCGAGGCGGAATATCGCCGCCGCGACAATGCCCGGCTGGACGTGCAGCGCGAGACCGGCGACCTGCGGGCCGGAATCGACGGCATGGTCACCCATGCGAGCAGGGCGGCCGCGATCGAGATCGACCTCGAGTCCTCGGGATGAAGGGGCGGCCCTTCCGCGCGCGGATGGGGTTCGCGCTGGCCGGCATCCGCGCCGGCTGGGCGCGCGAGGCGAGCTTTCGCAGCCAGGCGCGCCTCGCGGCGATGGCCCTGCTCGCGCTGCTCCTGCTCAGGCCGGCGCCCGTCTGGTGGGCGCTGGTCGCGGTCTGCTGCGCGATCGTGCTGGCATTGGAGCTGGTCAATTCGGCGATGGAAGCGGTGATCGACCTGCTGCATCCCGGCGTCCATCCGTCGATCAAGGCCGCGAAGGACATGCTGGCGGGCGCGGTGCTGGTGATGAGCGCCGCGGCGCTCGCCGTGGCGGTGGCGATGGTGGCGGCGAGCGGGCCGCATTTCCTGGAGGAGATCGGGCTGTGAGGATCGTGACGGTGCTGGCGGCGCTTTCGGGCGCGGCGGCGGTGGCGGCGGGGGCGTTCGGCGCGCACGGCGCGAGCGGCGAGGCGGCGGAATGGCTCAAGACCGGCGGGCATTACCAGCTGGTCCATGCAGTGGCGGCGCTGGTCGCGGTGCGGATGGGCGAGCGGATCTCGCCCTGGCTGTTCGTGATCGGCGGCGCGGTGTTCGCGGGGACGCTCTACCTGATGGCGCTGGGCGGTCCGCGCTGGCTGGGCGCGGTGACGCCGCTTGGCGGCGCGGCGCTGATCGCGGGGTGGCTCTGCCTGGCCGCGGGCGCGTGGAGGGCACGCTGATGGCATTGCTGCTGATCCTGGCGCTGGGCGCGGCCGATCCCGGGCCGCTGGTGATCGATGCAGGCGCGGATCTCTATCCCGCCGACGCACTGGCACAGAAGCTCGAAGGCGATGTGGCGGTGAAGCTGAGCGTCTCGGCGGATGGCGCGCTCCGATGCAGCGCGCCGGGCGGCGGAGCGATGGCGCCGCTGAAGCGGGCCAGCTGCGAGCTTGTCGCGGCGCGCGACATCTTTCCACCGCGAGTCGAGAAGGGCCAGGCAGTGTCGGCCGACTATTCGGTGATCGTGCGCTGGAAGCTGGGGTCCTCCAACCGGCAGTTCGGCGGTGCCGTGCCGATTGGGCGTGCCGGCTGGATCCGCTATTCGGACTATCCGCCGATCGCCTGGAGGCAGGTGAACACCGGCAAGGTGCGCATCGCCTATGACATCACGGCGCAGGGCCGGCCGCAGAATTGCCGGATCGAGAGCACCAACACCACCCAGGCCCTGGCCGGCAACATGTGCCCGCTGTTCGTGGAGCGCGCGATCTTTCTTCCCGCGCTCGATCCCGGCGGCAAGCCACGCCCGACCCGCGGCTGGTTCAATCTCGACTGGCGCTGGTGCGAGACCGCACGCTGTCCGGCGCCCGACACTGGCGAATAGGAAGACCCGCCTGAACCCGAGCGATTTCATCCGGGCACGCCTCCCCGTGCTGCCGGTGCCGGGCATTGCAGGGATCGCGCTGCACAAGGCGGTGCCCGCCAGCGGGCTTGGCCGGCTGGCGGCGGCGGATCGGGACTTCGGCTCGCCCTATTGGGCCTATTACTGGCTGGGCGGGCTGGCGCTGGCGCGGTTCGTGCTCGACCGGCCGGAGGTCGTGGCCGGGCGGCGGGTGCTCGACCTGGGCTGCGGCTCGGGGCTGGTGGCGATCGCGGCGGCGAAGGCCGGGGCGGCGAAGGTGCTGGCGGTGGACATCGACCCCTATGCGCTGGCGGCCGCTGCGCTGAATGCGGCGGCGAACGGCGTGGCAGTCGAGACGGTGCACGCCGATCTGACCGGGGGGGCGGCGCCGGAGGTGGATGTCGTGTTGGCCGGGGACGTGTTCTACGATCCCGAGCCGGCGTCGCGGGTGGAGCCCTTCCTTGCCCGCTGCCGGGCGGCTGGGGCGGAGGTGCTGGTGGGCGATCCCCGCCGCGCGCCATTGCCGCTGGAACGGCTGCGGGCACTGGCGGAATATCGATTCGCCGAGACGGATAGCGGCGCGATGCGGATCACCGAGGTGTTCGCGTTCGACTGACGCTCGACCGTCCTCCCGGCCTTGCGCGGGGATCCGCCGGAAGGCGGGCCATGGACAAGGCGCGGCAAGTCGGTGGGCGCGGCACCGTCGACCCCGGCACGGCCAGGGTGACAGGCCGGGGCAACGGATTTGCATCAGGATAGTGGCGGAGGCTATTCCGCCCCGACGATCTTCGCCACGCCCGCTGCCGCATTCGGGTGATAGCCTGCCTTGGCACCTTCGTAGAAGCGCAGGGCGATCGGCTTGCCCCAGTCGCCCTGGGCCATCAGGTCCTTGTAGATCGGGTAGATCAGCAGGCCACGGCCGACCCGCTTCACGAATTCCTCGATCCCGGGGAGTGCCGGCTCGTAGCGATTGGCAATGGCCAGTTCGGCCCAGGCCGACCGGACATAGGCATTGTTCGAGGTGGAGAGGCCGAGCGCTCCATCGAGTTCCGCAAGGCGCGCGGGCGGCTGCTGGCGCGGGAGGCCGTTCAGGAAGCGCAGCCATTGCTGGGTCGCCCAGCCGGCGGGCTGCACCGCGCTCGCCGGGCCGCCGGCGTTGAACGCCGCGAGCTTCGCGTCGACGGCGGCAAGCGTTGCCGAAGTCACGTGCACGGCATTGTCGGGCAGCCCCGGGCGATAGGCCCAGCGATCGAGCTCCAGCTTCGCCTCGAGCGCCTTGTCGCCCCTGATCAGGTTGGCGCGCAGGTCCGCCAGGAAGCCGGCGGTGGTCTGCGGCTGGAAGGCGTGGCGATCGAAATAGGCGCGCAGATAGGCGTCCCATTTCGCCCGGCCCACCGCCGCCTCGATCGTGCGCAGGAAGGTGGAGCCCTTGAAATAGTCGAGCTGGCCGAAGGTCGCGCCCGGATCGCCGTGGAGGCGCGTGGTGGCCGCGTCGCCGCCGCCGGCATCGCGGATGTCGCGCTGCAGCCCGTCCCAGTCGAGATCGGCGTACATGGCGGCGCGCTCCTTGCCATAGACCGCCTCCATGATCCGATTCTCGAAATAGGTGGTGAAGCCTTCGTTGAGCCAGCTGTCCGACCAGGTCGCGTTGGTGACGAGATTGCCCGACCAGCTGTGCGCCAGTTCGTGCGCGACGACGTCGGTGTTCGAGCGGTCGCCGGTGATGATCGTCGGCGTCAGGAAGGTGAGGGTGGGGTTCTCCATGCCGCCATAGGGGAAGCTGGGCGGCAGCACGAGCATGTCGTAGCGGCCCCAGCGATAGGGGCCGTAAAGTGCCTGTGCCGCGTCGATCATCTTCTCGACATCGCCGACCTCATGCGCCGCGGCATCGAGCATCGAAGGCTCGGTCCACACGCCCGATCGCTTGCCGGTCGCCTTGAAGGCGAGGTCGCCCACGGCCATCGCGACGAGATAGGGCGGCACCGGCTTGTCCATCCGGAAGCGGAACCTGCGCCTGCCGTCCGGCGCGGCCTGGCCCTTCTCGCCGTCGAGCCGGTCGCCGCTCATCACCGCGACGAAGCCGGCGGGCACGGTGAGCGTGGCCGACCAGGTCTGGCGGATGCCCGGGCTGTCCTGGGTGGGAATCCAGCTGCGGTTGTTGATCGGCTGGCCCTGGCTGAACAGATAGGGCTTGCGCTTCCCGGCGGTGAGCTCCGGTGCGAGCCACTGGAGCGCCGATGCGCCCGGCCGCGTCTTGTAGCGGATCAGGATCTGCTTGTTGCCCTCGAGCTGCACCGTGAGCGCCGAGCCCAGTTCCTTGTCGCGCGGGCCGATCGCGAAGGGGAGCGGCTTACCCTTGGGGCACGTGACCGAGATCACGTCGAGGTCGTCGACGTCCAGCACGATCTCCTTCGCGCCCGCAGCGGCGAGCACGTCGAGCGTCGCGACGCCGGACAGCGTCTTGCCGGCGAAATCGACGTCGAGGTTCAGATCGACATGCGTGACTCGCGCCACTTCGGGCACGGCATGGGTCCACGCGTCCTTCGCTTCGGGCGCGGTCAGGATCGGGGCGGGCTTGCCGGTCTGGGCGGCGGCGGGCGCGGCGATCACGATCGCGGCGGCGAGAGCGGGGAGGATGCGCATGCCGATGTGCTAGGCGGATCGGGGACGAACGGCAACCGACGCGCAGCACCTCTCCCTTTCATGCGGGGAGTCACTGGTCGAGCATCTCGCGAACCTTTGCCGCCAGGTCGGTATAGGTGAAGGGCTTGGGCAGCAGCTGCACGCCGGGATCGAGCCGGCCGTGATGGACGATCGCGTTGCGGGCATAGCCGGTAGTGAAGAGGATCTTGAGATCCGGCCGCTTCGCATGCGCCTCGCTGGCGAGCACCGCGCCGGTCATGCCGCGGGGAAGCACGACGTCGGTGAACAGCAGGTCGATCGATTCCGGCGCGGCGTCGATCGCGGCGAGCGCGGTGGGGCCGTCCCCCGCCTCGATCACGCGATAGCCCAGCTCGCGCAGCACCTCGACCGTATAGGCCCGGACATTCTCGTCGTCCTCGCACACCAGGATCGTCTCATGGGCATTGCCCTGCGGTGCGGAGGGGGCCGGGGCACGGGCCGCCGTGTCGCGCGCCGTGCCGTGGAAGCGGGGCAGGTAGATCCGCACGGCCGTGCCGTCGCCGCACGCCGAATGGATGCGGACATGCCCGCCCGACTGCTTGATGAAGCCATAGACCATCGACAGGCCCAGGCCCGTGCCGCGTCCCACTTCCTTGGTGGTGAAGAAGGGCTCGAAGGCATGGGCGAGCGTTTCCTCATCCATGCCGGTGCCGGTGTCGGATACGCAGATCAGCACATATTGGCCGGGCGACACCTCGGCATCGAGCGCGGCATAGTGGCTGTCGAGATGGGTATTTGCAGTCTCGATCGTCAGCTTGCCGCCCTGCGGCATCGCGTCGCGCGCGTTGATCGCCAGGTTGAGCAGCGCATTCTCCAGCTGGTTCGCATCCACTTCCGCCGGCCAGACGCGCGCGGCCTGCACGATCTCCACTTCGATCCTCTCGCCCAGGCTGCGGTGGAGCAGGTCGGACATGCCGGCGATCAGCCGGTTCGGATCGATCCGCTTCGGCGCGAGCGGCTGGCGGCGCGAGAATGCCAGCAGGCGCTGGGTGAGCACCGCGGCGCGCTGCGCCCCGTTCATCGCCGCGCCGACTGCGCGCACCAGCCGCGGTTGCTCGGGCGGCAGGTTGCGCTGGAGAATGTCGAGATTGCCGGTGACGATCTGAAGCAGGTTGTTGAAATCGTGCGCGACGCCGCCGGTCAGCTGGCCCACCGTCTCCATCTTCTGGGACTGGCGCAGCGCCGCCTCGGCCGCGGCAAGGGCCTCGGCCGCCTGGCGCTCGGCAGTGATGTCGCGAGCCACGCAATAGAGCAGGTCGCCTTCGGGCACTGCGGTCCAGCTGAACCAGCGATAGTCGCCGTCCTTGCCGCGGAAGCGGTTCTCGAAGCGCAGCGTGGGTGCGCCCTGCTGCAGCCCGGTCAGCTCCGCGCGGGTGCGTTTGCGGTCGTCGGGATGCTCCATCCATTCCGAGGTGCGGCCGACCAGCTCGTCGGCGTTCCAGCCGAGAATTTCGGTCCAGGCGGGGCTGACGTTGCGCCATACGCCGTGGCTGTCCGCGATCAGGAACGGGTCGCGCGCCAGCGTCCATAGCCGGTTGCGATCGGCGATCGCCTCGCGTTCGGCGAGTACGCGGGCCGTCGTCTCGCTGACGATGCACAGCACGCCGCCCACCGTCCCGTCGTCGTCGAACACCGGTGAATAGCTGATGTCGAAATAGGTGGTCTCGCCGCGCCCCTGGTCGCGCTCGATATAGAAGGGGCGGTCCTTGGCCCAGAAGGTCTCGCCGGTGTCGCGCACGCCCTGAAGCAGCGGGCCGAGATCGTCCCAGAGCTCGCCCCACCATATCAGCGCCGACTGGCCGAGCGCGCGCGGATGCTTGTCGCCGATCGTCGGTGCATAGGCCTCGTTGTAGAGTGCGCAGAATTCGGGGCCCCAGAACATCACGATCTCGGCGCGCGCGGGGAGCATCATGCGCAGCGAGGCGAGGAGCGCGTTCGACCAGCCGGCGGCGGGCCCCAGCGGCGATTCGTCGCCGATCGCGGCCGTCAGTCGGCCCAATTCTCCAAAGGCTGCTAGCGAAGTGGCTGGAGAGATCGCGGTGGCCATCCGTCCCCCGGAGAGTGTCTGTTTCGTTGCGCGAACGAAATCGCCGTCCGCCGTCAAGTCAACGCGGCAGGCGCCATTCGGCTCCCGAAAAGCTGGGGATGATTCACTGCGCGAAAGCGGCGAGGGCAGTGCGATAGCTGCGGCCGAGCGGGACGATGGCGCCGCAGCTGAGCTGCACGGCGAGCCGGCCGCTCGCCTCGCGATAGATTTGCGAGACGTGGTGCTGGTTCACGACGATCTGGCGATGCACGCGGATGAACCCGAACGCCGCGAAGCGCCCCGCCAGCTCGGACAGCGGCGCGCGCACGAGGTGCACGCGGCCATGGGCGAGGATCTCGCTATAGTTCCCCGCCGAGCGGATCTGCGCGACGTCGCAGGCGCGCACGCGCAGGAAGGGTGCCTCGGGCAGGCTGAGCCATTGTTCGGCGCTCGCCGGTGCGGGCGGCGCCGGCGGCTGCTCGGCGAACGGCGCGTCCGCCGCATCGGGATCGTGCCGGTTGGCGAGGTGGCGTCTCCAGGCCATCAGCGACAGCCATGCAGTCGAGCCCAGCGCGATCGCGCGGGGAAGGAAATTGTCGACCGGTACCGGCGGCGGTCCGTTGGGCCCGCAAAGCTGATAGGGAGAAATGGCGATCGCGAAGCGCGATGCGGCCAGTTCCGTGAGCATTACCGGCACGAAGGCGAATGCGCCGAGCAGCAGGGGCGATCGCTTCGGCGCCTGCAATATCTCCTCCATCGGCTTGCGGCTCGCCCAGGCGATGGTGAGCATGGCGCCCCAGACGAGCAGCCGCGCCAGCCGTGCCTCGTCCGGATGCTCCGCGGCGAAGCTGCCCGTATTCGCTTCCAGCCCGCCTATCCCATAGCCGAGCAGGAAGGCGAACAGCGCGAACGCGGTCGCCGCGCTCAACGGGATCCTGATGTTCCAGATCGACTCGCGCGCCGTCACTTCCATGCATGCACGATAGCCCGCGAACGCGCGCGCGCGAACTGCCGTTCGTCACGCCCGCGATCCATTCGTCCCAGCCCGCTCCACGCGCCGCAGCCGCGCCGGCCAATCCGGCCGGGTTGGGAAGAGGGTTCGTGTCATGCGTCATTCGATATTCTGCCTGCCGCTTCTGGCGGCGCCCGCCGCCCATGCGCAGACGGTGCGGGCACCGCAGCCGCCGGCGAGCGGCGATGTGGTCAGCGCCGCCGACGATGCGTTCGGCCGGCGGATCGGGATCGAGGAAGTGGGGCTCTATTCGGAGAGCGAGGTGCGCGGGTTCGACCTGCAGGCCGCCGGCAACTACCGGATCGAGGACCATTATTATGTTCGCGTGGCCGGCATGCTCCAGCCGCTGAACGGCGGCACCGCGATCCGTGTCGGCGCCAACGGCCTGCGGACCGATTTCGCCGCTCCCTCCGGCGTGGTGCAATATACGATGCCCGGCGCCGCGCCCGGCGTGCGCGCTTCGATCGAGGCGGGCTGGTGGGGCGGTTCGGGGCCGGTGGCGATGCTGCGCGGCGCGGCGGGCACGGCCGACGGACGCTGGTCGTTGGCGGGCGCCCTCCAGCTCACGCCCGCCCAGCAATATACCGACGGCACGACCGGCGACTTCACTGCGATCGGCCTCGTTCCGCGCTGGTCGCCGGCGCCGGGCGTGCGGATCACCGGCGTGTGGAGCCACAACTGGTTCCCGCGCGAAGGCGATACCTATTATGCCAATCCGGCCGGCGCGCCCCGCGAAGTGAAGCGCTGGACCAACCGCACCCAGAGCTGGATGGACGCGCGCAACGAATCCGACCTGATCGGCGCCTTTGCGGATGTGGATGCGGGCAAGGATTGGCGGTTCGGCGCCTCGCTGTTCTACAATGCGCTACCCTATGACCATAGCGCCTACAGCGTGCTGCGCTTCACCGGCAATGGCCGCGAGGCGGTGGCGAGCGGCCTGTTGTTCGGCGCGGAGACGCGCCACTCGATCTCGGCCGAAGTCACCGCGGCCAAGCAGTTCGTCACGGGAAATCTCACCCACCGCATCATCGCCATGGCCCGCCGGCGGGATTCGATGGTGGAGAGCGATCCCGGCGTGCCCTTTGCGCTCGGCACCTATGCCGATGTGAACGACCGGCCGCGTATCGCCCGGCCTGCGGTCGCGCTCGGCACGGCCCGCAAGCGCGACGATGTCGGGCAATGGACCGGCGGCCTTGGCTATCGCCTGTCGATCGGCTCGCTGGCGGAACTGCGCCTGGACGCGCAACGGGTCGAATATGCCAAGCGCGTCCGGGCACTCGACGGCACGGTGACCGAGCAGACGACCCGGCCCTGGCTCTATGGCGGCGCGCTGTCGGTGGGGATCACTTCCCGGCTCACCGGCTTTGCCAGCTATGCGCGCGGGCTGGAGGAAGCGGGCGTGGCGCCCGCCAATGCCAGCAATCGCGGCGCCGTGCTTCCCGCCGCCATCTCGCGCCAGGCCGAGCTGGGGCTGAAATACGGCTTTGCCGGCGGGCCGACGCTGATCGCCGGCCTGTTCGACCTGTCCAAGCCGACGCCCGGCATCGATGCCGCGGGCGCGTTCGATTTCGTCGGCACGGTGCGCCATCGCGGCGTGGAGCTGTCGCTGGCCGGGCCGCTCACGTCGCGGCTGAATGCGGTGCTGGGCGCGACCTGGCTCGATGCCAGGATCGACGGCGAGCTGGTGGATCGCGGCGTGATCGGCGTCCGCCCGATCGGCCGGCCGCGCGTGACCGCGCTCGCCAACCTCACCTGGCGCGTGCCCGGCGTGGAGGGGCTGACGGTGGATGGCGGCGTGAACGTCCGCGGCGCGCGCTATGCCGATCGCGAGAACAGCGTCGCGCTGCCCGGCTATGCGCTGTTCAACCTGGGGCTCCGCCAGGCCTTCGCGGTTGGCGGCCATCCGGTGACGCTGCGCGCGCGCGTGACCAACCTGACCGATCGCTTCGCCTGGAACCCGGCCAGTTCGGGGCTGATCACGCCGATCGCTCCGCGCACGCTGACCTTGACGCTGACCAGTGCGCTCTAGGGCCTAGCGGGGCTGGGCGTCGAGGAATGCCGCCACCTCGCCAAGGTCGACATTCCTGTCGAGATATGTCTGCCCGATCCCGCGCGCGAGCAGGAAGGGCAGGGCGCCCCCACTCATCTTCTTGTCGTGGAGCATGTGCTCCACGAGCCGCGCACCGGAGGCGGTGATCCCCGCCGCCTTCAGCCCATTGGGCAGGCCCGCAGCAGCCAGGTGCGCGGCAACCCTTTCCGCTTCCTGGCCGGGGCAGATGCCCTTGGCGGCGGAGAAGCCGAAGGCGAGCGCCATGCCCGCAGCCACGCCCTCGCCGTGCAGCAGCCGGTCGGAGAAGCCGGCCTCGGCCTCCAGCGCATGGCCGAAGGTGTGGCCGAGGTTGAGCAGCGCGCGCATGCCGCTGGTCTCGCGCTCGTCGGCCGCGACGATCCGCGCCTTGGCCGCCACCGAATGGGCGATGGCATGTTCGCGCGCGGCCGGGTCGCCCGCGAGCAGCGCGGCGGCATTGGCCTCGCACCATTCGAAAAAGGCGAAATCGTCGATCAGCCCGTATTTCACCACTTCGGCATAGCCGGCGCGCAGGTCGCGGGCCGGCAGCGTGTCGAGCACCCGCGGATCGATCAGCACCGCGGCCGGCTGGTGGAAGGTGCCGACCAGGTTCTTGCCGGCGCGCGTATTGATCGCGGTCTTGCCGCCCACCGAGCTGTCGACCTGGGCGAGCAGGGTGGTGGGGATCTGGACGAAGCCGCAGCCGCGCTTGAGCACCGAAGTGGCGAAACCGACCAGGTCGCCGATCACCCCGCCGCCGAGGGCGATCACATGGTCGCCGCGCTCGACGCCCAGTTCGAGCAGCCGGTCGAGCAACGCTTCGAGCTGCTCCCAGCTCTTCGTGCCTTCGCCGGGCGGCAGGACGATCGCCTCGCTCGCGCCCAGGCTAGCCTGCAGCGTGGCGAGGTGCGGCAGGAGGTTCCGGTCGGTCACGACGACGCGGCGTCGACCCTTGTCGAAGGGGGCGAGCGCTTCGTCGGCGCGGCCGAGGAGCCCCGCTTCGATGCGGATGTCGTAGCTGCGGTCGCCAAGCGCGACGGGAACGATTGTCACGGGTGCAGGGCCTTCAGGATCGCGTCGACGGTGGTGTCGTGCGGCGCTGCTATGCTGGGCACCCGGATCGGCGCAAGCGCGTAATAGGGATTGCGGATCGCGGCGAGCTCGGCGAGCACCGCCTCGGGGTCGCGCCCACGCAGCAGGGGGCGGGTGTCGCGGCGGCGGACCCGGTCGGCCAGCACCGCCGGTTCGGCATCGAGCCACACCGCGATCGCATGTTCGAGGATCAGCGCGCGCGTGCTCTCGTTCATGAACGCGCCGCCGCCCGTGGCGATGATCTTGGGGGCGCCATCGACCAGCCGGGCGATCACCCGGCGCTCCCCGTCGCGGAAATGCGCTTCGCCGAAACGCTCGAAGATGTCGGCCACGGTCATGCCGGCGGCCGCCTCGATCTCGTGATCGGCGTCGACGAAGGGCAGGCGCATGCGCTGCGCCAGGCGCCGGCCGACCGTGGTCTTGCCCGCACCCATGAGGCCGATCAGGACGATGGCCTTGCCCGTCCACGCGGTATTCGCTGCCTGCGTTTGTAACATGTTCGGAAGGGCTATACAGCGAGGGCGGGTCTCGGGCAAAAGGCCCGCGAAGTCACAATTTCCGGACCCGTTTTCATGTCCCGCTTGATCGTTGCGCTGATCGTCATTCTCGTCGTCCTGGTTGGCGGCCTCTTCTTCCTCGCGGGCCGCGAGACGAAGAAGGAGCCGGTGCGCATGGAGAAGGTGGTCCCGCTTGACAATCTCGCGAATTAAGCGCCGCCACATCGCCCTCGGGGCGTTGCTGCTGGCCGGCGCGGCGGTGCCTGCGCTGGGGCAGCAGGACAAGCCCGAATCGCTGCTGCCGCCGGGCTTCGACGAGCCGGCGCCCACGCCGGCGCCGCGTCCCGCGCCTGCTCCGTCCGCAACGGCGCCCGCCGCGACGGCTCCCGGCGCGTCCGGCACCGCGCCGATCCCGAGCGTACCCATGCCTGGCGGCGACACGTCGCTCTCCAATGTCAGCGCGGCCGAGGAAGTGGCGGCCACCGGCCCGGTCGATCTCTCGCGCTACGAACTGCCCGACTTCGCGAAACATTCGCTGAACCGCGTCGGCGTGCTCGCCGCGGGCAATACGCCGTTCCCCGCCAAGGGCTTCGGCAATGCCGACGGCCGCACCCTCGCGGTGCTGATGCAGCGCCTGCGCGCGCCGGTGGCCTCGCGCTGGGCGTCGATCGCGCTCCGCCGCGCGCTGATGTCGCCGCTCGACACGCCGCGGCATGTCAACGGCGCCGATTTCGCCGCCGAACGCGCCTGGCTGCTGCTGCGCATGGGCGAGGCCAATGCCGCGCGCGCCGTGGTGAACGACGTCGATGGCGACAATTACACGACTCGCCTGCTCCAGGTGGCGATGCAGGTTTCGCTCGCCACCGCCGACCCGGGCGGCATCTGCCCGATCGCCGAGCGCGGCAATCAATATATCCAGCAGCGCGGCTGGGCGCTCGCCCGGGCGATGTGCGCCGGGCTCGCCGGCAAGCCCAACGAGGCGGGCCAGTTGCTCGACCAGGCGCGCGGCGGCACGCCGGCCAGCGATATCGACAATCTTCTGGCCGAGAAGGTGCTCGGCACCGGCGCGCAGGGGCGCCGCGCGGTCACGCTCGAATGGGGCGGCATCACTCGGCTGACCGCCTGGCGCTGGGGCCTCGCCACTGCGACTGGCCAGGAAGTCCCCGCTTCGCTTTACGGCACCGCCGGCCCGCAGGTCCGCTATTGGCAGGCGCTTGCCCCGCAGCTTTCGCCGCGCCAGCGCGCCGCCGCCGCCGAGCTGGCCGCCACTGCCGGCGTCTTCTCCAGTGCCGGCCTCGTCGATCTCTACAGCGAGATCGCGGAGGGCGATGATGCGAACACCACCGAGGGCGGCGTCGCCCGCGACTTGCGCACTGCCTATACCGACGGTGACGTGGGGGACCGGATCAAGGCGATCCGCACGCTCTGGGCCGAGGCCAGCACGCCGCGCACCCAATATGCCCGGCTGATCCTCACCGCGCGCGCAGCCTCCTGGATCCCGGCCGACGCCAAGGTGGAGGAACCCGAGAAGCTGATCGCCTCGATGCTTTCCGCCGGCTATGAATCGAAGGCGATGGAGTGGCGCCAGGTGGTGCCGCGCGGCAGCGTCGCATGGGGCCTGCTCGCGCTTGGCGATCCGGGGGCGCAGGGGCCGGTCGCCTATGGCGATTTCGATGCGTTCAAGGATGCCGCCGGCCAGCGCCGCGCGCAGCTGGCCTTTGCCGGCCTCGCCGGCCTCGGCCGTTTCGAGAGCAGCGACGCGCGCCGCGGGGCCCAGGCGCTCGAAGTGCAGATCGGTGCGCAGAACGACTGGACCCGTGCGATCGACGCCGCCGGCCGGCGCGGCGATTCGGCGATGGTCGCGCTGCTCGCCGCAGTCGGCATGCAGTCGCGCGTCTGGGACAATGTGACTCCCGAGGCGCTGTTCCACATCGTCGCGGCGATGCGCGCCGCGGGAATGACCAGCTATGCGCGGATGATCGCCGTGGAGGCGGTCACGCGGTCGGCTTGAGCGCCTCCGAAGATCGGGCGCTGATCGAGCGCTTCCTCGAGATGATGCAGGCGGAGATGGGCGCCGCCGCCAACACCATCGCCGCCTATGGCACCGATCTGCGCCTGGCATCGGAGTTCCTCGGTGGCGGGCTCGGGGGCGCGGAACGGCCGGAGCTGGAGCGGCTCGGCGCCGAGTGGCAGCCGCTCGCGCGCGCCACCGTTGCCCGCAAATCGGCGGCACTGCGCCGCTTCTATGCCTTTCTTGCCGATGAGGGCCTGCGCCGGGACGATCCCTCGGCCGCGTTGCCGCGCCCCGGCACTGCCCGGGCATTGCCCAAGGTGCTCAGCATCGAGGATGTCGACCGGATGTTCGCCGCGATCGCCGCGCGCATCGCCCGGGTGCCGCCCGATCCCAACGACTTGCGGCTGCTGGCGCTGATCGAGTTGCTCTACGGCTCGGGCCTGCGCGCTACCGAACTGGTGTCGCTTCCTCGCAATGCCGTGTCGCCGGACCGGCCCTATCTGATCCTCAAGGGCAAGGGCGGGCGCGAGCGGCTCGTGCCGATCTCGGACCGCGCCCGCGCCGCCGTCGCCGCCTGGCGCGCGCATGTCGCGCCGGACCGGCCCTTCCTCTTCCCTTCGGGCAAGGGGCATCTCTCGCGCGTTCGGCTCTACCAGCTCGTGCGCGCATTGGCGGGGGAGGCGGGCATCCCGCCCGACCGCGTCAGCCCCCATGTCCTGCGCCACGCCTTCGCCACGCATCTGCTCGAGGGCGGCGCCGATCTGCGGGCGCTGCAGGCGATGCTCGGGCATGCGGACATCGCGACGACCGAGATCTACACCCATGTCGACAGCCGCCGGCTGGTCGAACTGGTCAACCAGCGGCATCCTCTGGGCGAGGCGCTGGGGAAACGAGGCCAATGATGCGACTGACCGGCCCGCTGGCTTGCGCGGTACTGCTCGGCGGCGGCGTCTCTGCGATCGTGTACAAGCGCGGCGCCGACGGCCGATGGCGGCTGGTTGAACGGGACATGCTGGCGATCAGCTGAAGCACGGCCCGTGCGCCCTTGCCGCGCCGCCCTCGTTGACGCGGGCAGCCTACAAGGTTAGCCCGCGCAGCGATGACCACTTTCCTCGACTTCGAGAAGCCGATCGCCGAGCTTCAGACTCGCATCGACGAACTGCGCCAGACCGCAGAGGGCGGCGCCGTCGATATCGATGCGGAGATCGCTCCGCTCCAGGCCAAGGCCGAGAAGCTCCTCAAGGACACTTATGCCAGGCTCACGCCGTGGCAGAAGACCCAGGTCGCCCGCCACCCCGAGCGCCCGCACTTCAAGCATTATGTCGCCGGGCTGATCGAGGAGTTCATGCCGCTGGGCGGCGACCGCGCCTTTGCCGACGACAATGCGATCCAGGGCGGCCTGGGCCGCTTCCGCGGGCGCCGCGTGATGGTGATCGGCCATGAGAAGGGCGACGACACCGCCAGCCGGCTCAAGCATAATTTCGGCATGGGCAAGCCGGAGGGCTATCGCAAGGCCATTCGCCTGATGGCGCTTGCCGACAAGTTCCATCTGCCGGTGATCACCCTGGTCGACACTTCGGGCGCCTTTCCGGGCGTGCAGGCCGAGGAGCGCGGCCAGGCCGAGGCGATCGCCCGTTCGACCGAGGCATGCCTCAACCTGGGCGTGCCGCTGGTCGCGTCGATCCTGGGCGAGGGCGGCTCGGGCGGCGCGATCGCGCTCGCCGCGGGCAACACCGTGCTGATGATGGAGCATGCGGTCTATTCGGTGATCTCGCCCGAAGGCTGCGCCTCGATCCTGTGGCGCACCGCCGACAAGGCGGCCGAGGCGGCGGAGGCGATGAAGGTCACCGCGCAGCATCTGAAGGAGCTGAAGGTGATCGACCGGATCGTCAGCGAGCCGCTGGGCGGCGCGCACCGCGAGCCCGGGGCAGCCATCCATGCGCTGGGGGATGCGATCGAGGAATCGCTGAAGAAGCTCGACGGCATGTCGCCCGAGAGCCTGCGCCAGGCCCGCCGCGCCAAGTTCCTGGCGATGGGCCGGATCTGACGCTAGCGGACCGGGGCGATGTGTTCGGCGGCGGCCATGCTCGCGCCGATCATGCCCAGGCCCTGGACGACCGCCAGCACCGCGCAGAGCGCCAGGAACGCGACCACCGCGACCTCGATCGCCGTCACTGCCTTTTTGGAGGAAAGCTGCTTCATTCCTTCCTTATAGGAGAGTCGGCTGTACGCCGGGTGAAGCGGCCCGTTTGCCGGGGTTCAGGAAATCTACCGGGGTGCGCCCGAAGGTGGCGGCCCCGAACCCGTCGGGGTTCGCAAGCGCGAACGCGCGCCCGAGCTTATGCGAGGCTCTGGTTCAGGAAGTCTACCAGGGTGCGCCCGAAAGTGGCGGCCCCGAACCCGTCAGGGTTCGCAAGCGCGAACGCGCGCCCGAGCTTATGCGAGGCTCTGGTTCAGGAAATCTACCGGGGTGCGCCCGAAGGTGGCGGCCTCGAACCCGTCAGGGTTCACAAGCGCGAACGCGCGCCCGAGCTTATGCGAGGTTCTTCTAGCAAGAAAAGAGCGGCGGAACCGAGGTTCCGCCGCCCGTTTTCGTTCGCTTCGGCAGAAGGCTTACGAGACCTTCATGCTCGCCGAAACGTTGGTGAAGGTCGACTTCAGCGAGTTGCCGAGGCCCTGCATGGCGGCAATCGCGGCGACGGCGATCAGAGCGGCGATCAGGCCGTACTCGATGGCGGTCGCACCCTTCGAATTCTTCAGGAAGTTGCGAATCTTCTGCATAACCGGTCTCCAGTGTTCAAGGATTGCTTCATTCACCCGGCCTCACCGGAGACTCCGGTTCGGCAGCTTGAAACTACGGAGGGGAAGTAAAGAAACGGCTAAGACCGAGTGTTACGATTCCGTAACCAAGATCAGGATTGCGTGGCTGCCTGCACCTTGTTGGTGACGTTGCTCCACATGTCCGTGGTGGTGTTGGCAACGCTCATCAGGCTGGCCATCATTGCGATGACGATGAGCGCGAGGATGAAGCCATATTCCACTGCGGTCGCTGCGCGGCGGTCATGCATCACATCGCGGATCGCTCGTACAAGGGCTCGCATTGTGGGCGCTTCTTCTCCAATGATGGCAACAATCTAGCCGAAGAGGCTTAACGAAAAGCTGATGATCGCTTCCGATATGTTGTTCGTCGTGGCGGCCGCCCTGATCGATGATCGCGGCCGCGTGCTCCTCCAGCAGCGCCCGCCGGGCAAGCCGATGGCGGGCCTCTGGGAGTTTCCGGGCGGCAAGGTCGAGCCCGGCGAACGCCCCGAAGCGGCGCTGGCGCGCGAACTCCACGAGGAGCTGGGGATCTCGCTCGACCCGTCCGGCCTGAAGCCGCTTGCCTTTGCCAGCGAGCCATTGGAAGGGCGGCACCTGCTGTTGCTGCTCTACACGCTGCGGGCATGGGAGGGCGAACCGGCGGCCCATCACGCAACCGCGCTGCGCTGGGTGACGCCGGCGGAGATGCGGGGAATGGCGATGCCGCCGGCCGACGTGCCGCTGGTGGAGGCGCTGGCAGGGGTGGGTAGCGTCGCGAGCGCATCCGGGACGGCCTAGCCGAACCATCGCTCCGCGGCCCGCGCCGCCTCGCTCTCGTCCGGCGTGTCTTCGCTCGCCCAGGCGACGACGCCGTCGGGCCGCACCAGCACTGCGCTCAGGCCGAGCCGCTCCCGCACATCGCATGCCGTATAGCCGATCCGCCCGTCCCAGCGCGCCGCCACCGCGCGCAGCGATGGGCGCGTATCGAAGTCCAGCAACAGGCCCGCGCTCCCGCGCAGCAGTTCGCCGGCCCGCCGCCCGTCGACGAGCGCGAAGTCCGGAAGGCTTCGGCCGGTCAGTGGATGCGCGCCGCCCAGCGCGTAGCGCAGCGAGACGCCGGATACGCGCTCGGCGAAATAGGTGGCGCCGTCGCGGGTCGCGGTCAGGTCGCGGACGATGGCCGCAAGTGCGCGGGTGCCGGGGGAGGGCCGCATGAGGGCCACTTGCGCCCGCGACCAGTCGAGCACCTGCGCGCCCACCGGGCGGCGCTCGGCCTCGTAGCTGTCGAGCAGGCCGGCGGGTGCCGTGCCCCGGATCGTGGCGGCCAGTTTCCAACCCAGGTTCATCGCGTCGCCGATCCCGAGGTTCAGTCCTTGCCCGCCCAGCGGCGAATGGATGTGCGCGGCGTCGCCCGCGAGCAATATGCGCCCCTTGCGATAGGCGGTCGCCTGATGGGCGCGGTCCGTCCAGCTGGTGGCGAGCCGAAGCGCGCGCAGCGTCACCGTCGTGCCGGTCACCCGGCGCAGCACCGCTTCCACATGTTCGCGCGTGATGGGCCGGGTGCGGTAGAAGGCGCCTCCGTCGAAATCGACCATCGCGATCGTGCCCGGCAGCGCATAGGTGTACATGCCGGCCGCAGTATAGTGCCGGCCGGGCGGCAGCGCTTCCGCATCGGCCATTTCGACTTCCACCGAATAGCCCGTGAACTCGGGATCGGTGCCGGGGAAGTCGAATCCGGCGGCCTTGCGCACCGCGCTGCGCCCGCCATCGCAGCCGATGAGCCAGCGCGTACGGAACGTCTCGCCGCCGGCATGGACCGCCACTTCATCCTCGGACGGAGCAAGTCCCTCGACGCTGCAGCCGCGCCGGATGCAAACGCCCATCGCGCTTGCCCGTGCCGCCAATACGGTCTCGAACGCCTCCAGCGTCACCGCCATGCCGGTGCCGGCGGGACTTGGCAGATGCCAGGGCCAGGCCGCCGGGTCGACATCGTCCTGATAGAATTGGATGCCGGCGAAATGCCCCGCCGGCCGGCGCGGCTGCTGCGCCCAATGCGCGGCGGCAGGGGACGCGGCATCGGCGCGCTGCGCCGCGACGACATCGTCCAGCAGGCCGCGCCGATAGAGCGCCTCGAGCGTCGGCGCCGACAAGCCGCGCATCCCGAAGGGGAGCTGCTTCAGCGGAGAATGCGGGTCCTCCGCCTGCTCCAGCACCAGGACGGACAGGCCGGCCAGGCGCAGCTCGCAGGCGAGGAACAGGCCGACGGGCCCGGCTCCGGCAATGATGGCATCATGAAGGGCGATATGGCGGTGCGGCATGTACTGCTCCCAAGTCGATGATTCGACCGGAGCGTTTCTCGCGCTTGAGAACCACACGGACGAACCGCGGAGCGCCCGGTGGCGTCCGATGTTCGTCGTGGGGATCCCGGGCACGAGGCCAAAGACCAGAGCTTTCGTTACCGAAAGGACTTGGGCTTACCAAACCAAGTCTGCCTTTTCCGACGCGGGCGCCCTTAGCGCCTTGGCCGCGAAACTGCAACCGCGCTCATTGCTTCGGGCGCAAGGCCTCGGCCAGGCTCGTCGTCGCGCTGCCGCGCCGTGCCGGCCTGGGCTGCGATTCGTCCGGTGCCCAGCCGGTCAGGTAGACGATCTCGAAGCGTTCCGCCGTCCTGCCGTCCGGATCGGCGCGCTCGGCAAAGGCCTCGGCGGCCCGGGCCAGCGTATCGCGCGTGAGGGGCGGCGTGCCGGGCAGCAGGTTGGTCGCCGCCATGCCGCGCAGGTCGTGGAGCAGCGAGAACATGCTGCCATAGCGCACCGTCAGCGTCTCGACATCGGCGACCGGCAGCGCGAAGCCGGCACGGGTGAGCAGATCCCCGGCGGCGCGCACGTCGATCTGCGGGTGGAAGCGCGCGGCCGGCCGCTCCGCTTCGGCCTTGAGGAAGGCGCCGCGCAGAGTCGCCAGCGTGCCCGCGCCCAGGAATGCGCCGAGGAACAGTCCGTCGGGCCGGAGCGCCCGGCGCGCAAGGGCGAGTGCACCCGGCACGTCGTTGATCTGATCGAGCACGCCCACGCTCACGACCAGGTCGAAGCTCGCCTCGGGAAAGGGGTGGCGGTCCTCATCGGCCTGGATGCCGCCCGCCATCGTTGCGAAACGCGCGCCGGCATCGATCCGGGTGATGCGCGCGCCCGGCAGCGCGAAGCCGCCGCCGAAGCTGCCCAGGTCGAGCACGTCGCCGAACGCGCGCGTCACCGCCGCAAGCCGGTCCTGGATCCCTTCGAGCATGTGCTCGCGCACGAACCCCTCATAGCGGCGGGCGGCGCGGTCCCGGCGCTTGCGGCGCAGGGCGCGGTCGAAAATCTCGGAGGAATCGCTGGGTCCATTATGGGGCATGGCGCGCTTGTGCGCCGCCGTGCCGCCGGGGACAAGGCGGGCATGGCCCGGTTCCGCGACTATTGCGCTCCCATGCGCCACATCGCGGATCTCGCGCTGCCGCCGCGTTGCCCGGGCTGCGGCACGATCACGCCGGCGGACCACCGCTTCTGTGCCGCCTGCTGGGCCAGCCTCCGTTTTCTCGGCCCGCCCTGGTGTGCTGCCTGCCACGCACCCTTCGATCACGACCGGGGCGAAGGCGCACGCTGTGCCGCCTGCATCGCCGATCCGCCGCGGCATGACGGCGTCCGCGCCGCAGTCGCCTATGGCGAGGTGGCGCGGGCGATCGCGCTCAAGCTCAAATATTCGGGACGGCTCGCCTGTGCCGCCACCATGGCGCGCGCCATGGCCCGGCTGATGCCGGCAGAGGCCGAACTGCTGGTCCCGGTGCCGCTCCATCGCTGGCGGCTCTGGTCGCGCGGCTACAACCAGGCCGGGCTGATCGCCGCCTCCCTCTCCCGTGCGCATGGCGTGCCGTTCGCCCCCGATCTGCTGCGCCGGACAAGGGCCACGCCGGTGCTGCGCGGCCTCGGCGGGGCGGCCCGTGCAAGGGCGGTCGCCGGTGCCTTCGCGCTCGCGCCGGATGCCCGCGCGCGCCTTGCCGGCAGAATGATAGTGCTGGTCGACGACGTCCATACCAGCGGCGCCACTGCCGATGCCTGTGTCCGGGCGCTCAAGCGCGGCGGCGCGGCGCGGGTGATCCTTCTGTGCTGGGCGCGCGTTCTGGCAGACGGAGAGGGTGCGGATTGACAAGCGCCCGGCACGACCACAGGTGTATTCCGCAATGCCCAAGATCGAAATCTATACCAAGGCGTTCTGCCCTTATTGCTACCGCGCCAAGGCGCTGCTCGACGGCAAGCACGCGGAATATGAGGAGATCGACATCTCGATGGGCGGCCCGCGCCGCGCCGAGATGGTCGATCGCGCCCAGGGCCGCACGACCGTCCCCCAGATCTTCATTGCCGGCAAGCATATCGGCGGATCCGACGACCTGGCGGCGCTCGACGCGCGCGGCGGGCTCGATCCGCTGCTCGCTGCCTGACGCGATCGGGCGGCCATGATCGTCTTCGACCTCAAATGCGGTGCCGGCCATGTCTTCGAGGCATGGTTCGGATCGAGCGCGGCCTATGAAGGCCAGCGCGCCGCCGGGCTGGTCGCCTGCCCGATGTGCGGGAGCGCGGAAGTCGCCAAGGCAGTGATGGCGCCCAATGTCGGCGCCAAGGGCAATCGGGTGCCGATGCCAGCGCCGGCATCCGCGCCGGCCGCACAGGGGCAACCGGCACTTTCGCCCGAGATGCTCAAGGCCGCGATGGCTGCGCTGGCGGGCGCGCAGGCGAAGCTGCTCGAGGGCTCGCAATGGGTCGGCACCGCCTTTGCCGACAAGGCGCGCGCGATGCATCTGGGCGAGGCGCCCGCCGCTCCGATCCACGGCCAGGCCTCCCGCGCCGAAGCCGAGGCGCTGATCGAGGAGGGCGTCCCCGTCGCCCCGCTGCCGCTGCCGGTGGTCCCGCCCGAAGCGTGCAATTGACCGGCCGCGCGGGGCCCGATACGACGCGCCTCCGAAACCCAATTGTGCCCCGGTAGCTCAGCAGGACAGAGCAACGGTTTCCTAAACCGCAGGTCGGGAGTTCGAGTCTCTCCCGGGGCACCATTCCTCTCACCGATCCGACTCGGCGGTCCGCCAGCGACGGGACCGGCACATTGCGCTTGCGATGTCGGATCCGGCCGCCCTTCTCGCCCGTCGCCGGGGCGGGAATATTCTCCAGCATGGTGGCTGTGCGGGGAGGGCAAGGAGCGCCCCATACCCTGAGCGTCGCCGACTTCCGCGCTCCGGAGCTGCCCTACAGCGCCACGCCGAGCCCGCGTCCGATCGCCCGCACCCGGCCGATCAGCGGCGAGATCAGCCGGTCCGGGTCCTTGGCTGGCAGGCTCACGCTCTCGGGCAGCACGCCCATCGCTTCGCGCAGCGTCACCGCGCCCTGGCGGAGCGCGGGGCGGGCGACCAGCCACCAGAGGCGGGCATGTTCGCCGTCCACTTCGATCCGCTCCTGCCGGGTGAGCGGCGTGCGAGCGACATGGTCGGCATGGAGCGTGGCAAGGATGCGCGAGAGGCGGCTCAGCGTGCCGAGGTCGGGCACCGGCTCGCGCGCCATGAAATAGCGCACCACCAGCTCGGCATTGGCCTGCACCGCATCGGGTTCGAACACGCCGGCATAGCGCCCGGCGAGCACGCGCGCGGCGCTGGCGGCCATCATCTCGGCATAGCGTTTCGAGGCGCCGCCGGGATGGCAGCGATAGAGAAGCTGGGCCGCGTCGAGCCGGGCGATCTGCCCGAAGCGGCCGAGCCGGTGATAGAGGTCGAAATCCTCGGCGTAGCGCACCTGCGGGCGCTCGAACGGTTCGAGCAGCCGCGCGGCCTCCGCGCGGAACATGACGGTGGACCAGACCAGCGGGTTCTGGGTGAGGAGCAGCCAGTCGATGGTCGCCGGGGTGAGCGGTCGATCGCCCGGCCAGGGCGTGAGACGGCCGTCCTCGAGCAGTTCGGCCGCGGTGGCGACGAGCACGGTGCCGGGATTGGCGTCGAGATGGGCGACCTGCGCGGCGAAGCGGCCGGGCTTGCACAGATCGTCCTGGTCGAGCCCGGCGATGTAGCGCCCACGCGCCGCGGCGAAGGCCTGGTTGCGGGCGAGGACGGGGCCGCCATTGGCCTCGGCATGGAGGATGGTGATGCGCGGATCGGCGAAGCTGGCGAGCAGGGCGCGGGTGTCGTCGGTCGAGCAGTCGTCGACGATCACCAGTTCCCAGTCGGCAAAGTCCTGTGCCAGCACGGAGTCGATCGTCGCGCCGATCCATGGCGCACCGTTATAGGCCGGCATGATGACCGAGATTGCGGGGGCGGGCAGGCCGTTCATGCCGCGAGACTCACGGCCTGGCCGAGCAGCTGGTCGACGATCAGCTGGCCGACATCGTTCTGCCATTGCCACAGGCCGTTGGCCTTGCCCTTGAAGCTCTTCTCGCCGCCCAGCCGGCCTTCGGGGACGAAGCCGGCGGCGAGGCCGATGCCATAGGCGCCGGGCAGCGGCTGTCCCTCCGCGTCGCTGACGCGGCAGAGCTGGTCGGCCAGGCGCGGGCGGCCCGGCGCATGGGCGGCAAGGGCGATACGCTGGCCTGCCGCGTCGAGCAGCGGCAGGGCGTGCGGGCGATAGCCGAGCGCGGCGACGATGACATCGGCTTCGGCAAGGATGCGGGCGGCGTTGGAATCCGGGCCGGCGAGCCGGTGGAGCCGGACGCGCGGATCGGGGGTGCGGCCGCCGATGCGGAGCATGCGCAGCACCAGCTCGCGCGCTTCGAGCCGGAAGCCGGCCAGGCGATAGACGAAACCCGAAAGCGGGCAGATGTCGTCGGGGCCGAAATCGGTGAAGCCGTCGGCATGGGCAGCCTCGGCATTGGGATACCAGGGGCGCAGCGCCTCGCGATGGAGCAGGCTCAGGCTCTCGGCGCCGAACGGGATGTCGGATTTGAGGAGGAGGACCGCGGAGGCGATTGCCGAGGTGGATGCGCCGATGATCGCGATGCGCGGCGCCCGGCTATGGGCGATGCGGGCGCGCAGCCGCTCCATGCCGCCCGTGCGCAGCATGTCGTCGCACAGCATCAGCCGTTCGCCGGCCTGCTCGCCCAGTTGCGCGCCGGCGACGGTGGCGGCGGCAATGTCGCTGGCCGACTGATAGCCGCCGGTGGCAAGGACGATGTTCTCGGAGAGCAGTTCGTGTTGCGCCCCGCTGGCGAGGTCGCGGATGCGGGTCTGCCACAGCCCGGCGGCGGTGCGGCGGCTGTCGAGCACTTCATGGCCGGTGTGCACGCGGCCGCCGCTCTCGGCCAGGATCGCGCCGACGCGCTGGCCCATCGCTTCGAGGAAGGGGCCGGTGCGATGGAGGGGGACGCCGAGCTTGCCGGCATAGCGGGCGATCTCGCGGGCGGCGGGGTGATCGATCAGCGCGGCGATGCCCGGTTCGGGATTGTCCTTCACTGCACTGAGGAAGGTCTCGGCCGTGCTGTCCGAGGTGATGGCGTAGTTGGGCAGCTGGCCGGCGCCGAGGCTCGGCCCGCGCTCGATCACGGCGAGGCCGGCGCCGAGTTCGCGCAGCTTGCCTCGCTTGCTCGCCGAGATGAGGAAGGCGATGCCGGCCGGGCCGCCGCCGACCAGGACCGTGGAAAGAATCCGGGGCTGCGGGGCCGGGACGACGATGTGCGGCTTGCGGAGCGCGGCATGGAGGGCGCCGCAGACGGTGGCGACATCGGCTTCGGTCATGGCGTCGGTGACCGGAAGCGAGAGCATCCGGGCGGCGAGATCGTCTGCAACAGGCGTGGGATACAGCAGGCTCTCGCGCTGGAAATAGGGCTGCTGGGCGAGGTGCGGTGCGAAATAATGGCCGCTGCCGATGCCCTTGCCGGCGAGCTCCGCGATCACCGCGGCACGGTCGATGCCCCGGGGCAGGAGCATCGGCATGAACTGTGCGACCTGGCGGACGGCGCTGGTCGCCTGCAGCGTGACGGCGTCGCCGAGACAGGCGCGATAGGCGCGGTCGAGCGCGGCGCGATGCTCGGCAACCGCGTCGATTTCGTCGAGCTTGGCGAGCGCGAGCAGGCCAAGCACTTCAGGCAGCTTGGCGTTGGTGCCCGGCTCGGTCGCCGAGCGGGGGAGGCCGAAGCCGAAATTGTGCATGCGGCGAAGCGCATCGATCCGCTCGGCATCGGCGCTATAGATGAGCCCGCCCTCGGCCGTCGCGAAGGTCTTGGTCGCGTGCATCGAGAAGACGGCGGCGAAAGGGGCGCCGGTGCCGAAGCCGCGGCCGGCGGCGTCGATGCTGCCGAGCGAGGCGGCGCCATCGACCACGACGCCGACGCCATGCTGTTCCGAAAGCCGGGCGTAGCGGGCCAGATCGGTGCAGGTGCCGAAGGTGTCGTACGGGACGAGCACCGCGATCTCGCCGGCATGGCGGGCGAGCATAGCCTCCTCGGCTTCGGCGCTTGCCGCCCAGTCGGTGGGGGCGCTGTCGATGAGGATCGGCGTCAGCCCGGCCCAGATGGCGGCATGCGCGGTGGCGGCGAACGTGAAGCTCGGGATCAGGGCGTATTTGCCCCTGCGGCCTTCCGCCGCCTGGCGGATCGCCAGGATCAGGCCGATCGTGGCGTTGTTGACCGCCAGCGCGGCGCCCTGGCCGCCGAACAGTTCCGCGACTGCGCGGCTCTCGAATTCACGGACGACGGGGCCGCCATTGCTGTAGACGCCGCGTGCCTCGATGGATCGCAGCGCCTCGGTCAGCTTGCTCAGCCGCGGTGGCCGCGGTGCGATCAGCGGAAATTCGTGCATGTCCCCGGCAAGGTCCCTCATCCCGATGCCGAAACTATGCGCGATGGTCTCCTAATATTGCGTAAGGGCCCGCTTCAGCGCCACCAGCTCGCGATCGAGCGCTTGGAGAAAGGCCGAGCGGTCGGCGGGGGAGAAGGGCCGGGGGCCACCGATCTGGTCGCCGCCGGCGCGCAGATCGGCCATGATCGCCCGGGTCGCGATCGCCGCGCCGATGGAGCTGGTGGTGAACGGCTTGCCGTTCGGGGCCAGCACCTTCGATCCCGCCTTGAGCGCGCGGTCGGCCAGCAGGATATCGGCAGTGATCACCACCGTGTCCGCGCCAGCCTGTTCGGCGATCCAGTCGTCAGCGGCATCGAAGCCGTCGCTCACGACCTGGCGGCTGACGAGCGGGTGCTGGGGCACGCGCAGCCAGGCATTGCTCACGATCACCACCGGCACCGCGTGCCGCCAGGCGACCTTGTAGACCTCGTCCTTCACCGGGCAGGCATCGGCGTCGACGAGGACCCTCACCTGGGCGCGTGACCCCGGGGCGGGCCCTTGCGGTGCGGTTTGGCCTGATAGTTGGGACGGTTCGGGCCGTTGCGCTGCGGCCGGGCGCCCTGCACCGGACCTTCCGACGGCTCGATGCGGACATCGTCGTCACCCTCGGCGGAACGGGCGACGGCGCTGAGGAACTTGGCCGCGAGCGCCCGCGGTATCTGGAAGGCGGTTTCGTTCGGCCCGATCCGGATCGCGCCCACTTCGGCCTTGGTGATGTGGCCGCGGCGGCAGATCAGCGGCAATATCCAGCGCGGATCGGCGTTCTGGCGGCGGCCGATATCCATGCGGAACCAGGCGACGTCGTCGAAGCCGGGGCGGTGCTGGCCGGCCTGGCGCTCCTCGCGCCTGTCCGAATGGCTGCGGTCGCTGAGTTCCTCGGGCGCGGGCAGCGCGGCGCGATGGGCGCGCACCAGCGCGGCGGCGAGTTCCTCGGGGCTGCGCTCGGCGAGCAGGCGCTCGGCGATGGCGGCATCCTCTTCCTCGATCTCCACGGGTGCGAGCAGCGCGGCGATCAGCCGCTCGCGATCCTGCGCGCGGATCGCCTCGGCACTCGGCACCTCGACCCATTCGACCGGGATGCGCGCGCCCTTGAGCATCATCTCCACGCGGCGCCGGCGCGGATAGGGGACGATGAGCACCGCGGTGCCCTTCTTGCCGGCGCGGCCGGTGCGGCCCGAGCGGTGCTGGAGCGTCTCGGCATCGCGCGGCAGCTCGACATGCACCACCAGAGTGAGCGTGGGCAGGTCGATGCCGCGCGCCGCCACGTCGGTGGCGACGCAGACGCGCGCGCGCTGGTCGCGCAGCGCCTGGAGCGCGTGGTTGCGCTCGTTCTGGCTATGCTCGCCCGACAGCGCCACGGCGGCGAAACCGCGCTCGACCAGGCTGGCATGGAGATGGCGGACATTGTCGCGCGTCGCGCAGAACAGGATCGCCGTCTCCGCCTCGTGGAAGCGCAGCAGGTTGATCACCGCATGCTCGATGTCCGAGGGGCTGACGGTCATCGCCTGATAGCTGATGTCGCCATGGCCGCGATCCTCGCCCACGGTCGAGATGCGCAGCGCGTCCTTCTGGTAGCGCCTGGCGAGCGCCACGATCGGCTTGGGCATGGTCGCCGAGAAGAGCAGGGTGCGGCGCGTCTCGGGCGTGCCGTCGAGGATCGCCTCCAGATCGTCGCGAAAGCCCATGTCGAGCATCTCGTCGGCTTCGTCGAGCACCACCGCGCGCAGCGCCGAGAGATCGAGCGCGCCGCGTTCGAGATGATCGCGCAGGCGGCCCGGGGTGCCGACGACGACATGGGCGCCATAGCTCAGCTGGCGGCGTTCCTTCGAGGCGTCCATCCCGCCTACGCAGGTGGCGATGCGCGCGCCGGTGGGGCCGTAGAGCCAGACGAGCTCGCGGCTCACCTGGAGCGCCAGCTCGCGGGTAGGGGCGATGATCAGTGCATGCGGCTCGCGGGTCGGCTCGATGCGGCCATCCTCGCCGAGCAGTTCGGGATGCATGGCGAGGCCGAAGGCGACGGTCTTGCCCGATCCCGTCTGGGCGGAAACGATGAGGTCGCGGCCCGCGGCCTCGGGAGCGATGACGGCGGCCTGGACGGCCGTGGGCGCGGCATAACCACGCGCTGCGAGCGCTTCGGCGAGAAGCGCAGGAAGATCGGCAAATGACATGAGGCCCCGCACATGGGCTCGCCGGGCCCGCATCGCAAGGGAAAAGAGGGTTGATCTCCGGCGGCGTCCTATTGTGTCGTTCAACCGCGTGGTTGAGCAACTAAATGGCGGATTTCGCCGGATCTCGGTTGCGGCTCGTAAATTCGTTGCGGCGAAAACATTGCCTTCGCTGAATCGCCCGCACGTGCGTGGAGCACCGGCGAAGGCACCGGAGTCGGGATTGTCTCGCCGACATTGCCGCTCTTTGCTCCCCTCCCGAAGAGGGGAGCAAACGCGGTCAGCCGATCAGTGCCCGCACGCCGTCCGCCAGGCCGGTGGTAGGCCGGCCGATCAGCTGCGAGAGCTGGCGGCTGTCGTCGAACAGCGCGCCGTTCGCGGTATCGATGTCCCAGGCGGCGAGCATTTCGGCGAAGGGCGCGGGGACGCCCGCGCCGGCGAGCGCGGCGGCATAATCGGCCTGGGCAAGGTCATGATAGGGAATGGCGCGGCCGGCCTGGCGCGAGACTTCGGCGGCGAGCCCGGCAAGGGTGAAAATGGTGTCGCCGGCCAGCTCATAGGTCTTGCCGTCATGTCCGGTGCCGAGCAGCACCGCGACTGCGGCGTCGGCATAGTCCGCGCGGGACGCGGCGGCGATGCGGCCTTCCCCGGCGGCACCGATCAGCGTGCCGTGCGCCAGGGCACCCTGTACCGAGGCGGCATAGTTTTCGAGATACCAGCCGTTGCGCAGGAAGGTGTGCGGGATGCCCGAGGCGGCGATCGCCCGCTCGGTCTCGGCGTGCTCTATGCCCAGGCTCAGCGGCGTGGTGTCGGCCCGCAACAGGCTGGTATAGACGATGCGGCCGACGCCGGCTTGCCGGGCCGCCGCGACGATTGCCGCATGCTGCGGCGCGCGCTTGCCGACTTCGCTCGACGAGATGAGCAGCAACGTGTCGACGCCGGCGAGCGCGGGAGCGAGCGCCTCCGGCCGGTCATAGTCGAAGCGGCGCGCCTCGACGCCGAGATCGCCGGCCCTTTCCGGATTGCGGGCGAGCGCGACGATCTCGCTGGCGGGCAGCTTCTCCTTGAGCTTTTCGACGACGATGCGGCCGAGCTGGCCGGTGGCTCCGGTGATGGCGATGGTCATTGGATCCGTTCCTTCCTTGGGGACGGACATCCAGATATTGGCCTTGCTTACTAATCGTAAGTACATACATAAATGTAAGTATGGAAAATCCTGCAGAACCCTTCTCGGTCCGCGTGCGGCGCGGCGACCTGATGTCGCCCGATTGCCCTTCGCGCGAGGTGCTGCGGCACCTGACCAGCCAATGGGGCGTGCTGATCCTGATCGCGCTGGAAGGCGGCACGCATCGCTTCAGCGAACTGCGCCGCAAGGTGGGCGGGGTGAGCGAGCGGATGCTGGCGCAGACGCTGCAATGGCTGGAGGGCGACGGACTGGTCGATCGCGTCGCCTATCCGGTGGTGCCGCCGCACGTCGAATACAGCCTGACGCCGATGGGGCGCGAGGCGGCGGCGCATGTGCGCGGCCTGGCCGATTGGATCGAGGCGAGCATGCCCCGTATCGCGCAGCGGCGCGGGGCGCGGCTGGCGGCGGAATAGTCCCTGCGACCGAACGAGGGCGGCGGGCGGGTCTCGTCGCCGGACGATGTGGGGCCGGCAGGGGCGAGGGCGCCGAGTGCGGGCGCCCTCGCGGCTGGATCAGAAGCTCGCCCAATCCTTGGCAGGCGCTGCCGGCGCCGGCCTGGTGGGCACGCCGCCGGTACGCGGCTTCGGCTGCGCCCGGGGACGCGCGGGCAGGCCGGCGCGCGGCGAGGCGCCGACGTCGAACTTCGCCGCTTGTTCGCCGAGCGCGCCGACTTCGCCGGTGAGCTTGCGCGCCGCCGCCGAGGTCTGCTCGACCATCGCGGCATTCTGCTGGGTGCCGCGATCCATGTCGCCGATCGCGGTGCTGATCTGGGTGATCGCGGCCGCCTGGGCCTGATTGTCGCCGGCCATCTGGCCGAGCAGCGCATGGACCTCGCCCACATCGCCCGAAATGTCGGCGAGCGCGCCGTCGACCCTGCGGACCATCCCGACGGCGGTGCCGATATCGGCCTGGGTGGCGGTCAGCTGGTCGCGGGCGCGGCCGGCTTCCTCCTCGGCGCGCATCGCGAGCGCCGAGACCAGATCGGCGACCACCGCGAAGCCGCGGCCCGCCTCGCCGGCGCGGCCCGCTTCCACCGCGGCGTTCATCGCGAGCACCCGCGTCTGGAAGGCGATCTTGTCCAGGCCCTCGATCACGCTGTCGATGCCCTTGGCGCTGTCGCTGACGCGCGTCATCGCCTGCACCGCCTCGTCGGCGATCGCACGGCCGCCCGCCACGGTGGCGGTGGCGTCGTCGGCGCGCGCGACGGTGCGGCCGGCGGCTTCGGCGGTGGTCTTGAGCCGCACATCCATCTGGCCGACCGCGGCCGAGGTCTCCTCCAGGCTGGCGGCATTGGCTTCGGTGCGACGGGCGAGATCCTCCGCGGCCTGGGCGATCTCGCTCGAGCCGGTCTGGATCGTCGCGGCGCTTTCCATCACCGCGCCGATCAGGCCGCGCAATGCGGCGAGCGCGTCGTTGAAGTTGGTCTTCAGCTCGGCATAGCCCGTGGGGAAGCCCTCACCGATCTCGGCGGTGAGGTCGCCGCGGGTAAGGCGCGCAAGGCTGGCGCCGAGATGGGTGACCGCGATCGACTGTTCCTCGGCCTGGCGGGCCTGTTCGAATGCGTTGTCGCGAAAGACCCCCATCGCCTTGGTCATGCGGCCGACGCAGTCCTGATAGTCGCCGAACAGGATCGGGCTGGCGAGGTCACCGGCGGCGAGCGCTTCCATGCGGACCACGGTGGAGACATAGGGGTCGGCGATCGCGGCGCGATAGCGGGCGCACTGGATCGCGGCGCCGCCGATCAGCAGCACCGAGATCGGCACCGCCGCCAGAGGCGGCGCGAGGAAGGCGACGAGCGCGATCAGCGCCATGACGCCGATCAGCGAGCCGAAGGCGACGTACAGCTTGAGACGGATAGGCGCGATGGCCTGGAACCAGTGCATCGAGAATCCTCCTACACGGCCTCCGGGCGATACGGCCCGGGAAGCCAGTTGCTCGGCCGGCCGCGCGGGAAGCGGGATCGGACAAGCCCTTTGTAGGAGACACATGATGGAAACATTATTTTGCTTGTGAAATTCGACATGGGGAGTGTTGTAATATTTCCGACCTGGTCGACGAGATCATGCGTCGCGTGCCGGGTGTGCCGGGAAATCATGTCCGGGCGGGTTTCCGGCAGCGCCTGAACCGGACCCTAGAGCGCGAGCCCCGCGGCGCGGCCGCTCGCCCAGGCCCATTGGAAATTGTAGCCGCCGAGCCAGCCGGTTACGTCCACTGCTTCGCCGATCGCGTAGAGGCCGGGCACCTTGCGGGCTTCCATCGTCTGCGAGCTGAGTTCCGCGGTGCTGATGCCGCCGATGGTGACTTCGGCTTTCGCAAAGCCTTCGGTGCCGCCGGGCGCGAAGCGCCAGTCGGCGAGGCGGCGGGCCGCGTCCTCGAGCTTGCGATCGGGCGTGTTGGCGAGTTCGGCGGGCAGGGCGAGCTTCTCGGCCAGCGCCTCGGCCAGGCGCGTGGGCAGCGCCTCGCCGAGCAGCTTGCGCAGGGTGGCGCGGGGGCGGGCGCGCTTGGCGGCGGGCAGCCAGCCCGGCCCGGCATCGGGCAGGAAATCGACGCCGATGCTCTCGCCGTGGCGCCAATAGCTCGAGATCTGGAGGATCGCGGGCCCGGACAGGCCGCGATGGGTAAACAGCGCGGCCTCGCGGAAGCGTGCCTTGCCGGCGCTGGCGGTGACTTCGGTCGAGACGCCCGAAAGCTCGCGGAACAGCGCTTCCTCGCCGCTCAGCGTGAGCGGGACGAGGGCGGGGCGAGGCTCGACGACCTTGAGGCCGAAGCGGCGGGCGAAGTCATAGGCGAAGCCGGTCGCCCCCAGCTTGGGGATCGAGGGGCCGCCGGTGGCGAGCACCAGCGCGGGCGCCGTGGCGATGCGCCTGCCGCAGGCGATTTGCCAGCGGGCATCGGCGTGCTCGACCCGCGGCGCGTCGCCCAGCCAGATCTCCACCTGGCCGCGGGCGCATTCGTCGAGCAGCATGTCGACGATCTGGCGCGCGGAGCCGTCGCAGAAGAGCTGGCCCAGCGTCTTCTCGTGCCAGGCGATGCGGTGACGCTCGACCAGGTCGAGGAAATCCTGCGCGGTGTAGCGGCCGAGCGCGGACTTCATGAAATGCGGGTTCTGCGAGAGGTAGCGATCGGGCGCGGTGCCGAGATTGGTGAAGTTGCAGCGGCCACCGCCCGAGATCAGGATCTTCTTGCCCGGCGCATCGGCATGATCGACGAGGAGCACGCGCTTGCCCCGCTGGCCGGCAGTGAGCGCACACATGAGCCCCGCGGCGCCGGCTCCCAGGATGATCGCGTCGTACATTGCGGCGGGCCTAGCAGGTGTTCGGCCTGCGGCAAGCGGCAGCGCTCCCCGGGCTAGTGCAGCTTGGCGATGCTGAGCCCGTCCAGCTTCGCGCGCTCCTTCACCGATTCCTCGCTGCGGGTGAGCGCCTTGGCGATGGCCTTCAGCGCCATGCCCTTCTTTGCCAGCGTGTGGAGCTTCTGGACTTCGTCGGGGCGCCAGGGCTGGCGATGGCGTTCGAAACGTTCGGCCATTGGTATCTCCTGAAGCAAAAGGGCGGGCTCCCTCGGGAACCCGCCCTTCGCATGTTCAGCGGCAGGGCCCATGGCCCCGGCCGGCTTACTTGACGTGCTTCGCGATGTGCTTGTTCATCTCGAACATCGTCACCTTGTCGGTGCCGAAGATCGGACGCAGCGTGTCATCGGCGAGGATCTCGCGCTTGTTCGCCGGGTTCTGCAGGTTGTTCTTCTTGATATAGTCCCACAGCTTGCTGACGACTTCGCTGCGCGGAAGGTCCGCGGAGCCGGTGATCTTGGCCAGCTCGGGCGAGGGGGTCACCGGCTTGGCGATACCGCCGCGTGCTTTGGTCTCGGCCATAAAGTCTTCTCCTGTTCCTGCCCTGGACGGGCTATGCCTTCGTGGGCGCCAGCGGCGTGTGCGAACCCTTTCGCCGCTTTTCGTGCCTACGATGTACCGCGGTGAGAGCATTCGTCCTCACCTGCAACCCTTTGATCGTGACAAAACGCGTCTGTCTAGAGAGCAGATGCGCCGAGACGGGCTCCGAGAGCGATATTTCGGGGATAACTGGGGTTAAACGGCCGGTAGGAGAGGGGAATTTGCCGTGCTATCGTGCGATTTCATGGCGAAAGGGGAGAGCGGGATGCGCGGTCTGGTGCTCGGCGGGTTGCTGATTCTGGCGGGCTGCGGCGGCGGCGGAACCACCGGCACCAACTATTCCGATCCGCCGCCCATGGCCGAGATCGTCGCCACGCCGAGCCCGAGGGCGAGCGAGACGCCCGAACCGGTGGTGGTGAGCAACAATGTTACGGATGAGGCTCCCGCGGCGACGGAAAACGAAAATACGGCAGCGACAAACGCAATGTAAGGTGGACAAGGCCGCGCGGGCTTGTCTAAGGGGAACCCATCATGACGGCTCGCGCGCTTCTCGGACTGCGACTTATCCGCCCTTAGGGGCCGGACGCGCACGCGCACGCCCCTAAGGGCAATTCACAGGTCTGAACCCAAGTCTCCAGCCGAGAGAGAGCTGTCATGCTGCGCGATCCGAGTATCAAATATCGTCCGTTCCCCCAGGTAAACCTGCCCGGCCGCCAATGGCCGAGCCGCACCATCACCAAGGCGCCCCGCTGGCTGTCGACCGACATGCGCGACGGCAACCAGGCGCTGATCGACCCGATGGATGCCGAGAAGAAGACCCGCTTCTTCGAGCTGCTCTGCAAGGTGGGCGTGAAGGAGATCGAAGTCGGCTTTCCGAGCGCGGGTGCCACCGAGTTCGATTTCATCTCGAGCCTGGTCCGGCAGGACAGGATCCCCGACGACGTGATCGTCCAGGTGCTCACCCAGTCGCGCCAGGACCTGATCGAGACCAGCTTCCAGAGCCTGAAGGGCGCGAAACAGGCGATCGTTCATCTCTACAATGCCGTCTCGCCGGCATGGCGCCGCATCGTGTTCGGCATGAGCCGCGAGGAGATCAAGGGCATCGCGATCGCCGGCGCCAAGGTGCTGCGCGACGAGGCCGCCAAGCAGCCCGATACCGACTGGCATTTCGAGTATAGCCCGGAGACCTTCTCGACCGCCGAGCTCGATTTCTCGGTCGAGGTCTGCGAGGCGGTGATGGACATCCTGCGCCCGACCACCGAGCGCCCGCTGATCCTCAACCTGCCGGCCACGGTCGAGGCGGCGACGCCCAACATATATGCCGACCAGATCGAGTGGTTCTGCCGAAACATCCGAAGCCGCGAGACGGTGGTGATCAGCCTCCACACCCACAATGATCGCGGCACCGGCGTCGCCGCGTCCGAACTGGGGCTGCTGGCGGGCGCGGACCGTGTCGAGGGCTGCCTGTTCGGAAACGGCGAGCGCACCGGCAATGTCGACATCGTCACGCTGGCGCTCAACATGTACACGCAAGGCGTTGATCCGGGGCTGGATTTCTCGAACATCGACGAGGTGATCCAGACAGTCGAATACTGCAATCAGATCCCCGTCCATCCGCGGCATCCTTATGCGGGCGACCTGGTGTTCACGGCATTCTCCGGTAGCCATCAGGACGCGATCAAAAAGGGTTTCGCCGCACAGGAAGCGCGCAACGACGAGATCTGGGACGTGCCCTATCTGCCGATCGATCCCAAGGATCTGGGGCGCGATTACGAGGCGGTGATCCGGGTCAATTCGCAATCGGGCAAGGGTGGCGTCGCCTGGGTGCTCGAGCAGGACAAGGGGCTGAAGCTCCCCAAGCGGATGCAGGCCGATTTCTCGCGTCACGTCCAGGCGCTGGCCGACGAGACCAGCCGCGAGCTCAATGCCGCCGACATCTGGGGCCGCTTCGAGCAGACCTATCTGCCGGGCGCCGGGGATCGCTTCGCGCTGGTCGATTACGAGGAGACCGGCGCCGCCGGGCAGCGCGTGTTCGTCGGCCGGATCGCGGTGGACGGGGAAGCGCGCTCGATCTCCGGCCGCGGCAACGGCCTGATCTCGGGCGTGATCGACGCGCTGGCGGGCACGACCGGGCCGGCGCTCGACGTCGTCGACTATAGCGAGCATGCGATCGGCCATGGTGCCGATGCGCAGGCGGCCGCCTATGTCGAATGCCGTACCGCCGAGGGGCGCACGGTGTTCGGCGTAGGCATCGATGCCGACATCGCGACGGCTTCGGTGCGCGCGGTGCTCAGCGCGGCGAACCGAGCCTGAGCGCGCCCGGCAGCGGCACCTTGCGGCGCCGGGATTCGTTCCGAATCGGCAACGGTTTGCGATTGTCCCGAATCGCGCGGCGGACCTAGGATGCGGGCAGCGATCGCAGGGGGGATGCATGATCCTGACGTTGATTGTTGCCCTGATGGGCGACGGCGAGCCGGTTGTTCAGCGCCGTGCCCAGCCGGTGCTGCTCGAGCGCCGCGCCTATCGGTGCCTGATGCGGCATCTGGACGAGGTGCGCCTGGCCTCCGGAAAGGTGGTGATCGACCTCACCACCTGCCCGCCCTCGCTGGTGCAGGGTTCCTATCCCGTGCCGCCGGGCGAGCGCATCCTGCCCTTGACCGTTCCCGAGCTGAAGTGCCTCCGGCAGGCGAGCAGGCCGAATATGGGGATCGCTGACTTCTCGCGGCCAGGTAAGGTTGCGCTCTATCTCTCGCCCTGTGGGGGGCGCCGCTGATGACGACTCCGGCGACCGGCGCGATGCATGCCCCGCCTGCACGGCGAGGCTGGGCGCCGGTGATCGACTGGATCCGGATCGGTGCCGACATCGCCGTGGTGGTGACGGTCGCCGTGATGGTCTGGATCTATTTCGCGGGGCGAAGCGATGCCGAGCATATGCGGCGCCAGGAAATGACCGCGTCGCTGCTGGCGATGAAATATGACGAAGCCCTGCGGGGTCCGCAGCAGCGCGTGAACAAATACTTCACCGACGCGCGGGGCATTTACGACAAGGCGTATATCGCACGCATCGCCGGCAAGCCCTATCCGGCCCAGGACATCCCACCGGAGATTCGCGCGGATCTGCAGAAGCTGACCGACTATTATGCCGACATCGCGAGTTGCGCGGCCAACAATCTCTGCGATGCGCAGATGGTCGAACTCTGGTTCAAGAACGATATCCACGCCTTTGCCTGCCATGTTTATCTGGTCGGCCTGCCCGAGCTGCGACAGAGCCTGGGCGACAGCTATGGCGCGGCGCTGGTGGCCTATGCCGGGAAATGCGGCCCGAATTAATTCGCGGTCCAGCCGAACTCCTTCACTTGCGACGCGATCGAGGAATTGCGGAGCTCGACACAGGCAGCGGCGCGATCGGCACCGACCATGGCGGGATTGATGGCCACGAAGGGCTTCATCATCCTCTCGGGGTCGCCGCATCCCTCCGCGATGATCCGGGCCAGCGAGAAGCTGAGCGCCGCCATCACCACTCCCATGGCGGCCAGATCCTTGTTGGCGACGCCAACCCTGGCCATTTCCAGGACAGGCCCGTCCAGGGGCAGATATCGCTGCGCGACGTTGAAGCGGGCCACCAGTTCGCGGGCATTGGCCACCGCGCTCGTTCCGGCGGGCTGGCTCATGTACCGGGACATCGCGCGCAAGAAAGCGAGAGCCGCATAGTTGTTGGGCGCGAGGCTGGTCAGGTCGACCTTGCCGAACAGGGGTTCCATCTTCGCAAGATACTGGCGCCCGCCTGCCAAATCGAAGGAGCCGGTCATCGATCCGCGCATCGCGCTCATGAACAGCATGACGGTCTTCCATTTCATCCCGTCGGGCGTGCCCGGGGAGAATGCATCCAGCGCCGCGGCGAGGTCGTAGGGGGTGCCGGCATTGACTGCCTCGACGGATCGCTTGGATATCACCAGCAGGGCATCCAGGTCCCGCTCCATCGCATCGAAGCGCCCGGGCGAATAGGTCGTGCACTGCCCGGCGGGAGCCATCAGCAGGCTGGTGGAGTCGCTGAGATCGGAATTGGCCTGCGCGGCCCGGAACTTCTCCGGCTTGATCAGCGCCACGGACAATAGCAGCACCTTGGGCAGCAGGCGCTTGGTGAGTTGCTGCGAGCGCAGGGCGCGGCAGGCGCTCGATCCATGAAGATCGGCCGATACCACCTCGTCGATCAGGGAAGTGGTGGCGAAGCCCGACAACAGGCCGATCGGCAAGGTGCCGTTGCTGATCATCGATTGGAGCCCGAGCAGATCGGCTTCCAGCTCGGCGCTCTCGCCCTGCTTCGGCAGCACGAGATGGGCTGCTTCGTGCGCCATGAGGAACTGTACGCTCAGCCAGGGCGCGTTGGCGAGGAACTGTTCGATCGTCAATCCATCGGCATCGCTCGGTTCCCAGGGCACTGGGCTGGCCTGTGCGAGATGGGCGGTCACCGCTGCATCGAGGCAGCTGGCCCATCCTCCGCCACGGCGGATACAGGCCTGGGCGGCGGGTTTTACCTTCTCTTCGCCACGCGTGTTGCCGGACAGGTGATAGGCCTGAAGGAGCAGCATTCGGCACTGCCGGGGAAGGAAGGCCGCCGGGACGATGATCTTGGGCGCTCCCTGTCCGCCCATCGGGGCGCCTGCCTGCGGTCCCAGCAGATATTCATTGACCGTCTCTTCGATCCGGACCCTGGAAAGCGTATCGAAATAGCGGACGGGGAAGCTCTCGGTCAGCGCCTGTTTCAGTCGCCATTTTTCCTGCTCGCCCAGATGCTGGGGCAACTGGTTGCAGAGTTCGAGCTGCGGATTGCCTGCTGCATGCGCGGGGCTTGCCGACAGGAGCGACAGGGCGGCCGCGATCGGCGGCAAAGCCAGCTTGCACCAGGATAGCATTGCGATTCCCCCTTGCGGACCGCCGGTGACGGCCAGCGCAATGGAGACTATCAAAGCGCACGGGATCGCGAAACGGAGAGGTTCCGGAAATTGGGTCCAGAACGAGGCTATCCGCGGGGGGCTAGCGTGTCCGGACGATCTCGCAGCCGATGCGCGCATCGGGATAGATGTCGAGCTTCATCGAGCGGACAGTGACGCGGATCACCCGCGGATCCTTCAGCGCCAGGGCTGCGACCTGCTCGCAAAGCGTCTCCTGCAGCTCGAAATGCCGCGATTCCACAAGCTTGCGGATGCCGGTTCGCAGGAAGTCGTAATCCACCACCGCGTCGATCCGGTCCTCCGGCGGCGCGGGATAGCGGCAGGTCATCGCGACGTGCAGCGTCACGCGCTGGGGGGCGGCCCGTTCCTCGGGATGGATGCCCAGGCCCATCGCCACTTCGAGCCCGTCGAGCAGGATGGCATACTCAGCCATGCGGGCGCTCCCGCCCCTCGAACATCACGTCGCCGTCGCGCTGCAGGAAGCGCTGGCCGCAATCGACGAAGACATTCTGGCCGGTGATGCTCCGGGCGGTGAGCAGATGCTCGACCGTGGCGGCGATGTCGGCCAGCGCGACGGGGCGCTGGAGCAGGTTCTGGCGGGCATGCCCGGCGAATTCCTCGGCAGTCTGGTCGAGGCTGGGGAGCGTGAGGCCCGGCGAGACCGCGTTCACCCGGATGCGCGGCGCGAGGCCGCGGGCGAGCAGTTCGGTCGCAGTGGCGAGCGCTGCCTTGCTGAGCGTGTAGGTCAGGAAATCGGGATTGAGGTTGGCGAGCTTCTGGTCGAGCAGGTTGACCACGGCGCCCTCATCGAGATCGTCCTGCGCCGCCAGCGCCGAGGCGAGCGCGACGGGAGCGCCGCAATTGACGCGCATGTGCCGGTCGAGCAGCGCGAAATCGGTGAGGGGCAGGGCGTCCCAGGCGAATTGGGAGGCGTTGTTGACCAGCCCCTCCACCGCACCGCCCAGCCCGTTCCGCGCCGCCGCGATCAATGCGGGGGCGGTCTCCGCCTCGGCCAGTTCGCCGCTCACTACGCAGGCGGTGCCGCCCTCGGCTTCGATCTGCGCGCGCAGCGCCGCGGCCTCGCCGGGGGCATGGTGATGGTGGATCGCCACGGCATGGCCGCGCAGCGCCAGCCGGCGGGCGATCGCCGCGCCGATCCGTCTTGCCCCGCCGGTGACCAATATCCGCATCAATAGCCCATCAGCTTGAGCACTTCCTGGCGGCTGCGCTCGTCGTCGCGGAACACGCCCATCATCCGGCTGGTGACCATGCCGACGCCAGGCGTGCGCACGCCGCGCGCGGTCATGCAGCCATGCGTCGCCTCGATCACGACGGCGACGCCCTGGGGCCGCAGCTTGTCCCAGATGCAGTCCGCCACCTGCGCGGTGAGCCGTTCCTGCACCTGGAGCCGGCTGGCGAAGCCGTGGAGCACGCGCGCCAGCTTGGAAATGCCGACGACCCGGTCCTTGGGCAGATAGGCGATCGACGCCTTGCCGGTGATCGGCGCCATGTGATGTTCGCAATGCGACTGGAACGGAATGCCGTTCAGCAGGACGATATCGTCATAGCCGCCCACTTCCTCGAACACGCGGCCCAGGTGATGCGCGGGGTCCTCGTCATAGCCCTGGCAATATTCCTTCCAGGCGCGGGCGACGCGCTGCGGCGTGTCGAGCAGCCCCTCGCGCCCGGGATCGTCGCCGGCCCAGCGGATCAGCGTGCGGATCGCGTCCGAGACTTCGGCGGGGACCGGAATTTTGGCCGACGGCGCAACGATGTCGCCATCTTCGGGCCCCTCGTGATCATGCACCATTTTCTTCTCTTCCTCGCGACTTTCGGTCTTTACGCTACGGCATCTGCGGTTCTTGCAGAAACCGAGTGTGGCTCAACTGTATCTCATCGAGAAAAACGGCGGGAAACTGCGGAGTTCCGGCCCTTATCCCCGTTGACGGGCTGAAAAATGCAGCGTTAGTTTCGCTGGCGATAAAAGCAACGCCGTGACCGGTAGGAGCCGGCCGGCGCCCAAGGAGGGGGATGCACCCGATGAAGAAGCTCGACCTGCTCGCGGCGACTGCGCTCACGCTGTTCCTCGCGACGCCCGCCTTTGCCCAGCAGAAGACGACGACCGCACCCGCCGCGGACGACAGCCAGGAATACACCTCCGCCAACGAGATCGTCGTCACGGCCACCCGCCGCAACGAGACCGTGCAGGACGTGCCGATCGCGATCACCGCCATCGGCGCCGCGGAGCTGCAGAATGCCGGCGTCGACAATATCCGCGACCTCGAGCAGCTCGCGCCGTCGATCCAGAGCTCGACCGGCCAGTCCTCGGCCACCGGCACCACCATCTATCTGCGCGGCATCACCACGGGCGGCGACAATCCGGGCTTCGAGCCGGCGGTCGGCGTGTTCATCGACGGCGTGTTCCGCGCCCGTGCCGGCGTGGCCATCTCCGAGCTGCCCGAGCTGGAGCGCGTCGAAGTGCTGCGCGGCCCGCAGGGCACGCTGTTCGGCCGCAACACCTCGGCCGGCGCGCTCAGCATCTACACTGCGCTGCCGCAGTTCGAGACCCATGGCTATGTCGAGGGCACCTACGGCAACTACAATGCCTATGGCGTCAAGGGCGCGATCACGGGCCCGGTGAGCGAGGGCCTCGCCCTGCGCCTCGACGGCAGCTACCGGAAGCGCGACGGCTATATCAAGGACGCCAATAGCGACCGCCGTTTCAACGACATCGATCGCTGGGCGCTGCGCGGCCAGGCGCTGCTCGACAAGGGCGACGTGACCTTCCGTCTGATCGCCGATTATTACCAGACCGACGAAGTCTGCTGCGCCACCGTCTCGGTGGTGCGTGGCGGCCTTGCCCAGGTGATCAACGGGATCGCGGCGTCGCAGGGCCGGGTCGGCATCTATACCGGCCAGCCCAGCGACCGCATCCAGGCCGCTTCGCCCAATCGCAACTATGGCGAGAAGGTGAAGGACTGGGGCCTTTCGGGCGAGCTCAACTGGGATCTGGGCGGCGCCAAGCTGACTTCGATCACCGCCTATCGCGACTGGCGCGCACTCCGCAGCCAGGACATCGACTTCTCGGGCATCGATCGCGCCTATCGCGATGGCTACAAGACCCGGCTGAAGGACTTCACCCAGGAAGTCCGCCTCCAGGGCTCGGCGTTCGGCGGCGTGCTCGACTGGCTCGTCGGCGGCTTCTACCTGCACGAGCAGAACGACCTGACCGACACGGTGCGCGTCGGCAACGACGCCAATCTGTACGTCGATTCGGTGTTCAATGCGCTTGCCGGCCCGTCCTTCGGCGGCAAGGTGCAGTTCTACGGCTCGCTCGGCCCGGCGGTACCGACGCCGGGCGCCGTGTTCCTCAATCCGGCGGTGCCCAATTCGCTGCCGGCGCTCCAGGCAGTCTATGGCGCCACGCTCGCGCCGCTGGTGGGCTGCTTCCGCGCCCAGGCCGGCACGGCGCCGGGGAGCCTCTGCGTGATTCCGGGCTTCCCCTCCACGCCGATCCCGGGCCTTGCCGCGCTGGCCGCGTCGCCGCTGCCGGGCGCCGTTGCCGGTCAGGGCAACAACAACGACCAGTTCGGCGTGAAGACCGATGCCTTCGCGCTGTTCACGCACAACATCATCAATATCAGCGACAATTTCTCGCTGACCCTCGGCGCGCGCTGGAACCATGAGCGCAAGGCGATGAACGCGTCGATCAACAACAACACCGGCAGCTGCACCTTCTTCAACCAAGTGCGCGCGGGCAATCCCGCGGCGACCGCCTATGCCAACCTGCTCAAGCAGCTCGGTATCTTCAACAACCTGTACCTGCTGAGCTGCAACCCGGCGATCAACACCGAGTTCAACGGCAACTACGCCGACAGCTTCACCGACGACAAGATCACCGGCACCGTGAAGCTCGCCTACAAGCTTTCGAACAAGCTGCTGATCTATGGAAGCTATGATCACGGCTACAAGTCGGGCGGCTATAACCTCGACCAGGCGACCTTCGACTCGGTGCTGCTCGGCGGCAACGGCCCGCAGGGCCGCGACCTGCGCTTCGGCGCGGAGACCAACGACGCATTCGAGATCGGCACCAAGTTCAGCCCGAACCGTGCTTTCTCGCTGAACATCGCTGCCTTCTACATGAACTTCTACAACCTGCAGTCGCTGGTGTTCTCGGGCAACAATTTCGTCGTCCAGAACGTGCCCAAGAGCGTTTCGAAGGGTGTGGAGATCGAATCGACGATCCGGCCGTCCAAGAACCTGACCTTCCAGCTGGGCTACAGCTATATCGACGCCCAATATTCCAAGTCGAACAACTTCACCGGCACGCCGCTGCAGGGCCAGGAGGGCCGCCAGTTCCAGAACCAGCCGAAGCACACGGTGACCGGTTCGGTGACCTGGGAGCCGCAGATCACGAGCGGGCTCAAGGGCCTGATCCATATGGATGCGCGCTACAACAGCGAAGTCGACATCCCCTCGAGCAACCCCGATCCGGTGACCGGCCACACGGCGATCCGCAACGAAGGCTATGGGTTGATCAACGGTTCGATCGGCCTGCAGTCGAACGACGGGAAGATCCGCGGCGAGGTGTTCGTCGAGAACCTGACCAACACCTTCTACTTCATTTCGGGCTTTGCGGTGCCGGAGCAGACCGGCAACTATAACGGCTATCCGGGCTATCCGCGCTTCTATGGCGCGCGGCTGCGCTTCGGCTTCTAGAAGTCAGGCTTCGGCCAGGGATGGGGGCGCTCCGGGAGACCGGGGCGCCCCTTTCGTATGCGGCACCGGGTGGGCGCCTCGAAGCCGCATGCCCCTTCAATGGGTAGCGTGCGGCCTGACCGGGCTGTACGCGCCGCTCTCCTGTCCGAAGATCACCCGAATGTCCTGCGGATCGCCCTTGCGATCGCAATCGAGCACCACGGCCCGTTCGCCGGTCCAGAGAACGCGTCCGACGCAATCCGGCATGGCGGGCATGCGATAGAGCGGAACCGTCCCGGAATAGCCGCCGACCTGGTATTTCTGCACGGTATAGGCGATGGTCTGGAAGAGCGTGAACGCTGCGAGCGCGAGCGTTGCCGCGGCGGTGATTCCCGCGCGCGCAGTCCGGTTCCGTCGAACGCGCAGCGCGGCCTGGCTGAGCAAGCCCACGATCACGACGCCGCCCGTCGAAGCCGCCGCTGCCGCGCCCTGGTCCGCCTGAGCCCGCGACAGACCCCAGATGCCGAGGACGAACACGAAGCCGGCCAGGCCGAGCGCGATGCGCCACAGCCAGCGCAGCCGCCCCTGGAAGCCGCCCACGAACCATGCCGCAAGGAACGCGATGGCGAGGGGAATGGTGAAGAACAGAAGCGACAGGCCCGACATCGCGACATCGGCGAATGTCGCGAGCTGGAGGAAGTTCAAGCCCCAGCGATCGAAGACCGCCTGGTTCGCGAGGATCGACAGCGCGAAGGAAGCGGCTGTCACGACGGAGAAATACTCGGTCAGCCGCTTGCCCAGCCGAATGCCTTCGGGCCTTGCGGGCGCGGTGTCGAGGGCGGATCCCGCTTCGATATCGTCCAGCCGCTTCGCTGGAGGCGCGGCGCGGCGTCGGCGTGCTTGTTCCGTCATGAATCCCCCGAAATAAGTCGAGACCCCTAGCCGGAAGCGCGGGTGCGGGTGAAGCCTTGCATCGGGATCGCCTACCCGCCTCGAAGATGCGCTACCCGGCGTTCCTTGGGCCCCTCACTCCCCGAACAGCGCGTCGATCGGGCTCTTCGGCAGGAACCACAGCACCGCCACCAGCGCCGCGCAGGCGAGCCCCGCCCAGGGAGAGGCGAAAGTGAGGGCAATGCCGCTCGCATAGATGGCGGAGGCCACCGCGCCCTTGCGCAAGGTGCGGTGGTGATAGGCCTGCGCCGCCTCGTCCTGCCGGCCCGTGCGGCGGATCACCGCCTGGAGCCAGACATAGGCAAAGCTCGGCAGCATCATCACGCACATATAGACGAGCGCCGCGTCGTGCGTGAAATGCTGCTCGCCCAGATAGGCGGTGGCGAAGGGCACCAGCGAGAGCGTGAAGAGCAGGGCGATATTGGCCCAGAGCAGATCGTTGGTGATTCGGGTGGCATGGGCGAACATGCGGTGGTGGTTCACCCAGTAGATCGCGACATAGGCATAGCTGAGCACATAGGCGGTGAAGACCGGCCACAATGCCCAGAGACGTTCCAGGCCATGTTCCTCCGGCGCCTTCATCTCGAGCACCATGATCGTGATGATGATCGCGATCACGCCGTCGGAGAACGCCTCCACCCGGTTCACGCCGCCACGGCCCTCGTCGGTATCGCTCATGCTGTGCCCTCATGAAAAAACCCTCTCCCGCATGCGGGAGAGGGTTGGGGGAAGGCAATCCCGGCCCGCGCACCATGCGGCCCGTCATGCCCTCCGGATCCTTGCCCTCCCCGCGGACGGGAAGGGACCAAGATTGCCTTAGTTCTTTTCCTTGTCGACCAGCTTGTTGGCGCCGATCCACGGCATCATCGCCCGCAGCTCGCTGCCGACCTGCTCGATCGGGTGGCGCTTGGCGGCGATGCGGCTGGCCTTGAGCTCGGGCTGGCCGGCGCGGTTGTCGAGCACGAAGTCCTTGACGAAGCGGCCCGACTGGATGTCGGCCAGCACCCGCTTCATCTCCTTCTTGGTCTCTTCGGTGATGATGCGCGGGCCGGTCTTGATGTCGCCATATTCGGCGGTGTTCGAGATCGAGTAGCGCATGTTGGCGATGCCGCCCTCATACATCAGGTCGACGATCAGCTTGAGCTCGTGGAGGCACTCGAAATAGGCCATTTCCGGCGCATAGCCGGCCTCGACCAGCGTCTCGAAGCCGGCCTGGACCAGCGCGGTGGCACCGCCGCAGAGCACCGCCTGCTCGCCGAACAGGTCGGTCTCGCATTCCTCGCGGAAATTGGTCTCGATGATGCCCGAGCGGCCGCCGCCCACGCCCGAGGCATAGGCGAGCGCCAGGTCGTGCGCGTTGCCCGAGGCGTCCTGGTGGATCGCGATCAGGCAGGGCACGCCGCCGCCGCGGACATATTCCGATCGCACGGTGTGGCCCGGCCCCTTGGGCGCGATCATGATCACGTCGATGTCCGCCGGCGCCTCGATCAGGCCGAAATGGATGTTGAGGCCGTGCGCGAAGGCGAGGGCGGCGCCGGGGCGCAGATTGCCCTTGATGTCGTTCTCCCAGATCGCGGCCTGATGCTCGTCGGGCGCGAGGATCATCAGGATGTCGGCCCATTCGGCCGCTTCCTTGTTCGGCAGCACCTTGAAGCCGGCGCCCTCCGCCTTGGCGGCCGAAGCCGAGCCGGGGCGGAGCGCGATGGCAACTTCCTTCACGCCGCTGTCACGCAGGTTCTGCGCATGGGCATGGCCCTGCGAGCCATAGCCGAGGATGGCGATCTTCTTGCCGGAGATCAGGTTCAGATCGGCGTCGCGATCGTAATAGACACGCATTTCTCTTCTCTTCCCTTTGTGATCGTCATCCCCGGCGAAGGCCGGGATCCAGGGCAACAGGCAGAACCGCTCGTGACTCTGGCCCCCGCCTGCGCGGGGTGACGGAATGAAAACCTCAGGCCGCCTCGGCCCCTCTCGCGATCGCGACGATGCCGGTGCGCGCCACCTCGACCAGGCCGAGGTCGCGCATCAGCTCGACGAACTTGTCCAGCTTCTCGGAGCCGCCCGTCACTTCGAAGACGAAGCTCGACGTGGTCGCGTCGACCACCCGGGCGCGGTACACCTCGGCCAGGCGCAGCGCCTCGATCCGGTGCTCGCCGGTGCCTGCCACCTTCACCAGCGCCAGCTCGCGCTCGACATGCGGGCCGAAAGCGGTGAGGTCGGTCACCTTGTGCACCGGCACCAGCCGCTCGAGCTGGGCGATGATCTGCTCCATCACCGGGGCCGAGGCCTCGGTGACGATGGTGATCCGGCTGATCAGGTCGTCGTCGCTGATTTCCGACACGGTGAGCGAGGAGATGTTGTAGCCCCGTGCCGTGAACAGGCCGGCGATCCGGGCGAGGATCCCCGGCTCGTTGTCGACGATGACGGCGAGCGTGTGCCGCTCGACTGCTTCTTCCTTGATGTGCATGGGATCAGACCAGCGCCTTGGCTTCGTCGTCCATTTCGCCCGAGACTTCGGCCGATTGGAGCAGCATTTCGGTATGGGCGGCGCCCGACGGGATCATCGGGAAGCAGTTGGCGAGCTTGGCCACCCTGCAATCCACCAGCACCGGCCCGTCATGCGCGAGCATCTCGGCGATGCCGGCATCGAGCTGGTCGCGCGTCTCGATGCGGACGCCCTTCCAGCCATAAGCCTCCGCGAGCTTCACGAAATCGGGCAGCGCGTCGCTGTAGCTCTCCGAATAGCGCGACTGATAGGTCAGCTGCTGCCACTGGCGGACCATGCCCATATATTCGTTGTTCAGGATGAAGATCTTGACCGGCAGGCGATACTGGGTCGCCGTCGCCAGCTCCTGGATGTTCATCTGGATCGAGGCTTCGCCGGCGATGTCGATCACCAGCGCGTCCGGATGGCCCAACTGGGCGCCGATCGCGGCCGGCAGGCCATAGCCCATCGTCCCCAGGCCGCCCGAAGTCAGCCATTTGTTGGGGTCCTCGAAGTCGAAATGCTGGGCGGCCCACATCTGGTGCTGGCCGACTTCGGTGGTGACGATCGGCGCCCTGTCCTTCGTGGCTTCCCACAACGCCCGGATGGCACGTTGCGGCATGATGACCTTCGGATCGGCCTCCTGGAAATCCAGGCAGTGGGTCTGGCGCCAGCCCAGGATGCGGTTCCACCATTCGGACAGGTCCGGACGGGGGTGCTTCCGGCGTTGATACGCATCGATCATCGCCTGGATCGCCCGGCCGACGTCCGCCACGATGGGCAGGTCGACGCGGACGTTCTTGTTGATGCTCGACCGGTCGATATCGACATGGATCTTCGCGCTGTTCGGCGAAAAGGCATCGAGGCGGCCGGTGACGCGGTCGTCGAAACGGGCACCCAGGGCGATGATCAGATCGGCCTTGTTCATCGCCATATTGGCTTCGTAGGTGCCGTGCATTCCCAGCATTCCCAGCCACTTCTCATCCGAGGCGGGGAAGGCGCCGAGGCCCATCAGCGTCGAGGTGACCGGCGCGCCGGTGATCTCCGCGAGCTGGCGCAGCAGGCGCGCGGCTTCGGGGCCCGAATTGATGATCCCGCCGCCGGTGTAGAAGATCGGGCGCTCGGCCGCAGCCAGCATGTCGACCGCCCTCTCGATCGCCGCCGCATCGGGCTCGACCTGCGGGCGATAGGTCTTGTGCGAGATCGGGGCGTTCTCGCCGCGCCGCGCAGTCGCGACCTGGACGTCCTTGGGGATGTCGATCACCACCGGGCCCGGGCGGCCCGAAGTGGCGATGTAGAAGGCCTCGCGGATCGTCGGCTCGAGCCGGGCGGGGTCCTTCACCAGATAATTATGCTTCGAGCAGTGGCGCGTGATGCCGACTGTGTCCGCTTCCTGGAAGGCATCGGTGCCGATCAGGCCCGTCGGGACCTGGCCGGTGATGACGACCATCGGGATCGAATCCATCAGCGCATCGGTGATGCCGGTGACGGCGTTGGTCGCGCCCGGGCCCGAAGTGACGAGGACGACCCCCGGCTTGCCGGTGGCGCGGGCATAGCCCTCGGCCGCATGGGTCGCCGCCTGTTCGTGGCGGACAAGAATATGTTTGATGCGATCCTGCTTGAAGATGGCATCGTAGATCGGAAGCACCGCGCCGCCGGGATAGCCGAACACGACTTCCACACCGAGATCGCACAGCGTCTCGATCAGGATGTCTGCTCCACTCTTCTCGGTCACATCGGCCTCCGTTGGTTGCAGTGCAAAACGCACCGCCGAAGGGCGCTGCTACCTGCACGAAAACTACGCGTCAAGCCGCATTATAGCAATTTTGTTTCGAATCGCTCAACGAGTCTGTTCGTTTGTGTCTCTCCCGTGCGTTCCCATTCGGGTGGGGGCTGGCGGCGGAACCAGGTGTACTGGCGCTTGGCGTACTGGCGGGTGGCGAGCGAGCCGGCGAAATGCGCCTCGTCCATGTTGCTCTCGCCCTGGAGCGCCAGGCCGATCTCGCGCACCCCGATCGCGCGCAGCACCGGTGCGTCGTCCGGCACGTCGGTGCGGGCGAGCAGCGCCTCGACCTCTCGCTGCGCCACCTGGACCATGTGGCGGAAGCGGCGGTCGATCCGGTCGGCAAGCCAGGTCTTGTCGGGCAGCAGGATCAGCGCGGCGATGCGCACCTCGCCGCCGATGCCGCCGTGACGCTGCGCCTGCCATGCGCCGAGCGACTTGCCGGTGGAGCGGACGACTTCGAGCGCGCGCGACACGCGGGCGGTATCGGCGGGCTTGAGCCGTGCGGCGGTCTCGGGGTCGAGCCGCGACAGCTCGGCATGCGCATCGGCGACGGCCATGGCGCGGACCGCGGCGCGGACTTCCGGATCGATCTCGGGCACCGGCGCGATCCCTTCGATCAGGGTGCGCAGATACATGCCGGTGCCGCCGACCAGGATGGGGAGGCGGCCCGCCGCATGCGCCTCCGCGATCGCGCCGCGCGCCTCGGCCGCCCAGCGCGCGGCGGAATAGGCATCGGCGCCATCGACATGGCCGAACAGGCGGTGCGGCGCGCGCTTCTCCTCCTCGGCGGTGGGGCGGGCGGTGAGCACGCGCAGATCCGCATAGACCTGCATCGAATCCGCGTTGATCACGATGCCGCGATGCTTCTCGGCCAGCGCCAGCGCGAGCGCGGACTTGCCGCTCGCGGTCGGCCCTGCGATGAGCGCCACCAAAGGCAGGTCAGGGGATCCGATGTTCATTGCGACGCTTATAGCAGAGGGTTTGACCGCGGGGCAGCTTTCCGAGGCGGGTGACCGGCTGGCGGCGGTGGGCTGCGCCCCGGGGGCGTCGCGCTGGATCGACGAGGGGCGCGCGGCGGACCTCGAATTCGCCATGCATCCCGATGCCGCGCGCGCCGCGCTGGAAGGCGCGTTCCCCGCTTGCGACGTGGCGGTGCAGCCGATTGCCGGGCGGGAGAAGAAGCTGCTGGTCGCCGACATGGATTCGACGATGATCACCGTGGAGTGTATCGACGAGCTGGCCGACTATGCCGGGATCAAGCCGCAGATCGCCGAAGTGACCGAGCGGGCGATGCGCGGCGAGCTGGATTTCGGCGCGGCGCTCGATGCGCGGGTGGCGCTGCTGATGGGGCTGTCCGAAGGGGCGATCGAGCAATGCCTGGCGGAGCGGGTGAAGCTGATGCCGGGCGCGAAGGCGCTGGTGCGGACGATGCGCGCACGCGGCGCGACTTGCGTGCTGGTCTCGGGCGGGTTCACGCGTTTCGCCGAGCCGGTGGGGGCGGAGATCGGCTTTCACCGGGTGATCGCCAATCGGCTGGGGATCGCGGACGGCGCGCTGGACGGCACGGTCGAGCGGCCGATCGTCGACAGCAACACCAAGCTGGAGACGCTGGTGGCGGTGCGCGGCGAGTTGGGGCTGGCCGCGGCGGAGACGCTGGCGGTGGGCGACGGCGCCAACGACCTGGCGATGATCCGCGAGGCCGGGCTGGGCGTGGCCTATCACGCCAAGCCGATCGTCGCGGCGGCGGCGGGGGTGCGGATCGACCATGGCGACCTGACCGCGCTGCTCTATACCCAGGGGATCGCGGCGAAGGATTGGGTTCGAGGCTGAGGCTCCCGCGCCAGAAGGCACGGGAGCCGGGCAGGATCAGCCGTTCTTGGCCGATACGTACAGGAACTGCGGATCGGCCTGGGCGAGCGGGCCGCCGGCATCGATATAGGTATAGAAGCGCGCATTCGCTTCGGTCTGGCTGCCGAGCGTGATCGAGCCCGGATGGCCGGAGCTATTGGTGTTGAGCGATGCCGAAAGCGCATAGTCGTCGCTGCGGAACGGCTTGTCCCAGTTGACCAGATAGTCGCCCACGCCGACGCGGATCACCGAGGCGCCCTGGCCGCCGTCGATCACCACCTGGGTGCCGTCCCAATGGAACTTCACCCAGGGCTCGGCATGTGCGCCGTCATAGAGCGTGAAGGCCGGGCCGAACGAAGCCTTGGACGTTTCCACCGGCGGCGTGGCCGGATCATCGTCATGGTCGGTGAACTGCGGTTCGGCTTCGTATCCGGTCATGATGTTCCTCCGCCCATTGTCCACCATCTGCGCGGCGAGCGACGCATAGGCGAAATAGGGAAGCGCGATCCGGTTGTTGTGCGAGCTGGTGCCGAGATAGAGGAGATAGTCGAGCTGGGGCACGTTGCCCGTCCAGTCCTGGCCCTCGATATAGCCATCGGCCAGTTGATTGTTGTAGCCCTCGACGCGGAGCAGGAAGCTGGAATTGGCGTTGCCGGCCTGCTTGACTACGGCCTGCAGGGTGTTGCCGCGCCATGCATTGCCGGTGGCATAGGGGCTCTCCTGGACGAGGATGTGGTGGCCCGCCTGAAGGTCGCAAGTGTCGATGGTCGTCGCATGCGCCGCGGAGAGCGGGCAGAGATCGCCATCATCCTGCGTGATGAGCTTGTACGCCCCCCAGACCGCGCAGTTGCGGATCGTGTTCACTTCCCCGCCGGCATAGGGCTTCAGCTTGTCCGGCCCGGGCAGCGTGACGCCGCTGCTGATATTGCCGATCACCATGCCGTAACCCTGGACGTCATATGCGTAATTGGGCGTCTTGGGCTTGGTCAGAACACCGTTTTCGGGCGCGAGATTGCCGACATGCACGCGCTCGACGATCGAGCGGGTGATGTTGCGCAGATCGATGCCGATCTGGATCTGCGTGGTGGTGATGCCGTTGTCCGGATGGGTCAGGACGACGCCGAAGTCGCGCAGCACCACATCGGTGACATAGGCGTTCGTGCTGTTCGGGTTGAAGGACCGGCGGATGATCGAGCCGCCGCCATAGCCGGCGAGCTGGGCGATGGAGCCGCCGCCGGGCAAGGCCTGCAGGATGGTGGCGCCGCGGCCCTCGCCGACGATCTGACTGCCCGTCCGCAGCACCAGGCCGACCGATGGATCGATCCGATAGATGCCGGCGGGAATGAAGATCCGGTGGTGATCGTTCAGCGCCGCCTGGATCGCGGCAGTGTCGTCGGTCACCCCGTCGCCCATGGCGGAATAGGGGGCATCCTTCACATTGACTGTCATGAATCTGGTCCTCGTTGCTCGACGGGTCATGTCGTCGAACAAAGCAAGAACATGTGGATTTCCTACATTGCAAGCGCTGGTCGGCTAGACCCCCAGCCAGCGAAAGGCGCGCGCGACCACTGCATGCGCGTCATGCGCGATCGGGGGTCCGTGCGCGATCACCAGCCGTTCCGCCGGCCACGCCAATACGCGCCGCATCGCGGCCCGGGCGGCGGGGCGATCGGAAAAGGCGTAGCGAAACTTGCGCGGGACCCGCGGCTCGGGCGCAGTCATCCCGTCGAGCCGGGCGACGATCGCGCGCCAGCCGGTGAACCAGCTCGGGGGGAGGTGCTGGATCAGGTCGGTGAACAGCAGCGTGCGGCTTGGGCGGTGGAAGAAGGCCAGCTCGGTCGCGATCCGGTTGCCCGGGATCTCGACCTGGTCGATCTGGCCGTCCCAGGCGAAGCCGGGGCTGTCCGCCAGGTCGCGGCCGAAGCGCAGATCGGGGTGTCGGGCGGCCAGGCCGGGCGGGGCGTGCAGAGTCGCTTGCGGAAAGGCATGCTGCCATTCGCCCAGGAAGCGATCGTGCAGCGTGTTGGGCGCGACGAGATGGCGGACCTCGCCCAGCGCCGCGACTGCGCCGCGCAGGCCATCGGAAAGTCCGATCGGCGACCAGAGGAAGAGTGCGCCGCCCGGCAGCCGCATCACCGCCATCCGCGTCGGGTAGCGAAAGCCGGCGACCGCCACGACCGGGCCGTCCGCCAGCCAGATATCCTCGCCAAAGGGATGCAGCGTGCCTTCCGTCACCACGGGTCCCTTCCGGTTTGAATGGCTCAGCGCACGCCCTTGCCGAAGGTGAAGCTGAGGCCCAGGCCGCCGGAAAGCTGGTCGCGGCTGCCGATCGGCCCGCGCGAAAGGGGCGAGTCGGCGCCGTCGCCCACCAGGCGATCATAGCGGGCATAGCTGTACAGGCCCCAGCGGCGCGAGAATTGCCAGGTCGCGGTCGAGCTGATGCCGAGCGCCTGCACCGCGCTGCCATCGGCCCGATAGACCGGCAGGCCGGTGCGGGCGGCGACGGCGGGTGTGACTTCGAAATAGGCGCGGCGATATTTCGCATCGGACAGCGTGATGCGCGGCCCGATCGAGACCAGCCATTTGTCGCCGTCGCGCGCGACATAGTCGAGCCCGACGCCGCCGATCAGGCCCTTATGGCCGTTGATCCCCTTGCGCAGCTCGGTGTGGAGGCGCAGCGACTTGGCGAGCCAATATTGCGCATAGCCGCCCAGCTCGATCGTGGTGCCGACCTCGTCGACCGGGGCGCCGGCTTCGCTGCGGCGCCGCGAGCCTTGGAAATTGGCGGCGGGGCCGATCTCGAACCCGCCGCCCTCGAATGCAGCGAAGCCGAAGCTGTCGTCCGCTGCGACGAAGGGAAAGGGCGCGTCGCCGCGCGCGATGGCAACGTCGACCATCGGGGTGAGCTGCAGCTTGTCCGCCCCGGGATAATTGGGGGTGAGCTGGGGGCCGAGCGAGACGCGGTAACGGCGCGGCGGCTTGGGCTCGTCATCCTGCGCATGCGCGGGCAGGGCGATGGCGAGCAGGGGCGCGAGCGCGAGGAAACGGATCATCATGCTCGAACGCCCCTACACGCATCTCTGTTGCAGGCGCGATATGACTATTGGCTCACCGGCACGCAAGGGCTCACGCCGCGGCAGGCGCTCGCCGCCTCGCCGCGGTTGGCAAAGGGGCCGACCAGCACCTTGGTGAGGGTGCCAGCCTTCACATAGTAAACCTGCCGGCCCGGGAAACGCGCGCCGACCTGGCCCCAGAGCTTGCGGGCATTGCCGGGGTCGCCGAACGCGCCGAGCTGGAGGCGCCAGCCGCCGTCGCGCATCGCCGCGGGAGGCGGCGCTGCCGTGGCGACCTTGACCGGGACGGGCGGCGGGGTGGCGCTGCCGGTGCGCGGCGGAGTGCGGACGGGCGTGGTGCGCGGCGGCGCCGTGCCCGCGACTTCTGCCGGGGGCGATGCCTTGCCGGGCAGGGGCGCGCGGTTCGCCTCTTCCTCATATTTGCGCGCCAGGCTCAGGCCCGCCTGGCGGTCCTGCACCGTCATGTACTTGTCCATCTGCGCAAGCGCGCTCGAGGCTTCGGCCAGGCCGGACTGCGAGGCGCGCGTGACCAGCGCATAGGCGCGTACCCAGTCCTTCTGGACCGCGTCGCCGTTGAAATACATCGTGCCCAGGACGTACTGCGCACGCGGATCGCCGCGGCCGGCGGCGCGCTGGAGCCAGGGGGCGGCCTTGTCACGCTTGCCGTTGGCGAAGAGGGCAAGGCCGTAGCTCGCCTCGGCCTGCTCATGGCCCTGCGCGGCTGCCTTGCCGTACCAGAGCTCGGCCTGGTTCAGATCGGCGGTGACGCCGCGGCCGAGCTTATAGGCCTGGCCGAGGTTGAACTGCGCATCGGCATCGCCCTTCATCGCCGGGCTGCGCCAGCGATCGACCGCGCCCTTATAGTCGCCGCGCTCCCATGCCTCGACCCCGGCCTTGACCGGATTCTCCTGCGCGAGCGCAAGCGGGGCGGCGAGCGCCATCCCGGCAACAGCGATCAACCCGAGAAGCTTCATGCGACCTTCGACTCCCGCCCCGGCAAGATTGGATAAATGCCAGTTAACCATCGTTTGTGAAAGAAATCCTTACCCGGCCGCACGTACGGAGAATCCCGGGGCGGAACGCCGTTAACGCATTCTTAGACGCCGGCATGGCATCCCCACCCTCGGGTAACTGGTATTTCGAGGGGGTTCATGCGCGTTCTCGCGATGGCATCGCAGAAGGGCGGATCCGGCAAGACGACCTTGTCGGGCCATCTCGCCGTGCAGGCGGAACGGGCCGGGTGCGGCCCGGTCGTGCTGATCGACATCGATCCGCAGGGCTCGCTCGCCGATTGGTGGAACGAGCGCGAGACGGATCTTCCGGCCTTTGCGCAGACCACGGTTGCGCGGCTGGCCTCGGACCTCGAGATCCTGCGCCAGCAGGGCTTCAAGCTCGCGGTGATCGACACGCCGCCGGCCATCACCATGGCGATCCAGAGCGTGATCGCGGTGGCCGAGCTGATCGTGATCCCGACGCGCCCGTCGCCGCACGACCTGCGTGCCGTGGGCGCCACGGTCGATCTGTGCGACCGCGCGGGCAAGCCGCTGATCTTCGTCGTCAACGCCGCCACGCCCAAGGCCCGGATCACCAGCGAGGCCGCGGTGGCGCTGTCGCAGCATGGCACCGTCGCGCCGATCACGCTGCATCACCGCACCGATTTCGCCGCCTCGATGATCGACGGGCGCACCGTGATGGAAGTCGATCCGAACGGCCGCTCGGCCGGTGAGGTCGCCGCGCTGTGGACCTATATCAACGACCGGCTGGAGAAGAATTTCCGCCGTACCGTCTTCGCTGCGCCGACCGCGGTCAATCAATTCGGCGTGCCGCGCCCGGCTGGCGGCTTCGGCCGCAGGGTGGTGAGCTGATGTTCGGCACTCCCAAGCCCACTGCCTCGCTCTCCTCGAGCCTGCTCGCCCGCAAGGGCCAGGCACGCCCGGCGATGCGCCCGCAGGGTTTCGTCGGCCTCAATCCGGCGACCGCCCAGGAGGATCTCGGCTGGAACGATATGGGTGACGATCACGCCCATGCGCACCATGCTCAGCAATTCGCGCCCGAGCCGGCGCCGATGCCGGCACCCAAGCCGCAGGTACTGCGCCAGATCGAGCAGCTCGACGAACGGTTCAGTGCGCCCGAGCCGGTTGCCGCTCCGCCGGTACCGGCGCCCGTGGCCGCGACCGCGCCGTCGTCCGCTCCGGTCGCGCCGCGCGCCGCGCTGGCTCCGGCTGCCGCCGAACGGCTCGCCCGCGAAGTGGCGCGGAAATCCAAGGCGGCGTTCACGCTCCGTCTCGACAATGACCGGCATCTGCGCCTGCGCCTCGCATCGGCGGTCACCAATCGTTCGGCGCAACAGCTCGTGACCGAGGCGCTCGACGCCTTTCTCGAATCGCTGACCGAGGTCGAGACGCTCGCGCGTCAGGTCGACCCGGCCGGGAACCGTTGAAGGAACGGATGATGAAGACCCGTAGCAAGCTCGTGATCGGCCTCTCGGCGCTCGCGGCCGGCGGCACGCTGGCAGCCGGCATCGCGACCCAGGGCTTCGTGCTCTCGGCCTTCGCGACCGACGCGCCCAATGCGAAGAAGGCGGCGCAGGAAGCCGGCCAGGCGCGCAAGGCGATCGCCCGGCGCAAGGCCGGCGACGCGGTTGCGCACGCCGAGGCGGCGGTGGCCAATGATCCGCAGAATGCCGAGTATCGCGCGCTGCTGGGCCAGGCCTATCTGCTCTCCGGCCGCTTCGCCTCTGCGAACCAGGCGCTGGGCGACGCCCTGACGCTCAACCCCGGCGACGGCCGGGTGGCGCTCAACCTCGTTCTCGCCAAGATCGCGGGCGGCGACTGGCCGGGCGCGCGTGCGATGCTGCAGGCGCATGAAGGTACGATCCCCGCCGCCGATCGCGGCCTTGCCTTCGCGCTGGCCGGCGATCCGGTGAAGGCGGTCGAGATACTGGAGCCCGCCGCCCGGGCCGAGGACGCCACTGCCAAGACCCGCCAGAATCTAGCGCTCGCGCTGGCGCTCTCGGGCCGTTGGGCCGAAGCCAAGCAAGTCGCCGCGGTCGACGTGGCGCCCGACCAGATCGGTGCGCGCATGATGCAATGGGTGAACTTCGCCCGCCCGACCAACGCCTATGACCAGGTTGCGTCGTTGCTCGGCGTGACGCCGGTGCAGGACGCCGGCCAGCCGGTCCGCCTCGCGCTCGCCCAGCAGAACGTGATGCTCGCCGCCGCCGCGACTCAGCCGGTGCAGACCGTGCCGGCGCAGGACGCGGTCGACAGCTACATGCCGGGCGTTCCGGCCAATGCCCAGGCAGTCGCAGTCGAGACCGGCGGCGCCGCCGCGGCCGCTTCCGTAACCGCGACGGCCGCGGTCGAGGTCGCGCCGGTCGCCGGCACCAATGGCGGCGTCGTATTCGGCCCGCGCGAGGAAGTGGTGCAGGCGGTTCCCGCCGCCGCGGTCCGCGCGCCCGTCGCCATCGCATCGCCGAGTGCGCGCGCACCGGCGATCGAGAAGGTCGCGTCGGCCAGGCCGTCGCGCGGCAATTTCTTCGTCCAGCTCGGCGCCTATGCGAACCCGGCGGTAGCCCGCGACGCGTGGAGCCGCTTCGGGGCCCGGGTGCCGGCGCTTTCGGGCCAGACGCCCTATGGCGCCAAGGTCTCGACCCGGGCCGGCAGCTTCTATCGCCTGTCGGTGGGCGGCTATGGCCGCGGCGACGCCGAGGCGCTGTGCCGCCAGGTGAAGGCGAGTGGCCAGACCTGCTTCGTGCGCGCCGGCGCGGGCGACGCGCTGGCGGCCTGGGCCAAGTCGGGCACGCGCCTGGCTTCGCGCTGAACGAGTTTCCCTCTCCCATCGGGAAAAGAGAGGCCGGGGCGGCAACGCCTCGGCCTTTTTCTCGCGCTTGACGAACGGATAACCTGATGGTTATGAGAAATGCATAGCCGAATGGTTATGTATTTTACGGAGAGGCAGTCATGATCCGCCAGATTCATCGTTGGACCGGAATCGTCTTCAGCATCGCTGCGATCGTGAACATCGTCGCGGTGATCATGGGGAGCAATGCGATGTGGCTCGGGCTGGTCGCGGTGATCCCGCTGCTGGTGCTGCTGCCGACGGGGCTCTACATGTTCGCCCGGCCCTATCTCGCGAGGAACGCATGAGCGAAGACAAGACCGCCGCCGAGCAGATCGACGCCCGCATCGCCGCCCTGGACGACTGGCGCGGCGCGACATTGGCACGGGTGCGGGCAATCATCCGCGAAGCCGATCCCGAGGTGGAAGAGGCGTGGAAGTGGCGCGGCGTGCCGGTGTGGGAACATGCCGGCATTCTCTGCACCGGCGAGACCTACAAGGCAGCGGTGAAGCTGACCTTCGCCAAGGGCGCGGCCCTGGCGGATCCCGGGGGGCTGTTCAATGCGAGCCTGGACGGGAATGTCCGCCGCGCGATCGACATCCATGAGGGCGAGACGATCGATGCGGAGGCGCTCAAGGCGCTGATCCGCGAGGCGGTGGCGGCGAACCTGGCCAGGCCGGCGAGGGGGTGACGGTCCAGGAGCGGGGCTCCGGCGCCTCTATTCGATCTCCCGCCCGCCCTTGAAGACGCGGCGGACCTTGCCCTGCACCGGCAGTCCGTCGAACGGCGTGTTGCCGGCGCGCGCCTTCATCTGCGTGGCGTCGATTGCCCAGGGTGCTTCGGGATCGAACAGGATGAAGTCGGCCGGCTTGCCGGCGTCCAGCGTGCCGACGTCCAGGCCGAGGATGCGTGCCGGGTTGGCGGCGAGCAGCTCGAAGAGGCGTTCCAGCGTAAGCACTTCGTCGCGGACCAGGCCGAGCGACAGGGCGAGCAGCGTCTCGGCACCCGACATGCCTTCTTCGGCATCGGCGAAGGGAAGGCGCTTGCCCTCGGGCCCGCGCGGATCATGGCCCGAGGCGATCACGTCGATCGTGCCGTCGGCGAGCGCGGCGCGAACCGCCTGACGGTCGCCATCGCCGCGCAGCGGCGGCGAGAGGCGGGCATAGGTGCGATAGTCGCTGACGTCGATGTCCGAGAGCAGCCAGTGCGCCGGAGTGACGCCGCAGGTGACCTTCACGCCGCGGCGCTTGGCCTGGCGGACCAGGTCGAGCCCGGCGGCGGTGGTGACCTGGCGGAAATGGATGCGGGCGCCGGTGTCTTCGGCGAGCATCGTGTCGCGCGCGATCGCCAGTGCCTCGGCAATAGCGGGGGCGGCGGCAAGGCCCAGGAGCGTGGCGGTGAGGCCTTCGGTCGCGACCGCGTCGCCCGCGAGCCCGCCATCCTCGGCATGGGCGATGACGGCAAGGCCGCAATCGCGGGCATAGGCGAGCACCTTGCGCATCACGCCCGCGTCCGCGATCCAGCGGCGGCCGGTGGCGACGGCCCTGGCGCCCGCCGACGCGTTGATCGCCATCTCGGCCAGGTCGGCACCCTGGAGGCCGCGCGTGGCAGCGGCGAGCGGATGGACCCACAGGTCAGGCTTCCCCATCAGCGCGGCGCGGCGGATGATGCCGGGATCGTCGAGGATCGGCGACTGATCGGGCATCAGCCCGACTCGAGTGATGCCGCCGGCCCGGCAGGCGGCGCGGTCCACGGCGAACACGCCCAGGTCGACGATGCCGGGGGCGAGGGTGAGGCCCTTGCCGTCGATGGTCTCGGCGCCGGCAGTTTCGGTGGCGACGGTTTCGCCGTCAAAGGCGAAGCTGGCGCCGCCGCCAAGGACTTTGACGTTCTCGAACACCCGGCTCATGCCCAGCCCTCCACGCCGCGCTCGGCTCTGGTGAGGACGTCCAGACAGGCCATGCGGACGGCCACGCCCATCTCCACCTGCTCGGTGATCGCGCTGCGCTCCGGATGGTCGGCGATCGCGCTGTCGATCTCTACGCCGCGGTTCATCGGGCCCGGATGCATTACCAGCGCATCGGGCCTGGCCAGGGCGAGCCGCTCGGGCGTGAGGCCATAGCGGGCATGGAACTCGCGGGTGGAGGGGATGAAGCCGCCGGCCATCCGCTCGTTCTGGACGCGGAGCATCATCACGACATCGGCGCCTTCCAGCGCGGCGTCGAAATCGACGAAGGGCGTGACGTAGAGTCCTTCGATCGCCGGGGGCATCAGCGTGGAGGGTGCGACCACGCGGACCTCCGCGCCCAATGCGGTCAGCGCCAACATGTTCGAGCGGGCGACACGGCTGTGGAGCAGGTCGCCGCAGATCACCACGCGCTGGCCGGCGACCGCGCCGCGGCGGCGGCGGATGGTGAGCGCGTCGAGCAGCGCCTGGGTCGGGTGCTCGTGCCAGCCGTCGCCGGCGTTGAGCACCGGGCAATCGACCTTGTCGGCGATCAGCTGCACCGCGCCCGAGGCCATGTGGCGGATCACGATCACATCGGCGCGCATCGCGTTGAGCGTGACGGCGGTGTCGATCAGGGTCTCGCCCTTCTTCACCGAGCTTTGCGCTGCGTGCATGTTGACCACGTCTGCCCCCAGGCGCTTGCCGGCGATCTCGAAGGAGAGGAGCGTGCGAGTGGAATTCTCGAAGAAGGCGTTGATCTGGGTGATGCCCTCGAGCCGCCGGTCGCTGCGCGCGCGGGTGCGGTTCGCTTCGATCCACTGCTCGGCCTCGTCGAGCAGGAACATGATCTCATGGGGCTGGAGGCCCGCAATCCCGGTGAGGTGCCGGTGCGGGAAGACGGCGCGGCCCTTTATCTGGGCTGCGGGGCGATGATCGGAGGCTTGCATTAAAGCCGTCGCCTAGACCCGCCGGGCCGGCGAGGCAAGCCGCGAGGCGGCGGAGTCTCGCATCTGCCGCAAATGCCGGATAGGAAGTCCGCCGCGTTGCGTTTCGGGGGGAGCGTTCGTGCAGGGCTGGTGGGCTGTCTTTGTTGGTTGGATGACGCGCGATCCCGCGTGGCTGGCGGCGTTCCAGGCCGGGGCGTTCTTCTTCGTGCTGGGGCTGGTGCTCGTTCTCGTGCTGCTGCCCTGGTGGCTGGCGCGGGTCGAGCGGGCGCGCTGGCGGCCGCTGCGGCGGATGCTGGCGCTGGCCGCGTTGCAGGCGCATCGCGATTGCGGGGAGAATGTCGTGGCGCTGTCCCGCCAGTTCTTCCGCGAGAATGCCGGGGCGCCGCTCGATCGGCTGATCCGCGCGCGGCGGGCGATCGAACGGCAGCAATCGGACGGCGCGCGTTTCGCCCGGATGGTGTCGGTCTATGCGCCGGCAGTGGACGCGCGCCACGCCGCGCTGCTCGCCGATACCGCGGCGCTGGCCGAACTGGCCGAGCATACGCTCGCGGGGCTGACCCGGCTCTATCTCGGCCAGGCGACGGTGCGCGTGGGCGCCAATGCCGTGCATGGCGACGATCAGCTCGGCTATGCGTCCGCGCAGCTCGTCTCGCTGTCCTATATTGCCGAGATGGAGGCGCTGGCGGACGGCTTTGCCGATGCGGCGGCGGAGCATCGCGGGCGGATGGAAGGCGCGCTCGGGCGCAAGGCGCGCAAGGCGGCCCGCGCGGATCTCGACCGGATCGGCGCGGACGTGGCGATGCTGGGCGCGGACGTGCGCCGGTTCTGCGGCAGGCTGCAGGCGGCGGACGCCGGGGATTCGACTTACAAGACGCGGGAACGCGGCGAGCGCGGTGCGCGCACGCTGGACGGGCTGATCGCGCGGTTCGACCGGGGCTGAGTCGCCCTCCCCTCCGGAGAGGGGAAGCCGGTCAGGCGTTCACCAGCGCGTCGATCGCCGCCTGGAGGATATGGGCGGCGGCCATGTTGTCGATCATTTCCGCACGACGGGCGCGGCTGAAATCCTGCTCGATCAGCGTACGCTCCACTGCGACGGTGGACCAGCGCTCGTCCCAGAGCAGGATGGGGAAGCCCAGATCGGCCATGTTGCGGGCAAAGGCGCGGGTGGACTGGGTGCGGGGGCTGTCGGTGCCGTCGAGGTTGAGGGGCAGGCCGATGACGATGCCCTTCACCTGCTGCACGGCGATCAGCGCCTGGAGCGCGGTCTTGTCCTTGGAGAATTTCGTGCGGCGGACCAGCTCCGCCGGGCTCGCGAAGCTCCAGCCGGCATCGCAGAGGGCGGTGCCGATCGTCTTGGTGCCGACGTCGAGGCCGATCAGGCGGCCGCCGGCGGGGAGGGTGGCGCGAAAGTCGGCGGGGGCGGTGGTGATCATCGGGCCGTTCTAACCAGAATCGTCATTCCCGCGAAGGCAGGGATGACGGGACAGGGGACTTTAGAACGGCCAGAGCTTGCGCCGGGCCTTCAATCGCCGCTCGGCATCGGCGCGGACGTTCGCCCAGAACAGGCTGTAGTCGAACACGTGATAATTGTTGCCCGGCAGCACATAGGGACCCAGTTCGGGCGGGCTGTTGCCGATCATCAGGAAGCCGCGCCCGTCGCAGCGCGCGGGAACGAGGTTCTTCTGGAGCACGGCGCTGCTCAGGTCCCTGCTCGGCAGCAGGCCGCCCAGATTGGCCTCCATTGGCGCGCCGTCGTTGGGCTTGCCGGTGAGCGGATTGGTGCAGACCATCGGCGTGCCCTTGCGCGGCTGGCCGGTGAAGCCGTTCGTCTGGTCGAAGGTATCCAGGATCAGCGAGGGATCGGCGGGTTCGGCGAAGCTCTGCCAGGAGAGGATGCAGCCGGTCTCGTCCGGGCCGGAACATGCGGGCAGGCCCATCTTCGGCAGGTCGGCGGTGATCGAGACCGGCCAGCCGACCACATAGGCGGCGACGATTCGTTTCGCCAGCGGCTTGCCCGCGACGCGGTCGACGAGCAGGCGGCTGAGGTGGAGCGCGCCCTGGCTGTGGCCGGCGAGGATGATCGGGCGGTTGCCGGCTTCCTTGAGGAACTGGTCGAACGCCGCGAGCACGTCGCGATAGGCGAAGTCGAGCGCCTGCTGCGCCTGCGCCTTGCTGGTGAGGAAGGCGCCGAAGGTCGCCTGGCGGTATCGCGGCGCCCAGACCAGGCCCGAGGAATTGAAGGCGCTCGCCTGGCCGCGCAGGAACAGTTCGGCCCGGGCATTGGCGGCGACGTCGTTCAGCGGGGCGTTCCACTGCGTGCGATCGAGGAACGAAGTCGGGTGGACGAAGAATACCGCGGCGGGCGGGTTCTCCGCCGGCTGGAAGCCGTCCGGAGTCCATAGCGCCGGATTGCCGGGCTTGTCCGGCCGGGCGAGCCAGAGATCGGCCCTGCCATAGTCGCCGGGCGCGGAGAGCCGCGCCACTTCCGCGCTGGGCACCAATGCCTGGCGGAGCAGCTCGATGCCCCAGAATCGATAGGCGAAGTTGGCAGCCAGTGCGAGCACGATGAGTCCTACTACGAGATAGAGAAACTTCCGGGCCAAGCCCATCTCCATTGTGCAATGCAGCATAGAGCCGATTTGTTGCAATCGCATTCCCGTGGGGCACGATTGCCGGGGATGCAACCTTGCATGCGCGATGCAGCCATTCTGCACCGGAAATCCACTTTACCGCCTCGGCCGGATGCGGGAGCATCGTCGGCGAGGGGAGAGGGGTATGGACGAGATCGAGACGCGGGCGGAGTTCGGGGAGGCGGCGGCGCCGGAAGGCTGGGCGGCGCGGCCCTTGCTGCTGGCCGGGCTGGGGCTGGCGACCGGCGTCGCCGCGCACCTGATCCTGGGCGGCAGCCTGAACTACCGCATGGAATGGAGCGCGCTGCAGGCGGCGGCGCTGATCGGCGTGACGCTGTTCGCGGCGATGATCGGCTTCACGATCGAGCGGCGGCTGTGGTGGACCTCGATCGCGTTCGGGGCGGTGATCGGCGTGGCGGCGGGTTTCGTCACCTGGTGGAACGGCGCGCCGGGCGGGTGGAGCGCGAGCGAGGGCTGGCGCACGATGAGCCTGTTGCTCGCCGTGGCCGTCGCCGCGCCGCTGTTCCAGGCCGCGCGCGATGAAGGTGCGCCACGCACCCCCTATGCCGCGGTCCATGACTATGCCTGGCAGAATGTGGTGCTGTGGTTCGCCTGCTGGCTGTTCGTGGCGATCGTGTGGGTCATGGCCTGGCTCCTCGCCAGCCTGTTCCAGCTCATCAAGATCGAGCTGCTCCACGAACTGCTGATGAAGAACTGGTTCGTCCGCGCGCTGATCGGCCTGGCGTTCGGAGCGGCGCTGGGGCTGCTGCGCGAGCATGACGCCGTGGTGCGGCTGCTCCAGCGCGTCGTCGCCACGGTGCTCGCGGTGCTGGCGCCGGTGCTCGCGATCGGGCTGGGGCTGTTCCTGCTCGCGTTACCCTTTACCGGCCTCCAGGCGCTGTGGGACGCGACTTCGGCGACCACGCCGCTGCTGCTGAGTTGCGCGGTGGGGGCGCTGATCCTCGCCAATGCGGTGATCGGCAACCGGCCGGAGGAGGAACGGCGCAACCGGCTGCTCCGCTATGGTGCGATGCTGCTGGCGATGGTGATCCTGCCGCTCGCGGTGTTGGCGGCGGTGGCGACGGGACTTCGTGTCGGCCAATATGGCTATACGCCCGAGCGGCTCTGGGCGATCGTGTTCGTGGGGATCGCGATCCTCTATGGCGCGGCCTATCTGGGCTCGCTGGTGCTGGGGCGGCTGGCCTGGACCGTGCGCGTCCGGCCGGCGAACCTGGCGCTTGCCTTCCTGCTCTGCGGCCTGGGGTTGCTGCTTGCCACGCCGCTGATCAACTTCAACCGGATATCGACCGACGACCAGGTCGGGCGGCTCGAATCGGGCAGGATCTCGGCGGCGAAGTTCGACTGGCGGGCGCTGGCGTTCGACTTCGGCAAGCCCGGGCGCGATGCGCTGGAACGGCTGCGCAGGTCGAAGAATGCCGGGATCCGGGGCAAGGCGGCGGAAGCCGCCAAGGCGGAGAGCCGCTGGGATCTCGAAATGGGCGATGTGAAGAGCTCGCCGCGTTCGGGCCCGAAATCCGCAGTGCTCGACAATGCCCGCGTCCTGCCGGAGGGGGCGAGCGTGCCCCGGGGGCTGATCGATCTGCTCGCCGACAAATATCAATGCCGCCAAGGCAATCTGTGCACGATACTCGTCGCGAACCCGGCCGAGGCCGTGGTGTTCGCCGACAGTTGCTATGCGGGAATGCTGGACAAGGACGGCAAGGCCCGGAGAATCGTCACCTATTGCGGCGGCGGCGATCGTTTCGTGCTCGCGGACGGCGCGTGGAAGGATGCCGCCGATCGCTTCGTGCCGAGCGCGGAGCAGCGCGCGCAGATCGCGGCCGGCTATCCGGCGGGGAGAGTCGAGATTCGCCCCGTCGAGCGGCGCCAGGTCTTTGTCGGCGGCGTGCCCGTGGGCGAGCCCTTCGAATAAGCGGCGCTTGAAGGCGGGAGGCGCGGCTGTTAGGCGCCTCCCATGTCCGTCGATACCGCAACCGTGAAGAAGGTGGCGAGCCTCGCACGCATCGCGATCAGCGATGCCGATGCCGAGCGTCTCGCGCCCGAGCTCAACAACATTCTGGGCTGGATCGAGCAGCTCGGCGAGGTCGACACCTCGTCGGTCGAGCCGATGACCGCCGTTATCCCCAATGTGCTGCGCCTGCGCGAGGATGTGGTGACCGAGGGCAACCAGCGCGACGCCGTTCTCCGGAATGCGCCGCAGGGCGAACACGGCTTCTTCACCGTGCCGAAGGTGGTCGAATGAGCGACATCACCGATCTGGGCGTCGCGAGCCTTCGCGACGGCATCCGCACCGGCAAGTTCTCGGCACGCGAAGTCGCCGACGCGTTCATCGTCAAGGTGAGCAAGGGCAAGGCGCTCAACGCCTTCATCGTCGAGACTCCCGAGCACGCGCTGGCCGCCGCCAAGGCTGCCGACGAAGCGATCGCCAGGGGCGAGCCGCTCAAGCCGCTTTCCGGCGTGCCGCTGGGCATGAAGGACCTGTTCGCGACCAAGGGCGTGCAGACCACGGCCGCCAGCCACATCCTGGAGGGCTTCGAACCCGTCTATGAATCGACGGTCTCGCAGAAATTGTGGGACGCGGGCGCCGGCATGCTGGGCAAGCTCAACATGGACCAGTTCGCGATGGGTTCGTCGAACGAGACGAGCTATTTCGGCAACGTGATCTCGCCCTGGCGGCGCGGCGGCGGCGACAATGCCCCGCTGGCTCCCGGCGGTTCCTCGGGCGGCAGCTCAGCGGCGATCGCCGCGCGGCTCGTGCCCGGCGCGACCGGCACCGACACCGGCGGCTCGATCCGCCAGCCCGCTGCCTTCACCGGCATCAGCGGCATCAAGCCCACCTATGGCCGCTGCTCGCGCTATGGCGTGGTCGCCTTCGCCTCGTCGCTCGACCAGGCGGGACCGATGGCGCGCGACGTGCGCGACTGCGCGATCCTGCTCGAGAACATGGCGGGCTTCGATCCGCGCGATTCGACCTCGCTCCAGCTGCCGGTGCCGAAATGGGAGGAGCATCTCTCCGGGGACCTGAGCGGCAAGAAGATCGGCATCCCGGCCGAGTATCTGATCGACGGCACGCCGACCGAGATCGCCAAGCTCTGGGAAGCGGGCATCGCCTGGGTGAAGGACGCCGGCGCCGAGGTGGTGGAAGTGTCGCTGCCCCACACCAAATATGCGCTGCCGGCCTATTACATCATCGCGCCGGCCGAAGCTTCGTCGAACCTCGCCCGCTATGACGGCGTGCGCTACGGCCTGCGCGAACTGGCCGAGGGGCAGAACCTGCAGGAAATGTACGCGGCGACGCGTGCGGCGGGCTTTGGCGACGAAGTGAAGCGGCGTATCCTGATCGGCACCTATGTGCTCTCGGCGGGCTTCTACGATGCCTATTACACGCAGGCGCAGAAGGTCCGCGCGCTGATCGCGCGCGACTTCGAGAACGTCTTCAGCATGTGCGACCTGCTGCTGACGCCGACCGCGCCGAGCGCCGCGTTCGCGCTGGGCGAGAAATCGGCCGATCCGATCGCCATGTACCTCAACGACGTGTTCACCGTGCCTTCGAGCCTCGCCGGCTTGCCGGCGATGAGCGTGCCGGGGGGGCTCGACGCGGGTGGCCTTCCGCTCGGATTGCAGATCATCGGCCGTCCGCTCGACGAGCAGGGCGTGCTGAATGCCGGCCTGGCGATCGAGCAGCGCGCGGGATTCGCAGCGCGGCCCGAGGCATGGTGGTGAGCGTGGCGGCCGGCGTCGATTATCTCGAGGTCGGCCGAAAGGCGCATGAGCTGGAGACGCGGCACGGTATGGACGGAGCCCTTCGCTACGCTCGGAAGATTTCGGAATAGGCCCTGGCCGACGGGGATTTGGACGACCATCAATTTTGGAAAGCCGTCGCAGCCATGCTGACGCCGCGCTGAGCCTGAGAAGAAGCAACATGACTGATTCCACCTACCGCATCCAGGGCGAAACCGGCGAATGGGAGGTCGTGATCGGCCTCGAAGTCCATGCGCAGGTCACTTCCAACGCCAAGCTCTTCTCGGGCGCGGCGACCACGTTCGGCGCGGAGCCGAACAGCCAGGTGAGCCTGATCGATGCGGCGATGCCGGGCATGCTGCCCACGCCGAACAAGGAGTGCATCCGCCAGGCGGTGCGCACCGGCATGGCGATCGGCGCGGTGATCAACAAATGGTCGCGCTTCGACCGCAAGAACTATTTCTACGCCGATCTGCCGCAGGGCTATCAGATCAGCCAGCTCTTCCACCCGCTGGTGGGCGAGGGGCAGATCGAGATCAGCCTGGACGACAAGGATCCCGAGGCTGCGGTCAAGACGATCGGCATCGAGCGCATCCATGTCGAGCAGGACGCCGGCAAGCTGATGCACGACCAGCATCCGTCGCGCTCCTATGTCGATCTCAACCGTGCCGGCGTGGCGCTGATGGAGATCGTGTCCAAGCCCGACATGCGCTCGCCGCAGGAAGCCGGAGCATATCTGAGCAAGCTGCGCGCGATCCTGCGCTATGTGGGCAGCTGCGACGGCAATATGGACCAGGGCTCGATGCGCGCGGATGTGAACGTCAGCGTCCGCAAACCGGGCGCCGAGTTCGGCACGCGCACCGAGACCAAGAACGTCAACTCGGTCCGCTTCGTCATGCAGACGGTGGAAGTCGAGGCGCGCCGCCAGGTCGAGGTGCTGGAGAGCGGCGGCCGGATCGTCCAGGAGACCCGGCTGTTCGATCCCGATCGCGGCGAGACCCGTTCGATGCGCTCGAAGGAAGATGCGCACGACTATCGCTATTTCCCCGATCCCGACCTGCTGCCGCTGGAGCTGGACGATGCGTTCCTGGCGGAATGCCGCGCCAGCCTGCCCGAGCTGCCCGACGCCAAGCGCCGTCGCTACGAGCAGGCGCTGGGGCTGAGCGCCTATAATGCCGCGACGCTGACTGCCGATGCGGACACCGCGCGCTGGTTCGAGGCGCTGCTCGCCGAAAGCGCACGGGTGCAGAAGAAGGGCGAGAACGAAGTCGCGCGCGCCGCGGCCAACTGGCTGCTCTCGGATCTCTATGGCGCGCTCAACCGGCTCGGCAAGGATCTGGACGCGAGCCCGGTCAGCCCCGAACAGGGCGCCGAGCTGCTCGCGCTTGCCGCGGACGGCACGCTTTCCGGGCCGCTCGCCAAGCAGGTGTTCGAGATCATGCTCGAGACGGGCGAGCCGGCAGGCAGGATCGTCGAGGAGCGCGGGCTGAAGCAGACCAGCGACACCGGCGCGATCGAGGCGGTGATCGCCGAGGTGCTGGCGAAGAATCCCGGCCAGCTCGAGCAGTATCGCGGCGGCAAGGAGGCCCTGTTCGGCTTCTTCGTCGGCCAGACGATGAAGGCGATGGGCGGCAAGGCCAATCCGGCAGTGGTCAACGAACTGCTGAAGAAGGCGCTGGCGGGGTAGGCGGGAGGTCGTATCTCGCCTTCTCGGCGGGATTGACCGCATAGCCTGACGGTGTGCGGATCAGGTCGGCGGGAAGCGGGATCGCTCCCGTTGGCATTATCGGGAGCGATAGCGTTCCCGGCCAGCGCCGAGCCACGCTTTGCATCAGGTGCTGCCGGAACCGGGCGAAACCTTTCGGATCTTCGCCTTTGGCGAAGCTGATCCAGATTCGGCCGAGATTATCGCGATAGTCCATGGCCGAGGCAACGATCTCCCGGTCCTCCTTTCCCCGCCAGATCGTCGCGTTCAGGGTGATCGGCGATACTTCGGACAAGCGCTGAAGCTCTTCCGGCGTGGCGGCGTCGAGGTGAAACCCGCTTGCTTCGGCCTCGTGGCGCAGCAGGGCCAGAAACGCATCTCGTTCGGCGGCATCGGGCAGCGGGACCTCGAACGCCGCGACGGTGCGCCTGCTTTCGCGCTGAGGCGCAGTATCGCAGGCGGCGCACGCCAAGAAGAGCATTATGATGTTACGCATGCAGCTTCTCCTGGCGCAGCAGCTTGTTGCTGCGTTCCGGCGCGAACTCGGGCGTCCGCACGTCCCAGGCCAGGCCGGCGCGCTCCAGCAGGCGGATGAAGGCGTAGCCGAGGTCACTCTGGCCCGGATAGAGCCCGATCTTCGCCGAGCCGGGGAAGGCGTGGTGGTTGTTGTGCCAGGCCTCGCCCATCGTGATCAGCCCGGCCCAGGGCACGTCGTGCGCCTGGACGCCGGCATCCGCAACGATCCAGCGCTGCGGCCCGCGATTATGGGCCAGATGGCCGACCAGCCAATGGCCGTGCACGCACACGAAGACGCGGGCACAGACGCCCCACACGACGAAGCTCCAGCCGCCCGCCCAATAGAGCAAGGCCGCGACGGGCAGCTGCTGCGCCATCCAGCTGGCTTCGAGGAAGCGGTAGAAGGGATCGCGGCCGATGCGGCCAAGATCGAAGCGTGGCGGCGAATCGAGCTCCAGGCGGCAATGGAGCTGCCACCAGGCATCTCTTGCTGGGCGGCTGGCGTGGCTGAGATAGGGGTGGCAATCGGCGCGGCGCTGCGCCCAGTCGCGCAAATCGTGCGTGCGGATGATCGCGAACGGGCCGCTCATGCCGACCAGCGCGCCGAACCAGACGAGCAGGCGCTCGAGCCAGGGCGCGCAGCCGAAGCTCTTGTGGATCAGCCGCCGGTGATAGCCGACCGAATGGCCGAGCAGCAGCGTGGCGCCGGTCGTGCCGATGAACACCGCCAGCGCGGCGGGCGAGCAGGTAAGGGGGGCTAGGACGAGCGTCGTTGCCGCCATTCCGCCGTTCCACAGCGACTGGACCGGCGCCCAGCGCACGCGCCCCTCCACGGGATCGGCTCCCGGCGTCTCGACGAGATGGTTCACTGCATGCGGATCCGTCATGGCGCGACTCAAAGGTATTTAAGCAACTACTTTATTATCGCCTTTGGACTGGCAGGCAATGAAGAAATTTCTTAAATACCTTCCCATGCAACGCGTCTTCGAAGCCCTGTCGTCCACCGTGCGCCGCAAGATCCTGGCCTATCTGGCCCATGCCGAACTGACTGCCGGAGAGATCGCGGCGCGGTTCGAGATATCCAAGCCGGCGGTGTCGCAGCATCTTGCGGTGCTGGAGAATGCGGGGCTGGTCACCAGCGAGAAGCGCGGACAATATGTCCATTACCGGCTGGTGCGCGAGCACCTGGCCAATGTGCTGAACGACTATGTGCAGGAAGTCTGCCCGGTATCGCGCCCGCTCAAGCGGGAGAGCGTGGCGCTGGGGGAGGGTTCGGAGGAGAAGGAATAGGATGCGCTGGATCGCCGCTTGCCTGCTGAGCCTGGTCGCCCTGCCCGTCCTTGCGCAGACCGCGCCCGCGCCGAGTCCCGCGGCGCCGCTGCCGCGCGTGGCGCTGACCACTGCCGCGGGCACGATCGTCGTCGAGGTCGACACCGTCCACGCGCCGATCAGCGGCAACAACTTCCTGCGCTATATCGATCAGAAGCGGCTCGACGGCGCCCCCTTCTACCGGGTGGTGAAGGTGCAGGACCATTTCGGCTTCGTGCAGTTCGGAGTGAACAATGCGCGGGGCAAGGTGTTGCCGCCGATCAAGCATGAACCGACCACGCTCACCGGCATCAAACACACGGATTTCACGCTTTCGACGCCCCGCCGCGCGCCCGGCACCGCCGCCGGCGATTTCACCATCCTGCTGGGCGACCAGCCTTCGTTCGACGCCGATCCGACCAAGCCCGGCGACAATCTCGGCTATGCGGCCTTTGCCCATGTCGTCGACGGCAAGGACGTGGTGCTCAAGGTCTTCGACGCCCCCAATTCGCCCACCGCCACGCTGGGCGGCTATTTCAAGGGCGAGATTCCGGCAGCGCCGGTGAAGATCCTGACGGCGCGCCGGGTTGCGAACTAGAGGCGGACGCTAGTTCGCCGGCCGGTCGAGATACAAATAGAGCGGGTCGAACTCGGCAAGCGATTCCAGCCTGGGCCGGTCGTGGATCGTCACCCGCCCGCTGCGAAAATCGGCCAGGCCCGCCTCGCGCAACTCGCGCAGCACGCGGTTCACATGCACCCCGGTGAGGCCGAGGCACTCGGCGAACTGGTTCTGCGTGATCGGCAGGCCGAAGCCGTTGCCTTCCGCCGCGCCGACGGCGAGCAGCCGCGACTGCAGCTCGCAGAGCAGGTGCGCGGCACGCTCGATGGCGTTGCGCCGGCCGAGCGAGACTTCCCATTCGCGGTGGATGCTTGCGTCGAGATTGGTCGAGAACCAGAAGGCACGGGCAAGGTTCGGGAAGCGGCCGGTGATCTCCGTCACCTTGGCGTGCGGCGCGCGGGCGATCCGGCAGGGGGTGAGGGTGATCACATTGTGATCGAGATAGCCCAGCGTATAGCCGTGCAGGTCGGCGAAATCGCCGGGCACGTGCAGGTGCGTGATCTGGCGCTGGCCGTTGCTGAGGTCCTTGTACCGCGCGAGCAGGCCGTCGAGCAGCAGGATCGAGCTGTTCAGCCGCTCGCCGCGGCGCACGATCACCTGCTCCGCCGCATGGACGAACGGACCCTGCACCGCGGCACGCAGCGCTTCCTCCTCCGGAGCGCTGATTTCGCAGCGCAGCCGGAGCCTTTTCAAATGTCTGTCGATCATGGATGGCCGGGGTTTACTGCTGATCCAAGTCCTGGTGCCGCACGTCGCCGGTACGGCCCGATAGCGCTAGGGGCTCCGGCGGCGCATGACCGTTGCCGGTTTCGCCCGGTTTGACGGCGTCGGCGCGGGGTTCGCCGATCCGCGTGCGATCGGAGCGCGGGTCTTCACGATCATTGTCGTTCATCCTCTCTCTCCCTGTCGGGCAATCGGCTGGCCGGGCGCGGGCACCGTCGGCGTGGCCGGTTGCGGTGCGGGCACATCGATGTCCGGCACCGGCGGATCAAGTTCGGGAGGCGGGCTCGCCGGCTGGCCCGGAAGCGGCGCGGGAGGCTGCTCGGCGGGCGGCACGGTGGGCTGGACGGGCGGCTCAACGGGCACGAACGGTCTCCTTGTTTCGGTAGACCAACGCTTCGTGTCGCGATGAAGTTGCCTGCGCCCTTGCGATGAAGGCCCCGACTGTTATAGAGCCCGCCGACCGGCGGTGCCCTGTGCGGGCGTGGCGGAACTGGTAGACGCGCCAGATTTAGGTTCTGGTATCGAAAGGTGTGGGGGTTCGAGTCCCTTCGCCCGCACCAGCATCGCCGCTCGTTTGCCCGCGTCACCGGACGCCTGCCAATTCCTTTTCTTGAAGTTTGGAAGCCTGAGAAAAATGCAGACTGTCGAGACGTTGAACGAGGGCCTGAAGCGCGCCTACACGCTCAAGATCACTGCCAAGGACATCGACAAGAAGGTCGATGCCGAGGTCAAGCGGGTTGCCCCGCAGGTCCGCATGCCGGGCTTCCGTCCGGGCAAGGTGCCGACCAACCTGATCCGCAAGATGCATGGCGAGGCGATCGCGCAGGACGCGCTCAACAGCTCGATCCAGGAAGGCGTGCAGAAGCTGATCGCCGACAACAAGCTGCGCCCGGCCGTGTCGCCGTCGGTGAGCCTGGAAGGCGAATATGCGCCCGGCGGCGATGCCGAGATCAAGGTCGAGCTGGAGGTCCTGCCGGACGTCCCGACTCCCGCGATCGACGGCCTGAAGCTCGAGCGCCTGACCGTGCCGGTGAGCGATGACGAAGTGAACGTCCAGCTCAAGCAGCTCGCCGGCCAGCAAAAGGCCTGGACCGATGCGCCGGCCAAGCACAAGGCCGCCGAGGGCGACCAGGTGACCATGGACTTCGCCGGCAGCGTCGACGGCGTCGCATTCGACGGCGGCACCGGCACCGACATGTCGGTCGAGATCGGCACCGGCCGCCTGATCCCCGGCTTCGAGGACCAGCTCGTCGGCGTGAAGTCCGGCGACGAGAAGACGATCGACGTCACCTTCCCGGCCGATTATGGCGTGCCCGACCTGGCCGGCAAGCTGGCGCAGTTCGCCCTCAAGATCACCGCCGTGAAGACTGCCGGCGAGACCGTGATCGACGATGATTTCGCCAAGACGCTGGGCCTGCAGAGCCTCGAGCAGCTCACCGGCCTGCTCAAGGGCCAGCTCGAGCAGCAGCTGAACGGCCTGACCCGCACCTATATGAAGCGCAAGCTGCTCGATCAGCTCGCCGCGGGTCATGACTTCGAGGTTCCGCCCTCGATGGTCGATGCCGAGTTCGAGCAGATCTGGCACCAGCTCCAGCACGAAGCCGAGCATGAGGCGGACCCCGAGGCGGCCAAGGCCGAGCTCGAGGCCGAGCGCGCCGATTATGTGAAGATCGCCGAGCGCCGCGTGCGCCTGGGCCTGCTGCTCTCGGAGATCGGCACCGCCAACGGCGTCGAGGTCACGCCCAACGAGATGAACCAGCTGATCACCCAGGCGGCGGCGCAATATTCGCCGAACGATCGCGAGCGCTTCTACCAGTATGTCCGCAACGAGCCGATGGCCGCCGCCCAGCTGCGCGCGCCGCTGTTCGAGGACAAGGTGGTCGATTTCCTGTTCGACAAGGCCGACATCTCGGACCGCGAAGTGACTCGCGAGGCGCTGGAAGCCGCGATCGAGAGCGATGACGGCTTCGACACCGGCACGCACACCCACGACCACGACAACCACAAGCCGCGCAAGTCGAAGAAGGCGGAAGCCGGCGAGGGCGAGGCCAAGGCCGAGAAGAAGCCTGCCGCCAAGGCGAAGAAGGCAGACGCCGAGCCGGCGGAAGCCGAGGCCGAGCCCGCCAAGAAGCCGGCCGCCAAAAAGGCTCCGGCCAAGAAGGCGGAGGGCGACGAGGCCGAAGCCAAGCCCGCCAAGAAGGCGCCCGCGAAGAAGAAGGCCGACTGAGGCTTTCTCCTTCGGGACAAGTTCAGGCCCTCGTTCCTTGTGGAGCGGGGGCCTTTGCTTTGTCAGCTGAAGATGTCGGTGAGCGCCGGGCCGCGCTGCGCGGCCTGGGCGCGGGCGATCCTCCACAGCATCGGGATGACGGTGGCGGCGAGGGCGATGCCCGTCACCGACTGGATCCAGATGATCGTCATCAGCGCGAACGGGCCGGCGAACACGCCCAGGATGATCAAGTCGAAGAAGCTGAAGAGCCACAGGTCCCACGAGGCGAAGACGCACATCGTGAGGAGCGTCGGGATCAGCATGTCCATCCTGACCTCGACGGAGGCCAGCTCGGCAAGGGCGTGCAACTCATAGAGGTCGGGCCACAGGTGATAGGCGATCAGCAGCACTGGGTTGGTGGCGGCATCGATCATCACCCTTGCGATGGTTGCCGATGTCAGTGGTCAGAGCCTGTGCGTTTTCATTCTCGCTCTCCCGCCGGGAAGCATGCTCGGGGCACCAATCCCCGCCAAGTGAAATTGATATCGAACCGTAACCGTTTCGGCCCTATGGCTGGCGCATGAGCAAGCCGACCGTCGCCGTGATCCTGCCCTGCTACAATGAAGAAGCCGCGATCGCGCAGACGATCGAGGGGTTCCGCAAGGTGCTGCCGGATGCGGCCATCTACGTCTATGACAACAACAGCCGCGACCGGACGATCGAAGTCGCGCGAGCGGCCGGTGCCGTGGTCCGCAGCGAACGGATGCAGGGCAAGGGCAATGTCGTCCGCCGGATGTTCGCCGATGTCGAGGCCGACATCTATGTGATGGCGGACGGCGATGCGACCTATGATCCGGCCTCGGCCCCCGCCATGGTGGCGCGCGTGGCGGAGGAGGGGCTCGACATGATCGTCGGCACCCGCGTGCACGAGGCGGCGGAGGCGTATCGCCGCGGGCATGTGCTCGGCAACCGGATGATGACCGGCATCCTCGCCAAGCTGTTCGGCCGCAGCTTCACGGACATCTTCTCGGGCTACCGCGTCTTCTCGCGCCGCTTCGTGAAGAGCTTCCCGGTGCTTTCCGCCGGCTTCGAGATCGAGACCGAGATCAGCGTTCATGCGCTGGAGCTGAAGATGCCGGTGGGCGAGGTGGAGACGCGCTATTTCGCCAGGCCCGAGGGATCGGAGTCCAAGCTAAGCACCTATCGCGACGGCTGGCGCATCCTGAAGACGATCGCGGTGCTCTACCGGATCGAGCGGCCGATGCTGTTCTTCGGCTGGATCGCCACCGTGTTCGCCGCGCTGGCGGTGGGGCTCAGCATCCCGCTCGCCGTCACCTGGTTCGAGACCGGCCTCGTGCCGCGTTTCCCCACGGCGATCCTGGCGACGGGATTGATGATCCTCTCCTTCCTGAACCTGTTCACCGGGCTGATCCTCGACACGGTGGTGCGCGGGCGGCGCGAGGTGCGGCGGCTCGCCTATCTGGCGCAACCTGGGCCGCTCAAATAGGCGGTCGCCGCGAATCGAGGCTTGCAGCGTTGCTCGAATATTCGATCTGATAAGGTCTACCTTGTCGGATCGGCCATCCATGGGCGTATGTCTTCAAAGGTTCGCTCGATCGAAAAAGAAACTTCGATCATCACTGCCCGATGATCGGGTATGATTATTGAAGATTTCATAGACTTTACTGAATTCATTGTTTGATTCTCGTTAAATGAAACGAAAATGAAATAAGCATTACTTATATGCTGCTATCGTTGTAACAATAATGCCAACTGCAATGCGTAGGGGCGCCTCGATCAGGAATAAACCTGAAGGGGGTTACCCATATGCAGAATGTTTCCCGCTTCCGTCTGTCGCTGCTCGCGGGCGCGACCTTGTTCGCGTTGTCCGCGATGCCCGCGCTGGCGCAGGACCAGACGGCGACGACGACGTCCGCCCAGGCCGACGGCAATGATCAGGGTGGCCTCGGCGAGATCATCGTCACGGCGCAGCGTCGCGAGACCAATCTGCAGCAAACGCCGATCTCGATTTCGGTGCTGAGCACCGAGGCGCTGCAGGATCGCCACGTCCAGAGCCTGTTCAACCTGGCCGACGGTACGGTGCCGTCGCTGCGCGTCGCCACGTTCGAGGCACGCCAGTCGGCGCTGACCATCGGCATCCGCGGCATCGTCCCCTATGACCAGAACCAGACGGCCCGCGACGGCGGCGTCAGCGTCTATATCGACGGCGTCGCCCTCGGCAAGACTCAGGGCCTCAACGCCGCGCTGTTCGACATCGAGCGCATCGAAGTGCTGAAGGGCCCCCAGGGCACGTTGTTCGGCCGCAACACCGAAGGCGGCGCGCTCTCGATGGTCACCAAGGCGCCCACCGGCGAGTTCGGCGCGCGCATGACCGCCGGCATCGGCAATTATGGCAGCCGCAACGCGGACATCCATCTCGACCTGCCGGCGTTCTTCAACATCGCGCTGAAGTTCGACGGGGTGTACCAGCATCAGGATCCGACGGTGAAGGATCCGCTCGCGGGCTCGGTCGGCTGGAACTATTACGATCGCAAGGGCGGCCGCGCGGCGGCGCGCTGGACCCCGTTCGAGGGCCTGACCGCGGACTTCTCCTATGATTATGCGAAGGACGAGAACACCCCGCAGTTCAGCCAGCTGATCAACTACAATCCGAACAACTACACCGTCGGCACCTATACGCCGGCGGGCGGTACGATCGGCACCACCCTGTATCTGCCGGGCACCGCTACCGCTTGCGGCGGCACCATCACCGCGGCCCAGGCCGCGGCTGGCCGTCTTCCCTGCGTTGCGCCGCTTGCGCCCGCGGTCGGCGTGCACCCGGAGCGTCAGAAGGTCGCCGATGTCGGCGTGCCGCAGCAGCCGAGCGTCGACATCACGCACGGCTTCACGTCGAACCTGAAGTACAAGGTCGCCCCGGGCCTCGAACTGCGCTCGATCACCGCCTGGCGCGGCGTCAGCACCGATCAGTGGGACAATTCGGGCGGTCCGGAGCGCAGCACCTATGCGCCGAACGCCAATTTCAGCCGCTACAGCCTCTCGTTCCTGAAGCAGCACCAGTTCAGCCAGGAATTCCAGGCGGTGGGCAGCTTCGATCAGTTCGATTTCGTCCTCGGCGCCTATTATTTCACCGAGCATGCGACCGAATATGCCGCGACGCCGCTCAGCAACCTGTGGAACGCGGACGGCACGGCCTACACCATCCGCAGCCCCATCGTCACCGGCACCGTCACCAGCGCGAATTCGGGCTACCAGCCCTATGCCGCCTCCTGCGTGAACACCCTGGCGGCCACCGTCCCGCAGTTCACGAACAGCTGCCAGTTCATCACGCGCGCCAGCAAGGCCTGGGACCACAACTACTCGGCGTTCGGCAACCTGACCTTCTCGCCGGAAGGCACCGGGCTGCACTTCACCGCCGGCGGCCGCTTCACCAAGGACAAGCGCCACGGCGCGCTCTACGTGGTGAACAACGCGGTGCAGGGCTTCACCTTCGAGAACAGCATCAGCCGCTTCGATCCGATGTTCAACATCGCATATGACGCGACGCAGGACGTCCATCTCTACGCCAAATATTCGACCGGCTTCCGCGCCGGCGGCGCCAACGACCGTTCGCAGAGCTTCAACGCCTTTGGTCCGGAATCGGTGAAGTCGTACGAGATCGGGGCGAAGATGGACTTCTTCGACCATCATGCCCGCTTCAACATTGCCGGCTACATCATGGATCGCAGCAACACGCAGTTCGACTTCGACCTGTTCGACACTGCCGCGACCATCACGCTGCCCAACGGCACCGCGGTTCCGAACCCGACCAACGGCGCGCACATCGAACAGACCCAGAATGCCGGCAACACCAAGATCCGCGGCATCGAAGCCGATCTGACGGTGAAGCCGACGGCCGGCCTGACGTTGTCGGCTTCCTATGCCTATACCTATTGGAAGGCGCCTTCGGCAGTGAACCCGTTCACCGGCGGCCTGCCGCAGCAGCTCTACATCGTCTACACGCCGAAGAACGCAGCGTCGGGCGCGATCGACTATGTGCTGCCGCTCACCATCGCGAACGGCGCCAATCTGCGCCTGCACCTCGATGCCAACTATGCCAGCAGCCAGTACAGCTTCCAGCTCGAGCCGACCAAGACGGATCCGAGCTTCGTCGTGAACGGCCGCATCGCGCTGGCGGATATCAAGATGAACGACAGCGCGCAGGTGACTCTGTCGCTGTGGGCGCGCAACCTGTTCGACAACACCTATATCTATCGCCGGTCGAATGCGAACTCGTCGCCGGTGTACAACTATAATGGCGCCACCCTGGTCTCGACCAACTATGGCGGCATCCTGGGCGACTATGCCAATTTCAACCCGCCGCGCACCTTCGGCGCGGAAGCCAGCGTCAAGTTCTGATCCCCGGTCCCCGGCGGCGAGCCGGGGAGCGGATCGCGGGAATGGCGGCCCGGACGGTCATCCGTCCGGGCCGTTTCTCATGGGGCGAGCGGCAGGCGGACGCGGACGCGCAGGCCCGGCCGGTTGTCCACCAGCTCGAGCGCGCCGCGATGGAGCGCGGCGATCGCCTGGACCAGGGGCAGGCCGAGGCCGTGCCCCGGGCGGTTCCGGCTATGTTCGAGCCGGCCGAAGCGGCGGAGCGCGAGCGCATGCTCGGCCGGGGCGATGCCGGGGCCGTCATCGGCGACGGTGAGGACGGCACCGTCGCTCTCTCGCGTCACCGACACCGCGAGGGTCGAGCCCGGCGGAGTGTGGTTGACCGCATTCTCGATCAGGTTGACGACGAGTTGGGTGAGCAGCCGCGCGTCCCCCTCGATCGGTGCGGAGTCCCAGGGGCCGAGGCGCAGCTTCTGTCCCTTCTCGTCCGCCAGGGCCTCGATCGCCTCGGCAGCGCCGGCGGCGATCTCGGCCAGGTCCAGCCGGCGGAACATCGCCCGGCGATCGCCACCCTCCACTTCGGTGATGCGCAGGATCGCGGCGAACATCGCCAATATCTCCTCGCTCTGCGCCATCGCTTCCTCGACCTGGGGGCGGAGCGCATCGGCGCCGGGCTCGGCAGCGAGCCGAGCCAGCTGGCCGTGGAGCCGGGCCAGCGGCGTGCGCAGGTCATGCGCGATGTCGTTGGATATCTGGGAGAGGCTGGTCATCAGCGCCTCGATCCGGTCGAGCATGTGATTGAAGGCCTCCGCCTGCCGGCCAAAGGCGGAGCCCGCCCGCTCGACCGGCACGCGCGCGCGCAGGTCGCCGTCGACGATCGCCTCCGCCGCATGGCGTACCGCGCCGATGTTGCGCCGGATGGCAAGGCCGAGGGCCAGCGTGCCCAGCGCCACGAGCAGCAGGATCGTGCCGAAGCCCGATGCGAGGATCAGCATGCGATGCGAATCGTGATGATCGATCGGCTCGCTCTCTGCCGCCAATGCCAGCGTCAGGCCGTTCGGCAACGCGTGCACCAGCGCCCGCCCGCGCGTGAGGCCGTGGATGCCGGCACTCCGATCGATCGTCGAGAGGCCCTGGGGAAAGCCGTGCGCGGGCGCGATGTTGCCGGCCAGGTGCCGGCCTCGTGCATCGATCAGCAGGAAGCCGATGTCGCCGCTGTCGCGTCGCCGCGTTTCCTGCGCGATCCGGTGCATCAGCAGCGGCTGGTCCGGATTGTCGGCGAGCAGTTCGGCGGCTTGTCCCTGCAGCCGCTTGTCCACTTGCCGGTCGATCGCGCCGACGAGCGCCAGATAGACACCGGCGCAAGTCAGCACCGTGGCAAGCGCTATGGCGGTGAGGAAGGCGAGCGCGATCGCCCGTAGCGAGCGAGGCGACGTCATGGCTCAGGCGCGGAACATGTAGCCGACTCCGCGCACGGTCACGATCGGATCGGGCAGGCCGGGCAGCTCGAGCCGCTGGCGCAGGCGCCGGATATAGGCGTCGACGATGTTGGTGGTGGGAACGAAATCATAGCCCCAGACGCGCTCGAGCAGCAGCGGCCGGGTGAGCACCGTGCCCGCCTCGCGGACGAGCTCGGCGAGCAGCTTGATCTCTGTCTTGTGCAGCTCGATCGGCTGGCCCGCGCGCGTGACCCGGTGCCGCGCGACGCTCACCGTGACGTCACCCGCCGTCACCGTCGCGCTATCGGTGCCATTGGCCTGGCGGCGGCGGAGCAGGGCGCGGATGCGGGCGTGGAGCTCGTCGGTCTCGAACGGCTTGACGACATAGTCGTCGGCGCCGGCCTCCAGCCCTTCCACCCGCTCGGGGAGGCGGCCCAGCGCGGTCAGCAGGATCACCGGCGTCAGCACTTCCTGCTCGCGCAGCCAGCGCAGCACGTCGACTCCGTCGACGAAGGGAAGCATCCGATCGAGGATCACGATGTCGAACGGATCGTCGCCGATCGCCGCGATCGCCGCGCGCCCATCGGCAACCGCCTGGACGGCATAGCCCCGTTCGCTCAGCTGGTCGCCCAGCAGGCGGCGCAGCGGTTCGTCATCTTCGACGAGGAGGAGGCGCACGGGGTCGTCGGACATCGATTGGCTGGCCAAGGTTCGCATCCAGGCAAGGTTCGTGCCCCTGTAAGGGGAAGGCAGGCAAAGGTCGATCCGAAACAATGGGGCCGCGAGCGTTCGGGCCCGGAGCGCTCAGGCCCGGGTCTCCACCAATCCCAGCGCGATCAGGCTGTGCGCAGTGGCGAGGATCGCCTCCGCATTGCCGCGGGGCTGCCAGTCGAGCAGCTTGCGTGCCTTGACGTTGCTGGCATTGGCCCGGATGCCGAGCCGCGGCGCCGCCTCGCGCGCCATCGGATTGAAGAGGGCGAGGATCCGCACCAGCCAGCTCGGGATGCGGCGGCGCGTGATGTTGCCGGCCGCGTCGCCCAGATCGGCGCGCAGGATATCGGCCATTTCGGGAATCGAGACTGCCTTGCCCGCCACGGCGAGGAATCGCTCGCCCGCCGCGCCGGCATGCGTCATCGTCTCGATCTGCAGGCTGGCCACGTCGCGCACGTCGACCACGCCGAACCACAGGTCGGGCAGGCCGGGCATCCTGCCCTCGATCATCGACTTCACCAGCCAGATCGAAGTGGAAAGATCGTCGTTGAGCGCCGGGCCGAAGATGCCGACGGGATTGACCACCGCCAGCTCGAGGCCGTTGCCCTCGGCCGCGATGAAGTCCCATGCCGCGCGCTCGGCGAGGGTCTTGGACTTCATATAGGGCTGGACGGCGGGGCCGTTCACATCGGTCCAGTCGGCCTCGGTATAGTCGCTGTGGCGCTGGCCATGGCCATAGCCGATCGCGGCGAAGCTGGAAGTGAGCACCACGCGCTTCACGCCCGCGTCGCGCGCCGCCCGCAGCACCCGGAGCGTGCCGTCCACGGCCGGGCGGATCAGTTCCTGTTCGTCGGCGGGCTGGCTCTGCGGGAAGGGGGAGGCGACGTGCTGGACATAGTCGCAGCCGGCCACGGCCTCGGCCCAGCCTTCGTCCCTTTCCAGATCCGCGGCGACGAAGCTCAGGCGGCGCGTATCGGCGCCGGCCCGCTCGAGCGTCGCGCGGACCTGTGGCTCGCGCGCGAGGCTGCGGACCGTGGTGCGGACATCGTGCCCCGCCGCCAGCAACTGGAGGATGACATGGCTGCCCACGAAGCCGGAGCCGCCGGTGACCAGGACCTTGTGCGTCGTCATGATGCCATCATGGGGCAGCACCGTTGCGCCTTCAAGGCAGCGCGGGCGTGGAGGGCGTGCAGCCCTGGCCGGCCATCCGCGCGTTCCCGGGCGGCGGCCCTCCGTGAAAGCCCTTGTCGCGACTAACCATAACCAAGGCTTGAACTCCGCTCGCCAAGCGCCGATGTTGGGTCGGGCAAACAGACATAACGAGATTTTCACCCATGCATCCGCTTTCCGGTCAGATGACCATTGACCCCGTCACCGGCGGTCTCGTCCCCATCGTCATCGAGCAGTCGAGCCGCGGCGAGCGCAGCTTCGACATCTATTCGCGCCTGCTGCGCGAGCGCATCGTTTTCGTGACCGGCCCTGTCGAGGACCATATGGCCTCGCTGATCACCGCCCAGTTGCTCTTCCTCGAGTCCGAGAACCCGAAGAAGGACATCTGGATGTACATCAACTCGCCGGGTGGCGTGGTGACCGCCGGCATGGCGATCCACGATACCATGCAGTATATCCGCCCGCGCGTCGGCACGGTCTGCATCGGCCAGGCGGCGTCGATGGGCAGCTTCCTGCTCGCTTCGGGCGAGCCGGGCCTGCGCGTGGCGCTCACCAATGCCCGGATCATGATCCACCAGCCTTCGGGCGGCGCCCAGGGCATGGCCTCGGACATCGAGATCCAGGCCAAGGAGATCCTGCGGATTCGTGCGCGGATGAACGATCTCTACGTGAAGTACACCGGCCAGCCGCTCGACAAGATCGAGCGCGCGATGGACCGCGACACCTTCCTGGAGGCGAACGAGGCCAAGGAATTCGGCCTGGTCGACGAAGTGTACGAGAAGCGGCCGATGCCGACCGACGGCGAGGCTGCGGCCGCCTGATCGTCAGGAGCTGTTTAAGGAGTCTGGCGTAATAGCCAGATTCCGGGTTTGCCGGATAATCTCCCGCGTGTAGGATGGCGGGTGGCGTAACGTGCGCGCGGCGCACCAAGGATGGATTGAATGACCAAGCTCAGCGGCGGTGACTCGAAGAGCACGCTCTATTGTTCGTTCTGCGGCAAGTCGCAGCACGAAGTGCGCAAGCTCATCGCGGGCCCGACCGTGTTCATCTGCGACGAGTGCGTGGAGCTCTGCAACGACATCATTCGCGAAGAGACCAAGTCCGCGCTCGTCAGCAAGAAGGACGGCGGGGTCCCGACGCCGCAGGAGATCTGCGACGTCCTCGACGATTATGTGATCGGCCAGAAGCGCGCCAAGCGCGTGCTCTCGGTGGCGGTGCACAACCACTACAAGCGGCTGAACCACGGCGCCAAGGGCGCGGACGTCGAGCTTTCGAAGTCGAACATCCTGCTCGTCGGCCCCACTGGCTGCGGCAAGACGCTGCTGGCGCAGACGCTGGCGCGCATCCTCGACGTGCCGTTCACCATGGCGGACGCCACCACCCTCACCGAAGCCGGCTATGTCGGCGAGGACGTGGAGAACATCATCCTCAAACTGCTCCAGGCCTCCGACTATAATGTCGAGCGGGCGCAGCGCGGCATCGTCTATATCGACGAGATCGACAAGATCAGCCGCAAGGCCGAGAACCCGTCGATCACGCGCGACGTGTCGGGCGAGGGCGTGCAGCAGGCGCTGCTCAAGCTGATGGAAGGCACCACGGCGAGCGTTCCGCCGCAGGGCGGGCGCAAGCATCCGCAGCAGGAATTCCTGCAGGTGGACACCACCAACATCCTGTTCATCTGCGGCGGCGCCTTTTCGGGGCTGGAGAAGATCATCGGCGATCGCCTGCAGGGCAAGTCGATCGGCTTCGGCGCGCATGTCGCCGCACCGGACGAGCGCCGCACCGGCGAGATGCTCAAGCAGGTCGAGCCGGAGGATCTCCTCAAGTTCGGCCTGATCCCCGAGTTCGTCGGCCGCCTGCCGGTGATCGCGACGCTCGAGGACCTCGACGTCGAGGCGCTGATCAAGATCCTCACCGAGCCGAAGAACGCGCTGGTCAAGCAGTATCAGAAGCTGTTCGACATGGAGGGCGTGAAGCTGGGCTTCAACGACGACGCGCTCACCGCCGTTTCGAAGAAGGCCATCGAGCGCAAGACCGGCGCGCGCGGCCTCCGCTCGATCCTGGAGGGCATCCTGCTCGACACGATGTTCGACCTGCCTTCGATGGACGGGGTGGACGAAGTCGTGGTCGACAAGGACGTGGTCGGCGGCACCAAGGAGCCGGTGCGCGTCTATGCCAAGAAGGAAAAGGCGGGCTGAGCGCAGCGCGCCGGCTCCGGCTGGATTTCAGGAGGCCCTTTCCGCGAGCGCGGGGAGGGCCTTCTGCTTTTCGGCACCCTCGAGCCAGCAATCGTCATTCCCGCGAAGCCGGGGATCCAGCGGCATGAAGGCGAACCCCCTGCCGCTCCGGACCTCGCCTTGGCGGGGATGACGCGCAAGGGATGCTCTGCCATCATTCCCCGATGCGGGGGGCAAGGAGCAGAACGGACAGACTCGCCGCCGCGCAGGCGCGCCGCCGGCATGTCCGTTTCCGGCACGCCCTTATCTGGCTGCTGGTCGGCGCGGTCGTCTATGCGGTGGCGCTGGCGCTTGCGATCCTGCTTCATCCCGATCCGAAGGTCGTGCTGGCGCCGGTGATCGGCCCCAGCCTGTACCTCACGCCGCTGTTCGGCATGCCCTATCTCTTCGCCAGCGCGCGGCAGCGCGGATGGGCGCGCCGGCTATTCTATTTCACCGCGGTGCTCACCTTCGTCCATGTCGCGGCCAATTATCTCGCCTGGCGGCACGCCTCGATCAGCTTTGCGCTCGAGCCCGATCCCCAGGCCTATGTCCAGGATCTGGGCACCGGCGCGGTGGGCGGTTTCGCGGGCGGGGCGCTGGCGCTGATGCTGCTGGTGCCGCTGCGCCTGGCGCCTTTCCACGCGGGCAGTCGCGCGATCATCCTGCTCGGCATCGCCGCGCTCACCCTGCTCGGCGCGCTCGGCATGGCGCAGGGGCTGCTGCTCACCGGCGCCCATGGCTACCAGTTGAAATCGGCGGGCTTCGTCTTCTGGCTGGAGTGCGTGCACTTGCCCTGGCAGGCGTGCCTGGCGTTCTTCCTGGCCTGGCTCATGCGGCTCGGGCGGCGACCCGCGGGCTGAGCCGCATCAGCGCGAGATAGACCAGCAGCGCAACGGCCAGGCCGACGAACCAGGCCCAGGTATAGATCGCCATCCATACGGGCCCGGCGGCGAAGGCACCGGGCGCGGCGGTGGCGAGGAAGCCGGGCAGGTTGGGCAGCACGCCGGCCGCGAAGGCGATCAGCGCCGCCGGGTTCCAGCCGCGGCGATAGGCATAGGCGCCGTCCGCGCGATAGAGGTCGTCGACCTGCAGCCGCGTGCGGCGGATCAGCCAGTAATCGGCGATCAGGATGCCGGCGATCGGCCCGAGCAGCGCCGAATAGCCGGCAAGCCAGACGAAGATATAGCCGCCGGTGGAGGCGAGCAGCTTCCACGGCATCATCAGGATCGCGATCGCCGCGGTGATCATGCCGCCGGTCCGGTAGCTGATCCGCGCCGGCCACAGCGAGGAGAAATCATAGGAAGCGGAAACGAGGTTCGCGGCGATGTTGCACGAGATGGTGTCGACGCTGATCACGATCAGCCCGAGCAGCACCAGCGGCCCCTCGAACCGGCCGGAAAGCGCGACCGGGTCCCAGATCGCCTCGCCATAGATCACGACCGTGGCGCTGGTGGTGATCACGCTGGCGAGCGCGATCAGCCCCATCATCGGGGGCAGGCCGAGGGACTGGCCGATCAGCTGGTCGCGCTGCGAACGGGCGAAGCGCGTGAAGTCGGGAATGTTGAGCGCGAGCGTCGCCCAATAGCCGATCATCGCGGTGAGCGCGGGCCAGAACACGGCCCAGAACTGCCCGGCCTTCGGGCCGCCCGGCACGAAGGCGGAGGGCGCGTGGAAGATGGGGCCGAGCCCGCCTGCCGCCTCCACCGCCCACCAGACCAGCGCGATGCAGACCAGGATCTTCGCCGGCGCGGTCCAGGTCTCCAGCCGGCGAATGGTAAGCAGCCCCTTGCGCACGAAGAAGAGCTGGAGCGACCAGAAGAGGAGGAAGGCGACCAGCTGCCCGCTCCCGATGTCGAGCATCGGGAGCGGGGCGCCGCGCAGGTCGGCGCGGACCAGCACGCCGAACAGGGTGAGCAGTGCCTCGCCGCCGATCCAGGTCTGGATGCCGTACCAGCCGCAGGCCACCAGCGCCCGGGCCAGGGCGGGCAGCCGCGCGCCCGCGGTGCCGAACGAAGCGCGCACCAGCACCGCATAGGGAATGCCGTGCCGGGCGCCGGCATGGCCGATCAGCAGCATCGGCACGAGGACGATGCCGTTGCCCAGCAGCACGGTGAACGCCGCCTGGCCGGCGGACATGCCCTGTTCGACCAGCCCCGCGGCGAGCATCCAGGCCGGCACCGCGACGATCATGCCGCTCCACAGCGCGGTATAATGATACCATGCCCAGCTGCGCTGCCCGGGCCCGGTCGGCGCGAGGTCGGTGTTCCAGAGCGCTTCGTCCGCCATGCTTCCCCCCAAGATGCCGGCCCAACGGATTGGAATGTCGCGCGAAGCCGGCGGCGCCGCAAGGCCGACTTTGTGTTGACGCGACTCAAGATGAGGCGCACCCTAGGTGTATTGGCCGGATAGAGGAGTGTTCCTATGTCTGATGCTGCTATCCTCGCGGATGAAGATCCCCGCGAGTATCATTCGTCGTTCAATCTTGCCCTCGATTCCGCCGCGGGCACGGCATTCAAGTGGCTTATCCTCGGCCACCTGTTCTTCATCGCCGGGTTGTGCGTGCTGACCCTGGCGAATGTCGCCAACGCGGCCGTGTGGCTTACGCCTCTGCTTACCTTGCCTCTGGTCTGGGCCGGGCGGGGCCACAAGCTGGCGATGAAGGTCGCCGTGCTGATCGTCGGCCTCACCTTTGCGCACTGGGCGGGCGCCCAGCTGGCGAACCAGGTCAATGCCTCCACGGATCCGATGCGGTTCGGCCTGATCGGCGGCGGCGTGGGAGCGGGCCTCGCCCTGCTGTTCGTTCTGGGCAGTGGGCTTGGCCGTCGCGGGATCGCGCCGGTGATCTTCGCCGTGTTCGGCACGGCGATGCTGGCGGGCCTCGGCGCGCTGGTCGTCTATCTCTACATAACGACCGGTTCGACCAGCGAGACCTTCCCGGGCAACTGGGTCCAGCTGCTCAAGATCTACACGCCCTGGCAGATCGGTTTCGCCTTCGTGCTCGCCAAGGTGCTGCGGCCGGACGGCGCGGTGATCGAGGAGGAATAGGGCTGCGTGCCGGGGGCAGTCCCCCGGCACCTGCTCCAGGGGCGTTCGTCTTCCCTGCCTGCGCGGGGAGGACGGGGCTTGCCGATTGCGGCTCGACCCTAGATCAGCCCCGGCACGAAGCGCTTCACGCGCGCGGCATAGGCGTCATAGGCGGTGCCGAACTGCGCGCGGAGGAGCCTCTCTTCGCGGCGCACGCGCATCCAGGTGCCGACCCAGTAGAGCGGCACCCCCAGGATCAGTCCGCGCCAATGGCCGAGCGCCAGCGCCATCACGAGTATCCAGACGAACAGCGCGACATAGATGGGATTGCGGACCACCGCGAAGGGGCCCCAGGTGACGAGCTGATGGTCTTCGCGCGTGCGCGCGACGATCGCCCAGTTTCGCCCCATGGCGCGCGAAGAGGCGACGAACAGCCCGATCACCCCGGCCATCAGCACCAGGACGGCGGCAAGCTGGCCGATCGCGGCTGGGTCCGGTGCTCCCACGACCATCTCGAGCGGGCCGAATCCCACCGCAAGGAACCCGAGCGCCTGCACGGCGACGCCGATCATCGAGCCCGAATCGCGCTTGCTGGTCACTTCGGTACCTGCCGTGCCGCGCCTGGCCTTGGCGGCGAGCAGCACCGCGACCCAGACGATCATGCTGCCGCAAAGCGCGGCGACCGCATAGACGCTGGTGGGTTCGGGATGGACGAGTGCGATCATGATCACCTCCGATAGGCATTGGCCTGATAGGCCTCGACGGCAGCCGAATATTTGAGAACCCGCGCGTTCGGATCGACGACGACATGCGCGTCGGCGGGCACGTTCACCGTTGCGATGCCGCCCGGCATCTCGACCAAGCGCACCTTGCCGTCGACCGAGACTTCCACCGGCAGCGGGAACGGCTTGTCGTTCGCCACCTTCCAGCGCAGCGTCAGCGTGTCGCCCTGGCGCGCCTCGACCAGTTCCGGCAGCGGTGCCTGGTAGAGATAGACGTCGAAGAACCATTGCATGTCGCGGCCGGTCACCTCGTTCACGATCTTGATGAAATCCGGCGTGGTGGCGAAGCGCGGGGTGAAATTGCCCGGCCTGGGATCGGGGCGACCATAGACCAGCCGGCGCGTCGCATCGAAGAACCTGTCGTCGCCGATCAGGTTGCGCAGCGTGTGGAGGATCCAGGCGCCCTTGACGTAGATGTCCTGGCCCGGGCCGCCCTTCTCCTCCTCATACACCTGCTCCTCGGTGCGGATCTTGCCGGAGACGATCGGCGCATGGTTGGTGATCTGGAGGCGGAACTCGTCCATCATCACCGCATAGCGCGCGTCGCCCTCGCGCCAGCGGCCGTAGAGCGGCTGCATGTACTGCGCGAAGCCCTCGTGCAGCCAGTAATCGTCCCAATTGCTGGCGGACATCTGGTTGCCGAACCATTCATGGCCCAGCTCATGCTGGAAGATCTCGTCGAAGCCCGAGGGATATTGCTTGTAGTTGTTGCCATAGGCGTTGATCGTCTGGTGCTCCATGCCGAGATGCGGGGTCTCGGCCACGCCCATCTTCTCGTCGCTCCAGGGATAGGGTCCGATCACCCGCTCGTAGAAATCGAGCGCGGGGGCGAATTCGGCGAACAGCGTCCGCGCCTTCTCGTCGCGGCCCGGAATGTACCAATATTCCATCGGGATCACGTTGCCGAAGCGGCTTTTATAGTCGGCCTGGATCAGCTTGTAGGGGGCGATTTGCAGCGTCACCGAATAGGGATTGGGGCTGCGTGCACGCCAATGCCAGGTCGAGCGGCCGTCGGGCAGCGTGTCGGTGCCGACCAGCTTGCCGTTGCCCGCGACCTTCAGGTCCTTGGGCACCGTGACGTGCAGGTCGACCATGTCGGGCTCGCCCCTGGGGAAGTCGAGACAGGGCCAGAACAGGTCGCAGCCATAGCCTTCGGCAGTGCTGGCGATCCAGGGCTGGCGATCGGGCCCCGGCGTCCTGGCCCAGACCATGCCGTCGTCCCAGGGCGGGCGGACCGCGACGTGCGGCGTGCCGCCATAGCTGATCGTCACCACCGCCTTGCCGCCGGCCGCGAGCGGGCGGGGCAGGGCGACCGTCAGCCGGCCCTCGGGGTTCGACCAGTCGACCGGTGCCAGCGCCTTGCCGTCGACGCTGATCGCAGTGACCGGCAGGTTGCGGTCGAGATCGATCTGGAGCGCCTTCTGCGCGATCGCGCTGGTGATGGTCAGCGTCGCGATGGCGGCGATGCGCTGCGTCGCCGGGAACACTTCGATGGCGAGGTCGGCATGGTCGAGGTGCAGCGCGGCGCGCTCGGGGCTGATCGGGCCGCCCGATTCCTGCGTCGTGGGCGTGAGCGGCGGCTCGCCGGGCTTGACCTGGGCCTGGGCGGTGGTGGCCGAAAGAGCGAGGGCGGAGGCTGCGAGGAGATATTGGTGCATCGGAACCTCCCTAGCGCGATGTCTGGGCCGCGCGCCACGCCTGGAACGCGTCGATATCGGCGGAGCGCTTCAGGATCTTCGACCAGGGATCGACGACGTAATGCGCACCCGCCGGCAGGTCGATCGTGTCGCTGCCGTCGCGCATCGCCAGCGTGACCAGCCTGTCGCCCAGCTGCACTTCCACCGGCATCGGAAAGGGCCTGTCTCCGGGCGCCTTCCACCTGAGCGTCAGCCGATCGCCCGTCTGCTCGGTCAGCAGTTCGGGCAGCGCCGCCTCGTACAGATAGACATCGAAGAACCATTGCAGCTTGCGGCCCGAAGTCTGCTCCATGAAGGCGATGAACTCGGGCGTGCTCCGGTAGAGCGGTTTGAAATTGCCGGGCCTGGGATCGGTGCGGCCATATATCGCCAGGCGCAGCCCGTCGAAAAAGGCCTTGTCGCCGATCAGGTTGCGCAGCGTGTGCAGCGTCCAGCTGCCCTTGGTGTAGATGTCGCCGCCGCGCCCGTTCCTGTCCTCATAGACGTCCTCGGCCGATTGCGGCTTGCCGCTGACGATGGCCGACCTGGCGCGGATGCCGATGCGCTCCTGGAGCAGCATCGCGGTATAATCGCCCTTGCCGCCTCGCCATTCGGCATAGAGCGGCTGCATATAGGTGCCGGTGCCCTCGTGCAGCCAGAAATCGTCCCAGTTGCCCGCGGTCAGCTGGTTGGCGAACCATTCATGGGCGAATTCGTGCTGGAACAGGTCGTCATAGCCCCAGGGGGTCTTGGCGTATTTGTTGCCATAGGCGTTGACCGTCATGTGCTCCATGCCCTTGTGCGGCGTCTCGACCACGCCGAGCTTCTGGTCGCCAAAGGGATAGGGGCCGATCATGGTCTCGAAGAAGTCGAGCGTCGGGGCGAATTCCGCGAACAGGCCCTTCGCCTGCCGTTCCTCGCCGGGCAGGTACCAATAGAACATCGGGATCGTGTTGCCGAAGCGGCTCTTATAGTCGCCCGAGATCACCTCATAGGGTCCGACATTGAGCGCGATGCCGTAGAGCGTCGGGTTGGTGACGTGCCAGTTCCAGGTCGAGCGGCCGTCGGCCAGCGTGTCGGTGCCCTTGAGCACGCCGTTGGAGATCGCCTTCAACCCCTTGGGCACGGTGATGTGCAGGTCGATGAAATCGGGTTCGTAGGTGGGATAGTCGATGCACGGCCAGAACAGGTCGCAGCCCTCCATCTGCACCGCGGTTGCCACCCAGGGCTGGCCCTGCGGCGTCTTCGTCCAGACGAATCCGCCGTCCCAGGGCGCCCGCACCGCGACGTGCGGCGTGCCGCCATAGGTGATCGCCGCGGTCACCGTGCCGCCGGCGCGCACCGTCTTGCCGAGCTGGATGGTCATCCGGCCCTCGGGATTGCTCCAGGCTCCGGACCGGAGCGGCCTGCCGTCGATCGCGATCGCGCTGACCGGCAGGTTGCGATCGAGGTCGATCACCAGCGTCCGGATCGGCGCGGTGGCGGCGAAGCGCAGCGTGCCCACGCCCTTGATCGACTGGCTGTCGGGCAGCACTTCGATCCTGAGGTCGGCGCTCTGGAAGCGCACCAGCTTCTGCACCGGATCGAGCGGGCCGCCCGAGCTGCTCGTCTGCGCGGTCAGCGGCGGTTCGCCCGGCTTGATCGTCTGCGCGGCGGCGGGAGCCGTGGCGAGGGCCAGGGCCGAAGCGGCGAGGAACGGGGACGTGCGGATGCGGGCCTCCTTCATGCGGTGAGCGCGCCGGGCGCGATGCGGAATTGAACTGGCCCTGGAGCGCGGCGGCAAGGGAAATCCGTGGCGCGGCGGACCGATGCGGTCGCAAAAACCCTTGTCCGTGCCGCATTGGGAAGCAACACTCCACAACCTAACCGCGTTCGGCGATTGATGCAGGCAGCCCGGCCCCCATATAATGGTGCTGAGGAGCCCTGTGCGGGCTCAGGAGTATCCATGAAGCATTCCTACCCCGTTCTTCCCCTCCGGGACATCGTCGTCTTCCCGCACATGATCGTGCCGCTGTTCGTGGGCCGCGACAAGTCGGTCGCTGCGCTCGAGGCAGCAATGGCCGACGACAAGGAGATCTTCCTCGTCGCCCAGCTCGATCCGGCCGAGGACGATCCGGGCCGCGAGGATCTGTACGATACCGGCGTCTCCGCCGAGGTTCTCCAGCTGCTCAAGCTGCCCGACGGCACCGTGCGCGTGCTCGTCGCCGGCAAGGAGCGCGGCGTGCTCGTCTCGATGGAGGAGGGCGGCGCCTATCTGACGGCGAACGTCGCGCCGGTCGAGGACGATGCCGCCGAAGGTGCCGAGATCCAGGCGCTGATGCGCTCGGTGGTCGACCAGTTCGAGAATTACGCCAAGCTCAACCGCAAGCTGCCGGCGGAGACCGCGGTGCAGCTCGCCGAGCTGGAGGACGCCTCGCGCCTTGCCGACGCGGTTGCCGCCAACATTGCGGTCAAGGTCGCCGAGAAGCAGTCGCTGCTCGTCGAGACCAATCCGATGAAGCGCCTCGAGATGGTGTTCGCCTTCATGGAGGGCGAACTGGGCGTGCTGCAGGTCGAGAAGAAGATCCGCAGCCGCGTGAAGCGCCAGATGGAGAAGACGCAGCGCGAATATTATCTGAACGAGCAGCTCAAGGCGATCCAGCGCGAGCTGGGCAATGAGGGCGAGGAAGGCGATGGCGACGAAGTCGCCGAGCTGACCCAGAAGATCGCCACGCTGAAGCTCAGCAAGGAAGCGCGCGCCAAGGCCCAGGGCGAGCTCAAGAAGCTCAAGACCATGGCGCCGATGAGCGCCGAGGCGACGGTGGTGCGCAACTATCTCGACGTGCTGCTGGGCCTGCCCTGGGGCAAGAAGTCGAAGCTGAAGAAGGACATCGCCGAGGCGCAGAACGTGCTCGACGAGGACCATTACGCGCTCGAGAAGGTCAAGGACCGGATCGTCGAATATCTTGCGGTCCAGGCGCGCACCAACAAGCTGAAGGGGCCGATCCTGTGCCTGGTCGGCCCGCCGGGCGTGGGCAAGACCTCGCTGGGCAAGAGCATCGCCAAGGCGACGGGGCGCGAGTTCATCCGCCAGTCGCTGGGCGGCGTGCGCGACGAGGCCGAGATCCGCGGCCATCGCCGCACCTATATCGGCTCGCTGCCGGGCAAGATCGTGTCGAACCTGAAAAAGGCCGGCACCTCGAACCCGCTGTTCCTGCTCGACGAGATCGACAAGCTCGGCCAGGATTTCCGCGGCGACCCCGCCTCGGCGCTGCTCGAGGTGTTGGATCCGGAGCAGAACAACAAGTTCAACGACCATTATCTGGAGATCGACATCGATCTCTCGGACGTGATGTTCGTGTGCACCGCGAACTCGCTGAACCTGCCGCAGCCGCTGCTCGACCGCATGGAGATCATCCGGCTCGAAGGCTATACCGAGGACGAGAAGGTCGAGATCGCCGAGCGCCACCTGATCGAGAAGCAGATCGAGGCGCACGGCCTGAAGGAAGGCGAATTCACCCTCGCGCCCGAGGGCCTGCGCGCGCTGATCCAGAAATACACGCGCGAGGCGGGCGTGCGCACGCTCGAGCGCGAGATCGCCAAGCTTGCCCGCAAGGCGCTGCGCAAGATCCTGGAGGGCAAGGCCGAGAGCGTGACGATCACGCCGGACAATCTCTCCGAGTTCGCCGGCGTGCCCAAATATCGCCACGAGCTTGGCGAGGAGGAGAACCAGATCGGTGCGGTCACCGGCCTGGCCTGGACCGAGGTGGGCGGCGAGCTGCTGACCATCGAGAGCGTCACCGTGCCCGGCAAGGGCATGATCAAGACGACCGGCAAGCTGGGCGACGTGATGAAGGAATCGGTCGAGGCCGCGTTCAGCTTCGTCAGGGCGCGCAGCCCCGCCTATGGGATCAAGCCCAGCCTGTTCGGGCGCAAGGACATCCATGTCCACTTGCCCGAGGGCGCGGTGCCCAAGGACGGCCCGTCGGCGGGCATCGGCCTGGTGACGGCGATCGTCTCGACGATGACCGGCGTGCCGGTGCGGCGCGACATCGCGATGACCGGCGAAGTGACCCTTCGCGGACGCGTGCTGCCGATCGGCGGGCTCAAGGAGAAGCTGCTCGCGGCGCTGCGCGGCGGCATCAAGACGGTGCTGATCCCGGAGGAGAACCAGAAGGACCTCGCCGAGATTCCCCAGAACATTCGCGACGGGCTCGAGATCGTGCCGGTCAAGCATGTCGACGAAGTGCTGCGCCTGGCGCTGACCGAGGCGCTTACGCCGATCGACTGGAGCGAGGCCGACGAGCTGGCAACCCAGCCTCCCGCCGGCAGCACGGGCAGGGGAGATGCCGTCCATCATTGATGGGCGGCACCATCCTTAACGCGCCAGTCATCGTAACCTTTTCGTCATTTCGAGGGAAAAGCGGGCTGAATCGTTTTGACAGCGCGGGCGGGGGCGTGCTGACGTGATCGCTCGGCCCGCCGCCGCGACTCGCGCATTTCTGCGTATTCATGAGGGGGAAAATCACGAAATGAACAAGCAAGAGCTGATCGGTCAGGTCGCCGACACCTCCGGGCTGGGCAAGGGCGATGCGAGCAAGGCCGTGGAGGCCGTGTTCGATGCCATCCAGGCCGCGCTCAAGAAGGGCGACGAAGTTCGCCTGGTCGGCTTCGGCACCTTCTCGGTCAGCAAGCGCAAGGCGTCGACGGGCCGCAACCCGCGCACCCGCGAACCGATGACCATCAAGGCGTCGAACCAGCCGAAGTTCAAGGCAGGCAAAGGCCTGAAGGATGCGGTGAACTAAGCCGTATCTAATGGGTCTTTGGGGCTGGACAGCAGGGGCTGCGCCGCCTAAAGGCCCGCTTCCCATTTTGGCCGAACGGCCAATGGGCGCGTAGCTCAGTGGTAGAGCACACCCTTCACACGGGTGGGGTCGTAGGTTCAATCCCTACCGCGCCCACCATTGCAAAGGCCCGTCGGTCCCGGTGACCGGCGGGCCTTTTGGTTCGCTTCGGCCGAACGGGGACGAAGCCTGCATCATGGCTGCATTTGCGCGTGCCATTTCCTTTCCGGCCGGGGAGGGGGATGTCCGTGTTTCACCGTTTCGTCATGATGGCTGTGCCGCTCGTGCCGCTGATGGCCTGCTCCGATGACTGCGGGAACCGGATCGTCTCCAGGATCGATGCGCCCGGCGGCGCCCGGAGCGCGGTGCTGTTCCAGCGCGACTGCGGCGCGACCACCGGCTTCTCCACCCAGGTCTCGATCCTGTCCGGGGGCCAGGCGCCGGCAGGAAGGGGCAATGCCTTCATCGCGGATGCCGATCACGGCGCAGCGAGGCGGGGTGCCTGGGGCGGCCCATGGGCCGAGATCCGATGGCTGCGCGCGGATCATCTCGAGGTCCGATACGCACCCGGATCGCGCATCTTCCTGAAACGCGAAACAGTGTCCGGCGTGCGGGTCAGCTATCGGCCGGCGAACGAATGATATGCGCTCGCGCAAGGATGTTGCGCGGCTGCCGGTGTCGTGACACACCATCCCCCGACGCGCCTAACGTCTCGATATCGGGGGACCTCCATTGAAGAAATATCTGCTGCTCGCATCGGCCGTGGCCGTGCTCGCCGTACCTGCGATCGGTTTCAGCCAGCAATCCGCGGCACCCGTCGCTGCCGGCGCCACCGCCGATGCAGGCGCGACCCGCTACGGCGCCTGGGGCTTCGACCTCACCGGCATGGACAAGAGCGTGAAGCCGGGCGACGACTGGTATCGCTTCGTCAACGGCGCCTGGACGGATCGCACGGCGATCCCCGCCGACCGCTCCTCCTATGGCGCCTTTGCCGTATTGCGCGATCTTTCCGAAGTGCGGATGCGCAGCCTGATCTCGGGCTATAGCGCCACCGACGCCGCGCACCCGGACCGGATGAAGGCGGCGATCCTCTATTCCGGTTTCATGGACGAGGCGCTGGCCGAGAAGCTCGATGCCCAGCCGCTGGTCGAGCGTCTGGCGCCGGTGAAGGCGGCGGCGAGCAAGGACGACCTGGCCAGGCTGATGGGCGCCTCGGTCGGCGGCTTCGGCAGCAGTTTCTTCGGCGTGGGCGTGAACGATGACGCCAAGAACCCGGACGTCTATGCGCTCTATCTGCGCCAGTCGGGCCTGGGCCTGGGCGATCGCGACCTGTATCTCGACGCCAAGTTCGCGCCGCAGGTGGCGCGCTATCAGCAATATGTCGCGCAGCTGCTCGGCATGGCCGGCTGGGCGGATGCCGATGCGGCGGCAGCCAGGGTGGTCGCGATGGAGACCCAGATCGCCAAGGCGCACTGGACGCGCGCGCAGAGCCGCGACCGCGACAAGACCTATAACCCCACCGGCATCGCCGAGCTCAAGGCACAGGCGCCGGGCTTCGGCTGGGACGCGTTCTGGGCGGCCGCGGGCCTCGGCAAGGCCGATCGGGTGATCGTCGCGCAGAACACCGCGATCCCGGCGATCGCCAAGATCTTCGCCGACACCGATCTCGATACGCTCAAGGCCTGGCAGGCCTTCCGCACCACCGATGATATCGCGCCGCTGCTCTCGAAGCGCTTCGTCGATGCGCAGTTCGAGTTCCGCGCGAAGTTCCTCAACGGCCAGCCCCAACAGCGCGAGCGCTGGAAGCGCGGCGTGGCGTTCGTCGAGCGCGGCGTGGGCGAGGGCGTGGGCCGCGACTATGTCGCGCTCTATTTCCCGCCGGCTTCCAAGGCGAAGATGGATACGCTGGTGGCGAACCTGCGCGTCGCGCTCGCCGGGCGGATCGACAAGCTCGCCTGGATGAGCCCCGCCACCAAGGCCCAGGCCCAGGCCAAGCTCAAGGGCTTCACCGTCAAGATCGGCTATCCGGACAAATGGCGCGACTATTCCGCGCTGGAAGTGAAGCCGGGCGATCTGGTGGGCAATGCCGAGCGTTCCGGCCGCTTCGAATGGGACTATCGCCGCAACCGCCTGGGCGGACCGGTCGACAAGGCCGAATGGGGCATGACCCCGCAGACGGTGAATGCCTATTACAACTCGGTGAAGAACGAGATCGTCTTCCCGGCCGCGATCCTGCAGGCGCCCTTCTTCGATCCCCAGGCCGACGATGCGGTGAACTATGGCGGCATCGGCGGCGTGATCGGCCACGAGATCAGCCACGGTTTCGACGATCAGGGCCGCAAGTCCGACGGCAACGGCGTGCTGCGCGACTGGTGGACGGCGGAGGATGCCGCCAAGTTCGAGGCGCAGGCCTCGCGGCTCGGCGCGCAATATGAAGCGTACAGCTTCGACGGGCTCCCCGGCGTCCATATCAACGGCCGCGCCTCGATGGGCGAGAATATCGGCGATCTGGGCGGCGTGCTGATCGCGCTCGATGCCTATCACCAGTCGCTGGGCGGCAAGAAGGCGAAGCTGATCGACGGCTATACCGGCGACCAGCGCTTCTTCCTCGGCTGGGGCCAGGTCTGGCGCACGCTGTTCCGCACCGAGGCGTTGCGTCAGCAGCTGGTCAGCGATCCGCACTCTCCGGGCCAGATCCGCGCGGTGAACCCGTTGCGCAACGTCGATGCCTGGTATGCGGCGTGGAAGATCGGGCCGGACCAGAAGCAATATGTCGCACCGGCGGAGCGGGTGCGCATCTGGTGAGGTGATCCGCGAGGATCGCAGAGAATATTGCATGAGGGCCCGCTGGTCACCTGACCGGCGGGCCCCTTCATGCGCACCGGGCGGCTAGCGTGCCTTCCCTGCCTTCTCGTCGGCCAGCCGCTTGGCGAGCGCCGTCTCCGATCGGGCGGCATAGGCGCGACAGGCACCGGGATCGATATAGGGGTTCGGCCGCGCGCCCTTGGCGAAGCGCGCATATTTCTCGACGCCGCCCGAATTGTCGGGATGCGCGCTGAACATGATGTCGCAGGGCATGGCGCGGAACCTGGCCTGAGAGGCGCGGAAGCTCGCGACCACTTCGGGATGGCGGGTGAAGCGATAGCCGTCGGCGGCGACCGGGTTGAGGCTGGCGGCGAAGACCATCGTCCTGCACGCGCGGCCCTCGCAGCTTCGCCAGGTCCAGCTCATGCTTCCCGGCGTGTGGCCCGGCGTGGCGCGCGCGGTGACGGTGACGTTGCCCAGCCGGATCGCCTCGCCATCCCGCACCACCCGCACCCGGGAGACGGCGGGGAAGGGCACCAGCCAGGCCACTTGCGGATCGTCCGCGCTGCTCATGCCGCGCTTGAGCGATGCCGCGGCCCAGGCGCTCGCCAATATCGTGGCGCCGCTGTCGCGCGCCAGGGCGGCCAGCCCGCCGGCATGATCGAAATGCGGCTCGGTGCTGAGGATCAGCTTCACGTCCTCGATACGATAGCCGAGCGTCTTCAGGTTCGCCTCGATCGCACGGACCGATTGCGGCACCGCGCCGTCGATCAGGATCAGCCCCTTGCCGGTGTCGATCAGGCCGACATTCATCCCCTGGAAGCCGACCAGATAGCTGTTGCCATGAACCCGGATCGGCGCTTGCGGACCGATCCACTTGGCGGCGGCCTGGGGTTCGATCGGGCGCGTGAGGGGATCGTCCTGCTGCTGCGGCGCGGGCGCGGCGGCGAGCAGGGCGAGCGCGGCGAGGTGGATCGGCTTCATCCTGGGCTCCTTGGTTTGATGCCCGGCGAAATGATCCGCCGGGCACCGCGCGCGCAAACCACCATTTCTCGGAAGAGCCATTAGCTGGATTAATGGATGAAGGCTCGGAGCCATTTCCCGATCATTGCCATCCCGGCCCTTGCGAGGACGACGGGAGAGGGCGAGGCGGCACGAAGCGAGCGGGCCGGGCGGGGCAGGCGCTTGCCTTGGGCAGTGGCGACCGTGGCGGCGGCGGCGGGATTCTGCTGCTGCGGCGGCGCGGGCGCTGCGGCGAGCAGGGCGAGCGCGGCGAGATGGATCGGCTTCATCCTGGGCTCCTTGGTTCGATACCCGGCGAAATGATCCGTCGGGCAGCGTGCCCGCAAGCCATCATTTCTTTTGAAGAACGATTGGCTGGATTGATGGCTGAAGACCTGACCCCGCTTGCAGGCCATCGCCATCGCCATCCCGGCCGTGGCGAGAATGCGGTTCGCGAGGGTGCGGGAAGCGGGTAAGGCGGCGCGAATCTAGGGGATCGGGTGGAGTAGGCGCGTGCTCTGGGCGGTGGCGACGGTGGCGGCGGCGGCATTTCAGGTGGGCCGCAACGCGCTTCAGCGCGGCATGATGTCGAACACCGGCCCCTGGGGCGCGACGCTCGTGCGTTTCCTGTTCGGCCTGCCCTTCTCGCTCGCTTTCACCGCGATCGCGGTGGCGGTCACGCCGCATGTCGCCCCCCAGTTCGGCTGGGCGTTCTGGTGGCCGGCGCTCGCCGGGGCATTGGCGCAGGTGATCGCCACCGCCGCGCTGCTGCTTGCGATGCACCATGCCGGCTTCGCGGTGGGCACTGCGCTACAGCAAAGCTCGGTCCCGCTTGCCGCCACCGTCGGCCTGCTCGTCTTCGGCGACAATCTTTCCGCGCTCGGCTGGTCGGGCGTGGCGGTGACGACGCTGGGGCTCGCGGTGCTGGTCTGGCCGAAGCGAGTCGAGGGCGCGCATCATCCGGTGCTCGGCATTGCGTTCGGCGTCGCCTCGGGCCTGTTGTTCGGTTTCGCGCTCAACGCGTTCCGCCACGCCGGGCTGCGGCTGGAGCCGCATCACCCCTTCTTCTCGGCGATGGCCTGTGTCGCGATCGTCCAGGCGGTGCAGGCGGCGGGGCTGGGGGCCTATCTCGCGCTGCGCGATCGGGCCGCGCTCGTCGCGGTGGTCGCCGGCTGGCGCGGGTCGCTGGGCGCCGGCCTGTTCGGCGCGCTTGCCTCCTCGGGCTGGTTCCTCGCGCTCAATCTGGCGCCGGCCGCCGCGGTGCGCGCGCTCGGCGTGATCGAGATGCCCATCGCCGCGGCCGCCGGCCACCGGCTGTTTCGCGAGGCGCTGAGCGTGCGTCAGGGGCTCGGCGTGATCCTGATCACCGCGGGCGTGGCGATGACGGCAATGTACTGAAGGCCCTCCTCTCCGGGGAAGGGCCGAAGGAAGGGCTGGCGCGGGCCTGCCGCCTTTGCCAGTCTCGTGGCATGACCAAGCCCTGCCGCCTGCTCGCCGCGCTTCTGCTGCTCGTTCCCGGGATTGCCTTCGCGCAGAAGGCGGCGGTGCTGCTCGTCCCCGACCGCGTCTTCACGGCAACCGATCGCGCGATGCACGAGGGCTGGAAGGTCCTTGTCGCCGACGGCAGGATCGTGGCGGTCGGCCCCGATGTCGCCGCGCCTGCCGGGGCCGAGACGCGGGCGCTGCCCGGCACGACGCTGCTGCCCGGCCTGATCGATCTCCACGTCCATCTCTTCCTCCATCCGTATGACGAGACGAGCTGGAACGACCAGGTGATGAAGGAGCCGCTGGCGCTCCGCACCGCCCGGGCCGTCGCGCATGCCCGCGCGACGCTGATGGCAGGCTTCACCACGGTCCGGGATCTCGGCACCGAAGGCGCGGGGGAGGCGGATGCCGGCCTCAAACAGGCGATCCAGCAGGGGATCGTGCCCGGCCCGCGCCTGTTCATCGCGGGTCGGGCGCTGGTCGCCACCGGCGCCTATGGTCCCAAGGGCTATGCCTATGACGTTCCGCAGGGCGCCGAGGAAGCGAGCGGAGAGGGGATAGTCGCGGCGGTCCGCCGGCAGATTGCGCATGGCGCGGACTGGGTGAAATTCTACGCCGATTATCGCTGGGGCCCGGGCGAGCCCAGCCGCGCGACCTTCAGCATCGACGAACTCGCGGCCGGCATCGCCGCCGCGCACGACGCCGGGCGCAAGGTCGCGGTGCATGCCAGCACGCCCGAGGGAATGCGCCGCGCGATCCTGGCCGGGGCCGACACGATCGAGCACGGCAATGACGCCACGCCGGCGGTGTTCGCCCTGATGAAGGCGCGCAATGTGGCTTTCTGTCCCACGCTTGCCGCCACCGACGCAATTGCCCGTTATGGCGGCTGGAGCGGGGGCGCGCCCGAGCCCGAGCCGGTCCGCGCCAAGCGCGCCAGCTATGCCGCCGCGCTCGAATCGGGCGTGAGGATGTGCGTCGGGGGCGACACGGGCGTGTTCGCGCACGGCGCAAACGCGCGCGAGATCGCGCTGATGGCCGCATGGGGGATGAAGCCGCTCGACGCGCTCTGGACGGCGACGGCCGGGAACGCGGCGCTGCTCGAGCTGGGCGACGAGATCGGCGCCATCGCCCCCGGGCGAATCGCCGATCTGGTTGCCGTCACCGGCGATCCCGCCCGGGACATCGGCGCGCTCGAACGGGTGGCCATGGTGATGCAGCGCGGCCATCTTGTCCGGGCGCCCGGCGAGTGACATGATGCTTTCATCAGCACTTCATGAAACGGAAGTGCGAGCGTTCGGTCCTCGACGCATCGCCTGGCCGGCATTGCCGGGTATGTCGTAATATTATTGTCGTTTTTCTGTAATCAAACAGACGCTCATGACTCATGTACGTGTCATTATCCCGGCCTAACCCCGGCCCGGGCGCAAAGGGGGCAATCGTTTCGATAGCCGCGCGCCCGGATCAGCAACGATACGACCGGGAGTTTTTGCGCGATGGCGAGCTTCAAGCGCTTCGGCCTCATTCTCATGACGACAGCCGCCTCTGCGGCACTCTCCGCGTGTAACGGCGCGGGCAATGTGGCATCCCCGGGCGCCGGCAGCGTCGTCATCGTGACGCCGACGCCGACTCCGCCGGCGACGCCCACGCCGACGCCGACGGCGCCGATCACCGCGGCCCAGTTCGCGGCGGTCACGACGCAGAACGGCCTCAGCGTCACGGCGCAGGAGCAGCTCGACATCGTCAATGCGGGCTCGAACAACAACGTCAACGGCACCAACCAGCTGAACGGCATCTTCCCGGTCAGCGCGACGTCGCTGACGCCGGCCTTCAACCCGGCTACGCTCAACCCCTTCTTCGTCAGCACCAATTATGTCGGGGCGCTCAACGGCCCGACCGACACGGCGTTCGACGGCTGGACCTGCAACTCCACCACGGCCAATTTCGGTGCGACCAGCGCCAATTGCACCGCCGTTCCCGCGATCGGCAGCGGCGGCTCGAGCGCCGTGTGCCCGGCCGGCACCACCGATGACGGCCTGACCCAGACCTTCCGCCTGTGCCGCCTGCCCCAGGCGATCACCACCGATCTGACGCTGCCGAAGATCGCCGGCGTGGTCTATCGCCTGCGCGGCCAGACCGAAGTCGGCACCGATCAGGGCGCGACCGGCGGCGCGGGCGTGACGCTCACCATCGCGGCCGGCGTCGTCATCGCGGCCGACTCGACCGAGCCGACCAACGACCTGCTGCTCGTCAATCGCGGCTCGAAGATCCAGGCCGTCGGCACGGTCACCCAGCCGATCATCTTCACCTCGCAGCAGAACCTCGCCAACAACGGCGTCAGCGACGTGACCCAGGGCCAGTGGGGCGGCATCATCCTGCTCGGCCGCTCGACCACCGCGGTCTGCGCCTCGGGCACCGGCGGCAGCAGCGGCACGCCCTGCCAGCAGGCGATCGAGGGCGTGACGGGTCGCTTCTATGGCGGCACCAACGAAGCCGACAGCAGCGGCCAGATGTCCTTTGTCCAGATCCGCTATACCGGCATCGCCATTTCCGATGGCAACGAGCTCCAGGGCCTGACCCTGGGCGGCACCGGCTCGGGCACGATCATCGACCATGTCCAGAGCCACAATTCGGCGGATGACGGCGTCGAGATCTTCGGCGGCACCACCAACCTGAAATATTTCGCGGTGACCGGCGCCGACGACGACGGCTTCGACGTCGACAATGGCTGGCGCGGCTTCATGCAGTTCATCATCGCCGCGCAGAAGGTGTCGGGCGCGACCGCCGACTCCTTCTCGACCGAGATCGACTCGAACGGCGCCGAGGACCTGCTGCCCCGCACCTGGGGCCGCTACGCCAACTTCACCTTCATCCAGACCGCGCTGGCGCCGGCTGCCATCCGCATCCGCGGCGGCGCCGACTTCAACTTCGTCAACGGCATCGTGAAGACTCCGGCCAACGTGGCCTGCGTCAACATGGTCGCGGGCGAGACCAGCGCCAGCGATCGCTCGACGATCCGCCCGGCCAACCCGGCGCTCCAGGATCAGGGCCCGCCGGTGTTCAACTCGGTCTATTTCAGCTGCAACGGCCGCTGAGGCCCCTGCAGCTCGTGCGGAAACTGTCGGGGCGGCGAAATCCGCTGCCCCGACATTGCTCATAAATTCTACTGGGTGACACGGCCATGCAGCGACGCCTTGCTTACGCCACGCTTCTTCTCCTGACGTCTCAACTCGTCTCTCCGGCCGCGCTCGCCCAGACGACGGGGCAAACGGCGCCCGCGCCGTCCACCACCGATGCGCAGGCGGAGCAGAAGACCCCCGAGGTCTCCGCGCCGGGCGTGGACATGGACGTGACCGACATCGTCGTGGTCGGGCGCCATATCCCGAACGTCGTGCGCGCCACCCCGCAAGTGGTGTCGGTGCTGTCGAGCGAGGACATCGCGCGCACGGGCGAGGGCGATATCGCCGGCGCGCTGACTCGCGTCACCGGCCTCAGCGTCGTGGGCGGCGGCTTCGTCTATGTCCGCGGCCTCGGCGATCGCTATTCCTCGTCGCTGCTCAACGGTTCGGCCCTGCCGAGCCCCGAGCCGCTGCGCCGCTCGGTGCCGCTCGACATCTTCCCGACCTCGATCGTCGGATCCGCGCTCGTCCAGAAGACCTATTCGGTCAACTATCCGGGCGAATTCGGCGGCGGCGTCATCAACCTCACCACCAAGGCGATTCCCGACAAGGACTTCGTGACGATCGGCGGGTCGATCTCGGCCGACACGGCGACGACGAGCGAACTCGGCTATACCTATTTCGGCAGCAAGACCGACTGGCTGGGCTTCGACAAGGGCACGCGCAGCGTGCCCGATTTCATCCGCAACGCCCCGGCCGGCTCGGGCCTGATCCCCGCCGGGCAGGTGCTCCAGCTTTCCAATGCCTCGACCACGCTGCTCCAGCGCAACGATCATCTTCCGGCCAATTGGTCGGGGGAGATCAGCACGGGCATGGCGTTCGATCTGGGGTCGGACCGGCTCGGCGTGATCACCTCGGTCGGCTACAGCAATACCTTCCGGACCCGTTCGATCCGCCAGCAGGACAGCGTGACCGAGAATGGCGCGATCCGGAACGACTTCCACACATTGATCACCGACAATCGCATCATCGGCAACGCGCTGCTCGGGCTCGGCTATTCGTTCGGCGACAGCACCATCCGCTGGACCAACGTCTATATCCGCGACGTGCTGAAGCAGGGCCGCGGCTCGGCGGCGACGATCTACAACAATGCCAGCGGGCTGCGATTCCAGCAGAACACCAACTGGTTCGAACGCCAGCTGTTCGAGAGCCAGCTGGTGGGCGAGCTTCGCTTCTCGCCCGCGCTCAGGCTCGATCTGCGCGGCGCCTATGCCAATTCGAAGCGGAACGCGCCCTATGAGCGCCAGTTCGACTATCTCTGCTCGCCGACGACCACGACCGGGGCTCCGGCCAAATATGACGGCGGCAATGGCATCGGCGGCTTCCAGTGCGATGGCGTGTACCAGGTCACGCAGCGCTTCTCGCCCTTCGCCTCGATCATCTTCTCGGATCTGAACGAGGATCTTTGGACCGGCCAGGCGGATCTGGTCTACAAGCTCGATCCGATCCCGCTCACCCTGTCGGCGGGTTATTTCTATTCGGATACCAGTCGCTTCTCGCGGCGCCTGCAGTTCAACTACCAGACCAGCGCCGGTGGCGGCACCGCGCCGGGCTATCCGTACAATCTGCTGCGTCCGGACTATCTGCTCAGCCCCGATGTGGTGAACAACGCCTGCCCGCAGGTCGGCCGCGGCGCCTGCACCATCGAGATGCAGTTCAACACGCCGCTCGGCGCCTATGCCTATGATGCGAAGCTGCGCATCAACGCGGGCTATTTCCAGGCCGAGACCGAGGCGCTGGACGGGCTGCGCGCAGTGGCGGGCGTCCGCTACGAGAAGGCCGAGCAGAGCGTCACGCCGGTCGGCACGATCGGCAAGCGCCTGAACAACGACTATTTCCTGCCGGCGATCACGGTCACCTGGAACTTCGCGGAGAACATGCAGCTGCGCAACAGCTTCTCGAAGACCATCTCGCGCCCGCAGTTCCGCGAACTGGCGCCGCAGCAGTTCCGCGATCCGGACTCGGATCGCCTCTTCTTCGGCAACCCGCTGCTGCGCGACTCGGAACTCTATAATTTCGAGACGCGCTTCGAGTGGTTCTTCGCGCGCGACCAGCGCTTCACGCTGGCGGGCTTCTACAAGCGGATCTCGAATCCGATCGAGCAGGTGGGCTTCTACACCGGTGCCGACGATCGCTTGCAGACCGGCTTCACCAACCTGCCCAAGGCGAAGCTCTATGGCGGCGAAGTCGAGGTGCAGAAATATTTCCCGCTCGATACGCTGGGCGGCTTCTTCAGTACCCGTCGCGCGCTGGTGATCGCGAACTACACCTATACCCATTCGTCGATCACCGCCGACAGCAGCTGCGCGCCCAACGTGCTGAACCAGACGCTGGCGGGTTGCCCCACCGGCTTTGGCCCGGCCAGCCTGCAGTTCCGCGACGGGGCGCCGCTCACCGGCCAGTCGGACCATCTGGTCAACCTGCAGCTCGGCATCGAGGACACGCAGAGCCTGTCGCAGCTTACGTTCCTGTTCAACTATGCGAGCGACCGCGTGACCAATCGCGGCCCGTCGAACCTGTCGGGCAACGGGTTCCAGCCCGACATCATCGAGCGTCCGGGCATCCGGCTAGACATCGTCGCGCGTCAGGGCTTCGAACTGGCCGGCGGCAAGTTCGAGCTCAAGCTGGAGGGGCGCAACCTTACCCGCACCCGCTTCGACGAGCGGCAGACGTTCCCGAACGGCAATGTCGTGCTGGTGAATCGCTACAATCTGGGCCGGGTCTTCACGCTCGGCGTCAGCACGACCTTCTGATCCGAAGTCCGGAAACGAAGCGGCCGGCGGGGTGCGAGCCCCGCCGGCCGTTCCTCACTCCGCGTCTCTCGACTCCCTTCGAAGCGCGGCGCCGTGCGGCTCACCAGCCCCAGGGGCGCTCGCGATACCATTGGGTGACGACATATTTCAGGCCCGCGCGCACCTTCATCGCATGGTGGAGAGTGGAGGGGTTGGGCGTGCCGTCCGGGCGCAGATTGTTCCAGGCGATCACCTTGCCGGTCTCGGGCTGGATGATCTTGTCGATTGCCTTGAACCGCGTTGCGCCGCCGGCTTCGACTTCGTTGAGATAGAGCATCACCGTCCAGGTCCGCTGCCCGGCAACCGCGCAATATTTCTCGAAATCGCGGCCCTGTGGCTCGAAATAGTCGGTGTGCGCCTTGAACTCCTGACCGATGTCGTAGCGCTGGCCCTGCATCGGCTCGCCATGGGTGGGATCGAGCCCGGTGAACGCCGTCATGCGCCGTTTCAGCTCCATCACCACCGGATCGTTCGAATTGAAGTCGCAGGTCTCGCTGGTGCGGAAGGCATAGTCGTCGTTCGCGTCGGCAATGGTCGAAGGGCGCCGCTCCGCATCGATCTTGATCATGAGGAGCTGGCAGAGCTCGGGTTCGAGGAAGTTCTTGGCGATGAACATCGCGATCTTGGGATGCGGCACGCGCTGTACGCCGGGCCAGCGCATGATATGTTCGACGACCGGCTCGGACGGGTGGCCGGCGCCGAGATTGAGGAGCGGGGAGGCGGCATCTTGCATCGCGGCTTTCTGCCAAAAGCCATGCCGCGGCGCCAGTATCATGCCGCGGCGCCAGTATCATGCCCTGGCGCTAGTATGACGCGAAATCGTCATAAAAGCGCAAGCGTCATGTCACATGATATGCCTAGCGCATGACGCTTCGCAGTGGGGACCCTATGGACATGGAAACCGAAGCGCCGGTGCCGGTGGCGGATACGCCCCAGCCGCCGGTCTTTCCGGCCCCCCATGCCGAATCTCCGGCGGAAGCGCTGATCGCCGAGGGGCGCCGCCGCCGCGCCTCGCACATCCATCTCGAGATCGGTCCCGCCGGCGCCACGGTGCGCATGCGCGTTGCCGGCCAACTCACCGAGCCGCGCCGCCATCACGCCGATCGCACGCTCGCCGCCGCGCTCCGCAGCCTTGCGGAGGTGTCGGTGCTGGCGCAGGGCGAAGCGGAACGCTTCGTGCTGCGGCTGGACGGCGGCGAGCGGCGCGAGCGGGCGTTCGAGGCGATCGGGATGAGCCGCGCACTCGTCGACACGCTGCTGCCGGCACTGCGCCGGGGCGGCCTGGTGCTCGTCGCGGGGCCGGCGGGCTCGGGCCGCAGCACCACGATCGCGACGTTGCTCAAGCATTTCTCGGGCTCGACTCGCCACATCGCGACGATCGGCACCTTGCCCGTCGAAGGCGCGACGCGCATCGAGGGGTGCGCCGGCGCCGCCGCGATCCGCGCCGCGCTGGAGCAGGATCCGGACGTGATCGCGCTCGACGGCCTCGACGGGCGCGAAGCCGCCGCCGCGGCGGCCGAAGCGGCGGAGGCCGGGCATCTCGTCCTCGCTGCGATCGATGCGCCCGATGCCGTTTCGGCGATCCGGCGAATGCGCGACTGGCGCGTCGAGCCGTTCCGCCTCGCTTCCACCGTCGCCGCGGTGCTCGCCCAGCGCCTGGTGCAGCGGCTTTGCCCGGATTGCCGCCGCCCGGTGCAGGCCCAGGGATCGGTTTCGGCGCTGCTCGGTTTCGATTCGGGCGCGATCGTCTATGCGCCGGTGGGTTGCGAGAGCTGCGAGGGCACGGGCTTCGCGGGCGAGACCGGCGTGTTCGAGGCCATCGTCGCGGATGGCGCGATCCGTCGGCTGATCAACGACGGCGGAGACGAGGCCATTCTCGCGCGGCATGCCTTCCTGCGCGCGCCCAACCTCGGATCGGCGGCGCGGGCGCTGGTGCGCGAGGGGCTGACCACGCCGGAAGAGGCCGTGCGAATTTCACGCGGATAATTGCCCGCAATTATCTTGCGCTTCGCATCGGCCCCCGCTAAGCGCGCCTTCTTCACGGCGGTTGTAGCTCAGTTGGTTAGAGCATCGGTTTGTGGTACCGAGGGTCGCGGGTTCAAGTCCCGTCATCCGCCCCATTTCTTCCCCTCGTGACCGCGCGCGGCACATAGACGTGCGGCACTCTCCGCAGGAATGTAGCGCGTGATCACCGACTGGGGCTTCCCCGATTTCGACGACCATGAGGGCGTCCACCTGTTCAGCGACCGCGAGTCGGGGCTGAGCGCAATCATTGCGGTCCACTCGACCAAGCTTGGCCCCGCGGCCGGCGGGGTGCGTTTCTGGCATTATGCCGACACCCGCGCCGCGATCACCGACGCGCTGCGCCTGTCGCGCGGCATGAGCTACAAGAATGCGATGGCGAATCTGCCGCTCGGCGGCGGCAAGGGCGTGATCCTGGCGAGCCAGCCCGGCGCGACCGTAACCACGGCGCAGCTCGAGGCGTTCGGTCGCGCGGTCGAATCGCTGGGCGGCCGCTATGTCACTGCCGAGGATGTCGGCATGTCCGAGGCGCGGATGAAGGTCGTCGCGACTCAGACCCGCCACGTCTCCGGCCTGCCCGTTGCGGAAGGCGGGGCAGGCGGCGATCCCGGTCCGATCACTGCGCGCGGCGTCTATCTGGGCGTGAAGGCGGCGGCGAAGCGCGGCCTCGGCGCCGATTCGATGGCCGGGGTGCGCGTGGCGATCCAGGGCGTCGGCTCGGTGGGCGGCGGCGTCGCCCGGCTGCTCGCCAAGGAGGGCGCGAAGCTGACCCTCGCCGACGTCAATGCCGAGCGTGCCAAGGCGCTTGCGGCGGAACTCGGCGGCACGGCGATCGACGCGGCGGACATTCTCGGTATCGAGACCGACATCCTCAGCCCCAACGCGCTCGGCGCGATCTTCACCGAACAGTCGATCGCGGCGTTGAAGACCACCGTGGTGGCCGGCGGCGCGAACAACCAGCTCGCCACGCGGGCGGACGGCCAGCGGCTTCATGATCGCGGCATCCTCTATGCCCCCGATTATGTGATCAACGCGGGCGGCATCATCAATGTCGGCCTCGAATATCTGGGGCAGGGCAACATGGCCGAAGTGATGGCGCGCGTGGAGAAGATCCCCGAGCGCCTGGTCGAAGTGTGGGACGAGAGCGCCCGCACCGGCGACCCGCAGAGCGAAGTGGCCGATCGCATCGCCCAGCGGCTGATCGGGCGCTAGGGCGCAACCCGGACGGCGAATATCGGCGTTCCCGCAGGCGGGGATCCAGGGCAATATCGGAAGGCGATGCCATCGCGCGAACGCCTTCCGGAGCGGGTGTGACGTGCCACGCCCGCTCGGCGCTTGGCCCTGGACGCTCGCCTGCGCGGGGACGACGAAGGAAATCGAGGGCCAGGCCGGGTTTTGATCCCGGTCCAGCCGCCGCCTCGGCGAACGCCCGGATCGCGGTCCGGCCGGGATGATTTTTCCCCGGGGCCAGAAAAATGGCATGGGCATGTCACATCCGGAGCGCCCGTCTCGTCATGCATGCGTCCAACCAAGGAGATGCATGATGACTGCCCGACTCGACCTGTTCGCCGCCGCCCCCGCCGAGATGAAGGCGTGGTACGAGATGTCGCTCAAGATCGCGCCCAAGCTCGAGCATGGCCTGCTCGAACTGGTGAAGATCCGGGCGTCGCAGATCAATGGCTGCGCCAATTGCCTCAACATGCACGTTGCCGATGCGCGCAAGGCCGGTGAGACCGAGCAGCGCATCTATCTGCTCAGCGCCTGGCATGAGGCGCCATGCTATACGCCGCGCGAGCGCGCCGCGCTGGCATGGACCGATGCGCTCACGCTGGTATCCACGGCGCGGGCGCCCGAGGATCTCTATCGGGAGCTCGCCTTCGAATTCAACGAGGAGGAGCAGGTGCAATTGACCTTGATGATCAACGCGATCAACGGCTGGAACCGGCTCGCGGTGGCCTTCAACCTCTTCTACGAGGGCAAGCCCGCGGTGGCGGCGGCGTGAGCGGCGCGGACGCAGCGGCGAGCTTCGATCCGCTGCGTCCGCGGCTGGCGCGCATCGCCTATCGCATGCTCGGCTCGGTCGCGGACGCGGAAGACGTGGTGCAGGATGCGTTCCTGCGCTGGCTCGCCACCGATCGCGACGAGATCCGCGAGCCCGAGGCGTTCCTCCGCCGCGTGGTGACGCGCCTGTGCCTCGATCAGCTCAAGTCCGCCCGTGCCCGGCGTGAAACCTATGTCGGCCCCTGGCTGCCCGAACCCGTCGTCGAGGCGGAGGAGGAAGTGGAGGATGTGACGCTGCCGCTGCTGATGGCGCTGGAGCGCCTCTCGCCGCTGGAGCGCGCGGCCTTTCTTCTCCACGACGTGTTCGGCGTGAATTTCGACGAGGTGGGCGAGACGATCGGCCGGGATCCCGCCGCCGCGCGCCAGCTCGCCAGCCGGGCGCGCACCCATGTCCGCGCCGCCCGGCCGCGCTACGATCTGCCGAAGGAGAAGGGGCTGGAGATCGCCGCCGCCTTCTTCGCCGCGTCGCGCAGCGGCGACATGGGGGCGCTGCGCGGCCTGCTGGCGGCCGATGTGTCGCTCTGGTCGGATGGCGGCGGCAAGGTGCCGGCGGGCCTGAAGCCGATCCATGGCATCGAGGACATGATCAAGCTCCACAGCTCGCTCGCACGCTTCTTCGCCAAGGAGATGTCGCGCGTGGTGCGCTACGGCAGGATCAACGGCCTGCCGGGCTTCGTCACGATCGAGCCGGGCGGCGTGCTCCAGACGACGGCGCTGGCGATCGAGGACGGCCGGATCACGGGCATCTACGTGATGCGCAACCCGGACAAGCTGGGGCATCTGGGCGCGGTGCACTAGGTCGATCCCATCCCGCTCCAGGTGCGGTATTTGCGACCCCTCGCGCGGCCGGCGGGATCCTGTCGCTGGATATCGCGAGGCCATGGATTCCCGCCCGGAACCTCGCTAGTCATCGCGCGTGCCCGTCTTGCATGCCTTTGCCAATCCCGCGCGCTTCCTCAAGATTGCGCGGCCGCTGACGCCGATCCTGTTCTGGCTCGGCGTGGCGCTGGTGGCGTTCGGCTGCTGGGCCGGGCTCACGCTTACGCCACCCGACGCGGTGCAGAAGGAAAGCGCGCGCATCCTCTACATCCATGTGCCCAGCGCCTGGCTGGGCATGGGCGGGTGGAGCGGGCTGGCGATCGCGTGCCTGAGCTATCTCGTCTGGCGGCATCCGCTGGCGAGCGTCGCGGCGCGGGCGATCGCCCCGGCGGGGGCCACTTTCGCGGCGCTCTGCCTGCTCACCGGCTCGATCTGGGGGCGTCCGACCTGGGGCACCTGGTGGGAGTGGGACGGACGGCTGACGAGCATGCTGCTGCTCTTCTTCGTCTACATTGCCTGGATCGCGCTGGATCGCGCCGATGCCGAGCGATCGGGCGACGGGCGGGTGCCGGCGCTGTTCGGCGTGGCGGGCAGCGCGCTGCTCCCCATCGTCCATTATTCGGTGATCTGGTGGAACACGCTCCACCAGGGCGAAAGCGTGCTGGCGGGCAAGATCCACCCCTCGCTGCTCTGGCCGCTCTTCTTCACGCTGGGCGGCTTCACCCTGGTCTTCGCCGGGGTGGTGCTGATGCGGATGCGGGCTATCCTGGCGGCGCAGAAGGTCGAGGCGCGGCTGCGGCGGATGGCGGCGGCATGAACCATTGGCCCTTCATCACTGCCGCCTATCTGCTGGTGCTGCTCGGCACCGGCGGGCTGGCGGCGTTCAGCTATGCCGCGATGCGCCGCGCCGAGGCGGCGGCCGCGGCGCTGCGGGGCGGCCGCGAATGAAGCCCAAGCATCAGCGGCTGGTGCTCGTGCTGCTCGCGCTGGGGGCGATCCTCGGCGCGTCGGCGCTCGCCATGTCTGCGCTCCGCGACCAGGCGGCGTTCTTCTATGCGCCGGGCGACGTGAAGGGAAAGCCGCTGCCGCTCGACCGGCATGTCCGCCTGGGCGGCATGGTCGAGAAGGGTTCGATCCGGCGTGCGGCCGACGGCGTTTCGATCCGGTTCGCGGTGACCGACGGCCAGGCGGTGGTCCCGGTCGCGTTCCGCGGAGTGACGCCGGACCTGTTCAAGGAGGGATCGGGCGTGGTGGCGGAAGGGCGGTTCCAGCCGGACGGCAGCTTCGTCGCCGACAATATTCTTGCCAAGCATGACGAGCGCTACATGCCGCCCCAGGCCGCCGGCAACATGCACGAGACGAAGACGCTAGCCCAATGAGGATGTGGCAATGATCGCCGAAGCCGGCCTTGCCGCGCTGTGGCTCGCGACGGGCTTCGCGCTCGTGCAGGTGCTGCTCGCCTGGGGCGCGGCCAAGGGCGCCGACCAGGCCGGCGGGCCGATGGTGATGGCGGCGCTTCGCCGCGTCGCGATCGTCCAGGGCCTGCTGGCGCTCGCCGCCTTCTTGCTGCTGGTCACGCTGTTCGTGCAGTCGGACATGTCGGTGCTGCTCGTCGTCGAGAACAGCCATTCGATGAAGCCGCTGATCTACAAGATCGCCGGTGCCTGGGGGAATCACGAGGGCTCGATGCTCCTGTGGGTCACCGTGCTGGCGATATCGGGGGCGGGCGTGGCGCTGTTCGAGAAGCGGCTGCCCCGCGGCACGCTCGCCGCGACGCTGGGTGCCCAGGCGGCGATCGCGATCGGCTTCTATGCCTTTCTCGCCTTTGCCTCCAACCCGTTCGTCCGGGTGAGCCCGCCGCCGCTCGACGGGCAGGGGCTCAACCCGCTGCTGCAGGATCCTGGGCTCGCCTTCCACCCGCCGACGCTCTATCTCGGCTATGTCGGCCTGTCGGTGGCGTTCAGCTTCGCGGTGGGCGCCCTGCTGATGCGCGACGTTGGCCCCGCCTTTGCCCGGGCGATGCGGCCCTGGGTGCTGGCGGCCTGGATATTCCTCACCATCGGCATCACCGCCGGCAGCTATTGGGCCTATTACGAGCTCGGCTGGGGCGGCTGGTGGTTCTGGGACCCGGTGGAGAATGCCTCGCTGATGCCGTGGCTGGCGGCGACGGCGCTGCTCCATTCGGTGAGCGTGCTCGCCACCCGCGACGGCCTGCGCGCCTGGACGGTAATGCTGGCGGTGGTCGCCTTCTCGATGTCGATGATCGGCACCTTCCTGGTTCGTTCGGGCATCCTGATCAGCGTCCATGCCTTTGCGGTCGATCCCACCCGGGGCGGCTTCATCCTCGCCCTGCTCGGCCTCTATATCGGCGGGGCGCTGGCGCTGTTCGGCGCGCGGATCGGCACGGTGAAGCAGGGCGCCACCTTCGAGCTGGTCAGCCGCGAAGGTGCGCTGGTGCTCAACAACCTGCTGCTCTCGGTGATCCTCGGCGTCGTCTTCATCGGTACGCTCTACCCGCTCGTCGCCCAGGCTGCCGGCGTCCAGCTCTCGATCGGCGCGCCCTTCTTCGAGAAGGCGGCGGTGCCGGTCGGTCTCGCGCTCGTCGCCGCCACCGCGGCGGGGCCGCTGCTCAAATGGCGCCGCGACCAGTGGAACGCGCTGTTCGGCAAGCTGCTCGTGCCCGTCGGCGTGGCGGGCATCGCCTTCGCCCTGGTCTTCGCGCTGGGCGGGGCGCAGTGGCTGCCGGCGCTGGTGCTCGGACTGGCCGCCGGCCTGGCCGTTGCCAGCGTCCTCCCGCTCATCCGTCGCAACCTGCGCCGCACGCCGCTGCACCTCTACGGGATGGCCGTCGCGCATCTCGGCATCGCGGTGAGCATCGCCGGCATGGCCGCGGACGGTGCGTTCAAGGTCGAGCGGCTGGCGGCGATCGCGGTTGGGCAGAACGTCTCCGTCGGCCCATATCGCGTCGAGCTGCTCGGGGTGCGGCCCGCGGTGGGGCCCAACTGGTCGGCGCTCGAGGCGCATCTCAAGGCGACGCGCATCGGGAGTGCGCCCTTCGACCTCTTCCCGCAGCAGCGCTTCTTCGCCAACCCGCCGACCAACACCAACGAGGCCGCGATCGCGACCGAGCTGGACGGCCAGCTCTACACCGTGATCGGCCAGGGCGACGGCGAGGGGCGCTGGCAGATCCGGGCGTGGTGGAAGCCCTTCGTCACGCTGATCTGGGCGGGCGGGGCGATGATCGCGCTGGGCGGGCTGCTCTCGCTGATCGGGCGAGTGCGGCGGGAACGGCGCGATGCGGAGGAGGCGGCATGAGGCGATTGCTGATCTGGGCACCGCTGGCGCTGTTCGCCCTGATCTTCGGGCTGGTCGCGGCCGGGCTGATCAAGCCGGCGGACCGGACGATCCGCTCGGGGATGATCGGCAAGCCGCTGCCCGAGCTCGCGATGAAGCCGCTGCTTCCCGGGCGGCCCGGCATCGCCACTGCCGACTTCGCTACCGGCAAGCCGCGCCTGCTCAATGTGTTCGCCAGCTGGTGCATCCCCTGCATCGCCGAGGCGCCGCAGCTGCTGAAGCTCAAACAGGCCGGGTTGGAGATCGATGCGATCGCGATCCGCGACACGCCGGACGCGGTGCGGGCCTTTCTCGCGCGGAACGGCGATCCCTATGCCCGGATCGGCGATGACCCCACCGGCAAGGCCCAGATCGCGCTCGGCTCGTCGGGGGTGCCCGAGACTTTCCTGATCAACGGCCGGGGCGAGATCGTCGACCAGCATATCGGCGATATCCGGGCGGACGATATTCCAGCGATACTGCGCAAGCTCGAGGCGGCGAAATGAGGCTTGCGGCCTTCCTTCTGGCGCTGCTCCTGGCGGCCCCCGCGGCGGCGGATTCGAACCGGCCGCCGGCGGCGCTGGCCTATACCCAGCTGCCCGACGCGGCGCAGGAGGCCAGGGCCAGGGCGCTGATGGAGACGCTGCGCTGCCTCGTCTGCCAGGGCCAGTCGATCGCCGATAGCGATGCCGAGATGGCCGGAGACATGCGCGCGCTGGTTCGCGAGCGTATCGCCAGGGGCGAGCAACCTGCGGCAATCCGCGGATACCTGATCCAGCGCTACGGCGACTATGTCACCTATGATCCGCCATTCAGCTGGGTGACCGCACCCCTCTGGATGGCGCCGGTGCTGCTGCTGGTCATCGGCCTGTTGCTGGCGCGGCGCCTGTTCCGCAGAAGGGGGGCGTGATGGGCTGGGCGATGCTCGCCTCGATGGCCGTCGTCGCGGTGCTGGCGCTCGTGCTGCTGCGCTATCCGCGCAAGCTGTGGACCGTCCCCGCCACGGCGCTCATGCTCGGCGCCGCAGGCTATGCCTGGCAGGGCAGTCCGGGCCTTCCCGGCCATCCCGTCGTGCCCGGCGGGCAGCGGGTCGCGGTCGACCAGGGGCTGATCGACTTGCGGGACGCGATGTTCGGCAAATACGGCACCTATGCCTGGAGCTATGGCAATCTGGCCGACGGCATGCTCCGCCAGGGCGATCGGGAGCGGGCAGTGAAGGTGTGGCAGGGCGCCGTGCGGCAGGTGCCCGGGGATGTCGCGCTATGGACCGGCTTCGGTTCGGCGCTCGCCGAATATGATGGCAACCAGATATCGCCGGCCGCGCAATTCGCCTTTGACAAGGCGCTGGCGCTGAGCCCCGAGCATCCGGGGCCGCCCTTCTTCTACGGGCTCGCGCTGATCCGTGCGAATCGCTTCGCCGAAGCCGAGCCCTGGTGGGAGAAGGCCGTGGCGCTGACGCCGGAAAAGGCAAGCTACCGTCCGGCGCTGGTGGCGCGGCTGCTTACGCTGGAGATGTTCCTGCAGGAGCAGGCCCGGCGAGAAGGGCGGCCGGCGGCCGGTCCGGCCCGCTAGGACATCAAGGGCTCGATCCCGGTTCCGGACCGGGCTAGCTGGCCGCTATGAATATGATCCAGCCCATCCGGATTCGCCGCGCGCATGCAGGGGATGCGCCGCGCCTGAAGGCCATCTTGCAGGACAGTTTCGAGAGCACCTGGCTACCGGTTCTGACGCCGGCCGCCGCGGCGAGCTATCGCATCGAGGCGCGCGGGGCACGCTATGTCGAGGACAGCCTTGAGGCGTTCCGGGTTGCGGAGGTCGAAGATGTCGTCGCCGGCTTCGTACATTGGCAGGACGATTTCGTCGAAGGCCTCCATGTTCATGGGGACCATCGGCGACAAGGAGTCGGCAGGCTTCTGATGGATTGCGCCGAGCGGGCGATGGCCCTGGAGGGTTTCGCGGCGGCGCGCCTAGAGACCGACAGCTTCAATGTTGCCAGCCAGGCATTCTATCTCGGCCGCGGTTATGCCGAGCAGGCGCGCTATCCCGACGAGGAATGGGACAGCGGCTTCACGACCATCCTCTACGTCAAGCGGCTCGATCGCGGTCGGGACCCCGGGGCCGAATGAAACGAGCCGGGAAACGACGATCGTTCCCCGGCTCCGTGATCCTGTCCGAAGGCGCGATCAGCCCGCCCAGGCCTGGTAGGGCAGGTCGAGATCGTCGGCGACCGCCTTGAACGCGATCTTGCCCTTGTAGACGTTGAGGCCGTTGGCGAGATGCTTGTCGGCCTTCATCGCGCCCTCGGCGCCGAGGTTCGCCAGCTTGAGCACGAACGGCAACGTCGCGTTGTTGAGCGCGAAGGCCGAGGTGCGGGCGACTGCGCCCGGCATGTTGGCGACGCAATAATGGATCACGCCGTCGACTTCATAAACCGGGTTGTCGTGCGTGGTGGCATGGCTGGTCTCGAAGCAGCCGCCCTGGTCGATCGCGATGTCGACCAGAACCGAGCCGCGCATCATCGTCTTGAGCATGTCCTTCGTCACCAGCTTCGGCGCCGCGGCGCCCGGCACGAGCACCGCGCCGATCACGACCTGCGCGGTCTTCACCGCCTCGGCGATCGCGGCCTTGCTGGCATAGGCGGTCTTGATCTGGCTGCCGAAATGCATGTCGAGCTCGGCCAGCCGCTCGTTGTTGATGTCGTAGATCGTCACGTCGGCGCGCTGGCCGGTGGCCATCTGCGCCGCGTTGATGCCCGATACGCCGCCGCCCAGGATCGCGACCTTGCACGGCGCCACGCCCGGCACGCCGCCGAGCAGTTCGCCGCGGCCGCCCTGTTCCTTCTCGAGATAGTGCGAGGCGACCTGGATCGACATGCGGCCGGCAACTTCGCTCATCGGCTTGAGCAGCGGCAGCGCGCCCGAATTCGACGTCACCGTCTCATAGGCGATGCAGGTCGCGCCCGAGGCCATGAGGCCCTCGGCCTGGGGCTTGTCGGCAGCCAGATGGAGATAGGTGAAGAGGATGTGGCGCGGCTCGAGCAGCGCGATTTCCTGGGCCTGCGGCTCCTTGACCTTCACGATCATGTCCGAGCCCGCGAACACCGCGGCGGCGTCCGGCGCGATCTTCGCACCGACCCTGATATAGGCTTCGTCGTCGAAATCGATGCCGGTGCCGGCCTTGGTCTCGACCAGCACTTCGTGGCCGGCATGAACCAGTTCGGCCACGGAAGCCGGGGTCAGGCCGACGCGATATTCGTGATTCTTGATTTCCTTGGGAACGCCGATGCGCATGGGAACCTCTCCATGAATGCTATTGGCGCGCAGAATATAGCATGGCGAGCGGGGAATCCCTGCAAAGATATGACAGGGATGTGCGTTGCGTGCATGGAATTGCTGCAACGGGCATGGAAATCGGCTATCCATGCAACATGGACAGGATCGACGCAGCTATCCTCAAGTCGCTGGCCGCCGATGCGCGAGCGCCGGTGAGCGCCGTCGCCGCACAGGTGGGGCTGTCGCAATCGGCCTGCACGCGCCGGATCCAGGCACTGGAGGCGTCGGGCCATGTCCAGGGCTATGGGGCCCGCCTGGGGCATCGCCGGCTCGGCTTCCGGATCACCGCGCTGGTCGACATCACGCTGGGCACGCAGGTGGAGGAGGACCTGGCGCGGTTCGAGGCGGCGGTGGCGCAGATCGACGGGGTGGTGGAATGCGCACTGGTTTCGGGCGGGCAGGACTATCGGCTGAAGATCCTGGCGCGCGACCTGGACGATTATGAGCGGCTGCACCGCGAGCATCTGGGGAGACTGCCCGGCGTGGTGACGATCAATTCGAGCTTCGTGCTGCGCGCGGTGCCGACGCGCAGCGAGGCGGAGGCGCTGTTCGGGGGCGGGCGGTAGCCGGCTTGCGAGAGTCCTCCGCCCGGGAACCCTTCAACCCCTTGCGCGCCCGCCTGCGCGTAACGACATTCGTTGATTGCCGATGCTGCGCGTGCTAACCGCCCGCGCACTTTGAAGATCGAGAACGCAGGTCGCATGACCAGGTCCGTTTCCTCTCTGACGCGACACCCGCGCCCGTGAACACCCCTTCCGAGGGAGCCGCCGAGTCGGCTCCGGCACAGATCGACGCGCCCGCCGCGCATGCCCACAGCCATGACGCGACGTGGAAGCTCGCGATCGGCGCGATCGGCATCGTCTTCGGCGATATCGGCACGAGCCCGCTCTACGCCTTTCGCGAGACGTTCGACGGCCATCACAAGCTGGCGCTCGACACGCTCCACATCATGGGCGTGATCAGCCTGATGTTCTGGTCGATGATGGTGGTGGTGACGCTGAAGTACGTCACGATCATCATGCGGGCGGACAACAAGGGCGAGGGCGGCAGCCTGGCGCTGCTGGCGCTGATCTCGCGCAGCAGCGGCAATCCCAAGCGCTGGACGCAGGGCATCGTGCTGCTCGGCGTGTTCGCCACCGCGCTCTTCTATGGCGATTCGATGATCACCCCGGCGGTGTCGGTACTTTCGGCGGTGGAGGGACTCGCCGTCGCCGCGCCGGGATTCGGCAGGCTGGTGCTGCCGATCGCGGTGGTGATCCTGGTGCTGCTCTTCTCGATCCAGCGGACCGGCACCTCGCGGGTCGGCACGTTGTTCGGGCCGATCATGCTCCTCTATTTCCTGACGATCGCGACGCTCGGCACGCTCAGCCTGGTCCAGACGCCGACGATCCTCAACGCGCTTCTCCCGCACCATGCCTTCCTGTTCTTCGCCGAGGATCCGGTGCGGGCCTTCCTGGCGCTCGGCTCGGTCGTGCTGGCGGTGACCGGCGCCGAGGCGCTCTACGCCGATATGGGCCATTTCGGACGCAAGCCGATCCGCATCTCCTGGCTGTGGTTCGTGCTGCCGGCGCTCATCCTCAACTATATGGGGCAGGGCGCGCTGCTGATGCGCGAGGGCCATGCGGCGCTGCGCAGCCCGTTCTACATGCTCGCGCCCGAGGTGCTGCAGTTCCCGCTCGTCATCCTGGCGACGATGGCCGCGGTCATCGCGTCGCAGGCGGTGATCTCGGGTGCCTTCTCCGTCACCCAGCAGGCGATCCAGCTGGGCTTCGTGCCGCGCCTGCGCATCGAGCATACCAGCGCCTCCACCGCCGGCCAGATCTACATCCCGCTCATCAACTGGGCGCTGATGATCATGGTGATCCTGCTGGTGCTGGTGTTCCAGACCTCGTCGAACCTCACCGCGGCCTATGGCATCGCCGTCACCGGTGCGATGTTCATCGACAATTGCCTGCTCGCGGTCGTGCTGTTCGGGCTGTGGAAGTGGAAGAAGCGCTATGCGATTCCGCTGCTCGCGGTGTTCTTCACCGTCGACCTGGCCTATTTCGCCGCGAACCTGACCAAGGTGCCCGATGGCGGCTGGTTCCCGCTTTTCGTCGGCTTCGTCGTGTTCACGCTGCTGACGACCTGGTCGAAGGGCCGCCAGCTGATGATCAATCGCCTCCGCGAGAGCGCGATGCCGATCAAGATCTTCATCACCTCCGCCGCCACCACGGCCACCCGGGTGCCCGGCACCGCGGTGTTCATGACCTCCACGCCCGAAGGCGTGCCGCATGCGCTGCTCCACAACCTCAAGCACAACAAGGTGCTGCACGACCGGGTGATCCTGCTCACCGTGAAGATCAAGGACGTGCCCTATGTCTCCGACGAGAACCGGATGATGATCGAGGATCTGGGCAAGGGTTTCCACCGCATGATCCTGGCCTATGGCTTCATGCAGGAGGCGGATGTTCCCGCGGCGCTCAAGTCGGTCAACGCCTGCGGCGCCGAGTTCAAGATGATGGAGACCAGCTTCTTCCTCGCGCGCCAGACGCTGCTGCCCTCCGCCCGGCCGGGGATGATGATCTGGCGCGAGAAGCTGTTCGCCTGGATGCTGCGCAACGCCGAAAGCGCGATGGAGTTCTTCCGTTTGCCCACCAACCGCGTGGTCGAGCTGGGCAGCCAGGTGGAGATTTGAGCGAGAGGCCGGCGCCGCTGGTCGTCACCGCGCTGTTCGGGCGCCAGGATCAGGCCTGGTTCAACGCGTTGCGCCGCGCGCATTATCCGCCCGAGCGTAACGTGCTCGATGCGCATCTGACGTTGTTCCACCAGCTGCCGCCTTCGGCGGCGGAGGAGCTCAAGCACCGGCTTTCGGTGGAGACCCGCGGCGTGCGCGCGCCGCGGGCCAAGGTGATCGGGCTGATGTCGCTGGGCGGCGGCGTCGCCTATCGAATCGAGGCCCCCGAGCTGGTCGCGATCCGAGAGGGGCTGGTCGATGCGTTCACCGGGCTGCTGACGCCCCAGGATGCCGGCCGCTGGCGACCGCACGTCACCATCCAGAACAAGGTGCGGCCAGTGCTGGCCAAGGCGGTGCTGGCCGCGCTGGCGCGCGATTTCACGGCCCGCGAGGTGGAAATCGCGGGGCTGGCGAGCTGGCATTATCGCGGCGGACCGTGGGAAATGCATTCGCGTCACATGTTCGCTTGACCTGCGATGAGGGCGGACCTATTGGGCCCCCTCGCTTCGGCGACAGCCTCTTGGGGCGGAGTAGCTCAGCTGGTTAGAGCAGCGGAATCATAATCCGCGTGTCGGGGGTTCAAGTCCCTCCTCCGCTACCATTCTTGGTAAGTCATTGAAAATAAATGACTTCATTCGTCGCGGCGGCTGCTGCGGCATATCCGGCGATATGCTTAAGTACCTGAAATACGGCGGCTATTGGGTGGGAAGCGGTCGTTCGGTGCCCGGCTTGCCGAGCGCCCTCAGGCGCTCCAGCGCCTGGGGAAAGCGGCGCGACAGCGGCACGGTCAGGGCGTCGATCTCGACTGCATAGTCGCCGGAGCCTTCCGGCCTCAGCCCCGTAACCTGCGCTGCGTTGACGACCCAGGATCGATGGGTGCGCACGAAGCCGCGTGAGCCAAGCTCTTCCTCGAGGACCGAGCGCGGCGAGCGCATCATCAACCTGCATCCGTCGCGCAGGATGACGAAGTTGCGCGGGTCGCCCGATAGCGCAGCTATACCATCGTAGCGTTGAACCATACCGATCATCCGGAATAGTCCGCGGTGCAGGACAGGGACGGTCGAACGGCTCGCCTCCTGCCTGTGCAACCAAGGGGATCTGATGAACCCGCGAACCGGCAACCCGTCGGACGATTGCGAGGGCAAGCCTATGCCTTGCCCCGCGTCGCCCGGCCCCGACCATGTTCGGGATGGCGGCAGATCGAGAAACCTCGACGCGGCGGTGCCGGCGGCGAGCTGATCGCTGTCGCCTCCCGGGCTGCTCCCGAGGAGGCAAGGATGAATCCCTGACCATTCGATCGGCCGCCCGGGACGGCGCGCCGACGATATCCGCACGGACCGCGCAGCCGGGCCGTTGCCGAGCAAGAAACATTCTCGACCGCGCGCCACCTCCCGCTGCTTCGCCGGCGGGAACGGTGCAGCGCGCCCGTCTTCAGAAAGCGATTCCCGTGATCCAGTTCCCGAAATTCCATGTCGGCTGCACCACATCCGCGCTCGCCATGGCCCTGTTTGCCGGCATGGCCGTGCCGCCTGCCCGCGCGCAAACTTCCGATACCGCCGCCACGCCAGACACGGAAACGCCGCCGGCCGCGGAAATCGTCGTCACGGCGGCCCGCCGGGAGCCTGCCGGCGCCCTGCATCCGCTCGACACCGGCGGCTATGCGCTGACCAGAAGCGACTGGTCCGACGTGCTTTCGGGAACCAGCGCGCTGGCGCTGGTGAAGAACCTCCCCGGCGTCACCTTCACTTCCACCGATGCCTATGGCCTCGATCTCTCGGACGGGTTCCTGCTGGTACGCGGTTTCCGTCAGAACGAACTTGCGATCACCTTCGAGGGCATTCCGCTCAACGATGGCAGCTATGGCAGCGTGACCGGCACCGCCCCGCTCAACATCGGCGTCGCGACCGACATCGCTTCGGTCAACATCTCGCCCGGCTCGGCGAGCGTGAGCACCTTTTCGAACACGGTGAACGGCGGCGAGATGCGCTATGCGATCGCCGATCCCAAGCCGCAATTCGCGCTGGATGTCACCCAGGGTTTCGGCGCCAACAACAGTTTCGTGACCAGCGCCACCGTCAACACCGGCCGGATTGGCGAGGCGGGGCCGCGCATGCTGTTCGGCATCGAGCGGATTTCGAAGGACAAATATACCGGCGCGGGCACGCAATACATGCTGCGCGCGAACGCAAAGCTGGTTCAGGACGTCCCATGGGGTGATTTCACCGCATTCCTCTCCTTCGCCCGTGCGGAGATCTGGGGCTACAACAACACCTCGTTCGACATGCTGTCCAAGCTCGGCTGGAACGGCACCGACATCTCCTATCCCGATTATGCGCGCGCGGTGTTCGTCGCATCGCCCGAAAATGCCGGTCGTTCCTGCGGCGCCTATAGCTGCGGCGAGCTGGCATCGCTCATCCCCTATGACACGGGCCAGGCGACCGACGATTTCGTCGGCAATGTCACGCACCACTTCAATCTGACCGACCGGCTCTCGGGCAGCGTGATGGGCTATGCCGCGATCAGCAAATCGAACATCGAGATTGCCGATGTCTCGACGCCCTCGCAAACCGGCGCCCCCTTTTCCGCGCAGGTATGGCAAACACGGCCACGGCGTTTCGGGGGGACGATCGAACTGACCTGGAAGGGGGACCGCCACACCCTTTCCGCCGGCGCGTGGATCGAGCGCATCTCGTCGACCTCGCGCTTTGCGTCGTATAACGAGCCGATGCCGGGGCAAGGCGCGCCGCTCAGGGCGATCGGACCGTATGATGTCTACGGGGCGGCTTTCCAGATCGCCAATGATTCGCGCTGGAGGACCCATTCGCTCCAGGCCTATGTTCGCGACGTCTTCAAGCCGAGCGAGACGCTGACGATCGACGCCGGGTTCAAGGCGGTGGACTTTTCGACCGACGGCGGCGGCATCGGCCCCGATCGCGCGCCGAGCGGGCGGCTGGCGACCACCGATCTGTTCCTGCCGCGGCTGTCGATCGACTGGCGGCCGAACGCGCGCACCGCCCTCTACCTCGATATTGCCAAGACGGCGGTGGGCTATCGCGTTTCCTCGCGCGGCAATATCGGCCCGGTGTCATCGGCCTGGGCGGCGGATAGCCAGGAATTGTTCGACGCTGCGCTCGGTACGCTGAAGCCGGAGAAGGACTGGAACTTCACCGTCGGCGGCTATCGCCGTTTCGGCCCGTTCAGCATCAATCTCGACGCCTATTACGGGATCATCCTCAATCGCCTGCTGAATGGAACGAGCGGGCCGCAATTCAATCCGGTGCGCACCGTCGGGATCGTGCCGCGATCGGAGTTGATCGGCGCGGACGCGATCATCGGCTGGAAGCCCTTCGCGTGGTTGGATATTTCGCAATCGGTTTCGGTCAGCAAGCTTCGCTACCAGAGCGATCTCGTCCTGGCCGGGGACGTCACGCCGCTGAAGGGCCATTTCCAGCCGGGCTATCCGGGCGTCTCGCTGGTCACCCAGATCGGCGTGAAGCACGGCCGGTTCGACGCGGGCGCGACGAGCACGCTCTATCTCGACAATCCCTTCACCTATGGCAACGACATCTATGTACCCAATTACTGGCAGGTGAACGCGCACGCTTCCTATCGCCTGCCGAAATTCGGGCGCATGCCGGAACTAACTTTCCGTATCGACGCCAACAATGCGTTGAACCGCAACAATATCGGGTCGGTGGGAATCGGCGGCTATTCGGTTTCCGGGGACTATCAGACCTTCATGCGGTCAGCTCCCCGTCAATTCCTGCTCAGCATCAGCGCCAGAATCTGATCCTTGGAGGAAAATGATGTCACCGAATCATTCCCATGCCTCCATCCGACTGTGGCTTCGTCTATATTTGCGGCTGCTCACGCGGCTGGAGGCGGCGCTCCCCCGTCGCCGAAACCATATGGTCGCGGCGAAGGTGCAGGCATGGATCGACGCCGAACACGCCCGCATCCATCGCGCGGTCCATCGCGACGAGAATGGCCGGTCCTAGGCGTGGATGCGATCAAAGGCGCGGACGAGATCGGGCAGCGTCCGCGCCTCCATCTTGCGCATCATGTTGCCGCGACGGACCTTTACGGTGATCTCGCTCAGTCCGAGCTCGGCGGCGACCTGCTTGTTGAGCAATCCGCGCACCACCAGCCGCGCCACTTCGCGCTCGCCCGGGGAGAGCGCTTCCCACAATTGCCGCACATGCCGGGTTTCCGCCGCCGCCGCACGGCGCGCGCGATCGATCTCGATGCCGCGATTGACCGCGTCGAGCAGATCCTGGTCGCGAAACGGCTTGGTGAGAAACTCGATCGCGCCATCCTTCATCGCACGGACGCTCATCGCGATGTCGCCATGGCCGGTGATCATCACCGTCGGCAGGGCGATGCTGCCCTCCGCCATATGGGCGAGAAACGCCATCCCGCTATGCCCCGGCATCCGCACGTCGAGCACGAGGCAGGACGGGGCATCCGCGTGTGCCGCGCCCACGAATTCCTGCACCGAGGCGAACGACCGTGAGCCCAGCGCGACGGAGGAAAGCAGATCCTCCAGCGCCTCACGCACGGCGCCGTCGTCGTCGACGATATAGACGATCGGGGATTCGGGATCGGTCATGCTCCGGTTTCCTCTTCACCGTCGACAGGCGCGACCGGCAAGGTGAACAACAGGGCCGCACCGTCCAGCTCGCTTTCCTCGGCCCAGATACGGCCGCCATTGGCCTCGACGATCGCACGGCTGATGGTGAGGCCGAGCCCGATGCCGTCCTGCTTGGTCGTCCAGAAGGCATCGAACAGCCGCTCCGCTTCCTGCTCGCGAAAGCCGACGCCGGAATCGGCAACCTCGAGCGCAACGCTCGACCCGTCCTGGGTGAGGGAAGCGATCACCTCAATCTCATGCCCGCGGGCCGGATCCGCCATCACGGCATCGATGGCGTTGAGCAGCAGATTGCCGATGACCTGGCCGATCTGCACCCGATCGCCAAAGACCCGCGGCAGGTCTTCCGGCAGGTAAAGCCGCAGCAATATGTCGTTGCGATCGATCTGTCCGCGCGCCAGCCCGACGATCTCTTCCACCAAAGTGCCGAGATCGAATGCTGCCCGTATCGGCGACTTGCCGCTGGCAAGGCCCCGCACCCGCGCTATCACCTCGCTGGCGCGGCTGGCTTCCGCGGCGATCCGCTCGGCGGCGCGCTCGGCCTTCTCGATATTGGGTGGGTCGGTGGCCAGCCAGCGCCGGCAGGCCCCTGCGCTCGTCATCACCGCGGCGAGCGGCTGGTTCACTTCGTGCGCGATCGAGGCAGTGAGCTCCCCGAGGCTGGTGACCCGCGCGATGCGCGTGAGCCGCTCGCGCGCGTCATGGATCGCGGCCTCCGCCGCGACCAGCTTGAGCGAGAGATAGGTGGTCACCGCGATCGCGACGAGGCTGATGCCGGTATTGATGATGCCCACCTCGTACAGCCCGGAATGGGTGAGCGTGAAGCTGATCACCGTCAGCGTCCCGCAGGCCGATGCCAGGATGACGACCGACCGGGGGCGCATCCAGCGCGTGGCGAGCAGGATCACCGCGACGTAGAATACCGCCGCCGCAATGGCGTAGTTGGTCACGGTATCGACGGCGAAGATCGCGGCGATGGCGGCGACCAGCAGGGCGATCCTGGGCGCCTGTCCGCGCTCCAGGCCGTTGCCGAGCCGCCGCGTCACGACATTGTGCCTGAGTTCATCGCGAAGCCTTCGGGTATGCCTGTGTCGTGCGTGCCGACTTCCCTCCCTATGCCGCGCGGATCGCCTGCCGTCGATCATTCTGCGCTGCCCGCTGCGGCGGCGCCCTGGAAAGCCCGCTCGCATGTTCATCCGCTCCTGCGCAGGATGCCGAGCGCCGCCCGCTGGAGGCGATGGCAGAGCCGCGAGGCATATAGCCATTGCCGCCGGGAGATCGCTCCGTGCCGGGCGAGCATCGCGGCCATCGCGAGCAGGCGCATCGCGCCGGTGGCCATCGCCCAGGCGACCAGCCGCGCCAGAAACACCCGCCACGAGGGCTCGGGCGGAGGGCTGGCTCCCTCGGGTGGTCTGCCCCTGCCATCGCCGTGCCAGCCTTCCGGCGGGGACGGCGGCAGGAACGCCAATGCGTCGCGCTTCAGAACCATTGCCCGAACCGCCGGATGTAGAGCGTCTTGATCGATTGGGCGACGACGCAATAGCTCAGCAGGATGCCGGCCAGCCAGGGGAAATACTGCCAGGGCAGCGGCTGGAATCCCACCATCGGTCCGAGCGGGGAGAAGGGTAGAAACACGCCGAGCGCGCAGATCAGCGCCGTCATCGCCAGCACCGCCGGCGCCGCGACGCTCTGGAGGAAGGGGATGCGCTGGGTGCGTAGCATGTGCACCACCAGCGTCTGGGACAGCAGTCCCTCGACGAACCATCCCGACTGGAACAGCGACTGGTGCTCGGGGGAATTGGCGCCGAATACGAACCACAGGAGCGCGAAGGTGGTCACGTCGAAGATCGAGGAGGTCGGCCCGATCCAGATCATGAAGCGCCCGATGTTGCGCGCATCCCATTTGCGCGGGCGCATGAGGAATTCGCGGTCCATCCTGTCCCACGGCAGCGCGAGCTGCGACACGTCGTACATCAGATTCTGGATCAGGATCTGAATCGCCAGCATCGGAAGGAAGGGGATGACGGCACTGGCGAGCAGCACCGAGAAGACGTTCCCGAAATTCGAGCTGGCCGTCATGTTGAGATATTTGATGATGTTGCCGAAGGTCTCCCGCCCTTTCAGCACGCCTTCCTCCAACACCATCAGGCTCTTTTCGAGCAGGATGATATCGGCCGATTCCTTCGCGATATCGGTGCCGCTGTCGACCGAGATGCCGACATCGGCGTCCCGCAGTGCCGGGGCGTCGTTGATCCCGTCGCCGAGGAAGCCGACGGTATGGCCATTCGCCTGCAATGCCTTGAGCACCCGCGATTTCTGAAGCGGGGTGAGCTTGGCGAAGATCGTCCGCTCGTCGACCAGCCCGCGCAGCCGCGCATCGTCGAGCGCTTCGATCTCGCGCCCGAGCAGGGGCTGCCCCGGCTCGAGCCCCACTTCGCGGCAGATGCGCGCGGTGACCACCTCGTTGTCGCCGGTCAGCACCTTCACGGCCACGCCATGCGCGGCGAGCGCGGCGAGCGCCGGGGCCGCGCTTTCCTTCGGCGGGTCGAGGAAGGTGAGGAAGCCCTCGACGATCAGATCCCGCTCGTCGGCGATCCCGTAGAGAGGCTTGCGCGCATCCCCCGTCACCGTCCGCGTCGCAACCACCAGCACGCGAAACCCTTCCGCATTCATGGCGCGGGCGCGGGCGACCAGCGCATGGCGCTCCGCATCGCCGAGCGGATGCACCGTGCCGCCATCGCGGATGGCGTGGGCAATGCCGAGCATTTCCTCCACCGCGCCCTTGCAGACGATCAACTGCCGGCCCGCGGCATCCTCGACTACCACCGAGAGGCGGCGGCGGACGAAATCGAACGGCAGCTCGTCGATCTTGCGATAGCCTTCGACCGGGCGAATCACTTCCGGCAATTCGCTGGCGAAGCGGACCACCGCCTGATCCATCAGGTTGCGCACGCCGCTCTGATGGTGGCTGTTGATCCAGGCATAGCGCAGCACGGCGTCGTCGCGCTCGCCATGGATATCGAGATGCTGCTCGAGGATGATGCGATCCTGCGTCAGCGTGCCCGTCTTGTCGGTGCACAGCACGTCCATCGCGCCGAAATTCTGGATCGCGTTGAGCCGCTTCACCACTACCTTGCGGCGCGCCATCGCCACCGCGCCCTTGGCGAGATTCGACGAGACGATCATCGGCAACATCTCGGGCGTGAGGCCGACCGCGACCGCGAGCGCGAACAGGAAGGCGTTGGTCCAGTCGCCCTTGGTGAATCCGTTGATCAGCAGCACCACCGGCACCATCACGAGCATGAATCGGATCAGGAGCCAGCTGACCGAATTCACGCCGCGATCGAACGCGGTTTCCGCGCGCGAGCCCATGATCGCCTTGGCCAGCGAGCCGAAATAGGTCCTGGCGCCGGTCGCGACGACGATTGCGGTGGCGGTGCCGCTAACGACATTGGTGCCCATGAAGCAGATCGTCGGCAGGTCGAGCGCATTGGCGTCATCGTTGGTCGCCGCGGTGGCCGATTTGCCGGCCACTGCGCCCAGGGTGTCATATTTCTCGACCGGCAGCGCTTCCCCGGTCAGCGCCGCCTGGCTGACGAATAGATCGCGCGATTCGAGCAGGCGTATATCGGCGGGAACCATGTCGCCGGCCGAAAGCTGGACGATATCGCCGACAACGATCTCCGCCATGGGAATCTCGCCGGTGCGTGGCGCGGCATCGTCGTCCCTGCGCCGCCGCACCGTGGCAGTGGTGCGCACCATCGCCTTCAATGCATCGGCCGCCTTGCCGGAGCGATACTCCTGCCAGAAGCGCAGCAACGCGCTCAGCATCACCATCGTCACGATGATGACGACGCCGGTATAGTCCGCAGTCTCGCTCTCGCGCAGCGGAATGATGATATCGGTTATCGACGAAATCGCCGCCAGGGTCATCAGCACCGCAATGAATGGATTGGCGAAGGCATGCAGCAGTTGGAGGGATATGGGCGGGCGGCGATCGTGCGCGACTTCGTTCGGCCCATCCTTGGCCAGGCGGGCTGCCGCTTCCGCCTCGGTCAGGCCGTCACCGCTGGCGCGGAAGTTGGTGAGGGTCGTCCCAACGCTGTTCCGCGCCTCGCGGATTGCGCGCACCGACAGCGTGAGGTCGCGGGAGCGCTTGGGAGCGGCTGGTATAGCCTTGGTCATCGGGTTCATGTCGCTTCTTCCGGATAGGATCGGAGACGGGGCCGCGATCAGCGCGGGGCCCTTTGCTGGCGTTCGGTGGTCGGCGCCGGACTCTCTGCCGCCGACGCGATCCCGCGGCCTGCAACCCAGGGAATGTTCCCGTGGATGGAGCGACGGAGCAGTGGCGTTCGGGATTGCGTCTTTTCTGGGCGGCGGGATGGCGGCGCGTGATATTGCGCTTCTGTCGGTATAGTCATGGTGTACCTCGCTGCAGCGCCGCCGCGCTGTCAGCGAGAAGCCGGAAGGTCAGCTTCTGTTGAACAGCGATGGCGACGCGGATTCTCGACTACTGTCGCATGGCATGTTCGTTGGCTCCTCAAGCAACCGAGGGCGGTTGGCTCTGAAGTTTCTGAAGTCTTCCTAGATCAACGGAAGGGTTTCGACATCGATACGTCCGTTTCCGTCGACATATCCTGGTATCTTCTGCATATACGAAGGTATGCGCCGGCCGTGGAGCGGCCCGGCCTCAGTCCGCCTGGGGCAGCGCATCGAGCTGCGCCTGATAGTTCGCGATCAGCGCGGGATCGGCGTCGTTGCGGCGCTTGGCGATGAATGCCGCCAGCGCGCGCCGATATTCCGCGATAAAGGCCTTGTTGTTCGGGCTGGCCGCGAATTGCGCCGCGGCCTTCTCTACCGGCCTGCGATCCTCCTCGAGGAGATACTCTTTCCCATAGGGCGACAGGTCGCGCATGATCACGAAATTGCGCGGAAGCCCCGGAATATATCGGATCGCGAACATCTCGCCCTTGGGTGGGATCATGATGGCGTTCGTGATGGGATAGATGCTGGCGGACATGGTATCGAAGCGCGTTACCACGTCGTTGCCCTCCGCCGTCTTCACCACCGCGTCATAGGCCCAGATACTCTGATCGTTCAGGGTGGAGCTGGTTTCCTCGGACTGGGTGATGACCGCCGTTCCATCGACTCCGAATGCTTCCAGAAACAGTGCATTGAAGATATGCGCGGTGAAGAGGTTGATCGGGCCATAGATGAAGAAGACCAGGATCAGCCCGTACCAGCCGCCGCTTCCGCGCCATTTTGCCAGCAGATGGGCCAGCAGCACCCCGATGAGGACGAGGACCAGCTAGGACCAGAAGGGGTGATGGGTGAGAAAATATGAAATTGCCGAGAGGATGACCATGGCGGACCTTGTCGGGGGAAGGGAGCCGGTGCCGTACGTCGTGCGGCAGCGCTATGGGGTGCGCGACTTCTCGTAGCGATCGAGCGCTTCCTGATCGGCCTTGAGGACGAACTCGCACATGAGCAGCGTCTTGCCGGGCAGTGAAGGGCTCTCGCGCGCGACGATCGAAACAATGCCCAGATCGGGCTGCGGCTGCTGATCCTGGGGCAATGCGCGGGAATAGCCCTTGGTCGCGGTGCCGAGCAGCGTGGAGCGCTCCTTCGTCAACCGATAGCGCTCGGCCAGCGCATCGGCCTGGAGCCCTTCGATCAGAACGCCCACAGCAGTGCCCGCGAAGATGACCTCGCTGCTCCTGAAGCCGTCCTGCCCGAGTGCGTGCGGCAGCTTGTAGACATAGGCGCCCAGCATCGAGCCATCGGGCTTGGCAAGCTTCTCGGCGGCCTCATAGAGTGCCGTGGCCGTGTCCGTCGTATAGGGCGGCTTGCAGAGCGCGGCGTCGTAGAACGGGTCCGCCGATGCGGGCGTGGCGAGGAGGGCTCCCCACAGGATCGGGGCGGCGAAAAGGGTGCGAAGCATCGATACTCCCATGCTTGATACGGGGTTGAGGGCGTCATTTCGGCCAGGGATTCGGCTCTGCCGGGCAGGCATGCTGTCTCACCTCGAGCCGGACGATGTCGTTGTGCCCGCGCATGTCGTCCCGGACATAGCCGACCCGGACCCAGGAATCGGCATGGACCAGGCCGCCGCTCGGCTCGACCCGATGATAGCCGAGCCGAACCTCGTCTGCGGCATAGAGGAATTCCTGTCCCGCGACACTCCAGTGCTCGAGGCCGGAATCCGCTTCGCTCGGGTTTGCCAGTCCCGGATGGAACCGATCGAGGCACCCTTCGACGCTGGCGAACTGGCCGCTCCGGACCAGGGCTCTCACGGCCTGGGTGTGCCGGATATCGTGCCAGGTCATCCACGCCGCCCCGGCCGCCCAGGCCAGTGCGATCGGCAGGTAGAACAGCATCCGCCATGGCCTGCGCCAGCAGACGTACAGCACTATCCCGACCAGGCTCAGGCCGGCCGTCAGGAAGAGCAGGTCGAAGGCATAGGCCGGCTGGATCAGATCGGGCTGCCTGGTCAGATCGAAAACGTCCAGAACCCCCCATCTCCCCTGCGGCGCCGCGGCAGCCATCGGTCCCAGCCCATATGAAATCGCGACGCGGCGATCGGTTGCAGGCGACGGCCAAAAAACCGACGCTCCCGGATTTGGCCCGCGGGGAGGGAGCGGCTGCCTATAGCAATGCCTCCAATGCCTGGATGATCGGCCGGTCGCCGAGGCGCGGTCTGTCGCCATAGCCGGCGACCGCACGCTGCAAGACCCGCTCGTGGAGACCTGGATCGGTCTCCCGCAGCTCCGCGACCAGCGCGCGCAGATAGGCATAGGCAGCCAGGCCGTAGGTTTCCGGGGCGTGCGACATGGGCGGTCTTCCATCGGCTCTGAAAGGGGACGGGGATCGGTAATGCCGATGCGAGCCATTGTCGAAGCCCGTCGCGACGGGCCGGCCTAGGCTTCGGCACGCGCTTCCCTTTGCCATGCGCGCAGGCCGCGCAACGCGGCGACGTGCATCGAACGGCCGATCTCCACTACCTGCGCGCGCCATGCCGGATCCGCCGGATCATAGGCCGCGCGCAATCTCGCCCGCAGCGCCGAACGCAGATCCGCACTCCCCAGTTCGAGCCCCAGGCGCAGCCACCGGTCGATCATCACCGCTTCGAATGCCTCGAAATTCGAGACGGTGCCGATCTCGATCGGCGCGCCTGCGATCTCGATATGCGGTGCCAGCCGGCGCAGGCCCGGCAGGAGCAGCCCGGACCAATCCGGCGTCTCGCCCGAATCGAAGGCCTCGTCCTCGCCTTGCAGCCCCTGATCGGCCCACCAGCGCGCCATCCGGTTTCGCGGCGCCGTGCGGGGCGCATCGAGCGCGACGACCAGCGGGCGGCCATAGTCGCCGAAGCCGGTGTGCCATTCGAGATAGGCCATGCGGCGACAGGCGGAGAGTTCGCTCTCGACGATCCGCGCGAATGCCGCGTGCGACGGCGACGGCCGGACGCCGCCAAAGCCGATGCCGTTCGGATGGCTGTGCTGCCCGCCGGTGAACGCCGTCAGCGCCGCCGCCGCGCCCAGTTCCTCGGTCATCGACTGGAACAATGCCCCGACCCGGCTCGACAGGCCGTCGTCCCAGCGATCGGGACAGATGGTGTCGTGCACGCGGGCGTAATGGGGGTTGGATCGCAGCGGCGCATCGAAATCGCAGAAGTTGCGTGAGAGATCGACATTGTCGGCATCGGTCCGGTGGCCATGCGAAACGCCCCAGGGGTTGAGCGCGTGGATCATCACCAGGTTGCAATCCTCCCCCAGCTCGCGCGGATCGAACATCGCGGCAAAGGCGCGCTGCGCGGCGGACCCGGCATGGCCTTCCGCCCCGTGCACTCCCGAGATCGACAACAAGGTGCCGGACGCGCCCGCCGGCCCGACGACCGCCCAGTCGACGCTCAGCGCTTCGCCCTGGGCGCCGACCCCGGGGAGGGATGCGGACCCCAGCCGCCCGCCCAGTCGCTTCATCGCGGCCCGGAAGGCGCGCCGTGCCTCCGCATAGCTCTCGGCGAACAGCGCCATGGCTCAGCGCGGCGCCGCGGATCGATCGGCAGCGAACAGCGGCACGGTGAACAGGAAGCTCATCAGATACAGGCCGGCCGCGAGGAAGCCGATCATGTGCGCGCCATAGCCGGCCAGGGTGGCGCCGATCGCCGGCCCGATCGCGGAGCCCAGCGCGAGCAGGGCGGCTCCCATGCTGCTCCAGCGGCCGCTGCGGTCGAGCCGGGCCAGTGCGCCCAGGATGAAGGGCAGGCCGAAGAACCAGGCGGTCTTGACGATGATCGCGCCTGCCACATAGGCGGCCATCAGCGGCATCGCGAGCAGCAGCGCCGAGGCGATCAGGCCGGCAAAGGCCAGGGCATTCGGCCCGCGCTGGCCGAAGCGGTGCCCGGCCGCCATCGACAGCAAGGCGCCGGCGATCGCGCCGAGCACCGAAATGCCGAGCAGCACGCCCACCTGGCTGCGATCGAGACCGACCGTCAGCCCCATCCGCTCCTGGAACGACCATAAGGTGGTATGGCCGGCATAGAGGCAGAGCAGCGCCAGCGCGCCGCAACTGGCTGGAACGTTGATGGTCAGGCCGCGCGCGATGGGGCCGGCATGCGCCTCTTGCGCCGGGCGGGGCGGTGGCGGGATCAACCGCGTGCAGGCGAGGCCGATCGCCGCGACGACCGCCAGGATCGCGACGATGCCCGTCAGGCCGAAGGTCTGGGCGATCCATCCCGACAGGGCGAGGAGCAGGGCGGCATAGGCCAGGTTGACGAAGGTGGCTATCGCCCAGACCCGCTGCGGATCGGCACGCCCGGCATAGGCGGCGAACACCGTCGATGCAGTGAAGCCCATCGCCAGGCCAAAGGCAGCGCGGATCGCCAGCAACGGCACGAAGCCGCCCGCCCTGGCGGTCAACAGGCTGGTGACGATCATGACCGCGAGCCCGATCGCGGCGAGCATCGGGCGCCGCGCCCGGTGCAGGACGAGGTAGAAGAGCAGCAGCCCCAGCGCATAGGCGCCGTTCTCCGCGGCCAGCGCCAGGCTCGCCTGCGAGGCAGTGAGGCGAAGTTCGTCGATATAGAGGCCCAGCATCACCGGGCTCAGCGTGGCGCTGGTCATCGCGCCGGTGCCGATGACGATCAATGCGGCCAGGCTGGTCCGCGATTCCCTGGGCATGTCAGACTGCATGCGCGATCGCCTGGGGCGTGGTGAAGGCGGCGAGGCCGGCGAGCCCGCCCTCGACTCCGAAACCGGATTGCTTGCGCGGCTCGAACGGAGTGCCCAGCGCCACGCCCGGCCGTGCTCCGGCCGTGGCGATCACGTCCACCGATCCCACCCGCAGACCGGCGGATATCCGCGCGGCCGCGTCCCGATCCGCGCCCCAGATGGTCGCCGCAAGGCCATAGGGGCCATCGTCCGCAAGCCCGATCGCTTCGTCCAGATCGGCATATTCCTGCAGCGTAAGCAGCGGGCCGAATATCTCCTGCTGGACCAGCGCGCCATCCTGTGGCGGGCCCAGCACCAGTTCGGGCGCGGCATGGAAGCCGTTCGCCGGCAGGCCCTCGGGCACGGTCGACAGCGGCACCACCCGGGCCGTGCGGCGCGCAATCTCCCGAAAGCCCTGGACGGTGTCATATTGCTTGCGGCTGGCGAGCGGCCCCAGCCGCGTCGCCGGATCGCGCGGGTCGCCCACCGGCCAGTCGGCAGCCGCAGCGCGCAGCCCTTCCACCGCGGCGTCCAGGCCGCCCCTGGGCACCAGCAGCCGGGTCCGCGCCGAACACCATTGGCCGGTGTTCCAGAAGGCGGCGGCAAAGACGCCCGGCCAGATCTCGGGCCGGTCGATCATGTCGGGCAACACCAGCTGGGGCGACTTGCCGCCGCATTCCATCGTCAGCGGCTTGAGCGACCGCGATGCCGATGCCCGGATGATCGCCTGGCCCGTCGATGTCGAACCGGTAAAGGCGATCATGTCGACGCCGGGATGCGCCGCGAGCGTCGCGCCGGTCGTGTGTCCGGCCCCCGGCACCACGTTGAATACGCCGGGCGGCAGGCCCGCTGCGCTTGCCAGCTGGGCGAGCAGGACGGCGGACCGCGGCGACAGTTCCGACGGCTTGAGGACGAGCGTATTGCCGGCCGCCAGGATGGGGACCGCGCGGATCAGCACATTGGCGGTGGGGAAATTCCACGGGGTGATCGCCCCGATCACTCCGCGCGGTCGCCGGATCGCGCCCTCGGCGATCTCCTCGAGCGCGGGGATCATGCTGGCATAATGGCCGATCAGCAGCGGCCCCTGTGCGATCAAGGTCCTGGCATCGGCCACCGGACGACCGACTTCCAGCGTTTCCAGCCAGGCGAGCTGCTCGACTTCCTGGGCAATGCGCGCGGCCCAGGCCAGCAGCAGCGCGGCGCGCTCGGCGCCGTCGATCCTGCCCCAATCCCCCCGCAAGGCGGCGCGCGCCGCGACCACCGCCGCTTCGACCGCGGGCGCGCCGCCATCGCTGAAGTCTCCGGACACCGCGCCGGTCGTCGGATCGACGCTGACGATCGGATTCCCGCCAAATGCCCGGGCCTCGCCCCGGATCCAGGCGTGACCCAGCGCTTTCGGCAGGGGCGTATCCCATGCCGGGATATTCCGGGCGGCCGGAGAATTCATGAAGACGTTCCGATCAGGTCTGCGGCCTTGTCGCCGATCATCATGGCGGCGGCCTGGGTGTTCCCGCTGATATGGCGGGGCATGATGGAGGCATCGGCGACGAAGAGCCCCTCGACGCCGCGGACCCTGAGCGCCGGATCGACCACCGAGCCGGCATCCGATCCCATCCGGCAGGTGCCGACCGGATGATAGAGCGGTGTCGCGAGGCCGCGGATCTGGCGCTCGGCCTCGGCATCGTCGGCATTCAGGTCGGGCCAGCCGATCCGTTCCTCGACATAGTCGCGGAATGCCGGCGCATCGACGATCCGGCTGCACAGCGCCACGCCGCGACGCAGGGTCGCGACATCCTCGGGCGCGTCGAGCAACCGGGGAAAGATCAGCGGTGCGGCGGTAGGGTCGCTGCTCGCCAGGTCGATCCGGCCCTTGCTTAGCGGATGGTTCACGCTGGCGACGACGCTGACCATCGGAAACGGCGCCAGCTTGCGTTCGGCGTCGCGGCCGAACGGCGTGAAGTGGATCTGGATGTCCGGCGACGACAGCCTGGCCAGGGTTCGCGCGAAGCCGACCGCCTGGGCCGTCGGTGCGGCGGCAGGGCCCTTTCCCGCCAGCCAGAGCAGCAGCGCGCGTGCCATTCCAGCCAGATTGGCCTGCTGGTTGAGGGTGGGGACCGATACCCTGAGCCCCATCCAGATGCCGGCATGCTCCATCAAGTTGCCGCCGACCTGGGGCGCGTCGACAAGCACGGGAATGCCGAGCGCGCGCAGCCGGGCGGCCGGGCCGATTCCCGACAGCATCAGCAGTTGCGGCGTATGGATCGCGCCACCGGACAGAATGACCGCCCTGCGCGCGAAGACGCTGCGGACCATGCCGCCCTGTTCGAACTCCACGCCGATCGCCCGGCCATTCTCGAAGATCACCCGCCGCGCCCGTGCCCCTTCCAGCATCCTGGCGGCGCCGCTCGAAATCGCGGGCTTCAGAAAAGCCGTGTAGCTGTCGTGGCGGCGGCCCCTCCTGGCCGAGCTCTGCACATGGCCGATGCCGTCCTGCCGCACGCCATTGGTGTCGGGATTGAACGGCAGGCCCGCTTCGCCGGCCGCTTCGATGAAGCGCGGCGTCAATGCATGGACATAGGGCAGGGGAGACACGTGCAGCGGCCCGGTGGCGCCGCGAACCTGGGATTCGGCATCGCCAACGGTTTCGATGCGCCGGAAATAGGGCAGCAGGTCGCGATAGCCCCAGCCTGGCGCGCCGAGATCGCGCCAGGCATCGAAATCCTCGGGCGCGCCGCGGACGAAGATCATCCCGTTGATCCGCGTGCTGCCGCCCGGGCCGAGCCCCCGGGGCCAATCCTCGGCCCGGTCGAGGCGGCTTGGATCCGGCTGGGAAACCAGCTTCCAGTCGTAGAAGGGGTGGCCGTTGGTATGGATCGTCGCGGCGGGGATCGCTTCGATCCGCAGCCGGCCGGCGCGCCCCGCCTCCAGCACCGCGATCCTGGTTCCCGGCAGGTTCGCCAGCCGCCCGGCCACGGCGCAACCGCTCGCGCCGGCGCCGACCACGACATAGTCGAAATGCTCCCCCGCGGCCTCGGTCATGCCGGTTCGCGGCGCGTGCGGAGCTTGAGGTCGACCAGCTTGAGGAAGAAGCTGGCGCCGATCGGCAGCAGCCGATCCTCGAAGTCATAGTCCGGGCTGTGGAGCATCGGCGTGTCCTTGGTACCGCCGGTGCCGAGCAGCACATAGGCGCCGGGCAGGCGCTCCAGCATATAGGCGAAATCCTCCGAGCCGGTGACCGGCGGCATATCGCGGATCACTGCGGCATGGCCCAGCATCTCGCTCAGCGCTGCCGCGGCGATCCCGGCCTCGCCGGCATGGTTGACGGTCGGCGGGAACAATATCTCGAAGCGCATGTCGCAGGTCACGTCGTGCGCCCGGTCCACGCCCGCGCAGCAGCGGCGGATCTCCGCCTCCAGCGCCTGCATCGTCGCTCCGTCGAACGCGCGCGCGGTTCCGGTGAGGGTCACGGCATCGGGGACGACGTTGAACGCGTCGCCGCCATTGATCGAGCCGATGGTGACCACCGCCATGCCGCTTGCCTGGATCCGGCGCGCCGGTATCGCCTCGATCAGCGGCACTAGCGCCGCCGCGGCCGATATCGGGCTGGCCGTGAGATGCGGCGTCGCCGCATGGCCGCCCCGTCCGCGCACCTCCACCTGGAAGCGTGCGGCGCCGGCGCAGGCCGGCCCCGCATGCACTGCCGCCGTGCCGAGCGGCAGCGGTGGCGCATTGTGCAGCGCGAACACCGCGTCGCAGGGAAAACGCTCGAACAGGCCCGCGTCGATCATCGCCCGCGCGCCGCCCAGGCCCTCTTCCGCCGGCTGGAAGATCAGATTGACCGTTCCGGCGAAGTCGCGCCGCCCGGCCAGTATCCGTGCCGCTCCGAGCAGCATGGCGGTGTGGCCGTCATGCCCGCAGGCATGCATCAGCCCGGGCCGGGCCGAGCGATGCGGCGCCTGGCCCCGCTCCTCGATCGGCAGCGCATCCATATCGGCGCGCAGCCCGATGCTCGGCGCGGCGGCGCCTGGAGCGGGCTCCTCGCCCCGGATCACGCCCACCACGCCGGTACCGCCCAGCCCGACATGGGTTTCGATGCCCCAGGCGCGCAGCCGGTCGGCGACGAAGGCCGCGGTTTCCACTTCTTCGAAGCCCAGCTCCGGATGCTGGTGAAAGTGCCGCCGCCAGGCCGTCATCTCGGCCACGAGCGGGGCGATCTCTCGATCCAGAAGCATGGCCGGGTTCATGATGGCTCCAATCGTCGAACCTCCGCCTGTGGGAAGGCACGATGCGACCCTAGGCCCGAATGGCGGCGGCATGCTTATGGCGGCGGCGGATGGATTATGCCGGGCGCACTATTTATGCGGCACTGCCTTCATGCCGTACTGCCTTCATGCCGTACTGCCGCGCGCGACCGACGGGCTCATTCCGAAATAGGCCTTGTAGGCGAGCGAGAAGTTGCTGAGATGGCCATAGCCGCATCGCTCCGCGATCTCGCTGATCGACAGCGTATCCTCGCCCAGCAGGAAGCGGGCGCTTTCCATTCGTTCCTTCTGCAGCGCCTGGCCGATCGTCTCGCCATAATAGGCGCGGAACGCGGTGTTCAGCCGGGTCCGGTTGGTGCCGACCGCCCTGGCAAGTTCCGCGACGCCGAGCGGCCGGTCGAGATGCTCGGCGATGATCGCGCGAACCTGCTGCACGCGGCGGACTTCGCGCTCGGTGAGGCCGTGATTGTCGGGATGGTTGAACTGGCTGATGAAGAAATCGAGCAGCAGGCAGGTCAATTCGTCGATCTTGGCGCGCTTGAACCGTTCCTGCGTCCAGGGCGAGCGGCGGGCGTCGAGGATCTCGGCGGCACAGAGCGCGGCGGCGCGCGGCAGCTGATAGCGCCGGAACAGCAGGCGCTGGGCCAGGAACGCACTGGCGGCCCGGACTTCCCGTGCTTCGTCGTCGAAGCCCGCGATCCGGCCATTGTCCAGGCGGGGAAGGAACAGAGTCACCGAGCGTTCCTCGGTATCGTCGAGAATGATCTGCCGCTTGACGACGCCCAGGGGCTGGTGCGCGATCACCAGGCACTCCCCGGCGATCTCCGAGGCCGGCGCGTCGTTGAACTGATATTGTCCCGCGCCGGTCAGCTGCACCTTGAAGGTCAGCCGGCCGTCGCCGACCAGCTGCTCGTCGATCCGGCCGCGGGAACGGCCGTCGATCACCACGCCACTGATCTCGTCGTCGCGGAGGAATTGTTCGAAGCGCCCATTTACATAGTGCGGAACCTTTCCCGGCGGTTGTGCTCCTTGCAGCTCTGCGGTCGCCATGGTCTTGCCTCGATTGGCGGCATGCCAATGCCCAGCTTCGCACGGAAGCCGGTTCCTGCCAAATCGGACCGATCGCGCATGGGGCGCGTCGCTCCCGGTCGATTTTCTGCGCGCGCCATAAGCGATCCGGGTCCGCGCATAACAACGTCTCGTCAAAAGGGGTGAAGAGTGATCGGGTTGATTTCCCATAGAGGCGACGCGACCCCCAACAAGGCGCGGCGCGCAGGGCAGGGGACGCCCGGTTGGGAGGGAGGGTAGGACATAATGCGACATCATCTCCACGGCACTGCCTGGACGGCACTAGCGCTCGCGACGATCGGCAGCGCCATCCCCTTGGCATCGGCGCGGGCGCAGGCGCACCTGCCGGAGCAATCCAGGCCCCAGGAAGAGGGGGCCGCGCCGCCCGACGAGATCGTGGTCACCGCCAGGAAGCGCAACGAGCGCCTGCAGGATGCGCCGCTCTCCGTGAACGCCGTTTCGGCGGCGGAACTGCGCCAGGGCAATGCCCGCGACTTCAAGGACGTCCTGCGCAAGGTGCCCGGCGTGTCCTTCTCGGGCGCCGAGCTGGGCCAGAGCCGGTACAGCATCCGCGGCGTCAGCACGACGTCGCCAAGCCCCACCGTCGGCATCTATCTCGACGACATATCGCTGCTCGGGGCGACCAATGCCTTCAGCGGCGCGGCCGACCCCGTGTTCTTCGATTTCGGCCGGGTGGAGATCCTCAAGGGGCCGCAGGGGACGCTCTATGGCGGCAGCGCAATGGGGGGCGCGATCAAATATGTCAGCCGCGCGCCGGAACCGGGCAACACCACGCTGGATACCGCGGCGGGCATTTCGAGCACTGCGCATGGCGGCATCTCCTATCAGGGCGAGGCGGTGCTCAATCTGCCGCTGTCCGACAAGCTCGTGCTGCGCACCGGGGCCCTGTATCGCGACAATGCCGGCTTTATCGACAATGTGGCGAACGGAGCCGCCGTCGATGTGCGGACCAGCACGACGGCGCCGCCCGCCGCGCTGACGCCGCTCGTGCGTCCCTCGCTGAGCATGCTGGCCGACAGGAACCAGAATTCCGACCATGTGCTGGCCGTGAAGGCGGCGCTGCTCTGGCAACCCGATCCGTCGCTGGACATCACGCCGGCATTGTTCCGCCAGGCCTATCGGCAGAAGAATAGCGGCGTCTTCTGGACCAATCTTCCCGATCTGCAGAGCTCGTTCCGCCTCGCGCAGCCGACCGACGACGATCTCGGCGTCTATTCGCTGAACATGGTCAAGCATCTGGGCGAGGTCGATATCACTTCGCTCACCGCCTATGTCGATCGGTCGGTCCGCTTCGACCGGGACTATTCCTTCTATATCGCGACGCTGGTTCCCGCGCTGTACGACGTCAACTCGCCCAACGCGTCGAACAGCAGCACCAGGACGTTCAGCCAGGAGCTGCGGGCGGCGTCGGCCAATCCCGCGGCGCGACTGCGCTGGACCGCCGGCCTCTATTATGCGCGGCAGCGCGACGAACTCGACCAGACCGTCAATTCGATCGGAGTGGGCGCGCTGCTCGGGACCGGCACCGACAAGGTCTATCACGGCAATACCGTCAGCAAGCTGACTCAGTTCGCGGCCTTTGCCGACCTCACCTTCGAGATCCTGCCCGGCCTGGATGCCACCGCCGCGTTGCGCTATTTCAACCTCAGGCAGACGATCGACACCCGCGGCGACGGCGTGCTGAACGGCGGGGATACCCACGGGGCGGCCAGCACGCGCGAAAGCGGCGTCAATCCGAAGTTCGGGCTCGCCTATCGCGCTAGCCGCGACAATCTGATCTATGCGAGCGCGGCCAAGGGTTTCCGCCCCGGCGGCGGCAACCCGTTCGCGGTGGCGCCGGGCCAGTGCCAGGCCGATCTGGCCAATCTCGGCCTGTCCGCGGTGCCGGTCAGCTTTCGTTCGGACTCGCTATGGACCTATGAAGTCGGCAGCAAGAACCAGTTCCTCGGCCGCCGCCTGACCCTGAACGGCGCCGCCTTCTATACCGACTGGAAGAATATCCAGCAGAACGTCTTCCTGCCGGGATGCGGATTCTCGTTCAGCGGCAATGTCGGCGGCGCGGAGATCAAGGGAGCGGAACTGGCGGCCCAGTTCGCGACGGGCGGCCTGACGCTCGGCGCCGCCGCGAGCTATACCGATGCCAAGATATCCAGGAGCGCGCCCGGGGTTTCGGCCAAGGTGGGCCAGCCGGTCCTCGATACGCCGAAATGGATCGCCAATGCCAACATGGCTTATCGCGTCGCGCTTGGCGGCGGCGTCAGTGCGACGGCGCGGGCCGACTATCAGTATCGCAGTTCGAGCCTGCGGGGGTTCGAGGACAGCTTCATCGTCAACACGCCGGCCGGCCCGGTCGCGGCCAACAACTTCACCCGGCGGCAAAGGGCCTATGACCTCGTCAATCTCGGCCTGCTGATCGATACCGGCGCATGGCAGGTCGATCTGTTCGTCAACAACCTGCTCGATAAGGCGCCGCTGCTCGACCATAATGTCGTGAGCGGGATCGAGGCGGCCATCACCCTGCGGCCCAGGACGATCGGCATGAGCGTGCGCCGGCAATTCTAGGTGCGTCGGAGGCTGCTCTTGAAGCGGGCGGCGCTGCTCGCGCTGGCCGGGTGCGGGGCGATCGTTCTGCTGGGGCTGCTGGGCCTGGGTCCGGTCGCCACCGTCATCGCGACCTTCGGATCGCCGTCGCGGCCCTTCGATGCCGCGCAGGTGCCGCCCGAACCCGATTATGCCAAGGCCGATGCCTGGCTGGCGTTTCCGGGCCGCAACGGGCTGGAGCGCTCGACGCCGCCGGGGATGGCCGCGGTGGAGGAGGGCGCGGCGCCGGCCGATGTCTTCTTCATCCACCCGACGACCTATCAGCAGAGCGATGTCTGGAACGTCGCCTATACCGTGCCGTCCGAATTCGACCCCGCCGTCCTCCTCGGCCAGGCCAGTGCGTTCAACGGCTGCTGCCGCATCTTCGCCCCGCATTATCGCCAGGCCTCGCTGCGTGCGCTGGAGAAGAGCCGCCCGGCGGTGGCGCTCGCCTATGCCGATGTCGCGCGGGCCTTTCGCCATTTCATCGCACATGAGAATCACGGGCGGCCGTTCCTGATCGCCGCGCACAGCCAGGGCGCGATGCACGCGGTGCGGCTCCTTCAGGCGGAAATACTGGGCACGCCGCTCCAGGCCCGGCTGGTCGCTGCCTATGTGATCGGGGCCTATGCGCCGTCGGATTTCGGAGCGATCGGCCTGCCGGTCTGCGACGATGCCCGCCAGACCGGCTGCATCCTGTCCTGGAACACCAGCCAGAAGGGCCGGACCGGCGCGTTTCGCCTGGTGCGCGACCAGACCTATTGGTGGCGCGGCCGCGAGAAGGACAAGGGCCAGCCGCCGGCGATCTGCGTCAATCCATTGACCTGGCGCCGCGAAGGCGCGGCCCCCGCTGTCGCCAATCCCGGCAGCCTGCCTTTCCCCACGGAGCGGGCCGGCGCGCCGGGGAGGACCCTGGCGGCACTGACGCCGCATCTCACCGGCGCGGCGTGCGCGGCTGGGCTGCTCGACGTCGATATCCCATGGTCCGCGCCGCGCGGCTTCCAGGATGTCCTGAGCGTCCTCTTCGGCAGCTATCACCTTGGCGACTATGGCATCTTCTACGCGGCGATCCGGCGCAACGCGGCGGAACGCGTCGACGCCTGGAGGGTGGCGCACCCGGATCGCGTCGCCGGAAGCTAGGCCAGGCGCGCCGGGAGGCGCGTCTCCCGCGGTCGCCCGGTACTAGCCGGGCTTTGGGCCGCCGAGCCAAAGCTGTTGTCCACAGCCATTGCGGACGGTGCGACACTACCCATGTTGCCTCGACCCTCGCCGAGCCCCTAGATGCGGGGCTCAGCCATTTCGGAAACCATGATGACCGCCACCCATTCGACTCGCATGCTGATCCTCGGCTCCGGCCCCGCCGGCCTGACCGCCGCCATCTATGGCGCGCGCGCCGGCCTGTCGCCGATCGTGGTGCAGGGCATCCAGCCGGGCGGCCAGCTGATGACCACCACCGATGTCGAGAATTATCCCGGCTTCCGCGACGTGATCCAGGGGCCCTGGCTGATGCAGGAGATGCAGGCCCAGGCCGAGCATGTCGGCGCGCAGATGATGTGGGACACGATCGTCGAGGTCGATGTCTCGCAGCGGCCGTTCCGCATGGTGGGCGACAGCGGCACCGTCTATCTGGGCGATGTGCTGGTGATCGCCACCGGCGCCCAGGCCAAATGGCTGGGCCTCGATTCGGAGCGGCTGCTCCAGGGCAAGGGCGTGAGCGCCTGCGCGACCTGCGACGGCTTCTTCTTCCGCGGCAAGAAGGTGGCGGTGATCGGCGGCGGCAACACCGCGGTGGAAGAGGCGCTCTACCTCACCAATCACAGCCATGACGTGACGGTGATCCACCGTCGCGATTCGTTCCGCGCCGAGAAGATCCTGCAGCAGCGCCTGCTCGCCAACGAGCGGATCAGCGTGCTGTGGAACAAGAAGGTCGAGCGCTTCATCGCAGGCGGCCAGCCCGAAGGGCTGGTGGGGATCGAGCTGAAGGACATGGAGACCGGCGAGCTGTCGCAGATCGAAGTCGATGGCGGCTTCGTCGCGATCGGCCATCATCCGGCGACGGAGCTGTTCCGCGGCCATATCGACCTCGATGACGATGGCTATATCCGGGTCGAGACCGGCACCACCAAGACCAGCGTGCCCGGCGTGTTCGCCTGTGGCGACGTGATGGACAAGCATTATCGCCAGGCGGTGACCGCCGCAGGGACCGGCTGCATGGCCGCGCTCGACGCGGAGCGCTTCCTGGCCGAGGCGGACTTCGAGACGGTGGTGCAGCACGCGGCGGAGTGAGTTCCCGTTCCCCTCCCTGGACGGGAGGGGAATCAGAGCGCCTTCAGCACCTTCTCCAGCAGCCAGTGCTTGTCGGCCGCGCTCGCGAAGCTGTGGCTGGCGCTGTCCAGCTGCTCGATCGTCACCTTGCCCCGCGCCGCATCGAATGCCGGATCCCTGAAGGCATCGGCAAAGGCGATCGCGGTATTGTCGCCCTTCGCCAGCAGGATCGTCACCGGCACCTGCGCCTCGGGCAGCGCGGCGGCGAGGCGACTGGCGAGCGAGGCCGCGGGCCGCGGCGGGCGCTTCGAGATCTTGGCGAGGCCCCTGGCCAGCTTGGCGATATCTACCCCGCCCCGAGCGGCGCGAAGCCATTCCCGGGGGTCGCGCAGCCTGGCGGCATAGTGCGAGCGGATCGCGGCGGCCGGCGGCATCTCGTCGCTCGGCTCGACGGCCCAGGGGTTGGCGAGGATCAGGGCATCGATGCCTGCCTGGGCGTGGAAGAAGGCGAGGGCAGTCGCGGCGTCGCAATTGCCATAGGCGACGATCCGCTCGACGCCGGTCTCGCGAAAGGCGGCGGCGGCGGCGGCGATGTCTTCGGCGCTCGACTCGAACCCGCGATTCTCGCCGGTGGAATCGCCGATGCCGCGGCGATCGAAGCGCAGGACCGGATAGTCGGCCCGGGCGACACGCTCGGCCAGCAGCGCCATGCCGCGATGCGCGCCGATGCGAATCTCATTGCCGCCGGAAACGATGAGCAGCCCGGTAGTCCCGGCGGCATCGTCGAGCGTGCCGACCAGAGTCTCGCCGGCGCAGGGGAATGCGATCAGCTTTCGCATGTGCGGACCCAGGTGGCGATATCGTCGGCGAGCAGGGCGGTCAGCGCGGGATCGTTGCCGGGCTCGGCGCGGCGCCAGAGCGGGGCGGCATCCACCTTGCGGTCGGCCGGATTGGGGTCGGTATCGAGGCGCACCACGCGGCGTGGAATGCCGGGCTCGTCGAAGGGCGTCTTCACCTGCAGATCCGTCAGCAGGTCGGTCGAGATCGGCGTGCCGGCAATCTCGACGGGCGGGTCCCCCGCCTCTTCGGGCAGGGCATTGTCGAAATACCAGGAGTCACCGAGCGGCCTGCCGCCCAGCTCGACCTGCTTGATCCGCGTGAGCTCGCGGAAAAGTTGCGGCCCGTCCTGTGGCGCCAAATGCCAACGCCCGACAGCAAGGGCCAGCGCATCGAGCAAGGCGCCGCTGCGCAGCCCGATGGCATAGCAGTTGCGCCCCTCGCGATCGAACTTGTCGCATGCGAAGCCGAACGCGTCCTGCATCTTGAGGATGGAGGTCTTGTGCGTGGGAATCAGGCTCTCGCCCTGGCCCGGCAGATCGGGCAGGGCGCCGGCGATGCCGCGCGCGGCGAGCAGGCGCAGGATCGTCACCACGAAGGCGCGGGTGCGGTTGGCTTCCTCGAACAGCGGGAGCGCGGCGACCACGACCGGGCCGGTGGCGGGGCCGAAGCGCAGCATCGCCTCCCGCCCGCCGGCCCAGTCATAGTGATCGATCACCGGAGCGCCTTGGCCGCCGCGAAGCGCGTGAGGGCGCCGAAGCTCTCGAGCATCTCGCCATCCACCTCGTCATCCTCGATCAGGATACCGAGCCGGTCCTCCAGCTCGGTGAGGACGCCCGCCACGGCGAGCGAATCGAGCTCGGGCAGCGCGCCGAAAAGCGGCGTGTCCGCACGGAAATCGGCCACGCGCTCCGCGCTCAGGCCCAGCACGTCGCGGAGTACGCCGCGGACGGTATCTTCGACTTGGAGCGACCCATCGGGCTGCAATGCACTTCCCCTGCCGGTTTTTCGCTCCCGTAAGGGTTGGCGCGGGCGCTGCCAAGTATAAGGGTGTGCGGGTGATAGCGCTCGACCCCGTTCCCCGGCCTCTCGATGCCCTGCCGTCGCGCGGGAAGCCCCAGGCCGTGGCGCTGGAGGACAAGGCGGGCACGCTCACCTATGCCCAGCTGGAGGCGGCAGTGGGCGGCATGGCCCATGCCCTGCGGGCGCTGGGGCTGGAGCCCGGCGACCGGGTGGCCAGCTGGCTGCCCAAGACGCGGACCGCCTGCCTGATGCCGCTGGCCGCAGCGCGGGCGGGGCTGGTGCATGTGCCCGTGAACCCGGTGCTCAAACGGGCCCAGCTGGCACATATCCTGGCCGATTCGGGCGCGCGGGCGCTGGTTTCCCAACAGGCGCGTCTTGCTGTCCTCGAAGCTGGCGATGTCGGTGCCGACTGCCGGGTGGTGGACGAGGGCGCGCTCGCCTCGGAGCGGACGCTTCCGCCCTCCGAAGCGGACACCGATGCGCTCGCGGCGATCCTCTATACCTCGGGATCGACCGGCAGGCCGAAGGGCGTGATGCTGAGTCATGCCAATTTATGGCTGGGGGCCATAAGCGTAGCCCATTATCTTGAGATTGAATCTGAAGATCGCGTGCTCGGCGTGCTGCCGCTCAGCTTCGATTATGGGCAGAACCAGCTCCTTTCCACCTGGGCCGCAGGCGCCCGGGTGGTGCCGCTCGACTATCTGACCGCGCGCGACGTCATAAAGGCAGTCGAACGCTTCGGCATCACCAGCCTGGCCGGGGTCCCGCCGCTATGGGTGCAACTGCTCGAGGCGGAATGGCCAGTTGAGATCGCATCGAAGCTTCGTCGGCTAACCAATTCGGGGGGCGCGCTTACTCCCAGGATGGTACGTGACCTGCGGGCGCGTTTCCCCAATGCCGACCTCTATCCGATGTACGGGCTGACCGAGGCGTTCCGATCGACCTATCTCCATCCTGCACTGGTCGATGCGCACCCCGATTCGATCGGAACGGCCATTCCGTTTGCCGAGATCGTCGTGGTCGGCCCGGACGGTGCGCGCGCCGCTCGGGGCGAACTGGTCCATGCGGGCCCGCTCGTCGCCCAGGGCTATTGGCGCGACCCCGAGCGGACGGCGCAGCGCTTCCGTCCCGCGCCGGCCTTTGCCGAGAGCGGCGGCATGGCGGTGTGGTCGGGCGACACCGTGCGGCTGGGCGATGACGGGCTGCTCCGCTTCGTCGGCCGCGACGACGAGATGATCAAATCGGCGGGCAACCGGATCAGCCCCACCGAAATCGAGGAAGCCGTGCTCTCGGGCGGCGAGACCGGCGAGGCGGTGGCGTTCGGGGTGGCGGACGAAAGGCTGGGCCAGGCGATCCTGGTGATTGCGCGCGGCGACGGCAGCCGCGAGACCGCGCTGCGCGAGCGGCTGCGGCGCGAACTGCCGAGCTTCATGCAGCCGGCGCGCTACGATTGGCGCCCGGAGCTCCCGCGCAACGCCAATGGCAAGCTGGACCGGACGGCGCTCAGGGCGAGCTTGGGGGACAAATGACCGTTACCGCGAAACCGCATGGCCCGATCCCGCCCGAATTTGCGGCATTGCGCGCACTTCCATGGCCGGACGTCCAGACTCCAGCCTATGTCTACGACTTCACGGTGGTGGCGGCGCGCATCGCCCGCCTGCGCGCGGCGCTGCCTGCCAATATCGGCGTCCATTATGCCATCAAGGCCAATCCGTTCCCGCCGCTGCTCGAACGCATTGCGCCGCTGGTGGACGGGATGGACGTGGCCTCGGCGGGCGAGCTGGCCCGGGCGCGTGACGTCATGGCGGCGGCGGACATCAGCTTCGCAGGGCCCGGCAAGCGCGATACCGAGCTGGAAGCGGCGCTGGGCGCGGGTGTGACGCTGAATCTCGAATCGGAGGCCGAGGCCGAGCGCGCCTTCGCGATCGCGGGCCGGCTGGGCGTGACGCCGCGGCTCGCGGTGCGGGTGAATCCGGATTTCGAGTTGCGCGGATCGGGAATGAAGATGGGCGGGCGCGCCTCGCCCTTCGGCGTCGATGCGCGCCGGGCGGCGGCGCTGGTGCGGCGCGTGATCGAAGCCGGCGCGGAGTGGCGCGGTTTCCACATCTTCGCCGGATCGCAGGCGCTGGACGCCGCCTCGGTGATCGAGACCCAGGCGGCCACGGTGGCGCTCGCCGCGCGGCTGGCGGACGAGGCCGGCGCGCGGCCGCCGCTGGTGAACCTGGGAGGCGGCTTCGGCATTCCCTATTTCCCCGGCGACGCGCCGCTCGATGTGGCGGCGGTGGGCACGGCGCTGGGCGCGGCGATCCAGGGGCTGGACACCGAATATGCCGTGGAGCTCGGCCGCTGGCTGGTGGGCGAGGCGGGCGTGTACCTCGCCCGCGTGATCGACCGGAAGGAGAGCCAGGGGGAGACTTTCCTGGTGGTCGAGGGCGGCCTGAACCATCACCTCGCCGCCACCGGCAATTTCGGCACGGTGGTGCGCCGCAACTATCCCGTGGCGGTGGCGCACCGGATGCAGGATCCGGCGGAGGAAGTGGTGACGATCGTCGGCCCGCTCTGCACGCCGCTGGACCGGCTGGCTGACCGCGTGGCGCTGCCCCGCGCCGAGGTGGGGGACAGGATCGCGGTGTTCGCCTCCGGGGCCTATGGCGCCAGCGCGAGCCCCAGCGCGTTCCTGGGGCATCCGCCGGCGGCCGAATTGCTGGTTTGAGCCGGGGTCAGCCCGGTCCGGCCCGGCGCACCTGCAGCACGGTGAGGTGGCGATCGGGCCACAGGATCGACTGGCCCGTCCGCAACCCGATCAGCGCCGCGCCGACGGGCGTGAGGATCGAGATTCGTCCCCGGGAGATATCCGCGTCGGGCGGATAGACGAGCGTGACGGTGCGCCGCGTGCCGTTGCTGTCGTCGACGAACTCCACCGTGGAGCCCATCGTCACCGTGTCGGGTGAGATGGCGGCCGCGCTGTGCAGCCTTGCGCGTTCGGTCTCGCGGAGCAGCAGCGCGCTGACCGCGGGGAAGCGGCGCTCGACGCTGAGCGCCAGGCCGGCGAGCCGTTCGGCTTCGGAATCGATCATGTCGATCGGCGGCCGGCTGGCCGCCTTGCGGGTCTTGCTCATCCTTTGGAACTCCCAGGCAAAGGCGGCGATGCCGCCGGGGCGCCGAACGGCGCGCTGCTTGGCCCCGGATCTCCGGGACATGCCTGAGGAGAACCCGGGGCTAGTTGCCTGCCAGGGACTGTCCCGCATGAATGCGGTATCGCAGCATGGGCACGCGAAACGTCATGGTGGGAGGATGGGGCCTGGGCCGGGTGTTGTCAAACCGCGTCAGAGGCTTTCGGCGACCAGCAGGCAGGCCAGCATCGCCAGGACCAGCGCGATCAGCGCGATGCCGAGCGCCGGCCAGCCCCAGGTGGCGACGACCATGCCGGCCAGTGGCGGGCCGAGCAGCGCACCGCCCGCGCCGAACTGGGTGATCAGGCCGTTCGCCGCCGCGATCCGCGGATCGTCGGGCGTGGTGGCGCCGGCCTGGGCCGGCAGGCGGGCGAACATCAGCGGGGGAACGAGGCCGCTGACGAGCGTGGCGCCGACGGCGAGGACACCGCTTTCGACCAGGCTCGCCCCGGCACCCCGATAGAGCCAGAGGACCAGCGGCAGCGTGGCGAGCAGGGCAAGCGTCGAGACGAGCATCATCCGGCGCCGGCCAAGCGCACCGCCCCGCATCATCCACATGGCGGCGGCCGAGCCGGGCAGGGCGGCGAGCGAAGCCAGAGCGGTGATCAGCCCGACCTGCTCGATCGGGGCGCCGCTGCGCTCGACCAGGAAACTCGGCAGCAGCATGAGCAGCGCGCACACGAACAGCGTGTAGAGCCCGAAGGCGAAAGTGGAGATCCAGGCGGCAGGGGCGGGAAGCCTGATCCGCCGGCTGCTCGCGCCGGGGAGCGGGAAGCGCGTGAGCAGCGCCGTGATCGCGGCCAGTGCCGCCGCCCAGACCAGCATCACGCCGCGCGGCCCCGCCAGCGTGACCAGCGAGGCGGTGACCGCGCTGCCCAATGCCAGGCCGACGGGCACGAATGTGCTCCACAGGGCGAGCGCGCGGCCGCGGCTCCGGTCGGTGGCGAGGGCGGCGATGGCGGTGGGCGCGACGATGACCATCAGCAGATAGCCCACACCCTCCACCGCGCGGGCGGAGAACAGGATGGCGGGATTGGGCGCGATCGCCTCGACCAGGCTGGTGCCGGCGAGCGTCGCGCCGCCGAGCAGCAGGAACGCGCGCATGCCGAAGCGGGCAAGGCCCAGGCCGGCGACGAAGCCGAACAGGGCACCGCCCACTTCGAGGAGCGAGATGAGCAGGGCGATCTGGGGAAGCGACAAATGGAAGCTCTCGCGCAGGATCGGCGCGATGGCGGAGATCTTGGCCAGCTGCGCCGCGGCGAGGATTCCGACCAGCCAGAGCGTGATGATTCGGGGCCAGGGCGTGCGCATGCGGCCCTGCTAGGGGCGGTGGCGGCCGATGGCCACGAATAGATTATACGGGCCCCGGGGTGCTGACCTCCATTCGATCCTCCGTCATCCCCGCCTGTGCGGGGATCACGGGATCTTCCGATCGGGGCGTGGCCCTATGCCGGATCGCACGCGATCGTGGTGGTGATGCGGCCGACCCGGCCATCGGCGAGCGGCACGGTCTCCCAGCGCATCGTGCCCGGCAGCACGGCGATCACCGCGCTGCCGTTATGCCCGGTGTGGAACTCCAGCCGCTGGAACGGGCGATCATACCAGCCGCGACCGGCGAGCCCCTCTTCGGCGGCGACGATCTCGGGGCTGGCAAAGGCCCAGAGCGAGCGGTTCAGGAAGCTGTCGGCGCTGTCCGCCCACGCTATCGCCCGGGCGGGTGAGGCGGCGAGCAGGCGATGGGTGGCATCGCAGACGAGATGCACCGGGGCGCTCGACGTTTCGATCAGGCGCTTCAGCGCCGCGTCCGCGTCGTTGCCGGCACTGGCGGCGATCATCGCCAGGATGCGCTCGCGCATCGCCGTCTCCGGCTCGTGCATGCCGCTTTCCCAGCGCGACACGCTCGCCTGGGTCACCGCCAGGTGCTCGGCGACATGACCCTGCTTGATCCCGTTCAGGATACGGAAGCGGCGCAGGGCCCTGCCCACGGGGAGATCGTGCAGCATGGGGTGGAAAATAGTCCCCCCGGACCTGGGGTCAATGCGAGGCCCGCTTGCGGGCGGCGGCGGCAGCGGGAGCGGCCGGGCGGCCGCTCCCCCGGAGGTGGTTCACCAGCTCAGGCCGAGCCGCGCATAGACGTAGCGCCCGCCAAAGCCGAAGGGCGAGTAATAGGGGAAGCCGACCACGCCGGTGCTGTTGTTCGCAGCGATGGTATAGTCCGGATACACGTCGAACAGATTGTTAACGCCGAGTGCGAACTGTGCACCCTTAAGCGCTTGATAACGCAGCTCTAGATCAGTGATGGTGTGGCGGCCGCTATGGATGTCCGCCGCCGGCGTGGTGCCCGGCTGGTTGACGTCGCCATAATAGCTCGCCCGCGCGGTGATCGCGAGCTTGTCCAGCGACCAGTCGATCGAGCCCGTCACCTTCTGGCCCGGCGTGCCCTGCTCGATCGTGAGGATGCGGCTGCGGGCGAACAGGACCGGCGCGGGGTTGATCGTGCCGGTCGAGGTGGGGATGCTGCTGCGGTCGACCTTGGTCTGGTTGAGATTGCCCGCGATCGTGAAGTCGAACGTGCCGGCATCGCCGGTGGGCAGGCGGTAATGCGCCACCGCATCGATGCCGCGGACGCGCGAGCGCAGGCCGTTGATGAAGAAGCGCGCGGCCTGGGCGCCGGTATTGGTGCTGGCGAGCAGTGCCGCGACCTGGGGACTGAAGCTCGCCTGGATATTCTCCGAAAGCGCGAGCTGGTTGCGCAGGCGGATCTGATAGGCATCGATCGTCAGGTCGAACCCGCCCGAACGGATCACCGTGCCGACCGAGAGGTTGGTGGAGCGTTCGGGCTCGAGCGGCAGGCCGCCCAGCGCGGCGCCGACGACGCTTACCGAGGGGAAGGTGCCGGTGAGGACCGGCGACCCGTTCTGGACCACCGAGGCGATCGACGTGAAATATTGCTGCTGCAGGCTCGGCGCGCGGAAGCCGGTCGAGGCGGTGCCGCGCAGCGCGAACCAGGGCGCGATGTCGTAGCGCAGCGAGACCTTGCCGGTCGCCGTGTCGCCGAAATCGGTATAATGTTCGCCGCGGCCGGCCAGGCCGATCAGCAGCTTGTCGGTGATCTGGGCCTCGATATCGAGATAGCCCGAGACGTTCTTGCGGCTGCGCTCGATGGCGTTGAGCGGGGAGAAGCCGCCAAAGCCCTGCGCACCCGGCGCCTGGCCCGGCACGGCGCCGGTGGCGGGATAATTCCAGGAAGCCGGCTCGCCCGGCGTGATCTTGAAGCCCTCGCGGCGCCCTTCGATGCCGAAGGCGACGTTCAGCGACTGGAACACGTCGAACTTGCGCGACACGTCGAGCCCGGCCACCCACTGGTCGTAGATCAGCGCGCCGTCATAGAAGCTGGTCGGCGAGGCGTTGCCATAGGCATAGTTCGCCGAATTGCGAGTGTAATAGGCGATCTTGTTGCGGCCATATGCGACGTTGAGATCGACATCCCAGCCGGCGAGGTCGCCCTTGATGCCGAGCGCGCCGTTCGCGTTGGTCGACTTGGTGTTGATGATCGGCAGGAAGCCGTTCGGGTAGATGCCCGAGACGGCGCCGGCGGCGGCGGGCAGGCGCGGGAAGGCGGCGCTGCGGCTGTCGCGGTCCTGATAGCCGAACCAGCCATAGAGCTTGAAATTGTCGCCGATGCCGGTGCCGGCGTTGATATAGCCGGTATATTGCTCGACCGCGGGATCGCCGAAGCGGCCGGTGACGCGGCTTGGGGTGACGCGCGGATCGAAATCGGCGCGATTGGTCGCCTCGCGGTTGAGATACTCGCCCGAGAGCGTGACATAGCCGTCCTCGCCGAAGCCGATGCCCTGCCAGGCCGAGGCAGTGAAGGCAGGTTCGCCGGTGACCGAGCGGCTGCCGCGCGCAGTGTCGATGTCGGTGGCGTAGAAGCCATAGGTGGCGGTGGCGCCGCCGCCCGAGCGCGCCTCGCGCAGGCGGACGTTGATCACGCCGGCGATCGCGTCCGAGCCATATTGCGCCGAGGCGCCGTCGCGCAGCACTTCGATCCGCTCGAGCGCGGTGGCGGGGATGGTGTTGAGGTCGACGGCGGCGGCGCCGCGCCCGACCGAGCCGTTGATGTTGAGCAGCGCCGAGGCGTTGGCGCGCACGCCGTTGATCAGGACCAGCGTCTGGTCGGGCGAAAGGCCGCGCAAGGTGGCGGGGCGGATCGCGTCGGTGCCGTCCACCGCCGAGGGGCGCGGGAAGTCGATCGAGGGGGCGATGGCGGCAAGGGCGGCGCCGAGCTCGGTCGTGCCCTGGTTGCGCAGCGCGGTGCCGCTCAGCACGTCGACCGGCGAGGCGGTGTCGAGCCGCGAGCGGCCCTGGGCGCGGGTGCCGGTGACCACGATCTGCGTGTCTTCGGGCGGCGGTGCCTGATCGGCCTGCGGCTCGGCGGTATCCTGCGCGAAGGCAGGCGGCACGGCGAACGCCAGGGTGGTGGCGATGGCGAGGAGCGACGAGGAACGGAAACGCATGGGATGCCCACCTTTTCTTATGGTGTGCAAAATCTCTACCAACTCACTGGGAATTGATACAAAGGAAAGCTTGGCGCAGGCAAAAATGGAGTTGCGTGTTGTTGCGTCAGTGCAACATATCCCGCCCCGGAACGCGCCGTTGCGGAAATGGTTCCGCGGTCGCCGGCGCATCCGTTCATTCCGGTCCAAAAATTCCCCGTGGCGGCCATTGCCGCGACTCCGACGGCCATGGTTAGGCGGGGCAACGCCTGGGCAGAGTAAATATGTCGGATAACTTCAATTACATAGCTTTCGGTAACCCCGATTATGTCGAGGGGAAGATCAAGACGATCGGGATGAACCGGGCGCGCATGTTCGAATATACGCCCACCGACATCGAGGAGCGGCTTGGCGATCTGGACGCAAGCGCCGTCGCCTTCCTGGAGAAGCTGCCCACTTTCCTCTGCAGCGAGGTCATCCGCAAGGGCAGGGGCGAAGGCGTCTCGATGCTCGTCAAATATGGCCGGATCGACGAGACCGAGGCGGGGCGGAGGGAAGTGTCCACCCGGTTCGAGACGCTCATCGATTTCGGCGAGGTCGACTTTGCCGACCTCGACCAGGCCCGTGACCTGTTCGGCGCCGATGCCTATCAGCTCTTTCGCACGCATTGGGCCGTCAGGGCGGGGGATGCGCAGGCGATCTTGGCCGAGTTGGCGAAACTGAAGCCGGGCCTCAAACCTGTTCTCGCGAAACTGGTCGCGCAGCAAGTCGAGCCGGGGGCCGCGGCACCGCCGCCGCGTATCCGGGAGACGCTCGGCGTCGCCGGCAGCGTCGAGGCCTTCCTGCAACTGCTGTACAAGCTGTCCGGCGATGGGCAGGCCGACGGCGAGCCGTCCAGCGACGAAGACACCGAAAGCTTCTTTCGCGGGCATGACGATGCGCGCTTCGAGCTGACGCCGTCTCTCTTGCGGAAATCGGCGGATGGCGCCTGGCAGTTCATGCCGAACGAGGACCGGCTCTGCAAAGAGTTGCTCATTGCCCATTATGACGAGTTCCAGGCCGATCAATATTGCTTCGACCGCCTGGTCCGCATGCAGCATTACGGGCTGCCGACCCGGCTCCTGGATATTTCGAGCAATCCGCTGGTTGCGCTGTTCTTCGCCTGTCACGGGAGGGACGGGCCGAGCGACGTCGACGGTGAAGTCATCGTCTTTCGCGTGCGATCGGACGACGTGAAATATTACGACTCCGATACGGTGAGCTGCCTGGCCAACATCTCCAACCTGACGTTCGAGCAGAAGAACGCCATGAACTTGAACCTCGCTATGGAGGCGTTCAACAGAACCGAGGTCGCCGGGAAGCTGTTGCATCACATCAAGTCGGAAAAGGGCTTCTTCGAGCCTCGCATGGTCCCCGACGATCTCAGGTCGATCGTTTGCGTGAAGGCGAAGCGAACCAACACGCGGATCAAGTCGCAGGCGGGAGCCTTCCTGCTCTACGGGCATGACGCGACGCTTTCCGAGGATGGCCAGGAGGGCATGGCGATTTCCCGGATCACGATCACCGACAAGGCGCACATCCTGCGCCAGCTCGACAGCATCAACGTCAATGCGACTACCGTGTATCCGAGCATCGACCAGACGACCGTTCATCTTCGGGAGCGATATCGGGGAGGGCGTTGCGCCTGAGCGGGCGCGGTCCCGCTCCGGGAATGCGTGCCCCAACGGGATAAGGCGACGAACGGTCCGCAAGGCCTAACCCGATATTTACCTCTCGCCCCCATAGCTGAGCGTGATCCTGTGCGGGTTGCTGCCGAGACGTCGGCGGCGCGTCTGCCCGCCGGGAAAGGAGCTCGGCATGCGTTTCATCGGTTTCGGCAGGACAATTCTGGCTCTCGGCGCGGCGGCGGCGCTGCTGGCGGGGTGCGGCGGCGGGGGCGGCCGCCCGGAGCTGCCGCCCGCGGCTGCGGTAACGCAGCGCGAAGTGCCGAGCGACGAATATGTCATCGGCCCGATGGACCAGCTCCAGATCTTCGTGTGGCGCAATCCCGAGCTGTCGGCGAAGGTGCAGGTGCGCCCCGACGGCCGCATCACCGTGCCGCTGATCAGCGACATGCCGGCGGTGGGCAAGACCCCGGCGATGCTGGCGGACGACCTGAAATTCGCGCTGAGCGAGTATATCAAGGATCCGATCGTCTCGGTGATCGTCGAGAATTTCAACGGGACATACAGCCAGCAGGTCCGCGTCGTCGGCGCGACCGAGAAGCCGGCCTCGATCCCCTATCGCGCCAACATGACCCTGCTCGACGCGATGATCGCGGTGGGCGGCCTCAGCGAGTTCGCGGCGGGCAATCGCGCGCGGCTGGTGCGCTACGACCGGCAGACCGGCAAGCAGACCGAATACAAGGTACGCCTGGGCGACCTGCTGAAGAACGGCGACATCAAGGCGAACGTCAAGCTCGAGCCGGGCGACGTGATCATCATCCCCACGAGCATGTTCTGAGGTAGCGCGGGTGGGGAGCCTCTACGACGAGCTGCGCGGCGCACTGCACGCGATCTGGCAGCGGCGCTGGGTGGCGCTGGCGGTGGCCTGGGGCATCTGCCTGGCCGGCTGGCTGGTGGTGTCGCAGATGCCCAACAACTATGAATCGCGCGCGCGCATCTTCGTGCAGCTGCGCCAGATCATCCCGACCGACGGGACGACGGCGCTCAACCAGCAAAAGGATCTCGACCGGGTCCGCCAGACGCTGACCGCGGCGGTGAACCTGGAGAAGGTGGTGCGCGGCACCGACCTGGCCCGCACCGTGGCGACCGACCGCGACGTGGCGGACCGGGTGGCCGGCCTCCAGAAGGCGATCAAGCTGACCGCGCAGCAGGACAATCTGTTCGAGATCAGCGTAACCGCGCCGAGCGGCAAGCTCGCCCGCCAGATCACCCAGAAGCTGATCGACATCTTCGTCGAGGCGAACCTCTCCGACAATCGCGACCAGTCGAGCCAGTCGCTCGACTTCATGGACCAGCAGCTCGACGCGCGGCAGAAGCAGCTCGCGGACGCCGAGGCGAAGAAGGCGGACTTCCAGAACCGCTATCTCGGTTCGCTGCCCGGCACCGGATCGATCGACGATCGCGTCTCGGCGGCGCGCACCCAGCTCGCCCAGATCCAGTCCGATCTGGCGGCGGCGCAGTCGAGCCTCAACGTCGTCAACGCCCAGATGGCGAGCACCCCGGCCAATGTCGCCGGCGCTGGCGGCGGCGCGGTGACCGGCCCGGCGCGGGCGCGGCTCGCGGCGATCCAGGGCCAGCTCGCCGACGCGCGGGCCAAGGGCTATACCGACAGCCATCCCGACGTGATCGCGCTGAAGAACCAGCTCGCTGCGGCACAGAGTGCGGCGGCGCGCGAACCGGTGGTGAGCGGCGCTTCGGCCGGCGCTTCCAATCCGGTCTATATCGGCCTGCAATCGATGCGGGCCGACAAGCAGGCGACCGTCGCCGCGCTGATCCAGCGCAAGGCGCAGATCGAAGGCGACCTCAACCTGCTCCAGGCGAAGATGGCCGAAGCGCCGGGCGTGGCCGCCGAACAGGGCGAGATCGAGCGCCAATATCAGGTGCTCAAGGGCCAGTACGACACGCTGCTCGCCCAGCGCGAGCAGATGAAGATCGCGAGCCAGGCGCAGAATGTCGCCGATGCCGACAAGTTCAACGTGGTCGATCCGCCCACCCAGCCGCGCGCACCGAGCTCGCCCAACCGGCCGCTGCTGCTCACCGGCGTGCTGATCGCCGGCCTGGGCGCCGGCCTGGCCGCGGCCTTCGCGCTGGGAAAGCTGACGACGACCTTCCCGACCGCCGCCAAGCTCGAAAAGGCGAGCGGCATGCCGGTGATCGGCGCGATCGGCGAAGTGGTGACCGCGGCGCAGACCGCGATGCGCCGCAGGAAGCTGGTGCTGTTCGCCGGCGGGCTGGCCGCCTTGTGCTTCGCCTATGTCGGGCTGATCGGCGTCGAGTTCCTCCAACGCGGCATGGGAGCCTGAGATGAACGACCAGACTCCCCGCCGGCTCAAGGGGTCGCTGCTCGAACGGGCGGCGTCTTCGTTCCATTATGCGCCCCCGCCGATCGAGGCGCCGGAGGAAACGCCGGCCCCGCCGCCGGTGCGCAAGCGCGCCATGGCACCGGCGGCGCAACCCGCGGTGGTGGCCCCGCCGCCGGTGCCGCAGCCCCCGGTGCCGCAGCCCGAAGCCCAGGTCGAGCCGGCGCCCGTGCCGCCGGCGCCCGAGCCGGCCCGGGTGCAGCAGGTGCCCGAACCCATCATCGAGCCCGAGCCCGAGCCCGAGCCCGCTCCCGAACCGGTGCAGCCGGCGCTCGCGCGCGGCATCCCCGCCGAGCCCGAGCCGCAGATCGCCACCGCACGCCCGGCCGGACGCCGCACGGCGTCGCTCGACCGCGACGTGCTCGAACGGGGCGGGATGCTGATGCCCGGCGCGGCGATCACGCCGCTGGCCGAGGAGTTCCGCATGGTGAAGCGCCAGCTGCTGCTCACCGCCCGCGCCGTTGCCGCCAAGGATACCGCCAAGGCGGCCGACCGCGCCCGCATGATCCTGGTCTGCTCGGCCCAGCCGGGCGAAGGCAAGACCTTCTGCGCGATCAACCTCGCGCTCTCGATGGCGACCGAGAAGGACGTTGAGGTGCTGCTGGTCGATGCCGACTTCCCCAAGCCGGACGTGCTGCCGCGCCTGGGCCTGCCGGACGGCCCGGGCCTGCTCGACGTGCTGGCGGGATCGGTGGCGAGCGTCGAGGACTGCATCATCGACACCGACGTGCCGCAGCTTTCGGTGCTGCCGGCCGGCGCGCGCTCCATCAGCGACACCGAGCTGCTGGCGAGCGATCGTGCCCGCGCACTGCTCGACGGGCTGGCCGAGGCCAATCCGCGCCGCATCGTGATCTTCGATTCGCCGCCCGCGCTGGCCGCGTCCCCCGCATCGGTGCTGGCGCTGCACGTGGGGCAGGTGATGCTCGTGGTGCGCGCCGACAGGACCAGCGAGGGCGATCTGCGCCAGGCGGTGAACACGCTCGATGCCTGCGAGCATATCCAGCTCGTGCTCAATTCCGTGTCGTTCCAGCCGGGCGGGCGGCGGTTCGGCAGCTATTACGAATATGGGGAGGAAGGCCGGTGAAGCGGCTCATCGTCACGGGCGCGGCGCTTGCCGCCGTCATGGCCGCCGCGCCGGCCAGCGCGCAGCGCGCGCGCATCACGCCGTATATCGATGCGAGCCAGGTGGTCGCGGCCGATCTCAACGGCGGCGACGTGCTGACCTATTCGACGATCGGCGCGGGGATCGACGCCTCGGTCCAGTCGCGCCGCGTCGAGGTGCAGGTTAGCTATCGCTACGAGCACCGGTTCGATTATCAGAACAAGCTGAACAACGATCACACGCACAGCGGCCTGGCGACCGTGAAGGCGAAGGTGGCGCCGGGCTTCTCGATCGAGGCGGGCGGTATCGCGACGCGCACCCGCTCGGACATCCGGGGCGACGTGCAGACCAGCAATGTCGGCAATTTCAGCAATTCGGCCCAGGTCTTCTCGGGCTATATCGGGCCGAACGTGGCGACGCATCTGGGGCCGATGTTCGTCAACGGCGCCTATCGCTTCGGCTACACCAAGGTCGAGGCGCCCGGGCAGACCGGCGTGGCGCCGGGTCAGCCGCGGCTCGACAATTACGACGATTCCAAGGTGCATGTCGCAACCGCCAGCGTCGGCGTGAAATCGGGCACCGTGCTGCCCGTCGGCATCACTGCCAGCGGTGCCTACACGCGCGAGGATGCCGGCCAGCTCGACCAGCGCTTCGAGGGCAAATATGGCCGCGGCGACGTGGTGCTGCCGGTGGCGCAGGGCCTCGCCGTGGCAGGCGGCGTCGGCTATGAGCAGATCAAGATCACTCAGCGCGACCCGCTGCGCGATACCGCCGGAAACCCGGTGGTCGACGGGGCGGGGCGCTTCAAGACCGATCCCAATTCGCCGCGCCGCATCGCCTATGACCTGGACGGCGTGTTCTGGGACGCGGGCGTGATCTGGCGGCCGAGCCGGCGCACCTTCCTGGAGGCGCGCGTCGGCCGCCGCTACGGCTCGATGAGCTATACCGGCTCGCTCAGCTATCAGGCGAGCCCGGGCAGCGGCATCCAGATCGGCGTCTATGACACGGTGCAGACCTTCGGCCAGCAGCTGAACGGCCAGCTCGCCACGCTGCCGACCGCGCTCGCCAGCACCACCGATCCGTTCGGCAACCAGTTCTCGGGCTGTGTCTACGGCACCACGGGCGCGGCGGCGGGCGGCTGCATGAACGGGGTCTTCGCCTCGGCGGCGACCTCGGCCTATCGCGCGCGCGGCGTGACCGCGGTGGCGGTGGCCGGCCGCGGCGGCACCCGTTTCGGCATCGGCGGCGGCTGGGCGCGGCGCGACTTCATCGCGCCGGCGGGCGGCACTGCCTTCACCACCAACGGCACCAGCGACACCAGCATCTACGCCCAGCTCTTCGCCTCCACCGATGTGGGTCCGAACGGCGCCCTTCAGGGCAGCATCCTCGGCAGCTATTACAATAGCGACATTCCGGGGAATGACGGGATTTACGGTTGGGGAGCGAATACGGCCTATACCCATCGCTTCGGGCGGCTGGGCGCGACCCTTTCCGCGGGCGTGTTCGGGTTCGAGCGGGAGGGCCAGAGCTCGGCCAGCGCCCAGGCGCTGCTGGGATTGCGTTACGGTTTCTAAGCGTCGGGACGAAGCACATGTACGACGACCATTACGGATTGAGCGGCCGGCCCTTCCAGCTGACCCCGGATCCGAAATTCTGGTTCGACACGGCCACCCACCGCAAGGCCATGGCCTATCTCGGCTATGGCCTCAGCCAGGGCGAGGGCTTTGTGGTGATCACCGGCGATCCCGGCGTGGGCAAGACCACGCTGATGGGCCATCTGCTGGGCGAGATCGATCGCGAGCGGCTGAACGTGATCAAGATCGTCTCGACCCAGCTGCGCCCCGAGGATCTGCTGCGGCTGGTCTGCCAGGGGCTGGGGATCGACTCGTCGAACCTCAACAAGGCCGAGATGCTGGGCGCGATCGAGCGCGGGCTGCACACCGTCGCACGCACCGGGCGGCGCACGCTGGTGGTGGTCGACGAGGCGCAGTCGCTGCCGATCGAGAGCCTGGAGGAGCTGCGCATGCTCTCCAACTTCCAGGCCGGCGGCTATCCGCTGCTGCAGATCTTCCTGCTCGGCCAGCCCGAGTTCCGTCTCACGTTGAGCGATCCCCGTCTCGAACAGCTGCGCCAGCGCGTGATTGCGATGCACCACCTCCAGCCGATGCAGGTGGATGAAGTCGAGCCCTATCTGATCCACCGCCTTTCCTGCGTCGGCTGGCGGGGCAAACCGCGCTTCACCAACGATGCGGTGGCGGCGATCCATCGCTGGTCGGGCGGCAGCCCGCGCCGGATCAACCAGCTTGCCAGCCGCGTGCTGCTGTTCGGCGCGGTCGAGGAGATGGAGACGTTCGGCGCGCACGAACTGGCCGCAGTGATCGCGGACCTGAACGACGACACGCCGGTCTCGGGCTATCGGCCCGCGCCGGTGGCGGCGCCAGCACCTTCGCCCGCGCCCGCGCCCGCGCCTGTGCTCGCGCCCGCGCCGCAGCCGGAACCCTATGAACTGACCGATGTCGCGCCGATGCCGATGGGCGCCCCGGTGCCGCCGCCGCGCCCCGCCGATCCGGTGCCGCTGCGCCCCGAAATGGCCGTGCCGGCGAACGATCCGGCGCTGCAGCGCCGCATCACCGAGCTGGAGGGCCAGGTGCGCGACCAGGACGAGGCGCTGCGCCGCGTGCTGGGGTTGCTGGTCGACTGGGTGGAGCAGGGCGAAGGGCAGGGCCGCCGTCCCGACCTTTCGGCCATCCGCGGGAACGCGGCCTGATCCGCATGGTGGTCAACGCCCTCTCGGTCGATGTCGAGGACTGGTTCCAGGTCGGTGCCTTCGAGAACACGATCCGGCGCGATGCGTGGGATTCGCTCGAGCACCGGGTCGAGGCGAACACCGACAAGGTGCTCGCGCTGTTCGAGGCGGGCGGCGTGAAGGCAACTTTCTTCACGCTCGGCTGGGTGGCGGAGCGCTATCCCGCGCTGATCCGCCGCATCGCCGAGGCCGGGCACGAAGTCGCCAGCCATGGCTGGGACCATCAGCGCGTCTTCACCATGGGGCCCGAGCAGTTCCGCGCCGACCTGGCCACCGCCAGAAAGGCGCTGGAGGATGCGAGCGGAACCCGGGTGACCGGCTATCGCGCGCCGAGCTTCTCGATCGACCGCCGCACGCCCTGGGCGCATGAAGTGCTGGCCGAGTCGGGCTATGCCTATTCCTCCAGCGTCGCGCCGGTGAAGCACGATCATTATGGCTGGCACGATGCGCCGCGTGGAGCCTTCTGGCCGGTGCCGGGTGCCGAGCTGGTCGAGATCCCGATCACGCTGGCGCGTTTCCTGGGCCGCGAAGTGACCACCGGCGGCGGCTTCTTCCGCCTGCTGCCGGGCGAAGTGACCTATCGCGCGGTGCGCGCGGCGAACGACGCGGCGCGCCCCGCCATCTTCTATTTCCATCCCTGGGAGATCGACCCGGGCCAGCCGCGGGTGCAGGATGCGCCGTTCAAGTCGAAGCTGCGCCATTATAGCCGGCTGGGCGCGATGGCGGGCAAGCTCGAGACGCTGATCGCGGGGCACGCATGGGGACGGATGGACGAGATCGCGAGCCGCGAAGCGGAGCGGCTGAAGGCGGAGCGGCGCAAGTGAACGCGCCTCTGCTGGCCAAGCCCGTGGCGCTGCGCATCGCCGATCTGGGCAACGCGATCGAGCGGGCGCGGATCGGGGCGTTCGTGCACGATCACCCCGAGGGCACGCCCTTCCACTTGCCGGCCTGGAGCATCGCGGTGGCGCGGGGCTGCGGGCAGCGGAGCCATTATCTGGTCGCCGAGAATGCCGGGGGCGACCTGGCCGGCGTGATGCCGCTGACCGAGATCCGCTCGCCGCTGTTCGGCAACGTACTGGCATCGGCGGGGTTCGGCGTGGGCGGCGGAATCCTGACCCACGATCCGCGCATCGTCCCGCAGCTGGCCGAGGCGGCGTGGACCCTCGCCGGCCAGCGGAAATGCCCGGTGGTGGAAGTGCGCGGCGGGCCGCTGCCCGGGCCGGAATGGCGGGTGGACGACACGCGCTATCTCGGCTTCGTGCATGCGCTGGCCGAAGACGACGCCGCGCAGCTCGCGGCCATCCCGCGCAAGCAGCGCGCCGAAGTGCGCAAGGCGCTGGAGAACGACCTCGACGTCGCGACCGGCTGTAATCCCGGCGACATCGCGGCCCATTATGCCGTCTATGCCGAGTCGGTCCGCAATCTCGGCACGCCCGTATTTCCCCGGACTCTGTTTTCCGAGGTTTTACGCGAATTTGGCAATTCGGCGGACGTGCTTATAGTCCGCCGCGGCGGGGTGGCAGTGTCGAGTGTCTTGAGCCTTTACTGGAACGGCACCGTGTATCCCTATTGGGGAGGCGGCACGCGGGAAGCGCGCGCGCTGCGTGCCAACGACCGCATGTATTTCGAGCTGATGCGCCATGCCCGCACCCGCGGCTGCCGGCGCTTCGATTTCGGCCGCTCCAAGACCGGCACCGGCGCCGCTTCGTTCAAGAAGAACTGGGGCTTCGATCCGCAGCCGCTGACCTATTACGAGCGGGTGGCGGAAGGCGCCAAGGCGCGCGACGCGAGCCCGGTGAACCCGAAATATTCGCTCCAGGTGCGCGTCTGGAGCAAGCTGCCCCTGTGGATCGCCAATCGCGCGGGTCCCCTGATCGCGAAGGGTCTCGGCTGATGGGCGACATCCTCTTCCTCGCGCACCGCGTTCCCTATCCGCCCGACCGGGGGGACAAGATCCGCGGCTTCAACATCCTGAAATATCTCTCGACGAAGAAGCGCGTCCACCTGATCGCCTTTGCCGACGACCCGGCCGACCTGAAGCAGAAGGGCGGGCTGACCAAATATACCGGCAACCGCTCGATCGTGTGGCGGGCCAAGTCGCAGCTGGTGGCGGGGTTCCAGGCGCTGGTCCAGCACCGGCCGGTGTCGCTCACCGCGTTCGATAATGATGCGCTGCGCCAGGCGGTGGAGAACATCCTCGAGCGCCACCGGATCGACACGATCTACGTCTTCTCGAGCCAGATGGCGCAATATCTTCCGCCGCGGCCGCGCCAGCGCGTGATTATGGACTTTGTCGACATGGATTCGGCCAAGTTCGCCGCCTATGCCAAGAGCAGCAAGGGCCCGATGGGCTGGATGCTGGGCCGCGAGGCGCGGCTGCTGCTTGCGCACGAAAAGGCGATCGCGGGGCGGGCCGATGCGAACCTGTTCGTGAGCGAGGCGGAGGCGGAGCTGTTCCGCCAGCGCACCGGCGCCGACCGGGTGCATGTGATCGAGAACGGCATCGACACCGACTATTTCGATCCCTCGGCGCATTTCAAGCGCGTCGACGTGATGGGGTCGACGATCGTCTTCACCGGCCAGATGGACTATCGCCCGAACATCGAGGGAGTGACCTGGTTCGTCGAGACGATCCTGCCGCATATCCGACTGGCCCATCCCGACGCGCGCTTCATCATCGTCGGCCGCAACCCGACCGACGCAGTGAAGGCGCTGGCCAGGCATCCGGGCGTGGCGGTGATCGGCGAAGTGCCCGACGTGCGCGGCTGGCTGGCCCAGGCCGCGGTGGTGGTCGCGCCGCTCAAGCTGGCGCGGGGCATCCAGAACAAGGTGCTCGAGGGCATGGCGATGGCGCGGCCGGTGGTGGCGAGCGAAGCCGCCGCGACGGGCATCGACCATGGCGGCACGATCCTGGTGGGCGCGACGGTGGGCGAGATGGCAGAGCACGTCACCCGGCTGCTCTCCAACCGCCGCAAGGCGGCCGAGCTGGGCGAGGCGGCGCGGCAGCGCGTGATCGACCGCTACAGCTGGGAAGCGCGGCTGAGCCCGCTCGACGAAGTGCTCGGCCAGCCGCTGCGCCCCGCCAAGGAAGAGCGCGTCTCCCGTATCACCGACGTGCCGAAGAAGCCGCGCCGGGCGGCGTAATTCGCTGTCTCCGTTACCCATTTCTTCGTCATTCCCGGCTATTCTCCCGGCGTCCCCGCGGGGATGACGGGAGAATTTGCTTGGCCGAGATATCGATCCCCTCAGGCGTGGGTGCCAGCAGCAAGGGCCCCGCAGTTGCCGTGTTCGACGCGCGCTGGAAGCGGCATGCCGCGATCCTGGCCGGCGTGTGGCTGGCGCTGCTGGCGATCTTCCACCGCGACACCGCGGACCTGGCGACGATCTACTGGACCAACACCACGTTCGGGCATTGCCTGTTCATCGCGCCGGTGATCGCCTGGCTGGTATGGCAGCGCCGGGCCGAGCTTGCCCGGGTGGCGCCGCAGGGCTGGTGGCCCGGCCTCGCGGTCGTCGCGGCGGGCGGGTTCGGCTGGATGGTGGGCGATGCCGCGGGCGTGGCGCTGTTCCGCCACGCCGGGCTGGCGCTGATGCTCCAGGGCGCAGTGGTGACCGTGCTGGGGCCGAACGTCGCCCGGGCGCTGCTCTTCCCGCTCTGCTACATGGCGTTCCTGGTGCCCTTCGGCGATTTCCTCGAAGGGCCGCTACAGGACATCACCATCGCGATGGTGATGCCGATGCTGCATCTGTTCGGCGTGCCCGCCAGCGTGGACGGCGTGCTCATCACCACTTCCAACGGCTATTTCGAAGTGGCCGAGGCCTGTTCGGGCGCCAAGTTCGTGATCGCGATGATCGCGTTCGGCGTACTGGTGGCCAATGTCTGCTATGTCTCGTGGCGCCGGCGCGCGGCCTTTCTGGTCGCGGCGATCGTGGTGCCGATCCTCGCCAACGGCCTGCGCGCCTTCGGGACGATCTATGCGGCCTGGTGGACTTCGGTGGAGGCGGCGACGGGGTTCGACCATATCGTCTATGGCTGGGTGTTCTTCGCGCTGGTGATGGCCGCGGTGCTGGCGATCGGCTGGAAATGGTTCGATCGCGACCCCGATGCGCGCTGGTTCGATCCCGCGGCGCTGCAGGCGGTGCCGGCTCGCCGGGCGGATGCGCCGGTCGCGGGGCTGCTGGTGCTGCTGGTGGCAAGCCTGTTCCTCGGCTGGTCCAGCTTCAACGATGCGCGCGCGGCGCCCGTGCCGGCACGCGTGGCGCTGCCCGATCTGCCCGGCTGGCACCGCGTGCCCTCCAGCATTCGCGCGGCCTGGTCGCCCAACTTCCCGGGCGCGGACCATTTCCTGATCGGCCGCTATGCCGATGCGACGGGCCGGAGCGTCGACCTGGCGGTAGCGGTCTATGCGACGCAGCACGAGGGGCGCGAGCTGGTCGGCTTCGGCATCGGTGCGATCCGCGAGAATGATCGCTGGGTGAAGATCGAGGACCTGGGCCCCATCCGCCGCGGCACCGCGCTGCGCATGACAGGCCCCGGCCGCATCGAGCGCGAAGTGGTCACCTGGTACCGGATCGGCGGCGTGCTGACCGGCAGCGACAAGCGCGTGAAGCTGGAGACGCTGAAGACCAAGCTGCTCGGCGGCAGCCAGGCCGGCGTGGCGGTGCTGCTCTCGGCCGAGCAAGGGAGCGACAAGGGCGCCCATGCGACGATCCAGGACTTCCTGGGCGCGCTTGGTCCCGTGGAGAACCTCGCCGATCGCATGGCAGGGGTGCGCTGACTTCCCTCCTGCCGTCATCCCCGCCATCGCAGGGATGACGGCAGGAGGGAGGCGGGCTAAGCCGGCACATATGAGGAAGCATCGCTGAATGTGCGGCATCGCCGGCCTGTATTATCCCGCCCTCGCCAAGCCGGTGGACCCCGCGCGCATCGTGCAGATGACCGATGCGCTGGTCCATCGCGGACCGGACGGCTCGGGGGTGTGGACCAGCGCGGGCGTGGGGCTGGGGCATCGGCGCCTCGCGATCATCGACCTCGAAGGCGGCATCCAGCCGATGGCCACGCCCGACCAGGGCCTGGTCGTCACCTACAATGGCGAGATCTACAATTTCCGGGAAGTGCGCGCCGAGCTGGAGGCCAAGGGCGCCCGCTTCGCCACCGACAGCGATACCGAGGTGCTGCTGCACGGCTGGCGGGCCTGGGGCCCCCGGATGCTCGACCGGCTGAACGGCATGTTCGCCTTCGCGCTCTATGACGCCGGTGCCCAGAGCCTGTTCCTGGCGCGCGACCGGTTCGGCGTGAAGCCGCTCCATTATGCCGAGCTGTCGGACGGAGCGCTCGCCTTCGCCTCGGAGCTGAAGGGGCTGCTCGCGCATCCGCTGTTCCGGCGTACGCCGGACTTCAAGGCGGTCGAGGACTATCTGGGGCTCGGCTATGTGCCCGACGATTCCTCGATCCTGGCGGGGGTGCGCAAGCTGCCGGCGGGGCATTTCCTGTTGCTGGAGCGCGGCAAGCCGGTGCCGCAGCCGCAGCGCTGGTGGGACATCGACTTCTCGCAGCGCGCAAGCGGCAAGCTGCGCGACCTCGAGGCCGAACTGATCGACCTGATGCGGAGCGCGGTGCGCGCGCGCATGATCGCCGATGTGCCGCTCGGCGCGTTCCTCTCGGGCGGCGTCGACAGCTCGGCGGTGGTGGCGCTGATGGCCGAGGCGAGCAAGGCGGCGGTGAAGACCTGCACGATCGGCTTCGACGAGGCGGATCATGACGAGACCGGCTATGCCCAGATGGTCGCCGAGCGCTTCGCCACCGCGCATCGGACGCGCAAGGTGGCGGCGGACGATTTCGCGCTGATCGACACGCTGGTGGGCGCGTTCGACGAGCCCTTTGCCGACGCCTCGGCGCTGCCGACCTACCGGGTGTGCGAACTGGCGCGCGAGAGCGTGACGGTGGCGCTGTCGGGCGACGGCGCGGACGAGGCGCTGGCCGGCTATCGCCGCTACCGGTTCTTCGCCGCCGAGGAACGCGCGCGCGCGCTGCTGCCGCAGGGGCTGCGCGAGAATGTGTTCGGCACGCTCGGCCGGCTCTATCCCAAGGCGGACTGGGCGCCGCGCCCGTTCCGCGCGAAGACGACATTCCTGGCGCTGGCCGAAGGGGGCGAGTTCGCCTATCCCAAGGCCGTGGGCGTCACCGGCCCGGCGCTGCGCAACGCGCTCTATTCGGATGCCATGAAAAAGGCGCTGGCCGGGCACAGCGCCGAGCAGCGCTATACCGATACGATGCGCCAGGCGCCGGCCCGCGATGCGCTCGACCGTGCGCAATATGCCGATATCCGGCACTGGCTGCCGGGCGATATCCTCACCAAGGTCGACCGCACGAGCATGGCGGTGAGCCTGGAGGCGCGCGAGCCGCTGCTCGACTATCGGCTCGTCCAGTTCATGGCGACGCTGCCGCCGTCGCTGCGGATCAGGGCGGGGCAGGGCAAGTGGCTGATGAAGAAGGCGATGGAGCCCTATCTGCCCAAGGATGTGCTCTACCGGCCGAAGATGGGCTTCGTGACGCCGATCAGCGCCTGGTTCCGCAAGGCGCTGGCCGATGAGGCGGCTGCGCTGGGGCGCTCGAAGCTGCTCGCCAGCACCGGCTGGTTCGACCTGCACGCGATCGAGAAGCTCGCCGCCGATCACAAGGCGGGGCGGGCGGAGCATGGCCGGACGCTCTGGCAGCTGCTGATGCTGGAGCGCAGCCTGAACCGGATGTTCGGCTAGTCCTCAAAAATCCCCCCCCCCCGGAGGGGGAGGATTGTTCAACCGGCGCTCACCGTCATGGCCGGTGCGAAGACCGCCACCCCCGCGCTCGCCGTCAGCGTCACCAGCGCCAGGGTGGAGAGCAGGAAGAACAGGAAGCGGACCGAGACCTTGTTGAAGGTCGCCTGTACCAGGCTGTGCGCGATGCGCAGGAGCACATAGGCCCATGCGAGCCACAGATTGGGGCCCTGGCCCTGGCCGAGCAGCGCGAGCGTCAGTGCGATCGCATAGAACAGCGTCGGCTGCTCGTGCAGATGGTTGTAGTTGTGTGCCTTCCACTGGACCGCCGGTGGCAGCACCTTGTCGGCATCGGTGCCCTTGCTGCCGATCAGCTTGCCCATGTCGATGCCTGCCGCCTTCATCGCGGGAACGCGGGTGACGATCGTCCAGACCAGCATGACGAGCGTCCAGGCGACGAGCACCACCACCGGCGCCAGGATTTGACTATGCATTGCAGCCCCTCCCACTGCGTGTGAAGCCGGGAGGCTGGCCCAATCGGTTCGCAAATGCAACTAAACCGGCGCGAGCAGGCTTTCGAGGAGCAGATGCGTGCCGCGGCGCAGCGCCGCCGCGTCCTGTGCCGGCCAGACCGCGTTGCGGCAGAGCACGCCCATCACATGCGCCTGGACCAGCCAGCCCACCGTGGCGGCATCGGCATCTGCCCGTGCCTTGCCGGCGGCGATCAGGCGGTGGGCTGCGGCTTCCACTGCGTGACGGAGCCGCTCGAGATTGGCGGTATTGCGCTCGCGCAGGCCGCTATCGCCCGTGCTGGCGGCGGTGACCTCGATGCCAAACCGGGCATGGGCCGGGGGGAGGGCGGGGGCGATTCGGCGTTCGAACACCGAATCGGCCAGCGTCGCGATGCTGCCATCCTCGATCGGACCCAGTTCGGCGGCGAGCATGTCCGTCACGGCGTGGATCAGCGCGTCGCGGCTCGGGAAATGGCTGTAGAAGGCGCCCTTGCTGATCCCGGCCTGGGTGCAGACATTGTCGACCGAAGTGGCGAGCAGCCCGCGTTCGAACAGGCAATGCGCGGTCGCATCCAATATGTGCATGCGCCGCTTGGCGGCAGTCGCTTCGGTCAGACGGGGCATTCATCTCTCACTGATGCGTCAGCCGGTGCACTGCATCCGGATTGATGCCGCCATGTTGCAGCGAGGCAAGTCGAGGATAGCCGGCGATACCCTTCAGGTGCGTTCGGCAAGCGCCTTTCGGAGCCCGCGCGCCATGTGCTGCGCCAATGCGCGCTGCAGGGGCAGATAGTCGTTGGTGTCGGTCGCCCCGACGAACTGCCCCGACCACAGCAGGCGCCCGCCGCTGCGATCGACGAGATTGATCACGACGACCGTCTGACGCGGTGTCTGCCGCACGCTGATGCGGGCGAGGAGATCGGCGCCCTCGTCGGTGGTGGCGACGCTATAGCCCCGGGGCAGGCCGTTGCCGACCTCGGCGAGGAAGCTCTCGCGCAGGCCCGCATTGAACTTGGGGAAGAGCACATATTCGCACAGGCCCTGGACCCCTTCGATGGCGATACGGTGCTGGGGCCGGAAGACCGTGGCCTGCGCCCAGACGGCACCGCCGACGGCAAGGGCGGCGAACAGGCCGCCCGCGGCCGCGAGGCGACCAAGACGGCGGGACGGCCCGGCCACGGCTGTGGCTTGGATCGCGCCGATGAAGCGATAGCCGGATCTCGGCCGCGTCCGGATGTAGCGCGGCGTGTCGGCCTCGTCGCCGAGCAGGGCCCTGATGCGGCGGATACAGGTGTTGAGCGATGCGTCCCCGCCCGTTCCGGCGCGGGGCCAGAACCGATCGAGCAGTTCCTGCCTGCCCACGGTCCGCCCGCCATTGTCGATCAGATAGCCGAGGACTTCCACCACCTGCGGCGGCGCATCGAGCTGCGCGCCTCCCCGGAAGATCTGCAGCGCGGCAGGATCCAGGCGGAAATCGTCGAAGCGAAGCATCACATCGTCCACTACAAAGAAACGCCCATGCCGGTCCGGTCGCCCGATGTCAGATCAGGTCACGAGATGTCATTCGGCCCTTTCGACCGGGTACGATAGCCGATTCCCGATCGACACGCATCACGCAAGGGAATCGCCAAATGCCGTCAGAGGATGACCTGTTCCTGCCCGGTCGGCGCCATGTCCTGGGCCTCGGCCTGGCGGGGATGGCGGCGTCGGCACTCCCCATGCCGGCGGCGTGCGCGTTCGCCGGCGCGTCGATGGCGAAGCGGCTGGACGATCTGCTCGACGCCACGGCATCGGGCTATGGCACGGTCGGCTATTCCGCGGCGGTGCTGCGGCGCGGCAGGCTCGTCCATGTCCGCCACGCCGGATTGGCGGATCGCGATACCGGCGCGCGGATCACGGCCCGATCCGTCTATCCCATCTTCTCCGTCTCCAAGCTGTTCCTGATCGTCGAGTTGGCGAAGGCCGTCGGGCGCGGAGCGCTCGACCTGTCCACGCCGCTCGCCCGGGTCCGGGACGGGCTGCCGGAAGCGTGGCGCGGGATCACGCTGGCGCAGGCGCTTGCCCATGTGTCGGGGTTGCCGGACTATATCCCGGATTTCGTCGCGCCGACCGAGGACCAGGCGCTCGCCGCCATCCGCGACAAGCCGCTGCGCTTCGCGACCGGCACCCGCAACGACTATAACCAGACCAACATGTTGTTCGCCCGCATGGCGCTGGAGCAGGCCAGCGGCGCCGCGCTCACCGCGCTGGCGGCCCGCCAGTTCCGGGCGGCCGGGATGCGCCGCACCGGCTATCATACCGGCTATCCGGACGGCGCGGTGCGATTGCCGGGGCTGGTATCGAGCTATCGGCCGATCCTCGGGCGCGGCGGGCTGCCGGCTCCATTCGCGCTGCCGTCCATGCCGAACTATGCGTTCGGTTCGACGGGGGTCTTCACGACGATGGCCGACATGGTGCGGTGGAGCCAGGCGCTGCTGCGCGGCGACCTGTTGCCGCTCGGAGCGCTGCGTGCGTCCTGGCCGCCCTTTCCGATGCCTGGCGGTGCGGCCGCCTGGCACAGCCATGGCTGGGAATATTACCGGCACGGCGACGTCACCATCGTCGGCCATGGCGGCGACGTCCGCCTGGTCTGGCGGCATTTCTTCCGGACGGCGGATCCGGGCGATTGTGCGACCGTGATCTATTTCGACAATGGCGGGCGCTCGACCTTCGACCGGCACCGGCTGGCGACCCTGCTCGCCGACCTGGTGATGCCGGGGGCCGCACGCGCGACCGAACTATGGGAGGAGGAGCTGTTTCGCGGCCTCGCTTCCGGACGCTGGCGCCAGGCGATCGACCTCCTGGACGCGGCCGCACCGCCGGATGCCGTGGAGGCGATCGTGAACCGCGTCGGCTATGACGCCATGCAGATCCTCGACGTGGAAGCCGCGCTGTTCCCGTTCGCGTGGAACGTGCAGCGGTTTCCCGGTTCGTCGAACGCGCATGACAGCCTTGGCGAAGCCTGTCGCGCGCTGGGGCGCATCGAAGCCGCGCGCGCAAGCTATGCGCGTGCGCTGGCGCTCGATCCGGGCAATGCGCGGATCGCGGCGATCCTCAGGGATCTTGCCTCGCCGCCGGCCGCCAACTGATGCGATGCCATCCATTTTCTTCTTCGAGGAGCATGACGATGCGTTTCTGCCCGGGTCTCGCGATGTGCGCGGCCGCTTTCCTGGCCCAGCCGGCAATGGCCGATCCGACCGATGTGGACGTCCGCGTGATCGCGCGCGGTGCCAAGTTCCTCGGCGGCTATGCCGCGCCCGTCCGAATCGTCCTGACCGATGCCGATACCGGCGAGACGCTCGCACGGGGCACGACTTCGGGCACGACGGGCGACACCCAGCGGATCATGGGCGGGGAACGGGGCGCCAGGAAGTCCGACGCGGATTCCGCCGTGTTCCGGGCCCGGCTGGACATCGACCGCCCGCGCCGGGTGACGGTGCAGGCGACAGGCCCCCTCGGCCAGCCCCAGGCGGTGACGACTGCGACCAGCACGCAATGGATCCTGCCCGGGCATCACCTGACCGCCGGGGACGGCTGGCTGATCGAACTGCCCGGGCTGATCGTGGATATCGCCGATCCCGTCGCCTATCAGTGGACGAAGAAGGGCGAGAGGGTGGGGCTGCGCGTGGGGGTCACCATGTTGTGCGGCTGCGCGCTCTCGCAAAATGGCCCCTGGCAAGCGAGCGATGCCGAGGTCGAAGCCCATGTGACGGTCAACGGCACGGCCTCTCGCCCGGTGAGACTGCAATTCGACGTGGTATCGGGCACGTTCGCCGCGAGCCTCCCGGCCACGGCTTCCGGCCTCTACGAAGTCGAGGTCCGCGCATGGATGGGGCCGACCAACAATGCGGGCGTCGCGCGCACCGCCTTCTTCGTGCGCTGACCGGCAAAGGAAAAGGGCGGCCGGGAATGTCCCCGGCCGCCCCGTTTCCTTCGTCCTGAGGCAGGCGATCAGGCGAACAGCTTCGCCCAGCCGCGCTTGACGCGCTCGCGCCAATGGCCGCGATGATAGGCGTCCGACGCCAGCAGCGGCATGACCGAGCCCGCTTCGGCGAACACCATCTGCTCGATGCCGGTGTTGACCTTGCCCCACGACGCCGCCTCCTGGAGGGTCGAGGACGAGCAGGCGCCGTCGCGCACGTCGGCGACGGTGATCTGCACGGCGTATTTGTGCACTTCCACATCCTCATGGCCGAGGATCTCGGCGCAGACGACGGTGTCCTGGATGAAGTTCTTCGGCACGCCGCCGCCGATCATCAGCAGGCCGGTGGTGCCCGCCTGGATCTTGATCTCGGTGAGCTCGCGGAAATCGGCGATGGCATCGAGCACCATGTACGGACGGCCTTCCTTGGCGGCGTCCACCTGGTGCTTGACCAGGCCGAAGCCGGCCGACGAGTCGACGAACGCCGGGCAGAAGATCGGCACGTCATGCTCATAGGCGAGCTTGACCAGGCTGTTGTCCTTCTTGCCGTGCTCGACGAGATACTTGCCCATCTCGCGGATGAAGGCGCGCGACGAATAGGGCTTGGGATCGAGCGATTCCGCGATCTTGTTGATCGTGTGGTCGCAGTCCTGGAGCTGCTCCTCGTCGATGTAGGTGTCGTAGATGCGGTCGATATAGAGCGAGCGCAGCGTGTCGTCGTCGGGGATCTCGAGCGCCTGATAGTGCTTGTGGCCCAGGCCCTCGAAGAAATCCATGTCGACGATGGTGGCGCCGGTGGCGACGATCACGTCGACCATGTTGTTGCGCACCAGCTCGGCATAGAGGTCCATGCAGCCGCCGGCCGAAGTCGAGCCGGCGATCACCAGGACGACGGTGCAGTCCTTGTCGGCCAGCATGTCGTTGTAGATCTTGGTGGCGCGGCCGAGGTCGCGGCTGGTGAAGCTCATATCGGCCATCGCGTCGACGATCGGGCGCGCGTCGAACGACTTGATGTCGATGTGCTTGACCTGCTTCGACAGCAGTTCCGCCTTGCGGGTGTCGTTGATCGGGGCGTTGGCCGCCGCGGTCTTGGTGAGGGTGTCGGTCATGGGGTCTCCCATATCTTGCCATGCCGCCGTCATTCAAAGGGGACGCGGTAACCCAGATGCGGGGCCGATAGCCCCGAAACAACAATCCGTCATCCCCGCGCAGGCGGGGATCCATTTTCGCCGAATGCAGTGAGCCTCACTGTTACCAGCCAGAATGGATCCCCGCCTTCGCGGGGATGACGAACTTAAAGACCTGTGACGTTACAGCTTTACGACGTTCCACGCCGGGCGGCGTTCCGAAAGCTCGACATACATCGAGGCCATCGGCTCGTCCGTCACGGTGACGGTCGCGTCGGTGCCGAAGCCGTTGAACGCGGTGCGCATCGCCGAGCCATAGGCACCCAGCATGCCGATCTCGAAATAATCGCCCGAACGGGTGTCGGCCGGCAGAAGGAACGGGCCCTTCATGTAGTCGAGATCGTCGCAGGTCGGGCCGTAGAAGCTGAACTCGACGTCCTTGGCGTTCGATTCCGGCTCGCGCAGCAGCTCGACCGGGAACTTCCAGCCGATGTGCGCGGCATCGAACAGCGTGCCATAGGCGCCGTCGTTGATGTACAGCTCCGCGCCGCGGCGGCGCTCCACGCGCACCACGATCGAACTGTACTCGGCGCACAGCGCACGGCCCGGCTCGGCCCAGAGCTCGGCCGAATAGGAGATCGGCAGGCTCTCGAACGCGCGGTGGATCGTCTCGAAATAGGCTTCGAGCGGCGGCGGAGTCATGCCCGGATAGACCGAGGGGAAGCCGCCGCCGACGTCGATCACGTCCACGGTGACGGCCGACTCGACGATCGCCGCGCGCACGCGTTCCATCGCGTTCGAATAGGCATCCGGCGACATCGCCTGCGAACCGACATGGAAGCAGATGCCCAGCGCATCGGCGACCTGGCGGGTCTCGAACAGCAGCTTGGCGGCTTCGCCCGGGCCGGCGCCGAACTTCGACGCGAGGCTGAGCTTCGAATGCTCCGACGAGACGCGCAGGCGCACGCAGAGCGTCAGGTCGCTCGCGGCCACGCCGTCGCGGCTGGTGGCGCGGACGATCTTCTCCAGCTCCTCGAGGCTGTCGAGCGAGAAGGTGCGGACGCCGTGCGTGAAATACGCCTCTTCGATCGCTTCCTCGGCCTTGACCGGGTGCATGAAGCAGAGCGTCGCTTCCGGCAGCGTGCGCGCGACCAGGCGAACCTCGCCGATCGACGCCACGTCATAGGTGGCGATGCCGTTGTCCCACAGGATCCGCAGCAGTTCGGGCGAGGGATTCGCCTTCACGGCATACATTGCCCTGCCCGGGAACTTCTCGACGAAGAACCGGGCGGCCCGTGCCGCGGCGTGCGGACGGACGAGCGTGACCGGCTGAACCGGACCCTGCTTGGCGATGTCGAGGCCGGTCACGGTGGAGCCGGCGGTCGAGAGGGGCGCTAACCCCAGCGCGCGATGATGCTTGTGCAACTCAAGGGACCTCCAAGTGCCTTACGGCGATCGTTGACAAAAGCTGCCTTGCGGTTGGAAGTCCCATGGGGCAGCGGAAGGCGGCACATAAGGACGTTGGATCGGGGTGTAAAGTGATTCGAGGCCCGGAATATTACGGCGGGGGTGAATTGTGACAATTGTGCGACAACCTACACGCGCGGGCGTTCGCGACGCTGCCTCGAAGGTCGCCGAGATCCTTCCGCAAACTCCTCTGTTCGTTCAGGAAATCCGTGGAGTGCCGGTGTGCTTCAAGGCCGAGTGCCTGCAACCGATCGGCGCGTTCAAGATCCGCGGCGCCTGGCATCGACTCACTGCGCTGGACGATCCGGCGCGCGAGAAGGGCGTGGTCGCCTTTTCCTCGGGCAATCATGCGCAGGGAGTCGCCTGGGCGGCGAAGAAGCTTGGCATCCCGGCGGTGATCGTGATGCCCGCCGACGCGCCCAGGGTGAAGCGCGACGCAACGCTGGCGATGGGCGCGGAGATCGTCTCCTATGACCGGATGACCGAGAGCCGCGAGAAGATCGCCGCGCACCTTGCCCATGCCCGCGGCGCGACGCTGGTGCCGAGCTTCGACGATCCCTGGATCATCGAGGGGCAGGGGAGCGCCGGGATCGAGGCGATGACGCAGATCGTCGAGGCCCGGTTGCCCGATTTCGCGAACGTGCTGGTGCCCTGTGGCGGCGGCGGGCTGGCGGCGGGCCTGGCGCTGGCGCTGCCCGATGCCGAGATCGTCACCGTCGAGCCCGAGGGCTGGGACGATATGCGCCGCAGCCTCGATGCCGGGTGGATCGAGCCGGTGGGAGACAATCCGCCGCCCACGGCATGCGACGCGCTGCAGACCACGCGCGTCTCGCCGCTGACTTTCGACGTGCTGTCGCGGCGGGGGGCGACCGGGCTGGCGGTGAGCGAGGCGGAAGTGCGCGCGGCCCAGCGCTGGGCCGCGGCCAGGCTGCGGGTGGTGGTGGAACCGGGCGGGGCAGTGGCGCTGGCGGCGTTGCTTGCGGGCAAGCTGGACGTGAAGCCGGGCTTGCTCGTGATCCTTTCCGGGGGCAATGCCGATCCCGATGCCTATGCCCAAGTCCTTGCCGGGAAAGACTGACCCGGTGGCCAGCCGCCTCGGCGCCGTGATTGCCAACGTCATGAGCGTCGGTGCGCGCGCGCTCGGCTATTTCCTCTGGGGAGTGCTGCGCATCGCCTATCGCGGCGATCCCCGGATGATCGCGCTGTTCGGCGGCGTGATCGGGATGACCGGGCTGCTCGTCTGGCTGATCGCCGGCTGATGCCCGATCCCGGCCTGGAGCCGCTCTGGCTCAGCATCGCGGTGATCGCCATGGGCGCGCTCGTCTGGGGCGGGTGGGAACAGTTCCGGGCGGACCGGACCAAGGCGATCCTGATGTGGGTCTGCGCCGTCGTGATCCTCGGCAATCTGCTGATCCTGCAGATCTGAAACGCGCCGGGGTCGCATCGACATCAGCATTGCGAGGTGTCGCCAATATTCCTCTCCCTCCGGGGGAGGCTTTCCGAATGCCGAGCGGGCCCATGCCCGGCTGACACATCTGGTTACACAAGATCGTTGGACGCGCCCGTGTGCCGCGCGCATATCCTTCGCCTGCCCGGCTGATGAGGTGCGTGATGCGCAAATCCCTGATCCTGCTGCCGTTCCTGCTCGCCGCCATGCCCGCGTCCGCGCAATCCGCGCCGGCGCGCGAGATCGCCTATGGCACGGCGCAGCTGCAGAAGCTGGATTTCTACAAGGGCGCAGGGGATGCCGCGCCGCTGGTGGTGTTCGTCCATGGCGGCGGCTGGCAGCGGGGCGACAAGGGCAATGCGACCGGCGCGGCGAAGATCGCCCATTTCACCGGGCGCGGTTTCGCCTTTGCCAGCGTCGACTATCGGCTCGTGCCGGGCGCGACAGTGGAGGAACAGGCGCAGGACGTCGCCGATTCGCTGGCCTATCTGGCGCGGCATGCGCGCGCGCTGGGCGTGGATCCGGGCAAGATCGTGGTGATGGGGCACAGCGCGGGCGCGCATCTGGCGGCGCTGGTCGCGACCGATCCCGTCTATCTCCGCAAGGCGGGCTGGGGCCTGGACCGGCTTGCCGGCGTCGTGCTGCTCGACGGCGCGGCCTATGACGTGCCCGCGCAGATGGCCGATGGCCCGCGGATCATGGGCGGCACCTATGATGCCGCGTTCGGCCGCGATCCCGCCCGTCAGCGCGCGCTCTCGCCCACCTTGCAGGCCGCCGCGCCCAATGCCCGCGACTTCCTGATCCTGCACGTGGAGCGTGTGGACGGCACGCGCCAGTCCGAAGCGCTGGGGCGCGCGCTCGCGGCGGCGGGCGCACGGGTGACGGTGCAGGGCTTTGCCGGCCGGGGACTGCGCGGCCATATGGAAATCAACCGGGCGCTGGGCGATCCCGTCTATCCGGCGACGGCGGTGGTGGATCGCTGGATCGACGGCGTGCTGGCGCGCTGAGCATTGGCGTAGGAGGCGCGAGCCCCTAGATGGGCCGCATGTCGCTTCTCGCCGAACTCCATTACGACGCGTCCGATTTCGACGTGATCCGTCCGGGCACCCATGTCGTCTGCGCCGTCAGCGGCGCGCCGATCCCGCTCGACCAGCTCAAATATTGGAGCGCCGAGTTCCAGGAAGCCTATCGCAGCGCGGCCGAGGCAACCGCCGCGATCCTGGCGGGCGGAGCGAAGAATCTGAAGAAGGATTGAGGGGCGGCGGAGCCAGGTCCGCCAGTCCGCCCCCGGCCGTCAGCCCCGTCCTTGCAGGGGTGACGGCGTCCGGCGGGCGTCTGCCAGCCCCTCAGCGGATCGGCGAGTTGGGGTCGAGCCGCATGTCGAGATAGCGGTCCACGCTCTTCATCAGGTCGTCCATCTCGTGCTCGAAGAAGTGGTTCGCGCTCGGAATGGTGTCGTGATGGATGGTGATGTGCTTCTGGGTGCGCAGCTTGTCGACCAGCTTCTGCACCGCGCCCGGCGTGACCACCTCGTCATTCTCGCCCTGGATGATGATGCCCGAGGACGGGCAGGGGGCAAGGAAGGTGAAGTCGAACATGTTCGCCGGCGGCGCGATCGAGATGAAGCCGCGGATTTCCGGACGGCGCATCAGCAGCTGCATGCCGATCCAGGCGCCGAAGCCGAAGCCGGCGACCCAGGTGCTGCTCGCTTCCGGGTGGAAGCTCTGTACCCAGTCGAGCGCGCTCGCCGCGTCGGACAGTTCGCCGATGCCGTTGTCGAACGTCCCCTGGCTCTTGCCGACGCCGCGGAAATTGAAGCGCAGCGTCGCGAAGCCACGGCGCTGGAAGGTCTTGTAGACTTCCTGGACGATGCGGTTGTTCATCGTGCCGCCCGCATTGGGATGCGGGTGGAGGATCATGGCGACCGGTGCGCGCGGCTTGGGAGCGGGAGCGAAACGGCCTTCGAGGCGCCCCTCGGGGCCGGGAAAGATGACTTCGGGCAAGGCAGACCTGCTTTGAATTGGAGGCGCGCTGTGGAGCGCGGTGCGTTGGGCGCTATATAGGCAGCGCGCCCCTTTGCGCAATTACAACGAGATTCGCTTGGCCGACCGCATCTATCTGGACCATGCCGCGACCACTCCCATGCTGCCGCAGGCGCTGGCGGCGGTGGAGGCGGGGATGCGCCACTGGGCGAATCCCAGCTCACCCCATGCCGAGGGGCGCGCGGCCCGCGCCGCGCTGGAGAAGGCGCGCAGCGACGTCGCCGCCGCCTATGGTTGGGCGCACGAGCTGGTCTTCACCAGCGGTGCCAGCGAATCGCTGCAGATCGCGCTTGGCCGCTCGATGGCGCCGCGCCGGCTGATCAGCGCGGTCGAGCATGATTCGGTGTTGCGCCATTCGGAGGGTGCGCAGGTGCTGCCCGTCGACGGCGACGGGGTCCTGGATCTCGACGCGTTGCGCGGCGCGCTGGCGGCGGGGCCGCGCGCGCTGGTGGGAGTGCAATGGGCGAACAGCGAGACCGGTGTGCGCCAGCCGATCGCCGAGATCGCGGCTATCGTGCACGCGGCGGGCGCCATCCTGCTGGTCGATGCGGCACAGATGCCCGCGCGCGCCGACGATGCGGTGCTGCGCCATGCCGATCTCGTGGCGGTCTCCGCACACAAGCGTGGTGGACCGCCGGGGATCGGTGCGCTGCTGGTGCGCGATTTCGGCGTGCTGCTGCCGATGGGCGGGCAGGAAAAGGGCTATCGCGCGGGCACCGAGAATCTTCCCGGTGCACTGGGCTATTCGATTGCCGTCCAGATGCCCGAGGATCTGGCGCGAATGGCGGCGCTGCGGGCCCGGCTGGAGGCGGCGATCGTCGCGGCGGGCGGCGACCCAGTGGGCGCGAACCGTCCGCGCAGTCCGCTGATCGGAGCCTATCGGATGCCGGGCGTCTCCTCCGCCGCCCAGCTGATCCGCTTCGACCTGGCCGGCATATCGGTCTCGGCGGGCAGCGCCTGTTCCTCGGGCAGCATGCGGCCGAGCCATGTCCTCGCCGCGATGGGCTGGGAGGAGCCGGCATTGCGCGAAGTGGTGCGGGTGAGTTTCGGGCGCAATACCACCGAAGCGGAGGTGGATGCCTTCACGACGCTCTGGCGTCAGATCGCGATCGAGGCCAGAACCAGAGCCGCATGACCTATCTCGACTATCAGGCGACCACACCGCTCGCGCCCGAGGCGCTGGCCGCGATGCTGCCCTTGCTGGAAGGCAATTTCGCCAATCCGCATTCCGCCCATGCCCAGGGCCGCGCGGCAAGGGCGGCGGTGGAAGTGGCGCGCGACGATGTCGCCGGATTGTTGCCTCCGGGCGGGACGGTAAGCTTCACCAGCGGCGCGACCGAGGCGCTCAACTGGGCGATCAAGGGCACGAGCGGCGGGATCGTGACGATCGCGACCGAACATGCCGCCGTGCTCGACACGGCCGCGGCGGAGCGCCGCAGGGGCAGGGACGTCGTCGTGCTGCCGGTCGGCACCGAAGGGCTGGTCGACCTCGCCGCCGCGCGTGCGGCGATCGGTCCGGGCGTCGGCCTGGTCGCGGCGATGCTGGTCAACAACGAGATCGGCGTGATCCAGCCGATCGCGGAACTGGCGCATCTCGCCCATGCCGCCGGCGCGCTGTTCCTTTGCGACGCGGTGCAGGGCTATGGCCGGGTGCGCATCCCCGATGGCTGCGACCTGATCGCCGTCTCGGCGCACAAGATCCACGGGCCCAAGGGCGTGGGCGCCCTGTGGATCCGCGACGGGGTGACGCTGGAGCCGCTGATGCATGGTGGCGGGCAGGAGCCGGCGGGCCGTTCGGGCACGCTGTCGCCCGCATTGTGCGCGGGGTTCGGTGCGGCGGCAAGGCTCGCCAAGCAGCGCCTCGGTGCCGATCATGCCCATGCCGAGCAGCTCTTTCGCGCGGCGCTTGCCCGTATCCCCGGCGATTGGGTGCTGAACGGCGCACAGGGAGACCGCTATCCCGGCAATCTCAACCTGCGCCATGACGGGCTCGACGTCGCCCGGCTGATGTCGGACCTGCGCGACATCGCCTTTTCCGCCGGATCGGCCTGCGCGAGCGGATCGGGGCGGCCGAGCCATGTGCTCGAGGCGATCGGCCTCTCCGCTGCCGAGGCGCGCGCAAGCATCCGCATCGGCTTCGGGCGCTATACCACCGAGGACGCGTTGCTCCATGCGATCGACCGGATCGCCGCCGCCGCCCGGCGGCAGAGCCGCGCGGCATGATCCGCGTCACCTTCATCAGCGCCGACGGGCGCGACCGGCACGAAGTGACGGCGGAGACGGGGCTGCGCCTGCTCGAAGTGGCGCAGAATGACGGCCAGCCGCTGGAGGGCACTTGCGAGGGGCAGATGGCCTGCTCGACCTGCCACGTGATCGTCGATCCCGAATATTTCGCCCGGCTGCCCCGCGCTGCGGAGGAAGAGGAGGACATGCTCGACCTGGCGGTGGGCGCGGTGCGCACCAGCCGGCTCGCCTGCCAGATCCTGCTAACGCCGGACCTGGACGGGCTGGTGGTGCACATGCCGGCCGGTCATCGCGACATGCAGGGGCGCTGAGGCGTATCGCGGGGGATTCCGGATGACCCTGGGCTGAGCGATCCGTTCAGCCTGTCGAAATCGGTTCAATTTCAGGATCGAGCATGGAACCGAAACGATCGTTCCGGTTTCCGACATCGGGGGGCTCTTTCCCCCGCAAGCAGGAGAGAGAAGATATGAAATTGCTTCCGATCCTCGCGGCCGCCGCTGCCGCGACCCTCGCCATCCCGGCCGCCAATGCCGCCGCTGCCCCGGCGGCCCCGGCGATCGCCGGCAAGGCGGACATCCAGCACCACCGTCCGCACCATCGCAAGCGGCCCCAGTGGCGCACGGTGTGCAAGACCAAGTGGCATCACGGCCATCGCCAGCGCGTGTGCCGCAAGGTGCGCGTCCACCGCTAAGGGTTTCGGGCGGGAGCGTGCCTGCGTTCCCGCCCTTGCCTAACCGCCTGACTTTGCCCATATGCGCCGCGGGAGTCGGGCGGACGCAGTCGTCGCCAACCTGGTCAGATCCGGAAGGAAGCAGCCACAACGATTTCGCTGCGGGTCGTTCCGGCTCCCACCGCATCCTCGCATCGCCCTCTTGCCCGCGACCGCCGCGTAATCACCTGAACGGCGGCGAATAGTCGGTCAGGCGCATGGTCCGGTCCTCTATCTCGCCCATGATCGGCGCGTCGGGGCTCAGCGTCGCCTTCTTGATCGCGATCCATTCCGAATCGGCCATGAACGCCGCCCAGCAGGCCTTTTGCGTCGCCTCGTCGGGCCAGCGCAGCAGATAGACGAATTCCGGCTTCCCGTCGCGCCGGGCTTCCCAGGTTGCGACGATGTCGAAGCCGTGGCGCTTCATGATTCGCATCGCGTGGTCGCGGAAGCGGGAATGGAAGACGGGCCTGCTGGCTTCGTGGAGCGCATAGACGCGAAGCTGGTAGAGCGGCCCGTCTTCGGCGCGCGCCCGGGTCGGGGCCGTCGCCAGCGTCGCCGCCATCGCCAGTCCGAGCGCCATTCTGGTCATCGTCATCGCATTCCTCCCATGCCGGGCTTAGTCCATCGGCTTGGACGCGGCGACGGGAACACGCTAGGAACGCAGACGATGTCCGATTCCCTGCTTGGCCTCGACGAACCCCCGCAGCCGCGCGACCCGAATGCGTCCGGGGCCTATCGCGTGCTGGCGCGCAAATACCGGCCGCAGACCTTTTCCGAACTGATCGGCCAGGACGCGATGGTCACCACGCTGGGCAACGCGATCAAGCGCGACCGGCTGGCGCACGCCTTCCTGCTCACCGGCGTGCGCGGCGTCGGCAAGACCTCTACCGCGCGGCTGATTGCCAAGGCGCTCAACTGCATCGGCCCGGACGGGCAGGGCGGACCGACGATCGATCCCTGCGGCGTCTGCGAGCCGTGCCGGGCGATCGCCGAGGGCCGTCATATCGACGTGATCGAGATGGACGCCGCCAGCCATACCGGCGTCGACGACGTACGCGAGATCATCGAGGCGTCGCGCTATTCCGCCGTCTCGGCGCGCTACAAGATCTACATCATCGACGAAGTCCATATGCTCTCCAAGAGCGCGTTCAACGCGCTGCTCAAGACGCTGGAGGAGCCGCCGGCGCATGTGAAGTTCCTGTTCGCCACCACCGAGGTGAACAAGGTGCCGGTGACGGTGCTCTCGCGCTGCCAGCGTTTCGACCTGCGCCGCATCCCGGCCGAGCTGCTCGCCGAGCATTTTGCCAGAGTGACCCAGGCCGAGGGCTTCGAGGCGGAGCCCGAGGCGCTGGCGCTGATCGCCCGCGCCGCCGAGGGATCGGCGCGCGACGGGCTGTCGATCCTCGACCAGGCGATCGCGCATGCGGGCCTGGAGGGCGAAGGCGTGAAGGCCGAGGCGGTGCGGCAGATGCTGGGCCTGTCCGACCGTGGCGCGATCCGCACCCTGTTCGGGCTGCTGCTGGAGGGGGACGCGCCCGGCGCGCTGGCCTCGCTCCGGGGGCAGTACGACCTTGGCGTCGATCCGCAGGCGGTGCTGCGCACGCTGCTCGAGACGGTGCACGCAGTGACGCTCGCCAAGCTCGGCACCGATGCCAATTCGGGCCAGTCGGCCGAGGAGCTGAAATCGCTCGAGCGCTGGGCGGCGGGACTGAGCTTCCCGGCGCTCCACCGGCTGTGGCAGCTGGTGCTGCGCGGGCATGACGAAGTGGCGCGGGCGGTGCTGCCGATCGAAGCGGCGGAGATGGCGCTGCTGCGCGTCATCCATGCCTCGCAACTGCCCGATCCGGGCGAGCTCGCGCGCCAGATCGCCAGCGGCAGCGTCACCATCTCGGGTGGCGGCGCTCCCGCGGCGGCGGGGCCGAACGGTGCGGCGATGCCCACCAGCCTGGGCCAGCTGGCCGACTATCTCGAGGAGAAGCGCCGCTTCCAGCTCGCCACCCAGGTGCGCGACTATCTTCGCCCGGTGCGTTTCGCGGGTACCGAGGTGGAGTTCGCGGCGGCGCGGCCGCTGCCGTTCGATTTCATCAAGGAACTGGGGGCGGCGCTCAAGGAGTTGACCGGCACCAACTGGAAGCTCCTGTGCGTCGACGTGCCGGCCCAGGCGATGACGCTGCGCGAGGAACAGGCGGCGAGCGAGCAGGCCGAGCGCGATGCAGTGCTTGCCTCGCCGATGGTCGCCGCCGCGATGGAAGCCTTTCCCGATGCCGAGCTGATCGGCTGGAGCAAGACCGGAAGTTAGGAAGTATTTATGAAGAGTCTCGAAGACATCATGGCCATGGCGCAGAACGTCCAGGCCGAACTTACCAAGGCGCAGGCCGATCTCGACAAGATCGAGGTGGAAGGCGCGTCGGGCGGCGGGCTGGTCAAGGTCCAGGCTTCCGCCAAGGGCCGGATCATCGGCATCCAGATCGACGATTCACTGCTGAACCCGGCGGAGAAGGGCATGCTCGAGGATCTGCTCGCGGCAGCCTTCAACGACGCCCGCGCCAAGGCCGACGCCGCCTCGCAGGAGGCGATGTCGAAAATGACGAGCGGCTTGCCGCTGCCGCCGGGCTTCAAGCTGCCCTTCTGATTTCCGGAACCATTCCAACACCTTCTCGGTTGCCGATGGGCAAGATCGAGGAGGAGTGCAATGGTCGAACGCGGAACCGGGCGTCGCGGCGGCGGCGGCAGCCTGCTGATCGGGCTGGCGCTGTTGGTCGCGGTGGTGATCGGCGCCATCTATCTGTTCAACCAGGATGGCCGCGAGGATGCGAAGGCCGACGCGACCGGCAAGGCGGCCGACAAGATAGGCGACGCAGCCAGGGATGTCGGCGACGCGGCGAAGAGCGCGGCGAACAGGATCCAGTGACTGCATTCCTCCCCGAGGCGGGCTCGGGGAGGAATTCTATCGGTCAAGCAGTTTCAAGGCGATCGGCAATACGTGCTCGCGCGTCATCGGTGCGAGCGGGAGTTTGCCGGCACAGGCGATAGCCACCCAGATCGCTTCCTCGATCTCTGCGGCTATCGCGGGATCATGGGGCGCGGTGAGGTGGAAGAGCTCTGCCTCCACCCTATGGCCCGGCTCGTTGGCGGCGGAGGCGTGGAAGCGGCCGAGCCAGGGAGCATCCGTGATTGCAAGGCCGATCTCCTCGGCCAGTTCGCGGCGCAGCGCCTCGATCGGCGCTTCGCCGGGTTCGATCTTGCCGCCCGCCTGCATATAGGCCGCGGTCCCCCTTTTCCGGACCAGCAGCATATGGCCCGCACCGTCGTCGATCAGCGCGGCGGCGATGCGGATCGGCGGCATCGCCCCATCCGCATCAACGGACACAATCGTCCAGCCCATCACCACGCACGGTGCCGATGCGGGCAGTTATTGCGTTTCCGTAACGACGCGTGAAGCCGCGCGGATCGATGCCGGCGCGCTTCTTGGGCAGCGGCAGCACCGCGGCGATCTGGGCGGCTTCGCGAGGAGACAGGCGCGAGGCGTCGTGCTTGAAATAGCGCATCGCGCCGGCGTTGACGCCATAGGTGCCGATCCCCGTCTCCGCGACGTTGAGATAGACTTCCATGATCCGCCGCTTGCCCCAGATATTCTCGATCAGGACCGTGAAATAGGCTTCCAGCGCCTTGCGGACATAGCCGCCGCCCTGGAACAGGAAGACGTTCTTCGCGGTCTGCTGGCTGATCGTCGAGCCGCCGCGGATGCGGCCGCCCTGCTGGTTGCGGGCATAGGCCTGTTCGATCGCAGTGAGATCGAAGCCGTGATGGGTGCAGAAGCGCGCATCCTCGGCAGCGATCGCGGCGCGTGTCATGTTGGGATCGATCCGGTCGATCGACATCCAGCGCTTGGTGGCGCCATGGCCTCCGACAATGTCGCCGATCTGCGTCCAGGTGATCGGCGGCGGCACGAACCTGTAGATCGCCACCATGCCGATCGAGACGGCCAGGAAGGCAAGGATTGCCTTCAGGATCCAGAACGCGATGCGGCGGAGCAGGGGCTTGCGGGGCTTGGATGCACGCTCTTCCTTCCCCGGCCTTCGCCGGGCAGGAGCTTGTGGAGGCGCTTCGCTGCGGGACGCGAAAGGATCGGGCTCCTCGCCCAGCGGGCGGAGGTCCGCCATCGGCGGCGCGCCCAGCCCGGGCTGCTGCGCCGTGGTCGCGCGCGGAGTCCAGTCGCGCGGACGCGGCGCGGATGCGGAAGGCGCCGGCGGGATGTCCGCCGGCGCCTCGGGCTGGCGCGGAGGCTCCGCGCCGGTATCGCGATCCTGATCCCCCATGGCCTCGTCAGGCGGTCAGCAGGCGCTTCTCGCCGGCGATGCGCATCATCGCCTTTTGCAGCTTCTCGAACGCGCGCACCTCGATCTGGCGGACGCGCTCGCGGCTGACGTCATAGACCTGCGAGAGTTCCTCGAGGGTCTTGGGATCGTCCGTCAGGCGGCGCTCGGTGAGGATGTGCCGCTCGCGCTCGTTGAGGTCCTCCATCGCCGACACGAGCATCTCGTGGCGGACGGTGGCTTCCTGGGCCTCGGCGACGCGCTCGTCCTGCAGCTGGTCCTCGTCGGCCAGCCAATCCTGCCACTGACCCTCGCCATCCTCGCGCATCGGCACGTTGAGCGACGTGTCGCCGCCCATCGCCATGCGACGGTTCATCGAGGTGACTTCCTCCTCGGTGACGCCCAGATCGGTGGCGATCTTGGCGACATGCTCGGGGGAAAGGTCGCCGTCCTCGAACGCGTCGAGCTTGGCCTTCATCCGGCGCAGGTTGAAGAACAGCTTCTTCTGCGCCGCGGTGGTGCCCATCTTCACGAGCGACCAAGAGCGCAGGATGAATTCCTGGATCGAGGCGCGGATCCACCACATGGCATAGGTCGCCAGGCGGAAGCCCCGATCGGGCTCGAACTTCTTCACGCCCTGCATCAGGCCGATATTGCCTTCCGAGATCAGCTCGGAGACGGGCAGGCCATAGCCGCGATAGCCCATGGCGATCTTCGCCACGAGGCGCAGGTGCGAGGTGACCAGCTGGGCCGCGGCATCCGTGTCGCCATGCTCCTGGAAGCGCTTGGCGAGCATGAACTCCTGCTCGGGGCTCAGGATCGGAAACTTCTTGATCTCGGCCAGGTAGCGGTTGAGGCTGGCCTCACCACCGAGCGCGGGGATCGTCGCCGGGACGTTGCTTCCGCTTGCCATGATCATATCTCCCTTTCACTTAAAGGGCGCGCCCGGCCGAAGCCTGCGCCGCCTGAAATCATACGATGAGGTTATCGAACAGTTCCTGCATATCGGCAGGGATTTCGCTTTCGAACGCCAAAGCGGTGCTATCGATGGGGTGAATGAACCCCAGATGGGCCGCGTGCAAGGCCTGGCGCCGGAAATTCAAGGTTTCCAGAAGTTGACGGTGCCCCTTGCGGACACTGCCATAGACCGGATCGCCGACCAGCGGATGGCCCAGAGAAGCCATATGGACCCGCACCTGATGGGTGCGGCCCGTTTCCAGCCGGCATTCGACCAGCGTCGCGTCCTGGAGTTCGCGAAGCCTGCGCCAATGCGTGACGGCGCGCTTCCCGTTCTTCACGATCGCGACCTTCTTGCGATTGTGCGGCGAACGCGCGAGCGGCGCATCCACCGTACCTTCGGATAGTCTCAAAAGTCCTGACACGATCGCACGATAGCGCCTGTCAATTGAATGGGACTTGAACTGCTTCGCCAATCCCTCGTGCGCCCGGTCGGTCTTGGCCGCCACCATCAGGCCCGAAGTGTCCTTGTCGATCCGGTGGACGATCCCCGGCCGCGCCACGCCGCCGATGCCGGAGAGCGAGCCCCGGCAATGGTGGAGCAGCGCGTTGACCAGCGTCCCGTCGAGATTGCCCGCCGCCGGGTGGACGACCAGCCCGGCCTGCTTGTCGATCACGATCAGATGCTCGTCCTCGAACACCACCTTGAGCGGAATCTCCTGCGCTTCGTTGTGCGCCGGCTCGGGTTCGGGCACCGCGACGCTGAACAGCGTGCCGGCCGGTGCCTTCTTCGCCGGATCGCGCACCAGCCCCTGCGGACCGGTGACCGCGCCCGAGGAAATCAGCGCCTTCAGCCGTTCACGCGACAGGGTCGGCACCGCGTCGGCGAGCGCACGATCCAGACGCCAGCCATCGGCTGTGTCCGCGATACGTGCCTCGATGATGGAAACCCCCGGATTCATGTTTGACCTTAAATGGGGACGAGGTTGGCGATTTCAAGATCTGTACCGATCGGTATCCGACAGATTTCCGCGGGTTTCGACGCCCTGTCAAGATGTTGGAATCCCTGGGGTGGGGACTTGCCGCCGCGGATGACGCGCGCCGGGCCATGTCCTATCGTGAACGGCGATGCCCGTGCGAATTCCCCTGGCCGTTCTCGATGCGATCCGACGGGAAGCCGTCCTTGCCGCCCCGCTTGAGGCGTGCGGGCTGCTGTTCGGTTCGGACAGCGCAATCAGCAGCTATCAAGCTGTTGAAAATGTGGACGAAGCGCCGGATAGGCATTTCGAGATCGATCCTGCCGCGCTGTTCGCAGCGCTTCGAGCCGAGCGCGGGGGCGGGCCGAAGCTCCAGGGCTATTGGCATTCGCATCCAGGCGGCGACGCGACTCCTTCGGTCACGGATGCGGCGATGGCTGCCCCCGACGGCAAGCTCTGGCTGATCGTCGGGGGAGCCACCGTCACCGCCTGGCGCGCCGTGGAGCGGGGGGAACTCCACGGGCGCTTCGATCCGGTGGCGATCGCCTGACGCTCAGTTGCCGGGTGCCGGCGCGGCGGGTGCCGCGGGCGCGGGCTGTCCGGCCGGCGGGGGCGGGCCGAAGCGGCGATGCGGGCCGCCCGGGCCTTCGCGGCCGGGACCGAAGCCGGGGCCGCGATGCGGTCCGCCATGCTGCCAGCCGTGGCGGTGGCGGCGGTGCATCCGCTCCTCGAAGCGGCCGAAGCGCAGCTCCTGGCGCGAGATCTTGCCGTCCTTGTTGACGTCGAACCGCTCGAAGCGTGCGGCGGCGGCCTTCATCCATGCGTCGCGCGTGATCATGCCGTCCTTGTCGAAGGGGCTGTGATGGGGGCGGCGGGCCATCTGGGCCTTGGGTGCCGTTTGGTCCTGCTGCGCCGGGGCGGCCAGCGCGGCGCCTCCGCCGAAAGTGATCGCGCCGGCAGCGAGCAGCGCGGCGAGCTTCAGTTTGATCATGCGATTTCTCCGCTCCAGTGACGTCTGGACGAGACCGGGGATAGGACGGGCCTGTCGCGAAGGTTTCTCGGCCGGGGGGCGAAATTGTCGCAATTTGTCGGCTGCTGGGGTCAGGGCGCATTCCGCGAACCCCGTCATCCCCGCCTGCGCGGGGATGACGACAGAAAATCACATATTTGTTTGGGTTCTCAACCTAGCGGGCGTTCGCGCCATCCTCGTCGAGCGTCGGCAGGGTGAAGACGAAGATGGCGCCCCCCTCGGGGGCGTTCCCGGCGGAGAACACGCCGCCGTGCAGCTCGATGATGCGCTTCGATATCGACAGGCCGATGCCCATGCCGGCGCTGGTCCGGCTGGCCGAGAAGCGCTGGAAGAGATGCGCAAGCGTTTCCGGCGGAAGGCCGGGGCCGTTGTCGCGGCAGCGCAGCTCGATCATGGGGCCGTCGGCACGTCGGGCGGTGACCCAGATGCGCGGGTCCCGCTGCCCGCTCGCGCGCAGCGCCTCCACGGCATTGCGCATCAGGTTGACCAGCACCTGCTGGACCTGGACGCGATCGACAAAGGCACACAGATCGACCGGCGCGACATCGCAGTCGATCTGGGCGGCGAGGCGGCTCGATCCGACCAGCACGAGCCGCGCCGCGTCCTCGATCATCGGGCGGAGCGGCTCGACGCTTCGCTCGGTATCGTTGCGCTCAGTGAAGCTGCGCAGGCGGCGGATGATCTCGCCGGCTTGCATCACCTGCGCGCGGGCATGGTCCACCATCTCGGTGCCCGGCCCCTCGGCGCCGGTGCTCCGCGCGAGCATGGCGGCGGCCGAGAGATAGTTGGCGGCGGCGGTGAGCGGCTGGTTGAGCTCGTGCGCAAGGTCGGCCGCGGCTTCGCCCATTGCGCTCTGCCGCGCGAGATGGGCCAGCTCGGCATTGAGCTGGGCGATCTGGTCCTCGACGCCGAACTGCGCCGACATGTCGCGAACGAAGATGGTCAGGCATGCCATGTCTTGCGCCTGGACCCGGCCGGCGCGCGCCTCGAGCGGGAAGAGCGAGCCGTCGCTGCGCTGCCCGACGGCGCTGAGCGGCTCGGCGTTCCATGGGCTCAGCTCGCGTTCGCGCAGGTCGGCCAGCTCCTGGCGCGTGCGTTCGGCATGCGACGGCGGAGCGAGAAGGATGACCGGCTCGCCGACGACCTGCTCGGCGCGATAGCCCCAGAGGCGCTCGGCGGCGGCGCTGAAATCGAGGATCGTGCCTTCCTCGTCGACCAGGATCACGGCGTCGGGCACCATCGTCAGCACCGCGCTGAGCTTCGCCTCGCGGATCGCCAGCGCCCGGCTCTGCGTATCTGCATGGCCGATCGCGCGCATCAGCACGCCCGCCAGGATCACGACATTGGCCGCGAGCACGGCGAACTGGGCCGCGCCGAAGCCGAGCAGGTCCGCCTGATATGCCGCGAAGCCGAGCAGCGAGGGGATGGCGGGCAGAATGATGATCGCGGGCGCCAGCCGTATCAGTAGATGCCATCCCCGCTCGTTCGGTTCGTGGCGCATGGCATGGAGGATGAGCCCGGCGGCCGGGAGCAGGGCGAGCGCGCTCGAGATCGCCGAGCGCCCGAGAAAGGCCGGCGAGATGCCGCCCGGCTCGCTGACGAGCGCGGCCGTTGCCAGCAGGGTGAGCGCCGCCGTTCCGCTGGCCAGGATGATGCCGATGACGCGATAGGCGCGGCGATCCACGGTCAGGGCGAGCGCGGCGAGCCCGCCCAGCGCCTGCACCGCCACCGTGCCGCCCGGGCTGAGGCCGTCGTTGCGCACGCCGAGGCGTTGCACCGCGTCGAAGAAGAAGAGGCGCTCGATGGCGATCGCGCCGGTGAGGTACTGGAAGGTGATGAGGCTGAGCAGGATCGCTGCCGGGGCGGCGGCCAGCCGGGCCAGCCGGGGGTGGCCGCTCACTGCCAGGAACGCCGCCAGGGTCACGCTGCAGCCGTTGATCGCGCTGAGCGGCGCCACTGCGTAATGGGGATTGCCGAAGCCGCGCAGCACCGGCAGGTCGAGCAGCCAGCCGAGCAGCGGCAGCGAGAGGACGATGCAGCCGATCCCGGTCATCCATTGCGGCAGGGCGGCCGCGCCGAAGCCGATCCGATCGCGGCCCGGTATCGCGGCGTCCTGCCTGTCTGCGGCCCTGCTCGTCATGGCTCGTTCCGGGTACCGGGCCAGTGCCTGCCCGGCGGCATTGTAGCAGCAAGCGCGGCATGGTGCGTAATCCGGAAAAACCGCAGGGAGGCCGGGGAACGTTTCGGCGGCGCAACCCGTTGATGGACGAACGCTAAATGGAGAGCATGAAGATGCTTTGGACCATCGTTGTCGTCCTGCTGATCCTCTGGCTGCTGGGCTTCACCTTCCACATCGCCGGCGGGATCATCCACCTCCTGCTGGTGATCGCCATCGTGGTCGGCCTGATCCAGCTCTTCACCGGGCGGAAAGTGGTCTAGGGGCCTCCGGGCGCTTCATCGCCCGCCGGCACCGTACAGGCGCTGCCATGCGCGGCGCGATCGGTGCGTGCCTTGCCGATGCGCGGATTCGCGCAGGCGATTGGTCTCTCCCGTGTTTTCCGGGGATGGTAGCGTTGCCCGGATGGCGCGTACAGGCATGCGCTTGCAGCATGGCGCGCCCTGCGCCAAAGAGGCTGCACCTGCGGGGGAGCAAGCATCTTGAACATCAGCCCGACCGATTTCGCCAGCCTGCTCTGTTCGCGGCTCTGCCACGATCTGCTGAGCCCGGTGGGGGCGCTCAACAACGGGCTGGAACTGCTCGCCGACGAGCATGACCCCGAGATGCGCGCCCGCTGCCTGGAGCTGCTCAACGAGAGCGCCAAGGCGAGCGCCAACAAGCTGAAGTTCTTCCGCCTGGCCTTTGGTGCGGCGGGCGGCTTCGGCGAGACGGTCGACACGCGCGAGGCGCAGGGGGCGATCGAGGGGCTGTTCGGCGAGAACCACCGCGTGAATGTGGGCTGGATGGTCGAGGATCCGGTGCTGCCCAAGCAGGCGATCAAGGTGCTGATGAACCTGGCGCTGATCGGTGGCGACGCGCTGATCCGCGGCGGCCAGCTCGATATCGGCGCCGAGATCGTCGACGGCCAGATCGAGATCGTCGTGCGCGCCGACGGCCCGCGCATCGTGCTCGATCCCGAGCTGCGCGGCGCGCTGGCCGGCGGCAAGGACGACATGCCGATCACGCCGCGCGCGGCGGCGGCGTATCTGATCCACGCGCTGGTCACCCAGGGCGGCGGCATGCTCCAGGTGAGCCCGCCCGATGCCGAGGTGCTGCTGTTCGGGGCGTCGTTCCGGGTGGGATAGCGATGCCGTGCCTGTAGCTCCGAGTTCAGGCGATGGCGACAAGACAAGGGCCCTCCGCCAAATCCTTCGCATCTGGGTTTCAGGCCGCTCACGGCGAGGTCTGAAGGGGAGCGCGCATGGTCAACAGCACATCGCGCAGGGATTTCGCCGGCCGGCCCGCGAGGCGCTCGACGTCGCCCGTCACGATGTCGAAGCTGCCCGCTACATAACTCCTTTCGATATCGACCATCGCGTCGATATATTCCGGCGGCATGCCTGACCGTATCATCCCGGCGCGCAGTTGCGGTTCGTCCAACTTGATGAAACGCATCGGCTTGCCCATGGTCTCGGAAAGAAGCGCGGCGCGCTCGGGGCCGGAGAGCGTTTCCGGGCCCGTGGCATTGTAGATCGCACCAGCATCCGAGTCGCTGTCGCCGAGCAGGATACCGGCGGCCGCGGCGCCAAGGTCGTCGCGGGAAACATACCCGATCCTGCCATCGCCCAATCCCGCAAGCGTGCCTGACGGGAGAAGCATGGGTGCCATCTGTGCGAGTGTTTCGGCATAATAATTCATGCGCAGGACGGTCCATCGCGGCGCGGTTCTGAACAGATGCTGCTCGCCGACGAAATAGGGCGCATACATCGACTGTTTGGGCCAGTCGCGGGTGGCGCACGACGAAATCAGCACGCTATGGCGTATGTTTGCCCGAGTTGCCGCGTCGATCGCGGCGATGAAGTGGCGATCGCGGACGCCCGGCCGGGTATCGTGGCTGGGAATGATGACGAGGCGGTCCAGGCCGGCATAGGCGCTGACAAGTGAGTCTGGACGGTCGTAATCCCCGTACCGCGCTTCAATCGATACCGCGCCGATTTCCGGCGTTCGGGAGATCGCGACAATCTCATGAGCCGCCCCCCGCGCCTTCAGATCCTCGACGATGGCCTTGCCGAGCTGGCCGCTGGCGCCACTGACTCCGATTTTCATAGACTGTCACTCCCACGAACAAATTGTTCGTGACGATATGATCGGACGTGCTTAGTGGCACAAGAATGCACAAATTTGTGCGTGCCAACGATCTTTGACGAGGGATGGATTGAGGATGCGCAGAAGGACCCTTCATCTGGACGCGTCCAAGGTTGGTGCGGAGTGGCAGAACGGCGATGATTGCCGCGAGATTCTGCAGTTGCTCGACCGGATCGGCGACAAATGGACGGTCATGGTCGTTGGCGCGCTCACGCCAGGGCCGATGCGGTTCAACATGCTGATGCGGGAGATCGACGGAGTGTCGCATCGCATGCTGACGCTCACTCTGCGGGGGCTGGCCCAGGATGGTTTGGTCAAGCGGACGGCATATCCCACCATCCCGCCCAAGGTGGAATATGAACTTACCGAACTTGGTCGGTCGCTGATCGAGCCGTTGAGTGCGCTCGCGGCGTGGGTGACCCGAAATCGCCCGGCGATCGAAAAGGCCCGTGCTTCGTTTCCAGATGCCGCTTGAACCGGGCCGTCCATATCTCCGGTTGCGAGACACTGTCATGCGACGGAGTGAGAGGAGGGCAATGATCGCGAAGGAGCTAACGCCCTTTTAACCACCCATCCCGCACAACCGCCCCGCAAATTTGCTTTCCGGGGCCCCATGGACGACCTGCTGCAGGAATTCATCGCCGAGACGCGTGAGACGCTCGAAGCGCTTTCGGGCGAGATCGTCGCGTGGGAGGCGCATCCTGCGGACCGCGCCCGCCTCGATGCCATCTTCCGCTTCGTGCACACGGTGAAGGGAAGCTGCGGCTTTCTCGACCTGCCGCGTCTCGGCCGGCTCAGCCATGCCGCCGAGGACGTGCTGGCCCAGGTGCGCGAGGGGAGGCGCGCGCCGGATCGCGGGCTCGTCAACGCCGTGCTCGCGGTGGTCGACCGGATCGGCGAGCTGGTGGAAGCGATCGAATCGGGCACCAGCCTGGACGACAGCGGCGACGACCTGCTGGTCGCCGCGCTGGCCGAGGGCGCCGAGGAAATCGCCCATGCCGGCCCGATCGTCAGCCGCGCGCCTTCGCGCAGCGTGCGCCTCAACGTCGACCTGCTCGACCGGATGATGTCCGGCATGTCGGACATGGTGCTGGCCCGCAACGAACTGGCCCGCCGATTGCGGAACGGCGAGATCGACCCCGCCATCGAGGCCGCGCTCGAGCGCCTGTCGCTCACGGTGGGCGAGATGCGCGACACGGTGACGCGCACCCGCATGCAGAAGATCGACGCGCTCTTCTCCGCGCTGCCGCGCATGGTGCGCGACACGGCGGCGGGGCTGGGCAAGTCGGTGATGCTCCAGGTCGACGGCTCCGACGTCGAGCTCGATCGCGAGATGATCGAAGTGATGCGCGATCCGCTGGTCCACATCATCCGCAACTCGATCGACCATGGCATCGAGACGCCGGCCGAGCGCCGCGCCGGCGGCAAGCGCGAGAATGGCCGGCTGTCGGTCTCCGCGCGCCAGTCGGGCAATCAGATCATCATCGAGATCGCGGACGATGGCCGCGGCATCGATACCGAGCGGCTGATCCAGAAGCTGGCCGCCAATGGCCGCGACGAGGCCAAGCTGCGCAGCCTTTCGGCGCGTGCCAAGCTCGACCTGGTGTTCGAACCGGGGCTTTCGTCCAGGGACGTGGTGACCGAGATCTCGGGCCGGGGCGTGGGCATGGACGTGGTGCGCGCCGCGATCGAGCAGATCGGCGGCCGCGTCGAGCTCGACAGCACGCCGGGCAAGGGCCTGCGCATTGCCATCCATGTGCCGCTGACGCTTTCGATCATCTCGACGATCGTGGTGGGGGTGGACGGCCAGCGCTTCGCCATTCCGCGCCAGTCGATCGAGGAGATCGTGACCGAGCGCGGCGAGGCGATCCGGGTCGATCTGGTCGGCGGCTCCCCGGTCGCGACCGTGCGCGAGCGCCGCATGCCGCTGATCCACCTGGCCGACATGCTCGGCCTGCCCGCCGCCGTCGCGCGCGACGAGGGCAGCCAGATGCTCGCCATCGTCAGCGTCAGCGAGGGCAGCTATGCGCTCGCGGTCGACACGGTGCTCGACAATGAGGAGCTGGTGATCAAGCCGGCCTCGCCCGCGGTGATGTCGACCGGCCTCTATGCCGGCCAGACGCTGCCGGATTCGGGCCTGCCGATGCTGCTGCTCGATTGCGCCGGCATGGCCAAGGCGGCGAGCCTGGATTTCAGCCGCGACGGCCAGCAGATCTTCGAGGAGGAAGAGGAGGCCGAGGCCGCGCCGGGCCTGCCCGCCCTGCTGTTCCGCGACCTGGACGGCGTGCGCCGCGCGGTGCCGCTGGCGGCGGTCGACCGGGTGGAGCAGGTCGATGCCGGCAATGTCCGCTTCGCCGCCGGCCGCTTCCGGGTGACGATCGACGACCGCATCCTGCCGCTCGCCGCGCATGGCGACCTGGACGGACTGGAGCGGATCAACGTGCTGCGCCTCAAGGACGGCACCAACGAAGTCAGCTATGCGATCGAGGAAGCCGCCGACATCGTGATGCTGCCCGAGGAGATCGCGCCGGCCCGCGAGCCGGGGCCCATCGCCGGGGTGGTGCTGGTGGATGGCGAGCAGGTCGAACTGGTCGACATGCTGTGGATCTTCGACGAGCATGCCGAGCGCGAAGTGGAGGACAGCCCGCCGCTCTGCCTGATCGCAGGCGACGACGATGGCTGGATGGCATCCTTCGTCAAGCCGCTGCTGGAGGCGTCGGGCTACCGCGTCGCGCTGCGCCTGGCGCCTGGCGAGACGCCTGCCGTGGTGCTCTCGACCGAGGATGGCCGGGAGACGACCGGCCTGCCGGCTCCGGTCGTCCGGCTGCGAAAGAAGCGCGCCGCGGGCGGCTCGGGCGACGACAGCGTCTATAGATATGATCGTGCGGGATTGCTTTCCGCGCTCCAGGCCCGGGTTTCCGGCAAGGCAGGCCGTTGATGTCGCATCTCTATCTCATCGCCCAGATCGCCGGGCGCGCCGTGGCGATCGATTCCGAGCAAGTGGAATCGGTGGTCGATATCGGCGAGGTGACGGCGGTGCCGCGCGCCTCGGCGCATGTCCGCGGCCTTGCCGCACTGCGCAGCCGCGTGGTGACGGTGGTCGACACCCAGTCGGCGCTCGGCATGGCGGGCGGCAGCCCGGCGCGACGCGCGGTGATCACCCATGTCGAGGGGCATCATTATGCGATGCTGGTCGATGCGCTCGACGATGTCGCGCCGTTCGAGTTGCTGCCGCTCGCGCATGGCGTCACGCTCGACCCCGCCTGGCGCGGGGCGGGGCGGGGAATCGTGGAGCGCGACGGCGAGCCGATCCTGGCGATCGACCTTGCCAGCCTGGTGCCCGGCTATGCCGGGCCGAATTAATCTCGCGATTAACGTGGCGCTTACGCCTTTCGTGCACTGTCCACTCCACCTAGAGCGCTGAAAGCGGGGAACAGGGGAAAATGAAGACTTGTCTGGTCGTCGACGATTCCAAGGTGATCCGGAAGGTCGCCCGGCACATCCTGGAAACGCTCGACTTCGAAGTGCGCGAGGCGGGTGACGGCCGCGAGGCGCTCGACTCCTGCCTGCAGACGCCGCCGGACGTGATCCTGCTCGACTGGAACATGCCCGTGATGAGCGGCATGGACTTCCTGCGCGCGCTGAAGGATTCCGGGCTGCCGCAGCGCCCGAAAGTGGTGTTCTGCACCACCGAGAACGGCATGGCCTATATCCGCGCCGCCATCGAGGCCGGCGCCGACGAATATGTCATGAAGCCGTTCGACCGCGAGACGCTGGAAAGCAAGCTGCAGATCGTCGGCGTCGCCTGAGCGGCGCATGAGGGAGCCACAAGTGGCGCAGGCATCTCTTGCGGACACCGGATATGGCGGCACCCCCGCCGGACCGGCGCAGGTGCTGATTGTCGACGATTCGGTCGTCGCGCGATCGGTGCTGGGGCGGATGGTGGAAGGCACGCGCCGTTTCCGCGTCGCTGCCGCCTATAGCGATGTGCGGGCGGCGCTCGAGTATCTGAAGACGCACAGCGTCGACATCATCCTGCTCGATATCGAGATGCCGGGGATCGACGGCATCACCGCGCTGCCCGATGTGATCGCGGCGGGACGCGGGGCCAAGGTGCTGATCGTCTCGTCGGCGGCCGAGCAGGGCGCGGCGGTGACCGTGCAGGCGCTGGCGCTGGGCGCGGCGGACACGCTGGTAAAGCCCGGCATCGGCGCGTTCGGCGGCCGCTTCGCCGAAGTGCTCGAGGAGCGGCTCTCCCGCCTGATCGAGGCCCAGGCCCATGCCCATGCGCAGCCCGAGCCTGCGGTGCAGCATCCGCAATATCAGTTTCCCGCCCAGGCGCCCGAGGGCTTCGATCTGGTTGCGATCGGCGCCTCGACGGGCGGCATCCACGCGCTCAGCCAGTTGCTGCGCGCCATCCCGGCGCGCTTCCAGGTGCCGATCCTGGTGACCCAGCACCTGCCGGTCTCGTTCATGAGCTATTTCGCCACGCAGCTCGCGGTGCTCGGCGGCCGGCCCTGCGAAGTCGCGGCCGACCGGATGCGCATCCGGCCCGGCCGGATCATCGTCGCCCCGGGCGACGCGCATCTGCGCGTGGTCCGCACGTCCGACGGCGCGGCGATCCGCCTGACCCATGAGAAGGCGGCGAGCGGCTGCATGCCCTCGGTCGATCCCATGTTCGAAAGCGTCGCGGAAGTGTTCGGGGCGCGCGCGCTGGGCGTGGTGCTGAGCGGCATGGGGCGCGACGGCTGCGAGGGCGCCAGGGACCTGGTCGATGCCGGCGCGCGCGTGCTGGCGCAGGATCGGGCCAGCTCGGTGGTGTGGGGCATGCCCGGCGCGGTGGCCAATGCGGGCCGGGCGAGCGCGATATTGCCGCCGGACGAGATCGGGCGGCTGATCGCCCGCGGCGGAGGCGGGGCATGATCCCGGGCTCCACGCCGATCGCCTCGGCAGGCGCGATGAACATGATCGCGGCACTACTCGAGCAGCGCGCCGGCCAGCAGATCGCGGCGAACCGCACCTGGCGGATCGAGACGGCGCTGAAGCCGATCCTGCGCGCGCGCGGGCTGGCCAGCCTGGACGAGCTGGTGGCCCAGCTGATCGCGGCGCGGACCGGGGAACTGGCGGACCTGGTGGTCGATGCGCTGCTCAACCAGGAGACCAGCTTCTTCCGCGACGCCGCCGTGCTCGACATGATCGTCGACGCGGCGGCGGAGATGCAGGCCGAGATCGGCACCCGCCGGCTGCGCATCTGGTCCGCCGGCTGCTCGACCGGGCAGGAGCCGCTGAGCCTCGCCATGCTCTTTTCCGAACGCGGCCTGCCCGATCCCGAGATCGTGGCGACCGACGTCTCCCCCGCGGCGCTGGCGCGCGCACGGAGCGGCCGCTTCTCGCAGTTCGAGATCCAGCGCGGCCTGCCGGTGCGCCGGATGATGACCTGGTTCGACACGGTGGGCGCCGATTGGGCCGCCAAGCCCGAGCTGGTGCGCAAGCTCCAATTCCGCCAGCACAACCTGACTCTCGATCCCGCTCCGGCGGGCATGTTCGACATCATCCTGTGCCGCAACGTGATGCTCTATTTCTCGCTCGCGGTGCGCCGCAAGGTGTTCGACAGCCTGGCTTCGGCGATGCGGCCGGGCGGGTTGCTCGCTCTGGGCGCGGGCGAGACGGTGATCGGCCAGACCGATCATTTCGCACCCTGCGAGCGCTATCGCGGCTTCTATCGTCCGGTCGACGCGCCGGGGACGCTGCGCGCGGCGGGTTGATCGCGGCGGCCCTGCGCGGCTAGCGTCGTGCGCGATGCACAACGGCCTGGCCTTTCTCGACGCGCCTTCGCCCAATTTCGACGCGCGGGCGCTGCCGGTCACCATGATCGTGCTGCACTATACCGGCATGGAGAGCGCCGCCGCCGCGCTCGACCGGCTGCGCGATCCCGCGGCGAAGGTCTCTGCCCATTATCTGGTCGACGAGGACGGAACGATCCACCGGCTGGTGCCCGAGGAGAAGCGCGCCTGGCATGCCGGCCGCTCGCACTGGCGCGGGATCAAGGACGTGAATTCCGCCTCGGTCGGCATCGAGATCGTCAATCCGGGCCATGAGCATGGCTATCGCCCGTTCCCGGCCGGGCAGATGGGCGCGCTGATCCCGCTCGTCGCCGAGATCAAGGCGCGCTACGGCATCACCCGCGGCAACGTCGTCGGCCATTCGGACGTGGCGCCGGCGCGCAAGCAGGATCCGGGCGAGCTGTTCAACTGGCACGCGCTCGCCCGCCTGCGCCTGGCGCTGCCGCGGCCCACGAAGAACCTGATGGATCCCGGCTGGCCCGATGCCGGCTTCATCATGGCGCTCGAGCGTTTCGGCTATGACGTGACCGACGAGCAGGCCGCGGTCGTCGCCTTCCAGCGCCGTTTCCGACCCGAGATGATCGATGGCGAGATCGACATGGAATGCCGCTGCCTGCTGCTCGCGCTGCTCCTGCCCAAGCCCCAGGGCGACGAATAGTTACGCAGGCATGCACCATTCCCATGCAGGATATTGCAAGTATAGGATGATCTATAGGAAGGGGGAGGTGGTTCCGCCGTGAGCAGCAATATCGGCCTTACATCCCTGGGCCCGGTCCAGGCCTATCTCTCCGGCGTCGCCCGCGCCGACGCGCGCGGCGGCGTGCCCGCTTCCGTCAACATCCCCACCGTCAGCGAGGCGACCGAAGCCGTGCAGCGGATCGCGCGCGTGCGCGGTGCCGATGGCGTGACCGGGCTGGGATCCGACTATCGCAAGATCGCGCTGGCGTCGGGCCTGAACGTTACCTGGCGAGTCGAGGTGATGGCCTGGGGTACCGCCGTGCTGCGCGCCGCCGAGCCGGGGAAAACGCCCTGAGCCCTTGCAGTCGCGCGCGGCTTCGCTAGAGCGGTCCGCGCCAGAGGGTTGGGCGGCCGCGGGTGCGCAAGCACGCGAGGAAAGTCCGGGCTCCACGGAAACACGGTGCCGGGTAATGCCCGGCGGGGGCGACCCCAGGGAAAGTGCCACAGAGAGCAGACCGCCTACCTCCTTCGGGAGCGGCAAGGGTGAAAGGGTGCGGCAAGAGCGCACCGCGCGACCGGCAACGGAAGCGGCACGGCAAACCCCACCGGGAGCAAGACCGAATAGGGGCGGCGCATGGGCCTGGTTCCGGCCCGTCGCCCGGGTTGGTTGCTGGAGCGGCGGAGCGATCCGTCGCCTAGAGGAATGGTCGCACATCGCCGTCAGGCGAGGACAGAACCCGGCTTATAGACCCTCTGGCATTTCACCTGATGGAGCGGCATCGCGCTTGCGCCGACCGAACGAGGGGCTATCTGGGCGGCATGGCAAGATCGACACGCTCGACCGACTGGGGGTTTCCGCGCTGGCGCGCCTATGGCGCCGAGCGCGAGGCCGTGCAGGTGCGCATGTGCGATCGCCATGGCTGCGACCAGCCGGGCGACCGGCCCGCCCCCAAATCGCCCAACAGCCGCGAGCGCTGGTATTTCTGCGAGGCGCATGCCGCCGAATATAACCGCAACTGGGATTATTTCGCCGGCCTGACCGCGGAAGAGGCGGCAAAGCGCGAGGCGGACGAGCGGCGCGACGCGTCTGGCTTTGCCGAGGCGAAGTATAATGGCTGGGCGGGGCCGGGCGACGGCAGCCGCTCGCGCGACGAGATGCGGGCGCTCGAAGTGCTCGAGCTCGAGGTCGATGCCGATTTCGAGGCGGTGCGCGGCGCGTGGCGGCGGCTCGCCAAGGTGAATCATCCCGATGTGAAGCCGGGCGACGCCGAAGCCGCGCAACGCTTCCAGGCGATCCAGGCGGCCTATGACGTGCTCAAGGCCGCCGAGGAACGGCGGACATGGAAGGGCGATTGAAGCCTCGCGTCCCCTCCAATTGGGGGCAAACCATCCTGGTCTGCGCGAAATGCTCGAAGAAGCTGAAGGGCGGCTTCGGGGCCAGGGAACGCACGCCGCTCGCCAAGGCGCTGCGCAAGCATCTCGGCTTGAAGAAGGGCCGCAAGGCCGAGTTGGGGATCGTCGAGGTGAAGTGCATGGGCGTCTGCCCGCGCGGCGCGGTGACGGTGGTCGATGCCGGTGGGCCGCGGGAATGGCTGCTCGTGCCGAAGGGGACGGACCTGGATGTGGTGGCCGCGGAATTGGGGCTGGGGCACAAGCCGTCCTAGCCGTCACGCGTCCCCTCCGGACCGGCTCCAGGATGACGATGGTGCGTGCGCGAATTCAGCCGGCGTAGCGTAGCGCCGTCTCGCGCACCAAGGCGATCATGTTCGGAATTCCCTGGGTCCGGTTCGAGCTCAGCTGGTTCTTCAGGTCGAACGGCGCGAGCGCGGCTTCGATGTCGGTCGCCAATATCTCGGCCGGGGCCTTGTCCTGTACCGTGAGCAGCACCAGCGCGATGATGCCCTTGGTGATCGCCGCATTCGAATCGGCGAGGAAATGGAGCCGGCCGTCGTCGCGCCTGGTGGGGTAGACCCACACCGCGGCGGAACAGCCGCGGACCAGGGTGGCGTCGGTCTTGAGCGCATCGGGCATTGCCTCCAGCCCGCGGCCCAGGTCGATCAGCAGGCGATAGCGGTCATCGGCTTCGAGGAACGCATATTCTTCTGCCAAGTCGTCGAGGCTGGTCATGCCCCGCCGCTAGCCGGGTGGACCTCAGAGGTCCACCCCGGCCGCGATCGCTTCGAGCTTGCGGATGCGCTCCTTGAGATCGGCGATCTCGATCCGCGAGGCCGCAGTGGGCATGGCGGGGGCCGCTTCCGGCCCGTGATGGGCATCCAGCTCCTGGCGCTTCAGGGCCAGCCAGCCGCGCCAACCCGAAAGGCCGGCGGTGGTGATCATGCCGAGCCCGGCGAGGCCGGAGACGGCGAGGGTGAGGTACATAGTCGGATCCTGGGTCACGTCATGCCTCCCTTGGTCTGACGCATTCAGTTCTTGTCGCGCAGCGATTCGATCTCGCGGTCGAGACGAAGGCTGCCTTCGGTGTCGGTGATCACGCGTTCGAGGACCTGGACGCGCTCCTTGAGAGCGCGGATCTCGTCGCGGAGCCGGGCGTTCTCGACGGCGGCGACGCCATCCGTGGCAGTGCCGCCGCGATGGAGCTCGTCGCCGTCCTTGTCCTTGCGGATGCCGTAGCGCGCCTTGATGACGCTGCCGATCGTGACGATCACGACAATCGCGAAAACCATCTCGAACGGGTTCATTCCATTACTCCTTCAAGCGCGCTGCGTGGGATCAGTTCTGCTGGGCGGCCCGGGCGAGCCGCTCGGCGCGGCGGACGGGGCGGTCCCGCTTCTCGGCGAGGACAATAGCTCCCCCGCACAGTGCCGTCAGCACTGCGAACACTATGATGGCAATCATGTCGGACTTTCCTCTTACTGGCGGCGCATGCTGCGCCGCGTGGGAACTCTCAATTCAGTGGCGGGGCATCCCGCAGCTTCTCGATCTCGTCGGAGAGGTCGATGCCCTTGTCGGTCACGATCCGCTCCAGCACCCGGACCCGCTGTTCGAGCCGTTCGGTCTGCGCCGCATATTGGGCGGCCTTTTCGGCGACCATCTGCGCCTCGAGCTCCAGCTTGCGCTGCTGCAGGGCGATCCAGGGCTTGATGAACACGCCGCCGAGGATCGCCAGCAGCCCGCAGGAGATGCCCAGGATGGGGATGAGCAGGGGGCTGATCGACATCGGTATCTCCTCAGTTGTGCGGGCCGCGCAGCTGCTCGATCTCGCGGTCGAGCATATGGGCGCCGTCGGTCACGATCCGCTCGACATTGGCGAGCCGGTCCTTGACCGCGCCCAGTTCGGCGCGGAGCTGGGCATTTTCCTGGCTGAGCAGCTTGATCCGCTCCATCGCCTCGTCGCTGTTCTGCGGGTAGATCGCCTGGCCCCACGAACCGTCGAGCGGGTAGCCATGCTTCACGCGCATCCAGGTGGTGAGCACCCAGCCGAGGATCCCCGCGATGCCGACGATCGTGATCGCCGGGGCGAAGGCGGTGAAGAGTTGAACCTTTTCCATCTCTTTTCTCTCCTTGGGCCGTCGCTCAGCGCAGGCCGTCGATTTCGCGGGCCACGCGCTCGGCGGGGTCGGTGGCGATCCGTTCCAGGACCGCGATCCGCTCCTCCAGCCGGCTGATCTGGCCGGTCAGCCGCTCATTCTCCGAGGCGAGCAGCGCGATCTTGCGGTCTGCCTCCAGGTCTCCGCCCTGGCCCCGGAAGCTGCGGCGGCCGCGGCGGCCATCCTCATCCTCGATCGGGTAGCCATGCTTGGCGCGGACCCAGGTCTGGAAGGCCCGGGACGCCATCACCGCAGCGACGATCAGTACCGGTACCAGCCAACTCAACTCCCTCATTTCATCCTCCCTGTTGACGACCTGGCGATTGGCTCAGCGCAGGCTGTCGATCTCGTCGGCGAGCCGGGTGTTGCGGCTCGTATAGTACATCTCGATATCGGCCAGGCGGCGGTCGATGTCGCGGAACTTCGAGCGGACCTCGGCGGTCGAGCGGCTCGGGTTGCTGCGCACGCCCTGCCAGAACTTGGCTTCCTCGGGCCCCTGGTAGAGGCCATAGGGCTTGGCCGGGGCCAGCCAGGCGATCAGCAGATAGGCGACCAGGCCCATCGGAAAGGTGCTGAAGGTGACCAGCACCATGCCGAGGCGGAGCCAGATCACGTCGATGCCCGTATAGTCCGCCAGGCCCGAACACACGCCCAGCCACTTGCCGTTGGCCTTGTCGAGATAGAATTTGGTGCGGCTCGACATCTCAGTTCCTCCGGGAAATATCGTAGGGGCTCTGTTCGGGAAGCGGGTCCCGGACCGGGCGGAAATCGGGGTTGTCGGCGGCGATGATCCGCTCGACGGTGAGCAGGCGTTCCTCGAGCTGGCGGGCGGTATAGTGCAGCTCGTCCAGCAGCTTCTCGTCCTCGTTGGTGATCGTGCCCGACTGCTTCCACTTGGTGATGTAGTGCATGATCACCCAGGGGAGGCCGATGAAGAGCATCCCGACGATGACGATGGGAAGGAAGACGTCTTCCATCGCTTATTCTCCCTTGCCGAGGCGCTTCTTCAGGGCTTCGAGCTCGGCATCCACCTTCTCCGACGAGCGGAGTTCGGCGATTTCCTCGTCGAGCGTCTTCGGCGCGGCGCCCAGGCCGGCGGCATCGGCGCGGCCCTCGGCCAGGTCGACCCGGCGCTCCAGCACGTCGAAGCGCGAGAAGGCGTCCTGCATGCGGCTGCCATTGGTCATCTCGCGCAGGCGGACCCGGTTGCTCGCCGTCTCCAGGCGGGTGACGATCGAGTTCTGGCGGGCACGGGCCTCGCGCAGCTTGGTCTGGAGCTTGTTGATGTCCTCCTCCGAAGCGCGCAGCGCCTCGTCGAGCACCGAGATCTCCTCCGAAAGCTGCTCGCACATGTCGACGGCCTTCTGCTTCTCGACCAGCGCGGCCTTGGCCAGATCCTCGCGGCCCTTCGAGAGCGCCAGCTCCGCCTTCTCGGTCCAGCTCTCCTGGAGCTTCTCGAGCTTGGCGATATGGCGGCGCATCTCCTTCTGGTCCGCGATGGTGCGGGCCGCGGAAGCGCGGACCTCGACCAGGGTTTCCTCCATCTCGAGGATGATCATGCGGACCATCTTCGCCGGATCCTCCGCCTTGTCCAGCAGGTCGGTGACGTTGGCTGCGATGATGTCACGGGTTCGCGAGAAGATACCCATTTCGTCGTTACTCCTTCGTTTCTGTTTCCCGCCGGGAGGGGCCTAGGGGGTGACCCCTCCCGTCAGGTTTCCGCTCGCGAGGGGCTGCGAGCGGGAGACCCTTGTCGTTTCGTTCAGGCCATCACCGGGCCGACCGTGCCGGCCATGATGACCAGGCTGGCGGCTACCGAAAGAGCCACCGAGAAGAAGGCGTTGCGGTAGTAGGCGGCGTTGGCGGTCATGTTCCTGTTCCTTGAACCTTGGCGTTTTCCTGGCCCGTCAGCGGGCTTGCTCAAAGCATTGCAGGGGGCGTGCCAATTTGTGAAAACCGCAGAAATCTGCCGTTTTTACCATTCATTCGGCGTTCAGGTGCGGGATTGCACTTGCCAAGTGTTGGGAAAATACACCAAGGATTTGGCATGGAGCGCATAACCCAGGTCATCGGCCAGTCCTCGGCATTTCTCGACGCGCTGGAACGGGCCAGCCGGGCCGCGGCGCTCGATCGCCCGGTGCTGGTGATCGGCGAGCGCGGCACCGGCAAGGAGCTGGTCGCCGAGCGCCTTCACCGCCTGTCCCCGCGCTGGGACCAGCCGCTGGTCACGATGAACTGCGCGGCCCTGCCCGAGACGCTGATCGAGGCCGAGCTGTTCGGCCATGAGGCGGGAGCCTTTACCGGCGCGACCAAGGCGCGGGTGGGCCGGTTCGAGGAGGCGCATCGCGGCACGTTGTTCCTCGACGAGCTGGGCACGCTTTCGATGGGCGCGCAGGAACGGCTGCTGCGTGCCGTGGAATATGGCGAGATCACGCGGATCGGCTCGTCGCGGCCGGTACAGGTCGATGTCCGCATCGTCGCGGCGACCAACGAGCATCTCCCCGAGCGCGTGGAGAAAGGCAGCTTCCGCGCCGACCTGCTCGACCGGCTGAGCTTCGAAGTGGTGACGCTGCCGCCGCTCCGGCACCGCGGCGGCGATGTCGAAGTGCTGGCGGAATTCTATGGCCGGCGCATGGCGTCTGAGATCGGCTGGGTGGACTGGCCGGGCTGGGGCCCCCACGCGCTCGACATCCTCACCCATTATGACTGGCCCGGCAACGTCCGCGAGCTGCGCAACGTCGTCGAGCGCGCGGTCTATCGCTGGGAGCAGGATGGGCCGATCGACGCGATCGAGATCGATCCCTTTCAGTCGCCCTGGCGGATGCGCCCGATGCAGGGCAGCGCTTTGTCCGCGCCGGCGCCCGCCGCCGAGCTCGCGCCGATCGTGCTGGAGGCGCAGCCCGCGATCGTCGCGGGGGCGGCGGACTTCAAGGGCCGGGTGGCGCGCTTCGAGAAGGAACTGCTCCAGCGTGCGCTCGCCGATCATCGCTTCAACCAGCGCGCCACGGCGGAAGCGCTGGGGCTCACCTATGACCAGCTGCGCCACGCGCTGAAGCGGCATGAACTGCTCCAGGCGGGGGGCTGATCGTCGGCCCGTCGCCATCTCCATTCTACTCCTCGTCATCCCCGCCTTCGCGGGGGTGACGGCGTAAGATAAGCTCTTGCAAATCAAGCTAATGATTAGCGTTTGCAACAGTAATTCCGCCAATCGCCCGCGATCGGAATTTTCATTTGCCCGACGCAACGATTTTTCCGCGACAGCGGCGAATTTTGCGCGCTAGGGGAGGGACCGCATCGCCCGGCGGTTCGTTGGCCGGGTGAACCCCCTGGTGACCTGGAGAGACCCGCATGGCTTTCGAACTTCCCCCGCTTCCGTTCGACAAGGACGCGCTGGCGCCGCACATGTCGGCGGAGACGCTCGACTACCATTACGGCAAGCACCACAAGGCCTATGTCGACAAGACCAACGGCTTCATCGCCGAGAAGGGCCTGGAGGGCCGCAAGCTCAGCGAAGTGATCGCGCATGCCAGGGCCACCGGCGACAAGGGCCTGTTCAACAACTCGGCGCAGATCTGGAACCACAGCTTCTTCTGGCAGGGCCTGACCGGCGAGAAGACCGCGCCGAGCGGCAAGCTCGCCGAACTGATCGACGCGCAGTACGGCTCGACCGACGAGCTGGTGAAGAAGCTGATCGCGGAATCGACCAACCATTTCTCGAACGGCTGGGGCTGGCTGGTGCTCGACGGCGATGCGCTGAAGGTCACGTCGCTCCACGACGCCGATACGCCGGTGGTCTATGAGGGCATGAAGCCGCTGCTCACGATCGACGTGTGGGAGCACGCCTATTACATCGACTATCGCAACCTGCGTCCGAAATATCTCGAGACGATCACCGCGAACATCATCAACTGGGACTTCGTCTCCCAGAACCTCGATGGCGCCGGGGTGAGCCGCGCGGATCAGGACAGCTGATCCTTCGCGACCTGGATCTCGAAGGGGCGTCCGAGCGATCGGGCGCCCCTTTTCATGGGCCGCGTCTTGCGGCGACGGGGTGTTCAGCCGGCGTTCAACCGGGGCGGGCGAGCTTTGCCCTTCATCTGCTTGGGAATGCCCCGATGCGCCGCCACCTGATCCTCGCGCCCCTGCTGCTCGTCGCCGCGCCTGCTTCAGCGCAGATTTGGGGCGGGCCGGTGATGCAGGGTCCGTCGGGTAGTGCGATGAGCCACGACCAGAGCGCCGCCGAGACTGCAAAGATCCGCAGTGATATCCGTGCCGGCCGCGACAGCGGGCAACTGACCCGGGGCGAGGCCAGGCAGCTCAAGCGCGAGGCCTATCAGATAGATACGCTGGAGGAGCGCTACTCCGCCGGCGGGCTCTCGCCTTCGGAAGAAGCTGAGCTGTTCGCCCGGCGCGAAGCGCTGCGCAGCGATGTGATCGCCAAGCGCAGCGGCCAGCGCAAATAGCTCAGACCTCGCCGTAGAGCTCGCGCTGGACGCGCTCCAGTTCCTCGGCGTAGCGGCGCCGGGCATGCCGTTCGGTGATCAGCCCGAGGACATCGCCATCGGGGCCCGCCACCACCAGATCGTCCGCCACGACGCGGTCGAACGCCTCCAGCACCGCGCCGATCCCCATCTCGGGAGCGAGCCTGGCCTGGGGCAGCTTCCCCAGCGTGCCGATCTCCACCACCGGCTCCACCTCCGGCGACCAGGCGGCGGCCGTATCGACGATGCCGGCATAATGGCCCTCCCCGTCGAGCAGCACCACGCGCGTGGTCGAGCCGAGCGGGAAGCGATCCCGGAACGCCGAGACGCTGGCATCGGCGGCGAACCGGGGCACGTCGCGGCGCATCATCTGCCCGGCGGTGAGCGCCCGCATCCAGCCGACGTCGCGGCCGCTGCGCAGCGTCTCGCCGCGCAGATGCAGCCGCCAGGTAGAGAAGCTGTAGCCGAAGGTCGCGCGCGCCACGGTGGAAGAGATCAGGCTGGCGGCCACCGCGACGCCGGTGATGCTGAAATCATGCGTCACTTCCAGCACCAGCAGCGACATGGTGAGCGGGCCGCCGACCACCGCCACGGCGAGCGCGGCCATGCCGACCACGGTGGCGTCGTCGGGGGCGAGGACATGGAGGCCGGGAATTTCCGCCAGCACCACCTGATAGAGCCGCCCGACCAGCGAGCCGAGGAACAGCGAGGCGAAGAACAGGCCGCCGCGGAAGCCGAAGCCGAGCGACAGCGCCGAGGCGAGCATCTTGAGCAGGATCGTCAGCGCCAGGCCGGCGATCGTCACTTCGGCCATCAGGTTGAGGTTGAGCGCACCATGCCCGCCGGAGAGCGTCTGGTGCGAGAGCAGGCCGAGCGGCACGAGCAGGAGCCCGCCGACCAGGGGCGCCCAATGCGCGGGCAGCGTCGAGCGATGCACGGCGCGCTCGACCAGCGAGACCATCCGCATCAAGGCGATCCCCAGCCCGGCGCAGAGCAGCCCGAGGATCGCGTAGAGCGCATAGTCGGCGGTGCCGATCGGGTGCATGCCGCCGGCCGCGATCACATAGGGCGTCATGCCCATCGCCCGCGCGAGCACGGCGGCGGCGAGCGCGGCGAGCATCACCGGGGCGACGGTGGCGGTGCTATAAGCGCCGAGCACCACTTCGAAGGCATAGAAGGCGCCGGTCAGCGGGGCGCCGAACGCGGCGCTGACGGCGGCGCCCGCGCCTGCCGCCATCAGCGTGCGCAAGTCGCTCCGCCGGAGCTTCATCTTCTGCCCGAGCAGCGATGCCAGGCCGCCGCCCGCCTGGGCATAGGCCGCCTCGAGCCCCACCGATGCGCCGAAGCTGTTGGAGAGCAAGGTGGTGCCCACCACCGTCGCCGTGTCCCGCGCAGGGATGCGGCCGCCGTGCAGCGCATTGGCTTCCACGATGTCGACGGCCTGGCGCCGGCGCAGGAACCACAGGACCAGGCCGAGCAGCGCGCCGCCGATGGGCAGGGCGATCAGCCGCCAGGGCGCGATCGCCTCCGCGGCGCTGAGATGCTCGCCTTGCGCCAAGCCGAACAGCAGCCGCTGGGTGCCGCGCGCGATCTGGCCGAGCGCGATCGCGCAAAGGCCCGCACCCACCCCGACCAGCAGCGCCAGTGCCAGGAACCCCGGGGCGCTGGAGCGGATCCGGCGGCGCAGCCAATTGGCCGCACGGACCATCGGATAGCGTGCGTGCGACACCGCGCCCGCTCACTCCTGGGGCGGGATCGGCGCGTCCTCGGGCTTTTCCAGCTGCAGGCCGTGCTTGAGCAGCAGCGGGATGTTGAGCATCGCGAACGCCAGCGTGACCGGGATCATCACCCAGGTCTTGAAGAGGACCCACTGATCCCAGGTGACGAACTGGCGAACGATTTCGTTCGCCACCGCGGCGGCGACGAAGAACAGCGCCCAGTTGATCGTCAGCAGCCGCCAGCCCTTGGCCGAGAGGCCCGGATAGGCCTGTTCGAGCAGCATCTGGAGCAGCGGCTTGTCGGCGATCACGCCATAGCCGAGCACGATCGCGAACATCGCATAGATGATCGTCGGCTTGATCTGGATGAAGGTCTGATCGTGGAAATAGAGCGTCAGGCCGCCGAACAGGAGCACGAAGGCGGCCGTGATCCACAGCATCGGCGAGACGTGGCGCGTCTTCCACCAGCTCAGCGCGATCGCCGCGGCCATCGCGACCATGAACGCCACGGTGGCGGCGAACACGCGCGCGAGCACCGGCCCCTGGGCCAGCGAATTGACCAGGAAGAACACCGCGAGCGGGCCATAGTCGATCAGCATCCGCACGCCGGGCGTGGCGGCCTTCTTCTCAGCCATTGGTAAGCTCCTCCACCCCGGCAATGATGCGCGCGACTTCCTGCGCGTCGAACGGACGCAGGTCGTCGACCTTCTCGCCCACGCCGATCGCATGGATCGGCAGGCCGTATTTCTCCGCCGCCGCGACGAGCACGCCGCCGCGCGCGGTGCCGTCGAGCTTGGTCATGACGAGGCCGGTCACGCCCGCGACTTCCTTGAACACTTCGATCTGGTTCAAGGCGTTCTGGCCGGTGGTCGCGTCGAGCACCAGCACCACGTCGTGCGGCGCCGCCGGATTGAGCCGGCCGAGCACGCGGCGGATCTTGGCCAGCTCGTCCATCAGCTCGCGCTTGTTCTGCAGGCGCCCGGCGGTATCGACGATCAGCACGTCGGTGCCGATCTCGGTCGCCTTCTTCACCGCCTCGAACACGATGCCGGCGGCATCGCCGCCCTCGACGCCGGAGACGATCGGCACGCCGATCCGCTCGGCCCAGGTGCGAAGCTGCCCGATCGCGGCGGCGCGGAAGGTGTCGCCGGCGGCGAGCATCACCGAATAATCCTGTTCCATCAGCAGGTTGGCGAGCTTGGCGATCGTCGTGGTCTTGCCCGAGCCGTTGACGCCGATGACCAGGATCACCTGCGGACGGGGAAAGGCCTCGATCTCCAGCTTCTTCGCTACCGGCTCGAGCGCCTTGGCGACTTCGTCGGCGACGACGAGGCGGATGCCGAGCTCCTCCATGTTACGCTCGAACTGGCCGTCGGCCAGCCGCTGGCGCACGCGCGCTGCGGTGGCGGGGCCGAGGTCCGAGGCGATCAGCGCTTCCTCGATCTCGTCGAGCGTCGCGTCGTCCAGCCGAGCCAGGCCCAGGCCGGCAAGGTTGCCGATCAGCCGGTCGGACGTCTTGCGGAAGCCGCCGAGAAGGCGCGCGTGCCAGCTGGGGCCGCTCATGCGATCAGCTTCCCGTCCCGGACGTCCACGATCTTGAGGCTCACAATCTCTCCGACTTGGCTTGGGGCGAGGCGGACCTCGGCGAAATTGCCGGCATGGCCCCGGTCGCCCGGGCGCTCTACCAGCACTTGCTGCGTGCTGCCTACCAGGCTTTGCAACCAGGCGGCGCGGATCCGGGCGGCGGCGGCGCGCAGGCGAGCGGCGCGGGCCTTCACCACTTCGGGCTCGACTTGCGGCATCTTCGCGGCAGGCGTGCCGGCGCGGGGGCTGTAGGGGAAGATATGGGCATGGACGATGCCGCATTCCCCGATCAGCGCCAGCGTGTTCTCGAACATGGCTTCGCTCTCGGTGGGGAAGCCGGCGATCAGGTCGGCGCCGATCGCGATTTCGGGGCGCGCCGCGCGCAGCCGCTCGACCAGCGCAACCGATTGGGCGCGGTCGTGCCGGCGCTTCATGCGCTTCAGCACCATGTCGTCCCCCGCCTGGAGCGAGAGATGGACGTGCGGCATCAGGCGCGGCTCCCCGGTGAGCAGGGCGAATAGCCGGTCGTCGACTTCGATTCCGTCGAGCGAGGAAAGCCTGAGCCGTCTAAGCTCCGGCACATGCGCCAATATGCGCTCGACCAGCTGGCCCAGGCTCGGTGCGCCGGGCAGGTCGGGGCCATAGCTGGTCAGGTCGACGCCGGTCAGCACCACTTCGGCATGGCTTTCGGCAAGCTGGGCGACGCGGTCGATCACGGCACCTGCCGGGACGGAGCGGCTGTTGCCGCGGCCATAGGGGATCGCACAGAAGGTGCAGCGATGGTCGCAGCCATTCTGCACTTCCACGAACGCCCGGGCATGCGTCGAGAAGCTGGCGGCGAGATGGGGCGCGGTTTCGCGCACGGCCATGATGTCCTGCACCGCCACCGGCTCGGGCGAGAGCCAGGCGTCGGGCCGCAGCTTCTCGGCATTGCCGATCACCCGGTCCACCTCGGGCATCGCCGCGAACGCTCTTGGGTCGATCTGCGCCGCGCAGCCGGTCACCACCAGCTCGGCGCCCGGCCGTTCGCGCCGAGCGCGGCGGATCGCCTGGCGGGTCTGCTTGACGGCCTCGTTGGTCACCGCGCAACTGTTGATCACGATCGTGTCGCGATCGGACAGTAAAGTGCGGATCGTCTCGCTCTCCGCGAGGTTGAGCCGGCAACCCAGACTGATGACGTGAGGGGATGACATTTGGCCGGTGATCTAGGCGCAGCTACACGCGATGTCCACGCGAAGACCCGCGAAATACTGGGCTTCTGGTTCGCGCTCACGCCCGAGCAGCATTTCGCCAGCTCGGCGAAGCTCGATGCGGAGATCAGGTCGCGCTTCGGGCCGCTGCGCGATCTGGTGCTGGGCTCGGGGGCCAGGGGCTGGCGCGACGATCCCGAGACCCTGCTCGCGGCGATCATCCTGCTCGACCAGTTCAGTCGCAACATCCATCGCGGCACGGCCCAGGCCTTCGCCGCCGATCCGCTCGCGCTGCAGCTGGCGCTGGAGGCGATCGGCAAGGGCTGGGATGCCGGAATGGGCAATGACCGGCGCCAGTTCCTCTATCTGCCGTTGGAGCATGCCGAGGACCCGGCGATGCAGAAGCTGAGCGTGGAGAAGTTCGGCGCGATGGGCGATGCCTATGTGCTCGATTTCGCCCGGAAACATGCCGAGGTGATCGCGCGCTTCGGGCGCTTCCCCAGCCGGAACGCGGCGCTGGGTCGGGAATCGACGGCGGCGGAGGCGGCGTTCCTCAACGAGGAAGGGGCGGGGTGGTAGCCTGTCGCTGGCGCCCGCCCTCCCGCGAGCGCATGAGAAGGCGTCAGGCCGCTCCAGGCCGCCCGCCCGCGGCATCCGGATGGCGTTCCAGCCTTATGTCGCGTCGTGCGAGCAGGACGCCGCCTTCGCCCTGGCCAAGCCGCACGATCCCGCTGCCGCCGCGCAGTTCCTGTCGGGCGCGATAGGCGGGCGTGACGCCGAACTCGCCATCGAACACCAGGTCGTCGACATAATAGGGTCGCCGGCCCGGCTCGCCGATGAAGAGATGGACGTGCGCGGGCATCGTCATGTCCGGATAGGGCGCCGGCTTGATCGTGTCGAAGGCATAGGTCCCGTCCGCGCCGGTCCTTGCCCAGCCGCGCAGCCGGCCGTGGCGGCGGCTCCATTCGGTCTCGCCGGTGCCATCGGCATAGAGGCCGCGCGCATTGGTGTGATGCGCATAGACGATCACGCCGGGCGCCGGAGTCCTCCCGTCCGCCGCGAATATGCGGCCGGTCAGGCGCATCCGCGCGCCGGGCTCCTCGGGCGGGGCGAGCGATACCCTTGCGGAAAGCATGTCCGGCGCGCGCTCGCCTACCGCCTGGCATCCTTCGCAGTCATAGAGGTCGGGCCGGGCTTCGGCATGGGCGCCGCCGCCGGATGGCAGGAACACGCTCGCGCTGGCCAGGCCGCCCGCGGCACCGCCCAATAGGACCAGAGTCGTTCGACGATCGAGCATGCCGATTTCTCCGCCTGCCATATGTGCCGGCTGCGAAGGATAGACGATGTCGGGCCCGGGCGGAAGTTCAGCCCGCCAGCCGCCGATCGTCCGAAGGCGCTGCGGGCGCTGCCTGTGCGCTCGATCCGGTCAGGATCAGCCGTCGCTCGGCAAGCAGGCGGCGCACGCCGCTCACCGACAGCGGCTTGCCATAATGCCAGCCCTGCGCCTTGGCGCAGCCCGCGGCGCGCAGTCGCTCCTCGATCGCGCCGTCCTCTACGCCCTCGGCGGTGATCGGCAGGTTGAGGCTCTCGCCCAGGCTGATGATCGCATTGACGATCGCGGCCGAGTCGGCGCTGGTGTTGAGCGACATGACGAAGCTCTTGTCGATCTTGATCCGGTCGAAGGGCAGCGCGCGCAGATGCGCCAGCGACGAATAGCCGGTGCCGAAATCGTCGAGCGCCAGCCGGGCGCCCTGATTCTTCAGGCTGCCGACGATCGACTGCGCCAGCGCCAGATTGTCGAACAGCGAACTTTCGGTGATTTCCACTTCGAGCCGGCTCGCGGGGAAGCCGGTCTCGGCCAGCACCTTGATGATCTTCTGCGCCAGCCAGGCGTCGCGCAGCTGCCAGGGCGAGATGTTGATCGAAAGCGTGAGTGCGGGATCCCAGTCGCGCGCGGCGACGAAGGCCTGGCGCATGATCGAGAGCGACAGGTCGGCGATCATTCCCGTCTCTTCCGCGATCGGAATGAACAGCTCGGGGGAAATCAGCCCGCGCGTGGGGTGCTCCCAGCGCGCCAGCACTTCGAAGCCGTGCAGCCGGTTGGTGGTCAGGTCCACCTGCTGCTCGAAATAGGGGACGATCTCGCCGCGCGGGATCGCGGTGCGCAGCCCGCTCTCCAGCTCGTTGCGGATCTGGAGTTCGCGCTCCATCGAATGATCGAACCAGGCATAGCGGTTTCGGCCCGATTTCTTGGCCGCGTACATCGCGATGTCGGCCGAGCGCATCAGTGCGTCGATGCTCGCGCAGTCGAAGTCCGAGCGCGCGATGCCCAGCGAGCAGGAGATGTGCAGGCGCAAGCCCTCCGCCTCGAAGGGCTGGGCCATGCGGCTGACCAGCCGCTCGGCGATGCGCTCCACCACGGCCGGTTCGGTGGGATCGAACAGGAAGCCGCAGGCGAACTCGTCGCCGCCCAGCCGCGCGGTGAGCGCGATCGGCGGCATGACATGCGCGATCTCGGCGGCGACGGCACGCAGCAGCGCGTCGCCCACGGCATGGCCGTGCATGTCGTTGATCGTCTTGAAATGATCGAGGTCGAGCATGATCATCGCCATGGCCTTGCGGCGGCGCTGGGCGCGGACGAACATCGCCGCGCCTTCCTCGGCAAGGCTGCGGCGATTGTAGAAGCCGGTCAGCGGATCGCGATTGGCGAGTTGCTGGGCGCGCTCCTCGGCGGCGGCGCGGACCTGCACCTCGTGGCTCAGCTCCGAATGCCGGCGCCAGCCGAACAGGATCAGCGCGACGTTGAGCAGCAATGCGATGACGAGCGTGCGGTCGGCGGGGGCGCCGCCTTCGAAATAATATTGCAGCGTCTTGGAGAGCACGGCGCTGCCGGTGCCGATGAAGAGCAGAATCGCGGCAACGCTGATCGCACCCGACAACAGGGCCGGGCGCGGGGCGCTTCGCGATAAGGCTTGTTCTTCGTGGTCCAGCGACATGCCGGGAACGATCCCCCAACTGCAACCGGGTTCGTTTCTCACGCACTCGGTATAGAACGGGTTAAGCCGACGGCATGTTCGCGCAATAAATGCAGTTCGCTCATTCCCCCGGCAGGCGCGGCGAGGCGTTTGATGCACTTGCCTCCCACGCTCCGATGGAGTAGGGGCCGCCGCGACCGTTCTCTTCGAACGCGAAACATTTGCCGCCCCGAGGGGCGACGCTGGCCGACGAGGTTTCGTCCGCCGGCGTGTTTTGCGTTTTGACGGGCCATGGTCGGATTTGGAGTTTTTTGGTCGATGTTCGAAAGTCTGAGCGAACGGCTGGGTGGCGTATTCGAGCGCCTGCGTGGTCGTGGCGCGCTGACCGAGGCCGATGTCCGCACCGCCATGCGCGAAGTGCGGATCGCCCTGCTGGAGGCCGATGTCGCGCTTCCGGTGGCGCGCGACTTCGTCGAGAAGGTGACCGAGAAGGCCATTGGCCACGAGGTGCTGCGCTCGGTCACGCCGGGCCAGCAAGTGGTGAAGATCGTCCACGACGCGCTCGTGGACATGCTGGGTCCGGACACGGCCGAGCTTTCGATCGACGTGACGCCGCCGGCCGTGATCATGCTTGTCGGCCTCCAGGGTTCGGGCAAGACGACCACCACTGCCAAGCTCTCGCGCCTGCTCAAGAGCCAGGGCAAGAAGGTGATGATGGCGTCGCTGGACGTGAATCGTCCCGCCGCGCAGGAGCAGCTCGCCGTGCTCGGCACCCAGACCGAGGTGCAGACGCTGCCGATCGTCGCCGGCCAGCAGCCGGTGGAGATCGCCAGGCGCGCGCTGAATGCCGCCAGGCTTCAGGGCTATGACGTCCTGATGCTCGACACCGCCGGCCGCCTGCACGTCGACCAGGCGCTGATGGACGAGATGAAGGCGGTGGCGGACATCGCCCGGCCGAACGAGATCCTGCTCGTCGTCGACTCGCTTACCGGCCAGGACGCGGTGAATGTCGCGACCAGCTTCTCCGAGCAGGTGCCGCTCACCGGCGTGATCCTCACCCGCATGGACGGCGATGCGCGCGGCGGCGCGGCGCTGTCGATGCGCGCGGTCACCGGCAAGCCGATCAAGTTCGCCGGCATGGGCGAGAAGCTCGATGCGCTCGAGCCCTTCCATCCCAAGCGTGTCGCCGGCCGTATCCTGGGCATGGGCGACGTCGTCAGCCTGGTGGAGAAGGCGGCGGCGGCGATCCAGGAGGAAGACGCCGAGAAGATGGCGGCGCGGCTGGCCAAGGGCCAGTTCGACATGAACGACCTGCGCGGCCAGCTTGCCCAGATGCGCCGCATGGGCGGCCTGGGCGCGCTCGCCGGCATGATGCCGGGCATGAAGAAGGCGCAGGCGGCGGTCGACCAGGTCGGCGGCGACAAGGTGCTGATCCGCATGGACGCGATGATCACCTCGATGACGCCGAAGGAGCGCGCCAAGCCCGACCTGATCAACGCCAAGCGCAAGATCCGCATCGCCAAGGGCTCGGGAACGACCGTGCAGGACGTCAACAAGCTGCTGAAGATGCACCTCGAGATGCAGACCGCGATGAAGCGGCTGAAGAAGATGGGCGGGCTCAAGGGCCTGATGGGCATGCTCGGCAAGGGCGGTCCGGGCGGCGGCATGGGCGGCGTCGGCAACGCGCTGGGCGGCGCCGGCCTGGGCGACATGATGGGCAAGCTGGACGGCCCCGGTGGCGCCGGCGGGCTTCCCGGTCTCGGCGGCCCCGGCGCCCCGCAGCTCCCGCCCGGTTTCGAGAATTTTCTGAAGAAGAAGTGATCCCCCGCCCAGCCGTCAGGCGGCGGGGCAACAACCAGACCAGACCCGGTGCATGCCGGGCTGACGAATACGAAGAAGGAAGATTGTAATGGCTATTTCCCTGCGTCTGTCGCGCGGCGGCTCGAAGAAGCGTCCGTACTATCGCATCGTCGTTGCCGATGCCCGCTCGCCCCGCGACGGCAAGTTCATCGAGAAGATCGGCACCTACAACCCGCTCCTCGCCAAGGACGATGCCAAGCGCGTCGTGCTCGACAATGATCGCGCCACCTACTGGCTGGGCGTCGGCGCGCAGCCGACCGACCGCGTCGCCCGCTTCCTCGACGCCGCCGGCCTCAAGGAGCGCACCGCCAAGAACAACCCGAACAAGGGCAAGCCGGGCGAGAAGGCCGTCGAGCGTGCCGAGGAGCGTGCCGAGAAGCTGAAGGCCGCCGAGGAAGCCGCCGCCGAGGCGAAGGCCGAGGCCGCCGCCGCTGCCGCTGCACCGGCTCCGGCCGCCGAGGAAGCCCCGGCCGAGGGCTCGAACGAGGAAGCCGAGGCTGTGATGGCCGCCGAAGTCGAAGCGGCGACCGAAGAGCCGACGGCGGAAGCCGAGCAGGTCGCCGAGGCGACCGCCGAAGAGACCCCGCCGGCCGAGGCGTAAGCCTTGTCCAGCGATCAGCCCGTTACGCTCGCCGTCGTGATCGGCGCGCACGGCGTGACGGGCGAGGTCCGCCTGAAGGTCTTCGCCGAGGACCTGTCGACGCACCGCCGGTTCAATGGCGGTGCGCTGACGCTGAAATCGGTGCGCGGCGGGCCGAACGGCACGATCGCGCGCTTCGCCGAAGTGGCCGACCGCAATGCGGCCGAGGCCCTGCGCGGGACCGAACTCAGCGTCCCGCGCTCGGCGCTGCCCCCGCTCGGCGAGGGCGAATATTATCATGTCGACCTGTTGGGTCTCCCCGCCGTCTCCGATGAGGGCGCGGCGCTGGGCAAGGTCGTGGCGATCGACAATTTCGGTGCGGGCGACGTGCTCGAGATCGAGCGGCCGGCCGACGAAACCGGCAAGGCCAAGCGCTTCATGGTGCCGATGATCCCCGCCGCCGTGCCCGAATGGGATGCCGAACGGCTGGTGGTGAGCGCCGCCTTCGTCGAATGACGCGCATCGCGGTCCTTTCCGACATCCACGGCAATCTTCCGGCCCTGATCGCAGTCGTCGCCGATGCCCGGGCGCGGGGCTGCACCCGCTTCGTCAACCTGGGCGACATCCTCTCGGGCCCGCTCTGGCCGGCCGAGACCGCCGCCTGGCTGATGGCACGCGACTGGCCGACCATCGCGGGCAATCACGAGCGGCAGGTACTCACCGATCCGCCGGCGCGGATGAACGCCTCCGATGGCTTTGCCAATGCCGTGCTGGGTCCTGAGGCGCTGGCCTGGCTGGCGGGCCTGCCGGCGACGCTGGCGCTGGAGGACATGTTCCTGTGCCATGGTACACCGGACAGCGACGTCGCGCCGCTCACCGAGACGCTGGCGGGCGCGAGCCTGCGCGCCGCGAGCGAGGCCGAGCTCGCCGAGCGGCTGGCGGGGCGCGGGGAGGGGCGCATCCTGTGCGGCCACACCCATGTTCCGCGCCTGCTGACGCTCCCCGGCGGGCGCCGCGTGCTCAATCCGGGCAGCGTCGGGCTCCAGGCCTATGACGACGATCATCCCCGGCCCTATCGGGTCGAGAATGGCGATCCGCTTGCCCGCTATGCGGTGATCGACGGGGAGGAGATCGGGCTCCATGCCGTCGCCTATGACCATCGCGCCGCTGCGCGAAAGGCGGAGGCGGAAGGGCGCCCGGACTGGGCGATCGCGCTGGCCACGGGGCGGATGCGCTGAATGTTCGCGCCGCTGCACCGAATTCTCACCCGAACCTGATTGGCCGCGGGCGGGCCCGGGCGGCATCCTGCGACCATGACGTGGATCGCCTGATCCTTCTGCTCCTCAGCATCGGCAGTGGAGCGAGTGCGGCAATCATCGGGCTGCTGGCCTGGTTCATATCCGAGGCATGGTTCGGCTGGCGCGCCCGCTAGGGGCCGGTTATCCTCCCCGCGAACATCGGGGGATATGCGCAATGAACTGGCACCGTACCGCGCTTGCCGTGGCGCTCTGCTGCCCGGCCATGCCGGCCGTCGCGCAGACGACGGAAGCGGCGCTCCAATCGCAGTTCGAGGCGATCGACCGCCAATTCGAGGCCTTCCAGCGCGATACGCCTGTGCCGGGCCTGGTTTACGGCATCGTCGCGGAGGGGCGTCTCGTCCATGTCCGCGGCATCGGCGTGCAGGATCTGGCCGAGAAGCGCCCGGTCACGGCCGACACGCTGTTCCGCATCGCCTCGATGACCAAGGCCTTCACTGCGCTGTCGATCCTGTCGCTCCGCGATGCCGGCAAGCTCTCGCTCGACGATTTCGCCGAGAAATACGTCCCCGAAATGCGCGGCTGGAAATATCCGACGACGGACAGCCCCCATATCCGGATCCGGGACCTGCTCTCCCATGTGGCCGGCTTCGTCACCGATGATCCCTGGGGAGATCGCCAGACGCCGATGCCCGAGGCCGAGTTCGCGAAGCTGCTCCGGGCCGGCGTTCCCTTCAGCCGCGTGCCCGAGACCGAGCACGAATATTCGAACTTCGGCTATGCGCTGCTCGGGCGGATCGTCGCCAAGGCGTCGGGCATGCCCTATCGCACCTATGTCGAGCGCACGATCCTCGCGCCGCTGGGCATGGGTTCGAGCGGATTCGAAGTGTCCGAATGGCCGATCGCGCGCCGCGCCATCGGCTATCGCTTCGAGGATGGCGCCTGGCGCGAGGAGCCGACCATGCGCGACGGCGCCTTCGGCCCGATGGGCGGGCTGCAGGTGAGCGCCAACGACTATGGCAAGTGGATCGCCTTCCTGCTCTCCGCATGGCCGCCTCGCGACGGGCCGGACACGGGGCCGGTCAAGCGCGCCACGGTGCGCGAACTGGCGCAGGGGCTGAACTTCGTGCGGGCCACTCCGCGCATGGGCGGCGCGGCCAAGGACGGCTGCACGCAGGCGGCCGCCTATGGCAAGGGCCTGCGCGTGTCGCAGGACTGCCAGCTCGGGCTGATGCTCCATCATGGCGGCGGCTATCCCGGCTATGGCTCGCACATGCTCCTGCTGCCCGGGGCGGGCGTGGGCATCTTCGTCTTCACCAACCGCACCTATACCGGTGCCGCGGGCACGGCCTGGGATGCGATGTTCGCGCTCGACAAGGCCGGTGCGCTCCAGTTCGCCGAGCCGCCGGCGACTCCGGAACTGGTTGCGGCCCAGCAGACCGCGCGGGCCATCTATGCGGCGGGCGACGTCTCCGTCGCGGGTTCCGCCCTCGCGATGAATTTCCTGATGGATCGCTCGGCCGAGGGGTGGCGCGGCGATCTGGCGGCCCTGCGCGCGCAGCTTGGGGCGTGCACGGGCAAGGTCGAGCCGCTCTTCCCGAGCGGCGCGCTCTCCGTCGCCTTTCGCTGGCACTGCGACAAGGGGCTGCTCGACGGCACGGTGCTGCTGGCCCCGACTCGTCCGGCGACCATCCAGGCATTGCGCTTCCGGCCGAAACCTGCCGCCAAGCCTTGAGCGAGCGAGGCGATCCGGGGGCTTGACATTTTAAACCTACTGAGTTAGTGGGAATTTAGATGAGCAAGGCCCCCGGTCTGTCTCGAACCCCCACCGGCCACCCGGTCTGGATGGCGCTTTCCCATTACACCATCGGTCCCGAGGATGCGGAGCTTAGCTTCGCGGCGCGGCTGGCGCGCGAGAATGGCTGGACCGGCGCCGAGGCCGAGCGCGTGATCGAGGAGTATAGGCGCTTCTGCTTCCTCGCGGTGACGGCCGATCATCCCGTCACGCCCTCGGACCAGGTCGACCAGGCCTGGCACCTGCACCTCACCTATACCCGCGACTATTGGGAGCGCTTCTGCCCCCAGGTGCTCGGCCGCGCGCTCCATCACGGGCCCACGGCCGGCGGGCGAATGGAGGGGCATCGCTATTTCACCCAATATGCCGAGACGCTGCGCAGCTACGAGCGCGTCTTCGGCGCGCCGCCCGCGGATCTGTGGCCCGACGCGGGGCGGCGGCTTCTGGAGGACCACAAGGCGCGCCGCGTGCATCCGCGCGACGCATTCATCGTGCCCCGGAGGCCATTCCGGATCGCGCTGCCGATCTTGTTCGCGGTGCTCTCCGTCCTGGTCCTGGGGTATCTGCTGAGGAGCTAGGACTTATGTCGCTCGGACCCTTCGATCTTACCGGCGGGCCGTTTCTCATCCTCTATGGCGGGCTGCTGATCCTGACGATCATCGCCGGCTTCACCATTCCGCGCTGGCTCAGGCCCGAAGGCCGCACGCCGCGCCGCATCGATACCGAAGATCTCGCCTGGCTGGCGGGCGGCGGCACCCGCCTTGCCGAAACCGTCGCTGCCCGCCTGCTCGCCACCCGCCAGCTGGCGATGGCGGGCAAGAACAAGTTCACGCCCAGCCAGCTCGGCGGAGGCACCCCGGTCGAGCGCAGCGTGCTCGCGCTGCCCGACGGGGCGAGTTGGGACCGGGTCGCCGGCGCAGTGGGCAGGCATGGCGAACGCCTCCGCGAACGGCTGATAGATGCCGGGCTGCTGATGGACGGGTGGAATGCGCTGCAGATGCGCTTCTTCCAGACGCTGCCCTATGTCCTGCTCCTTGGCTTCGGCTATGCCAAGCTGCTGATCGGCGAGGCGCGGGAGAAGCCGGTCGGCTATCTCACCGCGCTGCTGGTGGTCACCGGGATCCTCGCGCTGATCCGCTTCGCCGCGCTCGACCGGCGGACCCGCGCGGGACAGGAGGCGCTCGCCGAGGCGCGTGCGCGGAGCGAAAGGCTTCGCCGGGCTCCTGCCGGCGGCGAGACCGATCTCGCGGTGGCCCTGTTCGGTACCGTGGTGCTGGTCGGCTCGGACTGGGGCGGCTTCCACCAGATGCGCGCTACAAGCTCGGGCAGCGACGGCGGGAGCGGCGGCAGCGGTTGCGGCAGCGGCGGAGGGGGCTGTGGCGGCGGTGGCTGCGGCGGTTGCGGGAGCTAGCGGCCGCGCAGGATGGAGGCCGGGCGATCCGCGGGATCGTCCGGCCTCTTCATGTCAGGGCAGGGAGGCGCCCGACCTGACGTCGATCACCTTATCGCCCCGATAGGCGAGCACGCCGTCGATCGGCATCACCCGATCGATCGCTGCGGGCGGGAGCCGCGTCGATGATGTCGCAATCCGCCCCTTGCCAATCGCGTTCCCGGGGGGGAAAGGCTCCCATGCCCTTCGTCGCCACCATCCTCACGCTCTACCCGGAGATGTTTCCCGGTCCGCTCGGCATCTCGCTCGCGGGCAGGGGGCTGCGCGAGGGGCTGTGGAGCATGGAGGCCGTCCAGATCCGCGACTTCGCGACCGACAGGCATCGCTCGGTCGACGACACGCCGGCCGGCGGCGGAGCGGGGATGGTGATGCGCGCCGACGTGATCGCCGCCGCGCTCGACAGCGTCGTGCCGGGCCAGGGGCCCGCGCGCCCGATCCTCGCGATGACGCCCCGCGGCAAGCCGTTGACGCAGGATCGGGTCCGCGCGCTGGCCGACGGCCCCGGCGCGGTGATCCTGTGCGGCCGGTTCGAGGGGATCGACGAGCGATTGTTCGAGGCGCGCGACATCGAGCAGGTCTCGATCGGCGACTATATCCTCTCGGGCGGCGAGATGGCGGCGCTCACGCTTCTCGACGCTTGCATTCGCCTCATTCCCGGAGTAATGGGCGCGCCTTCCAGCGGCATGGACGAGAGCTTCGAAACGGGGCTGCTCGAATATCCGCAATATACCCGACCTGTCGAATGGGAAGGGCGCACGATCCCCGAAGTGCTGCGATCGGGGGATCATGCGAAGATCGAGGCCTGGCGACGCGCCCGTGCCGAGAGCGATACACGGCTACGGAGGCCGGACCTTTGGGAGCGCCACGAGGGCGCTCGGGTCCAACCTCCCTCTGGCGCGCGGCGACGAAAACAGGACGATGTGAAATGAACCTGATCCAGACGCTCGAAGCCGAGCAGATCGCCAAGTTCAACGCGGCGAAGAAGATTCCGGAGTTTCGCCCGGGCGACACCCTCAAGGTCGGCGTGAAGGTCGTCGAAGGCGAGCGCACCCGCGTGCAGAACTATGAGGGCGTGTGCATCGCCCGCTCGAACAAGGGCATGGGTTCCTCGTTCACTGTCCGCAAGATTTCCTTCGGCGAGGGCGTCGAGCGCGTCTTCCCGCTCTATTCGCCGAACATCGACAGCATCGAAGTGGTCCGCCGCGGTGTCGTGCGTCGCGCGAAGCTCTATTATCTGCGTGGCCGCACCGGCAAGTCGGCGCGTATCGCCGAGCGTCGCGAGGTCCGCACCGAGGCAGTTGCCGCCGAATAAGCCCGGCTGCATTCGAACGAGCGCGGGGCGCGGAGGCAGACGGCTTCCGCGCCCCGCTTCGTTTGCGCGCCATCGCGAGCTTCGTCGAGCGGGGCGGCGGGTTTGTCGCAGCACCGATTGAGACTCGGTCCCGGGCCGGGAACCATGCTTCCGAAGCCATGCCGGCATTTGGGGGACGATCGATGCAATCCCGGTTCCGTATCGCCATGCTGGTGTTCCTGCTGTTGCTCGGCCTCCTCCAGGCATTGCCGGCCGCCGCGCAGCGATCGCGGAGCCTGCCGCTCGGGGAGCGCAGGAATCCCGAGGCGAATGTCGAAAATTGGTTCATTCAGCTCGAAGAATATCAGCGCTACCCGCAGGTAGCGCGCGATCTGCGTTGCCAGGCCCTGCTCGAAGAGATCGCCTGGATGTATTTCGGCACCGAGAACCTGCCGAGCATGCGCATTCAGGGCGTGGACAAGCTCAAATGGGGCGCGCTGAAGCCCCGGATCTCCGCCGAGGAGGAGCGGTTGAGCGCCGCGCTTCGCAATGCCGCGCTGGCGCCGGCCGATCGCGCCTGGAACGCCGCGAAGCAATGGCCGGCATCTTCCTACAAGAACTATCTGAAACTCTACAACGGAGTCCGATATCACGCCGGACTTCATCTGGCCGGGGGGCGAGGCGCGCAGGCGCTGAACGCCCGTTCGTCCCAATGCCTGGCCGATCCCGCCGCGACTCCGCTCGCGCAACAGGTCCTGGCCTTGCTGGCCAAGCCGATCCGCGGCCTTCCCACGATGGCGGGAGTGAGCTTCATGCAGGGGCTGCCGATGCGCCTGCCGGGCTATCTCTATCAGCCCGAAGGATATCGGCACATCGTCTGCGCATCGCTCGTCGAAAGCATCGCCAATCAGCGTTTCGGCCATGTGCCGGGCGCCGGCGAGCCCATCCCGCAGGGTTGGGAAACCGGCGCTACGGCGCGCCTGTCGTCGCAAGCGGCGGCGTTCCGCAGCCTGCACGTTCGCACCGCCCGGGCAATCCATCAGGCGGGGATGGGCGCCGTCGGCGCCGTCACTCCCGCGGACAGGCAGGCATGGCAGCAGAGCTACAGCTTTGCGGCGGTTCGAGTCTCGGGGTTGGCGCAGAAGGGCGTGGCCGAGGAGAAGTTGCGCGATCCGGCGATGGGGTGCTCCGGCTTTGCCGGCGTGAAGGAGATACTCGCCCCTGCCGCCCCGGCCACGATGGCGAGCGGCCCGGTGGGAATAGGCTCCTGGCCCGATCGCCGCGTCGGCTATCTGGCCGATGACGCGGCGTTTCGCCCGATGTTCTGTTCGGCGCTCGTCCATGCCGCCTATAACTGGCGCGTCGTCGAGAAGGACTGGTTCCGGGCTCCGGCCGGGAAGCAGAGCCACTGGTCCCGCGCCGCGGGCTTCCCGGAGCCGGAGCCCGCATCCCCGGCCGAGTTGCAGATGCGCCAGGCCGTGCGCAAGGCGATACAGGCGTTGTACGAGGCGGGGCAGGTGGATGCGGAGGCGAAGCGCTGGGGCAATGGTCCGAACGCAGCCTACAGCGTCTATGGCGGGGACTATAACCTGTTGTTGAACAAGGCGCAGAGCATCGTGCAGGCGCGCAAGGCGGTGGCGGCGTTCAACGAGCCGCGCCTTGCCTGTGCCAGCTTGCCCCAACTCGCGCCGGTGCTGGCGGCGGTGCGGCAGCGGCTGGCGGCGGAGGACGGACGCCGCTAGCCGTCGCCGCGGCCCGGCGCGTCAGCCCGCCGCCTGGAGCAGGTCCCGCAGCTTCTTCGCCGTATCGTGCCCCTTGAGCACCGATGCATAGCATTCCCGAACCACGCCGAGCGCGCCCGTCGACATCCGCTCGTCGTGCAGCACGCGATCGAACTCTTCCTTCAGATAATCCTCGCCGCGCTCGATTTCGCTCAGGATCGCTTCGTCGCCGCCACCCAGCACTCGGCGCAGATCCTCCACGCGGCGATGGATGGTCGCGGCGGTCGAGCCATATTCCGCCGGCGTGCCGCCCAGCTCACGGCTCTTGGTCGAGAGCGCGTCGATCACGCGGCGGCGTTCGTCGGCCATATCGTCGAAAAAGGCGCGGAAGCGGCCGGCATCGGCGTGCCTGGCCGAATGTTCGTAGCCGCGCACGCTGTCGATGGTGGTGACGATCAGGTCGTCCAGCTTGGACACGTCGTGATTGGTGGACATGCGGGTTCTCCCTGCGATCGGAATTCGCTGGAAGAACCCGGCACGGCCGCGGCAGGTTGCCGAAAATTGATGGTTAGTCAGATATTCAGGCGTAGCTGACGATCTCGAATTCGGTCCCGTCATGGTCGAGGAAATAGAAGCGCCGGCCGGGATCGTAATCGGCATGGTTGAACGGGATCAGCCCGGCCGCGACGACGCGGCGCTCGATTTCGTCGAGATCGTCGACCAGGATGCCGACATGATTGAGCGGACGGCCCTTCTCGAAGGTTGCCTGATCGGGCGTCTCGGGCGGAGTGTAGACCGCGAGATAGGTGCGATCGTCGCCGACATGGATGGTACGGCCGCCGTCGCGCGCCGGGCCTTCCCAGCGGATGTGCCAGTCGAACAGGTCGCCGAGCAGCTTCGCCGCGCGCTCGGGGCTGCGCACCGTCACGTTCACATGCTCGATATAGGGTTGGGACATGGATTTCCTTTCCGGTTGGATGCCATGTCGCGAGCAGCTACAACCTCAACCTAAGTTCAGGTCAAGCGGGAAATCGACGTGCGCGGGAACGAGCTTCTGACGATCGGCGAACTGGCGGCGCGCACGGGCATCGCGGTCTCGGCCGTGCGCTTCTACGAAGGGAAGGGGATCGTGCATCCGATCCGCACGCGCGGCAATCAGCGCAGGTTCCTGCGTTCGGACATCCGCCGCATCTCCTTCGCACTGATCGCCCAGCAATTGGGCCTCACCTTGCCGCAGATCGCGGACGAGCTGCGCAAGCCGCCCGAGGGGCGCACGCCCACAAGCGAGGATTGGGCACGGATCAGCAGCGCCATCCGCCGACGGATCGAGGTGCAGATGGCCCGGCTCCAGCGCACGCTCGACGATCTCGACGGTTGCATCGGCTGCGGTTGCCTGAGCCTCCGGAAGTGCGCGCTCTACAATCCGGATGACCGCGCCGCGCTGAACGGCGCCGGTCCGCGTTTCATCCTCGTCTCGCGCAAGGTGGCGCTGGGCCTGGACTAAGGCATGGCTCTCGCGGGTCTCCGCCATCGGCTCGTCGCACGGCGCGCTCGAACCGTCCGCTCGGCGAGCGGGCGTTCCGGGCCTGTTCATCTGCCGGACAGCTTTACCGGAACACGCAAGGCGCGCCGGTGGGGGGCAATTTGAAGGAGGTTGCTCAATGCGTGTCATTTCCAAAAAGCAGGGGGTTCGCTTCCTGGCTGCCATGCTGGCCGTATCTGCGTCGGGCGGCGCATATGCGCAGCAGCAGAGCGCGCCCGATCCCAATATCGTCGTGAACGGTCCTGCCCCGTCCGCGATGACCGAAGGGCCCGAAATCAAGGGCGTCATCACCGCGCGCACCGGCGACAGGATGAAGGTCACGAGCGCCGATGGCGCAAGCACGACGATCGCCATCACCGACATGACGCGGGTCAAGGCGGGAGGCGGTCTGTTCGGTGGCAGCAAGCTCGCCCCGAACGCGCTGCTCAACGGACTGCCGGTCACCGTCAAGACGATGCAGGCGGACGGCATGCTGGTGGCGAGCCAGATCAGCCTTCGGAAGAACGACCTCAGGACCGCGACGATGATCCAGAGCGGAACGTCGCAGCGCTTCGAGGAGCAGGCGGCGGCTACCGAGGCCCTGCGCGGCCGCATGGCCGATATCGACAAGTACAACGTCAAGAGCACGACGAACGTGCACTTCGATGTCGGCAAGACGGAAATTTCTCCTCAGGACAAGGCCGAGCTCTGCACCGCCGCGAATTCGGCCGGGCAGACGGAGAATGCCCTGTTGCTGGTGGTCGGCTATACGGATTCGACCGGAAGCGACGACTTCAACCAGGAACTCAGCGAAAAGCGTGCCGGCCGCGTCATCAACTATCTGCAGCAGGTCTGCGGATGGAAGCCGTACCGCATGCTGACTCCGACCGGCATGGCCAAGGCTGATCCGGCGGCGAGCAACGACACGCCCGAAGGCAAGGCGCAGAACCGCCGCGTTGCAGTGAACGTCCTGGTCAGCAAGAGCGTCGACGGCCTGTAAGCTGCGGGAGCCGGGAGCGGCAATGTCGCTCCCGGCTCCATGCATGCCTCCGCAAGCGGCGGTGGCGTCCGGCAAGGGGGATCGTCGCGGAAGCTCGGAAAGCCGATATCCGGGCGACGGACCCTAACGTTGCCGGATGCGGGAAAGCGCCTCCTTCAGGACCAGGTCCTCCGCGGCGCCGATCGGCGGTCGTGGGATCGCGATGTCCGGCGCTACGCCCGAGACATCGTCCTTGCCATTTGGCCGGACGAAATGACTCTTGGGATAGGTCACCACGATCTGCGTCCCCGGCAGGGTGAAGGACTGGACGGATGCGAAGTTGGAAGCCACGTCGGCGGTTTCTTCTCCGATGACCTTCCCGAAACCATAGTCCTGAACGAGCGCGGCGACGGAGGTTGCGTTCGAATAGCTATGCCTGTTGATCAGCGCCCACACCTGTCCGTGGAAGCGAGGTTCGCCACGCGGCTGGACGAGGGGAAGATCATATTTGTATCGCGTGCCGTTCGGAGTGTGCGCCTCGGCATCCATCTGGCTGGCAAAGGAGGGATCGATCGGCGTTCCGGCGGCGCGCTGGCGGGCATAGTCCGCCTTGGTGGCTGCGCTTGCCTTCAAGGTGAAGGAGGAAGTGAACCGAAACGGCCGGGTAGCGAACCAGGCGACCATCGGATCGCTGAAGCTATTGTCCCCTCCCGGGTTGTTGCGCAGATCGAGGATCAGGTCGGTGGCCCCGCTCGCCAGGATCTTCCGGAAGCTGTCGTCGATAAAGGCCAGGAACGATGCTGCCTGATAGGAGGGAGCGGAGCCGGCCGATGGCTGTTCGATATTGAAGAACGGGCCAGGCCGGAGATAGGCGATCCCGTTGCCGAGCGGCTTGTACTCCCGGGTCGAGAAATCGGTGGCGAAGCTTCCGGTGGGATATTTTGCGGCGAGGGCGCGGCGCTGGGCCAGCGTCAGTGCGGGAACCGAGATCGTCTGGGGCCGTCCGGCAACGATCGCCGTCACTTCGATCGACGCGACCTGCCCCCGGTCGAGCCACAGCAGCACGGGAAAGCTCTCTTCCATCTACGCATGGGCCATATACGGCCGCTCCGCGGAGACGTAGCTGCCCAGGTGCGCGATGACGTCGTGGACCGGCTTGCCGTCGATCGCGATGATTTCGGTGCCGGCGCGTAGCTTGCCGCCATCATCCGCCGGTTCCGTCAGCAGGACCTTGTTTCCATCGACGCGAATGAACAACGGCAGCAGCGTCCCACCCCCCTGGAGGTAGGTCACGAACTCGACTACCGGCGCCTCGATGCGCGCATGGCCGATCTTCCCATAGGCCACGAATTTCTGGAACATCGTTGCGACTGCAACCGAGGTCATCGGCCCGCGGATGGAGTCGCTTAGCGTCCGGTAGAGCTTGTCATATTCGGCCTTGGAGCGATGGGCATAGAGATCGAAATGCGCTTGCTGCAGCGTTTCGTAGAGAAGCTTGAGATCCGAGCGAGCAACCTCCGGAGCAACGATCGACGGCAAGCCGGATTCCGGGGGCGCCGGCGGAGCGGTACTGGCAGCTGTCGGGTTCGTGGCCGCGAACGTCGCGAGCATGGCGAGGGCCAGTCTGATCTGCATGCCGGCATCGTAATCAATGTCGGTTGCCCCGATCAACTGGACGCTCCCGGGATCGGCACGAAATGCGAATGAAATGGAAACATCGTCGCGTGATTTTATTGCCGGAGCGCGCAAGATTCGTGAAGTGCGGCGCACCCGCCGGGGCTTTACCGCGCCGCGTTCCCCCGCAATAACGCTGCCCCAAGGAGAATGGGGTTTATGCGGAAATGGCTGGTCGGGCTTGCGATGCTGGGAACGCCGCTGATGGCGAATGACGCCTTGGCGCAGACGAAGGGGCTCACGCTCGAGCGCGTCTTCGCCAGCCCCGATCTGAACGGACCGCAGCCCCGCGCCGCCAAGCTTTCGCCCGACGGCAAGTTCCTGACGCTTCTGCGCAACCGTGCCGACGAGAAGGAACGGTTCGACCTGTGGGCGATGGACACGCGCACCGGCGAGTGGCGGATGCTCGTCGATTCGAAGAAGGTCGGCACCGGCGCCGCGCTTTCCGAGGCCGAGAAGATGCAGCGCGAGCGCGCGCGCATCGGCGGCAGCAAGGGCATCGTCGCCTATGACTGGGCGCCCGACGGCAAGTCTGTGCTCGTGCCGCTGGAAGGCGAGCTCTATCGCGCCGGAATCGACGGCACCATCGCGAAGCTGCCCGCCAAGGCCGGGCCCAAGCTCAATGCCGAGGTCAGCCCCGCGGGCGGCTATGTCTCCTGGGTGCAGGACCAGAATCTGGTGGTGCTGGGCGCGGCCGGGGGCGAGCCGCGCGCCATCACCGACGACGGCCGGGGCACCGTCCATTGGGGCGAGGCCGAGTTCGTCGCGCAGGAGGAAATGGCGCGGTTCAACGGCTATTGGTGGTCGCCGGACGACAAATATGTCGCGGTCGAGCGCTTCGACGAGGCGCCGGTGGGCATCGTCACCCGCGCCGCGATCGGCGCCGAGGGCACGCAGCTCTTCCAGCAGCGCTATCCCAAGGCCGGCACGCCCAATGCGAAGGTTGCGCTCTATGTGATGGACCCGCAGGGCGGGCACAAGGTTGCGGTGGATCTCGGTGCCGATGCCGATATCTATCTCGCCCGGGTCGACTGGTCGCAGGACGGCAGGACGCTCTACGTCCAGCGCCAGAACCGCGAGCAGACCGTGCTCGACCTGCTCCAGGTCGATCCCGCCACCGGCAAGTCGATCCTGCTGTTCAGCGAGAAGGCGCGCGCCAGGAGCTGGGTGAACCTCTCCAAGGCGCTCACGCCGCTCGGCGACGGCAGCCTGCTCTGGTGGTCCGAGCGCGACGGCCATGGCCATCTCTATCGCTTCGCCAAGGGCAAGTTCGCCCAGATCACCAAAGGCGATTGGGAAGTGACTCCCGATATTGTCGGCGTCGACGAGGCCAGGGGGCGCGTCTTCTTCCTCGGCAACAAGGACGGGGTGCTCGAGCGGCACCTCTATTCGGCCGACTATCGCAAGGGTGGGGCGGTGACGCGCCTCACCGAGGCCGGCTGGTGGAACGAGGCGGTGATGGACCTCTCGGGCACCCACGCGATCGTCAAGCGCTCGAACCCGAGCCAGCCCGCCCAGACCTATCTCGCCGATGCCTCCGGCAAGCGCATCGCCTGGGTGAACGAGAATGCGGTCACCGCCGCGGATCACCCCTACAACGCCTATCTCGCCGGCCATCGCGAGCGCAGCTTCGGCACGATCAAGGCGGCGGACGGCTCGGTGCTGCACTGGGAGATGATCACGCCGAAGCTGGAGCCGGGGAGGAAATATCCGGTGTTCTTCCAGCATTATGGCGGCCCGCATGCGCAGCAGGTGAGCAAGGCCTGGGGCGGCGCGCTCCAGCAATATCTCGTCTCGCGCGGCTATATCTGGTTCCAGCTCGACAATCGCGGCTCGGCCAATCGCGGCGTCGATTTCGAGAGCCAGATCTGGCACGCGATGGGCTCGGTCGAGGTCGAGGACCAGGTGGCGGGTGCCAATTATCTGAAGTCGCTGGACTATGTCGATCCGAACAAGGTCGTCACCTATGGCTGGTCCTATGGCGGCTACATGACGCTCAAGCTGCTGGAGAAGGCGCCGGGCGTGTTCGCCGCGGGCGTGGCCGGCGCGCCGGTGACCAAGTGGGAACTGTACGACACCCATTATACCGAACGCTACATGGGCGATCCGAACAAGGTGCCCGAGGCATACAAGGCGTCGGACAATATCGGCGAAGCGGCGAAGATCGCCGATCCGATGCTGCTGATCCACGGCATGGCCGACGACAATGTCGTGTTCGAGAACAGCACCGCGCTGGCGGCGACGCTGCAAAGGGCCGAAGTGCCGTTCGAGATGATGTTCTACCCGGGCCACACCCACAAGGTCGGCGGCCCCGGCATCAGCGTGCACCTGTGGAACACGATCCTCGACTTCCTCGATCGGAAGACGGGGGCGAAGCGCTAGCTCGGGATCGGGCGAGCGCCCGAGTTCCCGAATGGCCGGGCGAGGAGATCGCCCGGCCCCGGTCCCGGCCCGGCGCCTAGGCGCGATAATCGACGATGACGAAGTCCCCGAGGTCGGTGCGCTTGTACATCATCTCGAAACTGTCGTCGCGATCGTCCACGGGCCAATTCTCGCGCACGAACTTGGCGGTATCTTCCAGAAGCTGCGCCATTTCACGGGATCTCACGCCCCTGACGCTCACCCGGTGCGCGCCCCATTTCGCTGCACCCATCTCATCGTCGCTCGTATCGGTCATGCGCATTTCCTCCTGTGCTGAACGTCAGAATCTTCCCACTGCGCCCGGCATCGTCCCGTCGGGCCGCCGGCACACTGCCCGCGTCTCGGTGCCGTCATAATGGCACAAGTCGATCCACGGTTCGCCGCCCGTCGCGCGATTGCGGCCATAGTCCATCATGCAGCGCATGAAGCCGGGGACGAACATCGCCCCGCGCGCCGCTTCCTTGAGCGGTCCGCATTTGATGCCGCGGTCATAGGCCGGCGTATAGTTGCGATAGCCGTCGGCGCTGACGAACCAGACCGCGCCTCCCGGCCGGCCGAGCCGCAGCGCCGCGATCGAGCCGATCTCCAGCTGGTTGACCATGATCGCCTCGCTCCGCTGCACCGCGCGTAGCGCGTCGGCATGCGTGTCGATGTCGGCGGGATGGCCGGGCAGGACCGCCTGGTCGGGCGGTAGCCAGGTGGGGCCGTTGCGGATCACATAGATATCGCCCGCCGCCTGCGATGCCGCCTCGGGCTGGCGGTCCAGCAGCCGCGCGCGCTCCCTGCGGACCAGCTCGCTCGCCAGCCGCTGCGCGTCCGCCACCGAGGCGAGGAACACCGATTGGCGGACGCCGCCGTCATAATAGGTTTTCCCGTCGACCCGCACCTGCTGGTAGAAGGCCGGCACCGCCGCCGAGGCGAGCGCCGCGCCGGCCAGGCATTGCGTGGCGCGGGCGAGGTCTGCCGCGCCGTCGCCATAGGGGGCGAGCAGCTCCTGCACGTCGACATAGCCGAACTCGCCCGAATTCGCTTCGATGAACCCGAGCAGCACCTTGCGGCCCTTGGCGTCGCGCAGCGTCCTGACGATACACAGGCCCGCCCGGCCGGCGGGCGATGCCGGATCGTAGATCGCCGGGCAGATGCGTTGCTCGAAACGGCGTCGCAGCGGCTTCAGATTGGCCAGCGCGCCATTGATCGCGGCCATGGCCTGCCAGCGCTCGCGATCGATGATGTCGCTTTCCCGGGCCGGCGAATAGGCGTCGGCCAGCGCCTGGCGGATCGCCGCGCCTTCGCCGTCCTGCCGGTCGAGCCCGGCGCCCACGAACAGCGCCTGGAGCGCGCCGGTGCTCACGCCGGTTACCACGGCGAAATCGGGGAATTGGCGGTTCTCGACCAGCTGGTTCATCAGCCCCACGCCGAATGCGCCCCATTGGCCGCCGCCCGAGAGCAGCAGCAACGGCCGCTCGGGGCTGGGACGCGCGGCGAGGAAGGCGGGATCGCCGCGCAGCCGCGCGATTTCGGCCGCGGCGAGCCGGTTGGCGAGTTCGCGCTCGGCGGGGGGCAGCGTCTCCAGGTCGAGCGCGCGGATCTGGCGCTCGAGCGGGGTCAGCTCGATCGGATGGACGAAGGCGGCGAAATCGGCGCAATCGAGCTTGAGCGCGCCCTTGGCCGCGCAGCCGGCCAGGCTCAGCCCCAACAGCAGGATCGTCAGAATGCGGCCCATCATCCCCCCTTCATTCTTCCGCTACGCGTAACAAAATTGCGTGAAACCTGTCTCTGGCGAAATCGCCCAAAGCGGAGCCATGCCGTGAAACAAGCAGCCCTTGCTTGCGCACCTGCACCGATAGGCGTAGCGCGGCCCCAGTTTCCACCCTGGAGTATGTGATGGGCTACCGTGTCGTCGTCGCAGGCGCCACCGGCAATGTCGGGCGCGAAATGTTGAACATCCTGGCCGAGCGGGAATTCCCGATCGACGATCTGGCGGTGCTCGCCTCGTCGCGCTCGACCGGCGATATTATCGACTTCGGCGAGACCGGCAAAACCTACAAAGTCCAGAACATCGAGCATTTCGATCCGGCGGGCTGGGACATCGCCCTGTTCGCGATCGGCTCGGAAGGCTCGAAGCTCTACGCGCCCAAGTTCGCCGCCGCCGGCTGCACGGTGATCGACAATGCGTCGCTCTATCGCATGGATCCGGACGTGCCGCTGATCGTGCCCGAAGTGAATCCGGAGGCGATCGACGGCTATACCAAGCGCAATATCATCGCCAATCCGAACTGCTCGACCGCGCAGATGGTGGTGGCGCTGAAGCCGCTGCACGATGCCGCGAAGATCAAGCGCGTCGTCGTCGCGACCTATCAGTCGGTCTCCGGCGCGGGCAAGGCGGGCATGGACGAGCTGTTCGAGCAGAGCCGCAACATCTTCGTCGGCGACCAGGCCGAGCCGAAGAAGTTCACCAAGCAGATCGCGTTCAACGTGATCCCGCACATCGACAGCTTCCTGGAAGACGGCTCGACCAAGGAAGAGTGGAAGATGGTGGTCGAGACCAAGAAGATCCTCGATCCGAAGATCAAGGTCACCGCCACCTGCGTGCGCGTGCCGGTGTTCGTCGGCCATTCGGAAGCGATCAACATCGAGTTCGAGGACGAGATCTCGGCCCAGCAGGCGAAGAACATCCTGCGCGAGGCGCCGGGGGTGATGCTCGTCGACAAGCATGAGGATGGCGGGTACGTCACGCCGATCGAGTGCGTCGGCGAATATGCCACCTTCATCAGCCGGGTGCGCGAGGATTCGACGGTCGAGAACGGCCTGTCGCTCTGGTGCGTGTCGGACAATCTGCGCAAGGGCGCCGCGCTGAACGCAGTGCAGATCGCCGAGCTGCTGGGCCGCCGCCATCTGAAGAAGGCGGCCTGACGTGATCGCGGGCGGCTGCCGCTGCGGCGCCGTCCGCTACACGCTGGCGATGGACGATCTGCCGACCGTCTATTGCTGCCATTGCCTGAAATGCCAGAGCTGGGCGGGCAGCGCCTTCACCCAGCAGGCGCCGGTGCGCGCCGAGACGCTCGCCGTCGAGGGGCAGGTGGCGGAGTACAGCTTCGCCAATCCCAGCGGATCGGTGTCGCACCAGCGCATCTGCGGCACCTGCCACACGCGCATCTACAACACCAACAGCGCCTGGCCGGGCATCGCGATGCTGCGTGCCGGCACGCTCGATCGCAGCAACGAGCTGGTTCCGCGCGCGCATATCTGGGCAAAGCGCAAGCAGCCCTGGATCGCCATCGCCGCCGACGTGCCGCAATGGCCCGAAAGCGCGCCGATGGCGGAGTTCGTGGCGCTGCTGTTCCCGCGCTAGGGTTGAACCTCGTTCAGCTAATCCTCTCCCTCCGGGAGAGGAATTTGGGCGGCGCCTCGCGTCGCTGAATGTCAACAGATCCCAGGCTCAAGCCGCATTCAGCGAACCCCGTCATCCCCGCCTGCGCGGGGATGACGAAAGAAATCAAGGTCTAACCCTAGCTCAGCTGTCGCAGCTATAGTCGGGCGGGTAGATCGAGCGGCCGAGATCCTTGCGGACGCGCCGGGCCAGGCCGGTGGCCTCGCGATTGCCGAGCTTCTCGGCATGGGTCAGCACCTCCGTGAGCGGGCCCGAGCAGCCGCCGACCGAATTCAGCATCGCCACCATCCGCGAAGCGCGCACCGGCCCGTCGCCCGCGTTCTGGTGCGCCGGGGGAAACCAGCCGAGCCCGGCATATTTGCGCTGGCGATCTTCCCGGCTGTAGGAGGAGTCATCGACCGGATCGATCACTTGCGTGCCGAGCAGGATCATGCCCGCGGCGGCGGCCATGCTGCCGATCCGGGAGGGGCCCTTGGAGATCCGGTCGGGATCGGGCATCGCATAATAGCTGAGCAGCAGCGCGGCGACTGCGCGGGCGCTCTGGATGTCTTCCACCAGGGTCAGCGCGTCGGGATCCACTTCGATCCGGTCTGCCCGCGCGCGGGCGAAGGCGCCGCGCTCCTCGGCGGGAATGGTGGCGAGCGTGAATTCGGCGCCCTTGGCGGTCAGTTCGTGCAGCGCGACGTCGAGCTGCTCGATCGGGGCAGGGCGCGGCGGGGCGGCGGCGCCCAGCGCGAGCGCGGCGGAAACCATGGCGAGCAGCTTGATCCGCATGTGCATTCCCCTCTTCCCATTGCCCGATCATAGCCGGGATCGGTGCCTTGGGCGAGACGTTGCGGCGAAGCGCAAACCGTAGCGCGAACGGCGTCTTTACCGGGAATTGACTGATCCGCGCTAGAAGGAAGGCCTCTTACGGGTGGGCCGCGTGGTGGTGGAAACGAGCAATGCCGGATTGGCGCCCGTGCGCGGCAAGGCGCGTATCGACGTGCTCGACATGCTGCGCGGGCTGGCGATCCTCGGCATCTTCTACATCAACGTGCCCTATATGGCGGCGAGCGTCTGGACCTTCTCGGCCGACGTCCGGCTGATCGGCTGGACGCCGGCGGATCGCGACGCCTGGGTGGCGGTGAACCTGTTCTTTGCGGGCACGCAGCGCTGCCTGCTCGAATTCCTGTTCGGCGCCGGCATGATGGTGCTGGCCCGCAAGGCGATGGCGCCCGACGGGCCGGTGGCGGTCGCCGACCTCTATTACCGGCGCAACCTGTGGCTGCTCGCCTTCGGCCTGTTCGACGTGTTCGTGCTGCTCTGGCCCGGCGACATCCTGCACATCTATGCGCTCGCCGCGCTGTTCCTGTTTCCGTTCCGCACCTTGGGTCCGAAGACGCTGGTCGCGCTGGGGCTGGGCTGGGCAGTGCTCACCGGGCTCGGCATCCCCGAATATGGCGCGCGCGAATATGCCGCGCGGACGGAACTCGTGCAGCAGGTGGAGCGGGGCGAGCCCGCCGCGCTCGCCGAATGGCGCAAGCTCTCCGTCCATGTCCCCGATCCCGTGCGGGTCGCCCGCGAGCAGGCCGCGCATCAGGGCGGCTGGCTGCCCTATGCGAAGAATGCGTGGAGCTATTGGAGCTATCTCGCCGACGAATGGCTGCTCTGGGACGTGTTCGAGGCGTTCTGCACGATGCTGATCGGCGTCGCGCTGTGGAAATGGGGCGTGATCCAGGGGCTCAGGAGCGCGCGCTTCTATCTGTGGCTGCTGGTCGCCGGCTACGGCTTCGGCCTCACCGCCCGCGCGATCGGGCTGGCGGAGACGCTGAGCTTCGCGCCGGGCCCGCGGAGCCTGTGGATCACCGGCGAGTTCGCGCGCATCGCGATCGGGCTCGGCCATCTCGCGCTGGTCAACCTGCTGGTGAAGAGCCGCGCCGGCGCCGCTGCGCTGGGCGTGTTCAAGGCGCCCGGCCGCATGGCCTTCTCGCTCTATTTCCTCCAGCAGATCGTGGGGATGTACATCCTGTTCGCGCCCTGGGGCCTGCTGCCCTGGGGCCGATATGGCTGGGCGGAATCGGCGCTGATCTCGACGGTCGGCATCGTCCTGCTGGTGGCCTTCGCCAATCTCTGGATGCGCCATTTCGTCAGCGGTCCGCTCGAATGGGCCTGGCGCAGCCTCGCCTATGTGCGGTGGCAGCCGATGTTGCGGGCGGAGCCTAGTGCCCCGCCGCAGCCGGATCGTTCTCCACTTTCCCGCCCGGCTTCTGGAGCAGCACCACCAGCGGCACGCTGACCGCGGTGACGATCGCCATCAGCCAGAAATCGTTGAGATAGGCGATCATCGCCGCCTGCCGGTTCACTTCGGCGTCGATCAGCCCGGTGATCATCGCGCCCTGCTGGCCCATGCCCTGCACCAGCGAACCCAGGCCGTTCATCGTCGTCGCGGTGACGTGCTCGCCCAGATATTGGTGGCTGCGCTGGATGTTCTGCGCGAGGATCGCGCTCACGGCCGATATGCCCACCGACGCGCCGATGTTGCGGGTCAGGTTGAGCAGGCTCGATCCCTCGGTGCGGAAATGCGGGGGCAGGCCGGCAAAGGCGAGGCCGTTCAGCGGCATGAACACCAGGCCCAGGCCCAGGCCCTGGACGAAGCCGGAGACGATGAAGGGCGTGCTGCCCATCTCGAGCGTCCAGCCCGACATTTCCCACAGCGAAAGGGCCGCGATGGTGAGGCCGATCCCTACCGACCAGCGCGGATCGAGCCAGCCGCGCTGGATCAGCTGCGCGCCGACGAACATGGTGATCACCACGCCGAAGCCGCGCGGCATCAGCAGCATGCCGGTCTGGAACACCGAATAGCCGTAGAGATTCTGCAGCATCGGCGGCAGCAGCGCCATCGTCGCCATCATCACCAGGCCGATCACCAGCATGAAGAAGATGCCGGTCACCAGGTTGCGATGCCTCCACAGCTCGCGCTCGAACATCGGGTTCTTCGCGGTGAACAGGTGGACGGCGAACATCCACAGCGCGATCACGGCGACGAGCATCTCGATCCAGATCTCGGTCGAGGAGAACCAGTCCTGGTCCTGTCCGCGATCGAGCATCAGCTGGAGCGAGGCGATGCCCAGCGAGAGCAGGGTGAAGCCGAAGATGTCGAACGAGCGCCTGCGGATCGGGCGCGAGGGCAGCAGCCACCACAGGATGGCGAAGCAGACGACGCCGACGGGCAGGTTCACGTAGAACACCCAGCGCCAGTTGAAATTGTCGGTAAGATAGCCGCCGATCAGCGGGCCCATGATCGGGCCGACCATGATGCCCATGCCCCAGATCGACATCGCCTTGGGCTGGTCCTTCGGCGCGTTGATGTCGAGCATCACCGTCTGGCTCAGCGGATTGAGGAACGCCGCGGTGATCCCCTGGAGGATGCGGAAGGCGACCATCTCCTCCAGCGTCTGCGCCGCGCCGCACATGGCGGAGGCGATGACGAAGCCGACGGTGGCGATCAGGAACAGGTTGCGCGAGCCGATCCGATCGGAGAGCCAGCCGGTGATCGGGATCGCGATGGCCGAGGCGACGATGTAGCTGGTCAGCACCCAGTTGATCGTGTCGCGGGTGGCGCCGAGCGAGGCCTGCATGTGCGGGATGGCGACATTGGCGATCGTCGTGTCGAGGATCTGCATGATCGTCGCCATCATCACGCCGAGCGTGAGCAGGCCCTTGTACCTTACGGGGAGGGCGGCCCCGCCACCGCCCGGAGGGGCGGCTTGCGGGCGGGGAGGCGT